>Ga0180438_10000066_pt1 | contig 209551 bp, 195 predicted proteins | sample SS_ome_12_FD_132455 | JGI IMG/M metagenome (GOLD analysis project Ga0180438, IMG submission 132455) | Hypersaline lake sediment archaeal communities from the Salton Sea, California, USA - SS_3_D_2 metaG | ecosystem: Environmental > Aquatic > Non-marine Saline and Alkaline > Hypersaline >...
AACTCTCCGTCAGATTTGTCTCGCACGAGGCGAGATAAGGTTTGACGTTGACCTCGCAGGCATCCTATCACTTCTTCGATTGTTAAGGTGCGTGAGGACGGAAAACGCCGCTGCTGTCAACAGGGGCGGAGGCACTACCGGACTCTTTGTCTTGCGACGACCTGCTTATGAGTGGTTGGTAATGTCCTCCTTGTCCTCGTTATTAAGGTACACACGCATTATACCAACCCCACCTTAACCTGTCAAGATTTTCCCCACAACTTCCACGGAGAAACCCTTTTGGACGCAAACGTACCTGACACAACGTGACGCTACGGCCTGTTATAATAACTCTCTTGGGGAAGCCTGCGTGAGAGGCTCGACAAGAGAACTTGTTCATTTTGTTGAAAGTAGCACCTATCGATGTTGTCCACCGACGCCAATCCTCACACCACGCCCCCGCAGTTTGAGGACGCCGACGTACGGGCCGTCCTGGAGAGCTTCCGCAAGGCGGACCACCTGGGCGACACACCCTTGCGCCAATTGGTCGCCGTCTGGGCACGCCTGGACCCGGCTGGCCCGCCCACGACCCCACACGCCCTTGATACCGTTCTGGAGCAGTTGCTGGCCGAGATTGTCAGCGACAATCTGGACCGTCTGCGCTCGGTGGAGGGGCTGGCCGAACCAGAGGACACACGAGTAGCCCAAGAGGAAGCGCTGGCACGCGACTTCATGCAAGGCAGCGCCGAACTCGAATCATGGTCCGTCCTGCACTATCGCTACATTCGCCGAGACCTTAACCTCCGGGGGCAGGACGTCTCGGCCATAGCCAACATCCACCCGCGCCAATTACGGCGCCGAACGGCGCGCGGAGTCCGGCTTCTGACCGAAACGTTGAGCGAGATGGAGAGCGCCGCCCGTGCCGAGAACCGCCAGTTGGCGATGTGGCTCAAACTGCCCCCGGCAGGCTACGGCGACCTTTTCGGCATCGAGACAGCCCTGGCCGATCTGGTCGAGCGGTTGGCCACGCCGGGACCCCCTTGGCTGGTGGTCGTTCGAGGGAGCGGTGGGCTGGGCAAATCCACCCTGGCTCACGCCGCGCTGCGCCGGTTGGTGGGGGACGATACCTTTGGCGACCTGGCCTGGCTGGGTCTCGACGAACCTGCCAGCTACCCGACGCTTTTGGCCCGGATAGCTCGCGAGTTGGGGTATCCACATCTGGCAGAAACGCCTCTGGCAGACCTGGAGCGTTCGCTGCGTGTGCTGTTGAGTGACACACAGACCGTGTTGGTTCTGGACAACGCCGAGCACCTGGATGACTTGCCGTTGGTAGTCGAGCGATTGGCTGCCCTTGTTCAGCCCGGCAAACTGCTGCTGACCATCCGGCGCTGGCCGGGGAGCGAGACCCCCGCCCACGTCCTGACGCTGAACCCGCTACCGCGCGAGGCGATAGCGGCGCTCATCCAACGCATGGCCGGAGAGCATGCAATCGCCCAGGCCGAACATCTCTCCGGTGACGAACTCGGCCAACTGTACGACGTGATCGGGGGCAACCCCCTGGCCGCTCGTCTGGTCGCGGGGCAACTGGCGCGACTGCCCCTGGCGCGCGTGCTGGACAACCCAGCAGCCCTGCACACCGACCGGGGCCTTCCGCTGTTTGACGCGTTGTTTGCGCGCACCTGGGAGTCGCTTGGCGACGAAGCCCGCCAGTTGGCGTTGGTATTGCCCCTCGTTCCACCGGAGGGTGCCTTCTGGGACGACCTGTTTCTGCTGGCTGGCTTGCCGGAGACGGCGCTCGATACGGCCATCACCGAGCTAACCAGCAGCGCGTTTCTGGAGGCGCTTGGTCCGGCTCCGCGCTATGCCATCCACCATCTGACCCGCCGCTATCTGGAGCAGACGGTGACTCAGCCAGAAAATGCCCCCGTCTTTGAACGGTTGCTGGGGCAGGCGCTCTCCAGGGCGCTGGCGCTGTTCGAGGACGAGAGCGACGCAGAATCCGCACCGGGCCGGAAGGCTGCCGCCTGGCTGCAACTGCTGCGCTGGGGAGCCGAGCAGGGCGTCGAATCCGATCTCCTGAGCAAGCTGGTGACGCACGTCGCACCCGGCGTGCGGCGTTCCGGCCAGTGGGAGCGCTGGGTAAGCGTGTTGGAGCGGGCAAGACTGCACCTGCCTGACGAGGCGTTGGGCCGCATCCACCTGGAGACGGGGGTGGCATTGCGCTGGCTGGGAGAGGTCAACGGGTCGGCAGACGCCCTGGAGGAGGCCATCGCCGGTTTCGGCGAGCGGGGCGATTTCGTGGCTCAGGCCGAGGCCCTGATCGAGTTGGGCGCACTCTATGCGGGCAGCGGGCACATGCCAGAGGCCGTGGTGGCGTACCGGCGGGCGGTGGCCGCCGCCGAACGTTTCGAGGAGTACGACAGCTTGCGCCGGGCGCTGAATGGGCTGGCGACGTTGGCTATGCAGGATGACGCTGTGGAGGAAGCGCTGGTGTTGCTCCGCCAGGCGCTCGAACTCGCGCCGGACCGGCCCGACCCCCAGACGTTGAGTAACCTGGGCCAGGCTTGCCTGAGCGCCGGACGTGTCGAGGAAGCGATACGCTTTCAGCAGGAGGCGCTGGCAGGATACGAACTCGCCGCCGATCTTCCCAACCAGGCCCGCGCCCACGTCCGATTGGCAAGCGCTTACCTGAGTGGCGGAGATTACGACGACACTCGCCGCCACTTCGAGGAAGGGCTGGCGCTCATGCGCGCGCTGGGCGATGCGCTGGGTCAGGCCCGCACCCTGGCTAATCTGGGCACGGCCCACCGCCAGGAGGGTCGCTGGAACGACGCCATGTCAGTCTGGCGCGACGCGATGGCGCTGCAGCGCCATCTAGGCGACCAGAGCGGCATGGCCGTCACCTGGTACAACCTGGGCGACGCGCAATGGACCGCCGGGAATGAGCACGCCGCCCGCCAATCGCTGGCCGAGGCAACCCGGCTGGCCGAAGCGGCACACCTATCGTCCCTGGTGAAGAGCATCGCCGAACATCCCGCCAGCCTGACGTGAGCGCAGGCTTTGCATCTCGTCGGTCGTTGCTCTACAATCGCTTGCCAGTCATTGCACCTGGAACCCAAGGATAAGGATTGATGACCCCTGCCACACCCTCAGCCGCCGGCGGTCAGGCGGCGACCTTCGACGTCGAAGCCGTCCGCGCCCATTTCCCCGCTCTGAGCCGCGTGGTGGATGGTGAACACCCCATCTACCTGGACAATCCAGGCGGCACGCAGGTTCCGACGAGCGTCATCGAAGCGATCAGCGACACGCTCGTCAACGCCAACGCCAATGTCGGTGCTGCCTACGAGACCAGCCGGAGAGCTGACCAAATCGTGATGGAGGCGCGCGAGGCGATGGCCGATTTTCTCAACGCGCCCTCGCCTGACAACATCGTTTTTGGGGCCAACATGACCAGCCTGACGATGGCCCTCAGCCGGGCAGTCGGTAAATCGCTGTCCGAGGGAGACGAAATCGTCGTCACCCACCTGGACCACGACGGCAACATCTCGCCCTGGCTGCTGATCGCCGACGACCACAAGCTCAAGGTCAAATGGGTGGACATCAACAAAGAGGATTGCACCCTGGATATGGCGCAACTGGAAAGCCAGATCACAGATCGCACCAGGGTGGTCGCCGCCGGTTATGCCTCCAATGCGTCGGGCACGGTGAATGACGTGAAGAAGATCGTCGAGTTGGCTCATCAGGTGGGCGCGCTGGCTTACGTCGACGCGGTGCACTACACACCCCACGGCCCTATCGACGTGCAGGACCTCGACTGCGACTTCCTGGTCTGCTCGCCTTACAAATTCTTCGGCCCGCACGCAGGCGTGCTGTACGGCAAGCGGAAACCCTTGTCGGATCTGCCCGCATACAAGGTGCGCCCCGCGCCCACCGAACCGCCGGATCGCTGGGAAACGGGCACACAGAATCACGAGGCGATAGCCGGGATAACCGCCACGGTGAATTATCTGGCCTGGGTGGGCGAGCAGTTTGGCAGGCCGTACGCGGAGCGCTTCCCTGGCTTCGCGGGGCGGCGGTTGCAGTTGAAGACGGGTATGGCCGCCATCGAGGACTACGAACGGACCCTGTCTCAGCACATGCTGGAGGGATTGGCGAAGATCGAAGGGGTGAAGGTTTTTGGCATCACCGACGCCGAGCGTCTTGACGAGCGCGTGCCCACCTTCGTGCTGCGCGTAGACAATCTGGCCCCGCGCCGGGTGGCCGAGGCGCTGGATAAAGCGCACATCTACGTCTGGGACGGGGACTACTACGCGGTAGAGATGATGGACCAGTTGGGCTACCTGGACCAGGGCGGCATGGTGCGTGTCGGGGCAGTGCACTACAACACCCTGGGAGAAGTGGACCGTTTCTTGAACGAATTGACCCACATCGCGTCAGCCATGAGCCGGATTGCGGGCAAGGGCGTAGACCCCACCGCCGAAACCGACCCCGGCACGGGCACCAAGCCCGTCAGGACGATCAAGACGGACCAGTAGACGCGCGCCGAGGACACCATCATGGACGACACCCAGCGACTCGAATTGCCTGTGCGCGGCATGGATTGCGCCGAGTGCGCCTCCACCGTGAAGAACGCCGTCGCCCGCCTGCCGGGGGTGAGCGAAGTGAACGTTTTGCTGGCTGCTGAACGGGCCGACGTGACCTTCAACGCCGCCCTGGTGGACGAGATAGCCATCCGGCGGGCGGTACGCGCGGCGGGCTATGAACTGGCCGACGCACCCGCAGAGAGCGGCACCTCGCCCCTGGCAACCCAGGCTGCGCGCATGACGCGCTGGGGGATGACGCTGTTCGCAGGGGTGGCAGGCGTCGTGGTGCTGATCGTCGTGCTGGGCGAGTGGCTGGGCCTGCTGGAGGCCGCGCAAGCAGCGGTGCCCTGGCCGCTGGCGTTAGCGGTGGTGCTGGCGGGCGGGCTGCCGGTCTTCCGGCAGGTCGTCGTCGACCTGACGCAGCGCCGCATCTCGTCGCATTTCCTGATGAGCCTCGGCGTGCTGGCCGCGCTCGCTGTCGGCGAATTCGCCACGGCAGCTATCGTGGTGCTGTTCATGCGTGTGGGCGATTTCATCGAGCGCTTCACCATGACCCAGGCACGCACCGCCGTTCGCGACCTGCACGAATTGGCCCCGGAGCAAGCTGTCGTGCTGGTGGATGGCGTCGAGCAGCCGACGCCCATCGAGGCGGTCAAGCCAGGCAACGTGGTGGTCGTCCGTCCGGGCGAGCGCGTCCCGGTGGACGGGCGGGTGGTGAGTGGCCGGTCATCCATCGATCAGGCCGCCATCACCGGCGAGTCGATGCCGGTGGGCGTTGGGGTCGGCGGGCGCGTGTACGCCGCTTCCTTCGCGCTCGACGGGGCGCTCCAGGTCGAAACCGAGCGCGTGGGACGCGACACCACTTTCGGGCGCATGATCCGCTTGATCGAGGAAGCCGAGGCCAACCAGGCTCCCGTGCAGCGTTTCGCGGATCGCTTCACCGCGTACTACGTGCCGGTGGTCGGGAGCGTGGCGCTGCTCACCTGGTTGCTGGGTGGCGCCATCCTCCCTGCAGTGGCGGTGCTGGTGGTGGCCTGCTCGTGCTCCATCGCCCTGGCGACGCCTGTAGCGGTGCTCGCCAGCACGGGCGCGGCTGCCCGGCGAGGCGTGCTGATAAAAGGTGGGCGCTATCTGGAGGCGCTGTCACGCGCGACGGTGGTACTGCTGGACAAGACCGGCACGCTGACACTCGGCAGGCCCGCGCTGACCGATGCCCTGCCGTCGAACGGGCTTGGCGAGGACGACTTGCTGCGCCTGGCAGCCAGCGCCGAGTACCTGTCCGCGCACCCGCTGGCGCGGGCGGTCCGGCGGGCCGCCGCCGAACGTGGCCTGTTGCCCCAGGTCCCTGACGACTTCGAGCAGGTGATCGGGCAGGGTGTGCGCGCCCGTTGCGACGGACGCGAGGTCTGGGTGGGCAAACCCGATTGGGTCGCGGCGCAGGCAAGCCTCCACGAACTGCCATCCCTTGCGCGCTGGCAGCAGGACGGAAAGACGCCCTTGCTGGTGGCGAGCCGGGGCGAGGTGTTGGGCGCATTGGCCGTGGCCGATACGCTGCGCGAGGAGGTCCCGGCGGCCATAGAAGCGCTGCGCGCGCTGGGCATCGAGCACATCGAGTTGCTGACCGGCGACCACGAAGGGGTGGCGCAAGCTGTCGCCGGGCGGTTGGGCGTGCCCTACCGCGCGGGCATGCTGCCGGAGGAAAAAATCGGGGCGGTGCGCGCGCTCCAGGCCAAAGGGAAGCGCGTGGTCATGATCGGCGATGGGATCAACGATGGCCCGGCGCTGGCGCAGGCCGACGTGGGGATCGCCATCGGGCACGTCGGCGCGGAATTGGCAATGGAGGCCGCCGACATCACCCTGCTGCGTGAGGACTGGACGCTCGTGCCGGAAGTCTTTCGGCTGGCAAGGCGCACGATGCGCGTCGTGCGGGGCAACCTGATTTTCACGGCGATTTACAATGTGCTGGGCATTGGGCTGGCTGCCGTGGGCATTCTTCCTCCAACCTTGGCCGCAGCCGCCCAATCGATCCCCGATCTGGGCGTGATGGCGAACTCGTCACGGCTGCTGCGCCAGCGCCCGTCCTGAGCACGGCGGCGTTGCCGCCCCTATCTCCGTATGGTAGAATCCGGCCTATCTTGGGGCGTCGCCAAGTGGCTAAGGCACCGGCCTTTGAAGCCGGCATTCGTAGGTTCGAATCCTACCGCCCCAGTTGGCAGGACCCAAATCGAACCCGCTCGACATGCCAGTTGAGCGGTTTCTTGCTATGTTGCGCTTTGAGCAGCGAGACAAGCTAGCAGAACTCCCCCCAGAGTTACTGAGCGAAGTCTCTCTGAAAACTCCGTGTTCTTGACCACCTTGGCTAAACCGACCTCCGCTGACCAATCTGAGAATCTTCCGTGACTGCGTCGTCGTAAGCGCGCATAGACCTCGTCGCTAAACACGGCATCGGTTGAGAGCACATCTACCAGATCATCAGGCGAGTGGATGTCCACTACAAGAAGTAAGAACCTGCTGCTCTTGGTTCCCCCACCAGATGCGGCCAGTTGCTCGCATATTTAACGCATGAATGCAATTTCTGATGATTACAGAGCCTCATGACCAGGCTCTGGTGCCCGCTTGATGCTGCTTTGAGTACATCCCATCGTCATCAAATCCGAGCTAGCAGGTGGAATGCAACCCTTGACAATGTTCGGCGTTTCTCATAATGTAAGGAAAACTACAGTTATCGACCCAAAGCTAACTAACTCATAGCAGCACAGAGTTTCATAAGGGGTTGAACTGACGCCTACGAAGGGATGCTAGCCGATGAGGTTACGAGGATGTAACCCGCGCAGCAGCGAGGGCGTCAGTTTTGTCATTGGGGGGAAGGAGGTGTCTATCAAAGAAAACGGTTGTGGTTCGATCAACGGTGGACTGGACTGATCATCCGGCCAGGGATGGTCTGAAGAAGGCTGTTCCCGGCTGGGAGAGGAGAAACTAAGATGTCACTCATAGTGCTACTTGCCGCAATAATCATCTTTGCGCTCGGCTATCGTTTCTATGCGCGCAAGATGGACAGCGAGGTCATGCAGGCCGACCCTCGCCGCGCGACTCCGGCTACCATGTTCCAGGATGGCGTGGACTTTATGCCCGCCTCGGCAAGCGTGCTGTTTGGCTACCAGTTCAAGTCTATCGCGGCGCTGGGCCCCATCGTCGGACCTATCACGGCCCTCCAGTTTGGCTGGCTGCCAGCCCTTGCGTGGATCATCATCGGCACGTTCTTTATCGGCTGGGTACAGGACTACTCAGCGGCGCTGCTAGCGATGCGCAACGATGGCATGACAATGGGTGGCCTGAGCTACAAGCTCATCTCGCCACGTGCCCGCACCCTCCTGCTGTCCTTCCTTTACATCTACCTGCTGCTCATCATGGGTGCCTTTGGCGCGATCATCGCCCCCCTGCTGGGCAACCCCGTCGTCCCGGTGGGCTTCATCATCATCGTGCTGGCCGGTGTGCTGGCCGGGCAGATGACCTACCGCTGGAAGCAAGACCTGCTGCTGACCACCATCGTGACGGTAGGCATCGCGCTGGTCGGTGCCTGGGTTGGCACGCTGCCGGCCTTCGCCGGCGAGGGCGGCCTCGTCGCAGCCATCAACGGCCTGGTGGGCAACGCCGAGGGCGTGCTCTACCAGACACCCTATGGTCCGATGCTGTGGAGCACCTTCTTCTGGGCCATCGTCATGATGCTGTTCTGCTACCTGGGATCGGTGCTGCCCATCTGGCGCTTTGCCCAACCGGTGAACTACACTTCGTTCTGGTTTGTGGCCATCAGCATGGTGCTTACCGTACTTGGTATCATCATCGCCACCTTCACCGGCTCGGTCGGCACTGCGTTTGAGGTTCCGGCCTTCGTGACAGCCTTCCAGCCGCACCTGGGTCCGATATGGCCCCTGCTGTTCGTGACCATCGCCTGCGGCGCAATATCCGGCTGGCACAGCCTGGTGAGCACCTCCGGCACGGCGCGCCAGCTTGAGAAGGAGACCGACGTGCTGCCGGTGGGCGGCGGCGCGATGTACACCGAAGGTGTGCTGGCTGCGCTCGCCCTGATCATGGGCGCGACCCTGATTGCCAAGGCGGACGGCACCCCCATCTATGACGCTGCCCAGAACTACAAGCTGGTGGCAGGCGCAGGCGGGGTCATGGTCGGCGGGATGGCCCGCTTCATGAACGTGGTCGGCATCCCCGTGAGTCTGGGAGCCGCAGTCGGCTCGATCTTCCTAGTCGTGATGGCGGTGACCATCATGCAGTTGGTGATCCGCTTCATGCGCATTGCCAGCGCTGAGTTGCTGGGCGACGCAATGCCGGCCTTCAAGAACGCGCACTTTGGCAGCCTGGTCGCCATCGCCTTGACGCTGTTCCTGGTCTACGCCGGGTACTGGCAGTGGCTCTGGGTGCTGTTCGGCGGCTCCAACCAGCTCTTCGCGAGTCTGGCGCTGCTGCTCGTCAGCATCTGGCTGGCCAGGGAGCGCAAGCGCACTAGCTGGACGTTCATCCCTGCCATGTTCATGTACGTGACGACCATAGCGGCCCTGTTGTGGACCGCCTGGATCGCGCTCAACAAAGGCTTCATCAACCGTGCGCCTGACATGACAGCGCCCTTTGTCTTCGGCAACCTGATTTCGGTAGCCTTTGCCCTCTACATGGCCATTGCTGCCCTGTTCTTGCTGGCCGATGGGCTCAAGGCCTTCAACAAGGCGCGGACCGCACCGGCAGCGGCTCCGGGGGCGGCTGGCGACTGATTAAGTCACACAACATAGAATTGCCATAACCTACGAGGAAGGGCAGGTGCTGGCCTGCCCTTCCCCCACACTCTTTGGCGCGGAAGCTTGACAGGGGTCGGGTGGATACCAATTGAAGGCCACAGCGATGGTTCAGAATAGAGTGATCGACGTAGAGGTAGTGGCACACGTCACCGGCAGCATGAATCACTGCAGCCACTGCCAGGTCTTCATCGACGGCGTGGGTGTCGGCGATCAGGTTCACCGCTACGACGTGCAATCATACCCTGAAGAGTTCGTCCGCGACTGGCAGCGTCTGTCAGACTGGGTGCTCGACCTGGCAGCAGCCTTTCCATCGCAAATCGTCATTCGTATCACAGATGCCCAATCAATACAGGGGCTATGGAAATCGCTTACCAAGGGGGTGCGCAAGTACCCGACTTTCATCGTCGACGGCAAAGAAATGTATCATGGCTGGGAACGTGAAAACTTGTACGAAATGATCGAGCGCGTATTGGTAGAAGAGGGTTGAGCGTACAGCTTGTCCTCACCGTCATCACACAAAGTGGTGACCTAGATCAGCACGGACCAGGCGGCTTTCTGTTCGTCGATCAGGTATTCGAGGAGGCTGGCCTGCGCGATTCTACGGGCGCAACGCAAACCGAAGACTTCCAGCGACGCCTGCGGATCCTGCAACGTGCCCTGCGGCGCGAGTTTGGCAACCGGGTGAGCATGAGCATCTTGAACCCCTGGACGCTCAGGGGCCTGTGGTTCATCACGCGTCACCGGTTGCGGGGCTTTCCTTGCCTGGCGATTGCCGGGCAACGCTACCCGATAGAAACTTCGGTGGGCGAGGTTGTGGAAGCCGCGCGTCTAGCGCTTGAATAGAGAATTCCCTTTGTCCCGATCTACAGCTTTAGCAAGAAAGGATGTGTCTTCCCGATGAGCGAACAACTACCTCCTGAGACTGACGAACCCGAAGAGAAGAAGGAGAGCTTCTGGCAAAAGGCCAAGCGCAACCTGAGTGACTACATTTACGGCATGGCCGCCCACGAGATGACCCGCCAGGCATTGAAAACACGCGGCAGCATGGAACATCTCTTCATTCTCATCACCATGGGCGACCTGTTGGGCGTGCCCATCCTGCCACCTTACTACTCCCTGCGTCTTCTGCCCTACGTCGTCCCACAAATCAGCACCTGGAAGCGACGCATGCTGCGCGAGAAAGACTTGACCGACGCGCTCGCCTAGCCAATTTAAGCCTGCGCGTACTAGGTACGAGCGGTAGCACACTAAGGAGACATCGGAATGTCACTGGCGAGAATCTTCGAGGAGCACCCCGAACGCCGCTACATCATGTTCGGTGGCAAGGGTGGTCTTGGGAAGACAACTTTCAGCGCCGCCACTGCTCATTATCTGGCATCTCAGGGGCATCGCGTGCTGGTATTCTCAGTAGACCCCCAAGCATCGCTATCCGATATTTTCCAGCGCGACATCTTCGGCCAGGGCGTGGTCGAGATTATGCCCAACCTGTTCGCTCAGGAAATTGACGCCGACCAGCGTATCAAGGCATACCAGGAGGAGATTCGGCAGAAGATCTTCGATATGTATGGCCTGGATAAAATCCCCGACGAAATCGAGAGCTACATCCAGGCTGCAGCTGCCGAGCCCGCCATGGAAGAAAGCGCCATCTTCGATCAGGTGGTGGATATCGTCACGGCTGCTGAATTCGATTACTACGTGTACGATCTCGTCCCCCTCGGCCATGCACTTTACTACCTGAGCATGGCCTCCGTGTACGATGAGTGGATTGGCCAAATCACCAGTCTGCGTGAAGAGATGCGCGAATACGAACAGATGGCGGCGCGTATCCAGCGAGACAAGGCATTGCAAGAGGACCTTATCCTCAACGAACTGCAATATATCAAGCACCGCATCTCGACCTCGTCCAGCATCCTGACCGACAGAGAAAAAACCGCCTTCTTCTTTGTCCTGGTGCCTGAGGAGATGATACTCATCGACACCCAGAACGCAGCCCAACTCTTTGCCAAGTTCGACGTGCCCCTCAGCGGCTACATCGTCAACCGCGTGTTACCTGATCTCGTCATGACTGAAGCAGGCGTTCCCGATTACCTGCGCAGCCGCTATCAGATGCAAGGCGAGTATCTAGCCAAGATTGACGATTTGTTTGGAGATGAGGTGCTGGCGCGCATTCCGGAATTCGAGCGGGATATCACGGGCATGGAAATGATAAAACGTATGGCAGATGCCATGTTCGGCAACGGTCCGGCTGCCTGATGCACACGCTGCACATGATGAATCCCACTCCTATTATTCCTGACTTGACAAAGGGAGGCTGGGCATGACACTGCAAATAGCAAAGTCGTTGACTGATTTCACGGATGCTCACTCTGGCCTGAAGTACACTTTCTTCGGCGGCAAGGGTGGGGTCGGCAAGACAGTGCTGGCGGGGGCGGCGGCTGTGGGTTTTGCCCGGCGCGGGAATCGCACCCTGCTGGCCAGCACCAATCCCGTCCACAGCCTGAGCGGTCTGCTCGACCAGAACGTATTTGGCAGGCACACTCCGGTCGAGGGCGTCGAGAATCTGTGGGCCTACGAAATTGATACCAAGGAGACCATTGAGAAGAGCAAGGTCGAAATCCGCGAAAAGATAGACTGGTTTCTCAAGTTCGCCGAAATCCGCTCTAAGGCCGACGACTTTGTCGAAAGCGCCACGATGAACCCGGCTTTCGAAGAGTCGGCCATGTTCGAGAACATGATCGACCTGATGTTTGAAGACGAGTACGACGTCTACGTCTTCGACACAGCCCCCACCGCCAACGCGCGCCGCCTGCTTGGCATGTCGTCGGTCTATTCGCTGTGGGTCAACAAGATGATAAAGAGCCGTGAGGAAGCGCAAAGTCTGCGGCTCAGCCTCTCCTATTCCAAGAAGGAAGAAAAAGACCCCCTGATGGGTTATCTCATCGGCTTCCAGGATAGAATGGGCCACGCCAAGGACTTGCTGACCGACGATGCCAAGACGGCCTTCTTCTTCGTGACGCTGCCGGAGGCGCTGCCAATAGCCGTGATTCGCCGCTTCATCGACTGGTTCACCGAATTTGGCATCCCGATTGGTGGCGTGGTGGTCAACATGAAGATAGACGCCTCCTCCGTCAGCGTGGAAGCGCCGGAGTTTGTGCGCAATCGCCTCGCCATGGAAGACGAGTACATGCGAGAGATTGACCAGACCTTTGGACCGTTGGTCCGGTCAATTGTGCCTCTCTACGAGACCGAGGTGCGTGGTGTTCCCATGTTGCTGCGCGTGGCCGATGCCATGTTCGGCCAGCCAGAGGTGGCCGGGTGACCTCAGCCCAGGCGTCGTCCCGCGCCGAGTTGGTGCGGCACGACATTATCATCAGCAACATACTCTACGGCGGGGCTTATTTTATCACGTTGCGATTACCGGAAACGTGGGATATCGCCAGCGGCGTGGGCCGACCGGAAATCGTGGTTGCCCACACACGCCACGACCGCAAGTGGGTCGCCAGCGGGCGGGCGTGGTACGTGCTCTACCATCGCCAGCTTGGCTGGGCTATGGAGTTGCGCCTGGGTAGCGGTCCCCTGCGCAGACGTTGGCAACCGCAGGGCGAAGATACAATCGAGGTGCATGGACACACGGCGTCCGTGAGGCGCTGGCAGCGGCGGCGCGGGGTGCTCCGCCCGAAGATAATCACCTATGTCGAGGTGGCCTACAACTGCGAGCAGAGCGACCGTTTTGTGAAACTGGAACTCAGTGGACGCTGTCCCCCAGAGGGCTTCGCGGAAATGCTGCGCCTGGTATCAGAGTGGTGGTGTCACTAGCGCCGTAAAGGCGAGGCCCTCTACTGGCCGGTAGGTGCAGCCAGCGCTGCCAGATCCTCGTACAACCCTGCGGCGCTTCCACCCTTCTCATACAGCCCGGCCAGCGAGAGGATCACGATCAGGTGAGGTGCTTTTCTGCTCCAGGAGATGTTTCGCACGTGCAGCCCATATTTGTCAAGGAACGGGATCAGCGCAGCACGCTGTCTCTGCGCACCGTGCCCGCGCGTGCCCACCAGCAATTCGTGGGGGCCATCCTCGACGCTCCAGGGTCGCTCTCTTTCGGTTGTCATCTGGCGGGCTCTGCCACTGCGGGCCGGGGCGACCTCCACTTCGCCTGGGTGGGAGGTGCGCAGCCGGGCCTTGACGATGAGTTGGTCGCGCTTGCCGCGCAGCAAATCGAACAAGAATAGCGGCAGCAGCTCGCGCGAGGCAAGCAGATATACGATCTCAAGGTCCCGAAAGGGCGGGTTGGCTTTGTGAACCTGGATTCGAGCGCCGGAGCCTGACGAGCCGATCCAGCGCGAGGCGACTTCGCCGCCCAACTGGTCCAGGTCACTGCGCAGCCAGTGGAAGATTGCCAGGCCGCGGCGGCGATTGAAGATTGAGGCGAACAGGTACCATAGAACCAGGAGAATACCCAGGCCAACGAGGACAGTCTCAGGTGTGAAGCTCATCACGTCTCTCCAGGTGAGACAGTATCGTCATGACCGAACGGGCTAAGACAAAGGTTTCAGAATTCCTCGCCCACTTGAGGCGAGCGTGGAAGAACACCAGCCATTGGCTGCGGGGCTTCCTCTTTGGCATGACCTACTACGAAATGGTCATGACCATGCGCAAGGAGAGAGCCGACCGAGAACATCTCTTTGTGCTCATCAGTTTCGGCGATCTGATTGGCCTTCCGATTCTACCACCCTATTACTCGATGCGCTTGTTGCCCTACGTCGTGCCCTTGCTGGAGAGTTGGAAGCGCCGTCTGCTGCGCGAAAAAGATCTGACTGACTTGGTCAGCTAGAGGAGGTGCTCAGAAGCATCGGATTCTTTCCAGCCAGGCAGGATACGCGGCACAGCACTGATGAAATCGGTGCGTGTCTGCTAACTCCAGGGTGATCCTTCTGGAGAATGGGTCTAAAAGAGGTTCGGCTAATCCATTGACGAACTCGCCGCGGCGGAGAAAAGCGCTACCAACAGACATGTGAAGCCAATGAAGATTGCGAGATCAGGGTTCATCCGGGTACCTGTGTGACATCTCTCTACTGACGCAAAGAACACATTCACACGTATAGTACCTCAAAAGAGGTTGCCGGGGATATACGAAACCGTAACAAACTGAATCCCGCGAAGGGGTCTTGCTTGGACTAACCGTGGCTACTGGCACCATTGGCGGTGTCGACTTCCGCTGCGCTTCCCGACCCGGTGGGGCAACGTCACCTGTGGTTTCCCCAGTGCTCCGACGCCGATTCGCCTGACTGTAGCTGACTCATCCAAAGACAATCCTTGCGAAATCTGGCAAACTGACATATGGTCGGTACCGATGGTGAGATGATAGATCACGAGCTACACTCGCCCTTCGCACATCTGACAGAACTCGTGGCGGATCTTCGAACGACAGACCCAAGTGGGGCTGGTTCGGAGCAGATCCGATTGCCCCAGTCTAAGGGACCACCCAACACCTGCCGTTGGGCGGTCCTTTTGTTAATTTATGGAAAAGGCCGGAACGCTCGGTCCCGGCCTGGACGTTGACGTGGGGCGTGGCTAGTCGGTGTATTCGTCGGCGACAGCCAGCGCGCCGTTGATGATCTCTAGCCCCTCGTTGATCTGTTCTTCGTTGACGATGAGCGGTGGCACACAGAAAATCCAGTCCCACTTGACGAACGTGCTCATGCCGTTCTGGCGAATCGTGGCGGCCACCTTCTGCATCGCCTCCGACATCGGCTTGTTCCAGCCGGACATCGGTTCGCGCGTGTCGCGGTTCTTCACCAATTCGATCACGTAGAACAGGCCCACGCCGCGCACATCGCCCACCGAGGGATGCTCGGCTTGCAGGTCGCGGAGGCCCTTATCCAACACCTTGCCCATCTTCTTGGTGTTGTCCAGCAGGTTGTCCTCCTGGATAACCTTGAGGTTGGCGATTGCTGCCGCACAGCTCATCGGGTGGGCGCTGTAGGTCAGCCCAGCGAACAACATCTTATCTTCAAAGTGGGCGGCGATGTCGTCCGAGACGATGGTTGCGCCCAGCGGCAGGTAGCCGGAGGTCAGGCCCTTGGCGGTGGCGATGATGTCCGGCTCGACGCCGTACAGGTCGATGCCGAACCACTCGCCGGTCCGGCCAAAGCCGCTCATCACCTCGTCGGAGATGAGCATAATGTCGTACCTGTCGCACATGGCTCGGATGCGCTGCCAGTATTCGGGGTCGGGCGGGGCGATAATCCCGCTAGAGCCGTTGTAGCCCTCTAGCAAAATGGCCGCCACCGTCTCCGGTCCTTCGAACAGAATGGTCTGCTCGATGTGGTCGGCGCACATCAGGTTGCAGCCGTCCAGATCGCGGCAGAACAGGCAGCGATAGCGGTACGGGTCGTGGACGTGGACAATCCACGGCACGCCCGGCTCGACGGGGGTACCGCGCGGGTCGCCGCCAGCCGTGGCCGCGCCCGCCGTCGCCCCGTGGTAGGAGCGGTAGCGGGCGAGAACCTTTTGCTTGCCGGTGTACAGGCGGGCGATCTTCATCGCATTCTCGACAGCTTCCGCGCCACCCAGCGTGAAGAAGCTCTTCGTCAGCCGCGAGGGGGTAATCTCGGCCAGCATCTCGCCCAGTTCGCCGCGCACTTTGGTTGCCATGCCGGGGTAGACGTACAGCAGTTGGTCAGCCTGATCTTTGATAGCCTGGATGACCCGCTTGTCGCCGTGCCCGATGTTGACGTTCATCAACTGTGAGGCAAAGTCGATGTAGCGCTTGCCCTCCACATCCCACAGATAAACGCCTTCTGCACGCCCTGCCGGGATAGGGTTCACGGTATTCTGAACCGCCCACGAGAAGAGCGTGTATTTGCGGTTGAGATCAACTAGTTCTTGCGCCGAATAGGTCTTGTCGGACATATCTTTCCCCTGTCGTGTGTCGATGGTAGCTTGGTCTACCGTCGATTATATCAGAGGTTGGCGGCAAAGTTGAAGACCGGTTTGCGCTTCTCCAGGAAGGCGCTGACGGCTTCCTGATGGTCGGCGCTGGCCCAAAGCTGCCCCAGCATCTCGCGCTCGGCGGCAAAGGCTTCGCTCACCTCCAGGCGAACGAGCCGCTTGAGCGCCCGCACCGCCTGTGGGGGATGGGAAGCGATGGTCGCTGCCAGCGCTCGCGCCGTCGGGAGCGCCTCTCCCTGTGGGACCACCTGCTCCACCAGGCCGATCTGCGACGCCTCCTGCGGGCTGATGATCCGCCCGGTCAGCAGCATCTCGACGGCGCGGCCATAGCCCACCAACCGCTTCAGCCGTTGCGCGCCGCCCCAGCCCGTCGTGACCCCCTGCTGGACATGCACAAATCCCAACGATGCGTTTTCCGACGCGATGCGAATGTCGCACGCCACCGCGATTTCGCAGCCGCCCCCTCGTGCGTGGCCGTTGATGGCCGCCACGACGGGGATTTCCACCTGGTCTAGCTCGTGCAGCGCCTCGCCCATCACGTCTGCCAGGCGTCGCCCGTCTTGCTCCGTGGGATAATGCTGCAAATCAGAGAGGTCTCCCCCACTCACAAAGGCGCGGTCCCCTGAGCCGGTTACCACCAACGCCCGGACGCGATTGTCGTCGCGCGCCTCCAACACGCGTTGGCGAAAAGCCTCCATCGCCGCCCAGTCGAGCGCGTTCATTACCTGGGGGCGATTCACACGCAGTATGCCCACGCCGTCGTTGCCAACCTCCAGGAGAACTCTCTGGTCGCGCATCACCGCTCCCTCCCCCGGACTGCGTGTCAGAGTCTATGACACGCAATCGTGGAAATAGACACGGCAACCGGCCCAGTATCCTGGTCAGTTGCCGTGCGCGCTCTTAGATGAAGATCGTTTACGAGTCGATGACACCGTCCGGCATAGGGGTACCGTCGGTTGGCACGCCGTTTTCATCCCACTTACGCAGCGCGTAGTAGTCTTTCAGCATCACTTCCATGTCGGGCAGGACCCCCTCGGCGCTGCCGCTGGGGCGTGGCTCTTCCAACAGGCGTCTGGGCAGCACGTCGTCCTCGCGCCCGATGCCCAGGCGCACGTTGATCATGCGCTTCAGGTTGAACAGACGCTCACCCATATCCAACACGTCCTGGCCGGTCCATTCCCAGCCCAGCGCGCGATTCACCAGCCCGGCGACTTGATCCGGCGTGTAGCCGCCCTTGGTGATGAACTTGCATAGGCCGAGCGGGTTGTAAACGCTCAGGTAGTTCTGGAAAACGTAGGCTTGCTGGCCGCCCAGACTGTTGTCGAAGCGGAGTTCCTCTTTCCACTTTTCAGGTTCGCCCTCTTCCCAACCCTCCCACTCGATGCCGTAGCCACGCCAGTAGGACAGCGACTCCAGGTGGCAGGCCCCGCGATTGGCGGTGGCGTAGGAGGGAGCCATGCTCACGAAGCCGCGCGGGTCGTGGTAAGGAAATTCCAGACCCTTCACGTGCATGGCGAAGTCCTCCGAGCCGTTTCCAATCTCTTTGGCGGCAGCGCGAACGCCTTCGGCCAGCAAATCACCCAAGCCCTCGCGGGCGTTGATCTTCTCGATCATGGCGATAATGGCGTCGGCGTCGCCCCACTCCAGCGCGATGCCGTCCGTCATCTCGTCGGTGATGATGCCTTTCTCGTAGCACTCGAAGGCCCAGGCCAGCACCGCGCTAACCGAAATCGTGTCCAGGCCGTAGCGGTTGCACAGATCGTTCATCTTGGCGACGGCGTTCAGGTCGTCGCACATCAGGTTGGCCGCAAAACCACCCATCGTTTCGTACTCAGGTCCCTCGCCCCACGTCCCGGCGTATTTGCCGTCAGCGATTTCGATGGCCTTGCCGCAGCCAATGGGACAGGCGAAGCAGAATGTGTGCTTGGCGAAGATGCCCGTCTCGTGTATCTGCTTACCGTTGACTTTGTTCGCGCCCTCGGTCCAGTTACCCTCGCGCCAATTGCCGATGGGCAGGTCCCCAAAGGTGTCGGTGGCGGGCATGCCACCTGCCGTGCCGGCCATCGACAGCGAAATGATGGCGTTGTTCTCTTTGAGCCGGTTGTTACCTTCCTTAACGTGCCGGCGGAATTCTTGGAAATCGAAGTATTCGGGCTTGTGGTTGCCGCGCACCACGATAGCCTTCAGGTTCTTGGAGCCCAGCGCCGCCCCGATGCCGCCGCGTGCAGCCGCGCGCGCGTGCGAGTGTCCGCCCTGCATTACGCTGCTAATCTTGACCAGGCGCTCCCCTGCCGTGCCGATGGTGGCCGCACGGGCCTTGGGGTCGGTCTCTTCCAGCAGGCGATCGTAGCACTCGAAGTGGTCGGTGCCCCATAGGTGGGTCGCGTCACGCAGTTCGAGCGTGGCCGAAACCTCACCGGTTTTGCGATCTTTCTCGCTCTTAATATAGAGGTAGGTAGGCTTCTCGGCTTTGCCGGTAATGACCAAGCCGTCGTAGCCCGCAAAGCGCAACTCCGCGCCCCAGTGGCCGCCCAGATTGGCCTCGTTCCAGATGCCCGTCAGCGGCGAGCGGTGGCACCACGACGAACGGCAGCCGGTCGGCGAGATGGTGCCCGACAGCAAGCCGTTGACGACGATGACAGGGCTGGCCGGGTCGAGCGGATCGACATCCGGGTCCATCATGTCGTAGTAGATTTTGGCGGCCAGGCCACTGCCTGCCAGATAGGTCTGGATGTCTTCCTCGCTGGTGGGACGATCTTCAAATTTGCCCGTGCTGAGGTCTACGTAAAGCAGCTTTCCGGCCATGACGGAAGGTAGCATAAGTCTATCCTCTCAAGATGCCGACTCTCCAGGTAGAGCCTGCGACGAATTATTATGAGAACCATTGGACAAAATATTTCGCCATTCTAGCATGTGCCTGGCAGGCAGGCAATAGATTAATCCACCGGTGTGCCGTACCATCCTGGAATGTCACAAATGGGACCGGCCCATCGGGTATGCCAACCAGCGCGCAAGGGAATCCCTCTTAGAAAACACTCCCACATGCCCACAGTTTCGTTGGGTCGCAGATGATCGTGTTCGTCAGGAGGTTAATCCTCGTTTAACTTGATGGATGTCACATTGACAACTGGACTGACCAGTGGTACGCTGATTTCTGAATCCGGTCATACCAGTGAGGTCGTATGGCGAAATCGAAAGAGCGAGACGAGACAACCGTAGACCGTGCCGAGCGCCTGCTGATCGAGGGCATCCTCGACGGCACGTATCCACCCGACAGCTATCTCCCCGGCGAACGCTTGCTCAGTAAGACACTGGAGATCGCGCGACCAGCCCTGCGTGAGGCGCTGCAGCGCCTCAACCACGACGGCTGGCTCGAAATCCAACGGGGGAAGTCCACTCGCGTCCGCAACTACCTGCTGGAAGGCACCCTGAATATCCTGACCGGCCTCTTCAAGATCAGCCCCGATCTGATGCCCGAACTGGTCAGCGACATGCTTGAGGTATGGGGCCGGTTTGCGCCCGCCTACGCTGCCGCCGCCGTCCGGCGCGCGCCAGGGTTAGTCATCGACCGGCTGGAACGCTGTGCCCAAACCGAAGAGCATCCAGAAGCCTACGCTGACGCGATGTGGGATCTGCACCGCACGCTGATCGACTATTGTGGTAATCGTGTGTATGGCCTGATTTTTAACAGCTTCACAGATTTCTATCGCCAACTTGGCATCCAGTACTACGGGGACCCTGCCAACCGGGCCAAGGCCCGTAGATTCTGGGAAACGCTGTGGAAGGCCGCGCGCGCGGGCGACACGCGGCGGGCGTCGAATCTGATGGAACTGTTCATGCGCGATACCCTCGCATTTTGGCAGTCCAACGAGGACGTTGATTTTGGAAAGGAGGCTCCGGCAGGACCACTAGAGGACGCAATGTGACGGAAAACCCGCCGTCGGCTTACCCAGAGAGCATGAGCTGCTATCGTCGGTCAGGGTAGCGCTTATGGCCAACCAGGTACTTCCCGTGCCTACCAGCGACCAACCCACACCCACAAGCTGAAAGGGAAAGAGACTAATGGCCGTTGAAACGATTAAGAACTACATCGACGGGGAATGGATTGCCTCCACGTCAAAGGAGACGCTGCCGGTGTGCAATCCCGCCACCGACGAGACGCTGGCTTTCGTTCCGATGTCTACGCGCGACGAGGTTGACCAGGCAGTCCGCGCTGCGGATGATGCTTTTTGGGAGTGGCGCGAGACGACGCCCTACACCCGCGCGCGCTACATGTTCGACCTGAAAGATGCGATGGAAAACCACTTCGAGGAGCTAGCCACCACCATCACCAAAGAGCACGGCAAGATCATCGACGAATCACGCGGCGAGGTGCGGCGGGCCATCGAAAACGTGGAAGTTGCGGCGGGCGTTCCCTCGCTGATGATGGGCTACAACATGGAAGATGTGTCCCAGGGCATCGATGAGGAAGCCGTTCGCCAGCCGGTTGGCGTGTTCTGCTGCATCGCCCCGTTTAACTTCCCGGCGATGGTTCCCTTCTGGTTCCTGCCCTACGCCGTCGCGACCGGCAACACCTACGTCGTCAAGCCCTCAGAGCAAACGCCGCTCTCACAGCAGATGTTGTACAAAATCATGGACGAGGTTGACTTCCCACCCGGCGTGGTCAACCTCGTGAACGGCGCGCGCGACGTGGCCGAAGCGTTGCTGGATCACCCCGCTATGAAGGGGGTGTCCTTGGTCGGCTCGACGCCGGTTGCCAGAGCCATCTACGAGAGGGCTGCCGAGAACGGGATTCGCGCCCAGTGCCAGGCCGGAGCCAAGAATTTCCTGGTGGTCATGCCCGACGCGGTGCTGTCCAGCACCGTGCCCAATATCCTGACCTCGTGCTTTGGCACGGCGGGCCAGCGTTGTCTGGCGGGCGCCGTCGTGGTGGCCGTAGGCGACGTGTACGAACCGCTCAAAGAACAGTTGGTCGAGGCAGCCTCAGCTCTCAAAGTCGGCGATGGGCTGGACGAAACCATCCAGATGGGCCCGGTTATTTCGGCCAAGTCGCTGGAGCGCATCCGGGGCTACATTGAGAAGGGCGTCGAAGAAGGAGCCACCTTGCTGCTCGACGGGCGCGACGTCAAGGTGGATGGTCTGAATGGCCACTTCATCGGCCCGACCATCTTTGACAACGTGGTTTCTGAGATGAAGATTGCCCAGGACGAAATTTTCGGCCCGGTCATGAGCATCATGCACGCCGGAAACTTCGACGAGGCGCTGGAACTCATCGACGAGAGTCCCTATGGCAACGCCGCCTCGCTTTTCACTTCCAGCGGCAAGTACGCGCGTGAGTTCAAGTACCGGGTGGAGTGCGGCAACATCGGCATCAACATCGGCATCGCGGCGCCAATCGCCTCCTTCCCCTTCGGCGGCCAGCGCGACTCCTTTTTCGGCGTCATGCACGGCCAGGGCCTCGACGGCATCGACTTTTTCACAGACCGCAAGGTGGTCATCACCCGCTGGTTCTGATCACACACCGGTTTTCAAAGCAAGCAGGGACGGGTTTCGAGGACCCGTCCCTGTTGTGTATACCCTGCGATTGCGGCTGAAGTCGCCCCGCGCGTTTCACTCGGCAGCCAGAGCGGTCAAATCACCGTGACTCTGGCGGTGCTGGCGGGCCAGTTTCTCCAGCCTGCGGCTGACCTCTCTGATGGGCAGCTTCTCAGCGGCGACTTGGTAGAACTGCTCGAACGTCGTCTCGACTTGCGCCGCCTGCGCCGCCACGTCGGTGGGCGAGGCATCCGCCGCGAGCGCAAAGTCCGGCGTGTAGTCGTCGCTCTCAAACCCGGTGATGGGTTCCAGAATCATCTCGGCCACGTTTTCCCGCCGGATGCGCTCAAGCTGCTTCCGGTTTTTCTGACACGCCGATGCCAGGCTAGCGAACTGGTCGTGAAGGGGTGTGGCTGCCTCATAGAATTGGGCCGCCTGCCCCTCGACATCTATGGCAAAGCTGAGTATCGCGCCAAAGGTTGCCAGGTCCATATTGACTCCATTCGTTTGTCAGGTTCGATGAAAGACGAGACAACACCGCTCACATGAGCATGCCGAGTTTGCTCGTGCGCGGGCTACTCGACGATCGTCTGCGACTGCTCGCGCATGTACTGCTGCAGGTAGTAAGGGCCGCCGCCGTTCTTGCCGGTGCTGCCGCTGCCTTTCCAGCCACCGAAGGGCTGCACGCCGGGCCACGCGCCGGTGGTGGCCCCGGCAGCGCGGTTGATGTAAACCACGCCCGCCTCAATGTGCTTCAGGAAGTAATCGACTTCGGCCTGATCCTCGCTGTAGAAGCCCGCCGTCAGGCCGTACTCGCTGCTGTTGGCTAATGCCATTGCCGCGTCGAGGTCCTCGTATTCGGCCAGTACCACGATGGGCACGAACAATTCCTGCTTCATCAATTGGTGGTCGTCGGGCAGCCCCTCAACGATGGTCGGCTCGACGAAATAGCCGTGCTTGTAATCGCCGTTGGTCAGCGCATGCCCGCCGAAGAGAATGACGCCGTCCTGGTCGGCAGACTCGGCGAACGCCTTGAAATCGTTGTAGGCCCCCTCGTTGATGACCGGCCCCATGAAGACGTCACGCTCGGTGGGGTCGCCAACTTTGATCGCCCTGGTCTTTTCCAGCAACTTGTCGGTGAAGGCCGCTTTGACGTCCTTGTGGACGTAAACACGCGAGCAAGCCGAGCATTTCTGGCCTTGCAGGCCAAACGCCGCGCGCATCACGCCGGTGGATGCCCTCTCCAAATCGGCGTTGGGTGTGATGATAGCCGGATTCTTCCCGCCCAATTCGACGATGCAAGGCCGCACCCAGCGACGACTGAAGCGCCGGTAGAGGTTGAAACCCACCTCGTAACTGCCGGTGAAGGTCACGCCGCCCACGTCGGGGTGGTCGGTCAGCGCGTTGCCCACGATGCCACCCGGCCCGCTGAGGTATTGGATGACCCCACCCGGCACGCCTGCCTCGCGCAAAATCTCGTACAGCTTGAGCACAATCCACGGCGTGTCGGAGGCGGGCTTCATGATGACCGCGTTGCCGCTCACCAGCGCCGCGCCTGCAGGGCCGCCAGACAGCGACGCCGGGAAGTTAAATGGCGAGATCACGACCCACACGCCGTGGGGCCGCAGCACGTCGCGCGTGCGCTCGTTCTTCGAGAGCTGGCCCATCGGCTGGTCGTAGCCATCGTGCTTTTCCATCTGGTCGCAGTAGTAGCGGATCAGGTCTGCCGACTCTTCCACATCGCCCAGCGCCTCCAGGCGGTTCTTGCCCACCTCGGTACTGAGCAGTGCCGAGAGGTAAGCGCCGCGCTCGGAAATCAGATCGGCGGCCTTACGTAAGATTTCGACGCGCTTCCGCCAGCCGATGCCCTCCCACTCCGGCTGGGCGGCCCTGGCGGCGGCCACCGCATCCAGCGCATCTTGCTCGGTGGCCTGCGCGAACTTGCCCAACACGACGCGCGTGTCCGCCGGGCTGATGTTGTCTCTGGTGCCGCTGCCCTCGCGCGGCTCACCGTCGACGTAGAACGGATGCGTTTGGCCCAACTCGCTCCGCGCTTGTTCCAGACCCGCGTCGTAGGCGCTCTGAAGCTCCTCGTTATCGGCAGACAGGGTTGCATACGTGACTTTGAATTTTCCCATCGTTGTCTCCTAAGGGTATTTGCTCTGCCAAAATGCGCGGCTCCCTCATTATAGCGTATTATTCTGCTGCCAAAGGTAGAGTGGGGTACACCTCAGCGCTCGACGTGATTTCGCCTTGAGAGCTGGACGATCAGGATGCCTGCGGCAGCCAGCGCCAGGCCGCCGACCTCGCGCCACGTGAGTCGCTCGCCCAGGAAAACGACGGCCAGAATTGGAATCTGTATCAACATGGTGTTGTTGATGAGACTCGACTCCATCGCCGAGAGGGTGCGAAGCGTGTGATTCCAGAGCGTGAAGGCCAGGGCGCTGTTGACCACGGCCAGCCATACAATGATCGCCCAGTTCGTCGGGCTAAGACGGGGCAGGCCCTGGATGAGAGCGCCGACAACCAAGAGCACGATTGCCCCGATCCCCATGCTCAAGAGGGTGACGGTGGTGGGTTCAAGTTCCTGTGCGCGGTTGACGTGACGCCCCAGCACAGAGGACAGCGCATTGGCAAGGACGGCGACGGCGGCGACGATCAGGCCAACCGTCTGACCGGCGGGGGCCAGATCGAGTTGAAAGTAGACCAGCACGCCGACGACGTATAGGCCGGTCCCGCCCCACTGAACAAGCGTGGGCGGCTCTCCGAGCAAAGCCAGGCCCAGCGCTGCGACGATTATCGGCGTGAAGCCAAGCAGCAGGTTGACGGTGACGGCGGGCAGGTAGAACAGGCTCAGAAACTGCGCGCCCTGGGTGACGGCGTAGAATAGCAAGCCAAGCAAAACCAGGCGGAACCACACACCCGGTGGCAGGCGGCGCAGCGACGACAGCCGGTCACGCCGGAGGGCGAAGGGAAGCAGAGACAGGAAAGCCAACGTGTAGCGCAGCCCGGCAAAGGGGAGCGCCGGGATGTCTTGCAAGCCGATCTTAATGAGGACCCACGACGTGGACCACAGAAACGTGACGAACAGGGCTTGCAGAACGGCTTGTAGATGGGGGGATAAGTTCTTGAGCATGGAGACACCTCATAGAATGCAAAAAGGGCTAGGCACGCGTGAACTTCGCGTCAACCTAACCCCTCCAGGCTTTTATCCTATCAGGTGCTACGCCTTACGGCTTTTGTAACGCTCGGTCCAGACCCGACCGCCACGCCAGCGCAGGCACGCGGTCAGCGGAACCCTAGTTACTCAGGGTGACAACTAGAGTATAGGCCAAAGTACCGAGATAGCAAAATGGGCGCACAACATCCACCCAAATGTCAGACGCGGCGGCACCGGAACAGGTGTCGCCGCGCCAGCAGCCTTGAATCGAAAAAGGCGACTATGCGCCGTTGCCTGTCTTCTGCTGTACCAACTCCACCACGTCTGGCAAATCGATGCCGAGGTCCTTGATTTTCTCCAACGTGGGGATGCCGTTCGCGTTCCAGCCGCGCCGCTTGTAAACCGCGTCGATCAGCTTCTCGTAGCGGTCCTCGCGGTAGGCGCGAACCTTGGCCATCTTCTCTTCGACGCTCAAGCTGTCAGGATCAACCCCGACTTCTTCCCGCAGTTCGGTGTCGTAGCGCTCGGCCCGCGACTCGTACTCGTCCACAGTCACCGGCCCCATCGCGCGGAAGGGCAAATGATCGTGCTCGCGCGTGCCGAAGCCCAGCTTGAGGTTGAACAGCCGTTGGAAGTTGTACACCCGCTCCGACTGGGCCAGCAAGTCCTGCGGCGTGGTCGGCTTGCCAGAGAGACCCTGGTAAATCCAGGTGTAGTTCTCGACGTGCTCCATCACCTTGTTCGGTTCCGGGGTGTCCTTGTTGTCGTCCGGCACCACATCGTTCCAGGGCAGCTTGCACAGCCCGTGCAGGCTGAACCACGTCCGCCACATCGGGAAGTAGTGCAGCGCCTCGGCCTTATCCTCGAAGGTGGGCAGCGATTTGTGCACCATGTCCATGAAGATCAGCCAGGCTTCGTCGTGCTGCGCGCCTTTCAGGGCCATCCCGTAGCCGCCCTGCTGGGCCAGCGATTCCTTGGTCACGTACTCGGAAATCTCCATACCCTTGACTTCCATGCCAATGTCTCGCAGAAAGTCCGGGTCCGCGCCGTACTCGTCGGCGAAGAACTGCTTCATGTAGCGCACGCCCTGCCCGACGACCAGCCCGAACCCCTCACCGCGCGCCATCTGGTGCAGCAGTTCGAGCGCCGCGTCGGCGTTGCCCCACTTGAGTTCTAACCCGCCGGTGATCTCGTCATTGATGACGCCTTCCTCGTAGCACTCCATCGCAAAGGCCACAGAGTTAGCAAACGAGATGGTGTCAATGCCGTAGGTGTCGCAGTAGAAATTGATCTCGATCACGGCCAGGGGGTCAAACACGCCAATGTTCGACCCGACGCCCGCGATGGTCTCGTACTCCGGCCCGTCCACCAGAACCGGCTCGTCCTTATAGGGGCCGGTCTTGAGGTGCATGTTGTCCACGCCGTGCGCGCAGGACAACGAGCAGCCGTACCAGCAGCTATCGTTGACCTCTTGGGTGAAAAGCTCCTCCCAGGTGGAGGTATCGAAGTTCTTGGCGTCGCGGTGGGTGCCATACCGGAAATTGTGCACCGGCAGCAAATCGAAGTGGTCCATGATGGGCGGCAGGTGCCCGGTGCCGATGCCCCGCATGTTGTTTTGCTTGGGGTCGTTGGTCAGCACTTCTTTGTTCATGCGCCTTCCGGCCTTGCGGATGAGGTCCATGTCCACCGGATTGTTGCTGTCGCTCTTCATGCCGCTATAGCGCACGACCAATGCTTTGATGCGCTTGTGCCGGAACACACGCCCACTCCCACCGCGCCCGGCCTGCTTGACGCGCACTTTACCCCGGCCCGGATCGTACCAGCTGAAGTTGAGGATGGCGTAGCGCGAGTGTTCGGCACCTTGCCCCGCCGACACGACCGACACGTGTTTCTTGTCTTTGTTGTCCACCGAGTACATCTCGGTCAACTGCGGGCCGATCAGGTGCGAGTCGAGGTCTTCCGCTGGCGCTTCCTCAATTGTCACCCGCCCCGAATCGCCGTCGACGACGACGATGACCTCGCGCTCGGCGATGCCCTGAATCTCGATGGCGTCCCAGCCGGAGAACTTCAGATACGGGCCGAAATACCCGCCCACGTTGCTGTCGATCACCGACCCAGTGAGCGGCGAAACCGTGACCACCGTCGATTTGCCCGACCCTGGATAAGACGTAATGCCGCCAATCGGGCCGCCCGCGATGACGAGTTCGTTCTCTGGGTCATCCCAGCGCGTTTCGCCCGTCACCGCGTTCCACAGCAGCCACAGGCAGAACCCACGCCCGCCTGTGAACAAGTCCTTCATTTGCTGGGTGACCGGCTTGCTGCTTATCGTGTTGTCGGAGAGATTGACGTACAGCGTGCGGTTGGCATAGCCACGCTCGACGGGCCTGAGTTCATAGGTGAGTTCGGCTAACAGTTTGTGTTCTTGCTTCATCGCTGCAGGTGATAGCGTGCTCATATTTAGGCGACTCCTCCTGATCGTCTCCTGGGGATGTCGTTTCAATAATCATCATACCCATGGGTGGGGCTGCTGTCGTGTAACGAATATCCGGCGAATAGGGTGTCATTCATCCGTTCTCGCGCCGGGTGCTTTTTGGGCGCTCGAAGGCGCAAAAAATCGACAGTCGCCCCAAACCTTTGCCCGGCAGGAACACCCGTGCTATAGTTAGCGTCGCCACGAGTGCAGTCAACTGGAAAGGGTGTCTTGCCGCAACTGGCAGCGAGTTACGCGGATAATTTGGCGGTGTTGCGGCTTTTTATTGGAGACGTGGGGAGTGATGGAACAATTTGACCAGCGTCGTCCGGACGAAGAGGACGAGTTCAGCCAACTGGATGGGCACGACGAATTGGATGAGGCGGACGCCGGGGAGAGTGACGGACCGCCCCCACCGACTGGGGCGACGAGCGTCTTTGGCGATAGGCCGAGCATTCTAGGCGGCCACACGGGGGAGGTCGAGATACCTCAGCGGCCCAGCATCTTGGGCGACGATAACGTGCCGCGCACCGGCCCGCAGGAGCGACCCAGCATCACCGGGCGCACTGAGATGCCCAAGCCGCCCAGACAGCGATCCACCCGGCAAGCCACACCACCGGCCCAACCGCCAACACCACCCAAACCTAAGCCGCAACCTGCCGCTGCCTCCCAGCAGAAGCAGGCCACGGCGACGCGCTCAACGCGTGCGGCTTCGGCTGCAGCAGCATCCAGGGCCAAACCCAAACGCACGCCTGCCAGGAAACGCACCACGGCCAAACCGGATTGGCTGAAGCAGCTCCGCAAAGACATGCCGCCATTTGCCGACGAGGTGCTGGCTTTGCTGCTGATCGCCGTCGGCCTGGTTTCGTTGCTCAGTCTGATCGGCCTCGCCAGCGGCGATTTGGCCGACGCCTGGGCGTTGTTCCTGTCGCGCTCAATGGGCCTGGGCGCTGCCGCCATGCCACTCGCTATCTTCGCCGTCGGTGCCCTGATGCTCATGCCCAAACTGGGCGTCAGGATACGAATAAGCTGGATGCGGATCATCGCCGGCGAGCTATTTTTCGTCGTCCTCCTCAGCTACATCCACCTGCTAAGCGCCGACCCAGACCCCTGGGCGGTGGCCCTGTCTGGCAAGGGCGGCGGCTGGATCGGCTGGTCCATCTCTACTTTGTTCAGCGACGGTTTCGGCCCCACGACGGGCGGCTTCTTTTTGTTGCTGCTCTTGATCGGCACCGGCGGCTGGATGCTCGGCGTGGGGCGACAGCAGGTCCTCAGGGGCCTGACCTGGGCGCGGGACAGCGCGCTGGCGCTGGCCGAGCAGCTGGAAAAGCCACCTGCCAAGGCTGTGCCGCAGCCCAAATCCGCCGAGGCGGCCCCCGTCTACGCCGCCGAGCTGCCCGCCACGCTACCGGCGCTGCCGGGGCGGCCCTCCATCGTCACCGGCAGAACCGGCCTCGGCGCGACAGACACCTCCGCCACGCGACGCCGCCAGGTGAACATCACCCGCACGCGTCTGGCGACTCCCAAGCCTGAAGCGCCTGAAGAAGCCACTCCAGACGAAGTGGCGGAAGAGGTCGCGGAGGCCGAGGAGGCTGTCGCGAAGGAGCCTCGCTACAACTTCACCGTCGGCGAGTTACAGGACAGGAAGAAAATCGGCAGGCGCAGCACGCTGCTGCCTCCGCTCGAATTGCTGGACGACACCGATTTCGAGCGCCCAGAGGCGAGTGAGATCAACGCCAACGCCGAAATCATCGAGGATACGCTCAACGACTTTGGCATGAAGGTGGAGGTGGTTGGCGTGCAAGCCGGTCCAACCGTCACCCAATACGCCGTCCAGCCCTTTACCGAGGTCGAGGTCAACGGCGAGAAGGTCGTCGAGCGGGTGCGCGTAACGCGTATCGCCTCGCTGGACCAGGACCTGTCGCTGGCGCTTTCTGCTTCGCGCGTCCGCATCCAGGCCCCGGTGCCCGGCCACAGCTACGTCGGCATCGAGGTGCCCAACGATGTGCCCGGTATCGTCTCGCTGCGCCCGGTCATCGAGTCGGCGCAGTTCTACAAAGTCCGCAGCAAATCGCCGTTGGCGCTGGCCCTGGGCCGGGACGTGGCCGGGACGCCCGTCGCTACCGATCTGGCCCAGATGCCCCACCTGCTGATCGCGGGCACCACAGGCGCGGGCAAGTCGGTGGGGATCAGCTCGATGATTACCTGTCTGGCGACCAATAACTCGCCCTACACGCTGCGCCTGGTCATGATCGACCCCAAGATGGTCGAGTTGATTCGCTTCAACGGCCTGCCCCACCTGTTGGGCCGGGTCGAGGTCGAGATGGAGCGCATCATCGGCGTGCTGCGCTGGACCACGCGCGAGATGGACCGCCGCTACAAGGTGTTGGAACAGGCCCAGATGCGCAATATCCAGACCTACAACGCCCATCTCGGCCCGCGCCGCAAGAAGCAGCACATGCCCTTCATCGTGGTCTTCATCGACGAGCTATCCGACTTGATGACCTTCATGGCCGACGAAACCGAGCGCGTGCTGGTCCGGCTGGCCCAGATGGCACGGGCGGTTGGCATCCACCTCGTCGTCGCCACCCAGCGACCCAGCACCGAGGTCGTCACCGGTCTCATCAAGGCTAACTTCCCGGCGCGTCTATCTTATGCCGTCGCTTCCAGCGTGGACTCGCGCGTCATCCTCGACGCGAACGGCGCGCAGCAGCTCATCGGGCGCGGCGACATGCTGTTCTTCCCGCCCGAAGCCGCCGGACCCCAGCGTATTCAGGGCTGCTTCGTCAGCGATGGCGAGATGGAGCACATCGTCGATTATTGGGTCACGCTGCAGGAGCAGGGCAAATTGCCCATGGACGAGGAAGCGCCCTGGGAGCGCTCGCTCACCAAAGCGGCCATCATCGGCGAGACCGACGACATGCTGGAGGAAGCCATCGCTCTGGTGCAGCGAGAGGGCCGGGCTTCGGCTTCGCTCATCCAGCGCAAGCTGAACGTCGGCTTCCCGCGCGCCGCCCGCCTGATGGATTCCCTGCACGAGTTGGGCATCGTGGGTGACGAGCAAACCGGGGGCCGCGAGCGCGAAGTCCTGATTGACCCTGACGCCGATGCGTTTGAACAATTGCACGAAGAGCGCAGTGACCATTAGGCTGCGTCTGTCCGGTATCCTCTTCTCGCCTTGCGCGTTTGAGAAGTCAATATGACAGCCGTTGACATATTTGTCATCTCTTTCTTGCTGGCCGTCCCTGCCAGTCTATCGCCGGGTCCTCTGACGACCACCGTCGTGGCTCTGGGAGCGCGCCAGGGGGTGCGGGTGGGGCCGCTGGTCACACACGGTCACGCCCTCACGGAGTTCCTGATGGTGCTGGCGCTGGCGTTCGGCTTCGGGAGCCTGATGGGGCAGCCGGTCATCGCCGGGGTTATCGGGCTGGTCGGCGGCGTGCTGATGCTCTTCATGGGCCTGAGCCTGCTGTGGGGCATCTGGCGGGGCACCATCAGCCTGCCAGACGCCAGCGAGGTCAGGCCAGCCGTCGGCGCGGGATCGATGTTCATGCTGGGCGTGGTAGCCTCCATCAGCAGCCCGTTCTGGTTTGGCTGGTGGGTGGGCGTCGCCGGACCGTGCGTGGTCGAAGCCCGGCGGCTGGGTTGGGTAGTGGTGATGCTGTTTTTCCTCGGTCACATCATCGTGGACTACGGCTGGCAGAGCTTCCTGGCCGGGGTGGTCGGCTCCGGGCGACGTTGGATCAACGACACGTCCTACCGGATTCTGCTGGGAGTCGCTTCTCTGTTTCTGCTGTACGTTGGCGCGCTGTTCTTGCTGAGAGCCGCCAACATCTTCGGGCTGCCGTTTGGCATTGCCTCTGAGGCCGGGACCTCAGTCTGCGCGCTGGGTCGCTAGGCCAGCAGCGCACTGCAGCGCGGCACCCTACGCACGCACTATGAACGATACGCAAGCCCCAAGTCCCTACCGGGACCAGGTGCGCCGCACGCTGTGGCACGTTCTGGCGGTGAATCTCGCCGTGGCTGCTATCAAGATCACCGTCGGCTTGCTGACGCGCTCCCTGGCGATGGTGGCCGACGGCTTCCACTCCACGCTCGACGCCTCCTCCAACGTGATCGGTTTGCTGGGCAACGCCCTCGCCGCCCGCCCGCCTGACGAGTCGCACCCCTACGGCCACGAGCGCTTCGAGACGATTGCCACGCTGGCGATTGGCGGGTTGCTGCTGGGCGCGGCTGTCGAGATTGGGCGCGGGGTGGTGCAAAGACTGGTCACCGGCGGCACACCCGCCGTCTCCCAGATCAGCTACGCAGCCATGCTCACCACGCTGGCCGTCAACGTGGCTACCGTCATCTACGAGCGCCGGACAGGACGGGCGCTCAAGTCCGAGTTGCTGCTGGCCGACGCCGCTCACACCACGACGGACGTGTACGTTTCGCTGCTGGTGTTGGTCAGTTTGGTGGTCGTCTCGCTGGGCGTGGCCTGGTTCGACGTGGCGATGGCCGCCATCATCGTCGGCCTGATCGCGGTGACGGCCTTTCAGATCTTGCGCCGCACGGCGGACGTGCTGGTCGATGGCGCGGCCACCAACCCCTCGCCAATTGAAGCCGTCGCGGCGGCCACGCCCGGCGTGAGCAGGGTGACGCACGTCCGCAGCCGGGGGCCGCAGGGAGCCATCCACGTCGACGTGGACGTGGACGTAGACGCCGCCATGACCGCCAGTCAGACACACGCCATCGCCGACGAAATCCAGCGCCGTGTCGCGAACACCGTCGAGGGCGTAGGTGAGGTCGAGGTCCACTTCACCCCACGCCGCGAGGGTGCCCCTGACCACCTGATCGTCTCGCGGGCGGTGGCCGACGCGCTCGGCCTGAGCGTCCACGAGGTCACGCCGGTCCGGACCCCCGTCGGCGTCGTGCTCGACATGCACGTCGAAATGGACGGCGACCTCTCGCTGGAAGACGCCCACGTCCGCGCCACAGAGTTCGAACGCCGCGTCCGCGCGCAACTGCCGGACGTGGTAGACGTGGTGACCCACATCGAGCCAGCTCCCACCGGCAAGGGACAGGCCATCCAGAGCGAGGTCGCGGACGACATCCGGCGACGGGTGCTCGAAGTCGCCTACACCCTCTACCCCACCGCCAACTGGCACGACCTGCGAGTGTTGCAGGAAGGGGACGGCTTCGCCCTGACGCTGCACTGCCACCTGCCCGGTGAGGTCACGCTGGACCGCGCCCACGCCATCGCCGAGCAGGTCGAAACCCAAATCCGCGCCGAGTTGCCCCAGGTCGCCCGCGTCACCATCCACACCGAACCGCCCGAATAGGAGGTCGTGTCCGATGACTGTTGGCCGAATCGCCGGTGCCGCCATCGCCAGCGTGCTGCTTCTGGTCGTCGCGGTGCTTATCTTTCGCCGCGTCCGAAACGATTACCAGACGCACGGCAAGCTCACTCCTTTTGCCAGTTTCCTCGAAGTCCTGATCTTCTTCCTGCACGGCAGTTCGTCGTACATTTTCCTGGATTCGACCCTGGCCCACGTCAACACGCGCAGCCCGTTGTTCGCCGTCGCCGTCTTCTGCATGATCGTCGGCATGGGATTCACCCTCACTGCCATGACTCGCCTGGGCATGCGCCAGTCCGTCGGCGGGGAGGTGACCGGCCTCCGGGAGTCCGGCTTCTATCGCTACACGCGGAACCCGCAAATCGTCGCCTACGCGCTCGCGGCGATTGGCTACGCGTTGCTGTGGCCCTCGTGGTTGGGGTTGCTTTGGGTAGGCCTATATGCAGCCATCGCCCACATCATGGTCCGCACCGAGGAGGAGCACTTGCAGAAAGTGTACGGGGAAGCGTACGAGCGCTACTGCGCGCGCACACCCCGCTACGTCGGTCCGTGGGGGAGAGAATTGCCTCTCAGCCCTTGACGTACGTGTCGAAGAACTGAATGGAGCGCTGCATGGCCGACTCAAAGCTTTTCGAGATGTTGTGGTCGTCGCCTTCGTACAGGTACATCTCAACCGGCATCCCGGCGGCTTGAATTTCGGCCAGCAACAGTTCAGATACTGCGAAGGGCACCGTTGTATCGGCAGTGCCGTGATGAAGTTGAATCGGGCCTGATAAGTCGCTCAGGTACGCGTTGGGCGAAATCGAGGCCCAAAACGCGGGATTCTCTTCTGGCGACCCGTACGTCTCCATCAATCCCCACCGCCAGCGACCCCGCGAACTGGTGGGGTCCGGGGTCGGTACGACAACCTCGCCACCCTGCCGCCACCGCGCGAACAAATCTGGGTACGAACCGACCACACCGGCCCAGATGACACCGGCTTTGATGTCATCTGTGACCACCATAGATCGTAGCGTGATGTGGCCGCCCATCGAATGGCCCCACATCCCGATACGGTTGGGGTCCGCGTGTGGGAACCTCTTCACCGCCGCCACCGCATTCAGCACGTCCACCGTGTAAGCCGGTGAGCCATAGCCGCCGGTCGCCACGCCCTCCGAGTCGCCGTGACCCCGGTAGTCGGAGCGGAGGACGATGTAGCCGTGTCTGGCGAAGGCGTCCACGTAGGACACGTAGCGTTCGGTGGTGCGATACTGGTTCGGGGGGATGTAACCGTGGTTGAAGACGACCACCGGCCAGCCCGTGGCCGGCATCTCGCCTTGGGGCAGGGTCAGCAGGGCAAAAATCTTGTTGCCTTCAGACTGGTATGAGACGACGTAGCGGTCGTAGTTCGCGCCGGGCTCCAGCCACTCTTCGAGAACGATTTCGCTGCCCGGATACTCCCGCTGCCGCATCACGTCAATCATCAATGGGTGCGTAGGTGTCGCGGTAGCGGTCGGCTCGGGCAGAAGGCGGTCTACCGCGGGAATCTCTGTCGCGGCGGGCACAGCTTCCTCGATCGTCTCGGCACTGGCCTGGGCACTCTGCGCCGCTGACAGGTCCGCTGCCTGACCGGGGCCACAGGCAGTCAGCAACACGCCCGCTCCTATCACTGCCACAAGATGTCTGGAATTTGACAATCGAACTACCGTTAGAATCCTATCTTCAACCCTTGACCACTCGCCCATCTGCCACCCATCTCCCAAAACAACGTTGACGAGTCTGGTTTTGCGCTCCCTGGCCCAGACTGCCGCGCACCCCTGTCTCAGCGCGCACAATAGCTATAAGAATACCCGCCAACGGCGGGCAGTAGCATGAGTAGATGATTAAGAAACGTTGACGTCGTCAAGGAAGTGGGCTCGTGATCCCCTCGCCTTCCTCAAATCCAAACAGGCCCTCGCCAGTGAGGGCCTGTTTGACACAATCGGGTGAAGCTTCAGGTTGTGGACAGCGTCCAGGCATGTGCCTGCATGACTTCACTCAGGGTAATCACCCACCAATCGGAGCAACTTCCCGGGTGGCAAATCGCCCCGCCTGAAGTATCAGCCGCAATCAGCCGGACACGAGAATTCATCCTCCTCATAGGGCTCGCAAATGCCGTCGCCGCAAGGCACAGAACTGCCTTGAGGCGCGCCGCAGTCCCCTGGGCAGTTACCGGAGTTCTCGAAGGTGGTGCACAGGCCATCGCCGCACCGGCCACAGTCCTCAGCGCAACTGTACACGTCCTCGCCCGAATTGCAGACGCCATCGCCGCAGTAGCTCTCCCAGCCGCCGCAGTCGAACGGGCAGTTGTCGGCAGCGAGCTCCGCGTCGGAGCAGAAATCGTCGCCACAGTAGCCGCTGACCGAGCTGCCGCAGTCCCCTGGGCAGTTACCGGAGTTCTCGAAGGTGGTGCACAGGCCATCGCCACACCGGCCACAGTCCTCGGCGCAACTGGATACGTCCTCGCCGGAGTTGCAGATACCGTCGCCGCAGTAGTTCTCCCAGCCACCGCAGTCAAACGGACAGTTGTTGGCGGCGAGTTCTGCATCGGTACAGATTTCGTCACCGCAGTAGCCGCTTGAGTCGCCGGTCTGACTGCTCGTGTCAGAAAACGTCCAGGTGCGGCTGCCGCTCAGATCGACGCCCGCCTGGACACCGAGCAAGTCCCCGTCACAATCCGTGGCAAACAGGTCGTACGTTCCGGGGGGCACGTTGAACGTGTAGATGCTCCTGGGATCGATGATACCGCTGTCTCCCAGCCAGTCTGGGCCCAAGTCCCTTTCGGAGGAGAGGGAGATGTAAACGTAGCAGATGGTCTCAGAACTCTGGTTAATGACCTCTAGCTCAACTGTCTGGTCGCCCGTACTGACACCAGAGGGTCCCGCACTTCCCGCTGAACCGCTGGTCTGGCTGCCCGCATCGGTGAACGTCCAGACCAGGTCTTCTGTGAAGGTGACCTTTTCCTGAAGCCCCATCTGGTTGGTTTCACAATCCAGCGCCCGCAGGTCGTAGGTGCCCGAAAGGCCGGTGAAAGTGAACGTGCTGTCAGGCAGGATAACCTCGTCGCCCAGCCAGTCGTCGCCCCATTCCTTGTTGGCGGCAGGTGAGATTTGGATGAAACAGATGGCCTCCGAGCTTTGGTTGTCGATCTCAAGCTCGAAGACATCGCCACCCTGAACCGGGTCGGTGCTCTCTTGAGGAGCGGGAGCTTCAGGAGGAGCTTCAGGAGGAGCTTCAGGGGGAACTGCGGTGGGTTCGGGCGCGATTTCGCCGGGGGCACCGCAGGCCAGCGCAGCCAGAATCAGCAGCGTGGCAGCCGGGATCCAGCCATAGGGTACTTGTTTTCGAGACATATGGGTGCGTTCCTCGTCAAGGTGCCAACATGGGTTGGCTATTTCCAATTCGACGAGATGACGCCACGTTGTATCTACCGTTTGGAGATGCTGCCCCTAGTATAGGCGTTTGTGGAGTGGGGACAATGTGACGGGGGTGCTAGTCGCACGTGAGCGGTGCGCTCAGAGAGTGTGCTCCAACATACAATGATCTGCCGGGCAGCAGGCTTCGCACTCGATTTGCAGCGTCGTGTGTGTAATACCGAAGCGCTCGTGCAGCACCTCGTTCACACCCACCAGCGTGCGTCCGCTGCACCCGCAGTCGTGTTCGGCGACCACGACGTGCGCGCTGAGGGCGTATAACCCCGACGTGATCGTCCACACGTGCACGTCGTGCACCCCCTGTACGTCCGCCACGCTCAACATCGCCTCGCGCACGGCAGGCAGGGGAATGCTCTTAGGTGTCGATTCCAGCAGAATGGAGATGGCCTCGCGGCTCAGGCGGTAGGCTCCCGCCAGGATAATGACTGCAATGCCGACGCTCAACAGCGCGTCGACCACGAACAGGCCGGTCAGGGCGATAATCACCCCGCCCACGATCACGCCCACCGACGACAACGTGTCGCTGAGGATGTGCAGGAACGCTCCCCGCGTATTGAGGCTCTCGCCGTGATGGCGCAGGGCGGCCATCGACACCAGGTTCGCGGCCAGACCCACGCCGGCGATAGCCAGCATTTGGAGGCTGTCGATAGGCTCTGGACTACGCAAACGCCCGTACGCCTGAAACAGGATGTACAGCGCGACCAGGAAAAGCAGCGCCCCGTTGCCCAATGCGGCCAGGATTTCGAAGCGATGGTAACCATAGGTGCGCCGCTCGGTGGGCGGACGGCGAGCCAGGGTGAGCGCCGCCATCGCCATCCCCAACGACAGCAGATCGGACAGCATATGGCCCCCGTCCGAAACCAGCGCCAGGCTGTTCGTCAGCAAGCCGCCGCCGACCTCCACCACCAGGATGATGCCTGTCATCACTAACGCGATGAGCAGCCGCTTGCGCTCGTCCTGGCGGCGCGCGCCGTGGGTTGGCAGATGTGCGTGAGCGTGTGTGTGGGCCATGAACCTCTTTGAAATCGCTACCGGTTTAGTCAGTCGTGGCCTACGTGCTCCAGGCCGCGGTGATACAGGTCGTGGATGTGCTCGTCGTCCAGCGTGTAGTACACCTGCTTGCCGACGCGCTTGTGGCGCACCACGCGCATCTCGCGCAGCGTACGCAGTTGGTGCGATACCGCCGACTGGGTCATGCCCAGAATGTCGGCCAGATCGCCGACGCACAACTCGCAGTGGGACAGCGCCGAAACGATCCGCACCCGCGTCGGGTCGCTCAGCGCCCGGAAGATGGCCGCCACGCGTGCCGCCGTCGCCGGGTCGAGCAACTCCCGTCGCGCTCGTTCGATGGGGTCATCGGTCTTCAGGGAAACCTCGCCGGGATGCTGTTCCATGATTGTACCCGTCACATGAGTGATTGTTCATATGATAACTCGCTCATGTGTTTTCGTCAAGCAGGTCGAGGAACAGGCTGTCGACAATTAGCGTCGCAAAATAGACACTACCAGGGCCAGGATACCCAGGCCGCCCAGGGTGATAATCACCATCGCCGGGGGAATGCCAGCGTTACCGGTCGGGGGCTGGATGGGCGGCAGGCTGGTCACCTGGCCGACGGGCGGCGCGGGAGTGAACTGCGGCGGGGGAGGCGTCCCACCCGGCTGCGCGCCAGCCGCGTCTGGTGTGGAGGTGAAAATGCCGGTTGGCTCGAACAGCGCTGTGGCTGTCGCCGTCTCTGCTGCACCGGGCGTCTGGAGCAGCACGGTGGCGGTGGCCTGGATGGCAGCCTGGGTCGGGTCGAGTGTCGGCGCGGCGGGGTCAGCGTAAATAGGAATCGTCGTGATGTCCCCGTTGATGACGACCAGTTCTTCGTACACCCAGGCCACACCCTCTGGCGCGTCCTCCCACTCGACGACGTACCAGGGGAAATTGGGCGAGCGCCCGATGACGGGCACCGGGTTGCCAGCCGTCAGCGTGCCGACCAGATCGAAGTCCAGGCCGGGGCCATCTCGCAAATTGGCCTCACCCACTGCTTCGATCAGCACCACCGGAAAGGTGGGGGTGCGGCTGGGCGTGGCCGTCGCCCCACCGGGAGGGGTGGCTGTCGCCGTGGGTAGCACCAATTGTCCAACAGGCGTGTTCGTGATTTGCAGCAAAGGCAGGCGGACCCCACTGGCGGCGACCTGCCCCCTCGGGCCTGCACTAAACGACACGCCTATCGCGATCAGCAATCCGGCGGTGAGGAGAAGTAACCTGCGTGAACGAACGGTGAACATACGGTTTTGGATGGCCTCCGCAAAAGGGTGTGGTTACGCGTTGGGCAGCAGCCACATCGTGATGCGCCAGGGATGGCCGTCTGTGTTGGTGGACGAGAAGACGACTGCCCCAATAGCCGGTCGACCCAGCGTGGCGCGCGGCCCGGTGATGTGAGAGGTTAGCAGCCACCCCGGCTCCGGGGAACTCGCGAAGTCCACGTCGTCGCGGCCCTGGAGATCAACCACCAGCCCCCACTCGTTGAGCGACGGGTTTTCGTAGCCGCTGCGGACGGCCACCGCCTCGGCGTACAACGTCATCACCTCGCGCGAATAGCCGCGCGGGATGTTCTGCCAGGTCTGGTACCAACCGCCGTTGTAGGCAGCCAGCGCGGTGAACAGGTCGCCGTTGGCCCTGGCGATGATTTCGGTCAGAATGCCGGTCCCCCAGTAGATATTCGTGCTGGGCCGGAACAGTTGCTCGGCGGTGGGCCGGTGCACGAAGCCCATGTCCGAGGGCATCACCTGCATCAGGCCCACCGCGCCGCTCGCGCTGTGCGCCCAGCTCAAGCCGCCTGATTCCTTCCAGATGAGCGCGGCTACCAAATCGGGGTCCACGTGGCGCTCTTCGGCGTAGCGCACGATTTGCGTTTCCCACTGCTGCACCTCGAAGCGCCAGTAGGGGGAAATTGACCCCCTGGGGGGCGCTTCTTGTCGTGGCACGGGCAGGGACGCCGCTGCGTGCTGTGATGGGGAGCCCAGCATGCCCAACGTCAGCGCCAACGCGACAGCCAGCAAGCGAACCGGAATCGTGCCTGTCCGCGCGGGGCGCGCTGGCCGTCTTGGGTTGGGCGCATCTGCTGGAACGGCTACCATGGCGCGGCCATTCTACCTTAGCCGCCTGCCGCCGACAATTGGCCAATAGGTAAGGGTGGGGAAAGCGCAGGCATCCAATAGTAGACCCGCCTGGTTTTGCAGGATGCTCCCACCATGCCTAGGCTCTCCCTGTGCAGATTGCTCCTCAACGCCGCCTGAGCGCTACTGTGCTTTCAGATACGCCTCCGTAGCCTGCAGGAATCGCTCGGCTGCCCCCAGGTGGGCCGCGCGGCCCATATGCCCCACCCGGAAGGCTTTTCCAGCGTACTCCCCCAGCCCCACCGAAATCTTCAGCTTCCTCTCGTCAAGCAGCCAACCGGAATAGTGAGCGATATCCATGCCTGGCAAGCCGAGGACGGTCGTCATGACCGGCGAGCTTTCCGCCTCTGGAAGCAGCATCTCGAACCCCAGGTCGCGCAGCCCGCTGCGAATTCTCGTCCCCACGTTCTGGTGACGTTCCAACACCTGCGGCAAGCCCTCTTCCAGAATGGATTGGATCGCGACCCTGAAAGCGTAGGCGGTATTGATGGCCGAGGTGGCCGGGAGAGGATGCCAATGGCCGAAGTTTTCGAGGTAGTATCGCCACGTTCGCAGGTTGAGAAACCAGCCTCGTGTCTCTTTGCTGTCCACCACTTCCCAGGCGCGCGGGCTGATGGAGATGGGTGACACGCCCGGCGCGGCCCCCAGGCATTTGTTGGCGACGGTGACGCAGATGTCCACGCCCCACTCGTCCACGGGCAGGTCGATGCCGCCCAGCGACGACACCGCATCGACCATGGTGAGCGCGCCGCGCTCGTGGGCTAACTGTGCGATTCCGGCGATGTCGTTCTGGACGCCGGTCGTCGTGTCGTGGTGGACCACCACCACGGCGACGGCCTCAGGGTGCTCGTCGAGGACCGAGCCGACCTGCTCGGCCCCCACGCGCTCGACGGACGGGGCTTTTACCTGGACCACATTCATCTCGTAAGCTTCGGCCACCCGGCAGAGACGCAGGCCGAAGAAACCGTTGTTGACCACGACGACCGTCTCCCCGGCGGCGGCGATGCTGCTCAGGCCCATCTCCAGCGCCGCGCTGCCCGGCCCTGTGACCAGGTAGATATCGTTGCGCGTCTGGAAGACCGTCTGCAGGTCGGCCCTCAGGTCGTCGTAGAAAGCGACCCACGCCTCCCCATAATCGGCCTCGATGGGCCGGGACAGCGCCTCCAACACGTCCTCGTTCACCGACACCGGGCCGGGAATCATCAGGGTCAAGTCATCCATGCGAAGCTCCTTCCGGTTGCCATCTATGCCACCTCGGTTTCAGACTAGCCAAGTGTTCTCCGAACGAGCGTTGCCAGCAGGAGAGTGCCCCCCCATACACCATAGCCAACTGCCATGGTCTGCCAAAACCCAAATCCTTGCCGAGCCGCGATCCTTGCACCCACCAGAAAGGCCATAGAGGCAACGAAGCCGACAATCAGCGAGTCCGTGTACTCCACCAGTGCCCGTTGCTGGCTGCCAGAGTTCACGTGCACGATCCACATAGACAAGGGGATAGTCAGTGGCATCGTTGCCGTGACCGCCGCGACTAATCTCGATGATTCGCTAATCACGGCAATCAGGATAATCACGGCAATTGACACCACGACGGGTATTGCTCTCGATGAGACAATTTCCACGTTTTGCTCTCTCCTGGTTGGACTTCTGTCCCGGCGAGTGCCGGGTTGCCGGAAGCACGGTCCTCACGCCAGACACATGCAGCCGGAAAGGCGTCGCGCAGCTAGTCCTGCGTCAAATCCGTGTAGCCTATCTCGACCATCCATGGGCAGACCACAGGACCGCCGTGCCGATCCGGGCCGCCCCGCTCGCCGGGCAGGCCATTCCGCCCGTGAAAATAGCCGTTCTCGCCAGTCAGTTGCTCCTGGGCTGCGTCGGATAGCTCCGCGTCGCCAATGGCGACGGCGTGGATGTGGGGCGGCGAACCAGGATAGAGGTCGTCGTTGTCGCGGTACCACGCGGCAAACCCGGCCCGGCGCAGCGCCAGCACCAACACGTCGATTTGCCCCTCGTCCAGCAGGCCCGCTTCCGGCCCCTGGTTGTAAACCGAGAGGTCCACTGCACCGCCGCCGTCGTGCGTGCCAAAGCTGGCCCCGACACCGGGATTGTACGACCCCTGCGTTATGGATAGAAGCAAATCGTTCGGCCCATCGTACAGTTGTTGAGCCTCGCCCAACATTGCCAGGGTGCGCTGGCTGACCACCCATTCACCAACCGGGACGCGCGTATAATCGTCCACCGGGCGCGTGCCGCAGCCAAACGGCGTTGGGCTGGGCAGGGGGGTGGCGGTTGAATCGGCAAACGGGGTACTGGTATGTGTTGGCGTTACGGTGGGCGCGAGCGTGCTGAACGGGGTCGGAACGGGCGTGGGGGTCGTCGCCGGAGTAGGCGAACCCCCTGTCGAGCAGGCTACCATTGCGCCAACCAACACGCCCCACCATACTGCTGCACGTCTCATCACCGCTGCCTGATACTCTCCCGCGTCCGGGGTCAGGCTCCAATTCTATGCGTATTCGGATGGCAGAGGCAAGCGGGGATTAGCGAAGTTCGTCCAGGGTGACGATTTCCCCCTCGCCGACGTAGACCGTGGTGTGGGGGTAGAAGTCTACCCAGGCCCAGAAGTGGTCGTCGGGCCGCTGGCCCGCCAGGCCATCCAGGCAGCCCTGGATGCGATGGAGCTTTAGCCTACTAGCGCTCCTCCCAGGCGGGCACCTCCTCCTCAACACTCCACAGGAAGAAGAACACACCGGTCCTGCCCAGCCACTTGAACCGCTTGCTGAGCGTCTTGCGGCGCTCCTCGTACGTCAGCTCGTCCAGCGAGCGCAGGTAAACGTGAAACGACCCGTGCTCGGCGATCAGGTCGCGCATCGTCTGCGCGTTGTCAATCGTCGCCTGGATTTTTTGCCCGTTGCGCACGATGCCTTCGTCATCCAGCAGGCGCTCCAGGTCGCGGTCGTCGTAGCGGGCCACCTTGTCCACCGAAAAACCGTCGAACGCCTGCTGGAAGTTCGGCCACTTGTCTTTGACCACCTTCCAGCTAAAACCGGCCTGAAAAACCGCCTGTGTCAGCACAGAGAAATAGCCATCGTCGCCGTCGGGCTTCTTACGGGGCGGGATGTGCGGGCCTGATTCGCGGGGCATAAGAACCTCTCCAAATCCAAACTCTCCAGAACATTTGTACTATTATACTGTACTGTCTCGCTAATTCAACCGTACTAAGTCTTGCCCACTTTCTCGGCTGTTTCACGCCCACCACGCGTGCGGAAATGTGCATCACTTCCTTCGGCTTAATTAGATGCATGTATGGAGCGGTGCTTACAGTAGCTTGGCGAGCGGGGGGACGTGCGGCGGCCACTTGCCTGTCTGGTTCAGCGTCTTAATCTCCCCGTGCAGGTAGACGACAAACTCGTGGGTTAAGTCATCTTCCACCTGGTGCGGGAAGTGTGCATAGTTCTCATTCAGGGCTTGAAGGCAGGCCAGGTATAGGACAAATGGATCGGCAGCAGCCAGCCGCTCGTCGAATGCATCAGGGTCTTGCTCGCTGTCCCAAGCGGCACGCCGACGCGCGATAAGCGCCTCCACCTCGTCGACCAGCATCGTGGCTGCCGAAGGACCGTGCGTGAGTGGCTGGGGGAGGATTTCGATGATGGGTGCTGGGGAAGTCAAGACACAGAGCGTAAGGTTCGCTTGGGGCATAACGTGCAGACCCCCGCCAAATGTAAATGCCTCTACCCTCTTGTCACGTCGGTCCGATATAGCAACGAACCCGGCACATGCCCGGTGGTGTTTCTCTGTGGATTGCGGATGGTGCCATATCGTAACCACCTCAAGGCCACCACCGGGGGCCGCAACTGTCAGGCGTACCCGCACCGGGTCGAAGTGCTGTTCAGTGGGCTTGGCGCGTAGCACGATGTCCAGTTGCGGGTGGCCTGGGGCATGCGAATAGAGTCGGGGGTGAAAGGTGTATCCAAGCCTGTTTTCGTCGAGTTCGTCTTGACTGTGCATGTGGGCATTTTCCATCATCGCACCAGTGCCGTGGCAAACCAGTATACCATCCCTTGGAGTTGGGCAAAGCGCAGAAGCATCATTATAATCCGCGAGTTGTTAGAGCCAGAGCGAGATGGTTTGCCGTGAAGAAACACCCGTTCGCCAACCTCATCATCCTTGCCTTTTCCATCGTCTTTGCTCTGTTACTGGGCGAAGGCATGGTCCGGCTTGTCGGCGAGACCGACGAAAACGGCCAGTTCTACTTCATGGAAAGACCGCTCAGGCCCTACAGGCTGGTCGCTGGCAAGAGCGCTCTGCTGGTCGACGAGTATCTGCAAAACCCAACCTCCTACGTCGTCTACGATGAATACCTCGGTTGGAGCATACGCCCCAATGCTACCTCCGAAAACGGTTTGTATCACTCAAATGCACAAGGGATCAGGGCGGACGTCGAGTACGAGAAAACGCCGTCGCCGGGGGTGTTGCGTATCGCTATGTTTGGCGACTCCTATACCCACGGCGACCACGCCTCGCTCGAAGAGAGTTGGGGCTACCAACTGGAGAGACTGCTCCGCGAAAGAGGCATCAATGCCGAGGTGATTAACTTCGGCGTGGGCGGCTATGGGATGGACCAGGCTTATTTGCGGTGGCAGATCGAAGGACGCGATTACCAACCTGACATCGTGCTGTTCGGCTTCCAGGCCGAAAACGCCTTACGCAATGCCAACGTCGTCCGGCTGATTTACAGGCCGGTGTCGGGTATCCCCTTCTCCAAACCGAAGTTCATCACGGATGGGGACACCCTGACCCTGGTGAACAGCCCGACGGTTCCGCCAGAGCAAATGCCAGAACTGATGGCGACCTTTGCGGAATCCCCATTGGCCCAATACGAGTATTATTTCAACAATGACGACAGCTTCTACAACGAGTATTGGTGGACGAACAGCAAACTGCTGACGCTCTTTCTAGACGTGCTGGCGTCCGAGCGGGAAGAAGGGCCGGTCAGCACCACCAACTACTACAATCATGCCGAGTACTATGCGATGGACGACGAGCCAGCGCAGTTGACGGTGGCTATCATCGAGGCTTTCGAGGCCGGTGTCGAGGCCGACGGGGCGGAATTCATCATCGTGCATCTTCCCCGCAGGACGTTCTTGAAGAGAATCCGCAAGGACGAGCCATTACCCTACGCCGACCTGCTGGCCTACCTCGACGAGCACCATGACGTGGTGCATACCGAAGACGGCATGACCGAGCTGCCAGCGGACGACTACTTTGACAGACATTTCTCAGTCGAAGGGAATCTGGCCGTTGCCACGATGGTGGCCGACGAGATTTACAGCAGAGTGTCTTCGTCGCCAGATGCCAACCCGAACTGAATGGCCGGACAGCCCAACCCCACCCAAGCAAGATGACTAGCAGGCGTATGCGTTCCACCCTAGGAGAAGCGCTCGCCACGCTGGCACGGCGTGACGGCATAGCCGTATTGCTGTTTGCCGCCGCCGTGATCGCGATGACCTACCCGCTGGCCTTCCAGTTGGGGGCGGGACTGCCCAGCGACGGTGGCGATATTCTCACGGCGCACTGGCAAGTCTGGTGGCTGCGCGAGGTGGTCAAGAGCGGTCACAACGCGAATTTCACGCCGTATCTATCCTATCCCAACGGCATGGATGTCACCTTTCAGCCGCATCCGTGGACCTCGCTGCTGGCGTGGGGGCCACTGGCTTTGCTATTTGGCGACGCAGCAGGCTACAACCTGAACACGATGCTGGGGCTGCTGGTGAGCGCGTACGGTGTCTATCTACTCGTCCGCCACCTGACGGGCAGCCGCGCGGCGGCGTGGGTGAGCGGTGCGTTCTACGCCTTCTACCCATCACACATCTTCCGCGTGGTGCGCCAGCCCACGACAGGCAGTATCCAATGGTTTCCGTTCTTCCTGCTGGCCCTGGCCGTCGGATTGGAAGGCATCGCAGCATCGGAGGAGCCACGGGGAAAGCTGACCCCGCGAGGACTGGCGCTGATAGTGCTGGCCGGACTGGCCCTGTCGGTCAACGCCTACATCAGCATCAAACCATTGATACAGGTGTCGCTCTTGGGGGCGTTGTACGTATCGCTGGCGGCGCTGACCAATGGTTGGTGGCGCAACCCGGCTTTCTGGAAGGCAATTGGCGTGCTGGCGCTCGTCAGCTTGCTGCTCGTGTTGCCCATCCTGGTGCCTTACTTGCGGGCAGGCACCGGGTTGCAGGAGGCTATCGGCCAGGGGGCCGGTTCGCTGTCCAAGCATACGGCGGATGCCGTCGCTTACGTGAGAGCTTCGCCCCAACTGCCGCTCTTTACGCCACGCAGCCTGGCAGGATTGACCGGCATGCCTTTCACGGATTGGGAGAGGGGAGGTATCTTTTACCTGGGCCTGACACCAATTGTTCTGGCTGTCGTCGGGCTGATAGACGTGCTCGGGCGGAACCGGCGTCGATTGGTGTGGCCGATCATAGCGGCGGTCTTCTGGTGGTTGAGTCTTGGCACCAGTCTGAGTTTTGATGGAAAAAGGTATCCCCAAATCTGGCTTCCTTACCGCCTTCTGGAGACGAACCCCGTCTTCGCTGCGGTTCGCATCCCCCATCGATTCTCCCTGGGCTTTTCGCTGCCCTTTGCAGTGCTCCTGGGTTACGGGGTGGTGCGCTTGTGGGAGTGGTTGGATGGGCGCAGGTGGCTGGCCCCTACTGCGATCGCTGGCCTGAGTCTGGTGATGCTATTTGAGCTGGCGCTGGTGCCCCTCACCCTGACCCCATTGGAAGTGTCCCCTTTCTACGACCAACTGCGCGCTGAGGGGACTGAGGGCGCGATTATCGACGTGCCCACCGGAATCGGCCCGGCCAAAAGGCACATGTATCTGCAAACCATTCACCACCAGCCAATTGTCACCGGCAGGATTGCCCGCATGCCTGAGGACGCCTTCGACTACATTGAGGCCAACCCGCTTCTACAGGGCTGGCGGGAACAAACGAAACCAGCGTGTGAAATGGACCTTGGGCAGGCCATCGACGATCTGCTGGCCGACGGCTTCCGCTACGTGATTGTCCACAACCCGGCCAAGCACGCGGACTGGGTGGCCGGTTACTTCCCGGTGGAACCTGTTTACCGGGATGACCTCATCGCCGTTTATACCCTGTCCGCTCTGCGGGCTAACCCTCCCTGTGAGTAGCGCGTGAGACGAAACAACCATTCCTGCGTAACATCATTAGGAGCCAGATGCAATGTCTGTGGAGGTTACAGGGAGCTTCACCTACGCTACTCGCATCGAGCAGGACGGTCAGGGGGTTGAAATTTGTTTCCTAAGACACATCTGGTATGCTTGAAGAGTGGGACCCGAATACCAGTCGACGGTGTTTCCGTCGTTGAACGTAACGGCAAACTAGGTAAGAGTACGGAGGAATAGAAAGTATGAAATCGAAAACCGCCTTCGGTAAGAGCTTCCGGGTGTTGATGCTCATAGCAATTGTCGTGGGATTATTCGCGTTTGTACCGGCTGCGCTGGCCGGTGATGGCATCACCATCGACTTCGACAGCGGCAAGGGTGGCAACACGGACACCTACAGGGAAAACGGTGTCAAAGTCAAGAGTACGAGTGGCGGCACGGTCCGTGTCAACAACTACGATGGCGACAGTGACAAAGAACTCAGGGGCGGCCAATATAAGTTCAAGGCAAGTAGTGGACAACGCTTCACGGTGAAGAAGATTCGCATCGTCGAATACGACGGCGATAGCAAGTTCACCTCGTCGAAGGGCGACGCGACCAAGGCCAACCAACCTGATCCCTACACCAAGGAATTCTCTGGAAAGAAGTGGAAGAAGATCAAGTCGTTTGAGTGGACCAATACCGAGAATTCGACCATCGACGACGTGGAGATCACTCTCTACGATGAGGATGGCGAAGAAATCGAGGAACCTGTCTTGCCAGACTGCGGGCGCAGCCCGTACAAGCCCTGGGCCGACCAACCCGGTCCGCACAAGTTCGAGCGCAAGTTTTGGCAGCCCTGCCGCAACGTCAGCGGGGACGAGAATGATACGTTGTATCACGGCCTGTTCCTGCCGGAGGCTATCGAAGCTGGTCTGCAACTCGGTGAGTGATTTCTGAGAACTGGGATTTGAAAGAGGCGGTCTCTCCAGGTGGAGAACCGCCTCTTTTGTGTTTGGCCTGAAGGGTCTGGTTGCTAGGTCCGTTCGGAAAGGCGACCCTCCTGCCAGAATGCCTGGCGCACATCGCCGGGTTCCTCGCCCAGCAGCAGCTTCACCAGCTTGGTATAGGCCGCCACATCGCCAGTGGTATAGTGTGTGACGTGGCCTGAGCCTGGCTGCCCGTTGCGTGCGCCGTCCACCACGCGACCCACCTGCCTGGCCACCGCCGGGCTGGGGTCCACCAGCCTCACACCCGGCCCCACCTCTTCGGCGATCAGCTTCTCCAGAAACGGAAAGTGGGTGCAGCCCAACACCAGGTGGTCGATGCCCTTCGCCAGCAGTGGCTCCAGGCGGGCGCGCACGACCTCTCGCACGGGGCCTCCCTCGACCGAGCCTTGCTCCACCAGGGTGACAAATTCCGGGCAGACCTGCGTCAGCACCTCTATTCCCTGCGCGAAGCGACCCACCACGCTGGCGAAAAGCTCGCCTTGAAAAGTCGCCTCGGTTGTCACCACGCCGATAACGCCGCTTTGCGTTTGCTCGGCAGCCGGTTTGACGGCGGGTTCCATGCCTACGAAGGGCACACCGGGAAAGGTGGCACGCAGATAATGCAGGCTGGCTGCCGAAGCCGCGTTGCAGGCCACCACCACGGTTTTCGCCCGCTGCGCCAGCAAGAAACGCGTGATGCCCTCGGCCAACCCCTGAATCTCCGTCAGGGGTCGGGGGCCGTAGGGCACGTGTACCTGATCGGCAAAATAGAGAATGTCTTCGTGAGGCAGCGCCCGGCGCACCTCGCGCAAGATCGAGAGGCCGCCGACGCCGGAATCCAGCATCGCGATTGGACGCGTATCACCTGTCGCCTGGGTCATTTCACCTGAGGGATGCAAACAACAAGGGCGTAGGCTGGCTGGCCTGCGCCCCTGGCTTCAAGCTATCGCGGTTTGGCTAGCGCTTCTCCCGCAGCCGCCCCTTCTTACCTTTGCGCTCTCGTAGGAAGTAGAGCTTGGCGCGGCGCACGTGGGAACTGCGCACGATTTCCACCTTCTCGACGCGCGGCGAGTGCAGCGGAAACGTCCGCTCGACCCCGATGCCATGCGAAGCCGTCCGGCGCACGGTGAAGCTGGCATTGCTGCCGCCCTGCCGGGTTGCGATGACCGTCCCAGGAAAGACCTGCACGCGCTCGCGGTTGCCCTCCACGATCCGTACGTGAACTTTCACCTGATCGCCGGGATGGAGATCGGGGATGTCGGCCTCGTCCTTGAGGTGCTTGGCTTCGAGTGTCTTGACTAAATCGGCCATGATCACACTTCTCTCATAAAGAGACCAGCGCTCGCGCTGGTCGATGAAATTGACTTGGTAGAAGGGCAATTGGCCCCACAGTGGCCGGGATTATAGCACGAAGACCGGCGCGCGCCAACGCATTTTCTAGCCCGCGTAGCTCCAACCGAGGTCTACCAGCATCAACGTGTCGGCGGCCTTACCCGGCTTGTTCACACCGGCACCGACCACCTCGCCAACCACAATATTGTGGTCACCGCCAGTGTCCACGATCTGCACGACCTTGCATTCGAGGTAAGCAGCCGCGCCCTCGATGACCGGGCAGCCGGTTTCAGGCCCCTCGGTGTACCTGGCATCCTTCATCTTGTCCGGGTTCTTCTTGCGGCTCTTGGTGAAAGGCTTGATCGCTTCCTCGTCGGCCTTGTTGAAGATGTTGACCGCAAACACGCGGCCCTCCTCGATCACCCCGTAGGAATAGGAGGTTTTCTGCAAGCAGAGGGCAACCTGGCGCGGCTCGAACGACGCCTGGGTCAGCCAGTTGGCGACCATCGCGTTCACCTCGTCGCCGCTGCGAGACGTGATGCTGTAGAATCCGTAGGGAATCATATTGAGCGCGTCTTTGATAGGATCATCTGACATTGTTCGTGTCACTCCTACTAGTTGCCGTACGAATCACTGATCTACCACCATGGTCAGGCCAGGACGCTGGCGATCATAACCCACAGATTGGCGGGGCGTTGTGGTCGCGATCATGAACGTTCGTGGCTGTGGTCGTGTTCCTCTTCGGCGGCAGGCAGTTGGTCCAGGGGCACCCGCGCTTCGCAATTGGTGCATTGGGCCGTGTTCTTGTTCTGCACGACCAGCATCCCACCGCACACCGGGCAAGGCTGCGGCAGCGGGCGCTTCCAACTGGTCCACTCGCACTCCGGGTAGTTGGCGCAGCCGTAGAACGTGCGACCCTTGCGCGTCTTGCGCTCGACGATCTCGCCGTGATCCAGGGGGCAGGCCACGCCGACATACTCCAGCCACGGCTCGGTGTGGCGGCACTCCGGGAAGGTGGAGCAGCCGATGAATTTGCCGAAGCGCCCCCAGCGGATGACGAGCGGGTTGCCGCACTGCGGGCAATCGCGCCCGACCTCTTCGTTTTGCAGGCCGACGTCGGGCATGTTCTCGCGGGCTGCTTCGAGGGTCTGCTCGAACGGGCCGTAGAAATCGCGCAGCACCGGCACCCAATCGCGCTGGCCGGTGGCGATCATGTCCAGTTCGTCTTCCATCCGCGCTGTGAATTCGACGTTCACAACATCCGGAAAGTGCTCCACCAGCAGATCGTTGACGATCAGCCCTGTCTCGGTGGGGAACAGCCGCTTGTCCTCGCGCACGACGTAGCCGCGCTGCTGGATGGTATTCAGCGTGGGCGCGTAGGTGCTGGGTCGCCCGATGTTGTACCCCTCCAGGGCCTTGACCAGCGACGCCTCCGTGTAGCGCGGCGGCGGCTGGGTCCAGTGCTGTTCCGGGAGCAGCCTAATCAGGTCCAGCCAGTCGCCCGCCTCCAACGGGGGGAGCTTGCGACCTTCGTCTTCGTCGGCGGGGTTGTCTTCGTCGAACTTGTCCGGGTAGATCGCCAGGAATCCGGCAAAGCGCAGCGACGAGCCCGACGTGCGGAACAGGTAGCGCTCCTCGCCTTCCGGCGTGCCCTCAGGCGTGGCGATGATGTCCACACGAATGGTGTCATAGATGGCCGGGGCCATCTGGCTCGCCATGAAACGCTGCCAGATGATCTTGTAGAGCCGGTGCTGGTCGCGCGAGAGATAGGACTTCATCGCCTCCGGCGTGCGGAAGGCGCTGGTGGGTCGCACCGCTTCGTGCGCCTCCTGGGCGCGCTTGCCGTTGGCCTTATAGCGCGGCGGCTGGGCGGGTAGAAACTCCGGGCCGATCTTCTGCGTGACGTACGCGCGCGCCTCGCCCTGCGCCTGCGCGCTGACGTGCGTGCTGTCGGTTCGCATGTAGGTAATCAGACCCACCGGGCCGCCGTTGCCGATGTCGATCCCTTCGTACAACTGCTGGGCCACCGACATCGTCTTTTTCGCGCCGAAGCCTAGGCGGCGCGAGGCGGCCTGCTGGAGCGTGCTGGTCGTGAAGGGAGCCTTGGGCTTGCGCTGGCGCTCGCCACGCTTGACCAATTTGACGTGGTAGGCGGCGCGCTCCAGTTCGGCCACGATGGGCCGCACCACCTCTTCACTGCCCAAGTTGTAGTTGACCGGCTCGCCGTCAATGCGCAGCAGCTTGGCGATGAACGTTTGGCGCTTGGCCTGCTCGCGGTCTGCCTGCGCAGCCAGTTCGGCCTCGATGGTCCAGTATTCGACGGGGACAAAATTGTCGATTTCGCGCTCGCGCTCGACTACCAGCCGCACCGCCACCGACTGCACCCGACCTGCCGACAGCCGCCCGCGCACGCGCTCCCACAGCAGGGGGCTGATCTGGTAGCCGACCAACCGGTCCAGGATGCGCCGCGCCTGCTGGGCATCCACGAGGTCCATGTTGATGCCTCGCGGGTTGGCGAAGGCATCCTTGATGGCTTGCTCGGTGATTTCGTTGAATACCACCCGCCGCGCGCGCTCCTCATCGATTTCGGCAGCGGCCACCAGGTGCCAGGCAATAGCTTCGCCTTCGCGATCCTGGTCGGTTGCCAGGTAGACCTCTTCGGCCCCGGCGGCGGCGGCTTTGAGCTGCTTGACCACCGGGCGCTTGTCGTTCGGGATGCGATACTCTGGCTCGAAATCGTTTTCCACGTCCACCGAGAGGCGCGATTTGAGCAGGTCGCGGACGTGCCCCACCGACGCCTCGACCTTGTAGCCCTTGCCCAGATACTTGCCGATCGTGCGCGCCTTGGCCGGTGACTCGACGATCACCAGTTTGCCGTTGCGTTTGACTTCTTTCTTGCGCTTGCGCGTCACCTCGGGCTTGGGCAGCCCCTCGTGCGCGGGCGTCGCTCCCATTCTGAACAGCGTGGTGCCGCAGACCGGGCACTCGCCGCGCGTCCCTGGCGTGCCTGCTTTGGTGTATTCAGCCTGCGGGTTGGCAATGGGTCGCTTTTCTTTACACTTGACACAGTAAGCTTGTAAGTCGTCCATACAATGGCGTCGTTCCCCTCTATTCCACTAAAGATAGCGTTCCCGATTGTCGTTCTTCAGACGCTCCACCAGTTCCCTGACGTTCTGTGCGTGCTCGCGCTTACACACCAATAAAGCGTCGTCTGTATCGATGATGACGATGTCTTCCAGCCCAATCGTCGCCACCAGCTTATTGCTGGCAATGAGCGTGTTATGCGTGTCCAGGCAGAGCGGCTCCTTTCCCAGCACGACATTCCCCTGTGCATCGGCCTCGTTTACCTCCAGCAAGGCCGCCCAACTGCCCACATCGTTCCAGCCGATGTCCAGCGGAATGACGCGCACGTCCTCCGCCCCCTCCATGATAGCGTAGTCCACCGAAATCCTTTCGATGCGGGGCCACGTTTCGGCCAGTGTCGCCTCGTAGGCATCGCTTCCTAGCGCGGCCCCGACCCGCTCCAAATGCCGGAGCATCGCCGGTTGTTGGCGCTCAAACTCGGCCATCAATCGTTCCACTCGCCACACAAACATGCCGCTGTTCCAGCTATGCCGCCCACCATCGAGATAGACCTGCGCGGTAGCGAGGTCCGGCTTCTCGACGAAGGCCGTCACCTCAAACACCTCGAAGCCACCCACCGCGCCTTTCGCCGCGCCCGTTTCAATGTAGCCATAGCCCGTTGACGGGTGGTCAGGTGTAATGCCCAGGGTCACGATGTGGCCCTCGGCGGCGACGTCGCGCGCGGCGGCTAGTACCCCCCGGAACTTCTCGGTGTCGGCGATGTAGTGGTCGGCAGTCAGCACGACCATAATGGCCGCTGGGTCTCGCGCCCCGACGTGCAGCGCGCCCAACCCGATGGCCGGGGCAGTGTTGCGCCCCACCGGCTCGACGATGATATTTTCGGGCGGCAGGTCTGGCGCTTGCGCGCGCAGTTCGGCGGCCATCGAGCCCACGGTCACCACCAGGATACGCTCCGGCGGAAACAATGGCTCCAGCCGCGCCACGGCAATCTCGAACATCGTGCGCTCGCCCACCAGGGGCAACACCTGTTTCGGGCGGGCCTGGCGACTCATCGGCCACAGGCGGGTCCCACCGCCCCCGGCCATAATCAGCGCGTAGAAATTATCGTTCGTCCCCAATGTCCTCCACCTGTCAAGCGCGAGCGTAGGTCATCGTGTCCACCTGCCTGACCATGCCCTTTAGCTCCATCAGTGTCAGCGTGCTGGTGACTTGCGCGATGGGCAACTCACAGCGCCGCCCCAGTTCGTCGACGTGCAGCGCCCCCTCGTCCAACTCGGCCAGCAGTTTCGCCTCGGTAGCGTCGGCGGGCAGCGTCTCGCGGGCCTCCACGTAATCGATAGCCGACTCCAGGTTGAGCACCTCCAGCACGTCTCGCGCCTTCCTGACCACGTGTGCCCCTTCCTGGATGAGCTTGTTCGTGCCGTCGCTGCCTTTAGCCGTGATGTTGCCCGGTACCGCGAAGACGTCACGACCCTGCTCCAACGCGTAGTTCGTGGTGATCAGCGCGCCGCTCTTTGTCCCCGCCTCTGCCACCAGCACCCCCATCGACAGCCCGCTGATGATCCGGTTGCGCGGCGGGAAGTTGCCCCCCTCGGGTTTGGTGTTCAGCGGGTAGTCGCTGAGCAGCGCACCCTGCTGGGTGATCTCGTACGCCAGTTGGCGGTGCTCTGGAGGATAGATGATGTCCACCCCCGACGCCAGCACGGCAATCGTCCGCCCACCGGCCTCCAGCGCGGCGCGGTGCGCTTCTCCGTCGATGCCTCGCGCCAGCCCGCTGACAATCGTGACCCCGTTGCGGGCCAGTTGACCCGCTAACTCCTGCGTCACCTGGCGGCCATACGCCGAGGCCCGTCGCGTCCCGACAATCGCCAGCGCCAGGTCGTCGGCCTCGTCCAGGCTGCCGCGCACGTACAGCACAGGCGGCGGCTGGTCAATCGACAGCAGGCGCGGCGGGTAATCCTCGTCTTCCCAGGTCAGGACGGCTGCGCCCGCTTTGTCCAGGCGTTCCATCTCGGCGGCCAGATCGAGCGTCTTGCGCGTTTCCAGCAGGTTTTGCAGCACGCGTCCCTTCAGACCGGCGGCCTCCAGATCGGCCACACTCGCCTTCCAGGCCTCGCCCAGCGAACCGAACGCCTCCCGCAGCAGGCGCACTCTGGCCGGGCCAATCCCTTTGACGATGTTGAAACCGACCCAATACTGCCGCTCGCTCACCTGGGGATTCTCCTCCGGCTGGCGTTCGAGGGGGAACCATACCAGAAACGCGCGGGCGTTGTCAAGCTTGACTATGGTACCGTGAGTGGGGCGAACAACCTTTCGTACTCCTGCAGCGCGAAGCGATCCGTCATGCCCGCGATATAGTCGCACACCACGCGCTCCAGGCTGTCGGTGCCATTGCTGAAGCGTTCTTTGGTTGACTGAGGTAACTGGGCAGGCTCGCTGGCGAAGGCCTCGAACAGTTCGCGGATGAACCGTTCAGCCTTTGTCGACATCCGCACCACACGGTAGTGGCGGTAGAGATTCTCGTAGAGGAAGTTCTTCAGTTCGCGGTTCATGGCGGCCATTTCCTCAGAGTGTGTGACGACGTTGGAGGGCAGTTTTTGCAGTGCCTCCGTCGAGTCTGGCTTAGCCGCCTCCAGTTTCTCGCTGGTAGCGTTAACCACATCACGCACTTCGAGGCCGATCAGCCGCCGGATCATCCGGTGGCGAATCATCTCGTCGAAGCCCGTCCCGTCCCACTCGATGCTTTTCTTCAGCATCTCCCACAACTCCAGCCCCTCCAACTGATCTGGCGTAATCATCCCCGCGTACAGGCCGTCGTCCAGATCGTGGGCCGTGTAGGCCAGTTCGTCGGCCACGTTGGCGATTTGCGCCTCCAGGTTGCCGCGCTTGTCCGGCTCGTAACCCTCCGCCGAACTAACGTCGTACTCCGTTTCGTGCTTGACGATGCCCTCGCGCACTTCGTAGGTCAGGTTGAGGCCGTTGAAGTTAGGATAGCGCCGTTCGAGATGGGTCACGATGCGCAGCGTTTGCTGGTTGTGGTCGAAACCACCGTAGTTCTTCATCAACCCGGCCAGCACCGCCTCGCCGGAGTGGCCGAAAGGCGGGTGGCCGAGGTCGTGCACCAGGCAGACCGCCTCGGTGAGGTCCTCGTTGCCGCCCAGCGCGCGGGCCAGCGTGCGGCCAATTTGCGCCACTTCCAACGTGTGGGTCAGGCGCGTGCGGTAGTAGTCACCCTCGTGGTTGACAAAGACCTGGGTCTTGTATTCGAGCCGCCGGAAGGCCGTCGTGTGCAGGATGCGATCCCGGTCACGCTGGAACGCCGTCCGGTTGACCGGCTCGTCTTCAGGGATTTCGCGGCCCTTACTGTCACGGCTGCGCATCCCGTAGGGAGCCAGCGCCTTATCTTCCAGTTCTTCGATTTGCTCGCGGCGAGACTTGGACATACCACGCTCACCTTCTGCTATTCTCTTGACGTTTGCTACGGGCAGTCTAACATTGCGTTTTGGGGCTGTCAACGGAGGCCGTCCTTGGAAGGCCCCTCATATCTGCTATAATTATGCTAAAGTTAATTAGCTTTTTTGATCCATCCACCATCGCCATGAGAGGATGACAAGCATGCCTGTTCGGAACGGAGAAGCCGTCTGGGAGGGGAGCCTCCGAGAGGGCAAGGGAACCGTCAAGTTCGGCCCGTTCGAGGGGCCATATACGTTCGCCTCGCGCTTTGAAGACGGCAGCGGCACCAATCCCGAAGAGTTGATCGGGGCCGCGCACGCCGGGTGCTTTTCGATGGCCTTGAGCGCGGACCTGGGCAGGGCCGACTACGCCCCAACGCGCATCCAGACGACGGCCAATGTCCACCTCGAGCGAGTCGATGGCAAGCAGACCATCACCCGGATCGAGCTGGACACCGAAGCGGAAGTGCCGGGCATCGACGCCAAGGCGTTTCTCGAAATTGCCGAAGGAGCTAAGGCAGGCTGTCCGGTCTCGCGAGCGCTGGCCGGGGTTGAGATCACGTTGAACGCCCGCTTGGTGTCCTAACTTCACACGTACGCCGACTGGATGACGAGCCGGTCATCTTACATTCGCATACTCCCCATTTGAGTCTGGAATTCGTCTTTCCGGCATGCCGGGTGTACAATCCGCGCCTGCACAAACCGGGAGGATTGTATCACCGTGCGCCGTCCGCTCAATATCGCTTTCCTCATCTTCGTCGGCCTGGGTTTGCACGACGGCTTGCTGGGAGTGGCGTGGCCCTCCATGCGCGACACTTTCGGCGTCTCGCTCGATTCAGTTGGCCTGATCCTGCTGGGAATAACGCTCGGCTTTGGCCTGTCCAGTGCGGTCAGCGGGTGGTTTTTGGGCCGCATCGGGGTCGGCAGGTTGCTGCTGCTTGGCGCGGGCCTGCGAGCGGTTGGCCTGCTGGCGGTGGCGCTCGTGCCGGTCTGGTGGGGCGTGATCGCTGCCTCGCTGTTGGCCGGTCTGGGTGGCGGCGGGATTGACGCCGGTCTGAACACCTACGTCGCCACCAACCACCGCGCCAGCCACATGAACTGGCTGCACGCCTGCTACGGCATCGGCACCACGGTGGCCCCCCTCATCGTGACCGCGCTGCTGGTAGCCGGGCGCGCGTGGCAGTGGGGCTACGTGGTGATTGGTGCCTACCAGGCCGCGATGGTAATTGTCCTTCTCGTGACCCTGAGCAATTGGCGGCTGCGCTCATCATCAGACGAGGCGGGCGAAGAACCCGTCGTCGTCGCCAGGGGAGTGGACACGTTCAGGCTGCCCCTCGTCTGGCTAGGCGTGACCGTTTTCTTCTTCATCACCGGCACCGAAATCGCCGCCGGACAATGGGTTTACACGCTGTTCACCGAGTCGCGGGCGATTGCAGTCAGCGCGGCGGGGTTGTGGGTCAGCATCTATTGGGGCAGTTTCACGTTGGGGCGTATCCTGGTCGGCTTTGCAGCCGATCACGTCCGGCCTGATTTCCTGCTGCGCGCCGCAATGGTCGGCAACGTGGCCGGGGCAGCGTTGCTCTGGTGGAATCCTGCCAACGGGGTCGGCTTCGCCGGGCTGGCGCTGATGGGCTTCGCGCTCGCGCCCCTGTACCCCTCCCTCATGTCGCTCACACCTGAGCGGCTGGGAGCGGGCCACGCCGCCAATGCCATCGGCCTTCAGGGTGCCGGCGGCGCGCTTGGCGGGGCCGGGTTGCCTGCGCTGGCAGGCGTGCTGGCCGTGAGCGTCGGCCTCGAAGTCGTCGGGCCGTACTTGCTGGCCGCCTCGGTGCTGCTGCTGGCCCTGCACGAGGCGGTGGTGGCCTTCTCGCCACAGCGTTAACGCTATTTATTGCTGCGTCAGTCGATGCGGTAGGTCACCTCAAATCTGTTGCCGCTGGGGTCCTCGAAAAAGAACGCGTAATAGCTGGGACTGATCGGAAACTTCTGCGGGGCGCTCGTGATCGTGCCCCCGCTCTCCTCGACCAGTTTGGCCAGCCGGTCCACGTCCAGAGGACCTTCTGCCCAGAAGCCAATCGTGTTGGCGTTGGGCTGGTGGTCGGGGTCCTCGGTGATGGCGAAGTAGGCCACGCTCGGCAGGTCGCCGCTGGCCGCAAAAACCTTCCAGGCTTCCGTGTGAAACGTCCGCGTGAAACCCAGCGCGGGCAGCAGCTTCTCGTAAAACGGCAGCGCCTTCTCCATGCTCCTGACGCGCAAATCGACGTGTCCAAACGGATTCATCGTCATTCTCCTACCGTCTCTCTCCAATTTGCGGGTGCCCTCTCAATATTCATACACTTTATCCCCGCTTGTGCGCCTAACGGTCACGTTCAGCCGCGTTGCGGAGCGCAGCGGAGCAACGTCGCCTGCGACCCGATGTTAGGCGCGAGCACCTTTGATTTTGACCAGAGCACATATCAAACCCACAAATTGGCGTAGGGTTCAATCAGCTTCCACCATTCAGTGGGTGTAATGACCTTTATCGGTAGAGTCTTCAGCGTGTCACGATGCTTTAGAATTGTTTTCCAATCGCGAGTACAAAAGCTGTCGCATCGATATACAAGTGCGTCACAAATCAAAATGCGATCTTCGATGCCGGGTAGAACGTCCAAGACTCTAGAAGCCAGTAACTCGACGCGAGTCCTCTCTGCTTCGATGAAGTTGGGCAAGTCGTTGTTTTTCTCGATGATGTCATGCCAATACTGCCAGATATCAAAGAACCAGTTTTCAAGGTAATAGCGGCGCGTCGGGTTGTTGGTGCTGATTACCTCCTTATACGTAAATGGAGAAATGGCAAACTGCCATGACGCACGTTGACCTGTAGCGAAAATGCCGCGAAGTGATTCTATATCTTGTGCTACCCAGTCAGTAGCGTTTGCAGGAATAGCAGCATTGTCGTGAATTTGCGCCCCATAGTCGAGCATGAAATTAACGACAGACGTATCCAGAAAGCTTCTACCGGGAATATCGGAGAGGGACATACTGTCAATTCCTGACCGACTTCAAACTGAGCATAGTCCCACTTAACATCACGCTCTCCAATGCTCGCCGCGCCAGGAGTGCCTAACGTAGAGTAGATCGGCCTGGGCAATGGGGTGTAGTGCGGTCACCGTAATTCTTACCATTAGATGTATCCTCTACCCTGTTACCTGCCTTAAATCTTATGATCTGTGAATTCAGTGTAATCTGTGGGCTCCCCCCACCTACTCCGAGCCGTTCCCCGGCACGTGGTACCCCACGTCCTGCTCGGCCAGAATGCGATCCTTCTCCCAGACCGGAATCCTGTCGCTGTCCACGTCCTTGAACAGCAGCACCTCGCGCAATTCGAAAATCTGGTCGCGCAGCACCGCCGCTTTCTCAAATTCGAGGTTCTGCGCGGCGGCTTTCATTTGCTTCTCCAGGTCCGTAATCATCCGGTTGAGATCAGACTTAGATAGATCGCGCGCGGTGCCTGTGACCGAATACTCGGCTTTCTCCTCGGCCACCATCTTGACCCGCTGGGTCAGGTCGCGCACCTCCTTGGCGATGCTGGCCGGTTCGATGCCGTGCTCGGCGTTGTAAGCGATTTGCTTCTCGCGCCGCCGGTTCGTTTCGTCGAGGGCGTGCTGCATCGCATCGGTGGTTTTGTCCGCGTACATGATGACCGTGCCGTTGACGTGCCGCGCCGCGCGGCCAATCGTCTGCACCAGCGCCGTCCCGGAGCGCAGGAAACCCTCCTTGTCGGCGTCCAGAATGGCTACCAGCGAGACTTCGGGCAGGTCCAGCCCCTCGCGCAGCAGGTTGATGCCTACCACCACGTCGAACACACCCAGCCGTAGGTCGCGCAGAATCTCCACCCGTTCCAGCGTGTCGATCTGGCTGTGTAGATAGTGGACCTTGACGCCCATCTCCAGCAGGTAGTCGGTCAGGTCCTCGGCCATCTTGATGGTCAGCGTCGTGACCAGCGCCCGCTCCCCGCGCGAGACACGCTGCTTGATCTCGCCCACCAGATCGTCAACCTGCCCTTCCACCGGCCTGACGTATACATCCGGGTCCACGATGCCCGTCGGGCGGATGACCAGATCGACCACCTGCTGGCTGTTTTCCAACTCGTAAGGGCCGGGCGTCGCGCTGGTGTAGATCACCTGCCCCATGCGCTCCTCGTACTCCTCGAAATTGAGCGGGCGGTTGTCGAGCGCGCTCGGCAGCCGGAAGCCGAAATCGACCAGCGTCTGTTTGCGGCTGCGGTCACCGGCCCACATCCCGCGCACCTGCGGCAGCGTCATGTGCGACTCGTCCACCACCAGCAGGTAATCGGCAGGGAAGTAATCCATCAGCGTCCAGGGAGGCGTGCCCGGCCCGCGCCGGTCCAGGTGCCGCGAGTAATTCTCGATGCCGGAGGTGAAGCCCACCTCGCGCAGCATCTCGATGTCGTAGCGCGCGCGCTGCTCCAGGCGTTGCGCCTCCAACAGTTGGTTCTGGCTCCTGAACCACGCCAGCCGCTCCTCAAGCTCCTGCTCGATATCGACCAGCGCCTCGCGGATCGTCTCCTCCGGCGTGATGAAGTGCGTCGCCGGGAAAACGTCGAGCGCAGTCAGGTCCGCCAGCACCTCGCCCGTCACCGGGTGAATTTCCACGATGCGCTCGATTTCGTCGCCGAACATCGTCACCCGGTAAGCCTGCTCGCTGTAGGCGGGCTGGATGTCCAGCGCATCGCCGCGCACGCGGAACGCCCCCCGCCGGATGTCGGTCTCGCTGCGCTCATACTGCAAATCGACCAGGCGGCGCAGCAGGTGGTTGCGCCGCACGGCCAGCCCTTGCTCCAGGTGCAGCGTGGCCTGCCCCCAGGCGCTTGGGCTGCCCGTGCCGTAGATGCACGACACCGAGGCCACGATAATCACGTCGCGCCGGGATTGCAGCGAGGCCATCGAGGCCAGCCGCAGCCGCTCGATCTCCTCGTTGATGTCGACCTCTTTCTCGATATACAGGTCGCGGCGCGGCACGTAGGCTTCCGGCTGGTAGTAGTCGTAATACGAAACGAAGTACTCGACGGCGTTGTGCGGGAAGAACTCGCGGAACTCTGAGTACAACTGCGCGGCCAGCGTCTTGTTGTGCGCCATCACCAGCGTCGGGCGGTTGGTCGCCTCGATCACCTTGCCGACGACAAACGTCTTGCCGGTGCCGGTTGCGCCCAGGAGGGTTTGGTGCTTGTGGCCCTGTCCCAACCCTTCCAGCAGTTGCTCGATCGCCTGGGGTTGCTCGCCGGTTGGCTCGAAATCCGAGATCAACTTGAAATCTGGCACGGTATCCTCGCGCTATGACAATGTAGAACAATGGTTCGAGTGGCGTATTATAACACAGGGATCGAGTGGGGACGATGGTAAGAAAAAGGTTGGAAAGGGTGGTTCAAAAACCGGCCACTTCGGGGGGGAGGGTACGAGGGGGCAGGCGTCAAAAGTGGCACATTTCTGGCAGGTTTTTGGGCGGATTTGTACGCTGTCTGGCCGAAAGTGGGTGTCATCTGGTTGTCCGCTGCACGGTTCTGGGCGGCGTCTGCCAGAATTTTGTCGGAAAGTGTCAAAAAGTGCCTGGTGTTGAAGCGGTTGGGTCGGGGGGGCGCAGCGATTTGGAGGCGGGTATGGGCTGCGAAAGGGCGAGGAGTATCTAGGTGGGGGAGGTGGTGCTCGTAACCTGGCAGTAGAGATGGGACCTCGGTCGCGGCAGGATTGTCAGAGGTATCGCTCGAATTCACGCCATTGAGTACGCCAAGGATACGCCAGTGTCAGGTAGAGCAAGAACTCTGGATGGTCATCAATGACAGATGTGAGATTGGGTGGAAGTCGTTCTGAGAATTGCTCCTTGATGGCACGCCAGGAGCCCTGATCCGGGAGAATTACCTGCAAATTGGCCACCTCATCTTCCGAGATTGGCGAGAAGAGTGCGGTTTGTGACATGGGCCGGGGCTCGGCCAGACTCATCATAGATATTGTATGCCAATGATCAGATATGTCGTCTCGCAAATCCAGAATGGTTGCCAGCTTAATCAAGACGGGCAGCAGGTAGGAGTGTCTCCTGCGGTTTTTTCCGAGATTGTCATCTGGCCGGGTGAAATCTAGCAGATGCGCTAGGGCATCAACATACGGCTCATATGGCGAGAGCAACCCCCACTCCCCTTCGGCATGGAACGACAGTAGCCAATCGAGGGATTCCGGGACTAATGCCGAGGCAAGCTCTCCTAGCCCGCTCTTCAACACACCAAGAATTGTAATCCAGAAAGTTCCCATCTGGCGTTCAGACACCATGTGAGCGAACGCTGGGTTGCCATTCAGAATCTTGTGCAGAAGGCGCGTTTCAGTAGTGAAATCTCCACCCTTCATATCTTTCAATACTAAGGCAAGTGCAATCTTTGATGTCAGGCTGTGGATGCGTAGGGGTAGCTGAAATATCTCTGATAAATGATATGACGACTCGTCAAATAGGTCAGTGATAGTTTCCTCGTCGCTCGTGCAATCTTCTATCAAGTCCTGGAGTAGCCTACTTAGAAACTCATTGAGACCTTCCAGAGAAGATGAATACACAGCACGCGCTGGAGATGATTGGACTATGTACTCGGCCAGCACTGTCAATCCAAGCAGAACTATGTCAATCGCGCTGTAAATGTCCTGCTGCGCAAGATAGCGGTGACTAAGCTGGGCGACAATGAGCGAGTAAGATGCCAGAAGCTTTTTCTGCTGTCTCTCGTTGGACGGCGTGATTTCTGCCAGATATCTTCGGAAAAAGGAACGTGCCTCAATCTCATCAGTCAGGTAGTCCCGAGCGCGACTCCACAGGCGAATATAGTCAATGAGAAATAGCTCGTCCGTCACCGGCACGTCAAAGAGCGTCTTTTTGAAACGCTCAATTAGGTCATTTTGTTCCCACACCTCAACTTCTGGCAGCCCCCGTCGTCTATAGTCGGCGTTCTTGAGTGCCAGTGAAGTTCTGACCGTCTCACGCATCTCACCCGTCACTACCCACAAGGGTTTGTAGGGGTCACCAGGTTTGTAGTTTGGGTGAAGATAGTCCACCTCGACTAATTGGAGAAGCTGCGTCTGCATATCTCTCCAGTCACCAGGGGTCGCGTCACCAGCCTTTAACTGAAAGATGTGGATGAGCCCTGTCTCGGACTCCTGAGCAACTACATCTTTTCCCAATTCCATTGGGCCATGAGTAGTTTTCCGCCCGAATGGAATGAAACCAAGTTGTTCAAGCAGCCATCGAAATGGAATATCGAATTCACGCTCCGAGATGCTAGTCAACCAACTTTCGAGAAGCCTCTCTATCATCGAACTCCGCCTTTTTCCTCATCAGTAGGTCTCGAATTTGCCGCATCTTTTCCGAATCTCGTTCAGCGTCGGCAATTACGCGCTGTACGTGAGGCCACTGCTCGGGATGTAATACTATAGTTGGTGGCACCCATCTCCCCAGCAAATCAAACTGCAACGGCATTTTCTCAAGAACTTGTACGTATGCTTCCCAGGTGAAAGGCTCACCCTTGAAGTTTACTGATTGTCCGGCCTCACTCAGTTGACGCTCTAGAGTGGAAACAAAACCACGCTCGACGCTTGCGACCATGTCATTTGCGAAGTCCCGTAGTTTTCTCTTGAACTCGAAGAGATTAGTGGTTCGAACGATTTGATTTTCCAGCACTAGCGTAGCAGACACTTCCTGAAGATTCTCAGGTTCCGGTACTTCACCCTTCGCGACTCCAAACTTTTCACCTTCGAACAGGGGAATAGATGGGATGACGCTAGACATTTGGCCAGCTTGCTTGATGTGCCGGTGCATCATTGATTCGAACAGTTCGTTCCAGGCGCTTGTTATTTGGGGAAAATCCTGTTTGCGCATGCTGTCCTCTAACCTCTAGCCCAATAGCTATTTCGTGTCATGACTGTCAGTGACTGCCGACGCGAACTCTGATCCAAGACTATGTAAGCTAGCCTTTAGGTCACACATATCTTACCGCAATTTGCGCTGGAGATATGACCTGCCCAGTTCGCGAGGCAAGCCCGGTCCCGGTGACCTTCCCCTTAAAAGGGGAGGGTGACCGCAGGCCCGGTGGGGGTAGAATCCACGCAGGCTGAACGGCACCGATCAATTCATACCAAGCGTTGAAGCCCCTTGTCCGAGGCACCAGGAACTGCTCGCGGTCAGGCACCCCTAAAGGGCGCGGTTCTTGACCGCGCCTGGGGCAACGAGTACAATGCTCATAACAATCGATCTGCGTGCTGTGCCCGCATCTTCTCATCGTTGGGTTGCGGGCCACTATGCACGACCACGCGACACACCGGGGTTCGCCTGGTCCTATAGTGAAAGCGAGGGTATTCGTGGCATTGGTAGATTTGCTCAGGTCCGTCGAGTTGTTTGATGGCCTCACCGACCAACAATTCGAAACACTCGCCGCTGTCTTCGACGAGCGCACCTACAAGCGCAACGAGATGGTTTTCGAACAGGGGGACGAGGGGGACCGCCTTTACGTCGTCCGCAGGGGGTTCGTAGAGATCGTCGTGGACGACGAACAAAGCGAGGAAGGCCCGCGCACCATCATCAACCTGGGTAGAGGGCAGGTCTTTGGCGAAATGGCGCTGGTGGACCGGGGCAAACGCTCGGCCACGGTGCGCAGCGTCGACGATGGCACCACCGTCAACTCCATCAGCCGTCAGACCTTCACCGACCTCTGCGAAAAGGATACCGCCATCGGCTACGCGGTGATGCGCAACATCGCCGCCGACCTATCCTTCAAGTTGCGCCTTCGCAATCTCCCTGAACAATCTTAAGGGGAAGGGAGGGGAATTGTTACGATGATCTATAAAGTGTCCTACGTGGTGCAGGGAGGAGAGCACCCGGGTGCAATCGCCAACACCGAAGACCGGCCCCAGGTCGGCGATCGCGTGCAGTTCGGCAACAACGAATTCGAAATCATCGAAGTCATGGAACTCATGCCCCCCTCCGAGAACTTCCACTATCTGCATGCCACTTGCAAAGTAGCCGGAGAGGGCAACGGCGGAAAATCCTGATGAGGTAAAGCGACCTCCTGAGCAAACCGAAAAGCAAACCGCCTTCTCACGGGAAGGCGGTCTTCGTCTCAGTGACAGGGATCGCCGTCTAGCACTCAATGACCCCGAAGTCGTCGGCCAACTCGACGGGCCCGTTGAACGTCGTCGCTGCCTCGGCAATCAGGTTGTTTTCCCCGTGGTCGGGCAGTTCGTAGTGAACCAGCACCAGCCGCCCCACCTCGGCCTCAGCTGCGATGGCTCCGGCCTGGGCAGCGCTGCTATGCCCTACGATGTCACCCGCCGCCTCGTGAATCAGGATGTCCGCTTTATAGGCCAGCCGGGCCACCTCCGGGCAGGGCGTGGTATCGCTGGAGTAAGCCACCACCTGGCCGCTGGATTTCACCTCGATACGCAGGCCAATCGTCGGAATGAAGTGTCGCACCGGCGAGGCCGTGATGCGGAAATCGTCGTTTTCCAGGACGTGTGTGTCCTCCTGCTCCGGCAGATGGTGAAAAGCCACCGGGAAGAAATCGGGCCACTCATCCCAGTGATAGAAACTCATCTGGTCCTCGGTGCGCTCCAGGCAATGATGCAGCCCCAAAACGCGCAAGGGCAAGCGGCGGCCCAGCAGCCACATCCCCATCAACAGCATCGGAAAGCCATAGGTGTGGTCTGGGTGAAAATGCGTGAGGATCACGTCGCTCAAATCGTTGTATTCGACCCCGGCTTTACGCAAACGGACCAGAGGAGCACCGGCACAGTCGATCAGGATCGCCCTGCCACCGTTCCCGTGCAGGACCATATACGTATTCTCGCGCCCAGAGTTATCGGGTGTTGCCGATGCCGAGCCAAGAACGGTGAGCTTGGCCATACGATTGGGTCCTCTGCGCTGAACGCCAGCTTCACGTGCCCAACAGGGCCAAAACCACGCGCGGTGTCACAAATACCTCCAGGATCGCCGCTCCGACCAGCAGGGGAAGCACAATCCCCACCCAGAGCTTGAACAGATCCGCCATAGCCAGCAGCCAATTCTCGCCAACCGTCCTGCCTCCCAGCGGAGCGACTACGCTGGTCCCCACACGCAATGCCGCTGCCGTAGCCAACACAATGGCCGGTAGCTCCAGAACCGCATGGGGCAGCACCGCAGCCCAGAACAGTGACAGGGACACGCCGTTCGCAAACAAATTCGCGCCCAGGTAACCGATGATGACGAGTGGCAACATCGCGACGATTATCGCCATCACCCCAAAAGAGATAATGGCAAAACTGCTGGCAAGGACCAGGACGCGCAGGTTTTGCCACAAAATCAATGATACACCACGCGCTCCCTGCAAGCCAATCACCTCTAGCAGAGTTTCAAAATGTTCGAAGTATCCCTCAGAAGCGAATACCTCCGGCGGAATAGGCCAGACAGACGCCTGCTGTATTCCCAGCGCCACAGCCCCGGCCAGCGCCAGCAGAACCACCAGGGCCGGCACTCGCGTCTGCCGCAGTGCCCCTAACACCTCGCGCCGGTACCATCCCCAGAGACTGCCCAACACACCTGCCCGGGTCGTGGTCTCCGCCGCCGGGCGGCTCTGCTTGACGTAGCGCCACCACAGCTTCACCGAGCGCCAGATGTTCAATTCGTCGATTTCCCGGCCCAGCAACTCCTCGCGATTGAAGATGCGCACACCCATCCGCACCAACAGCGTGTTGGCCGCCACCAATCCCACGACAATCACCCACAGGATGTGGTAGCGCGCCCAAAACATGATGAGTGCCTCAGCCTGCACCAGCAGCGCCATCGGGATCAGGATGAAGCTGGCTAGCAGGTTGGCGGCGCGCACGCTGGTGGTCTGGCTGGAGACGACCACCGCCCCGGCCACCATCACGAGAGCCTGCACCGTCGTCAGCACGATCAGCAGCACCAACAGGTTGAGGGGCGGTGTCCAGCCCACGTTGAGATACAATGAGAACAGGTAAACGCCGATACCCAAATAGCTGCCCACCAATGGCGGCAGGGTGGCGGCCAGCGTCTTGCCGATGTAGAGCTGCAAATTGGTCAGGGGCGTGCTCAACAGCGGCTCCAGGCTCCGCCGTTCCTTTTCCCCTACGAACGTCTCCAGCGCAATGACCAGCGAAATCGAGATCGGGAAGAAGCCGACGACCATCAACATGAAGGGGAACATGCGCTCGGCGATAATCGGCGCGCCGTAGCGCTCGGCAAAGCGCACCGCGCTACCTGCCGTGATGTTCATCAAGGGGGGAAAAACCAACGTCAAGATAATAATGGGGACGATGATGCGCCAGTCGCGGAACATGTCCCGCACCTCGCGCCGGGTAACGATCAAGGCGCGGTCCAGGTTACGCCGCACCGACGTGATCGACGTTTGTATCGTTGCCATCGCTTGTCTCGCTTACAATATCACTCGCACGCTGCCATACACTCGTTCACGCGTCCAACGGCTCGCCGTCCGGCCCCGCTTCCACCACGCGCAGATAGACTTGCTCCAGGCTTTGCGGCACCTCGCTCAGGGTGACCACGCCCACGCCCTGAGCCGAAAGCTGCTGCAACAAAAGCGGGTTGGTCTTACCGGGGTCCTCCACCCGGAAACGCACCCAGTCGTACCCGCAGCTCTCCACCTGCACCAGATCGGCAATGTCGTCTACCAGTCCATCCAATTCGCCCGCCAGCCGCATCTCCAGCAGTGGCGGCCCCAACAGCCGCGACTTCAGTTCCAGGGGCGTGCCCTCGGCCACCACCTGGCCGCGCCGGATGATGGCGATACGGTCTGCCAGCATCTCGGCCTCCGGCAAGTTGTGGGTGCAGATGATGACAGTTCGCCCACCCCCCCGCAGCCCGGCGATAGCGTCGCGCACCAGCTTGGCGCTCTGAGGATCCATCGCGGAGGTCGGCTCGTCCAGCAGCAGCACCTCTGGGTCGTGCAGCATCGCCCGCACCAGCGCCAGTTTCTGCCGCATCCCCTTAGAGAACTCGCCCAGGCGGCGTTCCATATCAGCGCCCAACCCAAAGCGCTCCATGAGTTGCTCGGCACGCTTCTGGCGGGCATCCTTGTCCAGACCGTATAGCTCCCCATAGAAGTCGAGGTACTCACGGGCGCGCATCCGCAAATAAAGACCGTGATGCTCGGTCAACAGGCCAACTGCCGTCCGCACGGCGTCCGGCTGCCGCACCACGTCGTAGCCCGCCACACGCGCACCACCTGCCGTTGGCCGCAAAATGGCCGACAGCATCCGCACCGTCGTCGTCTTTCCCGCGCCGTTCGGCCCCAAGAGAGCCAGCACCTGGCCGGGATTCACGCTCAGACTGACATCACTGACCGCTACAAAATCGTCAAAGTGCTTGGTCAGGCCATCCGTCTCAATCATCGAAATGCACTTCCTCTAACCATCGTGTCTACCACTATATATAGATACACCATTCACAACCGTCACGCGTCACCCTGCTGCCGGGCACGCTGGCGGCGCGCGCCAATCCACAGAAGGCCGCCCAATGATGCCAGAAGCGCTGCCACCTGCATGCCACTCAGACCGGCCAGCAACAGCCGTTTGTCGGCACGAAATGCTTCGAATAACCACAAGCCCGGCCCCAGCAAGGCCACAAACCACAAGAACAATTCTCCGGGCTGCAAGCGCTCGACGTGAAGCCGCTCAATCCACCATAACACCGCCAACACCGCCAACATCCACAGCGACAGGTAAACGGGTGCGGGATGATAACGCGGCCCCCCGGCCACCGCCGTCACTCCCCAGGGCAGCGTGGTCTCCAGGTCAAGCTTGTACCCACTGATCACGTTGCCCACGCTGCTGATCGCCAGCCCCAAGGGCGCACCCAGCGCGGCGACGTCGGCCCACGTCGGGAAGTCGAGCTTCTGGCGGCGGGCATAAAGCCACAGTCCGAGCAAGCCGCCCACCAGCGCGCCCATCATGTTCAGCCCCCCGGCCCAGACGGCCAGCGGGCCGTTTATCAGGTCAAATGGGTGCGTCAGGTAATAGCTCGTCGTCAACCCCAAGGCCACCATCGAGGGCGGCGGCGCGAAGATGTGAAACAGCCGCGCTCCTACCAGCCCTCCCAGGATAGCCCACGTCAGCCCATCGATCACGTGGTCCGGGTCTTGGCCGCGCCTCTGGGCCGCCACCATCGAGAGATACCCTCCGGCCACCAGCCCGGCCACCAGCATCAGGCCGAAAAAGGTGAGCGTCAGCGTGCCGAAGTGGATACCGGCCCTGTCAATCTGCATTGGACGGCTCATATCGGATCGTCGCGGGTCAACTGAAAGGCCTTCAGCATCCGTTGGGCCACGGTGAAGTTTGCCAGGACGGCCATCACCGCCAGCCCTATCGTCAGTTGTCCCGAAAACAACGTCACCAACATCACCACAAAGCGTTCGGGTCGTTGCAGAAAGCCCGTCCTGATGTTCAGGCCAATCCCATCTGCCCGTGCCCGCGCGTAGCTCACCAGCAGCGATCCGACCAATGTCGCAAAAACGAGCATCAGCTCCAGAGTTTGCCCGCTCTCTGCCAGCCAATAGCCCAGCCCGGCCAGGAAGACACCCTCGCCGTACCGGTCCAACATCGAGTCCCAGAAAGCCCCGAAGCGCGTGACGCGCTTCGATACCCTGGCCAAAGCACCGTCGAGGGCATCAAAACACCCCGCTACGAGCAAGACAACGCCCGCCCGCACCAGGGTCCCCTGGGAAGCAAACCAGCCGGCAATGATCGCCAGAATCACCCCTATGATCGTCACCGTGTTGGGCCAGAGGCCCAACTTCGCCAGTAGTCTCGCCGCCCCGTCTGCCAACTCGCCAAAATGGAAGCGCAGCCAGTCGGATTTGGTTTCAAAAGTCCTGGGGTGCTCGTCCAGCACCATGCTCCTTGTGCGACACCTGCAAAGCGCGCGCATTCCACCAGCCTGGAACAACCGCGTGTACGCGCTAGTCTACCCTGCTCGCCAGAACGCTGTCAATCAACCCTCGGTCCGGGGCGGGGAAGAGTCTCCTCCAAACCGGCTGGGGTGTCGCGCGCTCAATTGTTCTAGTGTACACTTAAGCCAGTCGAGGTATACGGACTTCATGGCAGAGCGACTGACCAACAAAGAATTCGCGGACCTGTTCGAAACCATCGCCCGGATGCTCGAAATCAAGGGCGAGAGCATCCACCGCGTGCTGGCCTATCGACGAGCCGCCGAGACTATCACCGAGCTGCCGCGCGACCTGTACGCGATTCACGCCGAAGGCACCCTGACCGACCTGCCAAACATCGGCAAGACGCTGGCCGAAAAGATCGACGAAATCGTCACCACCGGCCAACTGGAATTCTACGAGCGCCTGAGCGCCGAAATTCCGGCGGGGGTGGTCGACATGCTCAACATTCCCGGCCTCGGCCCCAAGAAAGCCGCGCTGTTTTGGAAAGAACTGGACGTTACCAGCGTGGAGCAACTTAAGGCTGCCGCCGAGGCCGACCAACTGGCCGGGCTGCCCGGCATGGGAGCCAAGAGCCAGGCCAAGGTCCTGGAAGGGATCGAGTCGCTGGCCCGCCGCACGGACCGCCTCTCGATTGGCACCGCGTACCCCATCGCCGAGCGCATCCTGGGCGTGCTCAGGGACCTGGACGGCGTGCTGCAAGCTGAAACCGCTGGCTCGCTGCGGCGCTGGCGTGCCACTGTGGGGGACATCGACCTGCTGGTCGCCAGCTACGATCCCGCGCCCATCATGGAAACCTTCGTCAATCTGCCGGAGGTCGCCCGTGTGTTGGGCCACGGTCCCACTAAAAGCTCCATCGAGACACACGGGGGGCAGCAAGTCGATTTGCGCGTCCTCCCGCCCGAACGCTACGGCACCCTGCTGGCCTACTTCACCGGCAGCAAGGCCCACAACGTTAGAATGCGCGAGTTGGCGCTGAAGCAAGGACTCTCGTTGAACGAGCACGCTTTCACCCCACTGAACGACGGCGTGGAAATTCTGTGCGAAACCGAGGAACAGGTTTTCGAGGTGCTGGGCCTGCCCTGGATACCGCCCGAACTCCGCGAGGACACGGGCGAAATCGACGCGGCCCAGGCGAACGCGCTGCCGGACCTGGTTACGCTGGACGACGTGCGCGGCGACCTCCAGATGCACACCACCTGGAGCGACGGTCAGGCCAGCGTCATGCAGATGGCGGAGGCGGCGCTGGCACGGGGTCTGGACTATATTCTAGTCACCGACCACTCCCAAAGCCTGGCGGTGGCCGGGGGTCTCACCCCGGAGAAACTGGCGGAGCAACGTGCCGAGATTGACGAGGTAAACGCCGCCCTGGAGGGTCGTCTGACGGTCCTGCACGGCACCGAGGTCGAAATCCGGGGCGACGGGACGTTGGACTTCCCCGACGAGGTGCTGGCGACGTTGGACATCGTGCTGGCCTCGCTGCACGTCGGGCTGCGCCAGCCCCGCCAGCAAGTGACAGACCGTATGCTGGCCGCCATTCGCAACCCGCACGTATCGATTATCGGCCATCCTCGCGGGCGGCTCATCCCAGACCGCGAGCCTGCCGACCTGGATATGGACGCCATCTTTCAGGCCGCGCTCGAACACGACGTGGCATTGGAGATCAACGCCAACCCGCGCCGTCTGGACCTGGACGGGCCGCACGCCCGTCGAGCCATCCAGATGGGGGTTAAATTGACCATCAGCACCGACGCCCACTCGCCAGAGGAGTTGGCCCTGCTGCCCTACGGCGTCGCCACGGCGCGGCGCGGCTGGGTCACGGCGAACAGCGTGGTCAACACGTGGTCACTGGAGGATATCCTGGCCTGGGTAAGGGGACGCAGCGCATGACAGAAAGACCAACAGGCCGCACCGCACTCATCGAGACAGCCTTCCAGGGTCTCGACCCGGAGAGCCTGGAGGTGCTGCGCCAATTGGCCGAGATGAACGTCTATCCACCCAACACCATTCTGTGCCACGAAGGTGAAGTAGGGGACCGGATGTACGTCGTCAACGAGGGCCGGGCGGTCATCACCCAGGCGGTAGGCGAGGACGAAGAGCGCGTGCTGGCTTTTCGCGGTCCGGGCACCTACTTCGGAGAGATGGCGCTCATCACGGACCAGCCGCGCTCGGCCACCGTCAAGACCGTGATGGAGACCGAGTTGTTGGAAGTGACCAAGGAAGTCTTCGACATAGTGTTCCGCGACAGCCCCACGCTGGCCCGCAGCTTGCTGCACACCGTCATTCTGAACACGCGCGAGGCCGACCAGGCCGCCATTCGTGATCTGGAAACCCAGCACAACGAGCTGAGGCAAGCCTACGAGGACCTGCGTGCCGCTCAGGCGGAACTGGTCGCCAAAGAGCGCATGGAGCGCGAGTTGGAGATCGCCGGAGAAGTGCAGCGCAGCCTGCTGCCGGTCAACCTGCCCCACGTGCCCAATTACCAGTTTGCCTCCCGTTTTGAACCCGCCCGGCAGGTAGGCGGCGACCTGTTCGACGTGGTCGCGCTGCCCAATGGGCAGGTCGGCATCCTGCTGGCCGACGTGTCGGACAAGGGAGCGCACGCCGCGCTGTTCATGGCCGTCACCAAAACGCTGTTTCGCACCGAGGCGCGCCGCCTGCTGGACCCGGTTGCCGTGGCCCAGGCCGTTCACCAGGGCCTGCTGGACATATCGACGAGCGAGATGTTCGTCACCGCCTTTTATGGCGTGCTGGAACCGGAGAGCGGCCTGTTTCGCTACGTACGCGCCGGGCACGACGAGCCGCTGTGGATAACTGCCGGTGGTGAGATCGAGTTCCTGGGCGGCAAGGGGCGTTTTCTGGGAATTTTGCCCAGCACCCCCGTCGAGGAGGAGCAGCATCGCCACTTCCAGTCTGGCGACTGTCTGGTCATCTACAGCGACGGCGTGACCGACATGGGCGGGCCGCAAGGCAATCCCTTTGGCGTTGACCGCCTGCAGCAAATCGTCTCCACGCTGCACGACCAGGACGCCGACATCATCGCCCAGAGCATCGTCGATAGCGTGCGAGAGCACCGCAGCCACGTGCACGCTTTCGACGACGTGACACTGCTGGTGGTGCGCGCATTGTAGGCCACCACAGTTTACATCAAGGGGACCTGAGGAAGACGCATGGCAAGATGTGAGTGGGCAGGCACCGACCCGTTGATGGTCGCCTATCACGATACAGAATGGGGCGTGCCAGCGCACGATGACCGGCTCCTTTTCGAGCACCTGATCCTCGACGGGGCGCAGGCCGGGCTGAGTTGGATGACCATTCTCAAAAGGCGCGAAAACTACCGCCGGGCTTTCGACCATTTTGACGCCCGCAAAATCGCCGCTTATGACGAGCGAAAACTGGAGGCGTTGCTGGCCGACCCAGGCATCATCCGCAACCGGCAAAAAGTCGCCTCGGCCATCTCAAACGCCGCCGCCTTTCTCGCTGTTCAAGAGGAGTTTGGCAGCTTCGACGCGTACCTCTGGGGATTCGTAGGGGGCGCGCCCATTAAGAACGCCTGGCGCACCGAAGGCGAGATTCCAGCCACCTCGCCAGAATCGGAGGCAATGAGCAAGGACCTGAAGAAGCGCGGCTTCAAATTCGTCGGCCCCACCATCTGCTATGCCTTCATGCAGGCCAGCGGCATGGTTAACGATCACGTGGTAGACTGCTTCAGGTACGATGAAGTATCATGAAGACTGTGGGGCAACGTGACCCCACGGGTGATGAGAAACGACGCGAACACACGAGCTGGCACAGGATCATGAGCCAGAAAGCCTCTCAAGAAGAATCAGAGCTGCGACGCAAGCTGCGTGAGTATCAGGAAAAGCAGCGCCGGGAGCAGGCCACCAGGGCCTCCCGCCGCCCGCCTGAGCAGAAACCGCAGCCGACACGCCGCCACCCACCCGCCAGTCCACCTAAACGCCCACAAGTGGGCAGGCCCCCGGCAGCCCCTCCCCGTTCCAGGCGAAGGCCGCTGGGCGTTTATATTCCCTGGTGGGGCATCCTGATCGTGGTCGGAATAGTAGGCGCCGCTACCTGTGGCGTGTGGGCCTTCGTGCTCACCACCAGCCCAGACGTGACCGGCAGCGGCCTGGTCGCGGGGCTGACGCCGACCTTCGTCGTCATCACCAACACGCCCACCCCAGGCCAGCCAGAGCCACTGGAAGAGCCATCGGAGGCCACGCCCGAGAATTCGGAACCTCCCCCCGAACCAACGCCGGAGGCCGCCCCCGCAGAGGTGGCCCCTGGCTCGGAGATCGTCGTCGGCGGCGAAGTGACCATCCTCGGCACAGAGGGCGACGGGCTGGCGATGCGCCAGGGGCCAGGGCTGACGTACGCCTACTTTTTCATCGGGCAGGATGGCGATGTCTTTCTGGTCGAGGATGGCCCGCGCGAGAATGACGGCTTTATCTGGTGGTACATCACAGACCCCGATATTCCCGACAAAGGGGGTTGGGCCGTACAGGACTACATGGAGAAAGTGCCTGAGCCTGGCCCCCTGCAAGAAGTGACACCAGAACCAACAGCAGAACCAGAAGCAAGTGAATGAGTTGGCAGGTGGCAGGCATCATGGAAGGCTGGGAGAAAGACAAAAAACGGCCCAACGAAGTCGTCAGACCCCCGCTCACGCGCAAACGGCGCGCCAAGGACCTCCTGAGCAGACCAAAGGCGGAACTGGTCGATATCATCCTCCGGCTTGAGGCCAGGTTCAGCCGACTGGAGTCCGAGATCGATCAGTTGGAAACTCAGGTGTTGACCACGCCCAGTGCCTATGCCCCCAATCTGGCGTCGCTGACCTTCAATCCAAAAGCACGCGTCGACCGTTACGAACGATTACCGGTCAAACCCGTACACGACAACGAGAACATAGACGAAACCACCTGGCGGTTTATCCTGGTCAGTTCCAATCCCAAGCACCGTTTACTTGGGCTGGAGATCTACGACGACGTAGTCGTGGGACGGGCCGCCCTGGGCAGCAAGCTCGGCATAGACTTGACCCCCTATGGTGCAGAGGTAATGGGCGTGTCCCGGCGTCACGCCATGTTCAGACCGGGCAAATACAGCCTGTTCCTCATCGACCTGGGCAGCAAGAACGGCACCTTCTGCAACGCCGTCCGGCTGGGACCAGGCACCGCCCACCGGCTGACCGAGAACGACGTCATCACCTTCAGCAAATTGCACTTCAGGGTCCAGATGGTCAGTCGCCCGGAGGTCAACGTGCCCGGTCTTGCCTGACCACTCGTTTGCGGTGAGCCGCCACGGCGCACGAACCTACTTCACAATCGAACAGCGTGAAAAGCCATTCCACAGACCGTCAAAGTAGTGCGAAAACTATCAGGCGAAGCAGCAGCCAGTTGAGGGGCACCTGCTAATGGTTGAAAATCCTGCCGCCCGCGCGGCTGAATTACGTGAAGAGCTGAACTATCACATTTACCACTACCACGTCCTCGACTCGCCGGTCATCACTGACGGCGAGTACGACCGGCTTTATGCCGAGTTGGTTGCGCTTGAGGAAGAGCACCCCGGACTGGTCACACCCGACTCGCCCACCCAGCGCGCGGGCGCGCCCCCTCGTGACGATCTCCCCAAGGTCCGGCACGTCCAGCCTGTACTGAGCCTATCCAACGCTTTTGACGGCGACGACGTGCGCGCCTGGCGAGAGCGGGTCGGCAGGCGGCCCGAATGGCCGGACGGCGTCGAGCCGGGCTACACCGTCGAGCCGAAATTCGACGGCCTGACGGTGGTGCTGACCTACGTCGATGGGCTGTTCGCGGGTGGGGCCACGCGCGGCGACGGCGAGGTCGGCGAGGACGTGACGCCCAACCTGAGAACGATCAAATCGCTGCCCCTGCGCATCCCCGCCGAGCCGGATGGTCCCCAGCCGCCCGCCCGCCTGGTGGTGCGCGGCGAGGCGCTGCTGCCCATCTCAGCCTTCGAGGAACTCAACCGGCGGCGCGCAGAGGCAGGCGAACCACCCTACATCAACCCGCGCAACACCGCCTCCGGCGCGCTGCGCCAGCTCGACTCGCGCGTGACGGCAGACCGGCCCTTCGTGCTCTTTTGCTACGCCATCCTCGACGCCGACGGCGAGTTACCCGGCTCGCAGTGGGAGCAGTTGACGTATCTGCGCGCGTTGGGCTTCCCGGTCAGCGAACACGTGGCCCGTTTCGACACGCTGGACGACGTGATCCCCTACGTCGAAGGCTGGGCCGCCAAACGAGCCAGCCTCGACTTCGAAATCGACGGCATGGTCGTCAAGATCGACGATTTAAAGCTGTCAGACGCATTGGGCGTGGTGGGCAAAGACCCGCGCGGCGCGGTAGCCTTCAAGTTCCCCGCCGAGGAGCGGACCACCAAACTGCTCGACATCCAGGTGAATATTGGCCGGACGGGGGTGGTCACGCCGTCTGCCGTGCTCGACCCGGTGATGGTCGGCGGCGTGACCGTGACCAACGTCTCGCTGCACAACTACGACCAGATCGGCGACAAGGACATCCGCATTGGCGACACGGTCGTCGTCAAGCGCAGCGGCGACGTGATCCCCTACATCGTCGGACCGGTGGCGGGTGCCCGCACCGGCGAAGAGCGGTCTGTAAGGCCGCCCCGCAAGTGCCCCTACTCCGGCGACAAACTGGTCAGCGCCGAGGAAGAGGTGGCGTTGTACTGCCCCAATCCGTCCTGCCCGGAACGCGTCGCCCGCTCGATCGAGTACTACGTGTCGCGCGGCGCGATGGACATCGACGGCCTGGGCGAGAAGATCGTCCGCCAGCTTATGGACGAAGGGCTGGTGGGCGACGTGGCCGATCTGTACACGCTCACCGCCGACGACCTGCTGCCCCTGGAAGGTTTCGCCGAGAAAAAGGTGGACAACCTCCTGGCAGCCATCGAGGCCAGCAAGACCCGCTCGCTCACCCGCCTGCTGACCGCGTTGGGTATCAAAGGCGTGGGCGGAACGGTAGCCGCGCTGCTCACAGACGCCTACCCGGCGCTGGCAGACCTGGCGACGGCCACGCTGGAGGACCTGGAGAGCATCGAGGGCATGGGGCCGATCACCGCTCAGGCCATCGTCGATTACTTCTCAGATCAGCATAACCAGACCGTCGTCAAGAAGCTGGAAAAGGCCGGGGTGCGAACGCAGGCCGAGGCGAGGCAGGTCGCGTCGGAGGCGCTGGCCGGGCTGACCTTCGTCATCACCGGGACGCTGCCGACCATGAGCCGCGACGAGGCCAGGGCACTAATCGAAGCCAACGGCGGCAAGGTGACGGGCAGCGTGAGCGGCAAGACCAGCTATCTCGTGGCCGGAGAATCGCCCGGCAGCAAGCTGGACAAGGCGGAACAGCTCGGCGTGCCTATCCTGGACGAGGCCGGGCTGCGCGCCCTGATCGAGAGCCGCCGGTGACGGACAGGGTCATCCTGAAGCACGGACGGCAGAAGGCCGCCCTGAACCTGCACCCCTGGATTTTCTCCGGGGCCATCGAGCGGCTGGAGGGCGATCCCACCGACGGCGGAATTGTGGACGTGTTCACAAAGGCGGGGGCCTTCGTCGGGCGCGGCACCTACAACAGCCAATCGCAAATCGTCGTCCGCCTGCTCACCTGGGACGAGGGCGAGGCGATTGACCGCGCCTTTTGGGGCCGCCGCCTGGAGGCCGCCATCGAGCGGCGGGCCGCGCTGGCCGCCGACCCCAACACCACCGCCTACCGGCTCGTACACGCCGAGAGCGACGGCTTGCCCGGCCTGATCGTGGACCGCTACGGCGACTGGCTGGTGCTCCAGGCGCTCACGCTGGGTATCGAGCACCACAAGCAAGACATCATCCTGGCACTGAACGCCCTCGTGCGGAACAGGGGTATCATCGAGCGCAGCGACGTTGACGTGCGGGCCAAAGAGGGACTCGCGCCCACTACCGGCCTGCTCAGCGGCGAGGCCGCCCCAGAACTGCTCGAAATCCGCGAATGCGGACGCCGTTTCCTGGTGGACCTGTACAACGGTCACAAGACCGGCTTCTACCTCGACCAGCGAGACAACCGCGCGCGCCTGCTGGACTATGCGCGCGATGCGGAGGTGCTCAACGCTTTTGGCTACACCGGGGCCTTTTCGGTCTACGCCGCATCAGGCGGCGCGGCGCGCGTGGTGGACGTGGACACCTCCGTCGAGGCGCTCAAGCTGGCCGAGCGCAACATGGCCCTCAATGACTACGGCAACATCCCCGCCGACTACCTCGACGCGGACGTGTTCGCGCAATTGCGCACTTTCCGCGACCAGGGCGCGAGTTTCGACCTGATCGTGCTCGACCCGCCCAAATTCGCCCACAGCAAGGGGCAAATCGAGGCCGCCTGCCGGGGCTACAAGGACATCAACCTGCTGGCCTTCAAGCTGCTCAGGCCGGGCGGTGTCCTGTTCACGTTTTCGTGTTCGGGGCTGGTGAGCATGGACCTGTTCCAAAAAGTCGTCTTCGGAGCCAGCGTCGATGCCGGGCGGCAAGCGCAGATCATACACTGGCTGACCCAACCACCCGACCATCCGACCTTGCTGTCGTTTCCAGAGGGAGCCTACCTCAAAGGATTGGTCTGCCGCGCATGGTAGCTGGGCGAGGCGAGTTGCTCGTCGTCGACGTAGAGGCGACTTGCTGGGAAGGCTCCACCCCACCCGGCCAGATGAGCGAGATCATCGAAATCGGCCTGTGCCTGTTCGACGTTCGCACCGGGACGCTCTCCGGCAAGCGCGCCATCCTGGTAAGGCCGCAGCGCTCCAAAGTCAGCGTTTTTTGCACCCAACTTACCACGCTCACCCAGGAGCAGGTCGATGGCGGCATTCGTTTCGACGAGGCCTGCGCCATCCTTGAGGACGAGTACGACGCACGGAATCGCCTCTGGGCCAGTTGGGGCGCTTATGACCGTACGATGTTCCAATCGCAATGCCAATCCTTCGAGGTTCGCTACCCTTTCGGCGAGCGCCATCTCAACACCAAGCAGTTGTTCGCGGACCTGCGGGGCCACCGCCCCGTCGGCATGCAGCGGGCGCTGCAAATGACGGACCTGTCCCTGGAAGGCACCCACCATCGCGGCCACGACGACGCCTGGAATATCGGGCGCTTGCTGGCCTACATGCGCCACCACTACGGGCCGGACATCCTGCCGGGAACCTGAGCACATTTAGCACCGTCTGATAATAGAGCAGAGGTTTCGCAAGGCGGGGTTGCGCAGCCCGGTTTGTGCTCTGGCCTGTTATGCCTACAATGTCCGTTAACAACCGGGGGCGACCCTGACGCCCACTGATAGCCTGCCTAACGCCGATTGGCGGGTTATCGCTCACGTTCAAGGAGGCGTTTCCCAACTTCAGGGAAAGGAGAAGAGAGATGCATATCCCTAAGATCCGGGCACCCCAGGTGGCCTGGTTGGCGCTGCTGCTTCTCGCCGTCGTGGTGGCGGCTTGCGGCGGCGCGGCAGCTCCTGCCGAAGAAGAGCCAGCGGCAGAGGAAGAAGCCGCTCCCGCCGAAGAGGAGCCAATGGAAGAGGAAGCCCCCGCCGAAGAAGAAGCAATGGAAGAGGCGGAGGAGTTCTTCCCAGACGCAGGCGCTGCAATAGAAGAACCCCTGGCTCCCGACGGCCCGGCCACTGACGGAGACGTGGTAGACGCCGAAACGCAGTTGGCCGAATCCGCCTCGCAATCGCTCCGGCTGGTCATCAAAGACGGCTTCATCACCCTACACGTGGCCGACATCGACACCGCCCTGGGCCAAATCACGGCCATCGCCGGGCAACACGGCGGCTACGTCCTCAGTTCAGAGAGCACCCAATACAACGTCTACAAATCCGCCGACATTACCATCACCGTTCGCGCCGAGGATTTTGACACCGCGATGACGGAACTGCGCGCTATCGCCATCGACGTGTTGGACGAGCGGGTCGAGGGCCAGGATGTCTCCACGGAGTTCGTGGACCTGGAGTCGCGGCTGCGCAACCTGGAAGCCACCGCCGAGCGTTTGCGTGGCTTTCTAGACGACGCGAAGACCGTCGAAGAGGCCCTGGAGATCAATGAAGAACTGGCGGTCATCGAGGCCGAAATCGAGGAGGTTCGCGGACGCATGAACTACCTGCAAACCCGCGCCGCCCTGTCCACCATCACCGTCAGCCTGACCACCGACCCCGACCCCACGCCCACGCCAACCGTCACGCCGACGCCCACCAGCACCCCCACGCCGACGCCCACTTCAACACCTACCGCCACACCCACGCCAACGCTCACGCCCACCCCCACACCCTGGAGTCCCGTCGAAACGCTCCAGGATGCCACGCACATCGAGCGCAACATCCTGCGCCTGATGGTGCAGCGCGTGACAGACACGCTCATCTTCGTGGCAGTGGTGGTGGTGCCGACGCTGTTGCCATTCGTGGGTTTGTTCTTCGTAGGGCGGGCAGCCTACCGTCGCTGGTGGCCGTCGTTGACGGTGAGAAGGCCCAAAGAAAAACCTGAGGAGAGCGACGAGGGTTAAGTCCCGCAAGGGGTCAGGCGTTAGTACCCCCGGTTGACTTGCGCCAGATGGCGCTCTCGCCTATACTTCTGCCCGGTAGAATGCAGGTAGTAAGACTTTGTTGCAAAGACTGGCCCTGGCATTGCGCCGGGGCCTTTTACGTGCAACGACAGATGTCTTCGCTGCTCTACAATATTGAACAAGGGTAAGGAGAATAAACCCCTATGTCTGAACGTATCACCGGCACCGTCAAGTGGTTCAATGGATCGAAGGGCTATGGCTTCATTGCACCCGACGACGAAAGCGAAGACGTCTTCGTACACTACTCGGCCATCCAGGGCGATGGCTTCCGCAACCTGGACGAAGGCGAACGCGTTGAGTTCACCGTCGAGCAGGGCGCCAAGGGCCTGCAAGCCACCAACGTCGTCAAGCTGTAGAGACGTTGGTGGTCATTGGTAACCATCACGGAAAGGCCGCCTCCCTCCTGGGAGCGGCCTTTCTCTTCGCTTCGTACTTCGCAAAACGGAAACGTCATGTACAAACTCGTAAGAACCCTATCTGGTAACTCCTCACGTATTCGCCGTCTGAGCAGCCGCTACTTCTACCAGTACGTCTCCACACTTGACCAGAGCGGCCAGGTCACGCTGATGAACTACGGCTACGTCGATCTGGACCCTGCGGCGCAGCCTATCCCCCTGAAAGCGGTGGATGAATTCAACCGCTATCCGCTCCAGTTGTATCACAAGGTCTCCAGCGCGGTTGACCTGCGCGGGCTGGACGTGCTCGAAGTCGGCAGCGGGCGCGGCGGCGGAGCCGCTTACGTAAGCCGCCACCTGGGTCCGCGCTCAATGACCGGCATGGACCTCTCGGCAAATGCCGTGGCGTTCAGCCGCAGGCACCACCATTCTGGAAACGGTCTACGGTACGTGCAGGGTGATGCCGAAGACCTCTCGTTTTCGGATGCCAGCTTTGACGCCGTCATCAACATCGAGTCGTCGCACTGCTACGGAGAGATGGCCCAATTCCTGCGCGAGGTCCATCGCGTGCTGCGTCCGGGTGGGCATCTGCTGTGGGCGGACACGCTCGCGCCTCACCAGCACGGCTCGCTGCAACAGGATGTCCGCCAGTCTGGATTTGAAGTGGTCAAGGAAGAAGCCATCACAGAGAATGTGCTGGCGGCGATGAACCTCATGACAGAACGCAACAGGAAACTAACTGATACCATTGCGCCCTGGTATGCCCGGAAGGTCTTTTACCATTTCGCGGGTGTCGAAGGAGCGTCGTATATCTACGATCTCTTCCAGTCAGGGGACCTGGAGTATCTGCACATGGTGCTGCGGCGCAAGGCTGCGTAAGGTTAGAAGACGGGGCCTCTTCAAGGGCCAAAGGACGGATCATCCCCTATCGACGCCCCAGTTGTCGGTATCAGATGGGGCTATAAAGCCCGTTCGGCGAGGCGGGCGATTTTTGCGCCCGTCTCGCGCCACGAAACTCGGCTCAGGCCCATCTTCTCACGCAGGCGGTCTGTGTTCATGCCGTGGCGAAAATCCAGAACCGCGCTGGTCCAGCGCAGCACCTCGAACGAGACCTTCTTGTCGATGTCCGCCGCCTGGGCCACGTCACGCAGGATGTACTCCAGGTTGCGCGCCGTGCAGTTGAACAGCTTATCCTCTGGCTCGTACTGCTGCAGATAGTCCCCTAACAGGGGCATGATTTCCGGCTGGAGACGAATGCGGCGCTCCTTGTAGCGCATGCGAGGGTTGTCGTAGCGCACCCACAGGAAGGGCGCGTCGGGGTCGGAAGCATCGAAGCTGGAAGGGGTGAGCGCCATCGTCTCACCTTTTTTGATGCCAGCCTGGAGCAGCAGGTTGACCAGCAGGTGGGGCCGCGCGTCAGATGGCTCGGCGTGATACATCACCTCGGTGGTGCCCAATAGGCGATCCACCTCGTCGTCGTACAGGATGAGCGGCAGCGGGCTGCTGACCGGCTCGTGGACGATGGGGTCGGCGGGGTCGCGGGGATTGACCTCCGCGTCGTACAGCCAGCGAAAGTACACCTTGAGCGTGGTCACCCGGCGAGCGTAACTCTTAGGGCTACACGGGACGCCGCGCTCGTGCAGCAGCCAATGCAGGAAGTCCTGCAAATCCTTCGTGGCGAAGTCCCCCACCGGCTTCTCCAGCCCGGCATACTCGCCAACCAGGCCCAGGTCGCTGACGAACGCCTTGATGGTGTTCTCCGCGAAGCCCTCGTATTGCATGTGCTTGACGAAGTGCGGGATGCTGGCCTCTAACGGCGTGTCACTCCCCAGCGCCTCCGCGTGTGAGGGGGAGGCATTGGGGTCGAAATCATCTTCGTCAAAAAGCGGTAGCTGCTCCTCGTGGTCGGACATGGCTTGCCAGCCTGGAAACTATTGGAACGTGAACATGTCGGCCATCAGGGGGCCAATCTTTTCGCGCTCCGGGATGAGAACCGCCGCGCCCTGGGGCGTGGTGTAAACCGTGATGTAGTTGCCGTCGATCACCGCGCTCTTGATGTTCTCGCGCGGGATGTCGCGGGCCAGCAGCGCCACTCCGATCATCTGGTCAACCGGCATATCCGTTTCCACGCTGTCGCCCAACGTGGAGAGCAACGACGGAGATTTGGCGATCAGGGTGGGCAGCATATCCAGGCTGATGATCTTGGCCCGTATCGCCATCAGTACGTCCTGCTGGCGCTCGGCGCGGTTGAAGTCGTTATCGTTGTGGCGGGTGCGCGCATACTTGAGCGCGGTGGCACCGTCCAGGTGCTGTTGGCCCGCTTCGATGTAGAACGGGTCGTAACCATAGTACGCGTCCGGGTACGTCGGATCGTTGATGGTCGTCGGCACGTTGATGTCGATACCGCCGATTTCGTCCACGAGTGTCACGAAGGCGTTGAAGTCGACGATGGCGTAGTAGTGCACGCGCACGCCCAGATTGTATTCCACCGTCTGTTTCGCCAGCTCGCCGCCGCCGTGGACGTTGGCCGCATTGACCCGGTCCAGGCCATACCCCGGCACCTCGACGTACAGGTCACGCGGGATGGAGAGCACCCCGGCGGTCTTGGTGACCGGATCGACGGTCAGCAGCATCATGCTGTCGGTCCGCGTGCGGGTGGACTCGCCCGGACGCCTGTCGATGCCCATCACCAGCACGGTGGTGCGCTCGGTGATGTTCACGCCCGACAGATCCCCCAGGTCCAGCGTTGGCCCTGCGTCCACTACCGGGGTAGATGGGACGAACACGGCTGGCCCACCGCCCTCGCTGGCCGTCCTCCGCGTGAGAAACTGCGGGCGAGCCACGTCGCCGCTGCGAACCGCATCGCGCAGCGCCAGCGCAATGAGCAAGCTGGCGACGACGGTCGCGCTCAACAGGCCGATCAGTCCGACGACGATCCACCAGTTACCCTGTGTCCAAAAACGCGGGCGACGTTCAAATGAGAAATCTTCATCATCGTTGGGCGGTACAGGGATCCGGGGTGAGGTATCATTCATCAGCGAGTGTATCCTCCGACGTAAACGCGACTGCCTGCCGGATCGGAATGCTGCAAGGAGGCTGGCAGCGAGTGTACGGTATTGTACATACTGAGCCGCTAATTTGCATATGCCCGTCCACATCGACATCACCGAAACGCCCTCAAAACCTGCAGAGACCTACCGGCGGACGACCTGGCGAGCCATGATCCAGCCGCCGGGCGACGGCGGGCTGAACATGGCGGTAGACGAAGCCATCCTGGAAGCGGTGGCCACGGGCGCGTCGCCGCCCACGCTGCGCTTCTACGGGTGGCAGCCGCCGTGCCTGTCGCTGGGTAGGGCGCAGCGCGCCCGCGACGTGGACCTGGCGCGGCTGACCGAACGGGGCTGGCAACTGGTGCGGCGCATCACCGGCGGGCGGGCCATCCTGCACACCGACGAGCTAACCTACAGCGTGGTCGTGCCGGAGAGCGACCCACGCGTGGCAGGCGGCATCGTGGAGAGCTACCGCCGCCTGAGCGGGGGCCTGTTGGCCGGGCTGCACAGATTGGGAGCCAGCGCCGCCAGGGCCGCCGGGCCGGTCGGCGACGAGGGGAACGCCCGCCGCCCGAAGGGGCCGGTCTGCTTCGAGGCCCCCTCTGATTACGAAGTGACCGCCCTAGGCAAAAAACTGCTGGGCAGCGCGCAGACCCGCCGCAAGGGGATAGTGCTCCAGCACGGCACGCTGCCGTTGATGGGGGATCTGACCCGCATTTGCGACGCCCTGGTCTACGAAAGCGAAGCCGCCCGCGACGAGGCCAAACGCAACGTGCTGGCCCGCGCGACCACCTTACAAGACGTGACCGGCAAGACCGTCGCTTTTGCGGAGGCGGCCCAGGCGATGAAAGTGGGACTGGCGGAGGCTCTGAATCTGGAGTTGGTCAAAGGCGAGCTATCGAAAGTCGAGAAGGCCCGCGCGGAACACCTGCGCGCCGAGAAGTACGCTAGCGACGCGTGGACGCTGCGTCGCTGAGGAATACTCACTCCGCTGGCTGGCCGGCTGCGAAGGGTCAGTCGTCGTCAGGGCGGGGGGCGCGCAGACCGGTGTAATCGACGGCGTTGTCGTCCAGGTCCAGCGTCGCGCCGACGTAGCGCTCGGTGGTCTGGACGGAGGCGTGGCCGAGCGTCAACTGGAGCTGCTCTAGCTGCGCGCCGCCTCTGCGCGCCAGCTTGGCGAAGGTGCGCCGCAAGTCGTGAGGCGTGACCGGGGGCACGCCTGCTCTATCGCAGTACTCCTCCACCAGATAATAGATCGCCTGCGCGGTCATGCTCTTGCCCGCTACTTTGTCACCCTTCTTGATCGAGACGAAGATGTGATCTTCGGGGCCGGGGTTTCGCCCACTCATCTCGGTCCAGTACTCGATAGAACGCTTGCACCAGGGCGGGATCTTGACCGTGCGGACGCGCCCCCCCTTGCCGATCAAATCCACGAACGTCCAGTGGCCGTCGCGCGCTTGCATGTGGTTGTAGGTCAGGCTGACCAACTCCTGGCGGCGCAGGCCGCAGCCGGTCAGCACGGCCAGGATGGCCTGATCGCGCGCTCCTTTGCGCGTGCTCAGGTCCGGCGCTTGCAGCAGGCGCATCGTCTGGTCGCGGGTCAGCCAGTTGCCCGCGCGCTGGCCTTTTTGCTTGGCTCCCTTGACCCGCTTGATGGCCGCCAGCATGGTCTCGTCGAACATGCCGTGGTCGGTGGCCTCGCTGATCAGCTTTTTGACCGCGCTCAGGTGCCGGTTGACCGTCGCCGGGGCCAACTCGCGCTCTTCCTCCAGATAGCGCTTGTAGGCCGCCACGGTGCCCTTGTTGACCCTGGGGTTGGTCCGGTCCCCCAACCAATTGAGGAACTGGTCGATGGACTGCTGGTAGACGCGGCGGCTGGTATCGCTGCCCAAATCGTCCAGCACCGCGTCGATAATCATCTGCATGGGGCTGTCGTCGGACTCGACGATGATGATAGCGTTTTCTTGGTCGGACATCGGCACCCCGTCAGGCTAATAGTACTTTCGGACATTATACGGGTGGGCCAGCAACCCCGCAAAACTGCTCGCGCGCCCGGCAGAGAGAAACAAGAGTACTTTAGTTGGATTGTGATCTGCAGGGACGGCTGGCAGACTAGGCTCAGGGAGGATTCTGGAAAATGCTGAGGGAGACTGGTACCAGACCACTCGCTACCGGACTCGAACCGACGTTAAGCCGGTCTGCCTACGGGCACGTCAACGGACGCGAACCAGAACTGAGCGGCGCGCGCGCCAGGGCGCGGGCCACGCTATCGCCGCTGGTTTTGCACACCGACGACGAGCCTGCCATCCTGACGCTGGTATCCATCATTCTGGACCGCGCTGGCTACCGGGTGGTGAGTACCCTCCAGGGGGGCCGCGCCCTGCGCCTGGCGGAGGAACTGAATCCCGACCTGATCCTGACAGACATTCTGAAGCCGGACATAGACGGGCTGGCGATGCTCTCTCGCCTGAAAGCGCACCCTGCGTTGAGCAGCATCCCCGTCGTGATGCTGACGGCCACCAGCACCCCCGCAGCCATCGCGCAGGCCTACGCCCTGGGCGCGGCGTATTATCTGGTCAAGCCCTGCTCGCCCCAGGACCTGGTCGACGCCTTGACGGCGGTGATGGATCGAGAACCGGGGCCTCCCTGTTTCGACAGTCCGTTCAGCTAAACAAACGAGCCGCTCTGGGAGCGGCTCTTATGATTCCCGGCGTACGCACATTGGCAGGGCTAGCCCAACAGGCGCCTGCCCCACCACCACGCCGCGCCGCCAATCACCAGCGCTTCGACGATGGCCCCGCCGAAGAGCAGCACGAAAGCGTCAATCCAGAATTGCTCTGGGAACAGGCGGATGAGCGTGTCCGAGTAGCGGAATACCCAGCTATTCCCCTCGAAGAACAGGGCGTGGAACTGCACGAAAAAGGTGTTAAAGCTCAGCGCCACGAAGACCGTCAGCGCAATGAGCAGCCCCACGGTGAGCACACCACCCTGGAACAGCGCGGCCTGAAGATGGGGATACGTGTCGGGCCGCCGGGCCAACGCGACGATACTCAGTACGAGCAGGGAAATGACGACGATGCCGACGTTCATCAGCATCTGGGTGACTTCCTTCACGTCGTGCATGTGGCTCAACTCGCGCTCGTCGTAGAGCGGCGAGCCGTCGGTAAACGTCTGGTCGCCCAAAAAGTCGATATCCTCGGCGTTGAACAGGTAGGCCAGCGCCAGCGGTCCGTACGTCAGCCGCTCCTCCGTGGTCATACCGAACGGGTCGGGCGAGAAGCCGGGCCGGTTGTATTCCCAGCGCAGAAACGGCTCGTTCATCAGCAGGCGCGCGTTGAGCAGCACCAAGGCTAACGGCAGGGCGGCGATGACGTAAACCTTGAAAGCCGTCGCCAGCCAGCCGGGCAGCGTAAATCCTTCCACGGCAGTTTCCTCTGCGGTCTGTGACGTTTCCATCAAGTACTCGCTCCTAAAAACACGGTATCTCCGTGCTGCCGCTCAACAGAAAGTTGACCAGGATCAGGTCGGTCAGTTGCTCGGTGGGCGCGCGGTCATCGGTGAACACCGGCCCGCCCTGCGGCGTGGCTGCCAGATTGTCATAGGCCGACTGCACCGCGATGCGCAGCAGTGGGTGCGCGTCCTCGCCCATCAGCGCCAGGTTGGCGGGCAGATTTTCGGGTGTGGTCGGCTGGACGGTGGCGACCATGATACTGTTACAGGTCAGCGGCACGTCCACGACGTGAACGCTCGGAAAGACCGCGCCCATCGTGCCCGCCAGCGCCTCGATCAGCCGCCGGTCCTCGGCAGTGCGGCCCACGTTTATCGCCACCACGCCCTCGTCGCTGAGGTGGTCGCGCACTTCCTGGAAGAACTCTACCGTGGTCAGGTGCCAGGGTATGTAAGGAAGCCGATACGCGTCCACGCCGATCACGTCGTAAGTGCGCGCGCTGGCGCTGAGCGCCAAGCGGCCATCCTCGACGATGACGTTCAGGTTCGGTTCGTTCATGGCGAAGTAGTCGCGGCCCGCCTGGGCGATAGCCGGGTCGATCTCCATCCCGTCGATGGGAATGGGGCCAAAGACGGCGGTGAACTGCTTGGGAATCGTCCCCCCGGCCAGACCAATCATCGCCAGGCTGGTGACATCCGAAGGGGCATACGGCGGGGCGTTGAAAAACGGCGCGGCCAGGTAATAGTCCCAGGTGCCGCCGGTGTAGAGATTGTCGGGGTCGTAAACCGAGTGCAGGCCAAGCCCTTCGTTGAGCAGGAGGTAGTTCACGCCATCCCACTCGACGACCTGGATGTAGTTGTAAGCCGACTCCGTTTCGTAGAGCAGGCTGGCCCCCTCCGGGACCGGCTTGAGCGCGCCGCGCAGGCTCAGCACGGCCAGCGCCGCCAACACCACCGGCATCCACAAGAAGGTCAGCGCCCGCCGCCGGTCGTGTTGGGCCAGCCCCCACAGGCCGATCGCCAACAGCACACCGGCAAAGGCCAGAAACGTGCGCGCGGTGCCGATAGCCGGAATCAGAAGCAGAACGGGCGTAAAGGTCCCCAGGATGCTGCCCAGCGTGGAGATGGCGTAGATGCGGCCTGAGACGTGGCCCGCCGCGCCCACGTCCCGGATTGCCAGCCGGATGGCAAAGGGCGAGATGGTGCCGAGCAGCGTGATCGGCACCGAGAACAGGACGAGCACCGCGCCAAACGAGCCGACCAACACCGGGGCGTTGACGTTCAGCACGGCGTTGGCAGCACCCCGCAGCACAGGCCGCGCCGCCAGGGGCACCAGTCCCGCCGTGAAAGCCGCCCAGCACAACAGCCGGTAGAACGTGGCGAAGTGCGGCGAGCGGTCCGCCCAACGCCCGCCCAGAAAGTACCCGGCGCTCAGGTAGAGCAAAATCAGGCCGATGATGTTGGCCCAGACGATGTTAGACGTGCCAAACACCGTCCCCAGCAGCCGCGAGGCGGACAGTTCGAGGGCCAGGGTGGTCATCCCGGCGGTAAAGACGGCGACGTATAGAAAGCGCTGGTCGTTGTCCAAGAAAGTGTCTCTCTCCAGTTGGCGAACGGAACACCCGCAGGCTACGGCTTGTGGGGCACGCGATACACGCGGATGAGCGGCCCGACCCGTTCCCAGCCCCCCAGATCCATGTTTTGCAGGTGCAGGCGCAGGGGAATGTACTGCTGGCAGGGGCCGGTGTCAAACGGCGAGAACTCCGCCAGCAGTTCCAACTCGGCCCGTACCGGCACGGTGAGCACCGGGAATTCGATGTTGCTGGCCGAGTCGTAGCTGTAGCCTGCCCGGCTGCAATAATCCGCTTCGACGACGTATGTGATCTGGTTGTCGCGCACGAACGCCCACCACGATTCGTCGTCGGTGATCTGGGGCTTGACCTCCGGGCCGTACAGGTTGTATTGAGGCTGGTGAGCCTCCTCCGGATGGTCAAGCCAGAATTCCTCGGAGGCGGTCAGCGTGGTTAGCGCCTGCGCGCGCGCCAGACTCTCCTCGGTGCGGGCCAGCGGCACGCCGTAGATCGCGGGGTCGGCCACCAGGATATTCGACCCAGGCGGCACGTTTTCCGCAATCCACTCGTAGGTCACCATCTTGGTGTTGGTGTTTGCCATCGCGCGGTCAATCGTGACGCTCTCTGCCACGCTCCAGCCCAGGATGACCAGATACAGCAGCGCCGCCGCCCAGCGCAGCCAGCGCACCTGGCTTTTTGCCAGAACCGTCAGGCCGTAGCCTGCCAGCAGCGCGGCGGGGACGAGCAGGGGCAGCGAGTAGGTGACCTTGGTGCGGGTGAGCGGGGCGAGGGTGAGCACCAGACCCACGCCAAAGACCGCGACGACCAGCGCATCCCAATCACGCCGGATGGTGGCGATGGCCGCCCCGACCAACGCCGCGACGGCCACGTACGGGCGCACGATGGTGATCGGGAAACGCTGGTTGGCCCGGATCGCCTTCCAGCGGGCGGCGAGGTCCTTGTTTCTGCCGAGCTTCTGGAAAGCCTGGGACACGATGTCGTCCCAGGCGCGCGCCGGGCTGATGACGACGAAGGGATTGAACACCACCGTCGCGACGACGAACGCGCCCAGCGCCCAGGGCCAGCCCGCCAGCAGCAAATCGCGAGGCCGCCCGTTTTGGCGCTTCCAGTGCACCACGTGCGCCAGCGCCACAGACAGCGCAACGGTCATCGCCTGCAAGCGGGTCAGAATGACCACGGCCACTGCCACCCCGGCCAGAATGTAAGCCCAACGCGCGCCGGTTTGGGCGATGCGGATCGACGCCAGCAGCGCCACGGCCACCCAGGCCAGCGCGTAACCGTCCGGCAGGGCAACGTGTGAGATGTAGACGTGCCAGGGATGAATCGCCAGCAGCAAAGCGGTGAGCAGCCCACCGGCATCCGAGCCGGTCAGGGCACGCACGGCGGCGTAGCCGCCCATCACACTGAGCGAAGCGATCACCGCCACCAGCACCCGCGCCGAGAGCAAAAACGCTCCCCGGTTGGTGAAATAGGCCGCCTCGAAATCGTCCAGGCCGAAGCCGGGCGTGGTCAGGCGCAAATAGAGGAAATGCAGCCCGTGAAGGGGAAGTTGCGAGGTCGGCCAGCCGACACGGCGAAACCAGTAGCGCGGCGGCTCGCCAGCCGCGATCCGCAGCGAGGTAGACACCTCGGCGGTCTCCTCCGGTATCTGGCCGTAGGGCAAGCCGTTGCCGATCCCCCATAGGCGGAAGCCGAGCGCGAGCAGCACAATCGCGCCCAAAGCAATCCACCGGGCATGGCGGTTCATCTAGATAATTTGCACCTTCACGCCGCTGGCATCATGCAATTCGTCGGCGAAATTCTGCAAGTCTTCCAGGCCAAAGCGGCCTTCCTCGGCGGGGCTGCCGAGCACGATCAGGCTGGCCTCGTACTCGTCTGCGATCTCGATCAAGACCTCACGCAGCGTGCCATGCCTGACTGCCGCCTGGGCCTCGATACCGGCCTTGGCTGCCCGCTCCTGGGCCATCAACAGCAGAAATTCCGCCATCTTCTCCATCTCCGGCTTAACGTCCACCAGGACGGGCGCTGCTGTTTTGTCCAGGAAATCCGTATCGACGGCGAAGACAAACACCAATTCAGACGCGTCTCGCTTCGCCAGCTCGATTACCTTGTCCTGCGTTCTATAGCTTGCTTCGCCACCTCGCGTGGCGCATATGATCGTGCCCACAAGGGCCTCCTTGCACACCAAGGATAGTTTTTATCACGCCTCGATCCAAGACCGGACGGCCATCTCGATCTCAGGGTGGTCCTGGTCTACGTAGAGCTTCTGTCCATTAAGGGTGCCCAGCAAAACGTAATCCTCGTCCAGCCAATTGGAGACGCGGGCTGGCATGGGCAAATTGCTCTGGAACATGACCACAACCGGCTCGCTGGCGCGCAACATCCGAACCCAATCCTGGCTCCTGATGTCCATCAGTTTAGCAGCATGATTGGCTTTGCGGCCAAATTGCACAATGGGCGTGGCGTTGTCGTGGCCTGAGAGCACGTGAAACCACAGGTTGCCAACCGACTGAACGCTCTGACCGGATTCCAGCAGGCCCACGAGTTGGTCAGCCTGGGCCTGCTGCTGCGCCAGCGACGTGACCGGCTCATCGTATCTGGCGGCACCCAAAACACCGTATGCCACCGACGAGCATATCACGACACCAAGCACCACCCCTTCAAGTGTGGGACGCAAACGCCCCACACCCGTCTCGCCCACCTTGTCGAGGGCAAAAGTGAGTGCCTGGGCACCGAAGACGGCCAACACCGGAACGAGCGTCACCAAATCAGCCACTCCCGGCGGAAAATCAGAGGCGAGCACAGCCATCATCAACGGGGCGGAAAGGAGCAATACGGAAGCCTCAGGCGCTCGGAGTGCTTTGCCCGCGCCGCGAGTCACCAACGTGACGGCGAGACCAAATCCGGCCACGAGTGCCAACAGCCCCTTGCGGCCAACCAACAGCGAACCTTCTCGCAGCACATTCGTCGGCGGCGTCTCCAGGCCATCGCGCAGCATGTAGCGTGCCGTCGCGGCAACCGTTTGCCGGTACACGTCTCCGAGGACGCCCAACAAGGCCAGCCCAACACCGAACAGGCCAACGACCAACCCGGCCCCCAGCGCCACCCGCACGACAACTTCCCGGCGGGGATGCTCGCGTTGCAAGATCGCAGCCAGCCCCACGGCGGCGAGCGTGACCCCGGCCAGCCACCACGTCGTCGCAGCCAGCGTGGTCAGGGCACCTGCCCACAACCAGCGCCGTCGTTGGGCCATCCACAGGCCCAGCGCCATCAGCAGCGTCGTCGTCAGCTTGACGTTCGGCCCTGAGATCAGGGTGTGCAGCGTGCCCAATCCGGGCAAGACAGCCGCCGCCAGCAAGCCGCCGACCTGGCGTCCGGTCAGTTCTTTGCCCAACGCATAGACGGCGACGAGCAACCCGCCGCCCGCCGCGACGTTGTAGGCACGCGCCACCTGCACGATAGACACCCCGCTCAGTCGCTCCCCCAGCGCCCACAGCAGTCCGACCAGCAGCCGACCAGGAGGATGAAAATAGACGAACGTCTGGTAGGGCGTCCCCCCGCGCAAGAGGTGTTGCCCGACATACAGCAACACGCTGGCATCCCGCTCAACGGGGTCGGTCCACACGCCGTTCGGCACCGTCAACGCGACGAGCGCCACCGCCAGAACGACGATGACGAGCCGCGTTCCCCACAGGGTAAGGGGCGCTTGATTTTCCGCCGGGTTGAGATGGGCGTCCATCCAGGGACCTGCTTATAGGAAGCGGATGAGCAACCAGCCGGTGCCAATAGCGACCGTCACCAGCATAGCCGGAAAGCCCACCTTCAGGAAGTGGACAAAGGTAATAGGGTAGTTCGCCCGCTCGGCGATACCCGCCGTGACCACGTTGGCCGACGCTCCGATGAGCGAGCCGTTGCCTCCCATCGCCGAGCCAACCGACAAACTGTAAAACAACGCCTTGCTCTCCGCGCCGGGCACGGTGTTTGTCAGAAAGCTGACCACGGGCAGCATCGCGGCGGTGAAGGGGATATTGGCAATCACCATCGAGAGAAACGCGCCCATCCAGGCCAGGATAACCATGCCCAAGCCAAGCTTCCCACCGATAAGCCCTCCCATCCACGTAGCCAGGAAGCTCATCAGGCCCACCTCGCGAACCGCGCCGACCAGCATGAACAACGCCATGAAGAAGACCAGCGTCGTCCAGTCCACCGCCCGGAGCATGCTCTCCACGTCCAGGTTCACCCACAACAGCATCGCCGTGGCACCGATCATGGCGGTAACGGCAGGCACCAGGTGAAAGCGCTCGCCCATCACGAACAGGGCCAACGTACCGGCGAAGACAATCCCCGACTTGACGAGCGTGGTGGGGTCGGAAATCTGCGCGTCTTCGGCCAGCTTCTGGGCCAGGGCAGGGGACACACGTTCTGCCGCGGCGCGATACTGCTTGCGATACAACCACTCGACGTAGATGACCAGCCCGATCAGGGCCATCACCACACCTGGCGTCAGGTTTGTGAGAAAATCGTTGAACTGGATTCCCGCAAACGAGCCGATCATGATATTGGTCGGCGTGCCGACCAGGGTGCTGATACCGCCCACGTTGGAGGCCATCACCTCTGGCAGCAGCAGCGAGAGCGGATTGACGCCCAGCGCCAGCGCAATCTCCAGTGTGATAGGTGTCATCAGCAGCATGGTCGTGACGTTATCCAGCAAGGCCGAGGCCACGCTGGTAATCAGCATCAGGATAACCACCAGAATCTCGACCCGCCCGCGCGAGATCTGGTAGGCTTTGTACGTGAGCCACTGGAAAATGCCGGTGCCCTCGATGATGCCGATGACGATCATCATGCCCATCACCAGGAAGATGACCTCGAAGTCGATGTAGGTCAGCGCCCGTTCAAAATCGAAGATGAACAGGCCCGGCCAGAGCGGCGTGAGGATGAAACTGGCGACGAAGACCACGCCCACCCCCAGCAATGCGGCGGTGGTGTTGTGCAAGCGCTCCAGGGCAATCAGCAACAGAATGACGACGAACGTTCCTGAGGCCACCCAAAACCCGGCGGTGACCTGCCGTTGGAGCGTGATGTCGGGCAAGCGAATAGCCTCGCCCGCCATCAGCGTGCCCATCTCGCGCGTGTCGATCGGAAAACGCGCTTCCCGAAAGTGTGCGCGCGACACCACGACGACTATGCTGTCGGCTTCCTGTTCTAGATCGACGACGAACGCACCATCCTCCTGGCTTTCCGTCTCTGCCAGGATGCGCTCGTCACCGTCTGTCACTTCAATCTTCGCGCCGGAAACAGGCTGGCCTTGCGAGTCCACCACCCGCCCGGTCACGCTGGGGTGGCTCATCTCGCCCTGGGCCAGCACGGGGGCCAGCGCGAGTGACAGACCCACCACCAGCCCGCAAACCAGACCGAATTTGACCAATCTCTTCATAGCACCAAAATATCCTCTGACTCAACTTCCTTAGGAAAATGGGGAACAGGCCAGGATGCATAGTCTACAAACGCGCTTGACTGAGGGCAAGGGCCAGGTCTTCACCCCGGCGGACAATGCGCCAGGGAATACCGCTTGCCGCCAGCAGAGCAGTGATGCGCGAAGCGCCAGTCTGGCCCCCAAAACTATGCGCATCCACCACCACGCCCATCACGTGCACACCACGACGCGCCAAGCGAACGATAACCTCCACCCAACCTTCGCGCACAGACGGGGTGACGACAATGAGCGACGTGCCGCGCATCAGTTGGTTGCCTTCCAACGCAAGCAGTTGCTCCAGAGTCATCGTGCCCCGCGCGCGCAAGACCGCCAGCGCTTCCAGTATCTTGACCAACTGGCGCTGGCCCCGGTCTACCTGGATGACCTGGTGGCGCTGGCCGTGCGCCCCAAAACCGACGGCCCGGTCACGTCGCAGGAAATGTCGCGACAAAGACGCCGCAATCGTAGCGCCATACTCCTCTGTGGTAGGTGGCAACTGAAGCGAAGCCTGGGCACCCAAAGGCATCTCATGGCCAGAGTATTCCTCTGGCGAAAAACGCCCGGCCTGGACACGCCGCTCGGCATCCAGCATGATCCACACGTCAGCCAGGGGGTCAAGCTCGAACTCCTTGACCATGAGCCGGTCCCGGCGGGCCGTGCTGAGCCAGTGAATGCGGTTGAAGCTGTCGCCGGGATGATAGTCGCGCACACCTGCCGCATTGGTGGTGACCAGATGCGTGCGGCGGCGTACTGCGTCGCCTCCCGGCAGCGCCCCGGCAGGCAGAACGAACGCGGGCAGGTTGACCGTGGCCGGAAAAACGATCAACTGCGCCACCGCGTCGATTTTCCGCTCCGTCTGAAACAAGCCGAACGGATCGCCCACCACCACCCGGACAGGCCCCAACCGGAAAACCCCTCGCTGCAAGCACAGCGTTCGCACGGACCACCTGCTGCTCCGGTACAGACTGCTCACCACGTGGCTGGCGCGATGCCCCGGCAACTCAGACTCGTCGTAGATTTCGAGCCAGAGCTTAGGCAGCAGACCCTTATTGCGGAGCGTGAAGCGCTCTTCGAGATAGTGTCCCACCTGGGCGCGGCGCGGTCGGGTCTGGCGCGAGAGGTGCAGCCAGGACGTGCCGGTGCGCACCCACACGAGCGCAAGCAACAGCAGCCCGACGAAAAGGTAGGCCACGTTAAAGAAGAGGTCCTGCTCGGTGATAAGCCCCGCCAGCAGGCAGACGATGATAACGAGATAGATGGCGTTGCGCCTGCGGTCTCGCGGCGGGGAGGTCGGCGCGGCGCGGTTCATCGGCGGCGGACGCTCGCGCCGGGGACCGCGACGCGATCCAACACCCCAAGGACGACGGCCTCCTGTGTCACGTCGCGGACGCGGGCCGCCGGTCCAATGATGAGCCGGTGTGCCAGCGTGGCGACGACCAACCGCTTTACGTCGTCGGGGATAACGTGGTCGCGCCCCGCCAGGGCAGCCAGCGCCTGCGAGCTACGATACAAGGCCAGACTGCCGCGCGGGCTGGCCCCCAGATAAACGTCGTTGTGGCTGCGAGTAGACGCGACCAACTCCACAATGTACGCCTTGAGGTCGGCATCGACGTATATGCCCCTGACAGCCTCCTGTGCAGCCTGCAACTCCTCCACCGTGACCACCTGCCCAATGCTGTCCACCGGGTGCCGGTATTGCTGGGCTTCGAGCACCTGTACCTCGTGGTCGGGTGAGGGATAGCCCAGCCGCAGCCGCAACAAGAAGCGGTCCAGTTGAGCCTCTGGAAGCGGGAAAGTGCCTTCGTATTCGATGGGGTTCTGTGTCGCCAGCACCAGGAACGGTTTGGCCAGGGGGTAGGTGTTGCCGTCCACCGTCACCTGCGCCTCTTCCATCGCCTCCAACAGCGCCGCCTGCGTTTTGGGGGTGGCCCGGTTGATCTCGTCGGTGAGCACGATCTGAGCCATGACCGGGCCGGGTCGAAACTCGAACTGGCCGGTCTGCTGGTTGAACACCGAGACACCGGTCACGTCGCTGGGCAGCATGTCGGGCGTGAACTGGATGCGGCTGAACGTGCAGCCCAGCGAGCGCGCCAGCGCCTTTGCCAGCATCGTTTTGCCGACGCCGGGCACATCCTCGATCAGCACGTGGCCGCCGGACAACAAGCCGACCAGGATCAGTTGCACCTCGTCGTGCTTGCCGATGATGACGCGCTCGACGTTCTCGCCGATGCGCCGTCCCAATTCGCTTACGGTAGTCATGACTTCGCCGCTCTCCTCTAACGGACGAAGATTATACCGGCTAGGGATTGAGTTGTCCCCTGACACCGGTCAGGATGGCTCTGGCGCGTTCCTCACGCCCTTGCTGTTGACACTGCCAAGCGGGGTATTGTATAATCTGACCGTTGACCCGGCTACCCAGGTTCGATCCTCCGGGTGCCGGGTGCTCGCTGTTAACTAAGGAGCAACGCCCATGGCAAAATCGCGGACCGAGTTGATGGTTGACCGCTTGCGCGATCTACAGGCGGGAACGCCGGATATCGAAGCGTCCGCCGTCGTGAGCGTCGATGGCCTGATTATGGCCTCTTCGCTGCCTGCGGGAATCGAGGAGGACCGTGTCTCGGCCATGTCGGCTGCGATGTTGTCTCTGGGCGAACGAATCGCCAGCGAGCTTGGCCGGGGTGTTCTGGATCAGGTTTATATTCACGGCGACGGCGGGTACGTTATCCTGATGGCCGTCGGCGACGAGGCCGTGCTCACCTCGCTGGCGCGCGAAGGCGCGAAGCTAGGGCTAATCTTCCTCGACATGCGGCGTGCTGCCGAGGATTTAGAAAAACTTGTCTGAGACGCACATGCACCAGGCCAACAAGCCTACAAACTCAGTAACGGACGCAGCGGCGGGGAGGCGGCGAAAGCCAGACCTCCCCGCCGCTGTTTTCTAGGTTTCGTCGTTTAGTGTGAGGGTGGAAACGCATATGTCGAAGTACATTTTCTGTACGGGTGGCGTGGTCAGTTCGGTGGGCAAGGGCGTGACGGCGGCGGCCATCGGCAAAATCCTCAAGACACGCGGCGTGCGCGTCAGCATCCAGAAGCTGGACCCGTACATCAACGTGGACCCCGGCACGATGTCACCGTTCCAGCACGGCGAGGTGTTCGTCACGGCAGATGGCGCCGAAACCGACCTCGACTTGGGGCACTACGAGCGCTTCATAGACATCAACCTGACGCGCGAGAGCAACGTGACCACCGGCCAGGTCTACGCCGAAGTCATTTCCAAAGAACGCCGGGGCGATTTTCTCGGCGCGACCATCCAGACCATTCCGCACATCACCGACGAAATCAAGCACCGCATCCGGCGCGCGGCAGAGGTGAGCGACGCCGAAGTGATGATCGTGGAAATTGGCGGGACGGTGGGTGACATCGAGGGTCTGCCCTTCCTGGAAGCCATCCGGCAAATGCGCGCCGACGAGGGCCGCGAGAACACCGTGTACATTCACGTCACCTTTCTGCCCCACATCGGCGCGACAGGTGAACTGAAAACCAAGCCCACCCAGCACAGCGTCCGCGAACTGCGCGGCATCGGCATCCAGCCGCAGGTCATCATCGCCCGGACCGACCACCCGGTCAGCAACGGCGTGCTGGACAAAATATCGCTCTTCTGCGACGTGGAGCCACGCGGGGTCATCGCCCTGGAAACGGCGCAGGTGCTTTACGAAGTACCGCTCATGCTGGAGGACGCCGGGCTGGGCGACTATCTGGTCAAGATGATGGACCTCCGTGCAGAACCAACCGAGTTGAAAGACTGGCGTCAGTTGGTCGTAGAACTCAAACGGGAAAAGCCCAAACGGCGCATCGCCATCGTGGGCAAATACATTGAGCTTCAGGACGCCTACATGAGCGTGCGCGAGGCCTTGACGCACGCGGCCATTGCCCACGGCCACGACCTTGAGATCGAATGGGTCTATTCGGGCGACCTGGAGCGCGATTCTGGCTGGGAGCGGCTCCGAACTACCGATGGCATTGTCGTGCCGGGGGGCTTTGGCTATCGCGGTGTCGAGGGCAAAGTCCTGGCGGCCCGCTGGGCGCGCGAGCGCAAGGTTCCCTACCTGGGGCTGTGCCTGGGCATGCAGGTGATGTGCATCGAGTTCGCCCGCCACGTGCTCGGTCACGAGGACGCCAACAGCACCGAGTTCGTGGATGACAACTCCTATCCCATCATCGCCCTGATGCCCGACCAGCACTCCCTGACCGACAAGGGCGGCACCATGCGTCTGGGACACTACCCCTGCCAGTTGACGCCCGGCAGTGTCGCCCAAGAAGCTTACGGCGCAGAGTTGGTCCACGAACGGCACCGCCACCGCTTCGAGGTCAACAACGACTATCGAGATGAGATGGCGGCGGGCGGGATGCGCTTTAGCGGCGTGTCGCCCGACGACAGGTTGGTGGAAATCGCCGAAATCACCGACCATCCCTTCATGGTTGGCAGCCAGTTCCACCCGGAGTTCCAAAGCCGCCCCGGCCAGCCTCACCCCTTGTTCTCGGCCTTCATCCGCGCGGCCAATGCCTACGGACAGACGCGCAACGGCGACAGCCCGCAGGCAGCCCAGGACGCGCCAGAGTGAGCCGGGGTCGAGAACCCAGGCGCGTCGCAGCGGCGGTGCTGCTGCGCCCCGACGGGCGCGTGCTGCTGTTGCGCCGCTCGATGCTGCACCGCACCAATCCCGGCCAATGGTGCTTCGTGACCGGCTACGTCGAAGCGGGCGAAGACCCCGCCGCAGCCGCCGTGCGCGAGGTGCGCGAGGAATTAGGGTTGGATGTGGAACTTGAGCGGAGTGGCGAGATCATCGTGGTCGAGACGAAGCGCGGCACACTGCACGTCTACCCGTTTCTCTTCCAGGTGGACGTCGAAACGGTGTCGTTGGACTGGGAACACACCGAGTACGTTTGGATCGAGCCGCAGGCCGTGCGCGATTACGACCACGTGCCCCAACTGGACGAAGACCTGGTGGCGTTGGGCCTGCTCTGACCCACCACTCAGTCCAGCAAACCCTCCTGCTGGAGGTGCGCCGCGATCTCCTCGGCCATTAGCTGGTAGCCGTCGCGGTTGAAATGGCCGTCGTATTCAAAGAACAACTCCTCACCCTGAGCTGCCCGTCGTTTGACGGGCTTCACAAGCGACATCCTCCTCACGCCGTGCTTGGCCAACGCCTCGGTGATAGGCACAAAGAACGGGGGGCCACCCTCACCCTTGGACTGCTTCTTAGTCGGAATGACTACAAACACTACCTCACAACCAACTTCCTCACAGGTCTGCGCCATCCGCTCCACGCCATCTACGATCAGCGATTGCGCTTCCTCAATCGTATAGACCGTCTCAAAGCTGGTCGCTGCCCGGTTATCACGCAAGTTAGGGCTGGTGCTCTCTGTACCCTTGAGCCAGGCATTATATAGAACGCGCACCAGGTATGAATGCTGGACAGCAAAACGCAGCGCCCCGCCGCCACCGCTTAACAGTGCGTCCACCTGGCGAGTCAACTCCTCGCGGCCCGTTTCGTCACGGTAGACCAATTCATAGCCCCGGTACAAGTCGCGCTGCACCAACCCCACTTGTGTATCCCTCAAGTCAGTCGAGTGAAAGGCCACCACCACGATATCCGGTTGGTAGTTCAAGGCGATCTGCTCGAAGATGGCGACCTGTTGCACGGTGCCCGTCCCATCCAAGCCGAAGTTGAGCACTTCGCACGGGCAACCCGGCAGGCCCTCCTCGTTTAGCAGGCGCTCCAGCACGTCCGGGTAGTTATACGCCCGGCCTACCTGGAAGCCCGCCGTGTACGAGTCCCCAATGGCCGCAATACGAGTCACTCCGGGGGGCGGAACCTCTGGGTACTCGTCGTCGAAGAACCCATCGCTGTTGATCTGCACCGGCTGGCGATACTCGTAGCGTTCGATGTAGTCAGAACTGCCAGGGATGAGACGGTAGCCAATGACCGGGTCGGGCTGGTAGACCAGGGGGCGGTGGTTGATCTGCGTCGAAAGCGGCTTGAGTACTCGAAAGCCAAGCTCGGCCAGCAAAAGGCCAAACAGCAATCCCCCCACAATCAAGGCCAGTCTTTTCAGCGCGCCAGCGACCCCTTTCCTCATGGGCCAGGATGTTACCACAAGGCCATATGGGGAGCGACCCTTTCTCAGGCAGTTCTTACCGGGCGCTAAGCCCTCTTTCATTGACAAGGGGTATGCTACCCTCGAAATCTTAGCTTTATTTTGGAACAGACAACAAGCAAGGAAAGGTACAGAGATGATCGGTATTCGCAAGCACAAGGTCTGGCTGGGCATTGGCATCACCGTCGCCGGGCTGGTGCTGGCAGCTTGCGGGGCGGCCCCCGGCGGCCTCTCTGGCGAGACAGCGCTGGTCGAGGACACCGGGCTGTCCCCCGGACCACTACCAGAGGCAGCTCCCCCGGCAGACGACACCGGAGCCAGCGCGCCAGCGCCGGAACCGGACGTTGTGGTATCTGGCGAACTGGAAGAGCAGTTGATCGCTCTCTACGAGCAGGCCAACCCGGCGGTGGTCAACATCCAGGTAGCTGAGGATGGACCCGGCCAGGGGCAAGGGCAAGGCTCCGGGTTTGTGTATAACAGCGCGGGTTATATCGTGACCAACTATCACGTCGCGGGCCAGGCAGATCTCATCAGGGTCATCTTCGCCGACGGCCTCACAGTAGACGCCGACCTGATCGGCGGCGACCCGGACAGCGATCTGGCGGTCATCAAGGTAGACCTGCCAGCCGCAGACCTGACCCCACTGCCGTTGGGCGATTCGGACGCGCTGCGCGTCGGCCAGTCGGTGGTGGCGATTGGCAACCCCTTCGGTTTGGACGGCACGATGACCACGGGCATCGTCAGCGCCCTGGGCCGCACGCTGGTCTCGCAAGCGGCCACGGCAGACGGTGGTCGCTTCACCATCCCCAACGTCGTCCAGACCGATGCCGCCATCAATCCGGGCAACTCAGGCGGGCCACTGCTTAACCTGTCAGGCGAAGTGATCGGCGTCAACACTGCTATCGAATCGCCAGTGCGGGGTAACAGCGGCGTGGGCTTCGCGGTGCCGTCCAACACGGTAGGGCGTGTCGTGCCCTCGCTGATCGAGGATGGCAGCTACCAGCATCCCTGGTTGGGCATCTCCGGCTCAACCCTGCTGCCCGAACAGCGTCAGGCGATGGGTCTGGACCCGGCCCAGGTCGGCGTGCTGGTTGTCGCCGTGGCCGAAGACGGCCCGGCAGGTAAGGCCGGGCTGCGCGGCAGCGACCAGGAAGTCAGGGTGGACGGCCAGCCGGTTCTGGTTGGCGGCGACGTCATCGTCAGTGTGGACGGGCGTCAGATCGTCGAGTTCGACGACTTGCTGACGTATCTCTCCAGCCAGACACAGGTCGGCCAGACCATCCAGTTGGGCGTGATTCGCGGCGAGCGCACCGGCAAGTTGGACGTCACCCTGATGGCTCGCCCGAACCGCGCTTCGTAGCGCATAAGAGGAACGTTAGATACGGTATCTAACGCGATAGAAATTCGTCAGAAAGGGCCGCGCAACGGGCGCGGTCCTTTGTTTTTGGAGGTGCGCATGATAGAATTCACCTCCAGAGAAGCGTGACCCAACCAGTCCCCGATATGCGTGGGCGAGGACCTGTCTCGCGCGCGCATTTTTCTAGGGGGCAGAGAAAGTGGTGTCACTTGTGCTGGATGAAAGTTGATGTGGCCTGACATTCGCGTCCAACAACGCGATTATCTGCTGGAAATACTGCGCGCACTCACCGGCCAACTGGACCTCGGAGAGGTCCTGCGTATGATCCTGGAAGCCGCCGTGAACATGCTCGGCGGCCAGGCGGGCTTGATCGCGCTGCTGGACACCGACGACAGCTTCACGGTGCGCGCCAGCTACGGCATCCCATCGGCGGTGCTGCACTATTTCAAGCCCCTGCTCAGCGACATCCCGCGCGGTGGCCGTGACGGTTTCGACATCCCCCAACTCGACCGCAAGATGCGTCTGGTGGCTCAGGCTGCCGGGATGGGCCTGCACCAGGTCGTGGCGCTGCCGATGGTCATGGGCAGCGACGACATGCTGGGCGTGATATACGTCTTTCGCGCCCTCGGCGGCAGCTTCACCCGCAGCGAGCGCCGTCTCTTGCAGAGCTTCGCCGATCAAGCGGCAATCGCCGTCCACAACGCCCGCCTGTATTCCCAGGTGGTCCGCGAGAAGCGCCGCCTCGACGCCATTCTAGAGCACAGCGCCGACGGCGTATTCATCCTGGATACCAACCACAACCTTACCACCTTCAACTACGCGCTCTCGCGGATGACCGGCTGGCAGCCCGCCGACGCGATAGGCCGCTCGCACGACGAGGTCATTCGCTGGGCACGGCGCGAGCCGGGCATGGACCTGACCGAAGCCGAAGCCGGTGGCTGGCCGTTGAGCAGCCGCAGCACGCTCTACGTCGAGGGCGATTTAGAGCGTGTTGACGGTAGGGAGCCGACGAGCGTCGGCATCACCTACGCCCCGCTGACGGACCGCGATGGGCGGCTGGTCAACATCATCGCCAACGTGCGCGACATCACCCGCTTCCGCGAGGCCGAGCAAGCCAAGAGCACCTTCGTCTCGGTCATTTCGCACGAACTCAAGACGCCCGTGTCGCTCATCAAGGGCTACGCCAGCACCCTGCGCCGCGAGGATGCCCAGTGGGACGAAGCCACCATCCTCGACAGCCTTCAGGTCATCGAAGAAGAGGCAGACCGCCTGACCGATCTGATCGAAAATTTGCTGGAGGTCACCCGCCTGCAAAGTGGGCTGCTCAGCCTGCAACGGGGCCACGTTCACCTGGACCGGCTGGCCGAGCGGGTGGCGGTCAAGTTTCAACGGCAGAGCGAGGCCCACACCATCGTCACCGAGTTCCCAGACGACTTCCCCATCGTGGAGGGCGACGAAAACCGGCTGCGGCAGGTTCTCACCAACCTGATTGGCAATGCCCTCAAGTATTCGCCGGACGGCGGCGAGGTAAGGGTCGAGGGGCGCGTGACATCTGACGAAGTGCTCGTCTCGGTCAGCGACGAGGGGGTCGGCATCCCACCTGACGAAATTGCGCGCGTCTTTGAGCGCTTCTATCGCGTGGACGACGCGCTGACCCGCAAAACCCAAGGCACCGGGCTGGGCTTGTTTATCGCCCAATCGGTGATCGAAGCGCACGGCGGGCACATCTGGGCGGAGAGCGAACCCGGCCAGGGGGCGACTTTCACGTTTGCCTTGCCCAGAGCATAACATCAAACCGAAATCGAGGAAGGGAACCAACCAACATGGGGCGACCAATACCCACTCCTGTCACTTGCCCGAACTGCCGCCAGCCGTTCAACGCGCTGTTGGAGCAGGTCATCGACGTGACGAGAGACCCAGAGAGCAAACGACGCCTGCTGAACGGGCGTGTGAATCAGATCGTCTGCCCGCACTGCGGCTTCAACGGCGCGGCCAGCACCCCTATCCTGTATCACGACCATTCCAAAGAGCTGCTCATCGCCTTCGTGCCAATGGAACTGGGCATGGGGCAGGTAGAGCAAGAGAAGCTGATCGGCGACCTGACCAACAGCGTGATGAACTCCCTGCCAGCCGAAGAGCGCAAGGGCTACCTGCTGCAACCCAAGATGGCGCTCACGATGCAGGGGCTGATCGACCAGGTGTTGGAGGCCGACGGCCTCACCAAAGAAGTCATCGAGGAACAGCAGCGCAAAGCCGACCTCATCGCCGAGCTGGCACAGGTATCGCCAGAGGAACAAGACCAGCTTCTCGCCGAGAACGCCGACCTGATCGACGAAGTATTTTTCGAATTGCTGAACGTGCTGGCGTCGGCGGCCACCCAGCAAGGCCAATCCCGCGATTCGCTGCGCTTGCTCAACTTGCGCAGCAAGTTGCTGGAGACCACAGAAATCGGTCAGGAGATCAGAGCGCGCGAACAGGCGGTGGCCGAGGCCACGCGCGAGCTGCAATCGTTGGGCGAGCAGGTGACTCGCGAGGATTTCGTGGACCTGCTGGTCAACGCCGCTGGCAACCTGCCCAAGGTAGAAGCGTTGGGCATGATGGCCGGGCCACTGCTCGACTACACCACTTTCCAGATGATCACCGACCGGGCCAACACCGCCGAAGGAGAATACCGGGAGCAGATCATCGAGGTGCGCGAAACGCTGTTGGCGGTCAGCGCAGCCCTGGAGCAGCGGCAGCGCGCCATCGTGGAGCAGGCTGCCCAAACCCTGGGGGCCATCCTGGAAGCGCCAGATGTGAGAACCGCCATCCAGCAGCACGCCAACCGGATTGACAACACCTTCATGGCCGTGCTGCAAGCCAACCTGGAGGAGGCCACCCGGACAGGCAACATTCAGGCGTCCGGCAAGCTGCGCGAAATCCGCGACGAAGTCCTGGCCCTCGTCCAGGCGTCCGCGCCGCCGGAGGTGCAGTTGATTAACGACCTGCTGTCGATAGAAGACGAGGCAGAGGCGCTGGACGCGCTGCACCAGCGTCAGGGCGAGCTTAACCCGGAACTCCCCGCGTTGATGCAGGATTTGGCCGGGCAGTTGCGCGAAGCCGGTAACGAGGCGGCAGCCACGCGGCTCGAAGTGTTGGGGGCGGAGGCGGCCAAGCTGGCTCTCTGACCCGACGATAGACCAACTGATAAACCGAACGCGGCGCTTGGTTTCAGGCCGCGTTTTCGTTTGCCGATCACGTGCGATTTCGATATCCGAGGAATCTTATGACATCAGTCGCATTATTTGTGACATTTTTCACTAATGATTGTGACATTTTTCACTAACGCTTGTGGTGCGATGGTGAGATACTTAGGGTGAAGATAAGTCAAAATACACTTTGCAGGTATCAATGAAAGGTTGGTATTGAAAGATGGCTAAGAACTATCCAGAACACTACGCTCGTCTACGTGAGATGATGGGAAAACTCGGACAAGAGATTCCCGACACGATGGGCGCGTTCTCCCGGTTGCACAAAGTCAGCACAGACACGGGCGTCCTCAACACACGAGTTAAGGAACTCATTGCTCTCGGAATTGCCATCACCGTCCGGTGTGATGGCTGCATCGCCTTCCACGTTCACGACGCGCTCGAAGCTGGCGCCAGTCCAGAAGAGATCACGGAGACGATTGGCGTGGCGGTCCTCATGGGGGGCGGCCCAGCGGTGATGTATGGCTGCGAGGCGCTGGAAGCGCTAGAACAGTTCGAGTTAGAAGCAGTCTCCTACTAAGAAGAGCCAAGGCGCTCCCGTCGCTGGGAGCGCCTTTTTGTTTCTCGTAGGCTGCGTGGTCAGACTTCTTCGACGCGCCTGCAAGATGTGCATCCTAGATAGCTCCCACCTTGCGCGCGACGGCCCGCAACGCTTCAGATGTGTTCTGTACCAACGCCGGGCCGTGCCCAAAGCAGGCTACCCGGGCGTCCAATTCGGTCAGCCGCGCCACCGAGCGCTTGTCCTCCTCCATGTCGACGGTGACCATCGCAGGCGGCAAGCGCAAGCCGAATACGTTAAATAGCACGTCACCGCCAAAGAGAATACGCCGCTCTGGACTCCAGAACGAGACGTGCCCCGGCGAGTGGCCCGGCGTGGCGAGGACGACCAAGCCGCCCAACACGTCCGGTATGGTATCCTCGTCCGCCACCGCCCGGTCAACCGGCGTCCCTGGCACCGTGGCGGGTGCCGGTGCCAGCAGGCGCGAGATGCCCGACAGGTCCTCCCGGTTGGGCCGGGGCATCGGCTCAATGCCTTCCACGACCGGCTTCTCTATCTCGGACGCGATCACCTGCGCCCCGGTCCGCTGCTTCAACTCCGGCAGCCCGCCCACGTGGTCCGGGTGCGCGTGCGTGACGAGGATGCGCTTCACGTCGCCTGCCTGGTAGCCCATCGCCTCCAGCTGCTTGACGATTTTCGCCGGGGCCGAGTTCATCCCGGCGTCCACCACCGTTAGCCCGTCCTCACCCTCGATCAGGTAAACACGCCCGGCCATCAGGCCGGTGAAAGTGTACACGCCGGGAACAATTTGCTTCGCCATTTGTCTCCTCAATTAGCTTGCCATAACTGCGGCACCCAATACCTCGCCGCCGACCCGCGCCGCGTCTCCTGCATCCTCGGCATCTTCCACCAGCACGGCTATCGCCAGATAGTGGCCTTCCTCAGCTGGCGCGAAGCCGATAAACCATGCGTTCAGCGTCCCATCGGCGGCGGCCACGGCCAGCCCGGCGTGCCCGCTCACCGGAACGTCAGGCTGCGCGGCCTCGCTGGCTGCGCCGGAACGCACCGCCTGCCGCATTGCGTCGGCCACAGCGTCGGCGCTGGCCCGCGAAATCGCCGCGCGGGGATGTCCTTCGCCGGGGACTGCCTCCCACTCACCGCCAGGCGGGCGCACGGCATCCACCAGCCGCAAGGCGGGCGCTTCGCCATGATTGGCTACCGCCGCTGCCACCAGCGCCATCTGAAGGGGCGTCACCACCAGGTCGCCTTGGCCCAACGCCAATTCGCTCAGGTTGGCTTCGGCGGGCGGCTGGACGTCGGCCACCAATTCCGGCGGCAGGCCCAGCGCTGGAGTCACCCCCAGGCCAAAGTCGGTCAGCGCCCCCTCGACGCGCTCCTGCCCCAGCGCGTAGCCCACCGTCTCGAAAGGCGACGCGCAGGCCCACCGATAGGCGTCGAGCAGCGTCCAGACGGCATCTGTAGGCATCGCGCCGCAACGCACTGCCACGCCGTCCACCTCCACCGCGAGAGCCTCCGCATCCTCGAAAACCTGCTCCAGTTCGACCACGCCCGCATTCAGGCCCGCGCCCAGCAGCACCGTTTGCAGGGCCGCACCCGGCGCGTAGAGTCCCTGCGTCACCCGGTTGACGAGCGGCGCGGCATCATTTTCACGCAGCGCGTCCCACTCCTCGTCCAATTGGTTAGGGTCATAAGTAGGGCTGCTGGCCAGCGCCAGCACCTCGCCCGAAGGCACCTCGACCAGCACCACCGCCCCACGCTCCCCGGCCAGCGCCGCCCCGGCAGCCTGTTGCATTTCCAGGTCGATGGTCAAGCGCACATCGCCGCCCACCGGGTCGCGGTGCAGCCACCTGTTCGTCACGACTTGCGCAGGCGGGAGGATACTCGACGCCTCACCGCGCAGCACGTCGTCGTAGGCAGCTTCCACCCCACCGACGCCATAACGCAGGCTGTAGTAACCCACCACCGGCGCGACGTTCGGATAGGGATAGTCGCGCGCCAGAACGCCGTCCTCGTCCGGCACAGAGCGTGCCAGCGAGGTACCACGTCGGTCCATAATTTGGCCGCGCGCGATAGCCAATTCCGCATCAACCCGGCGCGGATTGTCGTCCCGCGCCAGCAGCCCGTCTGAGCGGACGACGCTCCAGTAGGCCACCGCCAGCGAAATGATGGCAAACCCCACGATAAACAAAGCCGTCAAACGGCGAAGATTGGCGATCATCGGCGGAAAAGCGACGCTGGTGGACTGGAATCGGAGAGGCGCAGCAGCAGGCCGACCATGATAAAACTGGACAGCATCGAACTGCCGCCATAGCTCACAAAGGGCAGCGTCACCCCGGTGAGCGGCACCAACTTGACCACACCGCCCATAATCAGCAGCGATTGCACGCCCAGCAGCGTGCCAATCCCTGCCGCCAGCAGCAGCCGGAAGGGCGCGCGCGGGTGGTCGGCGGCGACACGCATCGCCCGCAGCACCAAAATGGCCACGCAGCCCAACGTACCCAGCGCCCCAATCAAGCCCCATTCCTCCGTGATGGCGGCGAAAACGAAGTCCGTATGCACCACCGGCACGTAGACGGGCGCGCCCTGTCCTACACCCTGACCGAACACGCCCCCGGCAGCCAGCGCCAGCAAGGACTGCACAATCTGGAAAGCCCGGTCAGAGGCATCGGGCCAGGGGTTCCACCAGGCGTCCACGCGCAGCCTGACCAAATCGAACAGCAGGTAGCCCGCCGCGCCCGCCACCAACAGCATCGCCAGCCCGGCCACCGCGTAGCCGATCTGCCCCGTCGAGACGTACAACATCGCCAGGAACACCGCGAAGAACAACGTCGCCGCGCCCAGGTCGCGCTGCCAGACCAGCAGCACGACGCAGAAACCCCACATCAGCAGCAACGGTCCAAAATAAGCCATCGGCGGCAGCGACCAGCGCCCCACTCGCGGCCCCGGTTCGAGAATCAGCGCGCCCTTCTCGGCCAGATAGCTCGCCAGGAAGACCACCAACAGCAGCTTGAGCGGCTCGGATGGCTGGAAGTAGATGGGACCAAATCCCAACCATAAACGCGGTCCAAACTCTGACGGGTTCACGCCAAACACCAGCGTCGCCGCCAGCAACATTAATCCCACCAGCAGCCAGGTGTAGCGGTAGCGCTGCAACACTCGCAAGTTGGGCGGCAGCGCCGTCACGACCACCAGCGCCCCCGTGCCAACCACCAGCCAGACGGCCTGCCGCGCCGCGAACGGGGGAGCCAGCCGCGCCACCAACGTCAGGCCCCAGCCCGCCAGCAGCATCACGGTTGGGAAGATGAAAGGGTCGCGATTGGGAACCTGCCGGTTGAGGATGACGTGCGCGCCCGCCGCGCAGGCCAGCCATACCGCCAGCGGCCACAACTCCACGACAGGCTGCCCGCCAACCAGCAACAGCGCCAGCCGGTTGGCAGCGACGAATAGCCCGGCCAAAACCAACAGGAAGCGTTCCCGGCGGGCCGTACGCGGTATGCCCTCGGCGTCAAAAGCCAGCGCGGCTTGCATCACCATCCGAGCAAACTCAGTCGATGTACTTCTCGACGAGCGGCTTCAATTTGGCCTTGGTTTCGGCGGGGATTCTCTGGCGGTCTGTGAACAGCGCGTCCGCCAGCGCGTCGCAGCACTCGCACTCTCTCTCGGCTGCGGTTAGCTTCTTGGCGATGAGCCTGATGCTCTGCTGGGCCAACGCGGTATTGGCTTGCAGCACGCGCACCACCGCCTCCGTCGTGACCGGCTCCTCGCTGTGGTGCCACACGTCATAATCTGTCACGTGGGCCATCACCCCGTAGCATATCTCGGCCTCGCGGGCCAAAAACGCTTCGGGCGAGGTCGTCATGCCGATGATCGACATCCCCCAGGCGCGGTACAACTCGCTCTCGCCGCGCGTGCTGAAGCGCGGTCCCTCGATAGTGATGAAGGTGCCGCCCTCGTGCACCGTGCCGCCCGCTTCACGTGTGGCCTCGGCGATGACCCCACTCAGGTCCTTGCAAAAGGGGTCGGCCACGCTAGTGTGCGCCACCAGCCCGTCGCCGAAGAAGGTGCGGGCGCGGGAGTTGGTCCGGTCCACGAGCTGGTCGGGGACCACGATGTGGCCGGGCACGAGTTCTTCACGCAGCGAGCCGCACGCGCTCACCGAGACGATGTACTCGACGCCCAGCGTCTTGAGCGCATAGATGTTCGCCCGGAAAGGCACCTGTGTGGGCGTGTGAACGTGGCCTCGTCCGTGCCGGGCCAGAAACGCCACCGGCACGCCGTCGAGCTTGCCGGTGACGATGGCATCGGAAGTCGGGCCGAAGGGAGTATCGATGGTCATCTCTTCGCTGTCGGTCAGGCCCTCCATGCCATACAGGCCGGAGCCGCCGATAACCGCGATGCGTATGGGGTCTGTCACTGGACTCATCTCCCTGAACGTTTAGTCAATCTCTAAGCGCAGTCGCACCCGGCCCACGCCGATAATGTCACCTGTGCTGACCACCACCGGCTCCTCGACAGGCTGGTCGTTCAGCGAGGTACCGTTGCGGCTGTGCCGGTCTTCCAGCCACCACTGGCTGCCGCGCCGGGCGATCAGGGCATGCTCGCCGCTGGCGGCGCTGTCGGACAACACGATAGTGTTGGTAGGAGCGCGTCCCAACGTGGTGAGGGGATACAATGGAAAGGTGCGCCCGACAGACGTGTCCGCGCCCTCGCTGGCCACCACCACCAACTGGCCCAGTCGTCGCTGGCTGACATCCAGCCGGGCGCTGGTCGCCTTGAAATCGCGCCACACCATCCACAGCAGCGCTCCCAGAAAAACGTAGAGCAACAGGGCGATGAGGATACGAAGGATGAAAAGGATGGTTTCGAGCGGCACGACCACTCGCCTTAAGACGAAGAATCGACAGGTGGATGGGCCTCGGTGTCACCCAGGCCGGACAGGTCGTCTGTGTCTTCCGTGTAGATCAGATTAACGCCGCCTAACGACATCACGTCGCCGGGCTGCAACACCCACTCCTGCACCGGCTGGCCGTTGACGAGGGTACCACTCTGGCTATCCAGATCGTAGAGTGTATACCGACCAAAGCGCAGCCTGAGTTGTGCGTGACGCCGCGACACACGCTGATCGTTGAGGATCACGTGATTCTCGCGGCTGCGGCCAACGTTCACCACTTCCCGGTCCAGTGGAATGACGCGGCGGTCCTCTCCACTGACGAGCGCCGCACCCAGCGCGGCGGCGGGGTTCTTCTCAGCCAACTGCACCGGTTCCAGAGCCTGGGTCGCATCGTGAGGCTCGTCGGCGGGGTTGGCCTGCACGCTGGCCCGGCGTTGTGCGACACGCTGGTCGGGCACGACCTGCACGTCGGGCACATTCACCATGCGCATCCCGGCAGCGCGAGCCATATCCACCAATTCCTCGGCCAACCGGTCAGCAAAATCCGGCTGCTGGCTGAAAATCGCCTCGTGGTCGGTGGGATGGAGTGCGACGGTGTAGCTGTGTGGGGCCACCGGTTGGCCGCCCTCGTCGGTCTGGGCGTGGTCCTCCATCGCCCGCGCCAACTGCACGGCAATCTCGCGCGGGTGCAGATGCCCCGCGAAGAGGCGCGCAAAACTGCCCTCCACCAAGCGCTCGATGTGCTGCTCGAAACGTGAGAAACGGTCCCTGACCATCGGGGGCATTATAGCCCAGCCTCATCAAATCACCAATGACTGCGGCCAAAACCAAGACTAAAGCGAAATCGTGAAGACCATCTGTGCACCCAAGGCGCTGGAGTGTAGCGATTCTGTAACGCCGCCAATCAGAGGGCAATCTGGCCGTTTTTTTATATTGCCTCTGTTTGTGATTCTGTGCTGGCTCCCTTCACATTGACGAAGGCTCGTCTCAACTCTATACTCCTGTATATGAGTGACAAATCGACACTACCCGAAATAAAACTGACGGCTCTTGCCAAGTGTGCGGGTTGAGCGTCCAAGCTCGCCCCTGAGCGACTGGCGCACGTGCTGCGCCCGGTTCAAGAGACGTTCAACCCAGACGATTTCCAGGCATTGCTGGTCGGTTTAACGTTGCCCGACGACGCGGCGGTCTACCGCCTGAACGACCAACAGGCCATCATCTCCACGACGGATTTCTTCCCGCCGGTGGTCGATGACCCCTATGCCTATGGCGCTATCGCCGCCGCCAACGCCATGAGCGACGTCTATGCTATGGGTGGGGAGGTGCTGTTCGCCATCAATCTGGCTGCCTTCCCAGCAAAGCTTCCCGATGGCCTCCTGGCCGAAATCCTGCGCGGCGGCGCGGAGAAAGTCCGCGAGGCGGGCGCGGTCATCGCGGGCGGACACACCATCACCGACGAGGAACCAAAGTACGGCCTCGCCGTGACCGGTCTCGTGCATCCGGAGCGCATCCTGACCAAGGGCGGCGCGCAAGTTGGGGATGCATTGGTGCTGACCAAACCGCTTGGCGCGGGCGTCGTTACCACCGCGCTAAAAGGCAACGTGGCCGACCCCGCCGACGTGCAGGCCGCCGTCGAAAGCATGAGCCACCTCAACAAGGTTGCTTCAGAAGTCGCGGCGACCATCGGCGTGCACGCCGCCACCGACGTGACCGGCTTCGGCCTGCTGGGCCACGGCCACGAAATGGCCCATCTGGGCAGCGTGGCCTTCCGGCTGGAGATGGCCGCCCTGCCCTGGCTGCCGGGCGCGCGTCGCTACGGCGAGGAGTGCATGTTCCCCGGCGGGATGAGCGACAACAAGATGTTCTACGAGAAATGGATTACCTTCTCCGAAAGTGTGACCGAAATCGAGCAATTGCTGCTCTTCGACCCCGAAACGTCGGGTGGGCTGCTGATGGCCGTCGCGCCCAATAAGGTAGACGCGCTTGTCGCCGAGATGGAGAAGCGCGGCGAACCCGTTTGGCGAATCGGCGAAGTCATTGAGGGCAACGGTCAGATAGAGGTGGTCTAGCGACGTGGGCCTGCCACCGTGGGAGGAAATCGAACACACAGCGGACGTGGGGCTGCGCGTGCGCGGGGCGACACTTGCCGAGCTATTCGCCAACGCGGCACGTGGCATGCTAGACCTGGCGGTAGGTGACGAGATGACTGTTCAAGGGCAAGAATGCGTGGCCATACAGTTGCAGGCCCCAGACATCGAAACGCTACTCGTTGATTGGTTGACCGAACTGTTGTATCTTATGGAAGATGGGTCGTTTATCCCATCCGGTGTCGAGGTCGTTGAGGTGGAAGCCAATGCTCTGCGCGCTGAGGTCACCGGCGGGGCAGGTGCCGATCTGCACAAACACATCAAGGCGGTGACCTACCACGACCTGTCCATCGAAAAGACCGCAGGGGGGTATCAGGCGACAGTTGTGTTCGACGTTTGAGGCAGGGGAGAGGCGGTGGCGGTGTGGACCAAGAATTGACAGACTTCGGTATTACAACTGAACCCTTCGCCATGCCCAAACCGCCACGTGACGACGTGGTGGTGGGGGGACTGGCAGGCGATACTCAGTGGACGCGCGTCGTGACGAGGCGCGTGGCCCACACACTCTGGTATCATCTCACGAGACTCCTGTTTCCCGACCGCGCAAAGCAAATCACCACGCGAGCGTCCACCTCGGTTATCCGGTCCGATAAGGCCCCGTCCATCACCACACACGTCGAAGTATTTCGGGGCAAGGACAACTACATCGAGTTGCTGGGCACTGGTGGCAAGTCGGATTGGCTGACGCGCCTTCACGAACACGACGCGCGCAGGCTTTGGGCCGCGCTGGACAAGATGCTCTTCCCGCTCGGCTGGGAGGGTTCTGACCAGCGCATACCGCCGCCCAACACCTGACGAGCTAGCTCTCCCTTCCAGCCGCGACGGCAACAACCCACCAACCCACAGCACGTTCTGAGAGGCACCCCTGCCGACACGTTGCCTCATAAGAAGTCTGGTGGCTCGACCAGCAGAGGAGGAGGACATGAAACGCCAGGACTTCAAACGACGGGGAGACTATATCTGGGAACTCCCAGCCTCTTTCCGTGAAGACATGCGTGTGCCCGCACGCCTATACGCCAGCGAGGAACTGCTCGACGCGACGCTGGGCGACAAATCGCTCGAACAGCTTGCCAACACCGCTACGCTGCCCGGCGTGGTCCAGCACGCGCTGGCGATGCCCGACATCCACCAGGGCTACGGCTTCCCCATCGGCGGGGTGGTCGCCACCAAGCTACCCGACGGCGTGATCTCGCCGGGTGGCGTCGGTTACGACATCAACTGCGGCGTCCGCCTGCTGGGTACCAACCTCGACGAGCAGGAACTCAAGCCGTATCTCTCTGAGCTGGCGACCAGTCTGTACAAGAACTGCCCCAGTGGCGTGGGCAAAGGCGGCACGCTCAAACTGAGCAACAAGGACTTCGACCGGCTGCTGCACCAAGGCGCGAAATGGGCGGTGAAAGCAGGGTACGCCCGTCCCGAGGACGTGGAACGCACCGAGGAAAGTGGCCGGTTGGTCGCTGCCGACGCGGTCGTCGTCAGCGACCGCGCCTGGAAACGCGGCATCGGGCAGGTAGGCACGCTCGGCGCGGGCAACCACTTCATCGAGGTAGATCTCATCGAGGAAGTCTACGACGAAGAAGCCGCGACGGCGATGGGTCTCGTCAAAGGCCGCGTGGCCGTGCAAATCCACTGCGGCTCGCGCGGCTTCGGCCACCAGATTTGCACCGACTACGTGCGCCGCTTCCAGGAAGCCGTCCACAAGTACGGCATCACGCTGCCCGACCGCGAACTGGTATGCGCGCCGTTCAACTCGCCGGAGGGTAAAGACTACTACGCCGCTATGTGCACCGCCGCCAACTACGCCTTCGCCAACCGGCAGGTCTTGACTCACCACGTCCGCCGCAGCTTCGAGGAAGCGCTGCGGGGCAAGGTGAGCGACTGGGACGTCTACCAGGTGTACGACATCGCCCACAACATGGCTAAAGTCGAGACGCACGAGGTGAACGGCAAGCGCCTTGAAGTTTGCGTCCACCGCAAGGGAGCCACGCGCGCCTTCGGCCCCGGCTTCGAGGGGCTGCCACCCGCCTACCGCGACGTCGGGCAACCGGTGCTCGTGCCCGGCTCGATGGGCACCGCCAGTTGGGTGCTGGTCGGCACGCCGGGCAGCATGGCCCAGACCTTCGGCAGCACCTGCCACGGCGCAGGCCGCACCATGAGCCGCACCAAGGCCAAGAAGACCGTGCGCGGTGAGCAACTGCGCGACGAGCTGAAGCAGCAAGGCATCAGCGTACGCGCGGGCAGCATGCGCGGTCTGGCCGAAGAAGCGCCGATTGCCTACAAAGACGTGGACGAAGTCGTGCGTGTGGTACACGAGGCCGGAATCGCCCGGCAGGTGGCCCGGCTCACGCCGCTGGCCGTCGTGAAGGGCTGAGCACTAACTCCGGCTTGACAGCAGCGCCAACTTCAGCGATAACAGGCTGAGCGTGGTAAACTTGAACCGATTTCCCCGGCATTCCGCTAAAGGAGTCCCGTGATGACAACCCCCTTCGACGGTAGGATCGGCCTGTGGCACTGGAAAGGCGAGTCGCTTGGCGAGGCCAACATCGACGAACTGGCAGACACCCTTCGCAACCACGCCCCCAACGCCGACGCGGTTTTCGTCAAGACCAACGACGGCGTGAATTGGCAGGGCAAATTCGACAGCAAGGCCAGCATGGCCGTCAACAGCACCCAGGACGTCGAGAAGTGGGTCAGTACACTGACCCGGCACGGCCTGGAATTTCACGCCTGGTGCGTCGTCAAGGGCATCGACGTGCAGCAAGAGGCCCAACGCATCATCGAGGTGTGCCGCGTGAAGGGCGTCCAGTCGATGATACTCGACGTGGAACCTTACGACGGCTACTTCGAAGGTAATCGCAACACCGTCGTCCAATTGATGGGCATCGTCCGCACAGCAATCGGCCCGGGTTTTCACCTCGCGCTGGCGATGGACCCCCGTCAGGCTCACTACGAAAGCATATTCCCGGATGCCTGGCGGCTGTACGTTAACAGCTTGCATCCCTACGTTTACTGGGAAGAGATGGGCCGCACCCCCGCCGACGTGCTCGACGAGACTTACAAAGTGTGGGGCGATTACGGCCTGCCCATCTACCCGGTCTTGCAAGGCTACGCCTCGCCAGACTCCATCGCCGTCGCGCAGGACATCGCCCGCAGCGTCCGGGGCGCGCCCGGCCTATCCTACTTCCGGCTGGGCGTCATGGGCGCCGCCGAGTTCCTCGTCGTCAACGACGAGGTCGTAGACAAGGAGCTGGGACCTGACGGCGTGATCCGCACCTATGCTGAGGAAATCGTCATCCGCCCCGGCGAGCCGGGTTTCGACAGCGGCACCCATACCACGGCCAAATTCAAGCAGTTCCCCGGCGTGGGCGGCTATCAGATTCCCTACAAGGTCACCACTGCCCAGGCCGACGAAGTGTGGGCACGCTGGCGGCCTACCCTCCCGGCTGCCGGAACCTACGAGGTATCGCTGTACATCCCCAGCCGTCACGCCACAAGCAAGAAAGCCGCCTACCATATTCACGGCGTGGTGGGGCAGGGGCCGGAAATCGTCGTCCGCATTGACCAGAGTCGCTATTCCAACCAATGGGTGCCGGCGGTCATTCTCGACTTTGAGGCCAGGGTGGGCAGCGGCCAGGTCAACCTGACCGACCTGACCGGCGAGATAGGGCGCGAGGTCGCCTTCGACGCGATACGCTGGCGGCGCGTCCTCTCCGAGGAGGAGCCGGAGATTCCCGTCGTGATCGGCACCGGCGCTGGCTTCGACTCGCCGGTGGGTACCGCCGCCGAGCGCGCCGGAAGCAAAATATGGCCCGGCTTCTGGTTCGACGCCACCGGCTACGGTACCTTCTATTCGTTCGTAGGCGGCAGCGCCTACCACACCGGGGTCGATCTCAACCTGAACAAGCCCCATTGGGACGCCGACAGAGACGCGCCGATCTACGCCCCGTCTGACGGCGTGGTCGTCTTCTTCGGTTCGCGGAGGGTCTGGGGCCAGATCATCGTCATTCGCCACGACCCGCTGCCCGACGGCACCGTCGTCTGGAGCAGGCTGGCGCACGTCTCCAACAGCACCGTCCGCAAAGGGGACCGCGTGGGCAAGGGCCAGCAGATCGCCCGCATCGGCAACGCCGAAGGCGTGCAGCCCTATCACCTGCACTTCGACATCGTCAAGACCGACATCTGCGAGCAGAACCCCGGCCACTGGCCGGGCACCAACCGGGCGGCCGTCTTCCAGCATTACACCGACCCCAAGGCGTTCATCATCGAGCACCGCTCGCGCTGAGTGGCAGCCAATCCCCCAATAGCAACAGGGCACGCGCGTGCCCTGTTTTGATTTTCTCAGGTTGTGAGGAAGGCAGCTTAGAACAGGCCCCAATCGCCCGCCGCGCCCTCTTCCATATAGCTGGGGTCCCACATCTCCAGGCCCATCTCGATGGTCGTCGGCAGGCCAGCCGCCTCCTGGGCAGTGCGGCGCGTCTGCTCCAGTAGTTGCGGCGCGTACGGGCAGAAAGGCGTGGTCATAATCATCACCACGTGCGCCCGGTCCTCCTTAAGTTCAACCTGGCGGATCAGACCCAACTCGATCACGTTCAGGCCAATCTCAGGGTCCATCACCGCCCGCAACGCCTCGCGGACATCCTCTTCCGTCACTTTCTTCGCTGCCTCGGCCATGACCACTCCTCAAATGCTCTCGACAAACAACGTGCCAGGATTTTAGCGCTCCTCAGCGCCGGTAGCTACTTCGAAGGTGCACGCCGACGCGCCGTCGAGCATGCAACTGCTCTTCATCACCTCAGCATCCAACGCGATGCGGATGATCGTCTCGTCAATCGTGCACACTTCGGGGTGGCGCTGGCCCACGAAGTAATACGGGCAGTGGTGCTCGATCAGGCGCAATGTCTCCCCCTCGCGCTGCCACTGGGCCATGAAGCCCTCCCGGCTGAGAGCCTGCACCAGCCGCTGCATCTGCTCCTCAACCGGTAGCTGTTCGATCTCGGCCCGCACTTCGTCGGCAATGCCCTGTGCCATTTGACGCAGGAACAACTCCAGTGTCTCAGGGGGCATGGAATCCTTCAGTTGGTCCAGCATCCGCTCGGCCAACTTGTGATATTTCTGCGGAAAAAGGCTCTGCCCGGCCTCAGACAGGCTGTAGATGTGGCGCGGCCTGCCAACCCCCTGTCGCTCCTCCTCCACGGCCACCAGCCCGTTGGCTTGCAGCGTGTGAAGGTGGTGGCGTACCGTCACCGTTTTGACACCAACGGCTGCGGCCAGATCGCTGACGCTGGCCCGCCCGTGTTCTTTTAGAGTTTCCAATACAGCCTGTCGTGTGCCGCGCATGTGTGTTGTTCCCGTGTCGATGACGTCTTGACGTTAGCGCTGTGGAGTATAGCGCAGACGTATAAAGCTGTCAATTTATATTATAAATATCAACTTTATTGACATAGGCCCTTGTATTTGCTATAATGCTGACCGGGAATGCAAATCGCATTCAGTCCATCCAGTAGGAGGCACCAGGCTTCTATGACATCCGTATTGGAGATACGCAATCTCCACGTAGAAATCGAAGATCAACCCATCTTGCGGGGCGTCAACCTGATCGTCAAGCAGGGCGAAACCCACGCACTGATGGGACCGAACGGTTCTGGCAAAAGTACGCTCGCCAACGCCCTGATGGGCAACCCGGCCTACGAGGTCAGCGCCGGGGAGATTATTTTCAAGGGCGAGGATATCGTCGAAATGTCACCCGACGAGCGCAGCCGCATGGGCCTCTTTCTGGCCTTCCAGTATCCGGTTGCCATTCCCGGCGTCAGCGTAGCCAACTTCCTGCGCACCGCCATCAACGCCCACCGAAAAGGCGAGAACCCGGAGGACAAAGGCATCCCCATCCCTGAGTTCCGCACGATGCTCAAAGAGAAGATGGACTTGCTCCAGGTCAGCCATGACTTCGCGGGCCGCTACCTGAACGAGGGTTTCTCCGGCGGCGAGAAAAAGCGCGCTGAGATCCTGCAACTGGCGACGCTCGAACCCCAGATTGCCATTCTGGACGAGACCGACTCTGGCCTGGACATCGACGCGCTGCGCGTGGTTGCCGAAGGGGTGAACAAATTGGCCGGGCCCGATGTGGGCATACTGGTCATCACCCACTACCAGCGCATTCTGAACTACATCAAGCCCGATTTTGTCCACGTCATGTTTGACGGGAAAATCGTGGAGAGCGGCGGCGCAGACCTCGCCCTACAGCTCGAAGAGAAGGGCTACGACTGGGTACGCGAAAAACACGGCAACGGAGCCACACCATAGCCGGGCCAAAGCAGGAGACATCATGACCGACGACGCCAAACAACTAGAAGGTATTAAGGACAGTTACGCCGAGAAATACGGCTTTCACGACGAAGAAAGAGCGGTTTTCAAGACGCGCAAGGGCCTGGACGCCGAAGTCGTCGCCGAAATCAGCGCGATGAAGGGCGAGCCGCAGTGGATGCGCGATTTCCGCCTGCGGTCGCTCAAAATCTTCGAAAGCAAGCCGCTGCCCATGTGGGGTGGCGACCTGACCCAGATCGATTTCGACGACATCTACTACTACCTCAAGCCCTCCGAGGGGACCGAGAAAAGCTGGGACGACGTACCCGACGACATCAAGAACACCTTCGATAAGCTGGGCATCCCCGAAGCCGAGCAGAAATTCCTGGCTGGCGTGGGCGCGCAGTATGAGTCTGAGGTGGTGTACCACAACATCCAGAAGCACCTCGAAGAGCAAGGTGTCATCTTCCTAGGCATGGACCAGGGCCTTGCCGAGCACGAAGACCTCGTCAAGGAATACTTTGGCACCATCATCCCGCCCACGGATAACAAGTTCGCCGCGCTCAACTCGGCGGTCTGGTCAGGCGGCTCGTTCATCTACGTGCCGCCGGGCATCCACATCGACATGCCCCTGCAAGCCTACTTCCGTATCAATGCCCAAAACGTCGGCCAGTTCGAGCGCACGCTCATCATCGTCGACGAAGGCGCGCAGGTCCATTACGTAGAAGGATGTACCGCGCCCATTTACTCCAGCGACAGCCTGCACAGCGCCGTCGTCGAAATCATCGTCAAGCCCGGCGGGCGCTGCCGCTACACCACCATCCAGAACTGGTCCAACAATGTCTACAATCTGGTCACCAAGCGTGCCGTCGCTTACCGTGACGCCACGATGGAATGGGTGGACGGCAATTTAGGCTCGAAGTTAACTATGAAGTACCCCGCCGTCTACCTGATGGAGCCAGGCGCGCACGGCGAGATTCTCAGCATCGCCTTCGCGGGCCACGGCCAGCACCAGGACGCGGGCGGCAAGGTCGTCCACGGCGCGCCCAACACCAGCAGCAAGATCACCTCCAAGTCCATCAGCAAGGACGGCGGGCGCGCCAGCTATCGCGGCCTGCTGAAGGTCTACGAGGACGCCCACGGCTCTAAGAGCAACGTGGTCTGCGATGCCCTGCTGCTCGACGACCGCAGCCGCTCCGACACCTACCCCTACATCGAAATCGACGAGCAAGACGTGACCATCGGCCACGAGGCATCGGTCAGCAAAGTTGGTGAGGACCAACTCTTCTACCTGATGAGCCGTGGCCTGAGCGAGGAACAGGCCAACGGCATGGTCGTGGGTGGCTTCATCGAACCATTGGTTAAGGAACTCCCAATGGAATACGCCATCGAAATGAACCGACTCATCCAGCTCCAGATGGAAGGATCCATTGGTTAGCTTCCAGCTGCCTTTGCCAAAGGGGCCAAGACAGCGTCATACGGAGCAGGGGCGGCTTGACGTAGCCGCCCCTCTCCAGTGACTCAGGAAACCACAGATTTGGAGGACATCATTGGTTAGACGAAGCGCAGTCCGCGAAGCGGCGCTGCCTTTTAGTGAAAACGACGTTCAGACCCTCTCCGAGCGGCTGGACGAGCCAGAGTGGCTGCGCGAGGCGCGGCTGGCCGCCTGGGCCGAATGCGAAGCCCTGCCCATGCCCACCCTCAGCGACGAAGCCTGGCGTCGGACCGACATTCGGGGCCTGCGCTGGGAAGAGCGCGGGACGCTTGCCGCCCCCAAAACGGCAAAGTTGGACGACGTGCCCGCCGACCTGCGCGCGCCGCTCATCGGCGATGTCCAGGGCGGCCTGATTGTGCACGTCGACGGTATGCTGGTCCACGCCGAGGTCAACGACGAGTTGACCGGCAAGGGCGTGATTTTCACCGCCCTGGCGACGGCGGCACGCGAGCACGCCGACCTCGTCAAGGAATATCTCCACCGGCAGCCGCCCCCACCGGATTCGGAAAAACTCGCTGCGGCGCACGCTGCCCTTTGGACGCACGGCGTATTCCTGTACGTCCCGCGCGGCGTCCAACTCGAACTGCCCTTGCACAGCATCGACTACGCGCCCGGCGACGACACGACCTTAAGTCACATTCTGGTCGTGCTGGAGGAGGGCGCGTCCGCAACCTACCTGCACGAAATGGCCTCGCCGACGCACGACGACGAGCAAACGCTCCACGTGGGCGCGACCGAGCTATTCGTCGGCGACGGGGCCAATCTGAACTACGTCGCGCTGCAAGACTGGGGCGACCACGTCTACGACTTCACCACCCAGCGCGCCAGCGTGGGCCGCGACGGCCAGCTCGACTGGATTGTCGGCACGCTTGGCACCCGCCTGACCAAAGCCTTCATCGATCTCGACCTGAACGGGCAAGGGGCCTGGGGCCGCATGTCCGGGCTGTACTTCACCCACGACAGGCAGCACCTCGACCTGGACACCCAGCAGAATCACAACGCGCAGAACACCACCAGCGACCTGCTGTTCAAGGGTGCCCTGCGCGACGATAGCCGCTCGGTGTGGCAGGGCATGATTCTGGTGCAGCCCGGCGCGCAGAAAACCGACGGTTTCCAGGCCAACCGCAACCTGGTGCTGGACAACAACGCCCGCGCCGACAGCATCCCTGGCCTCGAAATTGAGGCCGACGACGTGCGCTGCACGCACGCCGCCACGGTAGGCCGCATGGACGACGAGCAGATGTTTTACCTGCACACCCGTGGCCTGCCCAAAGAGGACGCCGTGCGGCTCATCGTCAACGGCTTTTTCCAGCCCATCATGGAACGCATCCCCTTCGAGGGCGTGCGCGAGCGGCTGCAAGCCAGCATCGACGCCAACATCGCCGCGCTGTGAGAAAACAACCAGCCATCAGCAGTCAGCACCACACACCCACCTGCTGACGGCTCACCGAAGGTGGCTGACTGCTGAAAGCTGTATTCATGGATCGCCAGGCTCAAATCGAGTTCCTCCTCGACCACTACGAGAACCCACGCCACTACGGCGTGCTGGCCGACCCCTCGCTCGCGCAGAGCGGGATGAATCCCGGCTGCGGCGACGTGGTGACGCTCTATTTGCAGTTGGACGAGGACGAACGCATCGTCGAAGTCAGTTTCGAGGGGCAAGGCTGCACTATCAGCCAGGCCGGAGCCTCACTGCTGACCGAGTTGCTGACCGGCCTGACGCTCGACGAGGCCGCCGCGCTCGACGGCGAGACCCTGGCCGGACAACTGGGCCGTGACATCGTGCGTAATCGGACAGCCTGTGCTACGCTCGGCCTCAACACACTGCGCGTCGCCGCCGAAAAGTGGCGCGCTGGCGAGGCCCTGACCGATACGTCGGACATCGTCCGATTCTAGGTCGCTGGTCATCGCGCTCGGAATAATTAGCATCGAGTGGTAAAATCCGCCGCAGGGAAAACCTTGATGAACACCAATCGCCGGACACCTCTAGACGTCGAAGCCGTGCGCGCGGATTTTCCGGTGCTGCACCAGGAAGTACGCCCCGGCGTCCCGCTCATCTACCTGGATAACGCCGCCACGACTCAGAAACCGTTGGCCGTCGTCGACACGATGAGCGACTACTACCGACTCTACAATGCCAACGTCCATCGCGGCATCCACAAACTCAGCGAGGCCGCCACCGACGCCTACGAGGCCGCCCGCGCGCGCATCGCCGAATTCATCAACGCCGCCTCCCACCGGGAGATCATCTACACGCGCAACACCAGCGAGAGCATCAACCTCGTCGCCATGACCTGGGGCCGGGCCAACGTTGGCTCCGGCGACGTGATTCTATCCACCGAGATGGAACACCACTCCAACCTCGTGCCCTGGCAGATATTGGCCGAGGAAAAGGGCGCAGAACTGCGCTACGTCCCGGTCCGTGACGACGGCCTGCTGGACGTGGCAGCCTTCGACGCCATGCTCGACGGGCGCGTCAAGTTGGTCGCCGTCACCCAGATGTCGAACGTGTTGGGCACCATCAACCCGGTGGCAGACATGGCGGCCAAAGCCCATGCCGCAGGCGCGCTGATTCTGGTGGACGCCGCGCAAAGCGTCCCCCACATGCCGGTGGACGTGCGGGCTATCGACGCCGACTTCTTCGCTTTCTCCGGCCATAAGATGGTCGGCCCCACCGGCATCGGCATCCTCTACGGCAAGCGCGAGTTGCTAGAGGCCATGCCGCCCTACATGTACGGCGGCGACATGATTAAGCGCGTCACCTTTGAGGGCGCGGAGTGGAACGACCTGCCCTGGAAATTCGAGGCGGGCACGCCCAGTATCGCCGAGGCCATCGGCCTGGGCGCAGCGGTGGATTATCTCACCGAAACAGGCATGGAGAACATCCACGCCCACGAGCAGGCCCTCATCGACTACGCCGCCGAGCGTCTGGTCGAGGTGCCCGGCGTGCGCGTCTTCGGCCCGGAGGACGTCACCCAGCGCGGCGGCGTGGCCTCCTTCTCGCTGGACGGCATGCACCCGCACGACATCGCCCAGATATTGGACCACGAAGGCGTGGCCGTCCGCGCCGGGCATCACTGCGCCATGCCCTTGCACCAAAGACTGTCCGTGGTCGCCACCACGCGCGCCAGCTTCTACCTGTACAACTCCTTTTCCGAGGTTGACAGGCTGATAGAGGCGCTCTACAAGGCTAAAGAAGTCTTCACATTCTAGCCGGGAAACACAAGAGACAATTATGGACGACCTATACCGCGAGATTATCCTCGACCATTACCAGAATCCACGCAACAAAGAACTGCTGTCGCCCGCCGACATCGACTACGAAGAAGACAACCCGGTCTGCGGTGACCACATTCACCTGACCGTCCAGCTTGACGACGAGGACCGCGTGACCGCCGTCGGCTGGGACGGCGAGGGCTGTGCCATCAGCCAGGCGTCGGCCTCGATGCTTTCCGAGGCCATCGTCGGCAAGACGCTGGAGGAACTGCGGAGCTTCAGCAAAGACGACGTCCTGGAGATGCTGGGCATCGAACTAGGCCCCGTGCGCCTCAAGTGCGCCCTGCTCTCGCTCAAAGTCCTCAAAGCCGGGGCCTACGGTCTCACCGCCTGGCCCGGCGAAGAAGAATGACCCTGTCTCGTCTGGAGTAACCTGGATGCCAAACTTCGTCAGAATCGCCGCCGTCAGCGAACTCGCCCCCGGTGACCGCCTCGTCGTCGAGATCGACGGGCGCTGGATCGCTCTTTTCAATATTGACGGCGAATTCCACGCCATCGCCGACATCTGCACGCACGACGACGGCCCCCTGGCCGAAGGCGAACTCTACGACCACGTCATCGAGTGCCCCCGCCACGGTGCCACCTTTGACGTGCGCACCGGCGAGGTCCTCTCCTTCCCCGCCATCACCCCCATCCCCAGCTACGAGGTGAAAATCGAGGGCGACGATGTCCTCGTCGCCCTGGAATAACCTGCTGTCAATTGTGCAAAGAAGAAGCTCGCGCTTGGCGAGCTTTTATTTTTCAGGCTGCTGGGAGTCTGCAACTCATGCCTTGATATGGAGAATTTCAGCAGAACCCTCCCTGGGAACTCACGCCGGCAATTGAGCCGTCCGTCGGGCTACGATCGGGTCAGCACCGGTCTCTTGCGCGTTGCCGCCAACTTGCTTCCCGCCTGCATCCTCGGCATTTGCCTGCGCGGGGCCTGCCGAGGTTTCCGCACCTGGCTGCTTTGCAGAGCGTAAACGACCACGCCCACGACGCTCGCGACAATCCACACGATCGTGGATGCCCGGCGGATAGCGGAGATCGACATATTGTTTAGCGAGCTGAGCACCACGACCACCACGAATAGCACGATGAGCATCGTCGCTACGGCTACGAAAATCGGGCGTCCATATTCCTTGCGGCTGAGGATCAAGTTGGACATGAGCTTCTCCTTAATGACGACTTAACGTCGATGAGTTGCCTCTGAAATATCGTTTACTGTCTCCGATTGTACAGGAACGTGGCCCACAGGTGGGTGAAGCTCGCGTGCAAAAACCGTGAAGAATCCGTGAAACAGAGGGGTGAGGTGGCCGCCAGGGCCGCCGTGCCCGATTCTGTACTGCACGCATCCCACAACAAACAGCCCCGCCAAGCGCGGGCTTCTTTTTGCCACTCTAGGTTTATTCTGTGTCGACGCAGATGAGCCTGCTAGGTGCGTGCTGTATCGCCTGTATGATCTGTGTCATATTCTCGCGTCGCCAAATCCAATATCCTAGAGTAACAAAGTCCAAAATCCGGTAGCGGGCCGGATGGAATTCGTTTGTGGCAGGATGTAGTCGAAAAAGGAGAGTGAGCGATGAAAAGCTCCACGGGCGTAGCGTTGTTGACCAGCTTGCTCCTGGCCGCTTCTGCATTGGCCTGCGGCTCGACACCCGCGTCAGAGGCCGCCAGCGCCGCCCCGGTAGAGAGTGGGGCTGCTGACGAGGCTGCAGAAGCGTCCGATGAGGGGGCTGCCGACAGCCCCGTTGTCGCCGCTGAGCAGGAGGACGGTGAACCGGACGTCGAGTACACGCTGATCACTGGCGGCGAGTACGGCAGCTTGATTTTCGTAGGCGTCGGCGGGGAGATTGACGGCGAAATCAACCCGACCCTGACCGCTCAACCGGGTGACGTGGTCAAGATCACCCTCGTCAACGGCGATGGCATTCTTCACGACGTGACCCTTGACGAGTTCGACGCACGGACGGAGCAGTTTTCTGAGAAGGATGCGCAGCAGGAAATCGTCTTTCAGGTGGAAGAAGATGGCGAATACGTCTACTACTGCTCGGTGCCCGGCCACCGCGAGGCCGGAATGTTGGGCACGCTTCAGGTTGGAGAATCGCCCGCCCTGGCTACCGAGGGCGAGATGATTGTCCACAGCCCTATGGACCTACCAGAGCCGGTCGGCGCGCGGGCCCCGGAGTTGGTGCGCATTGACCTGACCGCCGTGGAACTCGAGGGGCAACTGGCCGACGGGACCACCTTCCAATACTTCACTTTCAATGGGACCGTGCCTGGGCCAATGATGCGCGTGCGCGTGGGCGATACCGTAGAACTGCACCTCGTCAACGACGACGGCAGCCAGTTCCAGCACTCCATCGACCTGCACGCGGTGACCGGCCCCGGCGGTGGCGCAGTCCTCACCCGGACAGACCCTGGTGACGAGACCGTCTTCACGTTCAAGACGTTAAATCCAGGGTTGTTCGTCTATCACTGCGCCACGCCGAGCGTGGCCCATCACATTGCCAACGGCATGTATGGCCTCATTTTGGTCGAGCCTGAGGGAGGATTGCCGCCGATTGACCACGAATTCTACGTGATGCAGGGCGAAATCTACACCGAGCAACCATTTGGCACCCAGGGCCTGCTGGACTTCAGCGGCGAGGCCCTCTTGGATGAAAGCCCTGAATACTTCGTGTTCAACGGAGCGGCGGGTGCGCTGACCACCGACGACTTCGTCATGCAAGCGGAGGTCGGCGACACGGTGCGCGTGTTCTTTGGCGTCGGCGGCCCCAACTTCACCTCGTCGTTCCACGTCATCGGCGAAATCTTCGACCGGGTCTACGATCAGGCTTCCCTCACTGCCGCACCACTGACCGATGTGCAGACCACGACGGTAGCACCCGGCGGGGCTACGATGGTCGAGTTTACCGTCGACGTACCCGGCACCTACATTCTGGTGGACCACGCCCTCAGCCGCTTGGAGCGCGGTCTGGTCGGCTTCCTCCAGGTCGCAGGAGACGAGAATCCGGACGTGTACCGGGAGGGCGGTGCCGAGTAGCGGTCTCAGCCCGACCGGGGCTTTTCTGGGAAGGAAGAGGAACAGTGAGTGAATCTGAACACAGGAGGTGCCAACAAGGATAGTAAGCTATCTAATTCGTATACTGAAAACTCTCCGCCATTTCCTCGAAGACCGGCCCGCTCGTAGCGTACAGTTCATCCAGCGTGGTCAGGGTCAGCACGTACAACTCACCCTCTTCCACCAGGATGTACTGCACCTGCGCCAGATCGACCTCACTTCCATCGGGCAGCGTCAGGCTGCGCTGGATGTCTACCCGCGCCGCCTCGCCAGCCGGAAGCGTCACGTTGTCCGTGGTCACGGACGCATCCGGCCCCAGCAGGGCCTCCAACTGCGCCTTGGTCTGGTCGGCCAGAAAATCTACCGTGATGCCCGCTCCGACAAACTGCGTGATCACGCTGGCGTTGGTCGCATATTCGCTGCCAAACCCAATCTGCGAAACGTCGAAGCCGAAAAACTTCACGCTCGACGCGATCAGCGACGCCAGCTGCCCTTCCAGGAAGACCGCGTATTCCGGGTTTTCCTCGGCAGCCAGGGCGATAGAGGTCTCGATCAAATCCTCGCCCAGGTCAATCTGCATCCAGCCGGGCGGCAGGCCCACAGCAAACCCCTCGCTCGGCAGCGTATACAACGTCCAGCCGTTGTCCATCGGCGACGCCTGCGCGCCTACCACCACGATAGTCTCCTCGGCGGGTGGAGCACTGGTAGGTGGAGACAAAACGGTGCCCAACGGCAGCGGGGTCGCGCTGGCGGTCGAGGTGGCCGGGGGCGTGACCGTCGGCAGGGTGGTCGGCGTGTACGACGGTGTCCAGGAGGGCGGCAGTGTGGGCGGCCCAACGGCGGCCCCATCCGGCACCGGAGTCGCCGCCTCCGCCTCGCTCGGCGGGGCATGCGGGGCATGTCCCACAGCCCCTGGCAGCGCCCCACACGCGGCCAGCGGCACCAACGATAGAACAAATCCCATCACCACAACGCCCCTTTTCAGACCGGTCATTACGACTCCCTTGCAGACCCACCAGCCATCCCACACCAGTATAGCCGCTCTTGGGTCGGTGGGAAGCCCGCACCACTTCCATCGCCACCAAAAAACGAAAAATAGCGTCACTATACGTCACTATTTTGTCAGGTTTTGACAGAAATATGTCAGGCACAGATTCTAAAAATACGCTACACTAAGGGCAGGGTTGGTATGGAAGAGAGTGGGTAGGAAAATGAATAGAGGGTTAGCTGACCGGGCGACGTTCTTCCAGGGACAGTCTGGTGCCAGGGTGGCTGTGGCGCTTCGCGAAGCAAGCTACCAGACTGACAAATTGACGCTTTCCATCGCGCACAACCAGCGCGAGTTGGAGAACTTCGCCCAGAAGTACGAGCTTACCACGCTGTTGTCCCCAGAAGCGCGGGCCACTTTCGCTGCCATGACCGAGGAGGAACTCAGGCAAGCGCTCAAGTTCCTGCAACTGGCCTTGCACATCGGCTGGCGCTCTGTGGAGCAGCGCGCCCGGATGGTGCGGCAACTGAAGACAGGCCAGGGCGACACCGCCGAGCGACTGCACGCCATGAAAGCGCTGGTAGCCGTATCGAAGGAGCCCAGCCTGTTGGGTGATCGTGTCTGGCGAATGTTTGGCCAGATGACCCCAAGGGCACGCCGGGCTGCGGCGCTGATCGTCATCGAATCCCTGCGGGCTGCCGACGAGACATCCAGTCCGGACGCTCGTGACACCCAGGCAAGCACCGTCAAGAGAATCGTCGCGCGATTCTAGGGGCGTCGCCGGAGACAAAAGCATCAACATACCAAAAAGGCCCGTCGTGTGCGGGCCTTTTTCTTTGCAAAGTGAAGTCAGCTCTACAATCGCTGCCGTCCGGCAAATCCAGCGTCGGTTTCGTGCCACCACTCGATCTTTTCTTCGCCATAGCGCCAGCACAAGTAAACCACGCGCCCCTTTCCTTCTGGGTGTCGCGCCGGAAAATCGACCAACCCCTGGTCGAGGTCTTTCAGCTCGCAGCCCAACCCGCGAATCTCGGCCACGATCTCGGTGATAACGCTCATCTCAGCAGCCGCCCTCGAAGCGCCCTTGCTCCCGCCGTTGCCAGATGACTTGGCGAACACGCGCTCCAGCTCCTCGCCAGCGGCGACCAATTCCTCGCGTGCGGCGAATACCCGTTCCATCAGCCGGATCAACGCGGGCAGCAGCGCGTTGGCCTCTTCAACAGTAAAAAGGCGACCACTCACGGTCGCCTCCTGGAAAGTCCATTCTGCATTTGTTCGGCGTTGTTACGGCCTAGTAGCAACTGCTGCAGCCACCGCCGCCATACCCAGGCCCCTGCTCGCTGCCCGCCGTGCGGAAGGAACTGCCGCAGCCGCAGGACGACACTGCGTTGGGGTTCTCGATGCGGAAGCCTCCGCCCATCAGACTCTCGACGAAGTCAACCGTCGCCCCCCTGATGTACTGCATGCTGGTGGGGTCCACGATAATCCTGATGCCCTCGACCTCGAAAATCGCATCGAAAGGCTGGGGATTGTTCTCGAAAGCCATGCCATACTGCATGCCAGAGCACCCACCGCCCGCCACGAACACGCGCAAGCCGTGATCGGTGAGTTGCTTCTCTTCGAGCAGGGACTTGATAGTCTGAACTGCCACAGGTGTGATCGTCAGAGCAGGCGTCTCCTGCACTTCGGGGACTTCAACCTCTTTGGCCTCGGTATCAGGGGTGGTCATACAAGAAATCCTTCGCTTGAAAGGAATAGATTGATCGATCAAGGCTATTCTAGCATCTAAAATGGACAATGTCAATAAAGATGATATTCTTTCAATTAATTCGTTACATTTGTTCGCTTACGACAGGAACAAAATCAGGTTGAGAGCGAAGGCAGGAAGTACGAACAGGCGTGGTCCCCACGTGTGATCTGGTTGACGCGGCGCGGCACCACGTTCAGCAGCGAGGCCACCAGCGACAGGTCCACGGTGCACAAGTACTCGTCCGAGCCTTTCACCCGGTCATAGGGGCAGTTGCTGGTATGCAGCAAGAAGCCACCGTCAACGGACTCGTAGTGAGCCACGTAGCCCTGCTCAGACAGGTACGTGACCACCTTCTGCAGCCGGTCTTCGAACGACTCTCCGTCACGCTGCGCCGGTCCCTCGGACGCCAGGCGCTCCGCCACGCCTTCAAACAGCACGTTGGCCTGCGGCTCGTCAAAGCGGGTGACAATCTCCTCCAGCAGGTGGTCGGTCAGGTTGCGATAGTTCTTCGGAAAATAGCGAGAGGCTTTCTCCGTGAGCGTGTAAACGTAGCGCGGGCGACCAGGGGTATCCCGGCGCTCCACTGTGGGCGCATCGACCAGCCCATCGCGGCGCAGCACGTCGAGGTGATGCCTGACCGTGACGGCTGTGATCCCCCCCAGCCACTCACGAAGTTCCTCGACGGTTGCCTCGCCATGCGTTTTGAGATGGTCGAGTATCTTTTGGCGTGTGTCTTGCATGGCGTCCACTCACCTGACTTTCACCGACGGCATGTTTACAAAGATGTCCATGATAGATATTATCATGCCCCGTATGGGCATGCAAACGAGCGTCAACTTCTCTGCGCCAACCGTCTCCCGCACGGTCAGGGCAACACAAAAGTCAACACTCCCGCATAATCCACGCTGTCTGTCCCCTGCGGACTGTCTACGGGGATGCGCTCGCCGGTGTCCGGATCGTAAAAACCGGCGACGACGATATACTGGCCGGGCGGCGCGTCAGGCGGGAGCGTGAGCGTGTACACGTCCCGCACCAGCTCACCCGGCGGCCACCCCTGCGTGGAGATGCGGCCCCCCTGCGGAAACCGGTCGTCCTGCGTCCACAGCACGGACCCATCCGCTTTGGCCGGTCCCAACAGGTGAACGAAGACCTTCAGACTTTCGGCAGTCTGCCCCAGCGGACGCCAGAATAGCTCGACGGTTGTGGGTGTGCCGGGCTGCCACGCCCCCGACGAAGGCGTGAGGCGATAGCCCTCCAAATGGGCCACGCCCACAAAGGTAGCCGTCAATTCGTGGGTCATCTGTCCAGCAGACGGTTCCCACGCCGTGTATTGGTACAGGCGGGTCGCGCCAATCCACTGCTCAGAGAGGGGCTGCTTTTCCTGCGCCAGCCAGCGGGCCACGTTCTGATCGGGGTCCCACGAAGCGCTCTGTTCCGGCACGAACCAGATGTAGTCGTAATCGGCGGTCAACGCCGACAGTTGGTCCGCCAACTCTGGATACGAGATGTCTTGCGATTTGGGCATCACGGTCTTGTGCGCCGGGCCGGTGTAGATCGTATCAAAGTAATAGTTGAACGCCGGGTCGGGGAAGTTGTAGAGGATCAGGTCGTTGGGGCCGGTCTGGGCGTTGAGCGTCTCCATAACCGCAGCCCAATCCGGTCCCCTGGCAAATGCCGGGTTGAAATGGTAATTCCAGAGGCCGATGCCGCTCAGACCCACGATGATGCCCGCCGCGCCCAGCGACAGGAGCTGCCTGGAGCGGGCAGCCAACCCTGAGAGCCGCCCTATTCCGGCGATGCCCAGCGCAGCAATCAGAATGAGGGGCACGGAATTGGCGGCGATGTAACGCGGGTGAAAGTATCCCCTGCCTGTCAGAGCCGCCAGTCCGGCCAGGATCGCCAGCGGCGTGATCCCGTAAGGCAGCAGCAGGAAGAACGTATCGCGCGAGACCGTTTTCCAAAGCACAAACAGGGCAGCCACCACCAGCAACACGCTGACCAGCGACGCGATGCCCAGACTGTGAGCGGGGTCGGCGATGAGCGGGTTCTGAAGGAGAGGCGGCAGCGTATCGCCGACCAGGAAACTCTGGATGGCCCACAGGAGGTTGGCGGGACCTGCATTTGGCTCGTAATCCTGGCTGTTCACACGCAACTCTGGCCGCAGATACCACGGGGCCAGCGCCGCCCCGATGCTGACCTGTACGATCACCCAGGTTCGTAAGTGCTCAGGGCGCTGGCGGATTTTGGTCAGCGCGTAAAGGTTGTGCGCGACGAGGACGAATGCCTCCAAATAGAAGACGTAAGCCGTGAACACGGCGGCCAGCACGTAAGGTATCCAACCAGCGATATTCCGTGGCCGCTTCCAGGCGCGCAGCAGCAGAAAGACAGTCAGCGCGCTGCCCGCCATCCACATGCTGTAGTTGCGGGCGAATTGCGCGTACCACAACTGGAAGGGGTTCAGGGCGCAGAACAATGCCGCGATGAGCGCCGCCCTTCTGCCGCCCAGCCAACGGGCAATCTGGTACGTCGCCGCGATAGTAACCAGGCTCTCCAGCACCGACAGCATCCGCAGCGCCAGAATCGAATCGCCCGCCACGCGCGCCCACAGGTTGAACGAGATCAACGCCAGTGGAGGATGCGGCTCGGTGGTCGCCAGGGCAATCGTACTGAGCAAATAGCCGATGGAGTTTCGCGTCCAGACGAGCACGCTGTAGGCTTCGTCGCCGCTCAGGGGTTGCGCCTCGATCCGGTAAACCCGCAGCGCATAGCCCACGAACAGGATGAGGACGGCCAGCGGCCAGACGGCGGTCTCTTTCTTACGTAATTTGGCTGACATCAGGGCGATTTATAGCAGTTAACGGGGCCTTTGGCGAGAAACGATTTGCACAACAACCTCTTGTGTATAGATATAATGAGCAGGGACATACGAACCAGCAGGAGGGCAAATGCGACTATCAGGCAAGGTAGCCATCATCACCGGGGGAAACGCGGGAATTGGCCGCTCCACAGCGGAACTTTTCGCCAGCGAGGGGGCCAAAGTGGTGATTGCGGCCCGCAACGCCGAGCGGGGCGCGGCTACTGTCGAGGCGATCAGCGCCGGTGGCGGCGAGGCGCACTTCGTGCCCTGCGACGTGCGTCTTGAGGACGACTGCCAGCGGGCGGCGGCGGCTGCGGTGGACACCTTCGGGGCAGTGGACGCGCTGGTCAACAACGCCGGGATCATCTTGCGCAGGCGAACGGTCATCGACACCGACCTGGAGGATTGGGAGAACCTCTTTGCGGTCAACGTCCGGGGGACTTTCCTGATGTGCAAGCACGCCCTGCCGGAGATGATTCGCGGGGGCGGTGGGACCATCGTCAACGTGTCGTCGTATTACGGGCTGGTAGGTGGGGAGCAGTTGGCCGCTTACTGCTCGTCAAAAGGAGCAGTGGTGCAGCTCACCCGGGTTTTGGCCCTGGACCACGTCGACGACGGCGTGCGGGTCAACTGTGTCTGTCCTGGAACGGTGCACACCCCGATGATGGACCGGGCCTGGGCGACCTATGGACCGGGTGCTCAGGAAGTGTGGGCGGCCAAGCATCCCATGGGGCGCGTGGCGGAGCCAGAGGAAATCGCGCAGGCCATCCTCTATCTGGCCGGGCCGGAATCGAGCTTTGTCACCGGCACGGCGCTGGTCATCGACGGGGGTGTCACCGCAGCGTGAGGCTAACCGCCTTCAACCAGCACGACGTGAACCTCGCCGGGGCCGTGCACGCCCAGCGTCAGGGTCAATTCGATGTCCGCCGTGCGGCTGGGACCGGCGATGAAGACCAGATTGCTGCCCGATTGAACCGCGTCCGGGTGGGCCGCGAAAAAGGACGCCATGTCGGCGTAGAGGTGCTCGACAGGCAATATCGCCACGTGGACCGGCGGCAGCATCGAGGCTGTCCGGGCGCGTCCTGGCCCACTTTTCACCACCAGCGCCCCCACGTCTGCCAGGCCAGCGTGAGCCCCGGTCAGGCCGACCTTGAAATTGCGGTAGGTGGAGGGGTGGATGCCCTCGTCAAGCTGGTGCCAGCCAATCCCGGCCTCGCGCAGCGCCTCTTGCAGCCCGGCAACGCCGATCACTTCCGCAGACCAGGCCAGAACCCTGTCCGCCCCGGCTGACTCGACAATCGCGACCACGTGCCTGGCGGCCTCTGCCGGGCCGCTCGCGCGGTAAACCCACCCCGACAGCGCCTCGACCTCAGCCTGGAACCGGTCTGCATCGCCCGGCGTGGCCTGTAGCGGGGGACCGTCGGGGTGCGCGTCGGCTGCGTCGGGCAGCAAAGCGCTTCGCAAGGCCGCCCTGATCGAGGCCAGGATGTCGTCGCGCGCGCTCATTTCTGTTTTTCCCGCCACGCAGCTACGAAGTCCTGCTTGGCTAGCGGCGGGAAGTCGCGGCTGGCGGTCCAGGCTGAGAGCGGCGGAGGGAGACGGCGCAGCCAATCGCCGCGGCCCACCAGACGGGTCAGGGCCGAGGCCAGCCGCCCGCCCAGGCGAAACAGGGCCGGACGGCATACGGCCCAGGCGTATAGCTTCAGCCCGACTGCCAGCCAGAGTGGGCGATGTCCGGCGCGCGTGCCCTCGTCTCGCAGCTTGAGCAACAGACTCGGGAGGTCTATGCGCACCGGGCAGACCTCGCGGCAAACACCACACAGGCTGCTGGCGTGCGGCAGCTCAGCCCACGCGCCAACACCCCCCAGGGCAGGTGTCACCACGGCTCCGACCGGCCCTGGATAGGTGCTGCCGTAAGCGTGCCCGCCGATTTCGCGGTAGACCGGGCAGCCATTCAGGCAGGCCCCACAGCGAATGCAGTACAGGATTTCGGCCAGTTCCCCGGCCAGCGTGCGCGTGCGGCCATTATCGACCAGCACGACGTGTAACTCCTCCGGCCCGTCCGGCTCGCCGGGCCGCCGGGGTCCGGTCAGAAGAGAGGTGTAGACGGTTGCCTTCTGTCCGGTGGCGTTACGGGCCAGCAATTGCAGCATCACGGCCAGGTCTTGCAGACCGGGCACCAACCGTTCGATACCCATCATGGCGACGTGCAGGCGCGGGACTGAAGTTACCAGCCGCCCATTGCCCTCGTTGGTGACGAGGCAAATCGTCCCGCTCTCGGCCACGCCGAAATTCACCCCGGTGATACCCATGTCCGCGCGCAGGAAGGTCTCGCGTAAATTGGAGCGGGCGGTAGCATTCAGCGCAGCAGGGTCGTCGGTGGGGCGCGTGCCGAGCTTCTCGTGGAAGAGTTCGCCTACCTGCTTGGCCGTCTTGTGCACCGCCGGAACGACGATGTGCGACGGCCTTTCGCCCGCCAATTGAATGATGTATTCGGCCAGATCGCTCTCGGCCACTTCGACACCCGCCGCTTCCAACGCCCGGTTCAGACCGATCTCCTCGGTGAGCATCGACTTGGACTTGACCACCAGTCTAACGCCGCGCTCGCGCGCCAGGTCTGTCACGTAGGCGTTGGCTTCCTGGGCGTCCCTCGCCCAGAAGACGTGCCCGCCCGCCGCCTCGACGCTCTCGACAAACTGGCTCAGGTAGACATCCAGCTTGCGCAGGGTGTGCGCCCGAATGCGCCGGGCGTGGTCGCGCACGGCGTCGGAATCGGGCAGCGCCACCAGCGCGTTGAGCCGCGCGGCGGTGAAACGGGCCGTGACGGTGGTCAGCGCGGCGCGGAGTTGGTCGTCGTTCAGCGCGTCGTGAACACGAACGTTGAAGGGCCGTCCGGAGGGACGCAAACCGCTCATGGAGCATCCCCGCGCAGCAACTCGGCCAGGTGCATCACACGCAGCGCTTTGTCGCGCCGCCGCAGCCCGCCCGACATGTGCAGCAGGCAGCTCATGTCGCAGCCGGTCAGAACGTCGGCTTCCGTAGCCAGGAGGTTGTCCAGCTTGCGTTGCAGCATGGCGCTGGAGATGTCGCCCATCTTGACGGCGAATAGCCCGCCGAAGCCGCAGCAGGTCTTGGCCTCTTCCGGCTCGACGACTTCGACGCCCTCAACGTTCGCCAGCAGATTGCGCGCCTGGCTATCGACGCCCAGGCCGCGCAACAGGTGGCAGGAGGGATGGTAGACCACCCGTCCATCGTGGCGCGCGCCAACGTCCTTGACGCCGAGCACGTCCACCACGTACTGGCTGAACTCGTAAACTCGTTTGGAGAGCGCGGTGGCCTTTGGCCCGTAAACCGGGTCGTCAGCCATCAACCTGGGATAGTGGTGGACCAGCATATCCGCGCACGAACCAGAGGGCAGCACTACCGCTCCCTCGCTGCCGTCCAACAGGTCGAGTGTGTGGCGAGCCATCGCCCGCGCCTCGTCCCAAAAACCAGCGTTAAAGGCCGGTTGGCCGCAGCACGTCTGTCGCGCCGGAACCTGAACGTTTACGTTCAGCCGCTCCAGCACCTCGGCTACCGCCCAACCGACCTCTGGATAGATGTGATTGACGATGCACGTCACAAATAGTTGGACTACTGGCTTGACTATGCCGGTCCTCCTCCCGCTACGACGTTGCTTTCTTGCCCTGGATGAACGCCTCCGTCTTTTCGTGGGCGAGGTCGTCGGGATATTGCTCCGGCGGCGTCTTCATGAAGTAGCTGCTTGGCTCGTACAGCGCCCCGACCAGCCCCCGGTCTAATCCCAGCTTGGCGCAGCGCACCGCGTCGATGATCACGCCCGCCGAGTTGGGGCTATCCCACACTTCCAGCTTCAACTCAAGATTAAGAGGCACGTCGCCAAACGAGCGCCCCTCCAGCCGGATGTGCGCCCACTTGCGGTCTGTTAGCCAGGGGACGTAATCGCTGGGGCCGATGTACACGTCGTCCGGGTCAACCTCGTAATCCAGCATCGAGGTGACCGCGCCGGTCTTGCTGACCTTCTTGCTAGCCAGGCGCTCACGCTCCAGCATGTTATAGAAATCCATGTTGCCGCCCACGTTGAGTTGGCTGGTGCGCTCCAGGCGCACGCCCCGGTCGCGGAAGAGGGTCGTCAGCACGCGGTGGACGATGGTCGCGCCTACCTGGCTCTTGATGTCGTCGCCGATGATGGGGAGCTTGGCCTCTTCGAAGCGGTTCTGCCAGTAAGGCTGGCTGGCGATGAAGACCGGGATGCAGTTCACGAAGGCGCAGCCTGCGTCGAGCACCTGCTCGATGTACCACTTGGTGGCCTGTTCGCTGCCCACCGGCAACAGATTGAGGACCACGTCGGTCTTGGTCTCGCGCAGGATGCCCTCGATGTCGTCGGTTGGGCCGGGAGCCTTCTTGATTTTCTGCTTCAGATACTTCCCCAGCCCGTCGTGGGTCATCCCCCGGTGGACCGGCACGTCAAGTTTGGGCACTTTGGCAAACTGGATAGTGTTATTTGGCCCGGCGTGGATGGCTTTGGATAGGTCTTTGCCCACTTTCTCTGAATCAATGTCGAAGGCGGCGCTGAACTCGATATCCCGGACGTGGTAGCCGCCCAGGTTGACGTGCATCAGCCCCGGCACGAAGTCGTCGTCTTTGGCATCGCTATAGTAGTGCACGCCCTGGATAAACGCCGAAGCGCAGTTGCCCACGCCGATGATGGCAACACGAACTTTGCTCAAGTTAACCTCCACTCAGTAGTGCTTTCGGAGCACGTGTTAAGACTGGGAACTTATTGGGGCGAACGCATCAGTTCGCCCCTGGGTGCCAGATTGGGTTTGTCTCCATCATTCTAGATGGCAAGACTTGCCGGTGAAACCACCGGCATACCACCGTGTATGCGTTGTCTGTATCAACACCAATTCCCACCGACCAAACATCTCACACAGGCCATAACGATACACAGGATTGTGACGCTTGTCAATGCGCCCCACGATACCGACCGGCGCACGATAATCACGACGGTCAGGATGCACACCCGTCTGCCACATTGCACAAACTTCGTAGATCACTATCATCAAGAGGGGGCTATTTCGGATCATAGGGAGATGACGTGCAATCTTCAACAGCAACTGATAGAGTGGTTGGCCTCGCTCGTTGGGTGGGACTGGCTCTGATCATTGGCCTGCTGGCCTACTGGTTAAGCGGCGGGCTGCTCTCCAGACTGGAGCTGGCCGCCAGCGATCTGCTCTTTCTGATCCGTGGCCCGCTTGAGGAGGAGAGTGCGGTGGTCGTCGTCGCCATCGACGACGCCTCCTTCACGCAGAACGAACTGCAATGGCCCTGGCCGCGCGACTATATCGCCCGAATCGTGGACGGGATAGCCGCCGGAAATCCGAGGGTGATTGCCATTGACGTGTTCTTCTACGAAGCCACCGACGCAGAAGCGGACCGGGCACTGGCCGAGGCACTCAGCAACGCGGGAAACGTGGTGCTGACGAACGATATCTCGATTCAGGCGCAGAGCGGGATACGGGTGTCGCAGTTGAACCGGCCCATCCCCGAACTGGACGAAGCGGCGGCGGCGCTGGGTCTGGCGAACTTCCCGCGTGACGAGGACGGGACGGTGCGGCGCTTGCTGGCCTTCCAGGAACACAACGAAGCGCTGTATTTCTCGTGGGCGATGCAGGCTGTGCGCCTGTACCTGGGCGAGGACGATTTCACGGTAGTCTCCGCCGATGAGGTGCGCATCGGCCAGCAGGAGGTTGATTTGAAGCGGCAATACCTCCTGGTCGATTTTCGCGGCCCGGCGCGGAGCGTCCCACACTACTCTGCCTACCAGGTGGCGGACGGGATTGTCGACCCTGCGGTATTCGCCGGCAAAGTGGTCCTGCTTGGCGCGACCAGCGAGTCATTGCACGATACCTACACCACGCCTTTCGGCAGCCAGCCACCCATGCCGGGCGTCGAAATCAACGCCCACGCGATTGACGCCATCCTGAACGGACGCCTTATCCAACAAGTGGGTGCTCTGGCCCGGCTGGTGATTGCCCTGCTGGCGGCGCTGGTCGGGGTGGGACTGGTGCTGCGTCTGCGGCCTATTGCCGGGCTGGGCGCGACCGTCGGGCTGGCGATAGTATATTCGGCGCTGCTCGTGTTCCTGTTCATCCAGGCCCGCGTCATGCTGCCAATCACCGCCCCCTTACTGGCAGTGGGCCTGACCTACGTGGCGGGCACCAGCGTCCGGCTGTACGAGGAACAGCGCGAGCGCGCACGCGTACGCTCGTTGTTTGACCGCTACGTTTCCCCGGCAGCCATCGACCAGATGCTCGCCAATCCCGAAGGCTACGCCGTGGGCGGGCAGCGGCGCGAGATGAGCATCCTGTTCAGCGACATCCGGGGCTTTACCTCGCTCTCGGAGCAACTGACGCCGGACGAAGTGGTTGCCATCCTGAACGAATACCTGTCGGCCATGACCGAACTGGTTTTCAAGTACGAGGGCATCGTGGACAAATTCGAGGGTGACGCGATCCTGGCTGTGTTCAACGCCCCACTGAACGTCGAAAATCACCCGGTCAAGGCGGTGCAGTGCGCAATCGAGATGATCGAGCGCCTGAGAGAGATGCAGGCCAACTGGGCCACCAAGGGCGAGCACGTGCTGGAAATCGGTATCGGCATCAACACCGGACAGGCTTTCGTGGGAAACATCGGCTCGGCGCGGCGCACGGATTACACCGTCATCGGCGATACGGTCAATTTGGCTTCACGCCTGCAAGACCTGACCAAAGAGCACGGCGTTCCCATCCTGTTCAGCGAAGCCACACAAGTGCAACTAGGCCCAGACACTAACACCAGCTACGTCGCCACAGTACAGGTGAAGGGCAGACAGCAGCCGGTGAAAATCTACACCGTCAGACACACCAGATGACTACTTCTCCGGACGGTTGCAGATCAGTTGACGCGATTTCGTCTACTTGCGAAGGAAATTCGAATCATGACTAAGCGACGAGAAATCATTATTACCGGGGCAATTGTCATCTTGAGTTTGTTGCTCGTGGCCTGCCAGCAACCTGAGGAACCCGTGGAGGCACCAGACACCGGGCAAGCGGAACCGGCAGAAGAGGATACCGAGGAAGCCGAGGGCGAAGAACCGGAGGTTGAACCGCCAACCGAGGAACCTGAACCCACGGCGACAGAGGTATCGCGCGCCGTGGTCATCCAATCGCTGGCAGGCAGCGTCGAGGTCAGCGCGGGAGGCGGCGAGTTCGTGGCCGCCAGCGAAGGACTGGCGCTGGCCGCCGGGGACGAAATACGGACGGGCGAGGACGGGCGGGCCACGCTGCTGCTGGACGACGGCACCGTGCTCCACGTGGCAGCCAACTCGGCCTTCACCGTGAGCGAGTTAGAGGGCACCGCCGAAACGCCTATCACCCGCCTCTTCCTGCAAGTCGGCGACCTGTTCACCATCCACGAGGGCGAGCTGCCGCCGGACGGCAGCTACGAGGTTGAGACGCCCAGCGGCGTGGCGGCGATTCGGAGTTCGTCGCTGCTGGTGAACTTCGACCCGCTGACCGGGAGCGGTGAGGCCGAATGCCTGGAAGGCACCTGTTCCTTCACGGTGGACGGCCAGACGTTCGACTTGATGGGAGGTGAGAAGTTCACCTTTCCGGGGGACGGCGTGGGGCCAATGACCACCGAGGACTTCCTGGCGTGGTTAGCCGTGCTTGAAGAACTGGGCATCGTGGTGGAGGTGCCGCCCTTCTGCGGTGACGGTGCTGTTAACCAGGCATCTGAGATATGCGATGGGGCCGACGCCGGGTCCTGCGGCGCGGGCTGCACGGCAAGCTGCACCTGCGCCCCCTTCTGCGGCGATGGCTTCTGCGGCGGCGGCGAAGATGCAAGTAACTGCCCGGCAGATTGCGAGCCGGTTTGCGGCGATGGCGTCGTGTCTCACGGCGAGGCGTGCGAGACGCGGTCTGACTGCGGTCTGGAAGTCTTCTGGAAATGCAACAAGAGCTGCCAGTGCGAACAACTCCCCGATGAGCCTGAAGGCGGCGGGAGCGACAAGAAGAAGAAGGAAATACCGGAATGAGAGAGAGATCCCTGGCTACTATTCATATACCCTAACGCGGACCAATCTCTGAGGTCCTGCGATCGGTTGGCACGGCATACCTGTTCAGAATCCCCGGCGACGTTTTGCCGGGGATTCCTCTTCTGGAAGCCTCCAGATCAGTCCCGCGCAGCGAAGGCGGTGGCAGCCAGCGCCAACCCCAACCCCACGCCCACCCAGTTCCAGGAGACGATGTTGGGCGGGGTCGGCGTGGTGGAGAGCACGTCGGCGTTGTCCAGCAAGAAGCCAATGCTGCTGGCAATACCCCACAATGGCAGCAGCCTGCGCCCCAGGCCGTGGCCCACCCAGGTCAGCGCGTAGGTCGCCCCCAGCCCAGCGAACCATAGCGCCATCAGGGGCCGGATGATACCGGCCACCTCGCGAGGGTCGCCGATGAAGCGGCCCACGGCGTGTACCAGGGCCAAGGCGGCCAGTGGGGCGACGGCGCGAATAGAGCGGAAATCCATGGTGGGCCTCCTGGACTGGGCGATAGTTGAGAAGGAATGCTAATACAAAGGCTGGCGAGGGACAAGTTCCCCGCCTGGGGGATTGAAACACGGAGGTCCAGAGGAAAGGAAAGACGGGAAGCCCCTCACGCGTCAATAACGTGGCAATGGCAACGTGAACATCTGATGAGGAGAGACAGTATATGCCGGGAAGAAATCCCCTGCTAGCAGCGGTGGTGACGTTGGCGGCGCTGCTGGCGGCGTGCGGCGGCGCACCCGCCAAGAAAGCCGCGCCCGCGCCCGGAGTCGATTTCGCCAACCCAGACTTCATCCTCTCAGTGGATGAGGTGGCCGAGTTGCTAGAAACGGCCACCGTCGCGGAGAACTTTGACCTGGTGCTGCTGGATGCGCGCAGCAGCGGCGACCATGCAAGCGGGCACCTGCCGGGCGCAGTCAGCTTGCCGCCCAGCATGTTGGATCGCGAGAGCGGCGATTTCTCGTTCCAGGTCAGGTCCGCCGACGAAATCGCGCCGGTCCTCCAGGGTGCGGGCATCAAGAAGAACAGCCAGGTGGTGATCTACGATTCGGGCGGTTCGTTCAACGCCGCGCGTGTGTGGTGGGTACTGGACTACTACGGCCACCCGGAGAAGGCCGTATTGGACGGCGGGTTCGCCGCGTGGCAGTCGGCGAATGGGGCGGTGGAAACTGGCGATTCCGCGAGAGGCTCCGGTGATTTCACACCCGTGCCTGACGCAAGCAAAATCGCGGACTACGACTACGTGCTGGAACACATCGGCACCGACGCCACCTCTATCTGTGATGCGCGTCGTGCGGCTGATTACCAGAAAGCAGCTATCCCCGGCGCGGTCAGCCTGCCCTACACGGAGACATTCGCGGGCGGCAGCCCACTGGTCAGGGACGCAGCCAGCCTCCGGCAGACTTTCGAAGAGGTTGGCCTCTCGCCAGACGAGGAAATCATCTTCTACTGCATTGGCGGCTATCTCTCGTCGCAGGACTACTTGCTGGCCCGCTCGCTGGGTTATGAGAACGTGCGTGTCTACGACGGCTCGACCATCGAGTGGAACGTACGCGGCGGCCCCACCGAGCCGGGCGGAGATTCGTAACGTTCGTCCACGAATTGCACAGATGACAAAGTCATGAACCTGTGTCGTCTGTGGATCAATCCATTCGTCTGGTCATAGAACGCTTCTGGCCTGCGTTTGCATTGTTGCGCCTCTCCAATTCAGGTACAATGACGGCGTTAAGCTGCCCCGTCTATCCTGACTCCTGGCGGAGATATGAGCGCGGAACTCGAAGCTCTAGTTGGACATCTGTTCGTGGTCGGAGGCCGGGCGCTAACGTCCCCCTCGCCGGGGGCGGTGGCGATGGCTCCGCCGCGCCGCACGGCGCGTGGCCGCGATCTGGATACCTTTTTCGGTCTGGTCACCACGACAGACCAGCCGGGCGAACCGGCGGCCTTTTACGAGCGCCTGTCCAACGTCATCGCCCAACAGTATTACGGCAATTCGGGCAGCATCACCGCCGCGCTACGCGAGGCCATCACCACAGCTAACACCTCGCTGCTGGCCGAAAACATGAACCGCGAGAGCCCGGCCTTCGCAGGGGCGGCCTGCGCGGTGCTGCGCGGTTCGGAGGTCATCATCGCCAATCTGGGCAGCGCGCGGGCCTTCTTGCTGCGGGCCGACGTGATCGAGCGCCTGCCGACCGACCATGAATTCCAGGAACCCACGCCGCCCCTGGGTGCGAAGGAGACGCCCACCATTCGCTTCTACCGGCGCGAGGTGCGAGCAGGCGACATGCTCTTCCTGACAGGCGCGTCGCTGGGCGATCTGAGCGACGGCACCCTGCGGGAAATCACCGCCAGCAAAGACATCGAATCGAGCCTGAACAATCTGCGCGGCGTCGCCCACGACTTCACGACGGCGGTAGTCATCCAGTTCGTGCTGCCGCTGAGCGAGGAAGAAGAGGCCGCCATGCAACTGGCGGAACAGGTGGCCCAGGAAGAGCAAATCCAGTTGGCCTCCGTTCCGGCTGAACCGCCGCCAACCCCGGCCACGCCACCCACACCCGCAACGCCACCCTCGGCGCCACCCAGGGAGCGCCGCGAGATCGACATCGGCGGGGCCTTGCGGAGTGGGGGCCGCCAGGGAGCGCTGGGGGTGGCGGGTGCTGCCGAGGGCCTGCGCGGCTTTGTGGAGCGCTTGGTCCCGGCAGGCGCAGGCGGTAGGCGCGAGCTTTCGGTCACCGCGCAAATTGCCATCGCCGTCGCCATCCCCCTGTTGATTGCCGTGCTGACCACCACTGTTTACGTGGTGCGCGGGCAGGCGTCGCAATACTCGACTCTGGTGTCGGACGCGATGTCCGAACTGAACCTGGCGCGTGAAGCCGGGGCCGATCAGGCAGCAGCCCGCCCACACTGGGAAACCACAGTATTCTTGCTGGATCAGGCGGAACAACTCCGGCCTGGCGATCCGTCCCTCTCCCAACTGCGGGAAGAAGCCATCGCCGCGCTGGATTTCTACGACAGCGTGACCCGCGTGCCGGTGACGCCGCTGCGCGAGTACGCTGTGGGGGCACAGTTGCGGGGGCCAATTGTGCAGGGCACTGACCTATACCTCATCGACATGACCAGCAACATCCTCTACCGCGAACTGCTGGACGAAAGCGGCCTCAACGTGCTCGGCCCCGACCCGGAAATCGTGACCCGGCAAAGCGAGTTGGTAGGCGATCAGACCATCGGTGGGTTGGTGGATCTGGTTTGGATGGAGGAAGGTGGTGTGCCACAGCGTAACGTACTGGCGGTGCTGACGGCCAACGGGCAGTTGCTCACCTACTCGCCAACCTGGGCGCTGCAAGCCACGCTGCTGCCGGGAGGGCTGGACATGACCCAGCCGATGGCTATTGCCACTTACGGCGGCAACCTCTACGTCCTGGATGGGGGCGCGGGGCAGATTTGGCGCTACGAGGCCGTGGGCGACAGCTACCCTGACCTGCCAGCACCTTACTTCACCGAAACGTTCCCCGATCTGACCGGTGCCGTCGACATGGACATCGACGCCAACGGCAACGTCTACGTGCTGTTCGAGGATGGCACCCTCAACAAGTATTTCGGGGGCCGACAAGAGAGCTTTGCGCTGCAAAGCATGCCCCAAGACATCGCCCAGGCCAGCACGTTATTCATCGACCAGAACCCCTTCTCGCCAGCGTTCTACATCGGCGACCCCGGCGCGGAGCGCATCTTCCAGACGACCCCAACCGGGACGTTCAGCCGGAACTTCAAAGCGGCAGAAGGCCGTATGCTGCTGTCGCTATCGGGCCTATACAGCGACGGTGGCACCAACAGTGTCTACCTGACGGCAGGCAACGGGTTATATCGCTTCACCAAACCCTAGCCCGACCCAACGGTCACCATGTCAAACGACGACCCCAAGATTGTCCCCCGTCGTCCAGAGCGACTGATTCTGTCCAGACGGGCGCTGACCGCTCTGGGGATAGCCTCGCTCGCGCTCGTCATTGGCGGAGGTATTCTCCTCGCCAGGCTGCTGAAGCGCGATGAACGCCTGTCAACGCCACCTCCACCGGTGTCTCAGTCTCACACGCTGGCCCCCACCGCCGAACCCACCCTGCCCGGCATCGCCGGGTTCCAGGCGTGGCGCGGCACCGAGCGTGTAACCGTGCTGGTGCTGGGGGTGGACGAGCGCGCCTCCGAGTTTGGGCCGTGGCGCACCGATACTATTCTGGTGCTCACACTCGACCCGAATAGCCTGACCGGGGCGATGCTATCCATTCCACGCGACCTGTGGGTGGACATCCCCGGTGTGGGACCAGACCGCATCAATACGGCGAATATTCACGGCGAGACCATCAATTACCCCGGCGGCGGTCCCGCATTGGCGATGGCCACCATTACCGAAAACCTCGGCATTCCCGTCGACCACTACGTCTTGCTGAACTTCGCCGCCTTTGTCGGCTTCGTCGACGCTATAGACTGCATCAGTCTGGACGTGCCCGAAGCCATCTACGACCCGACCTATCCCGACGCGTACTATGGCTACGACCCCTTCTACATCAACGCCGGGTTCCACGAACGGGTGTGCGGCGAGCAAGCGCTCAAGTATGCGCGCACACGCGCCACCTTCGGCAGTGACTTCGACCGCGCGGCCCGCCAACAGCAAGTGATCTACGCCGTCCGCGACAAGCTGCTGACTCCCGGCCAACTGCCCGCGCTGCTCACCAGCGCACCAGAGCTCTGGTCCACGCTTCAGGACGGGATGACGACAGACATGACGCTGGACCAGATGGTGGCCCTGGGGCTTCTGGCGAAGGATATTCCAGATGGGAACATCCGCTCCGACGTGCTGGATGGGAGCTATACGACCCCAACCATCACCTCCGGGGAAATACCGCAGCAGGTCCTGCTGCCCGACAGGCAAGCGATCAGCATGCTGGTGCGGGAGATATTCGAGGCTGAGGCCACCGCCGTCAAAGCCCCTGCGCCAACGCTGGCCCCGACACCAGACGCCTTGCTGGACCGCGTGGCACAGGAGGCAGCCACCGTCAGCGTGCTCAACGGCACGCCGCAGGCGGGTTTGTCGGTATTGGCCGGGGATTTCTTCAGCGAGAGAGGGTTGAACATCCTGGAGATTGGCGAGGCCGGGCGCGTGGACTACGCCAAAACCGTCATCTACGACAACGGCGACAAGCCCGCCACAGCCCGCTACCTGGCGCGGATGTTGGGCGTCCCGGAGAGCGCTATCATCGTCACAGGCGATTTTCAGGCCCGCTACGACATTCAGGTGGTGCTGGGTAGTGACGCCTTTCCTTAGCTCTCCGGTGGGCGGCCCCGGCGAGGTATCACGAATCCTGGCAGCAACGACGCTATGCCAGGAGGATATCGTTTATGGCTCTGGCCGTGGTCATGGGGTCAGCACAAGCCGGACCACCGCCGAAAGGCGGCGCGCATCTCAGGGATGTCTAGCGGGCATCCCTGTTTTTTGTGCAGGCAGAACAGAAGTAATCACTCGCCGTTGACGCGAGCGACCTCCTCCGGGGCGAAGACGACCTCCTCTTTTCCTTGCAGACGGTGCTCGACCTTTTCGAGGATGAGGTCGAGATGGGTGCTGTGACCGACGAAATCGAGATCGTCGGCAGGTACCTTCAGCACCGGGCACATGGTGAAGCCTTCAATCCAGCCTTCGTACAGGCTGTTCAATTGCTCCAGGTATTCGGGTGCGATGTCTAACTCGAAGCTGCGGCCACGCAGCTGAATGCGCTCCAGTAGGGTCGGCACTGAGGCCCGCAAGTAGATGAGCAAGTCGGGTGGGGGCAGAAAGGAGGTGAGTACCTCGTAGAGTTCACGGTAGCTGCGGTAGTCGCGCTCGGCCATGTTGCCCTGATCGTACAGATTTCGGGCAAAAACCTCGGCGTCCTCGTAGACACTGCGATCCTGGATGACGGACTTGGGATGGTCGAGCAGTTGGCGGTGGTAGCGCAGGCGGCGCGAGAGGAAATAGACCTGTGAGTGGAAGCCCCACCGACGCATATCCTGGTAGAAATCGGCCAGGTAGGGGTTGTCGTCAACGGCCTCGTAGAATGGCTCCCAACCCAGGCGCTGGCTCGCCAGGCGGGTGAGGGTGCTCTTCCCGACGCCAATGTTCCCGGCAATAGCGACGAAGAATTTGCTGCTCATATCCCAGCAGTGGCTCCATCTGCGCTCAGGGGTTCGACGCCCGGCAGGCGAGGTTGATGCGTGCCGCGCCCCAGCTCACTTTTTACCCGTTCGACGACGGTCTTCAAATCTTCAGGGCTGCTGACAATGTTGAGATTGTTGGTATCGATGATAAGCACAGGGCTGGCCGTCCAATCAGCCACAAAGCGCTCGTAGGCATTGGCCAGCATGGCGATATAGCCACGCTCCATGTTGCGCTCGTAGGGACGGTCACGGGCGATAATGCGCGCCATCAACACGTCAATGTCGGCACGCAGAAAGATGAGCAGATTGGGAATGGTGATCTTCTCGGCGAGCGCCTCGTGAACTCGATGGTACATCTCCAACTCATCGCCGTACAAATTCAGGCTGGCGAACAGCCGGTCTTTGGCGAAAGTGTAGTCGCTGATGATCGCTTGTCCCTCCATCAACTCCGGGACAATGACCCGCTGCTGCTGGTAGCGGCTGAGGAGGAAGAAGATCTGGGTCTGGAACGCGTAGCGTTCGCGATCAGCATAGAAGCTGGCCAGAAAGGGATTCTCCTCGAAGACCTCCAGCAGGAGTTCACCTTCGAGCACGGGTTGCAGCAGGCGGGCAAGCGTGGTCTTGCCCACCCCGATGACGCCCTCAATGGCGACGTAGGGATGGGATGGCATGAGTTCTCTCGGAGTTTTCAACAAGCAGCCGGTGACAAGCTTCTCTCTCCGGGCAGGATACTGGAGGCCAGATAAAAAGTCAAGCGAGGGTAGATCGCTACCTTGGATGGCGATTTTGGGTTGGATTTGGGTTGGTAGGGGTGGTTCAAAAAGCGGCCAATTTGGGGGGGAGTGGGTAGATGTCGCAAGCGTGCGCAGGCGCAGCAGGAGTGGCACATTTGTGGATGGGATATGGTCGAATCTGGCCGGAAGTGGGTGTCGGATGGTTGTCCACTGCCATGAATTGGCGGCTGGAATGGCGAAAAATGTCGTGATTTGACGGATTTCGACACAAATTGGCAGACGGCGGTCGGCCGCCAGCCACCTGCGGTGAGCAGTCAGCCAGGGAAGGAGTCCCTGCAGATGGCGCGAATTGGGGAGGCGGACCTGCTGGTCATCTACCACACAGGTCAATGGAAGCGCCGGCGTTTTGGGCTTGCGGAGGGGCGGGACTTGGACATGCTATGTCCGAATAGCGATTTGGAATGATTTTCTGGATTAGAGTATACTTTGGTGCGTCATAACGGTCACTAGTCTTCCTCATCCCTGCTACGCCTCTCCGCGGTTTCAGGGTTTGGGGAATAGAGTTCTTCGAGGAGGTGAAGCCGCCTCGCATTGCGGCTCGACTGGACATTTCCAGATTGGTGGCGTTTTGAGGCATGGGCAGCCGCGAGCACGTCACTCCACAAATTGCAGGCAATTCGACGTACACACATGATGGAGGAGAGTATCAATGTTTAAGTCGAAGAAGTGGTGGCTGTTGTTGGTCACCCTTGTCGTTCTTAGCATGGCCCTGGCAGCGTGCGGTGGAGGAGCCGCGCCTGCAGAAGAAGAAGCGCCCGCTGAAGAAGAAGAAGAGGCCGCTCCCGTCGAAGAAGAAGAGCCCATGGAAGAAGAAGAAGAGCCCATGGAAGAAGAGCCCATGGAAGAAGCCGGTGTCATTCGCGTGTACACCGCGTGGCCGCTTCAGGGCTCGATGCTGCCCATCGGCGAGGGCATGCGCAACTCCACCAACCTCGCAATGGAGCACTACCTGGCAGATAATCCCGATGGCCCCGGCGGCTACGAAGTCGAGTTCGTCTTCAACGACGACGCGTCGCCGGTGACCGGCTCGTGGGATGGCACGGTTGAGGCCGAGATCGCCCAGAAGTGCGTCAACGACGAGTCCTGCCTAGTCTACTTCGGCACCTACAACAGTGGTGCGGCGGCAGTCAGCAGCCCCATCACCAACGAGGCCGGTATCGCGCAGATCACCCCGGCCAACACCAACCCCGGCCTGACCTTTGCCTGCCCGACCTGCGGCGAGGGCGAGCCGGACATCTATCGCCCCTCCGGCGAGCAGACCTACTTCCGCACCAATGGTAACGACTACTTCCAGGGTCTGGCCGCGGCCTCATGGGCCAAGTGCCTGGGCCACGAGAAGGTCTACATCCTGGACGACCGCCAACTGTACGGCAAGGGTGTGGCCGACGCCGTCGAGGCGCATGCCGAAATTACCGGCGTTGAAATCGTCGCCCACGAAGGTGTGGAGAGCACCGACATCGACTTCCGCTCGCTGATGGCTAAGATTCAGGCCTCCGGCGCGACGCTGGTCTACGGTGGCTTCGTCATCGACTCCGGCGGCGTGCAGGTGGTGCAGCAGATGGCCAACCAGGGCCTGTTCGACCAGGGTATCCAGTTCATGGCCCCGGACGGCCTGGTTGACGCCGCGCTAATCGAGCAGGTGGGTGGCGCCGACGTGATCGGCGACGGCAACGTGCTGCTCACGTTCCCCGGCCTGGCGCCTACGCAGGTCCGTGACGCCAGCGAGGCCGGTGCGGCCTTCTACAGCGCCTACGAAGAGGCGTATGGTGCCGCGCCTGACGCGTGGGATGCCTACGCTTACCAGTCGGCGATGATCATCCTCAACTCCATCGAGCGCGCTGCGGCAGACGGACCGCCGACCCGCGCCAGCATCCTGGCGGCGATGAAGGAGACCAACTACGACGGCCTGACCGGCAACATCCAGTTCGACGAGAACGGCGACCCGCTGGTGACCCAGATGGGTGGCCTGCAAATCGTGGGCGGTGAGATCGTTCCGCTGGAACCGATCAGCGGCTCGATGCACGAAGATTGCTAGCCTACGCTTGCACGTCGTATCGGTAGCACACAGTCAGGAGAGGGCACGCGTGCCCTCTCCTGCTGTCCGTTTCGTGCAAGAGAATGTATGAAGGCGTAGATCGTGATTATGCGCCTCGGCGCTTTTCTTTACCTAGCCTGCCCGACATGCTAAAATCTGACTGTCCGCCTAGGGGAAACGCATATTGCCCGGCGATGGGCAAAGTTACAGCAAGGACATGAGTCTATTACTATCCTGGCCCGACCACGGGGGTAGCGGACCACGATATGCTCATATCAGACAGCGTTGTTCCATACGGAGAGCCATATGACACCACTTGAGTTCTTCCTGCAACAGACGTTCGTGGGCATCACCATTGGCGCTTATACGGCGCTCATCGCCCTGGGTTACACGATGGTGTACGGCATCATCGAGTTGATCAACTTCGCCCACGGCGACCTTTTCGCTTTCGGGTTCCTGATTTCCTTGACACTGTTCACGGCCTTTAACCTGCCAGTGCCCATGACACCCACCCAGACCTTGATCTTCGCCCCCCTAATCATGCTGGTCACGATGATCCTGTCCGGTGTCCTCAACGTGGCTATCGACCGCATTGCTTACCGACCTTTGCGGAACGCGCCACGCCTAGCGCCGCTCATCACGGCGGTGGGGGTATCCTTCGCCCTGGAGAACATTTTCGCCATCTGGTACACGCCGGGGCAGATCAACTACCCTACTTTCATCGCCAGCAAGCTCGTCCTGCAAGACTGGTTGGGCATGGAGACAGCCATCTTCATCCGCAGCATCGACCTGCTGCCCATTGTCGTGCCCATCCCGATGATGATCGGCCTGACGGCGTTCGTGGCACGCACGAGAATCGGTAAGGCGATGCGCGCTGCCGCACAGGACCGCGACGCGGCCCGGATGATGGGCATTAACGTGGAGCGGGTCATCATGCTCACCTTCTTCATCGGCGGGGCGCTGGCCGGGGCTGCCGGGATGGTGGTCGGCCTGTTTCTGAACACCGGTCGCTACCTGATGGGCTTCGAGGCAGGGCTGTTCGCCTTTACCTCCGCCGTCTTGGGCGGCATCGGCAACATCCAGGGCGCGTTACTGGGTGGCTTCGTGATCGGTATGGTCAGGGTCTACAGCGACTCGTACCTGGCCCCCGAGTGGACCCGTTCGGTTATCTTCGCCGTGCTCATCCTGGTACTGGTCTTCTTCCCATCAGGCTTGCTCGGCTCAACAATAGGCGTGGAAAAGGTGTAGAGGTGCAGACTTATGACAACAATGAATGCTACCCGTAACGGGTTGAGCGGCGCGTGGGAAGGCATCCCGGAACGCGTGCGCAACGTCCTCGTGACCGTGCTGCTGATAGCGGGATTGGGCGCTTTGCCCTGGATATTCAGGGCGCTAGAGAAGCAATTCGTACTCTCATTGATCTTCTCGCTGAACGTGGCGCTGCTGTACGTCGTTCTGGCCCTGGGGTTGAACATCGTCGTCGGCTTTGCCGGGCTGCTCGACCTGGGCTACGCGGCTTTCTTCGCTATCGGGGCGTATGCCTTTGGCGTCTTTACCTGGCCGGTCCACGGCCTGGAGTGGAGCTTCTGGATAGTCATCCTGCTGGTCGGCCCGATTGCGGCTCTGTTTGGGTTGATGATCGGCGCGCCGACGCTGCGCCTGCGGGGCGACTACCTAGCCATCGTGACGTTGGCCTTTGGCGAGATCGTGCCTAACGCGCTGCGTAACTTCAGGGACATCCACATCCCGTGGCTGGGACTGGACCACTTCAACCTGACGAACGGCACGCAGGGCCTGAAGCCGGTGGGCAAACCGGTAATCAACCTACGCCTTTGGGGCCTCTTCCCCAACATGGAACCCTTTGTGGTAGGACAGCACTCCAACCAGATTCACTGGTACTATCTGGTGCTGGTGATCGGCGCGCTGGTGCTGCTAGGCTCGCGCCGGCTGGACGAGTCGCGGCTGGGCCGCGCCTGGAAGGCGATCCGCGAGGATGAGACGGCTGCCGACTGCATGGGCGTGAATCCCATCAAGAGCAAGCTGCTGGCCTTCGCGCTGGGCGCTTCGTTCTCCGGGTTTGCGGGGGCGGTTTTCGCCTCGATGAGCCAGGCGGTCTTCCCTGAGCTGTTCCGCTTCAACGTGTCCGTCTTCATCCTGATCATCGTCATCATCAGCGGGATGGGCAACGTGTGGGGCGTACTGGCGGGCGGCCTGATCATCACCCTGTTTGACCGGGTGCTGCTGGCCCAGATCGCGCCGCCGTTCCTGGCAAGCGTGGCCGAGCAGACCGGCTCGGAGTTCCTGGCCACTATCGACCTGCAACTCTACCGGTGGGTGATGTTCGGCACGGGGCTGCTCATCATCATGCTGCTGCGCCCTGAGGGCTTGTTCCCGTCGAAGGTGCGTAGGGCCATTTTGCACGAGCACGATATCGACCAGGCAGAAGCTGACGAGCGAGAGCCAGTTCTTCACGGCGGTTCGGCGATGGACGATGCCCCCGCAGGAGGAGGTAGCGACTGATGCCCACCGCAATGGAAGCCAAGAACGTCAGCATGCACTTCGGCGGCCTGAAAGCCGTCGATGAATTTGACTTCGTCATCGAGGAGGGAGCCATCGCGGGGCTGATTGGCCCTAATGGCGCGGGCAAGACGACCTTCTTCAACATGGTCACCGGCCTTTACAAACCGACCTTGGGCACGATTCACTTCAACGGGCAAGACATCAGCGGCAAGCGGCCCAACTGGGTGACCGCGCACGGCATCGCGCGGACTTTCCAGACGATCCGGCTGTTCAACAACATGTCCGGTATCGAGAACATCCTGGTCGGCATGAACAGCCGCATGCACGGCACCTGGTATGATGCGCTGCTGCGCACACCAGGCGTCATGAAGGAAGAGAAGGAAGCCTACCTGAAGGCTATCGAGTTGCTGGAATACGTCGGGCTGGCCGGAGAGGGACACGAGTTCGCCAAGAACCTGCCCTACGGGTTGCAGCGCCGCCTGGAGATCGCGCGGGCGCTGGCTACCGAGCCCAAGCTGCTGTTGCTCGACGAGCCGACGGCGGGCATGAACCCGCAGGAAACGCGCGAGATGACAGGCTTTATCCGCAGGCTGCGCGACGAGCGCGACCTGACGATCTTGCTCATCGAGCACGACATGCGCGTGGTGATGGGCATCTCCGAGCGGGTGACTGTTCTGGACTACGGCAGGAAGATCTCGGAAGGGACACCTGACGAGGTCCAGAAAGACCCCAAGGTGATCGAAGCCTACCTCGGACGACGTGCTGTGGAGGCATATACGCAATGAGCGCACAGACAGGCAATGGCAAGGAACCGATGCTGGTGCTGGAGAACGTCCATTCGTACTATGGCAACATCCACGCGCTGAAAGGCATCAGTCTGCACGTCGACGAAGGCGAAATCGTGACGCTGATCGGCTCGAATGGAGCCGGAAAGAGCACGACCATCCGCACCATCAGCGGCATCATGCACCCACGGGAAGGCAGCATCGTCCTCGACGGCGATGAAATCAGCCACACGCCAGCGCACCTTTTGGTTGAGCACGGTATTGCCCAGGCCCCGGAAGGCCGCCGGATCTTTTCGCGCCTGACGGTGATGGAAAACCTGGAAATGGGAGCGTTTGTCCGCACTAACCATCACGAAATACAAGAAGACCTCGAGATGGTCTTCGAGTTGTTCCCGCGCCTTAAGGAGCGGGTGGGGCAATTGGGCGGCACCCTGTCCGGTGGCGAGCAGCAAATGCTGGCTATTGGCCGGGCGCTGATGGGCAGGCCGCGCCTGCTGTTGCTCGACGAGCCGTCGATGGGCCTGGCCCCGGTGCTGGTCGAGGCGATTTTTGAGACGATCCAGCGCATCAACGAGACCGGGACGACGATTTTGCTGGTCGAGCAGAACGCGCTGATCGCCCTTGAGGTCGCGAAGCGCGGGTACGTGTTGCAGACCGGCGAAATCGTGCTGCACGAATCAGCGGACGGGCTGCGCCAGAACGAGATGGTGCGCAAAGCCTATCTGGGTGAGGTGTAAGACCACGACTCACATGCCGCCAACAAGGATCTGCTTTCGGGAGCCGCCTTTGGCAAGGGCGGCTCTTTTCTTGTTTTTAGGGATGTACCATATCTCAAGTTGTCAATAACTGTGGAGATCACCGGCGAACAGGTAATTGCACGGTTGACAATGAAGATGTCTACCCGCAATGCCTATGCTATACTCACCCAGGTTCGTCTGACGGCAATCTCCTTGGCACGGGCGGGCCTGCACGAATCGCCGAAGCTGTCAATCGGGAGAGGTGCGTCCCGATCCTCACATCGCCGAGGGGCTTACCACTCATGATCACCCCCTTAAGCCCAGGTAATGATCACCAGAATCAGACCGTCTTAATAGGCGGGGGCGACCGCCCACCACCCACACACTTTGCTGACTGTGCCGGTCCTGACCGGCAGACCGGCCTGATACCAGAATACGCTGAAACGTTACGAAGGAGCCAGACATGACACGCATCCACGAACTGGGCCAGTTGGGCCAGTCCATCTGGTACGACAATATCCGCCGGGCGCTGCTCGACTCCGGCGAGCTTCAGGCGTTCATCGACGACGGCGTGACCGGGGTCACGTCCAACCCATCGATACTCGAGAAGGCCATCGCCGGGAGCAACGACTACGACGAAGACCTGCACCGGCTGGTGGACGAGGGCAGGACGGCGGAGGAGATTTTCGAGGCGCTGGCGCTGGCAGACATCCAGCGCACCGCCGACCTGCTGCGACCGGTTTACGACCAGACAGACGGGGCCGATGGCTACGTCAGCCTGGAGGTCAGCCCGACGCTGGCGCACGACACGGAGGGCACTATCGCCGAGGCGCGACGCCTGTTCGCGGCGCTGGATCGCCCCAACGTGCTGATCAAGGTCCCCGCGACCCCGGCAGGCATCCCGGCCATCGAGACGCTCATTGGCGAGAGCGTCAACGTCAACGTGACGTTGATGTTCTCGCTGGCCCACTACGACGCGGTGGCCGAGGCGTACATCGCCGGGCTGGAAAAGCTGGTTGCCAGCTCCGGCGACCTGAGCAGGGTGGCTTCGGTAGCCTCGTTTTTCGTCAGCCGGGTGGACGGCGCCGTGGACCGCGCACTCGAAGAAAAGGGACCTGACGGGGCTGACTTGCAGGGCAAGATCGCCATCGCCAATGCGAAACTGACCTATGCTCGGTACCAGGAAACCTTCAGCGGCGAGCGCTGGGAGGCGCTGGCAGGGCAGGGCGCGCGCGTCCAGCGGGTGCTGTGGGCCAGCACCAGCACCAAGAACCCGGCCTATCCCGACACGCTGTACGTCGATAACCTGATCGGGCCGGATACGGTTAATACCGTTCCGCCCGCCACGCTGGGTGCCTTCCTCGACCGCGGGACTGTGGCCGCCACACTAGAAGCGGACCTCGACGCGGCCCGTGAGCGCGTGGCCCGCCTGCCAGACCTGGACATCGACCTGGAGGCCATCACCCAGAAGCTACAAGACGACGGCGTGGAAGCCTTCGCCAAAGCGTTTGCCAGCCTGATGGACAGCATCGCCGAAAAGCGCGAGCATTTGCTGGCAGGTTGGCAACACCAATCGGCGAGCCTTGGCCCGTATCAGGCAATGGTTGACGCGGCGGTGAGCGAGATGGCCGAGAACGAGGTTTTGAAACGTATCTGGGCGCACGACCACACCGTGTGGAAGCCGGAACCAACCGAGATCACCAACCGGCTGGGCTGGCTGCACAGCGCCGCCGCGATGACCGACAATATTCACCGCCTGGAGGCGCTGGTGGAAGAGGCGCGCGAGGCAGGCTACACGCACGCCCTGCTGCTGGGCATGGGCGGCTCCAGCCTGGCCCCGGAGGTTTTCCGCAAGACGTTTGGGGTCGCGGATGGCTACCTCGATCTGGCCGTGCTGGACAGCACCGACCCCGACGTGGTGCTGGCTTACGCCGAATCGCTTGATCTGAGCAAGACGCTGTTCATCGTCGTCACCAAGTCGGGCGGTACGGTGGAGACATTGTCGTTCTTCAAGTACTTCTACAACCGGGTGTCCGAGGTGGTGGGCCAGGAACACGCAGGGGATCACTTCGTGGCAATCACCGACCCCGGCAGCAAGCTGGACGACATCGCCCGGCAGCACCAGTTCCGGGCCACCTTCCTTAACGATCCTAACATCGGCGGGCGCTACGCGGCCCTGTCGTACACCGGGTTGGTTTCTGCCGCCCTGGTTGGCATGGACGTTCCTCTATTGCTGGACCGCGCCCAGACGGCGGGCCACGCCTGCGACTCGTCCGTGACGGCCAAAGATAATCCCAGTGCGCGCCTGGGGGCTATCATGGGCGAACTGGCGAAGGCCGGGCGGGATAAGGTGACGCTCGTCACGTCGCCGGGCATCACCAGCTTTGGCGATTGGGTCGAGCAGCTTATCGCCGAGAGTACCGGCAAGGAGGGTAAGGGCATCTTGCCGGTGGTGGGTGAGCCGCTCGGTACGCCGGAGGTGTATGGCGACGACAGGCTGTTTGTTCACCTGCGGCTCGACGGCGACGACACGCACGATGCCGCCGTCGCCGTGCTGGAGGCGGCTGGGCAGCCGGTGGTCCGTGTGCATTTGCACGACCTGTACGACATGGGCGGGCAGTTCTTCCTGTGGGAGATGGCGACGGCAATCGCCGGGCATCGCCTGGGCATCAATCCCTTCGACCAGCCTGACGTGGAAGCAGCCAAGGTCCTGGCCCGTGAGATGATCGCTGCCTATACGGAAGAGGGCGCACTGCCTGAGGGCGAATCGACTCCCCTGGACGGCGAGGCGCTGCATGCCTTTCTGGCCCAGGCCCAGCCCGGTGCCTACGTGACGCTCCAGGCGTACGTGCAGCCCACCCCGGAAACCGACGCGGCGCTGCTGGCGCTGCGCACCGCTTTGCGCGACCAGACCCGCCTGGCAACGACCTCTGGCTACGGCCCACGTTTCTTACATTCCACCGGGCAGCTTCACAAGGGCGACGGCGGGCGCGGCCTGTTCATCCAATTCACGTCCGACTGGACTGCTGACGCAGACATCCCGGACGACACCGGAGCGCCGGACTCGTCTATCTCTTTTGGCATGCTCAAGCAGGCTCAGGCGTTGGGCGACGCGCGGGCGCTGCGCGACGCCGGGCGTCAGGTGATCCGCTTCCACCTGGGCGCGGAAGTGGTGAGCGGCCTGCAAGAACTCACCCAGGCGCTGGCGGGGTGATCTCGGCAGCGTACGATCAAGAGCGGCTCTAAGCAGAGCCGCTCTTGACCAAAGGATAGTGTGCGTTTCAGGTCGTTTTCTCGCGACCTGTTAACTGCCGATTCAATCTTTGTCGGGCGATTCCATCTCCCGGCGCTCAACCTCGTCGAAAACCCAGCCAACCGGACAGGCGTGGCCTTCGTCGACGATGTAGTTGGGGCAATAGCCCATGTGACCCTCTCGACAGGCGGCACAGGCTATCAACGCATCCAGCCGGACAGGAGCGCCGAGCCCTTCAACCTTCTTGCTCAACGCTTCCGGGCCCCTCTCAGGAACGTCCTTTGCCATTGATCTGCCTCCTCATGGCCTCGCCAACCGCCACAATCATAGGATACCGAACGTGACCGGGCAAGTCAGGTGACAATTGTCATCCTATTTACCAACATGTGTTATGCGCTGTCACCGCCGGAGACCTGCCGGGAGCCGCGCAAGCCTGTCCAGACCAGGAAGCCAACCACCAGCGCCAGCGCGGCGATAGCGGGGATGAGCCAGCGAGGGAGACCGCCCGGTTGGACCGCTACCGGCAGGGTGGCCTGACCGCTGCCCAGCGGCCCTTCCATCAGGATGGTCACGTCCCAGTCGCCAGCGCCTTCCAGCACCAGGTCTGCATCGTAGAACGGGCCATCGAGCGTGGTTTCGCTTAATACCGGGTCCGCACTGCGCTGGGGTGGCTCTGCTTGCACGCGCACGACCACGTCGTTGACCAGTTCATCGCTGGTGGCGTCGGCCACGGCGATGCTGAGGTGCGCCACGCCTACACGCAAGGGGGGCGACGGCTGAATCCATACCGTCACCTTGTATGGCCCGGCTTCCTGGTCGGTGATGACAGGCGTGCCGCCGTGGGCCAGGGCCAGACCTGTTCCCTGGAGCAGAATCACGCTCACGGCAATCCCTACTGCAACAAAGCCCCTCATGAATTCGCTTGCTCCCCTAGCCCGGCTGCTGTCGCAAAACCATGCGCCTCGGCGATCATCGTGGGGGTCGGACCGGCGTCGCTTGGCCCTAAATGGCGGATGATCAGGATGAGAATGGCCCCGGCGTACATCATCCCGCCTGGAATCCACATGATGACGCCGCCGATGCGCTGGTCTTGCAGCGCCGATATGCCCCACAGACGCGGCACCTCCGTGTAGAAAGTGTAGATCGGTTGGTTTGCCAGAGCCAGGGGGACCGACGGCACGAAGTTCACAAAGAAGGCCAGCAGCAGGTAGGCCACGCGGGCGGCAAACGGAAAACGCCCGTGAATGCGCGGCCCGGCAGCGGTGGCGTGCCACCAAAACAGCAGCGCCGCGCCGAAAAACGTGAGGTGCTCCAGGTCGTGCAGCCAGGTGATGCGCAGCGCGGCGTCGTAGGCCGCCGGGTCGTGCCAGCCCCACAACGTCGCCACGAATATCAGCCACGAGATGAAGGGCGTGGTCGCCGCGCGCAGACCGCGCCGGAACAGCGCGTCCCGCCCCAGCAGAGCACCGAGGGAGCGGCGCAGGTTGTGAGGCAGCCCCCATACGCTGATGGGCATGGGGCTGCCCAACCACAGCAACGGCGGCGCGATCATCATCAGAAGCAGGTGCTGAATCATGTGCATCAGAAACAGCAGCGCTTGCAGCGCGTCGATGGGGGAGAGTAAGGCCAGAACGAGCGCGGTGATGCCTCCCAGGTACGACGCCAATCGCCAGCCGGTGGCGAGCTTGCGCCGCCCTTTGCGACGCAGCCGCCACCAACCGGCGATATAGAGGGCAGTTGCCGTGCCCAGAACCAGGATGACATCGAGCCGCCATTCCCAGGCGGACAGGTACGTCAGAAGATCGGGCGACTGGGGGTTCATAGCTCTACGCCAGCGCCAGCAGGCAGGCTCAGGCGACCCTCCCCACCAGGTACAGCGACACGTAAAAGAACACCCACACCACGTCCACGAAGTGCCAATACAGCGCGCAGGCTTCTACACCCCAGTGGCTCTCTGCCGTGTAGACGCCACGCAGCCCGTTGGTGAAGATCACGAACAGGAAGATGACGCCGGTCAGGACGTGGAAGGCGTGCATGCCGGTCAGGGCGAAGAAGACCGATCCTGACGCGCCATCCGATGGCCCGAACTCCGAGGGAAGCCACTCGAAACCGACCACGCCGACCAGGAACACCACGCCCAGCACCATCGTCAGAAAGGTGCTGATGACAAAGGTGGACCGGTCCCCGTGGGCGATGGCGGTCTCGGCGCGGTACATGAAGAAGCTGCTCAACAACAGAATAGACGTGACGATCAAGCCTACCGTCTGATCCAGGTCGGGCCGGGTGCCGGGCAGCAGCGCGAAACGGGTCGCTAAAAGGCCAGCAAACATGAACCCTTCCGAGACGAAGAACAGCCACAGTCCGGCCCGGTTCATGTTGATCCGGGAGAAGCCACCCTCGTGTGTTGCCATCATGCTACTCATCAGTGGCCGCCCCCTTCCTGGTCAGACCGCAGGACGCGCGGCGCGTGCATGAAGTATTGGATGATGAGCGCGGCCTTGATCAGCGCGATGATCGCCAGCGGCACCAGCGAGCCGTTGGTCACGGTGCCGACGACAAACTCGGCCACGGTCAGTACGGCCAGCACCACGAGCACTACCACCCCCGTGCGCATGGCCGATGATTTACTCTTTTCACTCATACGTCTTACTCCTCGATCGAGACGTGGTATCCGGCCCCGGGGGCATCAGTCGCCGCTGGGAGCCAGGCCAAGGTTCACGTAGGCGGGTGCGTTGGGCACGCCGTAGTCGTAGGGGTCACCCTCCACGAGGGGCGGCTCGTCGTAGTTCATCTCCGGCGGCGGCGAGGCGATCTGCCACTCCAGCGCCCGCGATCTCCACGGGTTGAGGGACGCCACCACGCCGCGCCGTGCGCTGACCCACAGGTTGACGACGAAAATCAGCACGCTCAGGGCGATCACGTAGCCACCCAGCGTGGCCGCCAGGTGCAGCCCGTCGATCCCCAGGGCCGGGTCGTAGTCCGCGATGCGGCGGCGCATGCCCTGCAAGCCCATGCCGAACATCGCCATGGTGACGACGAAGAAGCCGATGGTCATCATCCAGAAGTGAACCTTGCCCAGGCGCTCGTCGTACATCTTGCCGGTGACTTTGGGAAACCAGTAGTAGATGGCTGCCATGAAGGGGAAGACGTAGCCGCCGAAGATGGTGTGGTGGAAGTGAGCGACCACCCAGTACGTATCGTGCAGGTAGAGGTCGGTCACGACCAGCCCGTTGGGCGGGCCAGACAGGCCACCCAGCAGGAAAATGACAAACGCGCCCAGGACGAACAGCATGGGCGTCTCGTAGGTCATCTTGCCACCCCACATCGTGCCCAGCCAGCTAAAGAACTTGACGCCGGTGGGTACGGCGATGAACAGCGTGGAGATCATGAACGGGATGCGCAGCGAGGGCGACATACCGGAGGTGAACATGTGGTGCGCCCACACCAGGAAGCCCATGATGGCAATCGCCATGCTCGACAGGGCGACCCATCGGTAGCCGAACAGCGGCTTGCGGGCGAAGACGGGCAGTAACTCGCTGATGATGCCTAGCCCCGGCAGCACGAAAACGTAGACCGCCGGATGTGAGTAGAACCAGAACAGGTGCTGGAACAACAGCACATCGCCGCCGTTGGTGGGGTCGAAGAAGCCCATGCCCAGCAGCCGCTGGAAAGTGACCATCAGGAACGACAGGCCGATGAACTGTGTGGCCGTCAACTGGATGATGGACGTTGCCAGCATGCTCCAGGCGAAGATGGGCATCCGCCACAGCGACATGCCGGGCGCGCGCATCATCAACGTGGTGACGATGATGTTAAGTGACCCCAGGATGGACGAGAGGCCGATCACGTAGACGCCCAGGAAGAAGAACTGCACGCCGAGATTGGCCTGGGCGCTGAGGGGCGGGTAGCCGGTCCAGCCGGTGTCGAAGCCACCCGTCACCAGACTCAGCAGCAGCAGAATGGTCCCCGGAGGGAGCAGCCAGTACGAGAAAGCATTCAGACGGGGGAAGGCCATGTCCTGCGCGCCGATCATGAGCGGTACCAGATAGTTTGCCATCGCGCCGACGCCGACCAGGATGCCGCCGATCATCACCATGCCGTGCAGGCTCATCAGCGTGTTGTAGCCTTGCGTTTCCAGGAATTGCAGACCCGGCTGGGCCAGTTCGGTGCGGAAAAACATCGAGAACAGGCCGCCCACCAGCAGCAAAATGATGGACGTGACGCCGTACTGCACGCCGATGATCTTGTGATTGCCGTCGAAGCTGAAATAGCGCGTCCAACCCGGCGCGTCGGGATCGTGGTGCGGGTGGGCGTCGGTCGGGATGCCCACTGCCCACTTGGCCCAGTCCGTGACCGCCCCCACGCCAATCAGGAAACCGAACAGGCCAAAGACCGAGGCCACGGCGGAAACGGGAGGTCCGTCCCAGGGCTGCAAGCCCGCCGTGGAGCGGAGGAAGACGACCAGAGCGATGCCCAGGCCAGCGCCTACCACCCCGCCAAACAACCCCCGGATCAGGCCCAGCGAGAGGATGATGCCGGGGGTGACCGTCGGCGGCCCCACCGGCAATGGTTCTCCCTGCGCCTGCCGGTACGCTTTGTCGAGGTAGCTGACCACCAGCGCCAGGACGACAGCCGCCCCGAACGTGGCGACGATCACCCCGACGATGATGAGGAATAGCGTTAACCTCTGGTCGGGCGTCGCCACGTAGACCGAAGCTTCCGGCGACAGCACGTCGTCCGCGCCAGGGGTTTGCTCCTGGCCCACCAGCGACGTGATGTACGCGCCTCCCAGCAGAACGCCAACGATAATGACTAACGAAATAAGATGTTGTAGTTTCACATTCTCCTCCGTGCGACGAACACGGTGTTTAGCAAAAGCAGCCTGCGCAGAGCCTTACTCGGCCAGCGACTGGATGTAGGCAATGATGTCGTCAATTTGCTCGTCGGTGAGCTGCTCGCGATAGTTCTGCGGCATGACGTTGGCATACCCGGCGACCAACTGCGACTCAGGTTCCAGAATGGACTGGCGGATATAGTCCTCGTCAACCGTCACCGTCGAGCCGTCGTCCAGCGTTTCGGTGCTGCCGAACACGCCCAGCCACGTCGGGCCGACGACCACGCTGCCGTCCGCCGAGTGGCAAGCCGAGCAACCGAACTCCACAGACCACGTCTGGCCGCGTTCTGCCGGGTCGGCGGCTGGCTCGGCGGCGGCCTGCTCGGCAAGCCAGGCTTCGTATTCAGCGACTTCGAGCACCCGCACCGGGGCCAGCATGTAAGCGTGCTGCAAGCCGCACAGTTCGGCGCAGCGAACGGTGTACTCTCCGACCTCAGTCGGGGTGGTAATCAGTTCAGTCTCGATGCCCGGCACGATGTCTTGCTTGACCCGGAATTCTGGCACCCAGAAGGAGTGAATCACGTCCGGCGAGGTCATCCTGAGCAACACGCGCTGGCCGACAGGCAGTACCAATTCGGTGCTGGTCACGTCGGCATCTGGATAGTCGAAACGCCAGGACCACTGAGCAGCGGTGACTTCTACTTCCATATCGTAGGTGCCGGTATCCGTGATGTTGTTCAACAGTCCCGCCGTGTAGAAGCCCATATATAGGACAATCGCCAGCGGGACGATGGTCCAGGCGATTTCCAGCGGGACGTTGCCGTGGATCGGCTCGCCATCGCCGGTTTCACCGGCCTTGCGCCGGAAGACGACGATGCTAAAGAAAAAGAACACCATCACCAGCGCAAAGATGACGCCCATGATGGCGAACTCGAATTGGAGCAAATCGTCGACTACCTGCCCCTCAGCGCTGGCCTGGACCGGCGCGACTCTAAGATTGGGTAATGCGTAGATGAAAGCTACCGAGATGATAACAGTAAGCACAATCGGTACAACGAGTCTTCTCATGCCTATTCTCCATGTGAGAGCAGCATCGTACAACCCCCGGCCCCGGTGATGTCGACGACGATGTGAGCGTCATTGTGGACAATGTAGGTGTAATACATATACTACCTCGTCTTACGCGGTTGTGCAAAATTGCGCTAGCGCCCTCGCCGACGCCCTCCAGCGCGGTGGCGGCTCTTGGTCGCCACCCCTCCGCTGCCGTATAATTCCCCCCATGAAAGTCTCGCTCATCGCCACCGTGCTCAACGAAGCGGCGTCGCTCCCCGGCCTGCTCGACTCCATCGCCACCCAATCGCGCCGCCCAGACGAAATCGTCTTCGTCGACGGCGGCTCTACCGACGCCACCGTCTCCATCCTGAAAGGCCACGCCGGGCGGCTGCCTATCACCGTGCTGGTCGAACCGGGCTGCAACATCTCACAGGGGCGCAACGCGGCCATTCGCGCCGCCGGGGGGGATATTATCGCCGTGACCGACGCGGGCGTGCGCCTGCATCCCGATTGGCTGGCCGAATTGCTGGCCCCTTTCGAGGCGGACCCAGAGACTCAGGTCGTGGCGGGCTTCTTCCTGCCCGACGTGGACACGCCCTTCGAGGTGGCGATGGGGGCGACGGTGCTGCCCGCCCTGTCCGATATCGACCCGGCTACTTTTTTGCCTTCCAGCCGCTCGGTGGCTTTCCGCGCGCCTGCCTGGGAACGCGCTGGCGGCTACCCGGAATGGCTCGACTTTTGCGAGGACCTCATCTTGGATTTCAACCTGCGGACGCACTTCGGGCCATTTGTCTTTGCGCCCAAGGCCATCGCCCACTTCCGACCGCGCTCGACTCTGCGCGCGTTCGTCAAGCAGTATTACCAGTACGCGCGCGGCGACGGTAAAGCAAACCTGTTTCTGAAGCGCCACCTGATCCGTTACGTGACGTATCTCGTCGCCACGCCGCTCATCGTCCTGGCCGGGGCGACCCTCAGCCCGTGGTGGTGGGCGCTCTTCGTGCCGGGTGCGCTCTTCTTGTTCGGCAAGGGCTACAGCCGCCTGCCTGCCCTGTGGGGCGACCTCTCGGCGGGCGGGAAGCTGGCGGCCGCCCTGTGGGTGCCGGTGATCCGCGTCAGCGGCGACCTGGCGAAGATGGCTGGCTACCCGGTAGGGCGGGTCTGGCGAACCCGCCAGCGGCCCCCAGATTGGCGGGTCTCTGCGCGCCCGGCACCATGATCGTTCGCGACGACGGCGAGGGCCTGATCATCATCCGGCAGGGCGACCACGCGACCCTGACCGCCGATATCGCCAAGGCGTGGCACCCGCCCGGCAAACCCCGCGCCCGGCCCACGAGCAGCCTGCTGATAGCCGCCACGCACCACGATGTGGGCTGGCGGGCCTGGGAGGACAGCACCCCTGACCCCCTGGACGAGGCAGGCCGCCCGCGCGACTTCCTGCACATGCGCCTGGACGACCACCTCGCCATCTGGCGCGACAGCATCGACCAGACGGCCCGCTACGATCTTTACGCTGGCGTGCTGGTGTCCATGCACGCCTGCGCGCTCTACGAACTCCGCCTGACCACGGTGCCCGACCCCGAAGCGGACCGCAGCCGCATACGGGCCTTCATCGAGCAGCAAGCCGTCTGGCGGTCCCAGGCTCGAACACTGCTGGCCGGACGCCCCTACTACGCGCCACATCTCTCCGAAAAGGGCCTCGCCACCAACCTCAAGCTGCTCCAGGTGTGGGATTTCCTCTCGTTGATGCTGTGCGTCCCCTGGACCGGCTCGCACACGTTTGAGGAAGTGCGGTTGCCTGATGGCGGACACCACACGCTCACGGCCAGTGCCACGGGCGACGGCACCCTGAGCCTGGAACCATATCCTCTCCACGCGGAGCCGTTTCCCCTCTCCGTGGAAGGCCGCAGGCTGGCACAACAGCGATTCGCCAGACCTGCCGATCTGGCCCAGGCTTACACCACTGCGCCTACCGTGAGGCTCAAATTCGCCGTGCGCGCTGCCTGACCCTTCCTGACATTAACCTGACAGCTCGATGTCAGGCGCGTGTCAAGCCGTTGTCATGCAAACTCGGAAACTGAATCCAGAATAGGCATGAGGCAGAGCGCGTCGTTCTGCCCCCGACTGACCAGGCAAACAAGCGCAAGAGGTAGCAAGCGGTATGTTGACCAGGATCGAACAGTTAGATGTACGGGTATACGTCGTCGAGCGCGATTTCTACGCACGCCAGACACTTATTAGCTATCTGGGTTGGGACCGGCGCACCCGTGTGGTCGGCAGCGCCGACTCGCCCGACGGCTTGCTGCACGACTTGAAGGACTCCTTACAGTTCCCGCCCGACGTGGTTCTTTTTGACGTGGCTTGCGTGGAGAACGACCCGGCTGCTCTGAGCGGCTGGCTGCTGGCCCTTCGTTCGCTCGATAACCGATCTCAGGTGCTGTGCCTGGGCGAGTACGCTGACCGCGACCTGGCGCTGGCGGCGGGCAAGGCGGGTGCAGCGGGCTTCGTGACCCGCGAGCAGGTCGGCTTCAGCCTGGCCGGAGCCGTGGTGCGGGCGCTGGATGCTGAGTTTCTGGTGACCGAGGATGTCACGGCCTGCCTCAGCGAGGTATTCGACGGGACTTTCTACCGGGCCGAAGTGCTGCCCCAACGCCGCGAGTATCCCGCGCTGACCGAGCGCGTGGAGCAAGCGCTGCACCTGTGCGTGCTGGAGGGGCTGCCCGCCAGCCTGGCCGCCGACGAGATGGGCCTGAGCACCAGCACCGTGCGCAGCTACATCAAAGAGGGCTATCGTATCCTCGAATCGTACGACGAAAACACCTATCCCAACGATCTATCTCCACAGGAACGGGCCTTTATGCGCTACACGGCGCTCGAAGCCGCCTGACGGGCGGGGGCAGGTAGTACGGCACTTATTGATAACGAGAGGGTAAACAGAAAACCTGAACCGCCGTGGTTCAGGTTTTTTTGTGGCTTACTGATTCTGTCAGAGCGGTCAGGCAGTGTCCTGGTCGAGGGCCTGTATCAGTTCCCAGGTAAAACGCTCGGTGCGTACCATCAGGCCAGTGTCGATATTCTCGACGACATCGCTGGGCTGGTGCCAGTGAGGGGGCACGATACCGGTCTTGGCGAGGTTGACGATGGACAGGCTGCGAAGCCCGTGCTTGGTGGCTAGCGCGCCTTCGGTCCGCGCGCCCACCATCCTGACGCCGCGCGCGCCCAATTCGGGATGCTCGTCGGTGACACGCCCGGCCAGGGCCAGCATCTGTGGGTCGCTGTGGAAAGGATAGATGAGGGCCTGCCGTGTAAAGTAGGTCAGATCGGCCTCCGGCCCGCCGACGCTGTCAATCGTCAGGAAGTAAGCCTCGCCCAACTCGTCGCGGTTTTCGCGCAGGAAGGTGTCCGCGCCGTAGCAGCCCACTTCCTCGCAGCCGGAACTCAGCGCCCACACTTCTGTGTGCGCCAGCGGTGTCTCGACCAGGCGTTCCGCCAGCCCAAAAACCATCGCCGCGCCAGTCCCGTTGTCGTTGGCCCCTGTCGAATACTCCGTCGAATCGGCCTGCAACGACATCAGCAAAAAGAGCGTCAGGGCACCACTGGGCGGTATGGTCAGCAGCCGCACGCCGCTCGGCCCGCCAAGCACGATGTACAGGTAGAGCAAGGTGTTGACGACGACGGCTGCGATGCCCACTAACGTCAGCCAGCGATAAGCGAACAGCCACCGGCGCGAACTAAAGACCAGGGGAGTGCGGTGGGTGTCGAGATGGCCGACGATGACCAACTTCTGGCGCACCTCACCACGCGGAGGGATGACGGCGTAGACGTTCTGGCTGGGGCCTTTGGGCAGGAACCAGCGCAGCGGGTTGGACGTGAAATAGAGTTCGAGGAGAAGCGAGACCAGCGCGACGAGCGCCATCAGGGCAGCCACGGCGGCTCCGATGCGGCCCCCGGCCAGCAAAGCCACTTCGGCCAGGAGGAAGATGCCCGCGCCCAAACCGTAGCCATGCCAAGCTGAACGGGCGCTGGTGACGGGCTGGCGAACCGGGCGAAGCCCTAACTGACGATAGACTGTCTCGGCGTAGTCCGCTGCCTCCGCCTCCTTGGGCGTGGTCGAGCCGCGCGGGCCGACCTGATCGGCCAGGTAATGGAGGTGTCGCATGATGGAGTCAATGGCGCTCAATACCTTCTCCTCGTAAGCGTGTGCGTCGTGGCCGCCGGTCAGTCCGGGTGGCGTCTACTGACCTCGGTCCGTTTGGGAAAACTGTCTTCTGTTTCTCTCAATCTGCGAGATGGCGTGGCGGTTACGCTGGCCGTCATTGGCTCGCCATATTGCCACAGGTGGACGAGTTCGTCGACCACTTCTTCAATCGTCAGGTGGGTGGTGTCAATCTGCACGTGGCGCTCGTCGTCCACAATGCCATATTCGCGGCGCAGGCGGCTGAGGAGATGTTGGCGCTCTTTCGGATCGCGAAACGTCTCTTCATAGGCCATGTGCAAGCGGCGCAGGGCCTCGCCCATTTCGCAGGTAAGACAGGCCACCTGACCGGTTCCGCCCAGCAGGTCGGCGTTGCGTTGGTCGAGCAAGGCCGCGCCGCTGACGACGATAACCGCCTGTCGCCTGAAGGCGGATTCGCGGCAAACGTCAGCTTCGAGAATCTTCAGGCGAGCGTCGCCAAACTCCTGGCGAATCTGCCTGATGCTCATCCCTTCTCGCCGGACGATCTCCTCGTCGACATCCATGAAATCGACTTCCAGTTTATCGGCAATGGCTTTTCCGACTGTGGTCTTGCCCACACCGACGAAACCGGTCAGGATCAGGTTTTGGTAAGGTAAATCCAGGCGAGAAATGGGTTCTTGGCTCAAAAGGACGGCCCTCCACTTAGCGAGAAGGCTAACGCCAACGTGCGACCTTGTCAAGCAAGCCCGGCAGCTCCTCGATGGTTGCGTCCGGGGTAACGTTTTGCTTCTCCTCTGCACCTGGCTCGATGTAGGGCGAGAGGATGAGCACGCCGCGCATCCCGACTGCCTGCGCCCCAGCGACATCCACGCCCAGTCTGTCGCCGACGTAGGCTGCCTGTCCGGCCTCGACGCCGAGGTTGGCGAGCGCATCGCGAAAGATAGAGGGGTGAGGCTTGGTGCGAGGCGTGTCGCAGGAATAGGTGCGCTGTGGGATAAAGTCGAGCAAACCGTGCTCGCTCAGGTGCCTGTCGTGCAGGTCGGCAGCCCAGTAGGTGTTGGAGATGAGCGCCATTTTGAAACCCTGCTCGTGCAGCGCAGTCAGCGTTTCGTGCAAGCCCAGGCGCGGCTTGACCACTTCATCTACCGCCGAGTAAAAGCTGGCGCGCACCTCGGCCCACCGCCGAGCGGTGGGCACCACGTCCATCTCGGCCAGCGCTTGCCGGATGGGCGTCTCGATGGTGCCGCCGCGCAGCTCGGCCATGCTGCTCAGGTAGGCCTCGCCGATGTGACGGTCCACGATCTGGCCGAATTCTTCGGCTGGTGGGAGCGCGAAGCCTGCCTCGACCAGGGCGGCCTGGGCCCGCGCCAGACCGCGCACGGTCACCGCCCTAAATGTCTGCTCCTTGCCCTCTTGATAGTGGAGCAGGGTGCCGCCCAGGTCAAAGAGAATCGCTGCGAGGGGTTCAGTTGGCATTGCGCCACCCCGGGAACCACCGGTCAAGGTGCGGCAGCATTTCGCCGAGGGTTTGGATCGTGGCGTCGGGCCTAGAATCGCCAGCGGCCCGCTCTTCGCCGGGAAGCTGCCGCCATATCGCCCGCATGCCAATCCCCTTTGCGCCCGCGATGTCGGCGCTCAGGCTGTCGCCGACGAAGACCGAGCTTTCGGGAGCGGCCCCCACACGGCGCAGCGTGTACTCGAAAGGTAAGGGGTGCGGCTTGAGCTTGCCCACGTCTGCCGCCGAGACGCGGCAGTCGAAGAACGATTCGATGCCCAAATCCCGCAGTTCCTTGTCGCGCATCCACATCGGCTGGAAGGCGTTGGTCAGCAAGCCCAAGCGCAGCCCCGCCCGGCGCAGCGTGTCCAACACAGACCGGGCTTCCGGGTAGAGTCGCGTGCCAGGCACCTGACCCCACGGATAGCGGCGCAGCACGTCGTCCACGTCAACGGCAGTCATGTCCAATCCAAATCCGACCAGTGACTCGTAGACGACATCGCGCAAACGCGGCGCGTTCAGGTCACCGCCCTGCACCCTGTCCCAGGCAGCGCGGCTGCGAGAATTGATGTCGCCAGCGAAGGGGTCAATCTCAGGCAGAGGGTGCCCATTGCCGGACAGGTAGCTGTGCACCGGCTTGAGCTGCTCGCGGGCCATCGTCTCCCAATCCGTGGCGAAACCGCTCCAGTCCAGCAACGTTCCATCCAGGTCAAAAATCACGGCGTCAAGCATCTTTACGCAGTCTTTCCTTCCGTTTCAATGTGATTCAATGTGACAATTGCAGTCAGTCCAATAAGAATTCGGCACACAACAGCAAAGCCAGCGCGCTGGGGCCGTCGTTTATCTCCCCCCGGCGGGCCATCTCCAGGGCCTCTTTTGGCGGGAAGAGTCGAACCTCCATGATCTCCATCGCCTCGCGCTGTGGCGTCCCCAACCTGACCCCTGTCGCCAGATAGACTTGGGCCACCTCGCTGCCGATGCCGTTCATGGTGTAGAAGCGGGCGACGAAACGCAGTTGTTCCGCCTCTCCACCCACCTCTTCGAGCAACTCGCGGCGCGCCATTTCTTCGGGCGCGACTCCTGGCAGCATCCCCCCAGCAGGCACCTCCCAACACCAATCGTCAACCGCGTAGCGATATTGGTATATCAGCACAACCTGACCGTTGGTCGTTATGGGAACAATCCACACCGCGCCGGGATGTTCGACGACGGTGTAGGTGCCGTCGCTGCCGTCCGGCAGCCGCACCCGATCCTGGCGCAGATTGTACCACCGGCTGCGCCATAAGTAACGCGAACCGAGCGAAATGATGGGCTTTTCGTTGGGCATAGGTCGTCTCAGAAGGCGGTGAGTTCTGAGATTTTCGCTCCAATGTCGGGCGCGGTCAACACGGCTTCGCCCACCACGAAGGCGTCAACTTTGAGTTCGGCCAACCGGCGGACCTGTTCCACCGAGTTGATGCCGCTCTCGCTGAGAACGGTGATATGCGGCGGGATGGCACCGCGCAGCCGGGCGGTGAGTTCGAAATCCAGGTTGTCGGTGTGCCAATCGCGGTGGTTGATGCCGATCAGGCGCGGGTCCAGCGGCAAGACGTGCCTCAATTCTTCTTCTGTATGGACTTCGACCAGCGCCGTCATGCGCATGCGCTGGGTGAGCGTGAGCAGGTGGCGCAGCTCGTCGCCGCGTAGAATGCCGGCGATCAGGCGCACACCGTCCGCCCCGGCAGCGCGCGCTTCGATGATCTGGTATTCGTCGAAGATGAAATCCTGGCGCAAAACGGGAATGTCGACGGCTTGTTTGACCGCGCTGAGGTGGGCCAGGCCGCCGTGTAAGAGGGTCTCGTCGGTGGCGACGGACAACAGCGCTGCGCCCGCGCTTTCGAACAGGTTTGCCAGCGCGACAGGATCGTAGTCCTCCACCAGCACACCGCCGCTGGCCGTGGTCCGTTTGACCTCGGCCACCAGCGAGAGACGACCATCTTTCAGCACCAGCGCCACGTCCCTGGCCCGAACCTGATCCCTGGCCTGGGCACGCAGGTCTTCGACGGGAACTTCGCGGCGGCGCGCTTCGAGTTTGGCGCGCTTGCGCTTCAGAATTTCGTCCAGCCTGACGTGCGAATCGCGGTGGCGGTTGTCTGGCATAGGCTTGATTGGCGGTACCTGAACCCCCTCGAGTTCGATTGTAGGGAGCGAAAGAAGTTTGCGCAAACCAGACGCTCACTCGCCGAGAGGTATGTTACAATTGACACCATGACCTCGGCGGCGGCATGGAACGTCATTGGGCACGAGTGGGCGGTGGAATTGCTGGCCCAGCGCATCGCCAACCAGCGGCTGGCGCACAGCACCCTGTTCACCGGGCCGCCCGACATCGGCAAGACCACGATGGCGCTGGCCCTGGCGCAGGCGCTCAACTGTACCGACGCCAATCCGCCATGCGGTATCTGCCGGGCCTGCCAACTCACCGAGCGCCGCGCCCACCCCGATTTGCAGATCGTCGAAGCCAATCCCGGCGAACGTTTGAAGATCGAGACCATCCGCGACTTGCAGCGCAGTCTGGCGCTGGCCCCTTTCGAGGCCCGCTACCGTATCGCCATCATCCGCAATCTGGAGCAGGCCACAGGCAACGCGGCTGACGCGCTGCTCAAAATTCTGGAGGAGCCACCGCCAACCGTCCGCCTGCTGCTAACGGCGGCGGAGGCCGAGGCCATTCCGCCGACCATCGTCTCGCGCTGCCAGGTGGTGGCGCTGCGCCCACTGCCCGTCAACGAGATCGAGCAAGTGCTGCTCAACCTCGAAACCGGCCTAGACGACTCCCAGCAAGCGCGTGTGATCGCGCGGCTGGCAGGGGGGCGGTTGGGCTGGGCGTTGCACGCGCTCGAGGAACCGGAACGGCTGACCCGGTACCGCCAGAACCTGGCGGACTTGAATACCTTGCTTGGCGCACGCTCCGCCGCGCGCTTTGCCTATGCAGAGGTGCTCAATCAGGAACGCGAGCGTATTCCCGACGTGCTCGACGACTGGCAAACCTGGTGGCGCGACGTACTGCTGGTGGCCGAGGGCAGCAGCGCCTCGCCGGTAAACCAGGACTGGCGCGACGTATTGGAAACCCACGCCGGACAGGTTGGGCGGGTGGAAGCGCGCCACGCGCTCAAGGCCGTGCGCCGGACCGCCGGACAGCTAGATAGGAACGTTAACGTCCGTCTGGCGCTGGAAGTGCTCCTCCTCGACTTGCCCCACGTCCAGGATCCTGAAAAGCGGACATGAAGATTCCTCCTCTGTATAAAAAACTCGTCGACTCGTGGCTGCCAGATATTGGCATCCTGTGGCTGTTTTTTCTCAGCCGCCTGTGGAACAATCTCGCCCTGCCTGCCTACATAGACGAGGGCAGCATGATTCTCCGGGCGCGCTTCATCGAGCGGGGGCAGTTCGTGTTCGATCCGCTGTTCCGCCAGGGCAAATGGCTCCAGCCACTGGGTATGGCACTCTTCTCGCCGAATGGGCCAGAGTCGCTCTGGCTGGCGCGTGTCGCATCGGTCCTGCTCGCCGTGTTCGCCTGTGCCGCATGCATGGGTTTGGGGCGCTTGCTGGCTTCGCGCGCTGTTGGCAGGCTGGCCGGGCTGTTCTACATCCTGCCCGCCCTGGGGTTCATTAACGAGCGCAGCGCGGTCTCTGACGTCTGGATGGCGGGGTTAAGCGCGCTCTCGCTGGCAGTCGCCGCCAAACTTGCCCTCAGCCGACGGGCACGTTTCATCCTGCCGACGAGTCTGACCATGATCGCCGCCATATTGAGCAAGGTGAGCGCCATGCCGGTGCTGGGCGTGCCGCTGGCCGCCGGTCTGATTCTGCCGCGCAGCAAGTCCGCCCGCAGGCAAGCCCTCCTCCAGGCAACGGTGGCAGTGGTGATTGCTGCCGTCGTCGTATCAGCGTTGCTGGCTGTCGCTCAGAGCCAGCGGCCACCCGACTTTGAAGAGCGGGGAAACGCACTGGCTCCAGTCGCAAAGGTGTGCAAGTTCACGCCACTCTGCGATGTCTCGAAGGAGTCGGATGGCCTGGGCTTTCTGATGAACGAGCTCCTGGGCAACTTGCTCAACGCGGAGACATATGGCACGTGGCTGTGGTTCCTGGTAGGCCCGCCTATGCTCGCGCTGGCGGTGGTATCGCTGGCGTTCGTGCGCGACCCCCACTACGGGCGGGGTATCGCCTACATCTGGGTGACATTGTTGGGGCGGGTTTTGCTGATTACAGCGGTGGGCAACTGGCTGCCCATACGGAATTTTCTCATCGTGATGCCGCCGCTGGCTGTTTTGTCGGCAGTGACCGTTGCCGCCCTGTGGCGGTTGCCTCCTCGCCTTTCATGGGCAAGCAGGTTGGCCCAACGTCCCTTCAGTGTGGGGTACCGGGCGACGGTGGCCCTGGTCGCGCTGGCGGCGATGTTTTGGTCGGTCCCGGTGGACCTGGCGTTCGCGCAGCACCCGGAGACGGTCAAGGTGCCGCCGCAAGACCCCTACGAGTGCCGCAACCGCGAACACTATTCCTTCGCCAATGGCTACGGGGAGGTGCAGGCCATCTTGCTGGAGTGGGTCGAGGCTAACCCGTCGCCGAACAAGGTGCACGTCGTTTCTGAGAGGGTGCGGCACATCGAACCGTATTGGGGGCCGCGCCTGGGCGAGAGCGAGCAATGGAAGGCCAATAACGACGAGCTGCGGGTGAAGCTGGCCCAATGGTTGATCGCCGGTGACACAGTCTTCTTCGTGGACGAATTGCCCACACGCCCCATCCCGGACAAGCCCTATGGGGCCAGCACGGAGATGGTCGCCGCCGTCTCCTTGCCGCCGTCCTGCGGAGACGTGTCGTTGCGCGTGCGGCGGCTGGTGGCTGATAGCCCTGAACTGCGAAACAGCATCTACGAAATCATCTTCCCCAACCCTAACGAGAGCGAGGAACATTACCGCGCCATCGCGCAGTATTTCATCGATTCGCAGACGGGGGGCGCGGTGCTGGTCTATCCGCCCAACCAGTTTGAACTGCTCAACAGCCGCTTGCAGTGGGGCACGGCCCTCGATGGGGTGTTTGTGATCGGGGATACGTGGCCGCTGGACACGCAGCAGGTCGAGACCTCGTTGCAAGAGATGGCCGCCGAGCACGACCAGCTTCACGTGGTGCTGCTGGCGGAGGAGCTGGGCGACCCGACTCAGGCCATCGAGTCGTGGCTGGACGCCAATATGGAGTTGGCCTCGGAGATGACGTTTGGGCCGGTCCGCTTGCTGAGCTACAACTGATTGCCCAGCCGGGTCAGGCGTCGTCCACCAGATCGAGCACCTCGGCCTGGACGTGCGCTTGCAGGTCGTCGGCCCGGATGCGGACCATCGCGGCGATGCCACCGCCCCCCGCGTACACGTCGTTTTGCTCCAGCACGCGCGGGTCGACGAAAACCGTCAGGGCGTCCGCCCCGACGTGGCCGAAGGCGGGCACCGTCCCCACAGCATAGCCGGTCAGATTCAATACCGTCTCGGCGTTCGCCAGCTTGACTCGCTTGCGGCCCACGCCCAAACGGGCGGCGAGCTTGCGTCTGGAGACCGGCTCGGTGCCGCAGGCGATGCACAGGTAGGGCGCAGCGTCCACCGTAAACAGCAAGGATTTGACCACCTGCGAGGTGGCGCAGCCCAACACGCGCGCCGCTTCCTCGACGGTGGGCGTTTCCTCCGGCAGGCGCAGCATCTCGGCTTGGATGCCGTGTTCGGCGATGTAACGTTCCAGATCGTCCGGGGTGAGGGGTTGGTTCGTCATCTAATCCTCGTATACGTCGGCGAAAAGCACAAAGGCGTCCTGGCGGGCGAAGGTCATCAGATCGTGCCCGGCGGCCTGTCCTTCCGGCGAACCGAGCGCCGCTTCGAGCGCCTCCCGGTCGTCGAAGTATAGCTCCAGGATGCGCTCGAACGCCGGAACGCCCTCCGGGCTGCCGTGCACCATGCTGACCATGCGCCGCCGGATGCCGGGCATTTTCTCCAGCAGGGCCAGGTTTTGGTGATAACGCTCGTCAAAGTCAGGGTCGGACGACTGGCGAAACAGGATGACCAGTTTGACCATCACATTACCACATCAGCAGTTTCGTCGGCTCGACGCTCATCAGCAGCCAATCCTCGTCCGTGTCGGTGCGGAAGTCCCAATCGTATTTGGAGATAAACGGCACGGCCAGCGCGTCACGGACGGGCTCATCAGCCTCCTCGCGAACGACGCCCTCCACGATGACCGGCGAGACACCATCCTCCAGCGCCAGAACCACGTTCGGATTGCCGGTGACGTTGACGTGCTTCTGAGTGCCACGCCCCACGCACACCCACAGCTTGCGCTCGTGCCACACGAACCACAGCGGCACTAGATGGGGGCGGCCATCGGCGCGCACGCTGCCAAACCAGACGTTGCGCGCGCGCCCGCTGCTGAGGCGGGCGTCGGCTTTCTTCCAACGCGAGTCGTCGGTCATGTTTACCGTCCTAGCTCCATGGGTCCACTATCCGGCTTCAGGGCAGGCTGAGAGCGGGCAGCACAATGGCATCGCCCGCTTCTTCGCCCGCGCGTAGGACCGGGAAACGCTCGCCGTCCACCAGCGAATAAAGGCCAATGTGCAGCGGGTAGTCCCCGGCAGGCAGGTCGCCCGGCAGCGGGAAGGTGTGGCGCTGGATGATCACGTCGCCTGGCTGCCACCACTCGGCGGGCACGGCCAGCCCGTCGGCGGCCTGGCTTAACGTGCCGTCGGGGTTGAGCAGGTGGGCGAACAGCGAGAAAGGCGGCGGGGGCACTTCGTCGACGCGCCACCAGACGGTCAGAACCGCCTCGCCGTCCTTGCCGGGCGCTCCCTGTTCCAGCGAGTAGCCCATCAAGGTCACGTATCCGCCCACGCTGGTGGGCTGGTCGGTGGGCGGCTCGAACTCGGGTTCAGGGTAGGCGTCCAGGCGATAGGCGCTGTAGCCCGGCTCCCCGCTAAACAAGCGCTCCACAAAATCGGGCGGGCCGATGTCTACCGGCGGGGGGATGTTGCGGACGACCAACCAGCCGGAACCCTCCGGCACGGCCATGCCGTTGCTGCAATCGACGTAGAGGTGGCGCAGGTCGGGGTTGCCGCTGACCTCGGCCAGTTTGTTCTCGGTGATGCTGGCTGTGGGCAGGTAACACTGCGCGGCCCAGGTTGGCCGGGGCCGTTCCGGCACCTCGTAGACGAAGATGCTGTGCCCCACCACCGCCAGCGGCTCGTGGGCGCGGAACCAGGAGAACGTGTTGGGGTCCGCCAGACGAACGCCGACCAGATTTGAGGCGCTGATGGCATAGTAACCCGGTTCGGGGTCCAGGGGAACCAGACGCCCGACCCCTTCGTCGTCGAGGGGAGGCGGCCAGCCGGGCAGCCGCTCGTAGTCGATGCCATAGTAGGCCGGGTCGGCCTGCCCGAAGTAACTGAGCCGCACGTGGTCGATGCCCTTCTCGCGCAGGGTGTCGGCCAGCCGGGGCAAATCCTGGCCCCAATCGACGTTCGAGTCGGACAGCAGGTTGTAGCCATTAGCCGGGCCGCCGAACGCCTCGTTGAAATAGGGCAGATAGTCGGGGAAGGCGATCAGCGTGCCCGCCAGCAGCCAGGCCCCCAGCCCGGCCAGCGCCAGCCGTCCCGCCCAGGGCCGCGCGCCATCCCAGACGCGCACCGCGACTTTGCCCGCGTAGATGTGCAGCAGCGGCACGACGGGCAGCAGGTAGCGGTAGCCGACGTTGAGGTTGCCCAGCATGGTCGCCGCCACGTACAACGCAATCGATACCAGTAAGACGCGCTCGCTGCGGGCGCTGCGCTCCAGCCGTGTGATCACCAACGCCGCGCCGACGAGCAGCAATTCGGGCAATGGACTCTTAAAAATGTAGGCCAGGGGATGGTAGTACCACCAGCCCGCAGGCGAAATCTGGCCCATCAGGAAGCCGTTGGTGAAGCCGCCAGAGGCCAGACTGGCAAGGTCGGTCACTTCGCCGACGTAGGTTGCCAGGGGATAGGGCCGTAACTCAAAGAGGAACGCCGCCCACAACGTGAACAGCGCTACCAGCCCGGTCAGGCCCAAGCCCAGCAGCGCCGCCCACCAATTCCCGCCCGGCCAGGCGGCCACGCGCTCGAAAGGGGCCGTCAGCCAGCGCGGGCCGTGTGGGATGAGCGTCCGCCCTTTGTCGGCGTCGCCTGCGATGAGCAGCGCCATCGTGGGCACGACCATCGCTGCCGAGAATTTCGCCGCCTCGGCCAGCCCCAGCAGCACACCGCCGACCACCATCCAGCGCAGGCTGGGACGGCGCAAATAGCGCCACCACCCGTACAGCGCCGCGATGTAAAACACCGCCACACCGTGGTCGAGGGTCGCCAGCCGCCCGTGCGCGATGATGTTCGGCGAGAGCGCGTACAGGGCCAGCGCCACGGGAGCCGCCTCCGCCCCGTAGAGTTCGCGCGCCCAGCGCCACACCAGCGCGCCGAGCAGTAGCGCCAGCCAGATCGTGGTCATGCGCGCCAGGAACGTGACCCGTTCGACGTCGACGCCACGGCTCCACATGAAATCCTGGCTGATCCGCTGCGCGTTGCTCCGCACCGCACCGCTCTCGTCCACCCGCCAACTGTCCAACGAGGCGGGGTCGGGCAGGCCCGGCTCCAGCATCAGCAGCAAGCCGCTCAACTCGCTGAGGAAGGGCGGGTGGTTGATGCGATACAGGTGGCGGGTCTGCAGGTAAATCCAGCCGCGCGCGACGTAGAACGCCTCGTCGAACGTCGGCGCTTTGGACAGCGAGCTGGCTACCGCCAGCCCAAAGAATAGCGCCAACAGGATGATGGCAAGGAGGAGATACCGGGTGGTGGACTCTGGTTTTTTCAATCTGTGTCAGCAATCAGCTTTCAGCGGTCAGCAGTCAGCCAGAGGCAGCGAACAGAAGCAATGCGCTATTTGTCTGTTCTGTCCGCTCGATTGGCCGCATGGCTCGAATTGTACCGATTATTCGTCAACCGCGTCAGCGATTTCAATTTTGAGGGGAAAGCGGGGTTCGTCGCCGTACCAGTAGGAGACCATCGCCCGGCCATACTTCTCGGACAGCATGTCCCGGATGCGCGTCGCCGCCTTTTCCACTGCCGACTCTGGCGAGGGCACCGCCGTCCCCTTCAACGTTTCACCCCGCACGGATAGCGACACGTCGGGGTGGGCCAGCGCGTTGCGGTACCAGTCGGTGCCTTGTTCCTCTTTGCCGGGATAGGATAACAGAAAAATCGCCCCGGCTTTGGCGTGGTAGACGAACCACAGTGTGACCGGGTGCGGCTGGCCGCTCACCCGCCCGGTGGTCGTCAGCGTGAGGACTTTAGCGCGCTCCAGCAATTCGGCAACCATCATCCCCCTTGCCGGGCGCTCGTCGCGCCGACGGCGGCCTCCAACAGGCCAATAGCGGCTTTCAGGTCGCGCCCGTCCGGGTCTTTCGCCGCGCTCAGACAGGCGAGGTTCAGCCCGGCCACCTCGGATGTTACCATGACGTAGTTGAGCGCGCGCGTCAACGTCTCCAGGTCGATCCCGCCGGGCGCGGGGTAGTCCACCGCTCCTAACTCGCCGGGGTCGAGCACGTCCACGTCCAGGTGCACATAGAGCGGCACGTCGGGAAGCGGGTATGAGGCCAGCTTTTCGACGTCCAGGAGGTGCGTCACGACACTGGATTCCAGCGCCTCGCGCTCCAGGGGGTCCAGGTCGCGCGCCCCGGCCAGCACCACGTCGGCCTCGGCGATGGGTTGGGTCACGCCTGCCGCGTGGGCAAGGGCTTGCTCGCCGCGCCCGACCAGCATCGCCAACGGCATGCCGCCCAGGAAGCCGCTGGGCGTCGTCTGTGGGGTGTTGAAATCGCCGTGGGCGTCGAACCACAGCACGCCCAGCGGGCGCTTTCCAGCCTGCAAGCCTGCCACCACGCCCAGGCTGCTCAGGCAGTCCCCGCCGACCACCAGCGGAAAGTAGCCCGCCCGCCGGGTCGCCGCCACCGCTTCGCCAAGCGTGCGCATGATGACCGCGATGCGCTCCTGAGAGGTGCCCTCCGGCAGGGGGGGCTCGACCAGGGTCCAGACGACAGCGCCGCCTGCAATGGCCGACAGTCGTTCGGCCAGCCCGGCAGCACGAAAGCGGGCGGCGGTTTCCGAATGGGAAATCCGGTTTTGATGGTCGAGGGCGTAGGGCACGCCCAGCAGCGCGATGTCCATCAGTCGCCAGCGCTACGGGCCGGGACGTGCGTCCAGCGTCAACGGCACGTCGAAGAACTCGCCGTCGCGGTAGATCGTAACCACAATCTCCTGTCCCACCTCCGTATTGGCGACCAGATAGCTTAGCAAATCGTCGAACTCTGTCATCGGCGTCCCGTCGATGGCGGTGATGATGTCGCCGCCCACCGTTACCGGCAAGCCGCGCACCTGAATCTCGGTGTCTCCACCACGCAACCTGGCCCGCGAAGCGGGCGAGTTGGGGGTGACGTTGCTAATCAGCACGCCTTCGGTGATGGGCAGGCCCAACGGCTCGGCCAGTTCGGCCAGCGAGAAATGCGGGTCGGAGCCAATGCCTATGTACGGGTAGGCCACCGTGCCCGTCGCCAGGATTTGTCCCACCGAGCGCTTGACCGTGTTGACCGGCACTGCAAAACCCACGCCAGTATTGACACCCGTCTCGCTGCGAATGGCTGTGTTCACCCCGATCACGCGCCCGTGCGAATCGAGCAGTGGCCCGCCAGAATTGCCGGGGTTGATCGAGGCATCTGTCTGGATGATTTCCGGGTTGCTGAAGGTGCCAACCTCGGGATTGGTGAAACTGCCGGGCAAGGTCCGGCCCAAGGCACTGACAATGCCCACGGTCATCGAGCCGGACAGACCAAACGGGTTGCCGATGGCGATGACCCGCTGGCCCACCAACAACTCGTCCGAGTTGCCCATCTCCACCGGCACCAGCCGCTCCACGGGGATGTCTGGCCGCAGGACGGCCAGGTCGGCGTAGGGATCGGTGCCCAGCAACTCGGCGATGGCTACACTGCCATCTGCGAACGTGACACGAATCTCGTCAGCGTTCTCGACGACGTGGTTGTTGGTCACGACCACCATGTCGCCTTCGTAATTGACGACGAACCCCGACCCACTGCCGAAATCGGACAAGCCGGTTCTGAACTCGGTGCTCACGTCGACGTTGACTACCGCCGGATTGACGCGCTGGTAAACGTTGATGAGCAGTTGTTCCTCGGCGTCGGTTTGGCTGATTAGCGTGTCGGGTATGGCGGTGGCCGTTGGGCCGGGTGGTGGTGGGGCGCTGGTCGGCTGCGCCGGTTGGACGCTGGGCGGTGCGTCGGTGAGGGTCGGCAACTCGCCGAGCGCCGAGCACGATATTCCGGCCAGCACCAGCAACGCCACGACCAACGCCCAGAGATGCCTGGGGGTCACGAAGCGGTTATCAGTGTTTTCCATGTTGACTCATTTCATGCTCACATCTCAGATCGCCTACGGTAAGCTAGTGCGTGCCGTTGCGCAGAACCGCCAGCTTTTCAAACAGTTCTCGCTCTTCCGCACTCAGGTTTGTCGGCAGGGTCACTTGAACCCTGACGTACAGATCGCCGGAGGCTTCGTTCTGGCGCAGTGAAGGCATCCCCTTGCCACGCAGGCGTATCTTTCGCCCGGCGGGTGTCTCAGGAGGAATTTTCAGCACCACCTCACCGGCCATCGTGGGCACGCTTACCTCGCCGCCTAACACGGCGGTGTACAGGTCCACGTTCAGGTCGCGGTACAAATCGTCGCCGTCGCGCTCGTAGAGCGGGTGTGGGTCTACCTCAACCGTCAGGTAGAGGTCCCCGGATTGGCCCCCGGCGCGCCCTGCCGCGCCCCTGCCGCGCACGCGGACGCGGGTGCCGGTGCGTGCACCGCGCGGAATCCTGACCGTGAGCTGCTCGCCGCTGCTCTTGGAGAGCGTGCGTGTGGTGCCATGGTACGCCTCTTCGAGCGTGATCTTCACCCTGCCGGTAAGGTCCTCACCACGGGCGCTGCGACGGGTTGCGCTGCCGAAGATGTCCTGCGAGCCACCCATCCCGCCGCCAAATATCGCGTTGAAGAAGTCGGAGAAGCCACCCCCCATACCGCCGAACAGGTCGTCCAGATTGTCGGTGGTGTAGACCCTCTGTCCGCCGCCGCCGCCGGAGAACCACTGCGAGAAGTCGAAGCCGCCCGGCGCGCCACCCATCCGCTCCCACTGGCGATAGCTGCTGCCCAACTGGTCGTAGCGGGCGCGCTTGGCCGGGTCGCTCAACACCTCGTGGGCCTCGTTGATTTGCTTGAACCTCTCTGAGGCGGACGGGTCGTCGGGATTGGCATCGGGGTGGTGCTGTCGGGCCAGCTTGCGGAAGGCTTTCTTGATATCTTGCTGGCTGGCATCCCTGGGGACGCCGAGCACTTTATAGTAGTCCTGGTATTCCATTACATTACTGTCCTAACCATTCCCAACTCTATGACCCTCACGTCAGGCCATTGAGTGTCTTCATAGTCAATTCTAACGAGTCAATTTGAGCAGTGTCAACACGGCTGTGGATTTCTTATGCGAAACTAATGAGCGCGTGGGACATGCTGGAACCGCCAGCCGGATCGAGCGCCAGACCGGACACGCGACCTCATCGTTTCTCGGGTTCCATCCTCAGCGCCCACGCCAGCGTGAAAACCAGCGCCACGGTCCAGACCCAGGCCAGAACGACGAACCCGGTTCCGCCTCCGCGCCGAACCAAGATGGTCTGGGAGGGTGTGGGGGACCGTGCATCGTAAAGCTGCTGGTAGGCCACCCCGTCAAATATCACCAGGAACTCCGGGGGAGTCTCACCATAAATCTGCTGTGCAATTGTCCAGAGTTCGCTACGGTGCTGGATGTCTTTCAGCGTCAAGAGATCGAGCATTAGAGAAGCGGGCAGGATGTAGCGGTAGGTCTGGTCTAGAGTCAGTTTAGCGCACGATACTACCCTGGAACGCGTAACATTGTAAATGACACCGAGAGAGAATGAAACCACAGGCTGACAAAGCACTAAGCTCAGGATGGGAACACAACTCCAGGTATTCTCCATGCAAACAGATTGCCGAACCGGCAGGCAACTCACTTCAAATCTGCGATAATTTCTCTAAACGCGCTCTTGTTTATTCGACTTTTCTTTGACGACGGTCAGACATTGTGATAAACTGAACACGATTCCACCAAATCGCCAGTTCCACAGCCGCCAACGGAGTACCACCGTGCTTGTCCAACAATACCTCCCCATCCTGGTTCTGGTCGTCCTTGCATCTGGTATTGCGCTGGCTCTGGTTTTTGCCTCCCGGCTGATGGGACCGTTCCGCCCAAGTCGTAAGAAACTCGCGCCATACGAATCCGGCATGACGCCGATTGGCCCGGCAGTGCGCCGCCTGCCCGTCAAGTTCTACCTCATCGCGGTGCTGTTCATCCTCTTCGACATTGAGGTCGTTTTCTTTCTTCCGTGGGCTGTGGTCTTCCGCCCGTGGATCGACATCAGCAAACAGCGCGGCGTCTTCCTGCTCATCGAAATGGCGGTCTTCATCGTGATCCTGCTGGTAGGCTACGTTTATGCCTGGAAGAAAGGCGCACTGGAATGGGAATAACGAAGAAACTGGGTAATCTGGGCGTCGTGACGACGACGCTTGAACAAGCCGTGAACTGGGCGCGCGCAGGCGCGATGTGGCCCCTGCTCTCCGGGCTGGCCTGCTGCGCGATCGAGATGATGTCCACGCAAGCGTCGCACTACGACATGTCCCGCTTTGGGATGGAGTTGATGCGCGCCAGCCCGCGCCAGAGCGACCTGCTGATCGTCGCCGGGCGCGTGACGCGCAAGATGGCCCCGGTACTGCGGCGGCTGTACGACCAGATGCCCTACCCGAAATGGGTGATTGCCATGGGCGACTGCGCCTCGTGCGGCGGTATCTTTAACAATTACGCCATCGTGCAAGGCGTGGACGAAATCATCCCGGTTGACGTGTACATTGCGGGCTGTCCGCCTCGCCCGGAACAACTGATTCACGGCACCATGATGCTGCACCAGAAAGTTCGCGGCGAGAAAATTAGCGACTGGACCTAGCCACGCGGGTGGACGTTGCCGTTCAGGCAACGTCCCAATATCCCTAACCCTGATAGGACCCTAGAGAACCATGAGCGACGTGCAAAACGCAGTCGAACGCATCCAAGCGCAGTTTCCCGACGCCATACGAGAGGTCGTCGAGTTTCGCGGCGAGACCACCCTGGTCGTGGACAAAGGGTCGCTGGTCGAGATTTGCACTTTTGCCCGCGACACCGAGGGCCTCGACTTTGACCGCCTGTCGGACCAGGCTGGTCTGGACTACTGGCCGGAGGAGCCGCGCTTCGCGGTTAGCTACGAGTTGTACTCGCTCCAGAACGGCACTGACCTGCGTATCAAGGTTTACACGCCCGGCGACGACCCGGAACTCCCGACACTGAGCGGCGTGTGGCCGACGGCTAACTGGATGGAGCGCGAAATCTGGGACATGTTCGGCATTACCTTCACCGGCCATCCTGACTTGCGCCGTATCCTGCTGCCGCACGACTGGACCGGCCACCCCTTGCGCAAAGACTACCCGCTTGGCTACGAGGAGGTACAATTCTCTTTCAACGTCGAGCGCATTGACGACCAGAAACCCTACGCCAAAGAGTGAAGCCGCCGGCTGAAATTGGACTGACTATGGGCCTGACTGAACGCGACTTAATCAACGTCACCGACATCGATACCGACCGCCAGACCGTCGAAACCACGCTCGAAGAGTTGCGCGGCGTAGTTTCTGACCGGGCCTACAGCGGCGACACGATGCTGCTCAACATGGGGCCACAGCACCCCAGCACGCACGGCGTGCTGCGCCTGCTGCTTGAATTGGACGGCGAGACCGTCGTCAACGTGGTGCCTGTCATCGGCTACCTGCACACCGGCATCGAGAAGAATATGGAGGCCAAGACGTACGTCAAGGCCCTGGTGATGACGGACCGCCTCGATTACCTCAACCCAATGGGCAACAATCTGGCCTACTCCCTGGCTATCGAAAAGCTGATGGAAGTCGAGGTGCCAGAACGCGCTCAAATCGCGCGCGTGCTGCTGGCCGAACTGACGCGTATCAACAGCCACCTGGTATGGTTAGGCACGCACGGTCTCGACGTAGGGGCGATGAGCGTCTTTCTGTACTGCTTCCGCGAGCGCGAATTCCTGCTCGACATCTTCGAGATGGTATCCGGCCAGCGTATGATGAGCAGTTACTTCAGGCCGGGCGGCCTGTGGCGCGACGTGCCTGAGGAGTTCTACGACACCGTAGAGGAATTCCTGAACTACTTCCCGCCCAAGATCGACGACTACGAGCGCTTGCTGACCAACAACCCGATCTTCCTGGAGCGCACGCAGGGAGTCGGCGTGCTCCCGCCTGACGAGGGCATCGCCTGGGGAGCCAGCGGGGGGACACTGCGCGGCTCCGGCGTCAACTGGGATATTCGCAAAGCGCATCCCTACTCTGGCTACGAAACCTACGACTTCGACGTGCCGCTCGGCGAGCATGGCGACGTGTATTCCCGCTACCAGGTGCGTATCGAGGAAATGCGGCAGAGTGTTCGCATCGCCTGGCAGGCGCTCGAACGGCTGAAGAAAGCCAAGGGGCCGTTCATCAGCGACGACCGCAAGGTGGTACCGCCGCCGCGCTCCGAACTGGGCCGCAGCATGGAGGCCGTCATCCACCACTTCAAGTTGTGGACGGAGGGTTTCAACGCGCCCAAGGGTGAGGTCTACGTCCGGGTGGAGTCGCCGCGCGGCGAGTTAGGCGTGCTCCTTTCCGGTGACGGCGGGCCGAAGCCGCACCGCGTCCGCTGGCGGCAGCCCTCGTTTTCCAACCTGCAAGCTCTGCCGGTGATGGCCAGAGGGCACCTCGTCGCCGACATGGTTGCCATCCTGGCCAGCATCGACATCGTGCTGGGCGATATAGATCGCTGACGACTGCTGAAAGCTGAGAGCTATACACATGTCACTTGCCGAAAAGTATCACGACCGGATTCAACATCACCTGTCGAAGTATCCCGACAAACGCTCGGCGGTGATGCCGTTGCTGTACATCGCCCAGGAGGAATACGGCCACCTGACGCCTGAAGCTGTGGACGAGGTGGCTGCCATTTTGGAGTTGGAAACCACCCAGGTCCACTCGCTGGTCGGTTTTTACACCATGTACTATGACCGGCCCAAAGGCAAATTCCTGATACAGATCTGCAACGACCTGCCCTGTGCGCTGTGCGGCGCGGATGAGTTCACCCAGAAGGTGGCCGAGTACCTCGGCATCGAAGTGGGCGAGACCACCGAGGATGGCCTTTTTACGCTGGAAAACGTCATGTGCGTGGCCGGTTGCGACAAAGCGCCCGTGATGCAGATCAATTTTAAGTATTATGAGGACCTGGACGAGGAGAAGGTCAAGCGGATTATCGATGACCTCCGGCACAGCACCGAGGCGGCTAAAGCGTTTAGGGGCTGACGACTACGAACGCCTGCTGGCGCTCTGGGAGACTACCGACCTGCCCATTCGGCCCGAAGGCCGCGACTCGCGCGAGGCGTTTGCCGCGCAGCTAGCCGGTGGGAGGCAAACGGTCCTGGGCATTGAGGTCGGTGACGAGCTGGTCGGCGGGGTGGTGGTCACACACGACGGGCGCAAGGGCTGGATCAACCGGCTGGCCGTCCACCCGGATTATCGCCGCCAGGGCATCGCCCGCGAGTTGTTGGCTGCCAGCGAGGAAAGGCTCAAGGCCGAGGGCATTCACGTCATCGCCGCGCTGATTGAAGGAGAGAACCCGGCATCGTACGCGCTATTTGATGCGGCAGGCTACGTCGTCCACCACGACATCACATATCTGACCAAGCGCGACAGTGCTGAGGCATAACACGCTCAAAACAGGAATTTCCAGTGACACGTATTTTACTGAGAGACATCGACACGCCCAACATCGCCCAGCTCGACGTTTATCTGGCGAACGACGGCTACGAGGGCCTGAAGAAAGCGCTCAAGCTCCAGCCGGACGAAGTGATCGAGCGGGTGAAAAGCTCCGGCCTGCGCGGGCGGGGTGGGGCGGGCTTCCCCACCGGCGTCAAGTGGGGTTTCATCCCCAAAGACCGCGACGCCTTCCCGGTGCGCTACGTGGTGGTCAACGCCGACGAGAGCGAGCCGGGTACCTTCAAAGACCGGCAACTGCTGACCTACAACCCCCACCAGGTGATCGAAGGCGCGCTCATCGCCGCGTACGCCATTCATGCCAACGCCATCTACATCTATTGCCGTGGCGAGTTCTGGGACCTGGCCCACGCGCTCGACGAGCACGTCGAGAGTGCGCGCGCCGGGGGCTTTGTCGGCAAGGACGTTCTGGGTTCCGGCTGGGACTGCGAGATTTACGTCCACCTGGGCGCGGGCGCGTACATCTGCGGCGAGGAAACCGCGCTGCTCGAATCGCTGGAAGGCAAGCTCGGCCAGCCACGCATACGCCCGCCGTTCCCGGCAGTGGAAGGTCTGTACGCCAGGCCCACCGTAGTCAACAACGTGGAAACGCTGGCTAACGTGCCGTTTATTATGGACAAGGGCGTCAACGCCTTCCGCGAGTTCGGCACCGAGCAAAGTCCCGGCACCAAGATTTTCAGTCTGAGCGGCCACGTCAACAATCCCGGCAACTACGAACTTCCGCTGGGCACCACCTTCCGCGAGTTGATCTACGAACACGGCGGCGGTATTCCCGGCGGCAAGGCGGTCAAAGGCATTTTGCCCGCCGGGGCCAGCGCGCCCATGATGCCCGGCAGCGACGACGTGCTCGACACGCCGATGACCTACGAGGACCTCCAGCAGCACGATTCGTCGCTCGGCTCGGCCTCCATCATCATTCTAGACGAGGACACCGACATGGTGTGGGCCGCGCGCAAGATGGTGCACTTCTTCGAGCACGAATCGTGCGGCAAGTGCACCCCCTGCCGCGAGGGCAACTACTGGCTCAAGCAGCTTTACGGGCGCATCAGCGCAGGGCAGGGCACGCCAGCCGACGTCGAAGTGGCCGACGAAGTTGCCGCTCAAATGCAGGGTAAGTGCCTGTGCGCGCTCGGCGAGTTCGCCCTCAACCCGGTGCGCGCCACCATCAAGCACTTCCCGGACGACTACGCGGCTTACGTGGAAGCGCAGAATGAGAAATCCGAGGCGGCCCGGCAACCCGCCGCCGCCAGCTAGGCTATTCAAATCGAGTCACGATAAATCGGACGCCTATGACCGAGAACAACACCGTAACCCTGACCATCGACGATGTGGAAGTCACCGTCCCGGCGGGCACGTTAATCGTCGACGCGGCCAAGAAGTACGGCATCGACATCCCCGTTTTTTGCTACCATCCCAAGCTGGATCCGGTGGGCATGTGCCGCATGTGCCTGGTGGAAGTCGGCGCGCCGCGCCCCAGCCGCGAGACGGGCGAGATGGAGCTGGCCTGGTACCCCACCCTGCAAACCGCCTGCACGATGACCGTGGTGGAAGGCATGGTGGTCCGCACCGCCACTGAAAACGTGACCCAGGCCCGCGACGACATCATCGAGTTCCTGCTCACCAGCCACCCGCTCGATTGCCCCATCTGCGATAAGGGCGGCGAGTGCCCCCTGCAAAACCTGACCATGCGTCACGGGGCGGGTACCAGCCGCTTCGACTTCGACCAGAAGATGCACCTCGACAAGCACGTGCCGCTGGGCGAATTGATCTACCTGGACCGCGAGCGCTGCATCCAGTGCGGGCGCTGCACGCGCTTCTGCGACGAGATCGTGGACGACCCGGTGCTGGCCTTCCGCCAGCGCGGGCGCAGGCTGCAGATCATCAGCACCAGCGAGCCGGGCTTCGACAGCTATTTCTCCGGCAACACCACCGACATCTGCCCCGTCGGCGCGCTGACCACGGCGGACTTCCGTTTTGGCGCGCGTCCCTGGGAGATGGGCCACGTGGCGACGGTGTGCTCTCACTGCCCGGTGGGTTGCAACATGAGCTTCAGCACCCGCACCGACAGAGACGCCGGTGGGCAGGTTGTCGTCAAGCGGGTGATGCCCCGCCAGAACGAGCAGGTCAACGAAATCTGGATTTGCGACAAAGGCCGTTTCGGCCACCATTTCACCAACTCGCCGGAACGCCTGACCCGCCCGTTGATGCGCGAGGGCGGCGAACTGGTCGAGAAAGACTGGCCGGAAGTGATGGCGACGCTGGTCGCCAAGCTCAAAGCGGTCAATGCGGACGTGGCCGGGCTGGCCGGGTCGCGCCTCAGCAACGAGGACCTGTACGCCTTTCAGAAGCTTATCCGGGGGATGGGCAGCAACCACCTGAACGTCTACCCGGCCCGGCTGGACTGCGGCGACCTCGTCGCACAGGTGGGCGTGGGCCAGGGCACCAACCTGGGGACGCTGGGTAAGGGCGACGTGATTCTGGTGGCGGCCTCCGACCTGGAGGAGGAAGCACCTATCTGGTGGCTGCGCGTCAAGCAGGCCACTGACCGGGGTGCGACGCTCATCGTGATTAACGGGCGGCCCACCAAGCTGGATCGCCACGCGACGCACAACTTGCGCGCCGCTTTCGGCGACGAAGCCGCCACGCTGTACGCTCTGCTGGGCGCAGCCATCGACGAGGCCCGCTCAGGCCGCGAGGTTGATGGCCTGGATGATCTGGTCAGCAAGCTGGGCGCGTTCAAGGCCGACGACGCGCAGCAGGCCGCCGCCGAGGCTATCGCCGCTGCGACGAACGTCGTCGCCATCGTCGGCAATGAGGGTCTGAGCCGCGACGGTGGCCGGGCGTTGGCCCAGGCAGCCGCCAACCTGCTGACCGGCACGGGCCACGTGGGACGCCCGAACAACGGTTTGCTGGTGGTCTGGCCGGGCGCGAACGTGCAGGGTGCTTTCGACGTGGGTATCTCGCCGCAATGGGGGCCGGGCTACCAGCCGCTGAGCGTGCCGGGTCTGGACACCATCGGCGTGCTGAACGGGGTCAAGAGCCGCTCGGTCAAGGCGCTCTACATCGCGGGGGCGGACCCTGCCGCCGAAGACCCCGCCGCCGTCGAGGCGCTCAACGCCGCCGAATTCGTCGTCGTACAGGACATGTTCCTGACAGAGACGGCACGCCTGGCCGATATCGTGCTGCCCGTTCAAAGCGTGGCCGAGCGCGAAGGCACCTACACCAGCGGCGAGCGCCGCGTGCAGCGCTTTTACCCCGCCATCCCGGTGGTGGGCCAGAGCCGCGCCGACTGGGACATCTTCCGTGAGGTGGCCGAGAGCCTGGGCCTGGAAACCGTCCCTGCCGCTGCCGCCTCCATTCTGCTGGAGATTGGGCAGGCCGTCCCGGCGTACGCGGGTATCACCTACCAGGAATTAGCCAAAGTCGAAGAGCAGTGGCCGGACGTGGGTGGCGATGACCTCTACTACGGTGGCACCGCCTTCCAGAACACGCGCGGCCTCGGCATCCAGTGGGCCACGCTGGCCGACGACCCAGACGCGGCGTTGAGCGTGTCCTGGATTGAGCCGGCGGAAGCCCCACAGCCAGCGGGCGGCGAGCTGCTCGTGGTACCGACGACTGTGCTGTACAATCGTGAGACGGCTTTCGCGCAGAGCGTGGTGGTACACCAGCGCGTGCCCCTGCCTTACGTGGCGCTGCATCCCGCCGACGCCGAACGGCTGGGCGTGGCGACAGGCGACGCCGTGCTGTTGAGCGTGAACGGTCACGAGGTACAGGCCAGCGCACGCGTGGACGACGAAGGGGCCGAAGGCAGCGCCCCGCCAGGCGTGGCCCTGCTGCCGATGAAACTACAGGTTGCGGCCACGCCCACCCAGGCCGTGACCGCGACGGTGCAAAAGGTGACAGGCTAGCTTAATGCTCACTGGAATCCTGATCGAAGCGTTCATCAAGAGCGCGCTGATTCTCTTCACACTCCTGACCGGTTTCGCCTACCTCACCCTGCTGGAACGGCGCTTTCTGGCCGCCCTTCAGGCGCGCGTCGGGCCGAACCGCGTGGGGCCGTTGGGTTTGCTGCAACCCCTGGCCGACGGGCTTAAGCTGTTCTTCAAAGAAGACATCGTGCCGACCAACGCCGACAAGCTGGTCTTCGCGCTGGCCCCGGCCCTGACCGGCATCCCGGCGCTGATTATCCTGGCTGTGGTGCCGATTGGCGGGACGATCTTCATCCCGGAGATCGTCGGCGGGCGGATTCCCATCGGCCCGATTGAAATCGGGCAACTCATCAACGTCGCCGCCTTTGAAATCGCCTTGCCCTTCAGAAACCTGGACATCGCGGCCACCGAAATCCAGCTTGGCCTGTCCGACATCAACGTCGGCGTGCTCTACATCCTGGCGGTAACGTCTATCTCGGTGTACGGCATCGTGCTGGCGGGCTGGTCGTCGGCCAACAAGTACGCCATGCTGGGCGGGCTGCGGTCCTCGGCGCAGATGATCAGCTACGAATTGGCGATGGGGCTGGCTATCGTCGGCCCGATATTGCTGACCGGCTCGATGAGCCTGGGCGCGATTGTCGATGCCCAGGCGCGCATCTGGTACGTGTTCCCTCTGCCATTCTCGGCGGCCATCTTCATGATTACCGCGCTGGCCGAGATCAACCGCGCGCCCTTCGACCTGCCCGAAGCCGAGCAGGAGCTGACCGCCGGGTATCACACCGAATACAGCGGCATGAAATTCGCCCTGTTCTACCTGGGCGAGTACATCAAGATGATCGCCGTCAGCGTCATCGCGACCACGTTGTTTTTTGGCGGCTATCGCCTGTTCGGCCTGGAAGAATTACTGCCCATCCTGGGACCGTTCATCTTGTTCGGCAAGGTGCTGGTCTTCCTGCTGGGGATGATCTGGGTGCGGGCCACGCTCCCGCGCTTCCGGTATGATAAGCTGATGGCCTTTGGTTGGAAGGTGCTGCTGCCGCTCTCGCTGGCAAGTGTCGTCGTCACCGCTATCGTATTGGTTTTTTGGCAGTGAGGGGAAAAGACTGACGTATGTTTATTGAAATCATCAAGGGGCTGGGCACCACGCTCAAGCACACGTTGAGCGAGCCGGTCACTTTCCAATACCCCGAACAAAAGCGCCCGCTGCGGGAGCGATTCAAGGGACGGCACATCCTCAAGCGCTACGACGACGGCCTGGAAAAGTGCATCGGGTGCGCGCTGTGCGCCGCCGCCTGTCCCGCCGACGCGATCTGGGTAGAAGCCGCCGAGAACACCGACGCGGAGCGCTACTCGCCGGGCGAGCGCTACGCCAAGACCTACGAAATCAACATGCTGCGCTGCATCTTCTGCGGCTACTGCGAGGACGCCTGCCCCACCGAGGCGATTGTCTTGGGCCACGAGTACGAACTGTCGTTCACCAGCCGCGCCGATGCCATCTACACCAAGGATATGCTGCTGGAGATGGTCCCGGAAGGCGGTGTGGACGTTCCGCAGCAGGTCGAGCCGGGCACCTTTGACCGCGCGATTCCCGACATGGAAGACCCGAAGTAGAGGAGGGATATGGCCGGGCTGATTATCTTCGTCATCGTAGGCGTCATCGCCGTGGTAGCGGCGCTGGGCATGCTGCTCAGCAACAACGCCGTCCACTCCGCGCTATACCTCATCCTGAACTTCGTGTGCGTGGCGATTTTCTACCTGCTGCTCAACGCGCCCTTCCTGGCGATGGTCCAGATCACCGTTTATGCGGGCGCGATCATGGTGCTCTTCTTGTTCGTCATCATGCTGTTAGGCGCGGAACAGGTGCCGCTCAGCTCAAGCCTGCGCTGGCAGATGCCGCTCGGCGTGGTGATGGCGCTGGCGCTGCTGGGGACGGCGGCTTATGCCATCATCAGCGGCGGCGTGACGCTGGCCCCGCAAGAATTGGCCTCCGAGGCTGAGGCGTTTGGCAGCCCGTTCCAGATTGGCGACGTTCTGTTTCAGAATTACCTGTTCCCATTTGAGCTGACCTCCGTGCTGCTGCTGGTGGCAATGATCGGCGCTATCGTGCTTACGAAGGACGAGCAACCCAAAAAGGAAACTGATTGAGGTAGGGGCAAACGGCCGTTCGCCCCTACTGCCGAGAGTTGACTATCATGACCGAAACCGAACTGATTGTCCCGACCAATTACTACATCATTCTGAGCGCCGTGTTGTTCAGCATCGGAGTGGCGGGTGTGCTGTTGCGGCGTAACGCGATTATCATTTTCATGTCTATCGAGTTGATGCTGAACTCGGCCAACCTGGCTTTCGTCGCTTTCGCGCGGAGCTTCGCCGACGTGGCCGGGCAGGTCTTCGTGTTTTTCGTCATCACGGTGGCCGCCGCCGAAGTGGCCGTCGGGCTGGCGCTGATCGTGACCATCTTCCGCACCAAGAAGAGCATCGACATCGACGAAATGCACATGCTCGAAGGCTGAATGCTGACGCACGAGGACTTATGGACGCGCTCTTCTCGATTGTACCCCTCATCGTTTTCTTCCCATTGCTGGGCGTGGTAATTAACGCCTTCTTTGGGCGCAGTTTCATGACCGACGAGGACAGTATCGGTCCCGGCGTGTTCGCCTCGCTGATGGCGGGGCTGTCGCTGGTGGTGGCCTTGCTGATGCTCGTCGGTCTGCTGGTGGACCCCGGCGGCGCGGAAGTGCCGTTCCTGAAGTGGATTCAGATCGATGCGGGCGGCCTGCGCGTGGATATTCGCTGGACGTTCCTGGTCGACACGCTGTCGGTCATCATGATGCTGGTCGTGGCGGGCGTCGGCACGCTGATTCACATCTACTCCATCGGCTACATGCGAGGCGACGAGCGCTTCCCGCGCTTCTTCACCTACATGAGCCTGTTCCTGGCCTCGATGCTGATCCTGGTGACCGGGGCCAACTACTTGATGCTGTTCGTCGGCTGGGAACTGGTGGGGCTGTGCTCCTTCCTGCTGATCGGCTTCTGGTTTGACCGCTCGAAGGACGGCGCGTACAACTCTTATGCGGCCAAGAAAGCCTTCGTGGTCAACCGCATCGGCGACTTCGGCATGATTCTCGCCATCTTCCTGATCTTCTGGACCTTCGGCACGCTCAACTTTGGCCCGCCGCCCCTCGAAGGGGACGAGCATGGGGGGCACGCTGCTCCGGCCATCAGCGAAGCGGAACCCGGTGTGTTCGCGCTGGCCGCAGAGTACGAGGCGGCAGGACGCGAGATTCAATTCGGGAGTTTCAGCCTGCCTTTCGCCGGTGGTTTTTTGAGCGTGATGACCATCGTCACCCTGCTGCTGCTCCTGGGGGCCACGGGCAAGAGCGCGCAAATCCCGCTCTTCGTCTGGCTGCCAGACGCGATGGCCGGGCCGACGCCCGTCTCGGCCCTGATTCACGCCGCGACGATGGTCACGGCGGGCGTTTACATGATTACCCGCTCTAACGTGCTCTACGCGATGGCCCCCATCTCGTCGGGTGCTGTCGCCATCGTCGGCGGGGCCACTGCACTGCTGGCTGGCACCATCGCCGTCGCCCAATACGACATCAAGCGCGTGCTGGCCTATTCGACCATCAGCCAGCTTGGTTTCATGATCGCCGCCGTCGGGATGGGCGCGTACGTGGCCGGGATGTTCCACCTGGCAACCCACTCCTTCTTCAAGGCGCTGCTCTTCCTGAGCGCCGGGTCGGTCATCCACGGCATGCACCACGGCGAGGAGGTGGTCCACCACAGCGGCGGTCATATTGAGGACGACTTCGACCCGCAGGACATGCGCTTCATGGGCGGCCTGCGCAATCACATGCCGACCACCACCTGGGTCTACATCGTCGGCGCGCTGGCGCTGGCGGGCATCCCGCCGCTGGCCGGGTTCTGGTCGAAGGACGAAATCCTGGCCGACGCCAGCCACGCTAACTTCCCGGTTTACATCCTGCTGACTATCGCCGCCTTCTTTACCGCCTTCTACATGGGCCGCCAGGTCTTTCTGGTGTTCTACGGCGGCGAGCGCAGCGACTCGGCCCGGCACGCCCACGAAAGCCCGCGCGTGATGACGGTGCCGCTCATCGCGCTGGCGCTTCTCTCGATTTTCGGCGGTCTGATGAACCTGCCTTTTGGGGGGCTGCACCAACTGGCTTCGTTCATGGAGCGCAGCGTGGTGCACGCCCACGCGGGCGAGTTCGTGCCGTCGGTGGCCGCCATCTCGACGGTCCTGGCGCTGATTGCTATTTTCGTCGCCTGGGTCGTCTATGGCCGCCAGCCGGTTCAGGCCGAGGAGCGCGACCCGCTCACCGCGATGGGCTTGCTGTTTACCGTGCTCAACAACAAGTGGTACGTTGACGAGATTTACAACGCCGTCTTCGTCAACCCCTTTAAGACGCTGGGTAACGTGCTGGCACTCGTCGTCGACGGGCAATTCTGGCATGACTTCTTCCACGACGGCTTGCTCGTGGCCGGGTTTAACGGCTGGTCGCGGCTGCTGCGGGACCCGATAGACCTCGGCTTGGTCGATGGCTCGTTCAACAGCCTGGCGGAAGGGGTGCGGGGCAGCGCTCAACGCCTGCGCCGCGTGCAAACCGGCTACGTGCGGAACTACGCGCTGGCAGTAGCGCTGGGTGTGGTGGGCATCGTCGCCTACCTGGTGCTGCGCCGCGTCTTTTAGCGAGGAGATGAGGGCCGGGGGCAATGATCGCCACCCTTGGCAGTACACCAACATTGCGTGAGGAACGCCCATGACAGATGCCGTTTTTCCTTCTCTGATAACGCTCATTCTGGCGCTCCCAGTCGTCGGGTTCGCCGTGGTGCTCTTTGTCCCGAAGAACAGCCACGACGTGATTCGCTGGACTACGCTCATCACGTCGATCATCACCTTCGTGGTGTCGCTGTTCTTGCTGGGCATGGACAGGAGCTTCGGTGGCTTGCAGTGGGTGGAACAAACCCCCTGGATTCCAACCGCCAACATCAGCTACGCGGTTGGCGTCGACGGGTTGAGCATTCTGCTCGTCTTGCTGACGACCCTCATCATGCCGCTGGCGATAGCCTCCTCGTGGACGGCTATCGAAGAGCGTGTCAAGGAATACTACCTGTTCATGCTCGTCCTGGAGACGGGGATGCTGGGCGTCTTCGTCGCGCTCGACCTGTTCCTGTTCTACGTCTTCTGGGAATTCACGCTGGTGCCGATGTACTTCCTGATCGGCATCTGGGGCGGGGAGCGCCGCACCTATGCGGCCATCAAGTTTTTCCTGTACACGATGGCTGGCTCGATCCTGATGCTGCTGGCGATTCTGTGGCTGGGCATCACCAACGACACCTTCTTCCTGCCTGACCTGATCGGCACCGCCATGCCGACCAACGTCGAGCGCTGGTTGTTCCTGGCTTTCGCCGCCGCCTTTGCCATCAAAGTGCCCTTGTGGCCGCTGCACTCGTGGCTGCCCGACGCCCACGTCGAAGCGCCCACGGCTGGCTCGGTCATCCTGGCGGGCGTGTTGCTGAAGATGGGCACCTATGGCTTCGTGCGCTTCAACCTGCCGTTGTTCCCCGAAGCCTCGCGCCTGTTTGCCCCCTATATTGCCGGGCTGGCTGTGATCGGGATCATTTACGGCGCGTGGGTGTCCTACGCCCAGACCGACGTTAAGAAACTGGTCGCTTATTCGTCCGTCAGCCACCTGGGCTTCGTGATGCTAGGCATCTTCGCGCTGAACTCTGTCGGCGTCGAAGGGGCAATCCTGCAAATGGTCAACCACGGCCTGAGCACGGGCGGGTTGTTCCTCATGGTCGGCATGCTTTACGAGCGCCGCCACACCCGCGACATGGACGCCTTCGGCGGCATCTGGCGCGTGATGCCCGTCTACGGGGCGCTCTCGCTCATCATCACGCTCTCGTCGATGGGCCTGCCCGGCCTCAACGGATTCGTCGGCGAGTTCAGCATCTTGCTCGGCTCGTTCAACTCCGACCTGAGCTTCTGGTTCACCGCCTTCGCCGCCGTCGGCATCATCCTGGCGGCCATTTACCTGCTGTGGATGTTCCAGAAGGTTTACATGGGGCCGCTCGACGAGAACAGCCCCAACGCCAAGCTGCTGGACCTGAACACGCGCGAGGTCGTCGTGCTGGTGCCCATCGTCTTGCTCATCTTCTGGATTGGCCTGTATCCCGCGCCGTTCTTCGGCCTGATCGACTCGTCGGTCAACGATTTGGTGGTGGGCCTGGGAGCCGCCGTCCTCGCCGCCCGCTGAGGCAGCTATCAGCTTTCAGCCACCAGCAGTCAGCGAGTTGACTTCGCCGTGCGTAAGTTTCGAGATTACAAAGTCTGGCAACGGGCAATGGATTTCGTGGAGGCTGTTTACCGTACCAGCACCGACTTTCCAACGAATGAGCGATATGGTCTTACCAGTCAACTGAGACGAGCCGCTACATCCGTTCCTCTCAACATCGCTGAGGGCGCAGGTGCCTCCTCTGACAAAGAGTTCAGCCGCTTCCTCTCGGTTGCCCTTCGCTCGACCTATGAAGTTATGACAGCGGTTGAACTGGCACAACGGCTGGGATTCTGCACAGATTCAGAGAGCAGAGCACTTCTGGATGAAGCCGACCAAATCGCGGCTATGCTAGCGGGACTGCGAAAGAAACTTGGCGGTACGCATCGCATAGCCGAACAGGCTACCGACTACGAAATATCTGTATTTGAAACGCTGCTGACAGAGGATAACCCTTACAAACCAGAGCCACCTGTTTGAAGCTGACCGCTGAAGGCTGACTGCTGGCTGCTGCTGTTGTTGGAGACTGCCAATGCCCACTCTTACCTTTGGAGCACTCAACCTCCTCGCCATCTTGCCGATACTCATCGTCGTCGGCTGGGCGTGCGTGCTGCTGATGGTGGACCTCTTCCTGCCGCCGGGCCGCAAGCGCGTGACCGCCTGGCTGGCCTTCGTGGGTTTGCTGGCCGCGCTGGTCGCCACCGTTTTGCAGATTGGCACCTCTCAGGAAGCCTTCGGGGGCATGCTGGTGGTGGACGGCTTCGCCATCTTCCTGAACATCGTCTTTCTGGTGACGGCGCTGTTGGGCGTGCTCATCTCGACGCACTATCTGGCCCGCACCGGCATCGAGCGCGGCGAATACTACGCGCTGCTGCTATTCACCACCAGCGGCATGATGGTCATGACCATCGCCGCCGATCTGATCGTCGTCTTCCTGGCGCTCGAACTGCTGTCCATCCCGCTCTACATCATGGCCGGATTTGCGCGGCCCAAGCTGGCCTCGGAAGAGTCGGCCATGAAGTACTTCCTGCTGGGCGCGTTTGCCAGCGCTTTCCTGGTGTACGGCATCGCGCTCACCTACGGCGCGACGGGTAGCACCGGCCTGGAAAACGTCGTCGCCGCGCTGAGTGGCGAGGTAGCGCGCAGCCCGCTTTTGCTCATCGGCATGGGCCTGATTCTGGTCGGGTTGGGTTTCAAGGTGGCCGCCGTGCCTTTCCACATGTGGACGCCGGACGTGTACCACGGCGCGCCGACACCCGTCACTGGCTTCATGTCGGTGGGGGCCAAGGCGGGCGGCTTCGCGGCGCTGCTGCGCGTCTTCGTGACCGCTTTCCCGGCGATGGCCGTCGAGTGGGGCCTGCTGGTGCAGATAGTGGCGGCGGCGACGCTCATTCTCGGCAACGTGGTCGCCATCTCGCAGACCAACATCAAGCGCATGCTGGCCTACTCCAGCATCGCCCACGCGGGCTACATTCTGATGGCCGTCGCGGCCTCGGCGGACGGAGCCGTCGCCGATCTGGCCGTCAGTTCGGCGCTGTTCTATTTGCTGGCCTATACCTTTACCAACCTGGGCGCGTTCGCCGTCGTCATCGCCCTTGAGCGCGACGACGGCAGCGGTGGCGAGTTGGACGACTTTGCCGGGCTGGGCCGGGCCAAACCGTTGACTGCTCTGGCGATGGCGCTGTTCATGCTCTCGCTGACCGGCATCCCGCCCGCAGCCGGGTTTGTCGGCAAGTTCTTCGTCTTCCAGGCCACGCTGCAAGCCGGTCTGATCGCGCTGGCGATTGTCGGCGTCGTCACCAGCCTGATCTCGGCTTACTATTACCTGCGCGTGGTGATCATCATGTACATGCGCGACTCAGAGGCCGAGCCTGCCGTCGCGCTGCAACCCGCCCTGCGCGCCGCACTGGTGCTGACCGGCCTGGGGACGTTCGTGCTGGGCGTGATTCCCACCCCGATGTTTGATTTGGTGCGGCAATCGCTGCTGACGCTATACGGATAGCTTGTAAGCGTTTCCAGAGGCATCCCGGAGCCGACCAGATTGGTCGGCTCTTCGCCTACAAGGTCCATTTTGCATACAGGCCCAAGCTGAATACAATGGACCTGCAGCGTACCGTCAGGCCAAGCGCACGACAGGAGGAGGCAGCATGAGCGGCGATACCCAGCCCTTCCGGCCCACGCACCAACCCTGGCCGGAGAACCCCTCCGAGCAGTGGATTTACGCGTTGGAGCACATGAACACGGGCGAGTACGATTTGGCCCTCAAGCACTGTAGGCGTGCTATCGAAATCTGGCCGGACTACTATAACGCCTGGCTGCTGATGGCGACTGCACTGGAGAAGTTGAACCGGCTGGACGAAGCGCTGGAAGCCGTGCAGCGCGGCTCGGAGATCGCCGTCGAGGAACTGAGCCAGGCCTGGAACACTCAGGCTTTCCTGCACATCGCTCGCGGCGAGTTCCAGGACGCGCTGACCGTCGACCGCGTGCTGGACCTGGTGGACCCTACCCGGCACGGGATTGTGCGCTACCGGCAGGCCATCGCCAACCTTCAGCTAGGCAACACCGAGGAGGCCCTGGAATGTCTGGCCGACGCCATCCGCTTCCGGCCAGAACTGCGCGAGCGGGCCATGCAGGAACCTCTGCTGGGATCTGTGCGCGAGTACATCCCAGGGCTGGCCCCACCGGAGTAGGTGCTACTGAGTTTCTCTCTGCATCGAAAAAAGCGCAGGCGGCTCGTTGCGGAGCCGCCTGTTATCTTGTGGCGTCGATGGTGTGGGTCTGCTGGCTGCGCTCAAGCTACCTCCGCCGGAGTGGGCACCATGCCTTCGAGGATACGCTCGAGGGCCATCGTGTGGCTGCACACGCCCCGGCTGGCGAAGAAATCGCAATCGCATTCCCAGGTATCATTTTCGAAATGGACGGTGTGGGGACTGTTTTCGCCGTTAAACGTAACGCTAAACTGGTTGAAGTGAATACGATCCCGTTCCTCCGCGTAGCGCTTGGCTTTCTCAATCTTACCGATCATCCCGTAGTCCACTCCCAAACCTCCTTTACTGCATCTATTAGGATAAGCGTGCGTCTGTAAAAAAGCACGCAGGCGCATGTCACCTACGTGCTTAGAGAGCCATCAATTGTCGAAACCCCGCTCATAGTACTTACAGTCTACACCCAGAGCAGTCCCCAGTCAACCCACGCTTTGCCTATGATTGACTGCCGGGAAATGGCCGAAAAGTATGAGGAGCGGCGCGCTCGCAACCGCTCCTCGTTAAGGATGGGGAATCAATCCTGGGGGTTAGATGCTCTCGTCGGGAACGCCAGGCCCGAAGGGAGGCATTCCGCCGCCGGGTCCCTGGCCGAAAGCGCCGTCCTGGTGGGGAGGTCCATCACCCTCGCCGCGCGGCTCGAACGTCTTGTTCAGCATCTCCGGCAGCCGTTCGGCGGCCTGCGCCAGCATCTCGTCGGCGCGCGCCTGATCCAGCCGCCCGTTGGCGACCGCCTCGTCCAGCCTGGCCTCCATGTCGGCCAGCACGTCAGCCACGAAGGCATCGACATCCACACCGTTCTCGGCCAGCACCTCGGCGGGCGTCTTGCCGCTCTGAAGCTCGGCGACGACTTCTTCCGCCGTGAGGCCGGTGGCCTCTGCGGCCTGCCCGACGATGCCGTGGCCGATGCGCTTACCCCTGCCGAGACCGGGACCGAGAGGACCCTCGAATTCCTGGTTCAACATCTCCGGCAGCCGCTCGGTGGCCTGCTCCAGCATTTGGTCGGCGTGCTCCTGGTCGATCTTCCCATCGGCGACGGCTTCGTCCAACCTGGCTTCGATGTCGGCCAGCACGTCGTCCACGAAGGTGTCCGGGTCCGTGCCACTCTCGGTCAGCACCTCGGCGGGCGTCTTGCCGCCCTTGAGTTGGGCCAGCACGTCTTCAACCGTCTGGCCGACGGTCTCGGCCAGTTGCCCGAAAATGCCGCGCCCGAAGTGCTCGCCCTTGCCGCCCCCGTCAGGCCGGTCAGGCAGGTTTTCAAACGTCTGGTCGAGCATCTCTGGCACCCGCTCGGCGGCCTGGGCCAGCATCTCGTCGGCGCGGGCTTGATCCATCACCCCGTTGGCGACAGCTTCGTCCAGCCTGGCCCCCATGTCGGCCAGCACGTCATCCACGAAGGCATCGACATCCGCGCCGTTCTCGGTCAGCACCTCGGCGGGTGTCTTGCCACCCTGAAGCTCGGCGACGACCTCTTCCGCCGTCAGGCCGGTGGCCTCCGCCAGCCGTTGAACAGGGGCATGCGGTCCGCGCCCGCGTCCCGGGAATCCTTCCGGGGGTTCTTCCTGCGCCAGGGCTGTCCCGGCGACCAGCGCGGCCAGGATACCGACCAGCACCAGCGCGCCTATGCCCTTACGCGTCCATTTCTTGAACATTACCGTTTTACCTCCAAACGACGTTTATTCTCGAACCTGCACACTATGATAAACGCCACCTGTAAAGGCAAAATGGGGGAATTGTAAAAAATCTGTAATTTCCTGGTCAGGAGGCTGCTTCCAGGGCGGGTTGGGGCTGCGCCGGGTCGGCCTGAGCCGCCTGCCGGTTGACGATGGCTATCCCGCCGATAATCAGCACGCCGCCGACGATCAACCGCCAGGTAATCTCCTCGTCCAGCACGATAGCGCCCAGGAGGAAAGCGTTGACCGGCAGCATATACGTCACCAGCGAGGCGCGCGTCGCGCCCATTTCCCTGATGATGAAAAAATACAGGATGTAGGCCAGACAGGTGCCCAGCAGGCCCAACCAGCCCACCGCGAACCACGTCCGCCCGCTGATCTGGGTTGCCAGCGGGTCCTCAAACAGAAAGGCACTGATGGCCACCGGCACCACAGCGAAAGCCTGCGCCCCGCCCGACAACACCAACGGCTCGACGTGGCGCAGGGAGCGCCGGGTCACGACGACGGTAATCGCGTAACAGGCCGCTGCCAGAACCACCGCCAGTTGGCCCTGCACGTTGCCAAACGCCGTGCCCAGTCCCGCGCCCGCTCGTACCTGGGCTACCCCCGCCGACAACTCATCACTGAAGATGAGCACCACGCCCGCGAAACCTATCGCCAGCCCCAGCAGCCGCAGCCGGGTGATGCGTTCGTCGGACAGCGCGAAGTGGGCCACGACCAGCGCGAAAAGGGGCGTCGTCGCGTTCAGGACGCCCGCCACGCCGCTGGCGATGAATTTCTCACCCCAGGTAATCAACACGAACGGAACGGCGGTGTTGAACATCGCGACGAACACCAGAATCGCCAGCGTGTGCCGGTCCATCGACACCGGCTGGCGCATCAGCGCGATGATCGTCCATAAGCCAATCGTGCCGATCCCAACGCGCAGCATCACCAGCGTGAACGGCTGCAAATCTTCCAACCCGATCTTGATAAACAGAAATGACGACCCCCAAATCGTGCCCAGCAACAAAAACGCTCCCCAGACTCTGGCCTTTTGCATTCGGTTTTTCTCTCCGTCGATGAAAGTTGTAGAAGGATGACGCCCGATTCGCCGGTTGGTGCCTATCTGGCCCCTTCCAGGTCCAGTAAGGCCCGCTTGATGTGCAAGCCCCCGCCGTAGCCGCACAAGTCCCCGTTGCTGCCGATAACCCGGTGGCAGGGAACGACGATGGGCAGCGGATTGGCCCCGTTGGCCGCCCCGACGGCCCGCGCTGCATTGGGCCTGCCGATCTGTGTGGCAATCTGGCCGTACGTCACCGTCTGCCCGAAGGGCACCGCCGCCACCGCCTCCCAGACCATCTTCTGGAACGGCGTCCCCCGCAAATCCAGGGGCAGGTCAAACGCCTCCAGCCTGCCCTCCAGGTAGGCGGCTAGCTGCCCCGCCGCGCTGGTCAGAGCCGGTGCCGCCGGGCCGGGAATCGCCGGGCCAGCGTGCCGCGCCAGCCACATCTCGAACGACTCCGGCGTCTCGTCGCCCAGCGCAATCTTGCACAGGCCCGCCTCGGTAGCAGCCAGCCGCACCGGACCAATGGCAGTCTCGACCTGTGTCGTCACCGCACTCATCGTAAAATCCCCTTATGTCGGCGCATACAGCCCTCTCTCGCCGGGCAAGACCCCTTCCAGGGCCAGCAGGCGCGCCTTGGTCTTGGACCCGCCGCCGCCGCTGTAGCCGCCCAGCGACCCATCTGTCGGGACCACCCGGTGGCATGGAATCAGAATCGGTACCGGGTTGCGGCCTAGTGCGTTGCCCACCGCACGGACGGCTTTTGGCCTGCCGATGCGCCGCGCGATCTCCTTGTAACTCACGATTTCGCCCGGCGGCACCTCACTGGTGGCCTGGAGGACCTCTCGCTGGAAGTCGGTCAGCCTGCGCAGGTCCACCGGAAAATCGAACCCCTCTCGCTCACCGCGAAAGTACTCGCCCAACTGGCGCGTCACCGGGGCCACGCGCTCCGGCGCGTGCACGTATGCCACCTCTCGTTTGGACAAATGATGCTCCCGCAGATGCTCCAGATAGGCAGCTTCGTCGGCCAGCCCGAAATCGACGCTGACCACCCCCTGGTCGGTGACGGCGGCATACACCACGCCGATGGGCGTCGGCAGCGAGTCGTAATACAGCACCAAACGCTGCCCGGCCCACCACCCGTCAAGCGCCTCGCGCATCGTCTCCAGCGCGGCTTCGGGCGGCCCTTCGGCCCACAGCGCATCCAGCGCGGAAAGGATCGGGTCTGGCTCGGCCTGTGAGTCACGCGGCGCTTCATCACCTAACCAGGCCATCAATTTGCCCTTTTCATCCTGAGGCGTCCGTGGATTCTTATCCATGCCGCACCTCACTTTCGTCACGAAATTGTGCCCTCAGTTTGCGCAAGCCCTGGTAGACGTGCGCGCGGGCCGTATCCTCTGAGCAGCCCAGGCTGGCCGCAATCTCCCCGTAGCTCAAGCCCTGGTACTTGCGCTGCACGATGGCTGCGCGCTGGCGCGGCGGCAAGGCTTCCACCGCCTCTGCGACCTCACGCAGCAGTTCCAACCGGCCAACCACATCAGGCGGTGTCTCGGTCTGGACCGCCAGACCGCTCGCGCTAGCGTCCAACGTCACCATCCGCTCGCGCCCCCGCCGTTTGAGAAACGTCAGGCAGGCGTTGGTGGCGATCTTGTACAGCCAGGCCCGCACGTTGGAGTCCGGCTCCAGCCGCTCGAAGGCACGGTAGGCCCGCAGGAACGTCTCTTGCGTCAGGTCTTGCGCGTCCTGCGCATCGCCCACCATCCGCCACGCGTAGCGGTAAATCTCGTCGCGGTGTGTCAGCATCGCCTGCTCGAAAGCATCGCCCGTCGTGTGGTCCAAAACTGCCTCGTTTCGCTGCCTACGGGGCTTCGCTGGCAGAGGCGGACGCGGCCAGTCTGGGCCTGATGGTCCCGATCTTGGTCAGCACAATCGCGTTCCCGACCAGCACCAACGCTACCCCGGCCAGCGCCAACGGCGTCCACACGAAGTCCTCGAAGGCCGTCGAAATTGCCAGCGCGACGATGGGGAACAACACCACCACGTAAGCCGCACGATCCGGGCCGATGCGCCCCAGCAACGTCAGGTAGGTACCGAAGGCTACCGCCGACCCCAGGAGCGACAGAAACAGCATCGACCCCACGTACCCCACCGACCACTCAAAGTTGAACGGGCTGCCATTCAGCACTGTCACACCCAGCATAAAGACCGCGCCATAAGCCATGCCCAGCGCGTTAGCCTGGACGACAGGAATGTCGTGTCGCTGATTGCGCGCCGAGGTGATATTGCCCAGCGAGGTGATGACCACCGAGGCAAGGCTCAACCCCAGACCAAGCGCCATGTTGTTTGACAGGTCCAGGGACGAGAATTCGGGCCAGAAGACCAGCGTCAAGCCAGCCAGGCCGATCACCGCACCCAGCAACACGCGGGGCCGGATCGGGTTGCCCAGGAAAAGCGCCCCGAAGAAGTTATTCATGACCGTCACCAGGGAAAACGTGACAGCCGCCAGGCCGCTGGGCAGGTACAGGCTGGCCAGGTAGACGAGATAGTAATTCACCGAAAACAGCAGCACGCCCTGCAAGGCGATGAAGAAATGCGCCCGCCAGCTAAAGCGCAGCGACAGGCTGCGTATCCCGACGAAGGCCATCAGGGCAGTTGACGCCAGAACCAATCTGTAGAAGATGGAGACTTCCGGCGCGACTTCGCCCAACTGAAACTTGATAGCAATCCAGGTCGAACCCCAGATCAACACCGTGACCGCATACAGCAGCCGGTTACTCGTACTACGCAAGATGGATACGCTCCCCTGACAGGTGGCATGAAGGTCAACTACTAACTGTAACCAAGTTTCCCGCTTTTTGTGAAAAACCCCAACGACAAAAAACGGGGCGATGTGCGAATCGCCCCCAAGATGGGATGCCGAGACAGGCGCGGAACCGCGCCCAGGTTGCTTACTCCACAGTGATCGCCCCGATACCTACGTCCACCGTTAACTCCACCACGTTTTCCGCCCCCTCATAGCCGCGCGTGACGTAAACATCGCCATCGCGAACAAAGCGGCTGGAGTCGACGTCTGTCTCTCCGATACCCATATCGCTCTCGATACGCGCCTCCACTCCATCCGGCACGACCACCATCAACTCGCCAATGCCCAACGACAGATTCGCCTCATACGAGCCTGCTTCCGGCAGCGTCACCCTCAATTCGCCAACGCCCATATCGGCGTTCAACGATTCCAGTTCCAACTCGCTCAAATCTAAGACCACCTCACCCACGCCAGCGTCCGCAGTCAGGCTGATGGGCACGCTCGGTTCAAGCCCCACGGTCATGCGGCTGTCCCAATCGTCCCACAGGCGGAAGGAATCTTCCAGGTAGCTATCCGTGATGAACAACTTGCCGCGACCATCCTGCACCTTGTAGCTGTAGTCCAAACCCCGGCCCATAATCGGCTGCCAGTATACCTCCGCTGCATAGTCCGCCGGAGCCGGTAATGCACTGACCTCAAGCTCGCCTACTGAGAAATCAATCGTGGCGGCCATCTCCTCGGCTTCGCTGTGGATGGGCAGGCCAACCTGCTCAAGGGTGGGCGTGGCGTCGCCGCCATAGGTCACAAACGCGTTGAGGCTCACCGCCCCCACCAGTAGGGCGATCACCAGTGCCCCGACCAGCAAGCTCCCCAGCAGCGAGCGGCGGCCAATCAGAATATCCAGGCCAATCAGCACCAGGAGCGCAGGCCAGAAGCGGAACAGCATCGGCAGGACCGGCGCTCGCAGCACGCCCATCGAGTTGAGCAAGAAGATGACGCCCAGCCCGATCAGAAGCAGCGGAAACGTCAGTCCTGGCGGGCGTCGCCTGGGCGCGTCCTGGCGACTCGGCGCGGCCTCTTCAACCTGTTCGTTCTGTTGTTCATTCGTTTCCTGTATCTTCTCGTCCACGGGTCACTCGCCCCTCGCCCGGCGGGCCAGAAGCGCCACGCCAATTGCGATCAGTGCCAGGGGCACCAACAGGCTACCCATGCTGCTAAACATGGTCAGCAAGCCAAGCTGTTGAGCGATGAACAGCGCACCCAGGCCCATCAGCCCCACGCCGAGGAACGTCTGCAGCCGGGGGTTCCCGCCGTTGCTGCCCAGGCTGCTAGTCACGCGCTCGCCGACACGCTGAGCCTGCCCGGCGATATCCTCGACGTTGGCCCGCATACTCTCGCTGGGGTCGCTTTCGATCATCTCCTCGTCCGGCATGATAATCCACAGTACCAGATAGATCAGCGCGCCAAGCCCCTTGGCAAAAACCAGGAGCACGAATCCCAGGCGCACCAGCGTCACGTCCACGCCCAGGTTGCGGGCCAACCCGGTTGCCACGCCGCCGATCAAACGGCCCTGGCGCACTCGTACTAACCTGTCTCGTTGTGCCATTACTCACCCCTTTGCTTCAAGGTATTCACTTATCATTACGCGTCGCAGGCAGCAAAGTTGCAAGGACTGGTTCCCCAACACGCGCGTCTACGGTGAGGAAGACAGTCTCGAAAGCTAAGCTTGCCTCAATCAGGCTATTCGACGGGCCATCACCCTGGCGGGGTGGCTCGTTTGGGTTCAGGTTCGCTTTTTGCTGTGGGCAGAGCCGCATGCTACCATCCCCCTATGCGAAGTCACGTTACGCTGCGCCCAGCCGATACTGTGCCCAAACAGGCGCTCGTCAACGCGCTCAACGTCGCCTACCAGGACTACTATCTGCCGCTCAATCTCACCTCCGGGGGCTTCACGGACACGCTCGCGCGCGAGGCCATCCACCTCGACGCTTCTGTCGTCGCGCTGGACGGGGCGAAGATCGTCGGGACGGGTTTTCTGGGCGCGCGCGCCCCGCGCGGCTGGATTGGCGGCGTGGGGGTGGTGCCCGCCTACCGGCGGCGAGGCATTGCCCGCGCTCTGATGGAATACCTGCTCGACCAGGCGCGCCGCCTGGGACTGCATTCCGTCCAACTCGAAGTCATCACCGCTAACGGGCCAGCCTACGCCCTCTACCGTTCGCTGGGCTTCGTCCGGCAACGCCGCCTGCTCATCCTCAAGCACCGGCCCGGCCAGCGACCCGCTAGTCGCTCACAGGCCGGTCTGCCCGCCTGCCAGGCATATCCGGCGGAGGAGTTGCTGCGCTTGCTCCACACCGTCGACACCGTACCGCGCGCCTGGAGCCGCGAACCGGCCTCGCTGCTGCCCTTTGCCCACCGTTTTCAAGGATTGGTCGCGCTGCACGCTGAAGGCGACCAACCTGTCGGCGCATGCCTATACGCCGCGCATCCCTTCCAGGTCGGCATCGTCGCGCTAGCAGGCGATTCCGGCGCAGGCACAGCCTTGCTGCACGCGCTGCACAACGCCCACCCGGAGGCCACCCGCACTTACCTCAACGTCCCCGCCGAAGACCCCCTGCTGCCGGAGCTATTCCAGGCAGGCTACCGCGAGACTCTCAGCCAGTTCGAGATGCACTGCAAGACTGGCGTGAATTGATGATCTTCTCATTAGCCGGTACTATTCCCTCATCACAATCCTGTTTCCCCTACACCCTGACCACCGGGAGACCCATCACCCGATGCCCCATTTTCGCGCACACGCTACTATAGTCTGGTTGACCACGCTTGGTTTGCTGGTCGCCTGCCGGGCCAGCGACAGCGCCTTGCCTGGCGAGGGGCAGCCCGACGCCGGGGCCAGCCCAGAGCCTACCGGCCAGCCAGCCACGCCGCCTGTCACCTTGCGCGTGGCTACCGGCCAACCGCCCGGCTCGCTCGATCCCGCCCGCGTCAGCCTCTCCGACGTGACCGGCTACGATCTGGTAGACAATTTGTACGTCGGCCTGACGGAGCTGGACCCCGCTACTAACAGCGTCCAGCCTGCCCTGGCGACCACCTGGACCGTCTCGCCTGACGGCCTGCGCTGGAATTTCACGCTTCGTGACGACGTGACGTGGGTCGCCTTCGACCCGGCGGCCAACGCCGTGACCGCCCTCCGGCCCGTCACCGCCGACGACGTGGTCCACGCCATCCATCGCGCCTGCCATCCCGCCACCGACGCCCCCCAGGCCGCCATCCTGTTCGTGATTCGCGGCTGCCGCGAGGTCAACAACACCGACCCGGCCCAGCTCACCGGGCAAACGCTGGCCGACACCATTCGCGTGCGGGCTGACAGCCCGACCAGCGTCACCATCGAACTGGAGCGCCAGGCGGCCCCCTTCCTGAGCCTGACCGCGCTGCCCATCCTGCGCCCGGTCGCCCCGGAAGCTTTTGCCGACGAAGGAGCCGAATGGCGTGACGGTGGGCTTATGGCCAGCAGCGGGCCGTGGGTCATCGCGGGGGAAGATCCAGGCCAGAGCCTTACCCTGGTCGCCAACCCGGAATGGCCCTTCGAGCGCGAGGGCGAGGCAGGTGCCGTCGAGGTGCATTTCGCCCCAGGCACCGCCCTCGTCGCTTTCCAATCCGGCGCGGTAGACGCTGCCACCTTGCCGGATGAGGAGGCCGGAAACGCCTCGCTGCTGAGAGCCGAGCCGCGCGTCACCTTCCTGGCCTTTGCCAGCGACCAGTTCCCGATGGACGAGGTGCGCGTGCGGCGCGCGCTGGCCGCCGCCATTGACCGGGAACGGATCGTCGACAGGGTGCTGGGCGGCGATGGCCTCCCTACGGCGGGCTTCGTGCCGCCCGGCATGGTCGCCGCCCCTCCAACCGCCGGTCAGCCTGCCGCCACTTTCAACGTGGAATTCGCCCGCCAGCAGATGGCAGGAGCGGGCTACCCGCGCTGCCAGCTTTTCCCGCGTGTCACCCTGGCGATCGACGAGAGCGCCCAGTCCAAAGCCCTGGCAGAGGCCCTGGTGCGGATGTGGCAAGACAACCTCGGCTGCAACGACACTCGCTTCGACGTCCAGCCAACCGACATGCGCTTGCTGCTCGAATCGGTCAATACGCCGCTGGCCGCCGACTGGCAAACCCGCCCGCACATCACCTTGCTTACCTGGCAGGCCGATTACCCCGACGCCCACAACTGGCTGGCCGACGTGCTGCACTGCGAGCAAGGCTACCTGCAATTGGGGCGGTCCTGCGACGTGGTGGACGATCTCATGGAGCGCGCCGCCCGCGAGAACAACCCGGACGCCCGCGCTGCGCTCTACGCCGAGACAGAGGCGCTCCTTTTCGACGAGGATGGACTGCAACCCATCGCGCCAATTTACACGCACGTCCAACCCCTGGCCGTCGCGCCCGGCGTCGAACTGCCCGCTCAGGCCCCTGCGCGCTTTGACCGTTGGCAGATTGGCGGCGCGGAATAGCCCAGGAATTGGCTATGCACATCGACGTATTCACCCTGTTCCCGGAGATGTTCGTCGGCCCGCTCGCCGAGAGCATCCTCAAGCGTGCCCAGGAGGCGGGTCTGCTCAACATTGCCCTGCACAACATCCGCGACTACACCACCGACAAGCACCACGTCACCGACGACACGCCCTACGGCGGCGGCGGCGGCATGATTATGAAAGTAGAGCCAATCGTCGCCGCCGTCGAGAGCGTGCTGGCCGGTGCGCCGGACACGCCGGTCATCCTGCTCACCCCCCAGGGCCAGCCCTTCACCCAGGCCACTGCCGCCCGGCTGGCAGCGCTCCCCCGGCTGGCCTTGCTGTGTGGCCGCTACGAGGGCGTGGACGAGCGCGTCCGCCTGCTGGTAGCCACCGAGGAAATCTCCGTCGGCGACTTCGTGCTCACTGGGGGCGAACTCCCGGCCATGCTCGTCGTCGACGCGGTGGCCCGCCTGCTGCCCGGCGTCCTGGGCGACCCTGGCGCGGCGCAAAACGACTCCCACGCCAGCGGCCTGCTCGAACATCCTCACTACACCCGCCCGCCGGAGTTTCGCGGCCTCGCCGTGCCGGAAGTCCTCCAGTCCGGCGACCACGCGCGGGTCGCCCGCTGGCGGCGCGAACAGGCCCTCCGCCGAACCTGGCTGCGCCGCCCCGACCTGCTGCTCACCGCCGACCTCGACGAGATAGACCGCGCCTTCCTGGCCCAACTCGCCGAAGAGACCGTCTCCAACCCCGGCGAGTTGCTCGAGAACCATTGACTCACGCCCCTGGGTGCGGTATAGTTTGCCTGTCGCCATGGGGGCGACGTTTGCTTGTCGGCGCTCTTGAGTGGTGCGGGGCGCTATGGTATAATCGACCGCGCTAAAAATGAGTGCGCCGACGTAGCTCAATCGGCAGAGCAGACGCCTTGTAAGCGTCAGGTTATGGGTTCGATTCCCATCGTCGGCTTGACAGCGGTCCATTCAGACCAATGTCAGCCAGGGCCTCAAGGCCCGGTGGCGCGGTCGCATAGACCGTCACCTTAACAACGGGGGTCAGTGTCCCGAGCGGCAAAGGGGGCAGACTGTAAATCTGCTGGCGTAAGCCTTCGTAGGTTCGAGTCCTACCTGGCCCACTAAGGAGATGGTACGGAGATAAACTCGACTGACCATCTTTCGTGCCCACGTAGCTCAGTCGGTAGAGCACATTCTTGGTAAGAATGAGGTCATGGGTTCAAGTCCCATCGTGGGCTCTCAACCAGTGAACAACGCCCTTGAGGCGCTGTCAAATGTACTTTGAAATGGGGAGGATCAAGAAGAACTGATGAGCAAGGGAAAGTTCGAGCGCACCAAGCCACACGTGAACGTGGGGACCATCGGTCACATCGACCACGGCAAAACCACGCTGACGGCGGCCATCACCAAGGTACTGGGCCTGCAGGGCTTGGCCGACTTCCGGGCGTTCGACACGATTGACAACGCCCCGGAGGAGAAAGAGCGCGGCATCACCATCGCCATCGCGCACGTGGAGTACGAGACCGAGGCGCGCCACT
>Ga0180438_10000067_pt1 | contig 209518 bp, 147 predicted proteins | sample SS_ome_12_FD_132455 | JGI IMG/M metagenome (GOLD analysis project Ga0180438, IMG submission 132455) | Hypersaline lake sediment archaeal communities from the Salton Sea, California, USA - SS_3_D_2 metaG | ecosystem: Environmental > Aquatic > Non-marine Saline and Alkaline > Hypersaline >...
CAAGCGAATTCAATGGGATGGCCTAAAGGCCGCCCCTGATTATCGCGTTGGCCGAATGACTTGCCATAACGTTAAAGTACTGGATCATAAGGAGACCGAATAATGAAAGCTCTCAGATTGTTTGTACTAGGTATGCTGGTTCTTGGACTTACATCATGTAAGGAAAATGGAACCACAGAGGAGAACAAGGAGGCAGCCCTTACGGTTGCGGTCAAACAATCTGAAGATGCAAAACCTGCGGTTCCTACGACAAAAGTCGAACAGTTTTCAGATGCAAAACTAAAGGTACCGGCTGAATACCAGTACATTGTAAAGATTGGCGATCAAGCACCTATGTTTACTGCTGATATAGCAACTGGTGGACAAGTAACTCCGGCAGATCTCGAAGGCAAGGTGACGATGCTCCAGTTTACAGCGAGTTGGTGCGGAGTGTGTCGGAAAGAAATGCCGCATATAGAAAAAGACATCTGGCAGAAGTATAAGGAATGTAAAGACTTTATGCTGTTGGGCATCGACATAGATGAGGAGCGCGATAAGGTCATCAGGTTCGGACAGGATGTGAATGTGACTTATCCCTTGGTGCTCGATCCGGGGTCGAAGATCTTTCACCTTTTTGCCGAAAAAGGCGCTGGCGTCACTCGCAATGTGATTATTGACCGCACTGGGAAAATCGTTTTCATGACACGACTTTTTAAAGAAGAGGAATTTGAGGCCATGAAAGACGTGATTGACGGGCTAATGAGATAACATTCATCCTTACAAATGAAATTCCAATAAATGCTTACTACTGAGCTATACGCCAACATGCGGATCAACTCGGACAATTAAAAAGCTACGCATTTTAATTGCCGGTTATCCGCGTCGTTATACTTCGATTCTTAGTCGTGCAAAGCGGCGTTTACCGACTTGTATGGTCATTCCATCGGTAGGCGTGATTTGGGCATTCGGGTCCGTCCATTTTTTCCCGTCAATCGTCACGGCAGATTGCGCGCACATGCGCTTGGCCTCGCCGCCGGTCTCGACGAGTTTACAGGTGAGCAACAGTTGCTTGACCGAGATAGGTTCTGACGGCAAAGTAAACTCGGGGATTTCCTCGGGCAGTTGGCCCTGAGCAAAGACTTTCTCAAATTCAGCAGCGGCGGCATCAGCGGCTGCTTTGTCGTAGAATTGACTTACAATCGTCTTGCCCAGCAGGACTTTCGACTCCTTCGGGTGTGATTTATCCGGATTAACAAGCTCGGAGATTTTCTCTGCCGGCAGGTCGGTCAGCAGCGTGAAATAATTTTCCATCATATCATCGGATATGCTCATAACCTTGCCGAACATATCGTTCGGCTCGTCGGTAACGCCGATGTAGTTGCCTTTGGACTTGCTCATTTTTTCTTTGCCGTCCAGCCCGACAAGAATCGGCATCGTTATCACAATCTGTGGTTTCTGGTCGTATCCCTTTTGAATATCACGTCCAACGAGGTTGTTGAAGGTCTGGTCCGTGCCGCCGAGTTCGACATCGCTATTTATCATAACCGAATCGTAACCCTGCATCAGCGGGTAAAGGAATTCGTGCGTGTATACATCCACATCGGCCTGCAGGCGCTTCTTGAACGTGTCTCGCTGGAGCATCTGGGCGACCGTTTTCTTCGCGGCAATCTGAATCAATTCCATCAAAGTTAGCTTCTCCAGCCATTCACTATTATATCTGATCTCGAGTTTTTCATCCGATGTATCGAGAATTTTGCCGGCCTGTTCGAAATAAGTCTTCGCATTCTGCTTTATCTGCTCAGGCGAAAGAATAGGTCTTGTGGAATTTTGACCAGTTGGATCACCAATTCGTGCTGTATAATCGCCAATAATAAGAACCGCCTTATGGCCAAGGTCCTGGAACTGACGCATTTTACGCAAAACAACTGTATGGCCAAGATGTATGTCGGGACTGGTAGGGTCCAGGCCGAGTTTAATTCTTAACTGCCTGCCGGATTTTGAGGCCATGCTTAGTTTCTGAGCCAGCTCGGCCTCGGTAAAGATTTCAACCGTGCCGCGTTTTAATAAATTTATTTGTTCTGCAATTATCTCTGACATAAATCAGATCCCATAAAAAACACAAAGCTAAATGACCACTTTTAGGAGGCATCATTATACGGGGCAAGCATAAAAGATGCAAGAATCACTCATTATCTCTGACCCAATTCCTTCGAAACACGGTCACTGCCAAAATGTATACAACAAAAGCCGCTATAAAAAATAACAAGCATATAGTCTCTATTTGTTCTTTAGTAATGTTCTGCTTAATCATCTGTCGCAACCACGTAGTTTTGTGCGGCCAGAATATTCTTACATCGGAGTGATAAATCCCATCAATTAAAACATGAAGCCACACACCCAGAATACCTGAGATTATCATTTTAAATAAACTTGTTTTATAAGGGATGTAGAATACTTTCATCATCTTTTTGAAAAAATGCCGCAGCGGATATGCCGCGACGCCCCAGAGCGCGCCGACAACTGCACCAATCAACAACGTGTGAAAATACCGATGTGCCGGCCATCCGAGTCCCAATATCCCTACAACAAGAACCTCAACGTCAACAATAACGTTGGCCAGCACAAACACAGGCAGGTCGATCCACTTTCCAAAAACCAGCCCAATGAATCCACTGGGCCCAAAATGATATGGAGTAAAAGGCATACGAATCCTGCTCTAATAACAAATGGCTATGTACTGGTCAGATACAGATCTTTTTCGAGATAATTTTGTATATAATCCCTTATCGCTTCTTCGAGCGACGTAATCGGTTTACTGTATCCGGCTCTGCGGAGTTTGGTCAGATCAGCCTGGGTAAAATATTGATATTGATTACGGATCGAAGGGGGCATTTCAATATATTCGATTTCAGGTTTCTTTCCCATCGCCACAAAAACAGCGATGACTAAATCATTCCAAGTGCGGGTCTCACCTGTGCCGATATTAAAAATTCCATTGATATAAGAATTGTCGAAAAAGAATAACGTCATATTCACAGCATCTTTAACATACAGAAAATCCCGCGCCTGCTCACCATCGGCATATTCCTGCTTATATGACTTGAACAGACGAACTTTGCCTGTAGCCTTTATTTGCTCAAAAGCCTTGACGACAAAGCTCATCATATCATCTTTGTGATATTCATTCGGCCCGAAAACATTAAAGTATTTCAGGCCCACAATCTTGCTTAACAGCCCGGTCCGGCGCGCCCACATATCAAACAAATGTTTGAAATAACCATACATATTCAAAGGCTTTAAGATGCCCATTTTTTCTTCGTCATCGCTGAAACCTGCCGAACCATCGCCATAAGTAGCCGCACTCGAAGCATAGATAAAACGAATATCGGCATCTGTCGCCCATTGTGCCAACAGCTTGCTGTATTCGTAGTTGTTTTTGACGAGATAGGAGGCATTGGTTTCCTTAGTGTCCGAGCAGGAACCGAGATGAAAAACGACATCAACAGGACTAACAAGCTTATCTTCAATCACCATTCCCAGAAAATCGTCTTTCTCGATATAGTCGGCAAAAGACAGGTTTTGCAGGTTTTTCCATTTCTCGTCGATACCAAGCTGGTCAACGACAAGTATGTTGCTAATCTGTCTTCTGTTTAACTCGGCAATTAGTGCCGAACCGATAAAGCCAGCTCCCCCGGTGACTATGATCATCGTGCAGCTTCCTTAATTATACGATTAGTGTTTCTTCAAGCTTAATTTGCCTATCCGAACGTGTCAAATGTTTATAGCGTTCGAGCGCACAAAAAAAGCCGCCCTTCAAGTGGGCGGCCCCAAAAATAACTCAAAAACCCGATGATTCTTCAGCACAAAGCAATATAGCTTGCAATTGCCAGAATCAAAATCCTCCTCTTGTTAAAAACAAATGGAAGCCAAGTTTCGTAATAAAACTTCTTCATCAAGTATCCTATGAAACGGCATATTCAAATCTTTGTTCTCTTACGATGATACTATCATAACCTAAAGGGACAATAAAAGCAAGGAAAATCATCCTTTTCAAGATATAAACACTTAAATATTAAGCACTTACACTCTCAAAAAAAGAGGTTTTTTACGGCGTTTTAAATCTTACACAAACGTAAAAAAACCTCATTTTTGCCTTAGTGCTGATATCTACCTTCTTTGATAGGTCAAGACCGATAAGAAGGATAATATCAATTCTAAAGATGCTTATATTTTGCATTACAGAGACTTGACCTTGAAACTAAGACTTATTATACTGCCCGGCTCTTTTCCGGTTATAAAGTTATTTGGGGAAATGTATTGTTGACAAAGCAAATTATATCGCTTTATAATATTGCGATAGAGTTATTAGGAGATTGAAATGACTGAATATATGCAATATCTGGCCTTTTGGACGCCGGGGCCCTTTGAGCTTATCATTATTCTCATTATAGCGGTTCTTCTGTTCGGCAGACGATTACCCGAAATTGCTCGAGGTCTGGGTAAGAGTATGACCGAGTTCAAAAAGGGGATCCAAGAAGTGGAAGAAACCAAAGATGAAATAGTCAATGACGTCAGGAAAATTGGCGATGACGTGGCCAAGGAAACGAACAAGGCCGCCGGTCTCGACGAGTCGGAAGATAAGATGAGCTAACTCACCTCAGAACCGAAGCCTGCCGGACTCCATCTGTCTGTACAATGGGCAAAGAAAAGAAGAAGAAGAAGAAGAAAAAGCAACAAGATCCTCTCGATACCACCATGAGTCTGGGCGACCATCTGGAGGAGCTGCGCGGGCGTTTGATTCTTGCTCTTACTGGTCTGCTTGTTGGATCTGGTATCTGCCTTTTATTTGGCACGCGGATTATTAAATTCATCGAAAAGCCTTATACTAAAGTATTCCAGGCATCCGATAGCAAACTTAAAAAAGAAGAGCAGACCATTAACATCGTAAAAGGGCTTTTTGATAATGCCCGCCGGAAGCTTATCGCTGATCCGAACACGCCGAAAATTGAACCAGAAACCGAGGAATTCGTGCAGAAGTTTTGCACAGAAGCACTTTTGGCATTGTTTAACGATCCGAACTACACAGCCATCCGTCCGTCAGGGAATCAGATATCTCCTGAACGCCGCCTTCAAATACTCAGCCCGGCCGCTGGCATCATCAGCTACATTAAAATCGCGCTGATGGCCGGTCTGATCCTCTCTTCTCCCTGGGTCTTCTACCACATATGGATGTTCGTTGCAGCAGGACTTTACACACATGAAAAAAAATACGTTCATACAGCCGTTCCGTTTTCCGCAACATTGTTCGTCACCGGTGCATTGTTCTTTCTTTTTGTTGTGGCGCCGTTAACGCTCGGCTTCCTTGTGAAGTTCAATGAAGGTGTGCTTGACGCCAGATCCAATTTTACTTTTGCCGACTATATTTCATTTGTCACCATGCTCATGCTGGTTTTTGGTATCGCGTTTCAGACTCCGATCGCGATATTCTTTCTTAACAGAACGGGCCTGGTCTCAATCAAGGCTCTGCGCAAATCGAGAAAATTTGTTCTTCTCGGCATCTTTGTTATAGCCGCAATGGCCACTCCACCGGACGTGATCTCTCAAGTCACTCTTGCAATACCTTTGTATCTTCTGTTTGAACTGGGCATAATCCTCAGTGTGTTTTCGCAGCGCAGAAGAAAATCACAAGATAAAGATGCTGAATAACAGTTCCAACCTTACGGCTGGACTTTATTCACCGGTGCGCTTAACCTGGTAATAATATGCAGCATATCGGCCATCAATCGCAAAGCTATTACCGGAGTGTTCAACACGCTTCGATGTCGGAACACCATAAACATCCACAACATTAACAGAATTCACCGAAGGGCCTTTAAATGTGAGAGTTGCCTGCACCGGCTCAAGAAGCAAGGGAGGTCCGCCCGTTTCGATCAGATTCGTGCCGTCTTCGTTATAAACCGTGCCGTATTGTTTGTCCTGCGCCATGGCGGTAATTAGAATACGTTGTGATTCTACGAGAGGTTGGTTATCCAGCGGGGTAAGCAGCAAACTCACAAAGGGTGTTGGGCCAATCTGTACAGTGACGCCGGGCAAATCAAATGTTTGTCCGCCGGCAAAACCGATAACACCCTGCGTCTTCTCGGAATGGACGATAACGACTTTCTTGCCGTAGTCCCACGTGAGTTGTTCTGTACTGCTGCGAACAGTCTGTGCCTGCCGGTCCCAAAATGCCGAAAATTCGTCGAGATAGGAAGGTTCCTGGCCGTCCTCGATTTTTATTGCTACACGCCCTATTGCCAGAGCTTCAACAGGTGTATCGCCGTGGGCCAGCAATTCGTTCTCATCGTAACCTGTAGGGCCAAATTCCTGCTGTAGCTTATCAACGCCGGCAAAGATATCGCCGGTTGCAAGCCTGCGGGCTGAGATAATATCGCCCTCTTCGAAGTGGTTGTTATAGATTGCGAAGGCCAAAGCCGGAAACTGGCCGATGTAGTGCGGCGTGCAGGTGACGTATGACCTCATGCCGGGCCAGCCGTTGCCCATAAAAGCGCGGGAAGCAGCAAAATGGTAGGATGCGTCCCAGCCCTGAAGCCCCATCCCGTAGAAAGCAAAAAGCGGTGCAATCTCGGCCTTCCACTGATTGGGCGGCTTCTGTGTCCATTCGGTCATGATGAAGGGCTTGTCCTCGACCTGCCAGAAACCGCTGGAGAGGATTGCCCTGCCGGGCTTGTTCATATGGGTGCCGTTACTGACCGAGCCTGTTGTGATATTGTGGCCGCCGGCGCCGCCGCCGAAATAATTGTGGCGGTCTATTGCGTCCATCGCATCATCAGTCCAGAGATTGGCCGCCGAAGCAGCCGGGCCGCCCGCCTTCCATGCGGTGGTTACCGTTACTGCTTTATAACCCAAGTCGCGAAGTCTTTGCTGTCGGCGTTCGTAGAAATCCCGCTGGAGTTCAGCCAAAAAACGAATAAAGTCGCCCATACGCTTCTTTTCGCTGTTCTTATTGAAGCGCGGCCCGTCAGCTTCCATTTCCCACGCTCCGTACATCTTCATTTTCGGATTATCGACCGAATCGTCGGATCTTTTTGCCTCGCCCCAGACGACCCTCAGGTTCCTGTCGGTGCCGTAGCGCTGTTTGACCCAGTTCATCCACATTTCGCCGAGGATCGCCGCGTGCCGGTCGAGATTGCCGTTATTATACTCGGCAAGGTCGTTCAGCGGTGCGTGCCAGAAAATGCTGTCTTCGTTATGCACTTCGACAATCGCCAGCGCCGGATCATCTTTATAGGCAAGCCCTGTATATGGATTGACATGTTCGAGAAGCGTGCTTTCCCACTGCCACTGGGCATCCTGGAGCTGCTGCATAATAGTCACAACGCCGGAAGTGCTTTTTCCCGCTCCTCTATCCGGCAGCTCATTATAAAGAACCTGCGGATAACCATCATCCGGCGTGATTACATGCGGGTAAAACAGCGACCACGTCATATAGATGCCGTTTTCCTTTAGTATCGAGAACCACCGGTCCCATTTGTCAAGTTTTGCCGGATCGAACCGGCGGCTGCGGCCGCCCGACTGCAAAAGGCCCAGCACGCTTTGCACCGGATGCTGGCGCACCATATTGATGCCGTGCTTGGCATAGAACCGGGCCTGACGATGCTGTGACTCGATGGTATCAGTCATACCGGCATCAACTCCCCAGAATTTTACCGGCGTGTCGTCATCGAAAATGAAATCCTTGCCGTGCCGTTTTAGAAAACCGTGCTGTCCGGCAGGTTTTTCAATCAGGTGGCTCATATCGATAATCGAATCCGGAGAATGCTGGTCCGGCCCGGCCATCAGCATGAACCAGTCATCCGGCCCGGGGGCAGGCGGATTGGGATCGGGCCGAACAACACCCGTGGGCGCCCAGGGAAAATTCGTAAAAGCAATCGCATCGATGCCCCCGTGACCTTCTTTGTCCGCCCCGTCCCGGTCCGAGATGCGAACCTTCAGCGTGTGCGAACCCGGCACCAAATCGACCGAACCGCCGAAGGTCCACGCAATAAAGCGTATGTCGATGCCGGGATCGACCAGGTCAAGCCGGTTGGTAACATAAGACAGGTCAATATCCTGCCATGCACTATCGTCGAAGCTGTAGCTGTAATCGGCCCCGCCGTTGCTGTTGCGATGCGGATTGAGCCGAATCCACCACGAATAGTGACCCCCCTCGGCTATGGTAAAGTTGTACGTCGCTGTGCCGGAATCGGGGCGATCATTGCTCGTGTAGTGTGAATGCCAATCACCATCGGAAACGCCCGGCTCTCCCGGCGATAAAAGGTCCTTCGTTATGTTATCGTTATGGTACCACGAACCGGCGCCCTGGGTCTCAACGAAAGTTGAATTATTATAATCCTCTCCTTCGATCCAGATTGCCTCATTCGCCACAGAAGGCATTGAAAAACACGCTGTTAATAAAAACACCCCAACAACAAGTCTGGTAAAAGCTATTATACTTATTCTCATGTTCATTATCCTTGAAAAGAAATCATTATGATAACATAATATTGCGCATTTGAAAACGACTATTTTAAATAACGTAAACTTGAGAAGGTCATAAAATGTTATCTTTAGAAAAAGAACAAGTACGACCAGTTTGTCCCAAAACAGGTAATCCCAATAAGCATCATTGGAAACATCGCTGGCTAAGGTGGATATTTCCTGTCGGCGGATTTTTGGCGCTGCTGTGGTTTCTGCTTCGTGTAATACCAAAGCCATCACGTGCAACATATCCATGCCAGAGGGTCGCTTTTCCGTTGGCATCAGGTTTTGCGATCTGGCTTACAGGCGCAATAGGCTCGGTTACGGCCTTTCGCAAGGCAAAACGCTGCCTGTCTCAGTCACGCTATGCGTTATTTGCAATGCTCATAGCTGTGAGTGTCGGCTCTATTTGGTTCGCTCAAAGCATCACGGCGGAAAAGGCGGTTTACTCCAGTGAGCCGACATCAAACGCCCCGATTGGTGTTGCCAAGGGAATTCACCCCGGTCGCGTCGTCTGGGTCCACGATCCCGATGCTACCGACTGGGCCGGCCCCGGTGACGGGCACTGGTGGCAAAGCAACCACACAGACCAGGCAGCGGTTGACCAAATGATGAGCCGGGCCATTCGGGCCTTGAGCGACGAAAAAACTGATACTTCTGCCTGGAACAAAATTTTCAAACACTTCAATGAAACGCACGGCAGGGGAAAGTCAGGATATAAAACGGGAGAAAAAATTGTCGTCAAGGTGAACTATGTCGGTTGCATTCAAGCCTGGAGCAGGCGACCGACGGAAACCATTGATGACTATAATCTCAGAAACGCCGATTATATGAATACATCACCTCAAATGATAATCGCCCTGCTGCGGCAGCTTGTAAACGAAGCAGGCGTCAACGAGGCGGACGTCACAGTAGGCGACACGCTCTGCTACTTTCCTAACGAGTATTACAACATGTGCCAGGCGAAATTCCCGAACGTCCGCTATCTGGAGTATCTCGGCAAATTCGGCCGGACCGGAGCGAAACTGTCAAAAGTCCCGTTCTACTGGAGCACGACGGACGCTGATGGCAAGAAACAAGACTTTGTGCCAGCTTCTTATGCCGAAGCGACATACCTTATTAACCTTGCGAATCTGAAAAGTCATAACGACATGGCAGGCATCACGCTTTGCGCAAAAAATCACTACGGTTCCTTAGTCAGAAAGCCCGCCCGCCAGAGCAACTACTACGATATGCACAAAGACCTGCCATTCAACACTCCCGGTATGGGGCATTACAGACCGCTGGTCGACCTGATGGGACATAAGCACATCGGCGGCAAAACCTTGCTCTATTTGATTGACGGGCTCTACGCCGGGCAGCACGCAAAGGAACGGGCTCCGGGAAAATGGAACAGCCCGCCATTTAACGGAGACTGGAGCTCGAGCCTGCTGGCCTCGCAGGACCCGGTCGCAATTGATGCGGTCGGCTATGATTTCCTGTGGAACGAATGGGACGACGGCTCTCACCGTTCCGGCACGAATGATTATCTTATCGAGGCGGCGCTGGCCGACAAGCCTCCTTCAGGAACGTTCTACGATCCCGACCACGAAGGAGATGTAAATCGTCTGGAAAGCCTGGGTGTTTACGAGCACTGGAACAATCCGGCGGACAAGCAATATTCCCGAAATCTTGCAACAGGTAATGGTATCGAACTTATCAAACTAACGAGTACCACCAAAAACACTGTCAGCGTTCTGGTTTCCAGCAACAGCCAATAATTGATTAGCGATTAACGGAAACGATGCCGACAGAGTAGGCCGGCAGCGTAAAGCTAATCGATTCTCCGCCGGTATTCACTTTTGCCGGTACAGGCCGTATTCGATTTGGCTCATCCAGCGTATTTCTCGCTCTTAACGATTCGGCAGTAACCAGTTGCATTTCGGCAGAAACAACAGGCAGCCCGCCTTTCACTATTAACTCTACCGAAACGGGCTCGGCGCCGGGATTGACCGCCTTATAATAGAGCTTCTTGCCCTCTTTCGATTTCGTTGCTACACCATTTAGCGGGCCCGAATCGCCGGTGATTTGTATACGCAAAGGAGCATAATGTTCACGCCACAACTTCATAACCACATAATTCGGAGCGGCAAACCAGGTGCGATTGTCAAAGTTGATAAAAGCATTATCCCATGCGCTGGCCGTGACATGACGAAGGAAAAGTGCCGGGCCGGCCATCGTAAGAATGTCGGAGCATCGCTCGAAGGCGTTTAGCAGTCCGCCGCAATACAGGCCAGTACGCCAATCCGTGCTTTGAGCGTTCCACTCCGAAACGTAGATTTTCAACGCCGGATTATCCGAAGATTTGATAATCTCGCCGAGTTCGAGGAAGAATTCTTCATAATTGCGCGGTCCTTCTGCGAACCGGTCGGGATTCTCATAATGATGTATGCTGATATAATCCAGCACGGCGGCACATTTTTCAATCACGGTGCGATTGTACGGCATCCCATTGGGATTACGCCTTGCCATTCCGCCGCTGCCGCAGGCGAGCAGCTTAATAGATGGATCGGCCTTCTTCATCAGCGGAGCAAGTCTGAGGACTTCATCGGCATATCTCCGTGCCGGGATGTGCCACGTCTCGTTGTCAATTTCCCAGAATTTTACATTGTACGGCTCACGATTGCCGTTTGCAGCGCGGACTTTGCCCCACTTCGAATCGGCCGGGCCGTTGCAGTATTCAATCCAGTCGAGAATGTCCTGCGTGTAGTCATGAGTTTCGGCATCGTTGTTCCAGCTTCTTGAGCCGATGTTGACGACAATCAGGGGCTCGGCCCCGACAGCACGGCACATTCTTACAAATTCATCCGTGCCGAAGCTGTAAACATCGAGGTCGTCCCAGATTTCTCGCGGATGAGGCAGGCGTTTGTGCTGCGGGCCGATGCCGGTCTTCCACTGATAGGATGATGCGAAACAGCCGCCGGGCCATCTGATAACGGGCGGTTTGAGCTCCGCCACAGCCTTGAGCAGGTCCGGCCGAAAACCGCCCTTTTCTTTCCATTTGCCCGGCATAAGGCTGACCTGGTCGACCCAGACTTCGCTTTTAGTCTTTGAACCAATTCTGAGCGAGGCATTGTCACTTGACCAAGCCGGCTTGAGTGTGAAATTGTGCTGTCGCCATTCCGGCGACGGTTGACCGATTGATGTTTCAGTCTGCTGCCCATTCTCACCGAGAAGGCGAACAACCATTCCTTCTGGTGCTTCTCCCTTTAGCCATACTGACCCTTCATAAGACTCACCGGGACGAATACAAAGATTTTCCTGCTGCAAACCACCTCCACCGCTACCGGTTACAATCTTTTGACAGGTTCGACTGTTCAGCGGATCTGTTCGGTCGAGGTATGCCTCGGCGCGGCCGTAAGCCTGCCAGAAGCTTGCCGTATTCTGGTTTGTCAGGTTATCGGGGATGCCTTCATATAGAATATCTCCGTCGAGCGACTTGACCTTGATATTTCTAAATACGGCCTCGGTGGCCCATGTTCCAATACCGACACAACCGGCAAGATGAGCGTTCTGGCCATCGGTGAATTCGATTATTTTCTCGGCATCGAGCCAGATATTGAATTTCGGACCCTCACAACGAATACGAATCTTGTACCACTTGTCCCGCTCGATTCTCCCCTGCGCAGAAGGACCGACTGTACCCCAACGTCCGCGGCCTTTGTTACCCCTTTCGATTGCATGTCTGACATTGCCCCATCCACCAAGGTTACACCAGTAAAAATCTTCTTCATTCCTGACTCGAAACAGAATCAGGAATCCCTCCTGACCATCGGTTTTTTTGGCTTCGAGTGTATATTCGTAATCTTGCCAGGCCGGGTCACCGAAAGTCAAACGAACGTTTGTGCCCATGCTTTCCTGGGCGATTGTTTCGCCGCGGACTATCCATTGACCGAGCCTGTTTTGCTCGAAGCTTCGGTTCCAAATCAGCTCGCCCCAAAGGCCACCGTTGACTGAATGATAGATATGTTCGAGAAAATGTCCGTATATTTTATTATCAATCTCAGAGACAACCTCGTCCGGATCAATGGTCAGCTTGATGCTTTGTGCCGGAGATAGAACTGTTAATATACTGATCAATATCAGTGTAGAAAGAAATGCCCTTTTCATGTTAATGTCCTTAATCGAATTGTATAAGCATTAAGTGGATTACAATACACACTGCTAATCGAGGACAACTTCATCCTGATAAGCCGGAACTATTACATCCCAGCCTGTCTTCTCGCGGATGTAATCGCCGAACTCGTTTGCACTTTCGGATTCGCCGTGTACGACAAATATCTTTCGAGGCGTATTTTTCAATTCGCTCAACCATTCGAAAAGCTCTTCTTTGTCAGCGTGTGCCGAGAAGCCGTTTATCTTTGCAATTCTGGCATTTACCGGATATTGCTGGCCGAGTATTCTGACTTCTTCTTCACCGTTAACGATTCTTCTGCCGAGCGTGCCGACCGCCTGATAGCCGACGAACATGATTGTGTTCTCGGGTTTGGTTATATTATTGACCAGATGGTGTTTTATTCTTCCGCCGGTACACATTCCCGAACCGGCGATAATCATAACCGAGTTCCTGAGGTGGTTAATGGCCTTGGACTCATCGCTTGTCCCAGCCATTTTCAATCCGGGAAACTCGAAAGGTGACTTGTTGCGCCTGACAAATTCGGTCATCTCCTCATCATACAGCTCGCGGTGCTTCTTAAAAACCTTGGTAATGCGCGAAGCCATTGGGCTGTCCAGAAAAACCTGCAATTTCGGTATCGCATTTTGCAGCAACAGCTCGTTGATAAAATATAAAAGTTCCTGTGACCGTTCGAGTGCGAAGCTCGGAACGACAATGTTACCTCCGGCCTGAATTGTCGAATTGATGACCTCGGCAATCAATTTCTTCGTATCTTCGGGCCCTTGATGCACCCGGTCTCCATACGTGGATTCGATCAGGACATAGTCGGCCTGTTTGACAACAGAGGGATCCTGTACAATCGGCCTGTCCGGCCTGCCGATGTCGCCTGAGAATATAACCGTTCTATCTTCCCCGTTTTGGCTGACCTTTATCTTGATAATCGAGGAACCGAGAACATGCCCCGCATCACAAAAGGTCGCCTCAACACCAGGGCCAATCTTGACAGGCTGCTTATAATTCACACCGGAAAATTGTGGAAAACAGGCCTCGGCGTCGGCGGTCGTATAAAGCGGTTCAACCGGATGGGGACCTTTCCGACCTTCCCGTTTATGCCTTTTAAGCTTGTACTTGGCATCTTCTTCTTGTATGTGAGCCGAATCCAGCAATATTATTTGCGCTATCTCCGCAGTGGCGGCAGTACAATATATCCTGCCTTTGAATCCCTCTTTGACAAGTTTCGGCAATAAACCGCAATGATCCAGATGGGCGTGAGTTAAAAGAACAGCATCCAAACTCTCGGGCGGGCAGGTAAAAGGCTCCCAGTTTCTGTTCCGAAATTGCCGTTCCTGATAAAGTCCGCAATCTACAAGGACCTTCGTGCCGTTAGCTTCCAGAAGATGCCGGGATCCTGTAACGTTCTGAGCGGCACCAAGGAATTTCAGTTTTATCTGCATATATTACCTCATTTTCATAAATATCGTTCTTAGAAGATTTTACAGAAATCCCCCACTCTTTGTCAAGCAAAGAATGCCTGCCCAGGATTATGTAATGCGGCACAACCGGACCACAACTCTTACCAAACGCACCATAAAGCCATCCTAATACTTCACCAACGACAATCAACATTAAATAGGTATGGCGGTTCCGGAATTGCCCGGAATCCTCATCCCCCCCATAAAAGCCCAAAAATCAAGAAACGCAAAAAAATATTCGCTCGGAGTGCCATAGGGTTGTCACTCTGAGGGAAAAAAAGCTTGCATGCTGACAACAGCACAATACGCTAATTCGTTATAAGGAAGTTGTCCGAGCGGCCGTTTCAGAAGTACGCGGATTCAAGAAGTTCGAGGATTTCGTCATACCATTGCTATAAAAACAGGGAAAAGACGAGAGTTTTTTGGGAAAAAAATGGGCTTTGCCAGGAAAATGAGCTGGACACCTCCACAGAACAGAAAAACCGGACACCTTTAAACCCAAAGTTGCACTAACAAAAAGCGACATTATGAAATATGAAAGGAGGTAAGCCTATAGAGAAAAGAATTGTACCATATAATATTCGATGTAGTAACGAAGCATTACACGAATCTTGATATGCAGAGGAGAATGCAATTATGTCCATAAGCAATGGTAAAAAACGTATCTTTATCAGTGATATCCACATGTCTGATGAGGAAAGCCTCAATCCACATGATGGCTTGCATCCATACGGTTGGCTAAAGCCCGAACATGCAGAGATGCTTGCCGATTTCCTGCATAAGAAAGTCATCAAGGACTCAGAGGTGAAGGAACTTGTCATTCTTGGGGATCTATTTGATCAATGGGTCTATCCGGGACAACTCGAACCGCCACCGACTCCTGAGAAATACTTTCAGAGAATTTATGATGCAAAGCAGAATCAAGATGTGATTGAGAATCTAAAGAAGATTGCCAAAGGGGGTCGTCTAATATATGTTCCGGGCAACCACGATATGCTAATAACCAAACAATTTCTTGAAGTTCACTTCCCAGGAATCATATACAAGGGAACTGATTTAGGAGAAGGAATCTTCGAAGAAGATGGAATTGTAGCGGAACATGGGAGTATGTATTGTCTGTTCAATGCCCCTGATCCCTATAGCCATAGCCCAAGCAGAGATTCTTACAAGTTACCACTCGGGTATTTTATCACACGGGCAGTGACGGAAAAAGTGGCGAAAACAGGTTGTTGGCTCAAATACCTTGACGTTTTGAGGGATGCTATCGAAGTAATAATCGAAGACATCATAAATCATAAGTCGATCACACCTGCGACACTTATTTATGATTCTATCTGCCGTGATTCTTCGGTTCAGCAGATTGAAATGGACAAATTTGATGGTTACTCAGGGCAGGTAAAGGTAGATAATATTGATAGCTGGTATGGATACCTCTATGAGGAATGGGACAATCACAAGGACGTTCACAAGGAAATCCCGGCTTTACTGGCAATAGTGGACGACATGGGAATTCTTGATTTCGCTGCCGTGTCCGAATATAACCACACAAAAGAAAAAATCATTGTCATCTTCGGACATACCCATGAGTCTGTTATCTGGAAGGGCCCCTGGGGATTATCAGAACGATTGTTAAAGAAACTTGGGAAGACACTTCTGGAAGAAATTATAAAGATCATTTTTAGTAAGAAGAAGCTGGCTATAGGAGTGGGTGTCCCTATCGTAGATACCATAGAGAGGATTGTAGAAAAGGAATTCATCTATGCTAATTGTGGCACCTGGATCAATCCACAAGATGAAAACCTCACCGAATCCCAGGGGGCTGGAATTAAAGCAAAGCCAATAATTCACAGAACTCATATTGAGCAAATTGACAATACCTCCGGGCATAAAATCGAATTCCGGAATCTTGATCATTCTCAGGATAATAAATCCATAGATAATAATACCATTTCCCATGTTGGTGGTGGTAACGGCGCTGTCATTCCAAAGGCAAATAAGAAGAAGCAATGGCAGAATAGTCACATGGAGATCTTGTGGGATAATAAGATCATGTACTGTATCTGGCAACACAAGGATAAAGATGGTGATCACATACGTTACTCAAAAGGTCATGTGTATAAACAACCAGGGGATAAGATTCCGGGAGATAGCTCTGTAGGTAATATATTCTCTACCTCACATCGTCAACTGGAAGTAAGGCCGGACGGAATTGAGCTTAAACCCATTCCCGAATGTACCTTCGTCGAAACGGAGATAAAAGACGGAAAGCACTACGTGCGGAGCATGCAATATAATGAGGATGGAACAACCTTTTGTCTTGGAGAGAAATATATCAAATTATAGGCAATTCCTTATTCTAATGCACCGTTACAGACATGAAGGAAGTATATAATGCCAAATCCGGATGGTAGAAGGAAGGTTATCTGGATTATCTGGGGACATCTATGCAATTCCGGGGACGCTATATAATGGCACTAAGTTAAGCCCTTAGCCTTGCTTTATCACGTGGCATTTTTAGAAAACCAAATCTTCGCGTCTGACGTTTTATCAATCGCGGCTCAATACGATTAGGTCGACGTGGATTTGTCTGAGAGGCTATATGATGTAGCATGGCTATGTAAGCCCTATGCCGTTCTATAAGATTGAGCGTTTGGAGTTGAAATGAAAAGGCCAGGACTGTTCTAACGGCGCCGAGAAAGCTGATTCTGTCCGCCTGTGTTTGAGTTAGTTGTGCGGCTTGATGGATCAGCGTCCACACAAGATTATTAGCTAAGACTGTTGCCGCGAGTTCGGAGTACACATTTCTGACCTTCTTGCTTTGCAGCACGTTCATTTGGAGGGTCGTTTTGAGTGACCCGATGCGGGTTTCAATCTCCCATCTCTGGCGATACAATTTGACGATGCTCGATCTCGAGTATTTCTTGGGGTCTAACAATGTTGTGACCAGCCATACTTGTTTGAGTTTACCGTTACGCCGGAACTTGGCACAAATCAAACGAACCCGTATATAGCCAGGTAACGAATCATCGTTATATCGCTTGCGTAGCTGGGGCGCCAAGTATAGGCGGACAATCCACTGGTTATGACCAATGCGTTTTCCCGCCTTGATAAGCTTGTACGGATCACGTTTCTGATGAAGAGGGCTGATAATAGATATCCGGCGTTGTCGGAGTTTGGCCAGGTTATAAAATGAACAGAACTTCTTGTCAAATAGACAGATAGCTCCATTCGGAATCTTAGGCCACATCTGATTAAACTGGGCATACTCGCCCGTGCGATAGTGCCCGATTTTGTAGTCGCAAACGGCTTGAACACCGGCACGAACAAGAAAAGTTAGCCTTGCGACCGGAAAGCGACTCATGCCATGTTTGGTATTGGCATAGCCAAACGTCTTGACCAACTCCGGCTCATCCGGCATGGAAACAGTTGATCCATCGATTAAGAACACGGGCCGGCCACAGTAGAGATATTGATGTCCAACTAAACTGATCAGGCGTTGCTCACAACGCTGAATCAACTCCGGCCAAAGGGCTTGTGGGAGCTTTGATCTTGCCTGACACCAGGCAGCATCTGTAGGCGCCTTATGTTGGAGGTTCGCCGCAGCCATGTCGGTAAGCAAAGTTTTTATGGATTGATTCCTATGAAGACTGCGGTACACAAGAGATCGAACCATGATGGCCGGTGGTAATTTTCGCTCTCGCCAGGTGTGTCCCAACTGCTTACAAATAGTCTCGATCTCCGCATCTTTCAGAAGTTCTCTTAGAGCAGCAAAAGGAATACGTCGAGAAAATATCTGCTGGTCTTCCGTGGATTTGTCGATAATGTACATGATAGGCCTCCTTGACCAATGAGTAATATAGATGGTTTACACCTATCTCATCGTCAAGGTAGGCCTTGTTTTATGATAAGGAATTGCTTAACTTAGTGCCATTAGGGACGCTATACTTATTTCTCTTAGAAGTTCTTGAACGGTCCGCGCGGCTCGGCATTGGCCATTTGTTTTTGCCAAGCCGCGAAACGGGATTTCAGCTTTTCGAGTACGTCAGGTTTCTCTTTCGATAGGTCGTGCTCTTCACTCAGATCGCTCGAAAGGTCAAAGAGTCCCGATCCACTATCCGATTCGATCCATTTGTAGTTTCCGACGCGGGCTGCTTTATCATCCCGGCGCTTCCAAAACATCTCTTTACGAGGTGATTTTTCATTTCCTGTCAGAACTGAAGCCATATCGAAGCCATCGAGTTTAACACCCTTGGGTGTTTTAATCCCCGCCGCATTGCAGAGCATCGGAAATATATCCATTGAATTTAGAAACTCATCGCAGACAGTTCCTGCCGGAACCACACCCGGCCAACGAACGATACAGGGCACTCGAAGGCCTCCCTCGAACATTCTGCTTTTTCCGCCGCGTAACGGCGTGTTATCTGCACCGCCCCCACCGCCATTGTCGGAGAAAAAAATAACAATTGTATTATCCTGGAGGTTGTGCTTTTCCAGCAGATCCATCATTTGGCCTATTGCCTCGTCCATATAAGTGACAGCAGCCATATATCGCATTCGTTTTGCCCTGCGGGTATTTGCCTGTTTGGGATCATATTGTCCGTATTGAGCGCGTATGTAGTCAAGCGGCGCCTGTACGCCGGGACGGGGTCTTTCGAGATTCGAGGCGCCATGTGGAGCATTGAACGGCACGTAGCAAAAGAAGGGGTGATCTTTGTGCTTTTCGATGAATTTCAGCGCCTCACGCCGGAAAAGGTCCGTCGCGTACGTCCCCCTGTCCTCGGTTGTCGGTTCGTTGCCTCGATACATCGACGGCACTCCGTATCGCTCGTGCGTCCAGTAATCTATGCCGGTGTTAGTGAATCCGTAGAACTCGTCGAAACCTCGCTGGAGCGGAAGAAAACGATGCAACTGCCCCAGGTCCCATTTGCCGAATATCCCGCTGACATAGCCGGCCTGTTTGAGCATCCGTGGGATCAGCACCTCGCGTGTGTCCATCCCGCCGATCATTTCCCACGATACGGCATATTCTTCTTTGGGATACAGATAGTCCTGATCGACACGGTCGTTACGAAACATATCGTATGTACCGTTACGCTGGGGATAGCGGCCGGTCAAAAGGCTGCCCCGTGACGGCGTGCAGGCCGGCCAGGTAACATAGAAGCTTCTCAGACGGGTTCCACCAGCAGCAAGACGGTCGAGATTGGGCGTCTTGATTTCCGTTCCACCATAGCAGCCTAAATCATTATAGCCCTGATCATCGGAAACAATCAGAATAATATTAGGTGGACGTTTGCCTGCAAGACGTAAGGAAATACCAGCACATCCCGGCAGGGCCATAAGCGCCGCTCCAAGACCTGTGGCTTTCAGAAATCCGCGTCGATTCATCATGTAGCTTATCCTTAAATCATTTATAGATTCTGCAAGCAAATAGTATCTTTGTAGAACGAGGCATTCAAGCTCTTTTTAATAAGCAGCAGATCAGAAATCAATTGACTCAGCGACTATCTGTTGTTAAAATAGATAAGGATTTTGTGCAGATGTTGAAAAACGCCCTTATAGTCGATGACCGTGACTTTGGGGCTGAAAAGTTATTGAAAAAACCGCGGTTATCGGTCTATAGCAGCGGCGAAGATGGAGGCAGAACATACATGCCAGTGAAAGTTTCCTTTCTACCATTGCTTCTGGTTATTTTTCTGTGGATTTCTGCCCTGCCGGCGGAAACTTCAGGCAATACGACACTGGTAATAAACGAGCTGATGGCTGATAATACTGGTTCTGCACGCGACCAGGATGGCGATGACGACGACTGGATCGAGATTTACAACTACGGTGATTCGGCCGTCAACATTGGCGGAATGTATCTCACGGATAATCAGTCGGCTGCCGATGGATGGCGCGTCCCCGATGACAATCCCGCTATGACTACAATAGGCCCGAAAGGCTTTTTACTAATCTGGGCCGATGACGAGACCAACGAAGGGACGCTGCATGCCGGTTTCAGACTTGGTTCCGATGGTGAAAATATCCGTTTTTTTGCCGCTGACGGCAAGACTTTGATAGATGAGGTGACTTTTGGCCCTCAAGCCGAAGACCTCTCCTATGGCCGCCTGCCCGATGGCAGTGATAACTGGCAAATTCTTGCTGCACCCACGCCGGGCAAGTCCAACTCTTCGGCACCCATTTCCGTTGTAATTACGGAGATTATGTACCATCCATATCATCCGAGTCCTGGAGTTGAGGATATCAAACAGGAATATATCGAGCTTTTTAACCGTAGCGCTGAGCCTGTGAGCCTTTCGGGCTGGCGGATCAGCAACGGCGTGGACTTTACATTCCCGGATGTGATGCTTGGAGCCGGGGAATATCTTGCTGTAGCCGCAGATGTGGATACTTTCAAGGCTATATATCCTGGGGTAAGCAATGCTATCGGCGGTTGGGTGGGCAGGCTTGGCAATAGAGTTGAGGCGATTGAGATTCTTGATGATCAGGGTGTGCAGATTGACAGTGTCCGTTACGCCGACGAAGGCGACTGGGCCGTGCGCGAGCTGGGGCCGGAAGATTATACCCACCGCGGCTGGGTATGGTCGAACCAGCACGATGGGGGAGGCAGTTCTCTGGAATTGATTAATGCCGGGATGCCGAACGAGCACGGCCAAAACTGGGCTGCCAGCATGGTTAACGGCGGAACACCCGGAGCGGTTAATTCGGTAACCGATGAGAATATCGCACCGCTTATACTTGATGCAATACACTGGCCGGTCATCCCCGGCTCGGATGATGCCGTGACAGTATCGGCACGCATCCTGGACGAATCGACGACCGGCATAACAGTAACTCTATTTTATCGCGAGGATGGACAGGCCGATTTCAATACTTTAATGATGTTCGACGACGGCCAACACGGTGATAGCGACGCGAGCGACGGTGTCTATGCGGCACGAATACCTGCACAACCCGACAGTACAATAACGGAGTTCTATCTAAAAGCAACCGACGTCGGCGCCAATTCCCGTACATGGCCCGCGCCCAGCATGGTCGACGGAACGCCTCAGCAAGTAACAAATGCATTATACCAGGTAAACGATTCAGCCGGTACAGACAAAGGATGGATTCCCGGTAGCCAGCCGATTTACTATCTGATAATGACCAATCAGGAATCGGAGGAACTCGAAGACATTGGGGACGGAAATTATAGCGGAAATCTGTTCACCGCTGAGCCAATGAGCAATGCACAGATGAACGCTACATTCATCAGTGTTGATGGTGTATACACAGACATTCGCTATAACGTCGGCGTTCGCAACCGGGGCAACCGCAAGAGAGCCGATCCCCCGATGTGCTATCATATAAATTTCCCAAGCGACCACAAATGGAAGGATGTAACCGCGCTGAATCTTAACAGCAAATACCCGCATCTCGAACTCATGGGCAGTGTGCTGTTCCAAATGTCGGGCCTGGCCGCGGCGGATGTACGCATTGTGCAGCTCCGAGTCAACGGTCAGAATCTGGCAGCAAACGACTACAACCATACATACAACTCGTACTCTGCAATAGAGGTACTCAACAGCGACTGGGCAAAAAATCATTTCCCGGATGACGCTGCAGGTAATCTGTATCGATGCTCTTATTATGATGACGGCGTTCATTCCCGAACTTTCGCCGACCTCGACTACAAAAAAAGTACTGATCAAACACCGAATCCCGACGACTATCGAAACAACTACAATAAGAAAACAAACGCGGCACAAGACGACTGGTCGGACCTGTTCAATCTTATCGATAAACTCAATAATGATAATATTACGGATGACCGTTTTATCGCCGAGGTCAGTCAGGTCATCAACATAGAAAAATGGATGCGGTTTCTGGCCGCCGATGCCCTGATGGGCAACCGTGAAGGCGGCCTAACCGACGGAAGAGGCGATGACTATGCGATGTATCGCGGCGTAAAAGACCCTCGGTTCTGGCTGGTAGGACACGATCTCGATACCCTGCTCGGCCAGGGCGACCATAGTTACGAGCCTGAGCGTAGCATTTTTAACTATGCGGGCGTGGACGGTCTTGAGCGGTTGCTAAATCACCCGGATGTCATACGGCTGTACTATCGCCAGTATAAAGACCTGGCCGAGACGGTCTTTGCGCCGGAGAATATTTTCCCGCTGATTGACCGGCTTCTCGGCGACTGGGTGCCGAATTCGGAAATTGAAGGCCAGCGGGGAATAAAGCAGTTTGTCATTGACCGCAGAAACAGCATTCTGTACGGAGGCTATCCCGACAGTGATGACGAACCACAGATTCCGCAGCAGTTTACTATCGACAGCGACCTGCCCGTAGTCAACGGATTCCATCACAGTAATATACCGGTAATTAATCTTGAAGGCACAGCCAATTCAATCGAAACACGTTCGGTGCTCGTCAACGGTCAATTAGTTGACGAAGACGACTGGTCCCAGAGAAAAGGTACATGGTCAATCAGGGACATATTCCTCAATCCCGGCATCAACCGAATTATCGTTCAGGCTTTCGACGGCCTTAACGGCACAGGTAACCAGATCGAACAGGGATATATTGATATATGGTACGACACAGGCTCAACCAATAATGTTCCCAACAACAACGGCAACGTCGGCACCAACCAGGTCTTTTCGCAAACAGAAACTATTACTCCCAACCTTATAGTTCGTGACAGTTATCTTCCCGGCATACCTGTCCTTATTCGAGTAGAGCTTCTAAGAGAGGACGGCGCAATCCATCGCGATCTGTGGGACGCCGAAGCGAGACTTTCGGTTCTCGACAATCCGAATATCAGCCTGTCAACCGAGCATCTGGCAATGTATAACGGCCTCGGCAGCTCTTTGGTAAGCTTTAACGGCAGCGGTGATTTCACGCTGAACGTCGAGGTAAACGGCATGACCACAAGCAAGGTCATGGCCGACTGGAGCAGTGTCCCGATTCAGACAGTATCGGGAAATCTGGCCGAATCGCAAACGTGGAGCGGCATTTATCATATCACCGGAGGTGACTTCGATATTCCCGAAGGCGTCACATTGACACTCGATCCCGGTACACTCGTGCTAATCGACGGCGTTTCTTCCGGCAGCAACGGCACAGATATTGACGTGGCCGGGTCCATCCAATCGCTCGGTACAGCCGACTCGCCGGTGACCATCACGGCATTCGAACCGGGCACAAACTGGGGCGAGCTGCACCATGTCGATGCGGCACCGTCAACCTTCCTTTATACGAACATCACCCAGGCCGGACGCTCACCGAGGACCGGCCACTCGAATTCCGGCCCAGCTATCCGGGCATCGGGCTCGACATTCGTATTCGAATACTGCTCACTGACCGACAATGCAGGTAAAATCGGGCATATCACATCCGGCAGTGATTTGACATTCCGGAACTGCCTATTTGCCCGCTCTATCATGGGACCTGAAATCTCCGGCACGGCACTGATTTTCGAAAACAGTTGGATAACGGATATGCACTCCGATGACGATGCCGACGGCATCTACATACATGGTCAGCGGTCCGGACAGCAGTGCACATTAATTAACGGTGTTGCGGCCAACATGGACGATGACGGCATCGATACACTCGGCTCCGAAGTCACTATACGGGATTTCATCGTACGCGACTGCAAGGACAAGGGCATCAGCATTTACGGCGGCCAGGTGAACATCAATTATTGCCTTATTGTCGAGAACAACCAGGCCCCTGAAGATCCGACAATCGCCTCTATTGCGACAAAGACTGTCGAAGGCGCCACTGCAATCGTCAACATCGACCACACAACAATAGTAACCGACAAAGCCCCGGGCCACCTTGACGTCGGCATTCAGTCCCACAATAAGTACGGCGTCACAAGCGGCACTATCATCTACAACGTGACCAATTCGATAATTGATGCCACCGATCCGGTCGACGTACAGGATCCGTACATCGAATCAGATATTCATATCAGCTACTCCAACATCTTCGGTGAACCGTGGCCCGGTGCCGGCAATCTAAACACAAGCCCGATGTTCGTCGATCAGGCCAATCACGACTACAGGCTTTCCGAAACGTCACCGTGTATTAACGCGGGCGATCCCGCCGCCGAATCCGATCCGGATTTAACGATTACCGACCAGGGTTACTCATGGTTCGAGAGAGCACTGATTGACCTGCCTGAAGGCTCGCTCGGAGAAAACACCGTCTGGACGCCGCAGGAAGGTCCCTTCCGTATTACAGGTGAGCTGACCGTACTGACGGGCACCAGTTTGACCATCCTGCCCGGCACAACAATATTTTTCGACCCGGATGCAAAAATGAACATAAAGGGCCGTCTTATCGCCGAGGGCAATGAATACGAACTGATTCGCTTCACTCGCACTCCGGAAGCAGGCGGCACATGGGACGGTATTCAGTTTGAAAATACAATGCAGGACAATCGTATCAGTTATGCGATAATAGAGTATGGCCGGACGAGTGACGGCATGGTCGGCCTGGAAAATTCCAATCTTGTGCTCGACAATGTTACACTGGATAACACGACTCTTCAGCGTATCATCTCCAAAAATTCGTCGCTGATAGTGCGAAACTCGGTCTTCACCGACACCTGTGCCGATGGCCAGACACCTACGGACAATCGCACCGAACATATCTGGGGCAGCGGCATACTCGCAGGCGGTCAGTTTATTATCGAGAATAACGTCTTCGGAACTACTCCCGGCCACAACGATGCAATCGACTTCGACGGACCTTCACGACCAGGCCCCATCCCGCAGATTATGAACAATATCTTCATGGGCGGCGGCGACGATGCACTCGACCTCGAATGTGACGCCCATATAGAGGGCAATTTCTTTATGAACTATATCAAGGACCAGCTTAACCGGGCATCCGGCGAGTCCAATGTAATTTCTGCTGGGGCGGCGAAACACTATGTAATGGTCCGCAACATCTTCTATAACAACGACCATATCGCTCAGGTTAAGAATGAAGCTTTTCTTACATTCATAAACAACACGGTCTGCAATACACTTGGAGCGGGTATTTACTTCGAGCTCGGCCTTCCGGGCAGACGCCCCGGCCAGGGAGCTTATATTGACGGCAACATCTTCTGGAACTCTCCCCAAACTATCGAGGGGATTGACGAGCTGACTATTCTTGCCGTCAATAATTCAATCCTTCCGGCCGAATGGCACTCCTACGGCACCGGCAATATCGATGCCGACCCGGTTTTTGTCAATACCGGCACGGACTTTCTTCTCAAAGCCGGTTCGCCGGCCATCGACACCGGGCCGTGCGGCCTGGACATGGGCGCCTATGTACCGGCCGGTGCAGCAATCTGCGGCGAGCCCGATGAAATCACCTATCACACGGATGCTACGCTCACCGTCGGCGGGCCCGGTATTACGCATTATAAATATAGCCTCAACAGCGAACCCTTCAGCGAAGAGTGGCCGGTGGATACACCTATCGTGTTAAATAATCTCATTAATGGTCAAACCTATACAATGTACGCTATAGGCAAGAATTCAGCCGGCATCTGGCAAAGAGAAGATCAGCCGACTGCATCGCGCACATGGACTATCGACACATCATACTCGAAGCTCGTAATCAGCGAAGTGCTGGCCGTTAACAGCACAACTCTCGACAGGGGCGGGATCTTCCCCGACCTTATAGAGTTGCATTACGATGGCCTGGCAGCAATGAGCTTGTCCGGCCTGAGCATAACGGACAATCCGGACGAGCCGGGGAAATTTGTCTTTCCGGCAGGGACTTCCATCAGGCCGGGAGAATACATGGTCCTCTATGCCGACTCCGATACAACCACCGCCGGCATACATTTGGGCTTCGCCCTTAATTCCGAAGGTGAAGCTCTCTATCTTTATGACAGCAGCGGCCAACTGCTTGATTCGGTTGAATTCGGCATGCAGTTGCCCGATCTTTCTATCGGCAGAACCGGAGGCACCGGCCGATGGACCTTGACTGTGCCGACTTTCGGCCAGCCAAATATTGTTCATCCGCTCGGCGATCAAAATGAGCTTAGGATAAACGAATGGCTCGCTGACGGTTTGGTATTATTCGAGGATGATTTTATTGAGCTTTATAATCCTCATTCCGCTCCGGTTGATTTGACCGGCCTGTATCTGACCGACAATCCCGTCACTGGGCCTGATAAATATCTGTTAGGCCCGCTGAGTTTTATTGCCGGAAAAGGCTTTGCCGTGCTTACAGCAGACAATAGTAATCGACCCGGTCACGTGGATTTCAGACTCTCTGCTGACAATGAAATGATCGGCCTGTTCGACGCCGGACTCAACCAGATCGACAAAATCATCTATGGTCCGCAGACAACCGATGTCTCGTACGGCAGGGCGCCGGACGGCAGTGATAATTTTGGATTTTTGGAACTGCCTACCCCAGGTGTTTCCAATCCGTCAATCGGGCCGGCAACTGTTTCAATTATCAACTTTGTGCCGGAGAATGCGGATAAACGCGTGCTGGTCCCGACCGAAGATACTGGCGAGCAATGGACCAACGTTCAATATGACGATTCGTCCTGGGAGCCGGTCACAGGCGATCCCGGCGGAGTCGGATATGAAAGGGGTTCCGGTTACGAAGATTTTATCAGTCTTGACCTCGAAGCACAGATGTACGGCGAGAATGGTTCATGTTATATCCGAATTCCATTTAACATGGAGGCCAACCAACTGGCCGGCCTGACCGAACTTGTGCTGAAGATTCGATATGACGACGGTTTTATTGCTTATTTAAACGGCGTTGAAGTTGTAAGGCGTAATTTCAGCGGCACACCGGCGTGGGATTCACGGGGCAGCACCGACAACCCGGATTCGGCAGCCGTAGAGTTCGAGAATATCGATATCTCCGCTTTTCTGTCCAGCATCAAAATGGGCGGCAATATATTGGCCATCCAGGGCCTGAACGGCACATTGACCAGTTCCGACCTGCTCATCAGTATCGAGCTTGATGGAGTTATCACGATGACGGCCGATGATTTCCCGTACGCCAATGCCCTGGCGCTTCTGGACGGCCTGCGTGTGACAGAACTGATGTACCACGCACCAACCGGCAGCGAATTAGATTATATCGAGCTGCAAAATATCAGCGGCACGACTCTGGATCTTACCGGCGTCCGTTTAAGCGACGGCATTGACTTTATCTTTCCACCGATGACTCTCGAAGCCGGTCAATTTGCTGTGGTGGTCAGCCGTATTGATTCCTTCCAGTCAACCTACGGCACGGGCGTCAATGTTGCGGGTGAATATTTCGGCAACCTTAGCAACGGCGGCGAAAAGGTCGTCCTCAGCCTTCCAGCACCTCTGGATGCAGCAATCCTGCGCTTCGAATACAGAGATACATGGTATCCGGGAACCGACGGCGATGGTAGCTCGCTCGCAATCAACGACCCGTTCGCACAGCCGGCAGGCTGGAGCGAACCGGAAAACTGGTACGCAACCACTCCAACCCCCGGCAGGTAACAATTGCGGATTCTATAGCAAAATCAATCGGCTCCCAACCGATATTCGTAAAGGTTATAGCCGACTTCACGAACCGCCTTGATTATCTCAGGATACGGCTTATCGCAAATATCAATCAAACCAATCTGGTAGTTTTCACCGTCGCCGCGACCGGTCGTCGCCTGGTCTTTGTATTGGAACCAGTGCGTGCCGACGATATACGGATTTCTCAGCGCGCCCAGAACGTAGCTTTTGTATTTATCGGCACGATCCTGCTGGTTTGCCGTTTTTCTTAGCCCCGTATGAAACATACCGCGATCCAGCGCGCCGAAGTGGAACTCGCCGATAATGATGGGCTTGTCGATTCCATCGGGTAAACGCTGCTCGGCTACGCTGTAGGTGTAACGATTATAGCCGACGATATCGCAGAACTTTGCCGCTGCCCGTGCCGCCCGGTCGTTTACCCATGCGAACCGGCAACCCATATATAGCTGATTCGGAGCATATTTGCTCAGCTCTTCACGAATGACGCCGAAGTAAGTCTCTGCCGTCTTCGTATAAAAGACCGTCAGGTCGGCCCATGCCTTCTCTTTATCGGGAGCCTGCGTGCTTTGCAACAGAGCGTCCCATGCGGCGTGATTTGTGTCCCAGGTCTCATTGAGTTCATCAATCGTTTTGTATTTGGCTTTTAAGTCTTCAAGAAAAACCTTCTTGGCCGGCTGCCCGGCGGGCGATTTCAGCGTGGCCAATGCCAGCGACACTTCATCTCCCCAGGCCAGCTCGTTGTGCACGAAGTAGCCGATGCACCATGGATCGCCGATGCTTCTGCCCTTCTCGGATTCCAAACGCTCTTTTAACGCCTCTCGAAAGCCCGGATCGAACACATCGAAGAACTTGCCCCAGTAGCCCTCCGAGCCTTCCAGCGTCTTTGCACCATAACTGATTGTGCAAACGTACGAAGTCTTTCTCATCAGGTAAATGTCACGGTCCGACCAGTTGGCAATGGTATTCATGCCCCAGCTTTTCAGCCTGCGGTGCGTTATCTCGGCAAACGCTTCGGCCCATTCTTTGCCGTACTTGCGCAGGAAGTTGGCCTGGCTGAAATCGTACGTTCTATATGGCGAATGGTCTTTATAATAGCCGTGCGGGGCCCAGGAACCGCCCCCATAGAACCGGGCGAATTCCGAGCCGTCTTCCGGAAGGTCGCGAAAATAATGCTCGCGGTCACTGATCGGCGTGGCATTTGCGCTGCGGACGCAATCGGTGCCGTGCGAGAAGAACAATCTTCCTTCCGGATCGACAAGCCACCACTTGCCTTTATACTTTTCAACGCGGAACAAGCCCGTGGCCTTAAGCTGAGGCCCTGCTGTCCAGCCGCCGTACTTGTTGCGGTCTGAAGGCCCCGGATGAGCGGCAAGGTCCTTTTGCTCAGCTTTTCCATGCGCTTTCAGCTCATCAATAGAATGAGTCTTACCCGGCCAGTCTCTGTGTATAAACTGCCCAAGCTCGTCGATGAATGGACAGAAATTTTTCGCATCCAGAACCGTCACTGAGCCGCCGGCACGGATATTGCTTATCTCAAATGCATGGTCAACCTTTGGCCTGGCCACAAAGAAAAGCATCTGGGTGATATTCGACGTATCGACTTTGCCGGTATGAACCGTATATCCCCTCATGCCGAAAAGTTCCAGCGGCTCCGAGAGCTTCCAGGGCACAGGAAAAATCCGCACATTTAGAGTCCCCTTCTCTCCTGCTGCCAGCTTTATACTATCAGTGACGCAGTTTTTGCTGCCGTCGGCGCCGGGATTATCGACACGGCAGCTAACCGTCACCGCCTGGTCTGAAACGTTCTTTACGTCAATGGAAATATACTCGTACTTCGACAGGTCCCATTTCCCCGCCGGCGCCTTCAAGGTAATTCCCGGCCATGGTTTCTCATGTCCTGTTTCGATTCGCAACCCTGTTTCTGCCTTCGTGACTTTGGCATCGCTGGTAATGACCGAGCTTATGTCAAAATCGCTGCCAAATCCGAAAAGAACCTGCTCCGCGGCAAAAAGTTCTACTGATCCGATCAAAGGGCAGCACAAAACGACCACCAGCACAGCAACAAAATTTACAGCTTTATTCATCAGTTTTTCCTTCCATTTCAAGCGCCTTTATCACGGCATTTTCTGACTGTATAAGACGCTATTGTCGTAAGTTCTGCCTTTCCCATCATGGGGACAGTGAAAAAACGAACTGCTCGGCCAGACCGCCGGGACGGTCGCCGGCTTTCCCTCAAGCGTACAATACAAATGCAGCAGCACCAACGGCTCTAAACTGTCAAACTTGGAGAACAGATGCTTTTGACTTCTCACAAAGAAACCTTTGTAAAAATAATTTTTGATAATGTTGTCACCGATCTTCTTCGCCATGTCCAGATAAGCGTCGTTTCCTGTTTTTTTATAAAGTTCAAGGAATCCGAGAAGAGCTGCATAGGCTGAATTATTCGTACGCTCTGCAAGACTCGGTTCATCTCCTGCCGTAGCCCCAATATCGCCGAGACCGTTACTGCCGGCGATGCTCCGCGCCATCTCCCACATGAACGCATCGCCCGTCACGCGGCAAGCCAGGGCGTACGTCCAGAAATCCATCGGGCCGGCACGCCCAGCTTTTAAGACCCTGCCCTTTGGGCCAAAGTAGCCGTCTTTCTTGCACACATATCCTTCCATGCTCGTGCCGTCCGTCAGCATGGGAATGAATGAGTTGTCCTTTTTTCGATATGCCACCTTGCCCCAGGCGGTCAATTCTTCCAGCGCCCATTGGGTAAATTCTTTGCCCTTGTCGCCCAGAACTTCTCCCAATAGAAACTGGCAAATCCATGGTTTCACAGCGGGCGTGCTGCCGTAGCACGGAAACAGTGTCCCTTCGACAACGAAATGTCCATTGAAATCGTCGCCGTACTGATATTGGGCTCGGTCCCCCCGGATGTCCGGGCCGTTGCACCAGGCCGTCTTGCTCTGATTGAACTGGAATCCGCCGATTCCCGTCTTCGGATTTCGCGTCTCAACATATCTGTAGGCCAGTCTCTTGCTCCAGATGAGCGGCTCGGTCTCGCCGGATAGTTTCGACAGCATCGCTCCGGCATAGAACAAGTCGCTGCCGGTATTAAGGAATGAAAGCCCCGTGCCCCAGAAAAAGACCGGCTCGGCCTCATATTTATTTTCCCACGGATTACCGAACTGCTTCTTAGGGCTGCCGTGCCGGTTCATTTCCAGGTTCGAGAAGTTCAGGATATGTGCCGCCCAGAACGTCTCCAGATACTGCCGGGTTGCATCCGGATTGACCTGCCACATCAGCTCGTAGTACGGGTAATGGCATTTCAGTTCGTGCGAGTACTGCTCCATGCAGAGAGCATCAGCGCCGGCATCGTATGCGATGTGGCCGCCCCAGTGCAGCAGTCCGTTCGGACTTCGCAAATTGGCAAACGCGTATTCAACAGCATCCATAGCAGCCCGGCGATATTTCGCATCATTCGTTAATCTCGTTAATCCATCCAGCACACGAAACAGGTTCTGCTGGCTCGCCAGATTGGACAGAACCCAAACCTTGCCGTCCCTCTTCCACTTGACCGGCTCGTGTGTATGGACGTTCAGCCCATCGACGAACAACGGTGTATGTTTTGGCCCATAGGTATCTTTGCCGTACTTGAGGACATTATCCGCAAACGTCTGCACGGCTGAAAGATACTTATCCTCATTACCGGCAAACGTTCCTGCCCCCATTAATAAAATCAGCAGAAAAATCCAGCTTCTCGAAATCTTCATTACAAAATCCTTCACTCTATAACATCACCTATCGAGTCAAAAGATACCACATAGTCCCGTACTGCGGCGAGAGTCGCAAAATGCCCTTACCATACCTGTCGGAAGCCGGCACATTACCGCTCGGTATTCCATCGGGGCCAAGTGCATGGCATTTCCAGTTTCCATCCGGCAGATTCAGAACTGCTTCGGCGGCCTCTATCTGCACCGGTGATTCGCCCCAGTCCCGGCCGACCGTTCGACGGTCATCTGAGAAAATCATGCCGGTATTCTCACACCGGCCGCAGGCGGTAACCAGAATCTTTCGGCTCTCATCCACGGCTGCATCATCCAGGGCAGTGACTGTCATAGCAACAAAACCGGGCGATGTCACGGATATCCGGCCGACAGTAGACACTTCATACCGGTTCGCGTGCCCGGCAAACGCCCAGGCGGAGGATCCCCACACAGCATAGAATCCATTGCCTCGTTCGACAAACCAGTTCAGCACGGGATCCGAACCATCAGGTTCTTTCGTAGCACTCTGGCCGGCAAGTCCTAAGGACTCCTCACGGAGAGTCGAAACGAATTGGGTTTTGAGCATTTCGTAGCGGGCGATTTTAGCACGCTCGGCAAGAACGTCGAACATGTCACGATCATGCCTGAGATGCAGATCGGCCAGCGATGAAAGCATCTCTTCGGAGCCGGTCAATGGTATTAACGAAACGCCGCTCAGAGGCTGAATTCCGCCGTGTCGAAAGATAGCCGTCCCGGCCCGCATGAAGCCCCACTTGGCGGGATTCGTATCGACATCGAAATAGCTGTTCATATACTCGCGATTCCACTCATCTGAACTGTGGCTATAAGTGTACAGCCATATTCCGTCCCAATCCTGAATTGCGGCAAAAGAAGCGATTAAAGGAACACATTCGGCCTGCGAGTCAAGAGGTGCAGGATGATTATATTCGCTCAGTGTGAATGGTTTGTTAGCCAGACGCGCTGCAGCCAGATTGAAGATGGTGGCCTCGTCGGGATAATCCACCATGGGCTTCTGGTTTATGAGCCAGTTACCGGCATCCCAGGGCTCGCCGGGAAAACTCGGATGCTGCCAGTACGCGTGAGTATCAATGAAATCCATGTCACTCTGGGCATAAAGTCCGAGCGGCCCGAAAACAATCGTGCCGGTGACAAGGGCCCCGGAGTCGAGATCGTTTCTGATAAAGTCGCGCATGCCGTCGAAATAATTCTTTTCCGTCTCAGCGAGGAAAAGCATCCGGTCGGTTGTCCGCCGGGAGCTTTCATTGTCGGCGTAAAGCGCAACGCTGCCGGTATCCATGTTTTCACCCTCGGCCAGGCCTATCCTGCCGCCCGGGCGGAACTGGGCATTAGCAAGATATACGGGTGCGGTACTCCCGCTGAAAGCAAAGTTTACACGCGCATTATTTTCATCCGCCCCGGCCACAAAACCGAAGTTAAACGTCTGCCATCCGTTCGTCAATTCCGCCTGCCGGGATAGCCCTAGATTGCCCCAGGGGCTAGCCGCCTGGCCCACACTGCAGCCCAATTCTCTCGACTGGTTACTTGCGGCTTCGAAAATCACTGTGTAGTATTGCCCCTTTTGTAATGAAATTCCGCCCTGATTAAACTGGAGGTGCCACTGCGTATCGTCGGCGTTTGCAATTTCGATAAACATGGCATCTTTCGACCGATACTGACGCCGGGACAGTGAAGCCCGGCAGTCCTCATGCTGCTCCAGCCGCCAGTTCTGCGGCACAGAGCCGGCCGGTCCGGTAATCTGTAATTCGCCATTAATCAGAAGGTCCTCTCCGAGCTCTTGGGCGCCCTCGGACCAGGAGTCGCTTAGTTTCTCATTCGAGCCATAACGATTTACGAGCCAAGCGTTAAATTGCTCCTGCAGAATATCCGCATAATACGCCGGCAGCGTTCGCAGCGTTTCGTCGCTGGACCACATGAAAAAACTGTTCTCGTTGGTTATCTCGAAAATCGCCACCGCAGGATCGTCGGCGTAACGTACCCCGCGATACGGATTAACATGGCTCAGCATCTGACGGGCATACTCCTTCTGAGCATCAACCAATGCCGGCGTAAAAATATTGGATATCTTGTCATACCCACGGTTCGTTTCGGGCAGACCAATGTATTCGCTGTGCTCCCGTCCGACGTGCAGGTTGATATTTACAAATATGCCGTGAAGAGCAAGCTGATTTATGAAAAAGTCCAACCTGTCAAGCGCTTCGGGTGCAATGTCCTTGCCGTCAGCGGTATTCCAGATACCCCGTGGCCATCTGGACGTATCAAGGTGATGACACCGAACAGTATTTACCCCGGCGGCAGCCATTCGAGCAGCTACATAAGGAGCATCCTCATGTGTGGGCAGATTCGCTCCGAAGGAAAGATTCACGCCCCAGAGACGAACTCGCTTTTTGGCACGATAAAAGTGGCCATCATTCGCCAGCAGGTGGTCACTATCGATTAGAATCGGCTCGTAAGAAGTTACCGCAATCAGCGAGTTGGGATCAGGTCTGGCGGGAATCACAAAAGGTACAAATTCCGCCGGCGCTCTGCTGGATGCAACAGTAAAAAATAAAAGCACATAAATTAAAAATCGCATTGCGTACTTTTCTCTTATGCTTCCATAAAAGCTGTCAAAACATCTGGAAAGTAACATATTTTCTCCTCATAAAAATAAAATAGAGCATTGATTACTTCACTCTTACTTGAAATGATATAACCTTTACTCAATACTATCAATTGAAAAACAGTATCAACAGCAAACGATGCCGTATTGCTCATTAGAATTTTGAACGGAGCTTGCAAAAACGCTCGCCTGGCAATATCATTGTCGGTTGGTGAATTGTTATTTAACAAAAGGGCAAACAAAAACGTAACCGGGAGGACTTGGCAATAATGAAAATGAAGATAAATTTGATTATATTGTTTACGGCTGTTCTTATCTCGGCGGGCTCAATTCCAACATTCACCCAAGCGAACGAGGCCTCTCAACGCAAAGCAAGAGGGCCAAATGTGCCGGAGGGAACTCGTATCCTCCGCGACCTTGCTTATGTTCCTGATGGCCACGAACGGCAGAAACTCGATCTTTATCTGCCTAAGCAAAAGGAGGGCGATGCCCCCCCGCCGATAATTGTCTGGGTGCACGGCGGCGCATGGCTTGCCGGGAGCAAGGAAAATTGTCCTTCTGTCCGATTTTTAAGGCAAGGTTACGCCGCGGCAAGCATCAATTATCGACTCAGCCAGCACGCCATCTTCCCGGCACAGATCGAAGACTGTAAAGCTGCCATCCGCTTTCTAAGAGCCAACGCAGACAAGTATAATATCGACCCAAATCGTATCGGAGTATGGGGAGCATCGGCAGGCGGGCATTTAGTCGCCCTTCTCGGCACCGCCGGTGACGTAAAGGAATTCGACAAGGGACCGAACCTGCACGTTTCCAGCAGAGTCCAGGCGGTATGTGACTTCTTCGGCCCCACCGACCTGACGAAAATGAGCGCTTTTGCCAGCTCAATGGACCATGATGCTCCCGATTCACCAGAGTCGCTGCTCGTCGGTGGACCGGTACAGGAAAACAAGGAAGCTTGCAAACGCGCCAATCCCATTACGTATGTCAGCAAAGACGACCCACCGTTTCTAATCTGCCATGGCGACAAGGACCCGCTTGTTCCTCACAACCAAAGCGTCCTTCTTGACGCTGCTCTTAAAAAAGTCAGTGTGAGCGTGAAATTCCACACCGTTAAAGGCGGCGGGCACGGCTTTCGGGACCCGGAAGTTGACCGGATGGTACAGGAATTCTTCGACAAGCACCTGAAAGAACCTGAAAGAAAATCATCGAAATGAAAATGTTTGAGCTCCAGGGCACATTGGATATAATCGCAAAACCTATACAGCATAAAAACGAATCAATCAATAAACGGAGATTGCTATGACGCATAAATTCATCAACCAGATCGAGCCGGGACAGACGATTGACGATATTTACATAGTCAAAGATCCGATTCTGCGAAGCACTACGCGGGGCGACCTGTATATAGCGATGTTTCTCACGGACCGCACCGGGCAATTGAACGGGCGGATGTGGCAGGCAACAGAAGCTACATATAAGTCACTGCCGAAACCCGGTTTCGTACACATAAAGGGCCGAAGCGAGCTGTATCAGAACAATCTGCAAATTGTCATAAATAACGTTGCCCTCATTGATCCGGGCAAAGTAGATATTAATGACTTTCTTCCAAGAACGAAAAAAGATACAAAGCAAATGTTCGAAGAAGTGAAAGAGGCCGTCGGCCGGATAGAAAATTCACAACTAAAAACCCTGGTCGGAGAGTTCATGGCGGATTCTGAGTTGATGGAGAAATTCTGTAACGCCCCGGCTGCTATGAAAATGCATCATGATTATATCGGCGGACTTTTGGAGCATACCCATAATATGCTGCAGGCGGCCGTAGCGATATTGCCGTTTTATCCGGATGTGCAACCTGATTTGGTTTTGGGCGGTATTTTCCTCCACGATATCGGAAAAACCGAAGAGCTTGCATATGATATGGCCTTTTCGTACACCGATTCAGGCCAGTTGATAGGACATATTTCCAAAAGTCTTCTTATGATAAATCAGAAGGCCGATTCTTTGAGGGCCGGGGGCACTCAAATCGACCAGACGGTTTTGGATGCTCTCGGTCATATCATCCTCTCACATCATGGAGCATACGAATTCGGCTCGCCGAAGCTACCTGCGACAGCTGAGGCCTTTATGGTCTGTTATATTGACAATTTGGATGCAAAGATAAGCCAGGTGACATCAGCGATTGACAATGAAGTTAGCGATTCGAACTGGACCGCATGGCAAAATTCTTTGCAAACACGGCTTTACCGCAAACGGCTCGAATAGACTTACTTTTTAGATAACAGCGGTGAAAGCTGGTGCATTTCACCGCTGGAAAAAAATCCCCCCCATATACAGTAAATATCGATCAGAGTTCGATGATCTCATCAGACAAATGCGCGCACTGTGACAACGGTATGTCACTGCAAGTGAAAAAATCTGCAACTTATGCCGTTTTGATCAGATTCTGTGAAGAGGATTTCGCTGCAGGACGATGCCGGAAAATCGCCAGATTTTTTCGAATTGCTCGTACGGCATCAATCGCGTCCCCGTAACCGGGTCGGCGACGGTCACCGCCTCGTCCGTGACTTCCAGCACGGCAATACAGTGGTTCATTAAAAACGCTTCCTTAACAAGAGCCAGCGTTATACCTGCATTTTTAAGCTGAGCAATCGAATCGAAATGGCGATATCGGCAGCTCAGGCCCTCGGCTCGGTAGCGATCCTGCAGGGCAGAGGAAAGACAGGACGGCAGCGTCCCCGTCACAGGGCTTGAATAAGAAAGCACGGCCAGCTCTCCCTCGTCGGCGGCAAGGCCTAATTTTCCAAGTGCCGTTACCGCAGCAGCCGGGCCGCATGTATAATCAGTAGTCTGACGGCAAACGCCCTCTTTATCAAATTTCGTCTGGAGGTTCGAAAGACGCTCTTTAATCAATGCCGGCATGAGAAAAGGCAGCACAGAAAACCAGCTCACGAATCCGGCCATTAAAAGACAAACGATAAGCTTCTCGAATTTGTAAGGCAGGCGTGACAATGGAACCGTAAGGCCCATCGCCACGGCAAGAGATAAAACCACGTACCTGATCCGGCCAACCGCTATCCATGAAAAAGGCGAGACAAAATACAGGTTGCTGTTGAATCTGACCATCGCCAGCATCGTAATCAGCACGCCCGGCAGAATATACCCCAGCACCCAATAAGGTCTTCGGAAACGCGAAAAGACCCTGCCGGCAATAACGCCGAGCACAGCGATTAGAATAACACCAGTTGTCTCAAACCAAGGATTCATCTCCACCCTTTCAATTTCCTTTTGATTATTATGATTATTGTACCAAATCTCGCCCCCGAAGTCAAGGTTTTTACACTCGTATTTGACCTGTGTTTATGCCGGGTATATAATCAGCAGCAAAGAAATATATCCAGGGCTTTCTACATATTAAACTCAATGAGGACATTTATTATGGGAAACTTTAAAACCGCAACGAAACTGTCGCAGGTAGTATTCGCCGCTTCTTTATTCATACTGGTCTCGGCAACAGTCGCTCCGGCAAAAAGAATAGAGATTTACAGCAAAAATCCCGCATATTGGCAATATTACGGCAGGCCGATTCTGCTGCTGGGCGGCACAAAGGATGACAATCTCTTTCAAATCCCGAACCTGAAAGAGCACCTCGACCTTCTAAAGTCCGTGGGCGGAAACTACGTGCGCAATACGATGTCCAGCCGGGACGAGGGCAATGTCTGGGCGTTCAGGAAAGTAAACGGCAAATACGACCTTCAAAAGTGGAACGATGAATACTGGGAGAGATTTGAGAATTTCCTGCAATTAACGCAAGAGCGGGACATTATCGTGCAAATAGAAATCTGGGCAACTTTCGACTATTATCGCGACAACTGGGAGGTAAATCCGTTCAATCCGAAAAATAATATCAACTACACTATAAAACAATCCGGGCTTCCGGAGAAGGTCGACTCGCACCCGACCCGTACCGGCAATAACTTCTTCTGGTCCGTGCCCGCCGAAAGAAACCAGAGAATCGTGCTCAAATATCAGCAGCGTTTTGTCGATAAGCTGCTTTCATATTCTCTGAATTACGGCAATGTCCTCTATTGCATGGACAATGAGACATCCGTCACGCCCGAATGGGGCTGGTATTGGTCGAAGTATATCAAGGCAAAAGCAAAAGCCGCTGGTGTTACAGTTAATACGACCGAGATGTGGGACCCGTGGGACCTGGCGCATAAGATGCACAGCGCAACCTTCGACCATCCGGAAACCTATTCTTTCGTGGACATTTCACAGAACAATCACCAAAAGGGACAAAAGCATTGGGACAACGCCCAGCGACAGCGGGCCCGAATAGCCGGACATGTCCGCCCGCTTAACAATGTCAAAATATACGGCGCTGACACAGGCAGGTTCGGCAACGATCGCGATGGAGTCGAAAGATTCTGGCGCAACATCTTCGGCGGCCTGGCATCAGCACGTTTTCACCGTCCGGATTCAGGCCTCGGTCTGGGCGATAAAGCACAGGCGAATATCCACAGCATGCGAATGATTACCGGCAAAATGGATATCTTCACCTGTGAGCCACATAATGATTTGCTTTCGGAAAGAGATTCCAACGAAGCCTATTGCATAGCAAATCCCGGCAAGGAATACGCAGTATATTTCCCCGACGGCGGAGAAGTTATGCTGGACATAAGCTCCTTAAACAAACCGGCAACAGTCCGCTGGCTGGACATAATGAAAAGTCAATGGACAACGACTCAGCAAATCGAAAATGAAAGCAAGCTAAAGCTGTCTTGCCCATCGAAAGGTTATTGGGCGGTTCTGGTAACGAACGACCAGTAAAAAACGAAATCCTCGATATTCTTTATAGAGAATACTGTGGAATTTTCACCGTTTCACCATCCTTCATTGCCGAGATGTGTGCATAATAGCCGGGAACTGTCATATTCAGAGCATCAATGACATCAACCCTCGGCTTGCGGCCGCGTAGGATGGCATCGATGAAGTCGTGACCGAGGTAGCCGTGAGAGCCACCATGCCCGCCCGGTTCAACTCCCGGCGGTAAAGCGTACTTCTTAATTTGTAAGCCGCCCTTAATGGCTTCGCGGTAGCGCATGCTGCCGGTCCTGTCGCCGGTAAACGTCTTGTTGAATCCGCCGTATTCGCCTCTAATCCGTCCTGCTTCGAGGTACTCACCCTGCGAACTGCACACCATCATCCTCGAAAGCCCCCCTTCTGCAGTCCGGAACAGGCCGACCTCCGATTTGAAAATGTTGCCGATCACGTTGGGAACCTGCCTTTCTTTATCGAGATAAGGAGTCCCCTGGCATGAGACGTCCAGGAAGGGTTTATGCGTAACACCAACATAGTATGCCGTCGAATGGGTCGGATACCACATCGGGCATCCCTTCTTTCGCCAATCCTTATAAGAGCCCAGCGCAGGCGCCCCTATAACATGAGGATGACAGTATTCACCCTCGGAATACACTAACCGGCCGAAAACTCCCGCGGCATAGAGCTCTTCCATCGCGAACAGATCATCATGAAAACACGATGTCTCGAACATTGCGTAAACCAGTCCCTTGTTCTTTTTGCAGCATTCGAGAAGCTTTTCGGCGTCCTCGATATCCCCACGGAACGCCGGAACCGCAGTAGCAACGTGCTTGCCATGCTCCATACAAAGGACAGCGTGCTTTGCGTGGGCAGGAGCGTCCGTGGCACAAAAAATGGCCTCGATGGAATCGTCCTTTACCATCTCCTCCAGCGATGGGTACGTCTTCGAACATTTCGCCAACCGGGCCATTTCGCTGCATCGGTCGCCGAACAAATCACTTACAGCAATAAGTTCGACGTTGGGATGATGCTGGAGACTGAATTGCAGGCCGAATTTGCAAACACCATGTCCGACAATTCCGACCCGGACCTTACGGTCACTAAAGGGCTTGAAGACTTTCGTTTTGTCATAATCGGTTTCTGTCTGGTCAAAGCCGGCAATACCTTCGGTAGCCTTAGCTAAACCAAGCAAGGAACTTCCGGATGCAGCAGCGGAAACGGCTAAAAATGATCTACGTGATATTTTCGACATGACAATATACTCCTTATCAGTTATCATAATTCGAGATTCCTGACAGTTTGAACCTAATAGTGACGTTCCATATTGTCACATATTTTTATTCATTTCAATTCTTATTTTTTTACTATATTCTTCTAAAACTTTATTAAGATCAGAAATAAAAGTATTTTTAAATAAAATAGGGCACCTCGAAATGTACATTTTTTTATAAACTGAACGAATAGGATCAAAACCATATTGCTTGTAAATCCTTACCAATTCGAAAAGCAACTTGTGGTCGCTCTCACAGCAACCAGTTCCTTCTGCGAATCTGTTCGACCATTCTTTATTAATTTCGTCTAAAGCAGCAATTTGTAAAATAATCGCACATGATTCTGGAAATTCGTTGGAACCGTCCGGTCGGTGTATATATTTTTCTAAAAATGCGTGAACGGTTTCATGGAATAATCCACCATATATGTTCTCAGGATCATTTGTATCCATTCGTGATGGTGATGGTAGATAAATAAATCCTCCAGCTTGATAGCATGGTCCTTTTTCTCCAAATTCTACGTTAAGCTCATTATATGATGGATTTAGGGAAAATGTTTTTCTAAGTACAGGAAGAAAACTCTCGACTTTATTTACATATACATCAACAGATTCCTTAAAATCATTAGGACATCTAATGATATAGAATAGCTCTCTACTTTTGAAACTGGTCCAAGTCATTCGTTTTCTGTCAATCATAAAGGGTTATCGAATATGTATAGTCCCTATCAGTTATCCACTAGTTCCAATTACGATTTTTGAAAATGTAATGTAATGTCTTCGAACTCACCGTAATGATAGATTGTTGACTTAACATCCTATAGATGATACGAGAGACAATAACCTTTTGAAAGTTTGCACCACTCGATTAAATAGGTATCTATCCTTTTTCCCCTACTTCTTCTTTGAAACACGATTGTGCATCTCAATGTACGATTCAAGCATACCCAACTGCTCAAGCATACGAAACGGATTCCTAACCGCAGCCTTTTGTGCTTGTGCCTTAGTAAGTGAGCACCAATTGCACTTCGCAGTGCTGCGTGTCCTTATTGGTTCACCACACAATGCACAACGGTAATTGACGCGTTCAAATGCGTTTTTCTTAAACACATAGCTGTAAGTAGATCCGGAAGTAGATTTAGAGGTGTGCTTGCGCGCTGCCTTGCCTCGTCGATATTTGAATCTGCTTGCAATGAAGAAAGGAGTGAGGGAACCGCGCCCGAGCCTCATTTGATAGTGTTGGTAATCATATTTTTTGCATAAGCCAATGCAGTGCTCTACAATTGTGTCGCTTGATGAAGAACCTGATATTATGGCACGAACACAACCAGCAGGAACTTCGAGGATCATAAGCCCATTCTCATTGACTACATCTTTCTTTGTTACAACGAGTCTTCTTTCTTCTTCATAACTCCAGCAAGCGTTCTTCCTTAAATAGTCATTGTTTATTGCATCTTGTAGCAGGAAGTAGGTGTGTCTAGGCTTTGCTATCTCATAAGCATACGCCAAATCATTCTTTGTTATTGTGAACGGTGTAGTGTCGTAGTTTACCTTTTCGACTTTTCCATCGGGAAATGACTTCTGAAGGCGATTCTCATCGATCTCAAGAACAAAACCAGTCGAATTAAGGCCATAGTGGGCCCACATTGGGATGATATCTGGTCGATGCGAAAAGCAGGTTGTTGGCAGCAGCGGTATCTGGCCAAGCACCTCATTGTAGAAAGCGAAATATTTTCGTGGCAGCTTGCGCGTGTCAATTGTCAAGAATAGCTCAAAAGGATCGTTGAAATCCCTTGGATAAGTGCACCTTAGCCGAACAAGACCGGACTTCGCAAAGATCAAGTCCAGAATATCGGGGCTGCAGTATTTGTAGATCATTTTCATCACCATGCATAGCTATGTTCATACCATTTATCAGGTACAGTCATCGTTTTCTGTTTACTGACCACAGCCGTTAATTGGTGGCTATCCTTAGTTTTAAAAGTCTTTGCCATAATGCCTTCAATTACTCGCATCAACAAAAATCAAAATATAGCCGCAATAGGAAATTTAAACCAAAGGAGCCGTATCTGCAAGAGAAAAATGTAGTCATTATAACGATATTTCTGTAGAATCAGCATTGGCTGCTAAGCCATAAATTGACTATTTTTTCTGAATATCCAGCAATTTCTATGGTTCGTGAATATTGATGGAAGATTGCCGCGGCCTTTGGCCTCGCAATGACCGTAGTCGTTAATTGACGACATACGATATACGCGATACGCACGATAGATCCTTCGGCGGAGTTTATCCTGAGCGTAGCCGAACGGGCTCAGGATGTCTGTGCGCGCAGGCCCGAACGGCGCGGACCGCGTGCTCGGCGATAAAGAACGCTGTGTAAAGAACTTTTTTTGAGAATATCCTTGATTTTTGGAGATAAATTTAGTATAATACCTAACAAATTGAATATCTAATACAGAATTAAGGAGACTTATGAATTTATGATTTATTAATTATTATTTACGATTTCAGACTTCTTCGTGAACCTTCGTGTTCATTCGTGGTTTACAACCCATTTGAAAAAACAAAACCAAATCCAGCCTTTGGCTGGAAATCCTAAATCCGAATATCTAAATCCGACAACTCCGGTGGCTTGGCCGGATGCCTGTTGCCCCGTGTAGGTCGGGAAACAAATTGAAAGGGTGCGTTTTGAAAAAACAAAGCCAATTTGCCGGCGGTCAAATCGGCGTAAACTCTTATTTGAAAGGAACATATGGCAATATGCTGGCCTGCGGGGCTCGAAAAAACAAAGCCAAACAAAGCCAATATGCCGGCCTCTGGCCGGAAATCCTAATTTCTAAGCTCTAAATCCTAAATTTTGGGGCCTATTTTTTTCGGAATTATGCAAGTATCAGGTTGATTGTGTTCAATTATATGTCGATAATAACTTATAAACTGTTAAAATAGGACATATTACAGATACACGCAAAGAAAATATGGGCAATAAGGAGAATGACGATGAATCGTTCACGAGCATTAATATTTGTGATATTATCGCTGCTTACTATTAGTTTATCGGGTTGTTTTTCATCCAATCCGAAAGATATCCGGGCATTTTTGATGCCGAAGGATGTCGATGTTTCATCAAGAGATTATATTTTGCACCCCCCGGACGAGATCGAGTTACATTGCTCTGAAGCAACGCAAATTGATGGGCAAAGCCAGCAAATCCGCCCGGACGGCAGGATAAGCTTCGAAGGTGTGGGTGAGCTATATGCAGCAGGTAAAACGCCGGCACAAATTGCGAACGAAATCAAGGAAAAGGTACTGGAGCTTTATCAGCTCGAAGGAAATCAGCCTGTCGATGTTCGAGTTGTAGCATTCCGAAGCAAAAGATACTACGTTTTAGGCCAGGTAAGTAGTCCGGGACCTCAGGTCTATACCGGACGCGATACGGTCATTGGCGCATTAGCACTCGCAGGAAGCCCCACAGTTATGGCCTGGGGAGACCGTATCCAGGTAATAAGGCCGTCAGCCGTTAAGAACATTAAGCCTAAAATATTCGAATTTAAATATGACAAGGCAGCAGCGCACGGCGATGCCTCCAAGGACGTTCTGCTGCAACCCGGCGATATCATATATGTGCCACCGACCATCCTTGCAGCAGCAGCAATGAAGATAGAAGAGTTCATAAGTCCCATTGCCAGAGCATTTTCCGGTTACTATATAATGGGTGGTGGAAGTACAGAAGACGCCGCCCGCTATCGTGGCGTCGGATTTTGACAGCCTCGAAGGCAAATAAGTTAAAACATTAGAACGGGAAAACAAATGAGGCTGCGAGATGAATTGAAATTTGCTCATATGGTCAGCACGGTCTGGTTTGTTTTATCCGTCAGCTATATATTAGTCTTAGCACTTCGTCAGGCCGGCATTCACTGGTGGGTAGTATTTTCTCTATCAGGCCATGGTGCATTAATCATTCTTGTGCTTGTCAGTCTATATCTATTGGCGATTTTCAGAGGTATCAGCAGCAGTCAAAAATTACAGCTGGAACATCCCCTGAGCAGCACTGTACATTATGCTGTGTTCTACGTCTCAGCCCCATTCTTGGGCAGTCTGGCAGGTCTTTTGGGCATGATAGGTACACATTCTATCAGCCAATTCATGCTTGGTATCGCCATGGGAACTCTCGGGACAACATTTCTGGTTTGGGTTATTGTCGATCCGCTGATTGGTCTGCTCGAAATGTTACTTCCGACAAGCCGGAGAAACCGGGCACAAAGACTTCTTCAGGCAAAAGCCGATAAAGAAAAGAGACAAAAGGACAGTTTGAATTTGCTGGAAGAGGTTATCGCCAAGGAAGATTCGGATAGGCTTGTCTGGCAAGAAGTGCTGAGACCACAGGCTGAAAAACTCGCAGGATTATTGACATCGGACGGCGAGGACCCGAAGCTGCTGGAGCAGGAGGCGGTCGGTATAGGCGTCAGAGCATGGCAGACCGGAGGATTGAGTTGTATGCGGGAACTCCGCGAAATGGCAATATCTTTATGCAAACAGAAGCATCAAAACAAAGACATCGTTGACTATATCAGTTTCTGGTGGGACGGCATTGGAAACTGGCGGGCAACACCCATTGCATGAAAATAGAATGGAGCTACTGAGCAGGCAGCATATACATAGCGACATTCTCCCCTGCATTTCAAATGTAAAGGAGGTTTTACGGAGTGTTACGAATCCAATTACCAGCCCAACATGGCCGGTTTTAGGATTCAGTTAGTTTGTGTGGTAGTATAAAGAAGGCAAGAAGTACTGATGGAGGTTATAGATGAGAATTAAATAGAAAGAATTTTCTCAGTGTTTTATTAGCCGTAGGCAAAAAGAATACATCTGATCATACAAACGAATCTGAAAGGTCTCTCGAATCAGTCACAAATCTCAAAAGCATCGCTATTTTACTTTTGACGTGGACTTTTCGATAAATATTCCTTGTATGAGTCTTTACCGTACCAGGCTTGATATGCAGATACTTGGCAATATTGCCGTTCCTGAGACCCTTGCAAACCAATTCTGCTATTTGTCGCTCACGAGGTGTTAAATTGTACCGGTTTTGCACATAAGACCACTGTTTCTCGCTAAGGAGAATTACGTCCGGCTGTTTATAGCCGGCATCACTACTTCCCATATTCTCAGCTTGTGAATTTGGCAATTGTAGCATGGCTAACTACCCTCCTCTAACTGGTTGAGCAGACGCTGTGCTTCAGACAGGTCCGCCGTTGATAAACCGCCGGTTTGGCTATTTAATTCCAGGGCTTCTTTCAAATATTGAATTGCTTTGTCCTTTTGTCCGAGTTTGGCCAAAGCCCTTGCTAAATAAAATCGTGTACCAATGCTTGCCGGTGTAACACTGGGATAAAGCTTGATACACTCATTAAAATCACTAACGGCCTTATCGAATTCGCCGAGTCTGTAGTAAATAACTCCACGAGTATCGATGAGATCATAATAGTTCGGTGCGATCTTCAGCCCTCTGTTGGCAAGCTCGAGGGCTTGCTTATGTTTACCCTGCACTTCGCAAATAATCCAGGCAAGATTATTGATGGCAATGATATTGTCCGGCTCAAGCTCAAGAAGTCGCTGATAAAGTGTGGTTGATTCTGCTGGTCGGCCGCCAATTTGTAAAAGGATAGCAAGAACACTTACGGCTTCGGCATAATTAGGATCATCTTTCAGTATCATCCGAAGTATGTCCTCTGTGGTTTTTCTTGCCTGGCTATCCTCAAGCAGCATCAAATCCCTTGCTATTTCCGTCGGCGTAGCACTATCTTCCGGGTGATTTCCGTACCAGTTAACGACTTTCTCGTTCAGCTTGCTGAAGTCTTTTTCCTCCTTGAGTAATTGAACTTGAGCCAATAAAGGCTCCGGATCATCCGGCTCAGATTCAAGCAGGGAATCAAATTCCTTTTGTGCCTCAGCTTTGTTACCACTTTTATATAAAGCAACGGCCAAAGCAATATTGCACTTTCTTCGGGCAGAAACATCAGAAACAGCCAACTGCTCTCTCAAAAGATTTACAGCTTTTTGCGGCTCACCGGTCTTAATATAAGTGTTGGCCATTAACACGACGGTACCAAGATCGCCCGGGTCCATCTCATGTAACAATTTAAGAGTTGGAATCGCCAGGACCGGTGACTTCGCCGCTTCAGCACGCGCTTTCAACAGTAACAACGATTTATTATTCGGCCCATAAGCAAGTCCCCCCAGGGCAGCATCCATAGCTTCTCCCGGCTGACCCTGCGTAATCGCAATCTCTCCCAGCAACACCCATGCATCAGATATTTCAGGCTGGTCATCGGTTATTTTTTTAAGAATCTGCCTGGCACTTTCAATTGCCGGAGCTGTTCCTTCGACAAGCGCCGAACGAGCTTTGAGCAACTGTAATTGAACATCTTCCGGATTCGATTCCAGGGCTTTTTCAAGAAGGGCCTTTCCCTTTCGGATCATATCGGGCTGCCCGGATGCCAAAAACAGAGGAATAGCACGTTTTTGCAGTTGGACGTTATCAGAGTCGATATCCAATGCATTGTTAATATCGGCTGATGCGTTTTTAGGCTGACCTGTTGTACGATAGAAGTCGCTTCTTGCCACCCATACTTCGACATTATCAGGTTCAATAGAAACAGCGTGATTGAGATCATTAACGGCCTGGACGTTCTGGCCAAGCGTCGCGTATGTTCGAGCACGAAGGATATAGGCAGAAGCATTGTTAAGGCTCTTAACCATTTCATCACAAATCCTTAATGCCTCAGCTTTTTTGTCCTGTCGGATATTTAGCTGAATTTGTGCAGCGGTTATCGGCAGCGATTTCGGATCCAAAATTTTCAGCTTGTCCAGCAATTCAGAAGCCTGGACGTAATCGCCTTGCTGTATCTTGAGCAGTGCAAGAGATAAACAGGCTCTCTGGTTGCTGGGATCATTATCGATTAAATCCTGTAACATTCCCGATGCCGAATCCAACTGCCCCTGCCTTAGATAGTTTTGCAGTTGCAGTCTCTGGAGTTCCGGATGGTACAGATTTTGCCTGGAAGCACGATTCAGAACCTGCTCGGCTTCGTCATATTGCCTTGCATTGTATAAAGCGGCAACAGCGGGAATTACCACAAGTACATTATCGGGCGACTGATTTAATATCTCACGGTAAGTCGAAATCGCCAACTGCATCTCTCCGGCCCGTTCATAGGTCCTCGCCAGAAGCAGATGACTTATCTGGTCGTTGGGATTGGTCTGCATATTTTCCTGCAGAAGCGATAAAATCTGCGGATAACGATTTTTGAAATCATCCATGCCAAACCAGACTTTTGCCTGCTCATACCGCCACTGCCAACCATCTTCGCCTTCGATAGATTTGATATCATTAACGATTTGCTGGGCTCGTTCCGGATCAGCAATAACTTGATCGCACAATAAAAGTCTGCGCTTTATTGGAATATCATCCGGCAGATTCTCGGCAAGATTACCAAGTAATATATAAACACTTTCTTTTTGCCCCCATCGAGTATAAAACTGGGCCAGCAGCAAACTCAAGTCACGCTGGGCCACCGGCGACTCGATACGCTCTAACGCCTTTTTAATGCTCACTTCACATTCTTGTTGATTGCCTTTACGGTCCAGCATAATCGCAAGGTATCTTACCAGGTCAATGGACTCGGGGAATTCCTCCACTGTCACATTTAATCGCTCTACCGCCTCGTCTATCTTTCCCTGAGCGGCAAGCAACTCGGCTTCAGCCATAACAATTCCTTCTGTTGGCAGTCGAGTATCCTTAAGTTGAGCCATCAGTGCCTCAGCCTCGGCCAATTTGCCTTGTTGCAATGCGAACTGTAACTGCAACAATTTTATTTCCCCAACAGCATCGGCATTTTTCTCTAACACGGACAACTGCTGTTGTAAATCATTTACTAACTGCGTTTCCATCGCTCCTTTTTCGTCCCGGCGTGTAGATAACAGTTGCATTTGAGCACGTAAATAAAGTAAAACCGATTCCCGATTACCCGGCGAAAGCTGTATTGCTTTTGCAGCATTATTTGCAGCCTCAGACCAGTTTCCAGTCTGCGCCAAGAGTTTACCTAAGGCCAGGTAACCCTGAAAAGAACCGGGGCTTTCAGAAATTAGCGATCGTAGTTGTTGTATGGCCGATTGAGTATTACCTAAGCGAGAAAGAGCTGATGCCAATGCCAGGCGGACGTGTATGGATTTGTTGCCCTGTCCCATTGACTGCCGCCAATACTTGACGGCATCAGAATGATTTCCCTGCTTGGAAGCCACCAAACCTCGTAAGAATGAAACCGAAGCTGAAGAAATATCTTTTTCGAGCATTTTAGAGATACAGTCATTGGCCTGGTCAAGCTTATCGGAGCGGATAAATAACTCAGTAGCCAGGGGCATAAAATCCCACGGTTGAGAAGAAAGCTCTTTCAATCCCTCTTGGGCTATTTTCAGCATTTTCTCTTTTGATCCGGATTTCAATGTAAGCGAGGCCCATGTTCTCCAAAGATTCTCATCATCAGGTGTGGCTTGTTGTACTGCAACCAGATGCATTTCCGCTTTGTCAAGAACATTAAAATTGATAAATTCCTGTGCAAGACGCAAACGAACAGTCGAATCTGACAGGTCCTGTTGTTCTGCCCGTTCCAGGTCAGCTAAAGCACTGGAAAAATCTTCACTTCTTCGATAATAAACCGCTCGTATTATATATGCTAAAGCTGAAGAAGGATTTTTCTCCACGGCCTGATTATACCAATGTGATGGCAATTCCTTAAAATCTCCCGGACGCTGCTCTATAAGTTTGCCTAATGTTTCGTAAGCTAATATTTCCCCGGGATTTTCCTGTAAAATGCTCTCTAATTCCGCTGCTGCTTCTTCAAACTTTCTTTGTCCGACCAGCGCAAGGGCTAATATCCTCCGCAGGCCCGGATTCTGATTAGCTTCAAGCTGTCTTCTGGCAACAAGTTCCGCTTCACCGGGGCTGCCCATACTTAGATAAATTTCAGTTAGCTGCATAGCAGCTTCGGTATTATCTCTATCTAATCTTAGGACGGCCCGATATGCACCGATTGCCTGTTGATATCTGTTGCGTTTGGCAGGCCTGATTTTAAGCTGAGCGTCGGCATATTTAAGCAATACGGGAACATTATCTCGTTCCAAAGCAATATAACTTCCCAGATGTTCAGCCGCTTGTTCCCACTTATGCTCGTCATATGCTTTATTACCAAGAACAAGACCCTGCTCGGCCCTATTGGCCCTGCGCCATTTGCGCAGTCCAAATGCGCTTACCCCCAAAACAATAAGGCTCATAACTAATACAATTGCCAATTTCCAGTTAAAATATCTTCCCGGCATTTGCTCTCCCTTTCTAAGAAGTTAGAATTGGTCTATAAAATTTCCTAAAAGTTTCATTGCTGTTTTCCAGCAAATACTTAAATCCATCCTCAGCGATAGATTCCTGACATACTCTATGTCGTAATGTATCCATTCCTGAAAGTCTTTCAGTGGGTGGCGTGTCCTGTAAACCTGCCATAGGCCCGTAATTCCCGGCCGAACCGATAGTCGGGCGTCACGCCAGTACGGACACAACGTGTTCTCCGATTTAGGTGAGGGCCTCGGGCCGACAATACTCATCTGGCCAAACAGCACATTAATAAACTGGGGAATTTCATCGATATAGGTTTCCCGCAGAAACCAGCCAACGGTATTGATTCGCGGATCATCAGCAATCTTGAATTGCGGCCCATCCACCTGGCTGACGATTCGAAGGATATCCTGTATCTTATCAGCCCCGAGAATCATCGTCCTGAATTTCAGGCAGTTGAATTCTTTTCCGTGCAGACCCTGACGCCTGTCTTTATAAAATACAGGGCCCGGTGAAGTTAATTTTATTGCCAGAGCAACGAGTATTAATACGGGAGCAAACAAAATCAATACCATTGCAGCGGCAAAAAAATCGACAATTCTCTTGATGCATCGTGCATAGGAAATTCCGGGCCAGACTCTAAACGGCCCATGAGAATCCTGCAACATGCTTCCCCAGCTTTTGTGCCGAACCGGTTGCTCCCAATTTATTTGTGTCCCTCTTATAATATGTCTCTGCACAAATTGTTTCTCCGGCACACATACTCCAGGTCCTATGATGGAAGAATTTATAACAACCCCATCCTCAATTCTGGCTTGATTGCTGATGATGGTCGGACCAATAATGACAGCTTTGGGGCCGATTTGAATATTCTTTCCCAACAGAACCTTCCCAATTAATTTCGCATCTTCGGATATCGTATTCGAGTCTCGGAAATCGAACTTCGAATTCCGCATGTCCGAAAGCTTTGTATCGCAGAAGTTAAGAAGATCATCTTCAGTTTCCAGATCCAGCACGATCCCACCCAAGTTAACCGCTCGTAATGTTATTTCTTTCGACCGGCAAATGTCCAAAAGAGCGGAAAAAGATAAGGGCAAAGCTCCATCCACCAATATGCGATCGAGAATGTCCGTTTTAATAAAAAGATGATGAGGCCACTCGGCGGTGACAAATGTAAATTCTGCTGAATCGGAATAGGTCCGGCAGAAACCCGCCACCTTACCTTCGGTTGTCAATCGCACTTTTTCTCGTTGCCCCAACAGCCCGGGTTCCGCATTGACCATTACTATATCTGCCTTAACGCCGGCAAGCACACTATTGAGAAAATCAGCATTGATATGCGTAGCAAATCGCCCGTTGGACACAACAAACCATTGATTTAAGCCATCCTCTCGTTGAACTCTGTGAAAGTGCTCGGAAAGAACAGCTTTAATATCTTTATAATGTATTACATTTGGTTTTGAATCATACAAAGACCGCTTCGGCTTCTGATTTTGATGCCGGGATTTGAATGGTTCTATTTCCCATTCCTCAGGGAAGACACAAAAAGCTTTGCCGGGACTACGTTTTGCAGACAACCGTGATATAGAATCCCTTATAATGTTCCCATTCCTACACAATCCATCAAGAACAACACCGGCAACAGGCTCGCTGGTCAAAGCAAAACGAAGCAAACTCTCACCGCTACTGTCTGCAGAATCTCTGTGTATAAGAATCATGTTCATGGATTGATTAATAAACAATATTTATCAGCATGTACTAATTCGGGGTGATTCTCAGCTAAATTAGTGCCGAACAATATGAAAAATTAATGACCAAAATAGTGTAAATCAAATCTCGGTCGGCTCATCAGTCTCTGAATCGTCGATATAATCCGGGGTTTCTTCCATAGAGAACATTAGTTTTCTCCTGGAGGCCCTGGCACCTTCCCTTGCTTCGGCACTTTGCGCATAATAACTATGTCCCTGACGGTAATAACTATGCTCGGCCTGAACGCTACTCAGTACGGTTCCCAGCACTTTGACATCTATTTGTGACAGGCGGTCCTTAGCTTCTTTCAGGTCCGGCATGGTGGTGTGGCCGGCATAACTAACTAAAACAACAGCTTTACCTATTTTAGCCCACATAAGAGCATCAGGAAAGACCAGTGCCGGAGGAGTATCAATTATCACGTGATCATACTGTTTGCTGATTATATCGATACGTTTTGCTGTCGAGGGCAAAGCCAACAGCTCGTAAGCATCTGGCGCATCATGTAAATCAGCAGCCAGTACATCCAGGCCTGTAGAAGGTACGGAGAAAACAGCCTGTTCAAATTTGACTCCACAAAGAACGTCATGAAGTCCCCTCGAACCCTTGGGAAGATTCAACAGGCGTGCAACATCAGGCTTTCTCAAGTCACCATCTATGAGCAAAACCTTTTTACCCGACTCGGACAGACTTGTTGCCAGATTAACAGCAAATGTAGTTTTACCTTCCTTCATATTTGGACTTGTGACAACGAGTTTCTTAGGTATTCCTTTTGCGCCAAGAAGACCTAAGTTTGTACGAATAGTCTGGTAATCTCCAACTATTTGTTCCGGGAGAAGTGCCGGCTTGACAGTATTCAAACTTGTAGTAGTTCCGATTATTCGGATGCCTATACGTTTTGCCACGTCATCTGGCGTTCGCAAACTCTGATCGGCTTTATCTCGAAGATAGGCCAATCCCATACCGCAAACAAGCGAGCCAAAAATTACGGCTATCGAAAATTTTACCCGCTTATCGTTGATAGAAGCGATATCTGCGTAGTAATGCACTGAAATCCTTGCTGGACGTTTCCTCTGAAGTTCCAAAGCCTGGATACGCTTGAGTACAAGACTATGCTCTTCCTTATTCGACTCCAATCTATCCTGCAATTCTTGAATTGTTAACTGCTTACGTCCGGTTTGAACAGTTTGAATATCCTGTTTAGACAAAGTCTCCCGAAGACTATTCTCATATGCTCTCGTTTGTTCCAGTTGGCTACGTACGGTTACAAGCTCTTTATTGCCGGCCTCTGCAGCTTCCTTGGCCGCCAAATTATCAAAAGCATTGCTGGCCTCCTGTTTTCGATTTTCCAGATGTTCTTTAAATATTCTTAGCCGTTCGGTTACTCGCGACAGTTCCGGATTCGTAGGCGATAATGTCTGTTCAGCAACAATAAGATCTTGTTCTAATTGTGTAACTCTTTCTGTGAATGCCACGACAGCAGGATCTTCGCTTATATAATCCTGCCTCATCTTCAGCATATCGGCTGCCGGGATTGTTTGTTCTCTGGTGCGTTCAAGTAATTTGACCCGTGCTTCGAGTCTAAGTCGTTCAGCCTCTACTCCATTAAGTGTATCCATCAAGCTTGCAACACGTTGGAGCATCATGTCCTGCCTACCCTGCAGAACGACATCCCCGTATTCCTGTCCCAACTGGTAAATCATCTGGCGGTCGTTTTCGATTCTTTCGGAAAGAAAGTCACGCCTGTTCTCCAGAACAGCAAGATTTCGGTTCTCATCTTCATCCGAGCTGACAACCTCAATTTCCATATATGATCTGATAAAGGAATCAACAATCTGCTTTGTTTCCTCTACATTTGTGCTTTGCATACTTATCTTTATCAGCTCATCACGACGGTCTGCACTGACTGCAATAATACCTTTATCAACTATGGCATTTTTTAATTTCATTGCTGGCTCAAGCTTAGGTTGAGGGCCCAATAATTTACGCTTCCACTTCGAGAACAGATCGGTCGGTTCATCATTGAAGAAAGACAAATTTCTATCCACCAGATTGTCCGCAACTCGCTGTATTACTGTGTTGCTCTTGATCTTTTCTGCCTCAGTATTCTTAAAGTTTTCATAATTCGATATCTCCCCTCTATCCTGCTCACCGCTCAGGATGTCCGCTAAAATGGGGGCAACTCTTATCGCCCCGGTTACATTGTAAAGAGGCTTAATTGTATACCAAATCGCAGGCAGACCTACTCCACACATTAATAAGAATATCAGCAAAACAATGTACCAGCGACGAAGTATGCCGGCCACCATATCCGACGTAGCTTCATCACCCTGTTCAGGTGGAATTTGCATATTAACGAGTTCCTGCCCGACCACTGAACCTTGATATTTGTCTAATTCGCTCATTTCTATTACTCCTACAATATTGATTTGTAATTCAACTCAGACTTCGAGCTTCATTTTGCAGTCATTTACAAAACGGCCCGCAACTAATGATTTTTATCCTCCCTGACGTGTAACTATTATTGCTTTTTCTTCGGTCGGTAGCACCGTAAGTTTTGCCAAAAGCCACAGCTCACCAACAACAGCCGCAAGAGCCAACGGCATCATCGCATACCCACCAAAGTCATGGAATATTTGCTCCCAATACTCACCCTTAAGAATAGTGAAAAACACCGCTGTAACTGCCAATCGAATAGTGTTACACAGCAAGGCGATAGGCAGACTTGAAATCAGAATAACCAGCTTTTCCCACCAGGCCCGCTCTACCAGCAGAACAACCAGTCCACTGATAACAAAAAAGGCGGTAATCATTCTCAAGCCGTTGCAGGCTTCAAGAACCGCAACACTAACATTGCCTATATCAATAGTATGGCCGTCCTGTGTGACTGGATATCCAATCACCTCAAGGCAGAAAACCGCCGATGATGTAGCCCAACGCTGCAGATTCAAGCCGACGTAATACTGGACTACGTTCGGCAGGGGCAGCATCAAACATAGAAACAATAATATCGGAGATATCTTTCGGAAAAACTTCCAGCCAAATAACAATAATATCAAAGCAGCAATACTTAAGACGATCGATAGTCTTTCCGCAGAACTGTACATTAAGAAAAGCCCGAGAAGTCTGACTACCTGTGCCCCCATGAACGCAAAAAATCCCCAGATAGATGGTTTAATCGGACAAAGAGCGATATCATGACGCCGTGACCAAAGCACATAAACAGCCAGAAAAGGAACCAAAAGACCGGAAGAATATTCATCGCTTTGTCGCCACAATTCCCAAAGCTCAATGAGACCGGGCCAATAAGACCAAAGAAATGCGATACAAACAAGTCCCAATGCCGGGAATGACAGAATGTTCTTTCCGCTTAACCAGGCCCAATTCGAAATTTTTTTGGAAATTTTATCAAACGGTTGCAATACAAACTGCAATCTACTCACATTATTTTCAACAACAGCATTATCTCGAACCACACCATGATAATCGACCACACACCTTTGAATTCGACAATTTGAGCCTACTTTTGCATCATCCCACAGCACACTGTTTACTACAACACTATCTTTATTAACAGCAACATTTTTCCCAAGAATGGTCGGTCCGAGCACCATCGCTCCACCCGAAACAGTTGCACCGTCTAAAATAACGACCGGGCCTTCAATTCTTGCTTCAGGATCAATTTCTGAATTTTCTGCCAACCACACTTCTCCGGAATCGTAACGATTAAGAAGCTCAAAATCCACATTCATTGTTGAAGCATTTTCAAGACAACTGGAAACGACACATAAGTATTCCTGCCGGTTCCGAAAATTTCCGGCATGATGTGGCAATCTTTCGGCATGAACTGTTCTTCCTGCGTGGAGCATTTTAGGAATCAAGCCTTCTTTGATATCAAAATAACCCGCCTCCGGAATATGTTCCAGTATATCCGGATTACAAACATAAATGCCTGATGCCTCGTCCATATCCGTATTGTTTTTACAATATGGATTTAACATAACAGTCAAATCAGATTGACCGTCGCGGTGCGCCTTTATCAGTAAGTCGATTTTCGGAGGGCACACTATGCTTGCTGGAAAGACAATTAGTAATTCTTCGGTTCCATCCACAACAGCATCACGAATACATCCCGCGGTACCCACCGGCAATTCTTCATCTACAAAACTCAACGCCAAACGATCATCAGTAATATCCCTTTTTTCCAGCAAAGAACTTGCACCACTGCCGCATATCACTGCCTTTTTTATGCCCTGATCAACTAAATGATTCAGCAGGCGTTCCAGCACGGATTTCCCCAATACAGGCCATAATGCCGTGGGCAAACGTGATGCAAGCGGACACCGCCCGAAATCAAGACTCCCCACAAGGATAATAGCTTTTACATTTTGCATGTGGATACTTTTCGACTTGTCGAAATTAAACAAACTGTTTCAACGGTGTTTTTCTAAGAATAAATGTTATCAGAGATGAAACAGACAATACTAAAAACAGCAACAACAATGGATGCTGTAAAGCTATCCCAAATTGATCAAAAGGAACCAATACCAGGGGATGAATAAGATAAATACCGTATGATAAAGATGCTAAACTCGCCGAAACCGGATCCAACTTGCCTCGCCAATGCAATGCAGCACAGAATATTACCAAAGAAACAAAGTATCGAACCGCAAATATGCTGCTGTAATTTAACCATATTCCATGGCTTAACCGGTCAAACACTACACACCCCACGCACGTTGCCAAAGTCGAAAGAATTATGAACACGAAATATTTTGTTCTGTCTTGGGTTTTTTGCAAAATCTTGATCCTGCCAACAGCAAAACCAAGAGGTATAGCCGGCAATCCCAGAAGCCATTGAGCCAGTGGTTTGGGAGGATGAAAGTGTGACTGGATAATTGAACATCCAAAGACACATAAAGCTCCGATTGAAATTGCAGTTATAATAGTAATTGAGTCAGGAATACCTACTATTCTTCGATGTATTAAAACGAGAAATAAAGCGGCAACGAATGCAAAAGGTAGAAACCATAGATGTGTCCGAGTTCCGGTCAAAAGCATCGTCGGAGAAAAAACCTCAGAAAACGATACATTTTCATAAACCATCTTTGCTAATTTGAGCCCACCATATATGATCGACCAAAACAGCCACGGTTTCAGCAGACGCCTCGCCTTTCTTCTTACCACCTTGGCAACGCTGTATGGTTCAGGCTTGTTTACAACAAAGGCACAAAAACTGAGCAACAGAATAATAAAACCAGCCACACCAATGCTCCGCGGAAACCAAATATGAATATGAAAGGAGGCGACACAGAAAGCAGATAAAATACGCAATCGTTCGATATTGGCTATTCGGGGCTGTCGGGTAACAACCGCTGACTTAGTTCCGGCTATCGATTGAAACATTGCTTTAACAGTCTGATTTTCAACAATTGAACTCAATTTACTTCTTCCAAAATACAACTATAAAAAAATACGAAATCAACATCTAAGAACGGCTTGCTATTTCAGCAAGGATAACCAGCAACTGCTCAGCCGCCTTTTTTCTGCCCAGGCTATTAAGGTGTCCACCATCTTCGGTGTATTCAGGTGCCATGACAGAAATTTTCTCTGTTCCTTTAAGAGCATAACATCCGAATCCGCTGGCATTTACAGATTCTATAAGGGCAAGGTCGAAGAAAAATCCCGTCTTCGAATAAGCATTATTGAGCAAATCGTTATAACGCAGGCGCATCATGTTATCTTCAAAAAAGCCCGGCTTGCCAATTATCAGCTTGACTGTCTGTTTCAGATATCTCTTCGCTCCCTTCGGCACCGAACGTATCGGAACAGTTACGTGCAGGAACTTCGTATTGGGATACCGGTCTTTCAATTCTGTCATAGCGGCACTATAACCATCGAAGATTTCCTGCGGATTCGAATACCGCATAATATCAACATAGCAAAACTTAAAAAACGCAATATCGACCTTGCTCCCGACGCCGGAGTCCATAATTTCAACAAAGCGTTCGATCTTAGAGAAAGGCTTTGTGTTCATACCTACCTGGGAATGAGCAAAAACAGGTTCATCCATTGCCGATGGCTCTCGTGCTTCAACAATATTGAGTTTTATATAATCCCGCTCATTTATTATATCTGTGATTCCGTCAACAATGTTGTACCCGACCGATTGATGTCCGAAGAAAATCCTCTTCTCGGCAAGTTTTGCCCAATGCTCTCTCGGCACATCATCAATTGACGGCAGCGTTATTTTATTAGAGTCTGTCCTCGTTTTTATTGCTGTCACGACCATTGTAAAAATCCCAACAGCCAAAAAGGCCGTTATTATTATGAAAACCTGAAGTGCCCTGACTTTCATTTAACGAATCAACCGATACCGAGCTGTTTTTTTACCGCCGCAATTTGTTCGGCAGGGAAAGGTTCCGCCAGCCTTTTCAATCCCTGCTCTCTTGTCATGCATCCGGCACGAACCAACTCGGCTATCTCATAAGCATACGGATTGACACCGACCTGATCCATGTGGACCTGATTAGCCAGAGCATTCAACAGACAGTTCGTGGAATTGGCGTCCGTGTCGTCGGGTTTTTTCCATCCATATTTGTCGACAGTCTCATAAATCACATCCTCATCGTAATCCACAAACGCCAGTGGATTTATGCTGTACGGAAAATTATCTACCTTGTCGAAATGCCTTTGCTCCAGGAAGAACGGTTTGATAATATCGCCCAATCGATCGAACAAAGGACGCAGCAGCGTTTCCTGCATTGTTCTTATCATCTGTGGATTTGTTTTAACCACGGCCGTTGCCATCGGCGCCTGACCAGGTGACATACCAAATATCAGAAACGGAATCTCCTGCTCGATTGCAAGTCTGAAACCGATAAATCGCACCAGAGAAATACAGCTCGTGCATATATTGGACGCCCTTGCCATCGCCTTGGCCGAGTACATATCCTCGGACATTGAGGCTATAACTATCTTCTTTATACTCTCGAAGCCCGGCATTACCGTTAAATGGTCGATGTTAATATTGCTCAGTACAGCACGGATATTCCTCTTGGCCCTGTCCGACTGAAACCAGTTATCGAAGGAGTACGCCAGAAGTCTCAAATCGTAACGCTCCTGCAGCAGATGGAGCGTGTATGTGCTGTCTTTGCCCCCGCTGTAGGCCACCAGGCAATCGTAGCTGCCTTTGTCTTTGTTCTGCTCGATAAGCTTTTGGAATTTGTCTTCGTATTTGGCCCTGATGGAGCGCTGCTGGTCAATACTTTTTGCCGAGCGGCAAAAGTTACAGATACCTTCATCATCGAAACGAATCCCGATGAAACGCTCGTTCAACACACATTTCTTACACGTCTGCATAAAACTACCAACTCCTTTTAAGTACCGCTAACTTTTACACATGCTGTTGCAAATGAATCTACAACAGCACGAATTTGCTGTAATGATATGACTAACGGTGGCTCGACCATAAGAACTGCTGAATTACCGAAAGCCGGAACCATTATAATACCCTGCCGGATCATTTCTTTTGCCAGCTCGAGTGCTATCTTGCCGCTCTTCGTTTCTATTCCAATCAAAAGACCCAGTCCTTCGACGGACTGCAGAATATCCGGGTATTCACTAACACAATCCCGTAACGAGCGCAAGAGCATCTTGCCTTTTTCCACACATTCGGCCAACAGATTACCCTCCCGGATGTACCGGATAGTCGAAAGCCCAGCCCGGCAGGCAAGTACATTACCGGCATAAGATGAGGCGGACATGGAGAAACTGAGGCCAAATCTTTTCCAAAGATGATTTTTAGCAACGACCGCTCCGGTTGGAATCAATCCGCCGCCGAGTGACTTGCCTAAAACGAGTATATCAGGCACAACCTCATAATGTTCGCATGCGAACATCCGGCCTGTTTTACCAAATCCGGTTTTTATCTCATCCAATATCAAAATAAGGCCGTGCTCATCACACAGTTTCCGTACCTTTTGCAGATAACCATTCGGGGGCAGCAATATTCCCGCTTCGTGCTGAATCGGCTCGATCAAAACTGCGCCGGTATCCGCTGTTATCGACTTCTTCAGGGCTTCGATATCACCAAAAGGAACGCTCATGAAGCCAGGCAAAAGCGGCTGAAATGCCCTCTTGAAAGAAGGGATGCCCGATGCCGTAAGCGCGCCAAATGTATGGCCGTGAAAAGATTTTTGTGCTGTTATGATTGTTTTTTTGCCCTGGTGAAGCCTGACTAATTTAATCGCACAATCTATGGCTTCGGACCCGCTGTTAAGAATGAAGGAACAACTAAGCTCGCCGGGCGTAATTTTCTCGATACATTCAGCCAATTTCACCTGAATATCACTAATGAGCGGTTTTGTTAACAACTGCTGCTCTTTCAACTGCTCAGTAAGCGATTCGATAACGTCCGGATTATTGTGCCCTAAATTGAATAAACCGTATCCCCCGACACAATCTATATAAGTATTACCCCCCGAATCGGTAATCGTAGCTCCCTGGGCACTTGCCGCAATTTTGTTCAATCCCAGTTTGTTCAAGAACGAAGGATACGCCGGATTGATAAGCCGCCCGTAAGACTCAAACAAATTCATATCTTTGGATGTTTCAATTCCGCTTGCCATAAGAATTATCAGTTATATCTCCCGCTAACCTGAGATGCCTGCTTCAGCCTTTGCTTTAAGTTGCTTTTTGTCAATTTTACCGTTCGGCGTTTTGGGCAGGCTTTCCACAAACTCGATATATTTCGGCACCATGAAAGATTCCATATTTTCAGCACAGTATTTCAGCACCTGCTTTTCCTGCAGTTTGACACCCGGTGCCGGTACAATATAGGCCTTAATTGCCTGGCCGAAAATCTCGTCGGGCACTCCGATGATTGCCACTTCTGCAACACCTTCCATGCTGGAAATATTATTCTCAACTTCTTTGGCGCTTATCCTCTCGCCTTTGCTCTTAATCATGTCATCTTTTCTGCCCAGAAAATATAAAAAGCCCCGCTCATCCTGTTTGAAATAATCGCCGGAATGAAGAATTCTGCCGCTCGGATATTGCCCGTCTTTGTAGGTCCTGGCGGTTATTTCCGGATCCGCCCAGTAGCCCTGCATTACGTTCGAGCCTCTTATAATCAACTCTCCCGTCTCGCCCGGGGCAACTTCATTGCCATTTTCATCGACGACAAAGACCTCGCAGTTGGGCATAGCTTTACCGACCGACGAAGGTATGTTATCCAGCTCTTCGGGCGGCAGATAACTGACCCTTTTGCACTCGGTCAGCCCGAACATGGAAATCATGGTAACATGCGGAAACATGTCCCTGAGCCTGTAAATATGCTCGACCGGAAGTGCCGCTCCGGTGTTGGTCATGTATCGAAGCGTGCTGAAATCGTATTTTTTCAAATCCTGCAGCTTCAGCAGCATAGCAACAATCGTAGGAACTATTGGAAATCCGGTTACTTTCTCCTGAGCTATCCGCTCTAAGATGCTGTGAAGGTAGAGAAAGGACTTTTCCAGAACCACCGTACCGCCAAACATAAAAGCCATGATAACCTGATAGAGACCATAGTCGAATGAAAGGGGTAAAACATCAAGGATAATATCATCTTCAACGTTTCCGATATACTGAATGATACTTCGTGCCGCCGAGATCATATTATGGTGCGTTGACATGACGCCTTTGGGCTCACCTGTGGAACCTGATGTATAAATGAGTGTGGCCAGGTCCACATCGATACAGCGAGGCAGCCGGCTGTCCTTTTGGCCATCTGCAATTTTATAATCAAAGTTTGAAAATATCTCGTCCCAGCACAGCGATGATTTCGAAAGCTGCTGCGGGATACGTTTCGTCGACCCAACCCAAATTAATTTCCGCTCTCCGGCTCCTTTGCTCAACGCATCATTCACAACCTTTGCTTTACTCGTATGGGTAATCAAAACGTTGGCACCCGAGTTCTCCAGGATATAGCGAAGTTTCGCACCCTTTAGCGAACCGGCCAATATGATAAAGACGCCGCCGGCTTTCAGAATACCGTACAAAGAAATTACGGTTTCGGCACCGTTATCAACGAGCACGGCCACTCTATCGCCCCGGCGAACACCGGCATCCAGCAAAGCTGAAGCCAAATGGCCGGCACGTTGATCAAGAGCCCTGTAAGTCCATCGCTGCTGGCCGCATACGAGGGCCACTTTGTCCGGAAAACGCCGGGCAGAACGGGAAAGCCACTCATGAACTAATGTCGGGTCGAATTCAATCATTTATAAATATCCTTTTTGTCCAACAAATCCCTCGTTTAATCTATTCGAGCGTCGGCGGTAACTGCCTGAGATGCCTGGTCGCGTTGTACTTGGCATTAAAATCTCTCATCGCCCTTTTTACCTGCTCTTCGGTTAAATCCATAACTTTACAGACTTGTTCGGCAGGAATGTTATACTCCCATGCAAACAGCAGCAAATCGAGTATCTCATAAGGAATACGAAAATAGAATTCCTCATCGCTAACCTGAAAACTCCACGTGTCGGGACTCGGTGCTCTGTCTATAATTTCACGAATCACTCCAAGATGTTCCGACAGTTGATACACATGGGCCTTATAGAGATGACTGAGCGGCTCAATATCAACGCCGCCGTCCCCGTACTTTACAAAGAAGCCTTCTATGACTTCGGTCTTGTTGGTTGTGCCGCACACAATGTAATTCATCTTTTCCGCGTAATAGTAAAGATGCATCATCCGGGTTCTTTGCTTGGAATCGGTGGCCGCGACAATCCCATTGAGCGATTTTTTGTTAAGTCTTGCTGATTTCACGTTTCCCTTGCCGTCGTCTATTTTCAGCGTAAAAAAGTTAAATGAATCTTTGGAGAGCAAATCGGCAGGCAGAGTTATTTTCGATTTGGACTCACTGTTATATTCGGGAAAGACCTCCCTTATCACATCATCTCTCTTACGATATGTCCCGAAAGCTTCGAGTGTGGGCGTTATGTCGACCGTCTCCGTTTCTATGCTCAGTTGTTTCGCATGCTTCGCAGCATATTCGGCACTCACAGGATTAGATTCCTTCTCAGGAAGAATCAATCCGAATACTTTGTCTTTGCCAATCGCTTCGACACAAAGAGCGGCACATAATGCAGAATCGATGCCGCCGCTCAGGCCAATCACGATGCCATTGCGCTTCATGTCGTGCAATTCCTCTCGAATGAATTCGCAAATACGCTCAACCTCGCTTTTACAGTCAAGCTTGAGAACATCTTTGTGAAATTCCATATCAATCTCCAAAATACAGAATAAGGCTGCAAATTATAGTCCACGATCGAAGGCTATGAACTTTTAACTAACAGCTCTTAACGCCTCCGTTCTTTTGTCCACAATTAGAGCGGGCGTAACAGAATCAGCAGATGCTTCCGGGAAACTTTTAACAAACTGACCATGAATAATTTGAGAGGACAAAATTCCAACCAGCGCCATGCTGTCGATTTCACTAAGACTGTCAACAGCCTGGGCTTTTCGCAACAGCTTCGTCACCTTGCCGGCATCAAACAGACCGGCTTTACTAATAGCCTTCTCAGATAACGCCTCTTTTGTATATTCTGCCGTTTTTTCATTAAGAAGGCTCTGCTTTATAGGAGCACGATAAGGATTCTTCGGGCGGGAAGTAATCTCTCCGGGCAGGATTCCCTCGAAAGATTTCTTAAGCATATGTTTTTCATTCAAGCCCAATATTTTCCATTTTGCGGGCAATCTTGCAGCAAAATCTATTACACGCGGATCCAGAAACGGAAGCCTTATCTCCACCGAATGGGCCATAGCGACCCGGTCCCCCTGTGACGAAAGAAGGTAATTACTCAGGAAAATCGCCATCTCCAGGTACTGGGCTTTGGAAAAATCATCCGCCTGTTCAAAACTCTCCGGCAGACTCCGCCTGACCTGCTCATAACCATCGTATTGCCCGACAGCATCGTTTAGCTCCTGCGAAAAGAATTTCCTGATTCTTCCGGTGCTCTCCCACCTGATAAAGTGTGAAAAGATCGGATCGTCAATCTTATCAAGACCTTTGGCGAAAAACGATTGGAGCGTACGTTTGAGTCTCGGATTTCGGAATATATACGGATAAAGCCTGCCGATAAGCTCTGCCCTGCTCTTCGAGTCAGGATATTTGGCCAGGAACCTCCTGACCTTGGCCTCGCGAAAGATGTTGTAACCGCCGAAGACCTCGTCTGCTCCCTCACCGGTAATCACGACCTTATAACTACTCTTGCGCACAACATCCGAGAGCAGGAACAACGGAACAGGGCCTGTTCTTAAGAGCGGCTTTTCACAGTGCCATAAACAGTCAGGAAGTGATGCTCCAATTATTTCGTCAGTAGCTTTCAGGTCAGTATGATTGACATTCAAATGCCCGACCATTAGGCTTTGATGTTCGCCTTCATCATAGCCGTCGCTGTCAAAACGTATCCCGAACGTCCGAACATCCTTATTGAAGTTCCTGACTACAAGAGCGGCAGCCCCAGAAGAATCAAGTCCGCCGCTCAGGTAACAACCTACAGGGACATCAGCCCGAAGACGAATCCTGACTGCGTCCGACAGGAGTTCTTGTATCTGTCCGCATATTTCTTGTGGAGCTAAATTCGACTGCTCGGAACGTGGATATAATGGTATATCCCAGTATTTTTTAATGGTGACCTTGCCATCAGATATCTTCATATAGTGGCCCGGCGGTAATTCATATATATGCTTGAAAACCGTTCGCGGAGTCATGGTCGTCCAGAAAGTAAAGATTTGGTCCATTGCTATCGGATCAATCCGGCGAGGGACGTTCCTGTTGGTAAAAATCGATTTGATTTCAGAACCGAAAATCAAAGTATTATTAAGAATCGTGTAGTACAACGGTCTGATGCCGACCCGATCCCGCGCCAGAAACATCTCTTTTTGCTTCGCATCCCAAATCGCCAAAGCGAACTGGCCGTTCAACTGCGTAAGACATTTCGGCCCGTGTTCCTCATACATATGAAGCAAAACCTCGGTATCGGACGTCGTGTAGAAGCGGTGCCCTTTTTGCACAAGCTCTTTTTTCAATTCCGGATAGTTGAAGACTTCTCCGTTATAGACAATCCAGAGGCTTTTGTCTTCGTTGTGAATCGGCTGTACACCGGAGGACAAATCGATAATGCTTAGCCGGGCATGGCCCAATGCCACCCGATCATCGATATATATCCCCGTTTCATCCGGCCCGCGATGGCAGAGAACCCCTATCATCCTCTTGATAGAATCCAGGGACACACCATTCGGACTATTTATATGACAGATACCAGCTATTCCACACATAATAAGAATCAGAAGATTTGAAAATCCCCCTCCCTCAGACTCCTCTCGAAATCTACGCCTCTGCAGCAGTACTTCCATTCAGTTTCCGGTCAATGAACCGGGCAATATTCTGCAGGCTGTCCATGTTGTCCGGAACAAGCTCATCATCCTCCACACTGAAGCCAAAAGTCTCTTCGATAAAAAACACCAGCTCCAAAATCCCCGTTGAATCGATGATACCTTCCTCCATAAATGAAGTATCATCTTTGAGTGCTTCACCATCTCCGAAAAGAAAATTTTCTACTACAAATTCCCTGACTTTAACAGAATTATCCATATTGCCCTCTTTACTATATTATACTTTCATTTAAGAAACTATTAACTTTACAATTGAAAATAGCGATGTCAAACAAATCCTGCCGCTTATTTCTCATTTTTCGCATCTTTATCCTGTTTATTATCGGCCGATTGCCATGCTTTTTGAATCATGCCCGACAAATTTCTTGCCGGATTGCCCCCGACAAAAGCTCCTGCCGGAACATCTTTCTGCACTACCGAGCCGGCACTTATAATGGCATTGTCACCTATCTCCACCCCAAAAAGAATTATCGAGCCGGTACTTATCCATACGTTGTTTCCAATTACAGTTTTCTGCCGCTGCTTTTCAGCCTGCGGCGGAACCGGGTGCCTCGGTCCAAGAATCTTAACATAAGGACCAGTAGACAGCTCATCTCCGATCTCAACCGGGCCCATAACGACATTGTTAAGGCCAAACCAGCATTTTTTCCCGACCGTTATGTCACCAAGATCGGTGTTCCATACGTTGAAATCCTCGGCAATCGTCCTTTCACCAACGCTGGCACGATAAGGGGCCGAACGGTCGAACCTGAACCTGTAGCCGAATTCCACGAACCTGCCCTTTTTGATATATCTGCACCTGTTGTAAAAGCGAACAATTTTCCAGAATATTCTTTTGACAATCACCTTTACAAAAGTGGGTGTCATGAACTCAATTATTTCGTATGCTTTACTGTTCTTAACGTTACCCATCGCTGGCTATTGTTTCCTTTTCACTGAATTAGCTTCTTGACTGAGACAAATCATTCAGAAATTCTGCAACGCGTGCCGCTACTATATCCGGACACGGCCGCCGCTCCTGCGGAACAAAGGACTTTAATCGCTTCATTTTTTCCGGCACCTCTTCGGCACAATAGGCAACTAACAGGTAGCCAAGCTGCTCGAATTTTTTCGCAATGGCAAGCTGGTGATCGTTCACAACCTCACCATACTTTTTCAATCTCGGCATAACAAGCAAAGGCTTTCTGTGATCCAGCGCCATGGTTATTGTGCCCATCCCTGCATGGCTGATAATAACGTCCGCCTCGTTGAAATGCTTGTCGAATACAGCTTTCTCCAGCGCAGGGATTGCTTCAAAGTTTTCCGGACAATAAGAACTTTCACCAATCTGAGCAAAAATCTGTTCATCGAATCCATTTGTACCGGCTGCTTTGTCAACAGCTTTGACTAAACGGTCAAACGGAAATTGCGTTCCAACGGTCAGGAAAATCATATCACTGTTCCAACAAATTCAACCTTCTTATTTCTGCCGGCCAACTCAGGCCATTGCACAAGGAATAAATCCGCAATGTAACGAACCATTCTTCCAGACAGCGAGATTCGTTCTACGTTGGTTATACTGTCAATCCATACAACTTTTGCACCAAACATCTTACCCAGGAAGCACAACATACAACCTGCAGCAGCACCCGTGCTGATTACAACATCAGGTCTCTCCCTTAAGACAATACGAATACATCGCATAAATACAGTGATAACCCGCATCGGATGCTGTCGGTTGCACTCACCTACAACATAAACTTCGCCTAATTTCCCCAGGTTATTACGTACGACTTGCGTCGTCGTAACACAGAACGTCTCGTACCCGTTCCAGCAAGCAGCCAGCTTGAGCAATTGAGATATATGCCCTCCCGCCGAAGCAGCCAAACATATTTTCAACTGTTTTTGTCTATCCGTATCTGACATGCTGTCCTGCCGCTAATTTTCCTTGAACAACTCACAAAGCACCAGTTCGGCTTTGCTGTCCCACGAGTTTTGAGCCACCCTTTGCCTTCTTTTGTTCACAAGCTCGGGATTGTCCTCGGTGTAAGCCTTTTTTATACATTCGGCAAACTCTTCAGGGCTGCCGGCTTCGTATGCAACGTCACTGTATTGCTGTAACTCAGAAAACGAAGGTGTACTGACGACAGGCTTGCCCAAAGCAAGATATTCCTTGAATTTGATAGGATTGGCCGCTTCGGTCCATTTGTTGATTTTCCAGGGCAATATAGCCACATCAAAACACTTGCCGTAATGTGGAATCTGCTCGTAAGCCTTCTGGCCCAGCATCCAGACATTCTTCATTGAAGACAATCCGGAGCAATCCAGAGAAGGTTTGCCGATAAATACGAAAGAGACATCCGGCAATCGCTCTGCTACTGCTTCAAGAAAACCTGTATCAAGCTTATGGCCATCCAGAGCACCGAAATAACCCGCTATGGGCTTTTTTATCCCGACCATGTCGTCAGGCTTTTCAGAATCGAGTTCCGCCGTCGAGAACATCTCATAGTCGACACCATGATCCAGAAACATTGCATTCTTACATTGAGACGCCTCTTCATCGTAAAGCAGCCTGTTGACATAAATAGTAACGTCCGCATGGGCTTTCAACTTTTTGTCATAGCCTAATATCGTATCTCTATCGACATTCGGATCATCTTCGTACCGATCAGTCCTCTGGTATACAAGTTTTGCCTTTTCCATATTAATTGCTGTATAGCAAGCCGCCGGGCAGGCAACCCATATTACAGGAGCAGTTAGCTGAAGCTTTCTCGTCAATCGCCGGATTTGATATCTCAACATGGCTTCATTCAAAGGTCTCGCCCAGGAAATGTGATGCACAGGCAACGTAAACGGACTATACACCCAAAATCCGACATCCGATTTCTTAAGCCCTCTCAAAATGCTCCTGACTTTACGAACGAGTTTCTCAGTAAATCTCTTACCACCTATAACCTTATGCTTCCGCATCATAATGGAATTAACATAGACCGTAGTGCCTGTTCGTGAAAAGCGACGCATCAATTGCATATCGGTATGCGCACGATTGTGATACCACCAGTCCTCGCCGCCGAAGCAGATAAACGTTATGTCCTTTTTCTTTCCGGATTCTGTTTGGTGCTTCATTATAAACTTTCAATTCCCGCTATGATTGAATCAGCCAGTGAAGATGCGGAATTATTTACTGCATACGCTTTTATCGCATGCTGGATTGCCAGCAGAAGGGCCGCCAACGAAATTTGCAGTGATAGACCAATTCGAATGCATGATTATCGTCGCAGGATTTGTTTTTTCAACGAAACCACCCGACCAGCTTATAAACTCGTACCCGGCATCAGGGACAGCTTTAATCCTGACTCTTTCACCAAGAGCATAATTCGGTTTATCCGGAGTCTTTGTCACTGTTCCACCCGTCGCGGTGATATTCAGCTTTGGAGACATTGTCCAAACAGGGCCGTAATCTTTACGGTAAGCGTTCCACATACTCAGCACAAATCTTGAAGTTTGTCTCCACTTATCTTCGATCTGCATATAACGGTCTTTGTAATCAAAAAGGGCATTATGGTTCCACAAATCCCTGGCTTTCATGATGTGTGCCGCAAGAATAAATCCGCCCCATCCGGGGCTGCTAACCTGTCTGTATGCTGTGACCCAAAACTTATTGCTCCTCTCCGGACTGTCTGCGTGCACTATTCCCCACTCGGGAAGACCGATATCCTCCTGCTCATACGGGATTTTTTGAGCATCCCTGCGGTCCGGACCCCATAGAGAGCCATGAGTTGCCTCTACATCTGCTTGCGTTACATAAAACGTCTGGTCGTCCTCTCCGAAATGAACATATTCCGGATGTGCCGGGCCGTAGTCCGGGATGTCGGTTCTCCCGATATTCTTCATATTCGGATCATTAAGAACAAGGCCGGCAAATAAAATCGGCCACTTGCGACCGCTCGCATGCCCACCCATCCCAGTCCAGTTTTTTTCGCCTCCATCCTGTACAATTCCATAAAGGTCGATCCCTAACTGCACATATCGTACGAGGAGCTTTTCCTTCTGAGTGTTGGAAAAATTCAGGTTAAGCATCAAAGCACCGACACCAATCTGTGTAGATATTTCTCTGCCGTACGGAGGCATATTATCAACCGGATGCAAAGCGGTAGCCGGCCAAAGAGGTATGTGGTCAATCCACGGCCTCTCAAAATAACGCTCTACTTCAGCAATGTGTGGAGTTCCCGGCACAGGTTTGAGGCTCGCAAGTAAGGAGTAATCCAACTGCTCTTTATTAAAACGGACAGTTTTATCCGTGCCGGAATAGGCAGGCCTGAAACTACCTTCTTTAGCAGGTGCATCAAGGACGGTCAAAACCGCTGCTGATTTTAATTGTGTGCTGTCATTTGCCTGCAGCGTGCTTTCAGTGGAAACCAGAGAACAATTAGGCTGTAAAACCAAAGGATTGCTGTTCGACAATTGTTCGTTATTCGGGCGAGCAGCATTTAAACTCGAATCAAAATCACCCGGCCGAGCGTATCTTCCATAGGCGGCACTATCATAACCCTGCCTCTGCCCAAGCCGCGGTGAAGGATTTACCATTGAGCCGTTAATCGTCCTGCCGTTTAATTCAGCAGAAACAGGCTGGATTCTTATAATGGTTACCGGCCCGACAATCCAGTAATCTCCGTTCGCAAATTGACCGACGGTATAATCCTTGTCGAACGTCCAGGTAATCCCGAAATGCGAAACCTGGCTCTGCTGAGCAGCATGCAATGGCTGAGCGAAAAAGTTAAGCAATATAACAATTATCAGATATTTTCCTCTTATATTTATAAATGATTTTTTCAAGTTCAGACTCATAATTTTACCTCCGCTTGGTTATTAGACGCCCAATTTCCATCTATGTCACTGCCAACGGCAATTAACGTTTCCGCCATAAATGTGACGCGTTGTTTTATGATTTTACTACCGGGAAAGCACTCTTCAAGCTCCCTCGCAGACAATAGTCTTAAATCTTCACGTTTCATACCGAACATATATTTTCCCCGTATATGGTTGTACGAGACGATATGACCGATTCGCAAATAGCTGTTTCCCGGCAGCCATGTTACAAGAGGCAGCCGCAGGTGAAATTCGAAAGGAAACCAGCGGTTCGGCGTCGCTACAAACCACCGCTTTCCGACTCGCATAATCTCAGCAGCCATTTTCTTTTGCCTCTCGAAGCTGCCCAGGTGCTCTATTACCGCATTACTAAATATAACATCGAAACTCTTGTCCGGCCAGGGTAATTCACAGGCGTCACCAACAACCGCCTCAACTTCCGGGTAGCGTTGTTTTATAGCCGAAATGTGCTCTTGCGAAATATTCAGAACATTAAAATTATGCTTCCACGGATAAGTGTCGATAAGCTGATGCTGATTATGGCTGTTCGGATTAATCTGTGCCCCAACGTCAAGCAGTTTCATATCCTCTGCCGGTTTCATAATCTGATTGAACAGCTCAAGTTTGCGAGCCCGACTTATCAGCGATAGTTTAGAAAATACACTCATTTTTCAATCAGACTTTCTCTGAGTTAACACGACCAAAAAGAGCGCTCACAACACCGGCGGTATAAGCCTTCATTTTAATGGCGGCTTCTTTGCGAGCAGTTGGCCGTATCAATGCCTTAGCCAACCATACCGGAAGTCGAATAGCAAAAAAAAATGCCACCAAAAGACGGGCAAAAAGATATGCCGGCCGGCTGTAGTGTTTTTTCATAAATCTAAGAATGCTCAGCCTCAACTGAACTATCATGGCAACAGGTTTTTGTGCCGTGCTCTGACCGCCGAAATGAATAATCCGGCCAACCGGGGCAAACATGACTTTCCAGCCCTTCTTCCGGAATCGATAACACCAGTCTGTTTCTTCGCCGTACATGAAGAACTCCTCATCCATCATGCCAACCTGTTCAATTGCTTCCCGCCTGACAAGCATAAAGCAACCGGTCACAACATCAACCTGGCGTACATCGTTTCTGTCCCACCAGGTCATTTGCTCACGACCGAAGAACCTGTTCTTCGGGAATAATTTGTATAGATATGTGCTCGATAACAGCATATTCAATACCGAAGGGAACATGAAACAAGTCCGCTGTAAGGTTCGATCCGGATTTAGTACCCGGCAACCGGTCACCGCTGCCTGTGGATTCTCATCGGCAAAGCTCACTGTCTTAGCTATTGCATTATCCAAAACAACTGTATCACTATTAAGCAAGAGCACATATCTTCCTTTAGCGACAGCCATCCCCTGGTTATTTGCAGCAGCAAAACCCCGGTTGTCGGAATTTTCTATTAGAATTACCTGCTGGAAGTCATTTTTTACCATTTCAGCCGATCCGTCGGCCGAGGCGTTATCGATGACGATAATTTCACAATCTATATCTCCAGCATGTTCATTAACCGAAGAAAGGCAATCTCGAAGGAGTTCTTTAGTATTCCAGTTGACTATGATTATGGATACATCCACTTTTCGATCACCTACTCGCCGAAGCCCAACAATTCTGAAACAGTCATTACGCGCATACCTTTATCTGCTGCTATAGCAAGAGTTGCCCTAACAGACTCCACAACGTATCGGCTTCTATTTTCATTCTTACGGTCAAAATCATGAGCCAATGACACTACTCCACCTGCTTGTTCCGTCAATTGAGCGACTCTGAGAAAATCGGGCATTTCTCGCCACGTATCCCCCGAATCCACCGACCAATAAACAATCGGAACTTTTTTAAGCAACAAATATAATAGACTTATAATATTCATCTTGCCGTTAGGCGGGCGAAAAGGATACTTTATTTGCATAGTTCCCAAAGCAGCATCAATCGCCGTCCAACCTCGCTTTATATCTGACAACACACGAAACGGAGATGTCTTTAAGCCATGCAAATGATCATAACCATGCGAACAAATATCATGACCCTGCTCTGCGATTTGTCTTACAATTGTTTCCCTGCCGGCAATATTTCTGCCCAGCAGAAAAAAAGTGGCCTTGGCTTTGTTCTCAGCAAGCATTTGTAGAATCACCGGGGTCATACTGCTACCGGGGCCGTCATCAAAAGTAAGAACCAGGGCCTGATGTTCTTGAGCCTTTCGTTCGAGCAACTTTCTGGCCAGCTGTCCGTATATCCACGGCACACCTACGTAGAGAAAGAGAAGACTGAGTAAACCAACTGCGATTGACACTAAGATAGTAATTCTTTGTTTTCCTTCTTTTGAACGCTATCTTTACGGTTGTTTTTGCGAACCATTCTGCGCCAATTGCGCTTGATCCAGGAATCCATATTGAGCCATTTGGCAGCATGGTTCAGAAGTCCACAAAAAGCCATATCTGTAGACATAGCCATGTTAATGAGCACGGGACGCAATCGCGGTGCATAAATACAGACATTTTCCTCTATCCAGTGATTCGTTCCCACTTTGCTTTTATATAAAGCATGGCCGAAACCGTAATCCATAATATTTACCTCGGAATCCCGACAAAGCTGCTCAAGCACTTTGATTAGTAGTACCGTACCGGGACTGCCGCGACTCCATCTTGGATCGAAAGAACCGAACTCTGTAAATTGTATTTTCCCGTATAGAATATCAAACTGGAAAGCACACGGCTCGTCACCCACATACAATATATAAGCTCTTAACCGGCCATCTCTGGCGTTTTTTTCTAATAAAGCGCGATTTATATTTGAGTCAGTAAATCCTACAGCAAGGCCGCTTTTATACGTTGATTCATTTATCCTACAAGCCACATCTATCAAGTAATTAACATCGCTAAGCTCGTGATAGCAGACGACCTTAATCTCAGAAGAACTTATTTTTTCCAATTGCCTGATATCGCGGCGCCATCTACGTTTGCGAGAATTGGGAATGTGGTTGTAAAACTCTTCCACCGAATCCGGTATAGATGTCTGCCAATGTGGCTCTGCCGAAGTGAAATGGCTTCGACTAAAAAAACCTGGCACGATTTTACAGAATTTATAAACCGGAGAATCAATTCCAAGGTGGTTAAAGAATACCATGTCAACCCGTCCGCTTCGCAGCACATTCATTATCTCACCAAAAAGTACCTCACAAAGCTCAGTCGTCGGCTTGCCGATAATACCACCATATACAATCGACAGACATTTCAATGCCGGACTAAATAATGTCTTATATCCGAGCTTAACGTCTAACCGGCGTTTTTCGATTCGACCAATTGTTATCGCCGCCGGATGACCATCGCATTCAATAACAATGATATGCGGCTGCACATCATCGCCACTTGTCTCAATAACGGAAAGGTATCTGTCAATATCGGCATTGGGAACAGGATAAGACTCTTGCCGTTGCATCTGCTCCCATACTTGACGAATCGTTTCGATTTGCTCGAAGTTTGTAGCAGTAACTATTTTGAAGTCACAACTACGCTGTGTACGAAAATCTCTGATCATACTAATAAGTTCTTTTCTATGCTCCGCTATCTGCCTTATAACAGCAACAGCTTTGCCAGCCCTCCGTGGATTAAAAGTATACCCACATAAAGAAAGACAACTTAGAAAATAACCGGATCAGCCTATACAAGCCAATTATCGTTTTTTATCTATGTTCAAACACTCTCCGCCGAACTTTTCGGCCGTAATAAACCTCGCCACTTCCGTTTAATCCAATCTACAGCATTGATCTTGTTAACTAAATATCCCAAAGCATGATTCATACACATCATTGAGCTTCGTAATAAATTAATTAATATCATTCGTAACCTTGGCGCAAAAATATATGCAGAAGCCTCCGGCCAATGTTCAGTACCGTAACTCTTTTTGTACCAGGCGTCACCAAAATAAAAGTCTATCATTTCTATCGAAGGATCTACACAAAGGGATTCTACAACCTTGAGGAATATTATTGTGCCGGGCCAATAGGAACGAAAAGCAGGATCATATCCTGTGCAGACTCCGTAGAAAACATTTTTATAAGCGAGTCCAAGTAAGAAAGCGCAAGGTTTTGAATCTGCCATAAGTATATTACCTTGAAACCAACCTTGCATTGCAGCTTCTTTTAATAGAGATTTTGTTTTTTCATCATTCACTATTCCAGCACCCAATGCACTTTGATAAGTCTTCGATGAGATGTCGGCAGCTTTTGTTATGAAATCTTCCACATCATCTATTGCTGAGTACTTAATTAACATATTATCGCATGGAAATTCTTCCTCGAATCTCCTTATAGATTTGCGAAGTTTATACCTGTGCCCTCGTTTCCGGGCTGAATAGAACTGATCAATATTCTCCTGGACAGACATGCGCCAGTGGTCCTCGATTTTCGGGAAATGATCCCGCGTCAACAAGCCTGGTGTTTTTCGAACGAATTGATAGAAGGCAGTCTCAGTCTTCAGGTGATTGAAGAACAACACATCTACTTTTTGAGAACTGAACTTTTTCATTAACTCACCAATCAGCACCTCAGAAAGCTCAGCCGAAGGCTGGCCGATGATACCACCATATACAATTGACAGGCATCTTAATGACGGACTAAAAAGTGTCTTGTATCCCAATTTAAGGTCTAATCGACGTTGTTCTATCCGACCAATCATTATCGCCGCAGGACGACCATCGCATTTCATAAACATAATATGTGGCCGCACATCATCGCCACTTGTTTTAACAACAGAAAGGTATCTGTCTATATCGGCATTGGGAACCGGTCGGGACTCATCATGTTGCATCTGCTCCCATATCGGACGAATATCTTCGATTTCCTCGAAGCTTGTTGCAACCTTTATCTCCCACTGATCGCAAGATTTGGTTTCAAATTCTGTTTTCATAACTAATTGGGAATCTCTGCTTTATCGATTCGCCTTTTCTCCTTGAAAGCACGAAACATCCTTCTTATTCGGCGGTAAGACGAGTGAAAACACTCAACTTCCGCCAGTCGCCAAACAGTACAATAGCAAATTGCCATAAGCCTGCCCCTCAAACTACCTGCAGCAATTGCCCGGTTAACTTCATAATGATCAGTAGCCCAAAATCGCTTGTACTCGGCATCCCCCGGCCCGAGGTCAATCGACAAAACATTCTTATCACATGCATCGCGAATAGCTTGCATCATCAAACTTTGCCCGGGGGATAAGGAATCATATTTTAGCTTGAATGCTGTCCAACGAAAATAAAGGTTTTTGTGAGCAACATATGCATATTGAAAAGCTGCGTCATCCCCATCGATAGTCATCAACCATAAACAACCCAAGCCGGCATGAGCCATCGCCAGTAAAAATTTTCGGTAAAACCGCTGGCCCAATACGGCAATACCGCGTCTTTTCATCCAGCTTTCTTCCTGCACTGCTGCAATACGACTCATCATCTCATCTGTTACTTGCTTGCCCGCGTAATAGTCAATTCTCACGTCAGCATTGCGGAAAAGTCGTCGTTCTTTTCTGCGCAATGTATGCCTTGACCTGGACGACATACGCTTGCTCATGTACTCATCAAAGGAGCAGTCTAATTGAATATAATGACAGGGATCTTTAAATGTTTGCCGACAGAAACACCCTTTTTGCACCAGCGTAGTTAGTAAATCGTTGGCTGTTATATCGCTCGTTGAGAGAAATGTATTAATGTATACATCGATAATCCTTTCAGAGATAATCAGCTCAGCGATGCGTCCGACCACGGACGGATATTCCGGGTCAAGTAACATTCCATGATAAGAAGCTTCCCCCGTACCTATTGGTGCCGCTATGTTTGCATTCAGACATTTGCGAACAGCCAATGGAAATAACGCAACAAGTTTCCCTTCGCACCATGCAAGTATAAACAACGGAGTGCCTTTTATCCTCCCTTCCCTGATAAATGTGCTTACCCAGGAACTCGAGAGAAATGGCGTCGCATCAACAGCACGAGCAAAAAGGTCGTCCCAATGCTTGCCGAACTCAGAAATACCTTCCGCGCCCTGTACAATTTGTAAATTTATCTTTTGGTCTTGCTGAGAATTTATTTCGTTCACCAATTAAGAATATATAATGAGTAATCAGTCCGCATCTCCGTCATCAGTAATTGATTAGGCACGAATTCGAGAAACCATCCTCGCCTGATGATTCTGTAACAGAGAGATTCTATTGGGAATCTGCCAATTGAAACCGGGGCTGCATAAGGAACCGATCATTCCGATTGAACAGTAAACCAGTGTCGACAATTGCCCGAAGAAACTAACCGACATCCAGGCTATAGCAATGGAAAACAATAGACTTCCGAAAGCCCAGCACAAAGACTTCAAAGCAGGTTCTTTCATTCTTCGATAAGTAGATATGAGATTGCGAAATGCTTTTGCGAGCACTGCACAAAGAGCAATAATACCAAGAATACCGTATCTGACGCCGTTTAGAATATACTCATTCGTCACGTCTGTACGACCCATACCGAGAAATTGGCCCCAACCGGGATCTTTATCACCATAACCGACCATCCACCATTCATCGAAATTCTCAATAGCAAGGTCGATAAGTCTGGCCCGGTGCCAGCCGGCACCTCCCAGAGGATTTGCCCACGAAGCAATGACGTGATAAAAAGGTCTGTTACTTGCAATTCCAATAGATATGCATGAAAACACCAAAAATATGAACATTGGCTTTACAAGGTGTTTATGGTTTTCCATTACCAGGCAGAAAATCACCACTATCACCATGACCCACGGACCACTGGACATGCTGCTCAGAGCACCAAGCATAATTATTAATAAAACAACATAAGTCATGGACTTCCAGTCACCTTTTTCACGACGCAAATAATATATCAGCGGCATAAACATAGCAAAAACACCGCCAAACAAAATAGCATGACTGAACGGCCCAACAGCTCTGGCAAGTCCCCAACGCCCTTCTGAAACAAATCGTCCCCCCCTGAACCATGGAGAAAAACGCCACAAAGAAGCGTACGGTTGCCAGCCTGTGACAGATTCAATAACGCCTAATATAGCAAGTGGAACCATGGCGATAGCGATGCACTTAACGATAGAAATCAGTTTAGACCTGTCAGTCACGATAAACCGTGCGGCCAGATAAGCACACCAGGTATCCATCACAAAACCAGCTCGGCCTTCCAGGGTTTGTGCAATTGGATTGACTTGAGTAATCAAGTATGTCCCAACATACACCACCATACTCAACGTAACCAATGTATCTAATCGATTCCATGTGAATTTACGTCGAATACTATCATTGAAATAACACCGCATAAGCAGTACGGCAACAACAAAACGACCGACTAATATGTCTATAGTGCCTATACTCACAGCCAAATAAGCCGGATACCACAACAAACCTACAATATATGCCACAAAGGCATACTTTGGCCGCAGCGTTAAAACCAGTACTGAAAGAACAAGTGCAAATATTAATGTTACACCCTGCATTGTTTTTTAAATCCTGCCAAAATTCTTCAATTTAGTGGATGAACCTGTAAACTCGTTGTGCAAGCCTGCTTCTTTTCAGCATATTGGCCTCAAAAAGTTTTCGCCGTACTTGTCTCGACGATGGCTTGCACGGCAGCGGATCAGGCTTCGCAAAATCGTATTTGCTCCAATCAATGCGATCGATCCCTTGTTGTTCCAGAACAGCTTTATAGCTCATACTCCCTGGTAACGGCAGACAGATAATAAAACTGACAGAAGAGTATGGCAGCGAATAAGCATAATTTATTGTTTGATTCATTTCGGCCATAGTCTCGTCAGGGAATCCGAACATAAAATAGCAACCGGCACGAATTCCCGCTTTATCTGTAAGCTTTACAATATTTGTGCATTCATCGAGGGGTATAGGTTGATGCAACCGCTTACGAACTGTGGGGCTTCCGCTTTCAATGCCATAATAAATAAGAGTGCAGCCAGCACGATGCATCAGATCAAGCATTCCAGGCTCTAACAAATTGCGATCATAAGCCGAGCCGGTACATGACCATTCCATTGGCGTATCGAATTTTATGAACCATTCGCAAAGCTCACGAACATAATCCACATCTGACATGAAGGCATTTCCCGTAAAGACCAATACATGAACGCCATGTTTATGTGCCAGCTCTTCGATCTCGCCACAGAGATTCTCCAGGCTGCGATGACGAGGTTTAGGGCCGTTAATCGTCTGAGACATACAGAAACCGCACCGGGCGGGGCAACCCCGCGAATCCGAGATTAATGCACCTGTGCTGACCTTATCCAGACCATGAGATGATCCGAACCAAACCGGTTCCTGCAAGTTCCAGTCCACCGGAGCAAGAGTATCCAGTTCCACGTCAAGGCGTGGTTCGTTGCTGCATGCCTTAGAACCATTCTGATATATCAGTCCCGGCACGCCGGAAAGCTTCTGGCTCTCTGGTTTTCCACCCGCCATACTGACCTGATCGAGCAGCTCGACAATTCCATGCTCACCATCTCCGGCAAAAGCATAGTCAAGCAGACCTTCAAATTCTATGAACAAATCCGAAGGCCGGCTGGTTGATGGATGCGGCCCACCGATAAGGGTAACGGCATCGGGAATGGTCTCTCGGATGCAGCGCAAAGTTGCATGTGCTTCCTTAAACATTGTCGTGAAGACTTTGAGCCCGACAACATCAGGGCATATTTCAAGGAGCTTTTTTCGAAAGGCCTCCATATCCAGATTCGTGTTCCAACTCAGAAATGATACATCCGCTCCTGTTTTCTTGCAGGCTGCTGCGATATAACCCAAACCACCATCGTTAAGGTCTGGAACCGTAACTTTACGCTCAAAAGTCCTGTTCATCGGTGGTGATAATAAAATCTTAATCGGTTTCTTGCTACTCGACGAGGGTACATCATTCATAATTAGTCTATCCTCAACTGTAAAACATCCTTAATTGATACGTTTTAATAAATCAGTAATCGATAACTCATCAGCTTAGAGAGAGTTTGCTAAGGTCTACACCCTCTCCACATTCGACAGGGATTGCGAACTTGTCCAAAACAAGGTCCCTGATATCTTTGTCCCACCATTTTGACGCCTTGATCTTTTCTTGTGTTTCCTTTGAAAAACGATATCTTAATATCTTAGCAGGATTACCAGCCACGATAGCAAAATCAGGTACATCCCTGGTAACAACGGAACCGGCTCCTATCAGGGCGCCATCGCCGATTTTATTAACACCCGGCAGTATGGTAACATTGTGGCCGACAAATACATCATTGCCGATTATCATACCCCTTCGTTTTATATCAGCTTCCCTCTTTGCATAGCCAAGTCTGGGATTATAAAAAATCGCATGAGTCGATATACGATCCAGAGGGTGGTTTACAGTAAATATTCGCACTGTCTCTTCATATACTCCGCTATAACGACCTATCTTAGTACCGGCCGGAAAATGGTGTGGTGGATAATAACACGGGCCGCTTGTGTACATACCGATATCAATTTGGTGATAAATGGAATATATTCTTCTAATCGTACGAGAAAAATGTCCTCCTCCTTCAAGGCGCAGAATATTTCTCCGAATCCATCTGCGTATAGTAGCAAGCTTTGTCAAACCGTATAATCTGAATAAAAGTTCTCCAATAAGCCATGCTTCTTTTCCTTCCTTTCGTCGGCGGGGCCTGTTTTTCTGATTATCCTTCTGAGACATTTCCAACCTCAAGCATTCCCAATATCTCTGCTTTAATTTTCGGAATTACTTTATCTAAATGTTTTCTGGTTCGATCGCGCTTTTCGAAAGCAGCCTCAACTATCGACAATAGCTCGGCATTTTCGCTGCATTGATAAGCATCGGCCACACAATCCCCAAGTCCGATACTTTCAAAAACACCGTGATATTTCTTGCTGTATGCAATTCCAACTGCCGGTATAGATTGTGATAATGCCGCAATACAAGCGTGCATTCGTGAGCCAATAAAGAAATCACACAATCCGATGATATATTTGATATTGTTGTGGTTGTAATTGCCCTGCGTCAGGAATATCCTGCCGGAGTATTTTTCGCTTAGCTTCTCATATAATTGCCGGCATGCATTCGGATCGTCTTCAACAGTTCTGCTCGGAGCTAATACATGCGGCACCAACAGAACAAGTACCCTCTCCTCTTTCATCAGATAATCGACAATATTATCTATCAATTCGCGGTAGTTGGTTTTCAGGCCAAACATATTCTGCTGTGTATAACCGCCATTGAAAAGAAGACCGCTGATGTTCAAGCCAACCACAATCGAGCTTTTGTTCCGGACCTTATCAAGAGATCCAATATCGACAATCTCCGGCTCATTTGAATCCAGCACGAAAGCTATGTCCGGCATAAAACGTAACTTCCCATTGACGCTGTGATTGCCGAAAAGCTCTCGAACGTATTCAACACTTTCGGTATCTCTTGCGTAAACAACGCTGGCCCGTTTCAAAACACTCTTTGCCATGCGTCGAGTGATTGACTTTGTGCAGGGGCCATAAGTTTGGGGCAACAATATTAGCTCCTTGCCGAATAACGTAACGAGCCATTTCTGTAAAAAACCATATATCAGGAACCTTCGTAATCCGTATATATCACTGAAACTGTCACCACCGGTAATGTCAAAGACCTTATCAGTTTCGATAAGTGTCTTAACATAAGGATTCATTGTAGATAGTAATATCCGGAGCCTTCTAAAGGGCAGCAGCTTTAACAAAATGGCATTTAACAACAAAACACAGAAATGAGAACGCAGAAACACATTCTTGCAGAATCTCATACGCTCTATTCTGACTCGAATCTCTTGTCCCGACAGCTTCAGACAATACTCTCCGTCGGACGATCCAGTCCCTAACAGCACAATTTCTGCATCGGGCCACCGATTAAGGATAACCTTGATACTCGACTCAGCTAAAGCGCTGACACCCAGATTACCAGTATCAAATGAAGCACCTAGCAGACATATCTTCATGCTTTCTTTTTTAGTCATGCTTTTCCTTGGGTCGGCTCAAAATCAATGCACTTACTGCAAATGCAGCAATGAATACGAAGATGCTAATAGTCAGGACTATCAAAGTAGAATCCACTCCAAAAACTCGAAGTAAACCGGCAGTCATCATAATGGGCAATGCCACCCATAAACCATTAGCATAGGATCGGATGTATTGAGCTACATTCAGACCAATTACTTTCCGGGCCTTAAGGACCTGCATCAACAAAACAATAGAATTACTCAGAACGACAACAACAGCAGCACCCAAAGGCCCATAATGGACTGAAGCCGGGTACATAAGACCAATAATAGTTAAAGCACGAATTGCAGCGAAACGACGCTGTAAGTGAGGTTGGCCTATGGCCAGATATATCCCGGTTAAGCACACAGCTTGATTTCTAACCACAATTTGCATACATAAAACTGCCAATGGAATGGCCATTGCGGCATATTTTGGGCCGTAGGCTAATAATAACAGCTTACCCGCGTTACATGCCATAAAAGCAGCTAATGGGACAACAAAAATAGCCGTCAACCCAGCAGTACGCAGAACACCCCGGCACAGAGCCCTCTTGTCATCCTGTTTTTCAGAAAAGGCCGGCAGGATAACAGGAGCAATTGTCCTTATGTACAAGTCATTCGGAATGAAGCACAGTAGTGTAGCATAATGATATAAGCCCAACTGATCCTCAGATATTACCTTGCCAAGTACCAGGATCGGGGCGTAAAAACTAATTGCCACCAATATTGGCAAACCGGCCATTCCGCGTGCAAATTTCATCAACTCAACAAGACTGCTTCGATCAATTTCAAATCTTGGTTTAAATGGCACTAATATGAAAGACAATATGCATAATATTGCCATCTCTATCACAAAACCGATAACCAGGGCCCATACATTCCGAATTACTAAGGCCAGGCCTATGGATATAATCGCACCCAAAACCGCGCTTCCCTGAACGAGTAGTACTACTTTGCCGAACTTATATTCTTTTTCAAGAACGGCAGCACGTGGGCTGATAAATCCCCTTAACGCTATTGCAATAAAAGCAACCCGGAGTAATTTTAACAATTCGGGATTATCATAAAACGAGCTAATCCATGGCGCCAGAAGAACTGCTATCCCGTAAAGACACAATGCCCGCGTAACCTGCATCCACCAGGCCACATTTAAATAACGATCATTTGCTCCTTGTTTGTTCTGGATTACGGATTGCTTTACACCCACTTCTGTGAAAGCTTCAAATCCCATAGAAAGGGTCATAACAATGGCCATTATTCCGATTTGATCCGGCGCCAGGATTCGGGCAAGAATCATGCTCCGTATAAATCTCATACTCCGTCCGGCAAACGTACCGGCACCCAAAGCCATCACGGCACGGGTGCTCTTGGCCTTAATATCCGTGCCTTTGAGTTTGGCAATTTTACCCGAGATTGTCTTGCGTATTGCCCCGGGAGACAGTTTGTAGGTTAATTCTTGTGACAAATCTTCTCTATGATTTTAGAGCGAACTATTTTCCGCTGGAATGAAATGGTTCATATCTATTGTTTGACTCCGAACGCACTCCGTCCCCGTCGGGCGCACACTAAATTACCCTAAGCTTTCTGAATATAAGCTCTTATATCACTCTTGCCGAAACCGGCTCTCACCGGTAACGTCTTAATCTATTTCTTGTACAGCGTTCGATTCCTGCACATCGCTCGAAGTTCCGACATACTTAGCCGCTCTGACCTTGCCATTCTCATCGGGGAAAAAATCTAGTACTTGTTCAGTAATATCCTCCGCCGCTGATCGGACCGAATTCTCAAACACCGAGCTTATTTGAACCTGTGTCACATAACGAGCCGGATCCCCGTCGATATTCGGGGTCCGAAATCCAACACCGGAAAAAACCCTTTCATCGGATGTAAGCCGGCCGTTAACAATATAGAAATTCAAAACTACAGTTTCTTCTGTCTCCGGAGATGGCCTACGAAAGCGATGTAGCAAACAAGGCACTTCCCTCCCGGCGCTGGATGTTACATTTGTTAGCTTGGTATCTTCATGCACCCAACCGCCGGCAACATAACATATTTGTGGTCGGTGACCCAGCATCGTTCGAGGATGAGCAGTGTAAGCTATGTAAACATTTGCCCATTGATTGCTCACATCATTAACAAAGAAACGGTTTAGAAAAGCATCATTCTTGGCTGCACGTACAATGTTCACCGGAATTGAAACGTCCTTACCGGCCCAGTTACCTATCTTTTTGGGGAAAGCACTCAGTGGTACAGGCAGCTCAACTGGATTATCGACAACAAGTTTCAGGCGAGATGCCAGGACACGATATGTAATGCCGGATGATACCAAAAGTAAAACAGCAAAAATCCAGACCAAAAATACCAGCACTTTGCCCGTCCTGAAAGGTATTGAATCGAAAATTTCTTTCCCGTTATCCAAATGCTTACGTCTAATCGGATACATCAAAGGATATAACTCCAAAGTAGTAGCCAAAAACCATTAATTCCTCCCTGAGCAACAATAGGATTACCAACTACGTGGTAAACATGAGAGTACCTCCTCCGTGAAGGTACCTAATAAAACATATTCATTTTACGTTGATAATCGGCTTTTTGTCAAGTCTCCATTGCCTAAATACTCATAAGCTCTTGTAGAATAGCTGCCTAGTTTAACCCAAAGGCAACAATCCATGAGAACCAGCAACAACAATATATCTGTAATCCCCATGTTGATAAGCACTTACAAATTTATCACATGCTATAAAAAATCTGGATTTTCGAATATTTTGCCCCTGATTCCAATTTTACAGCCCTCTTTAATTAGTGAAAATTATCATGGCATACAAATATGTTCCTATAATATTTTGTAAATCAAACAGGCCAAAATCTGCGAATATCTCCTCTATATGTCTTGTGATGCAAAACCATGCGGTTAATGGTCTTACAAGTCGGTTTACATTTAGAACTTACAGCACGGAGCAATTATATAGTGAATTGGAAATTGATATGAGATATTGCTGAGCTTATAATCGATAGCAGTATTGAAAAATCATAAGCCGCTCGTCGTTTAGTTGTGATAAATGTCGAAAACAAAAAAATATATACAGTCAGCCAGATCAACTCACTTATCAAGGTAGCTCTCGAAGATAATTTGCCCATACGACTGATAGTAAGAGGCGAAATAAGTGACTTCAAACATCATACCAGCGGGTACTGCTATTTTTCGCTAAAAGATAAAATAACACTACAGCCCTGTGTTATGTGAAAAAGCAATTTCAGCAAAGTCAAGTAAGAGCCGGAAAATAGCACGGCTGTTTTAGGCAAAGGATTTATCGATGTTTATGAACCACAGGGAAGATACCAATGGCGGTAATCTGACAAGTTCCACATTCACCTCGTTGGACTATATGTCACTTATTCACACCAGGGGGATACGATGTTCCTTGGCCGTCTCACTTTAGAAAATTATTTATCTTGACGTCACATAATGATAGACTTTACAGTGGCTTATATTAGTTAGTAGGGCAGAAAGGAGAGATAAATAAAGCATATATATGTAGTTAACAGGTAAAAAGTTAACGTAAATCAAGAAAGGAGAAATCAAATGAAATATTTAACTTATTCAATTGCAATCACAGCTATGGTGTTACTCGCTTTGAGCCAAACTGCGAATGGAGCGGTATGGGAGTCCTGCGGTCAATGGGCCAGTTGGGAAGATGGCGGCTACATACTCTACAACAACATCTGGGGCGATGGCGCAGGTGAACAGTGTATATGGGCGAATTCGTACGACGACTGGGGCGTATGGGCCGACCATCCCGACACTGTCGGCGTCAAGAGCTATCCGAACAGCGGATTGGCTGACATAGATTCCAGCATAAGCGGATTGGCGACACTTACGAGCACCTTCAACTGCACTGTGCCCAGTGCCGGGAATTACTGTACTTCCTACGATGTTTGGTCAGGGAGAAGGTACGAAATTATGCTCTGGATGAACAAGCATGGTTCTGTTGGTCCCTGGGCAGACGATTACGATGAGTATGGCAATCCAATACCCAAGGCAACGAACTTAGACTTAGGCGGCCATACCTGGGATTTCTACTACAACGGGGGTGGTAGGATGCATGTATATTCATTCTTGAGGACAACCAATACGAACTCGGGAACTGTTGATATATTGGCCGTTCTTCAGTGGCTTTATAATAACGGCTGGGTCAGCGACCTCAATATGGATAAAGTCCAGCTCGGCTTTGAGATTTCTGCGTCCCCCGGTGGCTTGGACTTTACTATGAACGACTTTAACATCTCGTATAGCACGACGAGCACATCACCGCCGGCAGCTCCGAGTGACCTGATAGCCACAGTTGCCAGTGCGACAGCAATAGACCTGGAGTGGACGGATAACGCCAACAATGAAGAGGGATTCAAGATCGAGCGAAGTCTTACAAGCGGAACTGGTTTCAGCGAGATCGCAACTGTCGGCGCGAATGTCAATAGTTATCCTGACAGCGGTCTGACGACAGGTACAACCTACTATTATCGTGTCTGCGCCTATAACGCTACCGGCGACTCCGACTACTCGAACGAGGCCAGCGCCACCCCTATGCTGCTCGGCAACGGCACGGGCCTGAAAGGTGATTACTACGACAATGAAGACCTTACTAACCTGATATTTACACGCATAGACGCCACAGTCAACTTTGACTGGGGTACCGGCTCGCCCGATCCGTCCATAGGTCCAGACTCCTTCAGCGTGCGCTGGACGGGTGAAGTGCAGCCGCTTTACTCTGAGACCTACACGTTCAAGACTTTCTCGGATGACGGCGACCGCCTGTGGGTAAACGGTCAGCAGCTCATCGATGACTGGAAGACCCAGAGAGCCAAGAAGACAAACGAAGGCACAATCACTCTAACGGCCGGCCAGAAGTATCCGATTACGGTGGAGTTCATGGAGCAGAGCGGCGGGGCATTTATGCACCTCTACTGGTCCAGCGCCAGTCAGACGGAACAAATTATCCCACAAACGCAGCTTTACGATCAGTAGTGAAAAGGGGCAACCGACGTGGTCAGCATTACCGACTCGGTTTAAACAATTAGATCTGTTAATTGAAAAGCTGTGAGTAGCTTTGGTCATTCACAGCTTTTTCTTTTGTTAGAATATAACGTAGATTCGAAATTGATATGAGATATTGCTGAGCGTATAATCGACAACAGCAATAAATAAACCATAAGACGTTCGTAGTTTTATTGTGATAAATGCCGAAATCAAAGAAAATATATACAGTCAACCAGATTAATTCACTTATCAAGGTTGCTCTTGAGGAAAACTTACCCCCACGACTGATAGTCAGAGGAGAAATAAGTGACTTCAAACATCATACCAGCGGTCATTGTTATTTTTCGCTGAAAGAAGAAGGTGCTGTGCTGCCATGTGTCATGTGGGCGAGCAAATTTAAGAAAATCAAATTCTCACCCGAAGATGGAATGGAAGTTCTCAGCACCGGTCATATCGATGTTTACACTCCCGGTGGTAAGTATCAATTTTATGTCGATAAGTTGGAGCCGGCCGGTGTCGGGGCCCTTCAACTGGCATTTGAGCAAATGGTCGCAAAGCTCAGCAAAGAAGGACTTTTCGACGAGGCACACAAGAAAGCTCTGCCCCTTTACCCGATGCGAATCGGCATATTGACCAGCGAATCAGGTGCGGCACTACACGATATCACCGACAGTATTCACAGCCGTTGGCCCTGCGCAAAACTGTTTTTATATCCCGTGCCGGTACAAGGCGAAGGCTCAGCGGAAAAAAACGCCGCCGCACTGCGTGACATAAACAAACGCAATCAAATACTAAAATTGGACGTTCTGATTGTCGGCAGAGGCGGCGGAGCCATGGAAGACCTGTGGGCCTTTAACGAGGAAGTATTGGCCAGGGCAATTTTCGACTCTTCAATACCTGTCATAAGCGCAATCGGGCACGAGGTTGATACGACAATCGCTGACCTTGTCGCCGATGCAAGGGCATCGACTCCGACAAAGGCAGGCGTCGTAGCGGTCCCGGACATAAAGGAGATATTGGCACAGCTCACATCAACGGAGCAAAGACTCGCAAATCAAACTCAGGCAATGCTCAAAATTGCAAAGCATCAATTAGAGGTCATTCTGGCAAACGCGGTATTTAGAAATCCGCTCGTGCTCGTGCAGAACAGCCTGCAGCAAATGGATGAATTGTCTGCTGAATTGACAGAGGTCGTTAAAGAGCTTCTGACCGAAGCCCACAGTAAACTATCCGCCGCTTATGAACAGATTTTAAGAATTGAGCCGCACAGACTCCTGGGACAAAAAACAATCGAATTGAACCACTGGCAAAACCGTGCTGATGTGGGAATCTGCTCGGTTTTTAATGCCTGCCGGATGCAGCTTACAGCCCAGGAGAATCGATTGAGCGCATTAAATCCCAGGTCTGTGCTGCAGCGTGGATATAGCATTACTACCAGCAAAAAGACCGGCCTGCTCGTAAATACTTCGGAAGATGTCCGCATCGGAGACTATATAATTACCGAACTCGCAAACAAGAATTTGATTGAAAGCAAAGTAAAAAAGAAGTAAAAAGGTACAATTAAAAGCTAATACTATGGCACATAAGAAGCAAAAAACTGATATCGACAAAATCAGCTTCGAAGAAGCTATTAAAGAACTGACGGATATTGTCGGCAAGATAGAGCAGGGTCAAATCCCATTACAGGACAGCCTCGAGCAATATGAAAAAGGAATGGCCCTGATCAAGCAATGCCGGACGATACTGCAGAAGGCAGAAGAACGAATAGAGAAAATAACCAAAGAGCAAGAAGATTCTCAAGACAGCGGCCGGCACGAAAAAGACCCGGACGAGCTTTTTAAATAGAATTAGATTCCTGCTACCACAGGAACCAGGACACCAAACACAATAAGAGCCGCGAGCGTGGCGGAACTGGCAGACGCGCAAGGTTTAGGTCCTTGTGTCCTTAGGGACGTGGAGGTTCGACTCCTCTCGCTCGCATTTTAGCGTTAGACCAAATGGAGTGAACTTGAAATGAGGCACAAGAGAAACGGAGCCGTGCTTTACATATCTGCGATTCTCCTATGCGTTTCCTGCAGCTCTGTTTCACACCAAAATAAATCCGAACCAAATTCCGTACCGGTCACGGCAATATTAGGAGCATTCGAGAGAGAAGTCTCATTACTCGAAGACCGGCTGGCCGAACAGCGGGAGCATCAAATCGAGGGAATAAAATTCGTCACCGGCAAGCTGCATGGCATGAATGTCGTCGTGGCCTGGACCGGCATCGGCAAGGTCAACGCAGCGATGACCACTACGCTGCTTATTGAGCATTTCAAGCCGAAGCACATCATCTTCACAGGAATTGCTGGCGCTGTTAATCCTAAGCTCCGGCCAGGGGACATAATAATCGCCGAAAAGACGGCACATCATGACATGGGAACTGTATGGCCGGAGGGGCTCTTCGTCAAGGGCGTCAAAAGCCGGCTTGACGGCATTGAGAATCCTGTTTTCTTTCCGGCAAATAAAAAGCTCTTGAAATTAGCCCAAAAAGCCGCTAAGCGAATTGATATACGGCGAGTGGAAACAGTTGCAGGCCGAAGAAAACCAAAAATCATAACCGGCGTGATTGTTACGGGCGATTCGTTCATCGCTTCGACCGAAAAGTGTGCCGAGTTACGCAAAAAGCTGCAAGCAGACGCAGTCGAGATGGAAGGCGCCGCAGTCGCTCAAATCTGTTACCAGCGGCGAATCAACCACCTTGTGATTCGCAGCATAAGTGACAGTGCCGACGAGGGAGCAGTCACAGACAAGCAGATGTTTTATATATTAGCAGCAAAAAATTCCTCCGACCTTGTCGCCGAAATGATCGGACTTTTATATTCAGAACCTTCAACTGAGAAAGGCAGTGACAGTAAAAAGTCGGGAGACTAAACATGCTCAGTGAACATTTCAAATTCGAACGCAGGCAGACCAGCATCAGAATCGAGCTTATTGCCGGACTGACGACGTTCCTGACCATGGCGTATATTATCGCCGTCAATCCGTCCATCCTTAGTGTCACCGGCATGGACAAAGAAGCTCTTATTGCCGTGACATGTATTATGGCCGGTCTTGCCAGCCTCGCCGTGGGGCTGTTTGCAAACGCACCGATTGCAATGGCGCCGGGGCTGGGACTAAATTCAATCTTTGCTTACCTGGTCGTCTCGGAGAAAATGGACTGGCCGACCGCCCTTGGCGTTGTATTCATCGCCGGTTGCTTCTTTCTGATATTGACCGGCCTGGGACTCAGACGCCGGATCGTCGAAGCAATCCCAACTTCACTCATCTCGGCAATCGGTGTCGGCATCGGATTATTTATCACCTTCATCGGCCTGCAGGATTTGGGGCTTATCGTCGACAATGAAGCAACTCTGGTCGGGGCGGGCCCGCTGAGTCCGAACGTCCTGATCGGCATCCTCGGACTGCTCGTAATGGTCTATCTGGAGATTAAAAAAGTGCCGGGCTCGCTTCTGGCCGGTATCGTCATCGCCACAATCGCAGCCCTTATCTTCAGGCGAATCGATTTGCCCGGGCAATATGTATCATCAAGCCTCGATATCAGTCCCATCGCCTTCAAGCTCAACATCATCGGCGCCCTGAAGTGGGGATTCTTCGGCAGCATTTTCACATTCATGTTCATCGACATGTTCGACAGCATCGGAACGCTCGTAGCCTGCTGCCATAAGGCAAAGATGGCCGACGAGCAGGGACGAATCAGGGGCCTGGACAAACTGCTGTGCATCGATGCCGTCGCTACTATGTTCGGCTCGGTTTTGGGCACGTCACCGACTACGACGTACGCCGAATCCGCGGCGGGAATCGAGCAGGGCGGACGAACCGGCTTCACATCTCTGGTAGTTGGCATTCTGTTCCTGCTGGCATTGCTGTTCGTGCCTATTGTTGAAGTTGTGCCGAAGTACGCTACATCGCCGGCCCTGATTATGGTCGGCCTGTTCATGGCAAGGGAAGTCAAACGCATAGATTTCGCGAACATGGAAGAGGCCTTCCCCTCATTCATCATAATGGTAATGATAGCATTGAGCTACAGCATCAGCACCGGCCTGGCTTTCGGCTTTGTATCGTTCACCCTGATAAAAACAGTGCTGGGCAAGGCCCGGGAAATAAAACCTGCCATGTGGGTCATCGCGGTTCTGTCGGTTCTGTTTTTGATAATGGACCAGATTACCTTCTTGATAGAACACCTGAAGTCTCCTGTATAATTGAATAGTGATTGTAAAATTGAAATACACTTTATATAGTTACAATTCAGGATTATGAAGCGCATCATAGGAATATTTCTTATTGTATTGAGTATCGTCTTTGCCGCAGCGACGGTCCTCTGGTTTGTGGCAGGTCTCGCCAACATGCCGAAAAATCCAAGCGAAGATGACCGTACTATACTGTCGGCCATGATACTGTTTTTCATTGTACTGCTGGCGCTGGAATGCGCGATGTTCCTGTACGGTCGATATTTACGGCGGCGTTATCCTGCTGAAGTACCTAAGCAGACGAAGGTCCCCCCCGGAAAACGTTTATTACCGTTGATTGCTTCTCTGGGATGCAGTATTGCGATAACGATTTTCTTACTTCTGGCTAAAGAATTCTTCAAAATAAAAGTACTGTTCTTCGTTATAGGCCAGGGCTGGGTGCTCGCCCAGCTCATATTTGGCACACTTGGCGGTATTATTGGGTTTAAGCTGGGTGGAGGTGTTATCAGACAAGTGATAATGATCGCTTTCAATCTGCTGTACTATCTGGCCTTGTTCTATCCCTTGTTCCGCATAATGACGATGGACCGGAATGTAGAAGTGACTCGCTATAGACTAATGAAAACGTTTCTTGCTATTATGGCCGGCGTGCATATCCTGATGGGATTTGTCATGGCCATGCTGGTCAGAGCATAACCATATCACAATAACCTCCACTTGAATATAGCCCGGGAAGTCTGCTATAATGCCGTTGTCAAAATTAAACCGAACAGACTGAAAGGCTCCAACGTATGAAATCTACGCTATCGAAGCTCCTCTTAGTTGGTATTGCACTTTTGACGGCCGCCCTAACCTGCGGCGTCTCCGGCCCGGCCCGGCAGCCCGGTGTGCTTATCATCCAGGACGAAAAACCGCAGATGGATGTACTGGCGAAATTCCTCACTGAAAAAGGCAAGCTGCCGGTGAAGATAGTCGACCAGCAGTCTCTTCCGAATCAGATTTCTAGCTACAAAGCCGTCATCGTTTTTATCCACGGCCAGTTGTACGAGCAGACTGAACGGGCCGTCATCGACTATACAAAAGCCGGCGGCCGGCTAATTGCCTTACACCATTCGATCAGCAGCAAAAAAGCCGAGAATAAATTCTATTTCGACTTTCTGGGAATGCATCTCAAAAAAGGCCCTATGGAAGAAGGAGGCTACGCATGGAAAGCTTCAAGCTGGACGCTTGTCAATCTCAATACAAAACATTATATCACAAATCATAACATCGAGTGGGAAAAGCAGGTAACATATTCTTCATCTGACCAACCAAGTGTTGAAAAAACGTACCCTGGTATTGATCTCAAAGACGATTCCGAAGTATTCATCAACCACAGATTTACCGACGGCCGACAAAAAACAGTCCTTTGCGGCCTGATTTATACCGACAAGGAATCCGGCAAAACATACATGCAGGATCGCGGAGCCTGGATAAAAAAGCAAGACAAGGGAACTATTGTATATCTCATGCCGGGACATTGTGTGTCGGATTATCAAAACGAGAACATCGCCCAAATGGTTTTGAACGCCGTGAACTGGCAAAAGAATACCCAAATGCAATAATTGAGGTATGAAATGCAAAAATTCATTATTGTCACAGTGCTGAGCATCTGGACGTTTTCTCACACGTATGCATCCATAGATACGGCGTATTGGTCTGATGGTCACGTTGTAAATCGAACGATACCAACTCCGCTGGCTAACCGTCCTGGCAACGTGTATCTGGAATCGGAGACGATCTGGGTCAAAGTTCCGGCTGAGACGCCGAAAGAGGCCCGAAGCTGGCGTGTGCTGGACGACAAAGGCCGGATGGTTCGCAGCGGCGTTTTTACAGAGGATTCCGCCGCCCTGCCTGCGCGGATTCGGTTAGAACAGTTACCCATCGGCTGGTATCGGATGGAATTTCTCGACCAGCAGCGTTCGTGCCTGCACTTCACGACGGCGGCCGTGCTGCAAAAGCTCGCCGCACCTGTACCGCAGGATTCGCCAGTGTGCGTCGATTCAGCGACAGCATGGTTTGCAAAAGACAAGCCGGACGACCAGGCAAGGCTCGCATCTCTTGCCTCACTGGCCGGTGTAAACTGGATTCGTGACCGGCTCACCTGGCGTGAGCTGGAGCCAAAGCAAGGGCAATTCGTTAAAACTGCTACCACGTATGATTCTGCTGCTGCGATTCAGACCAATTACGGATTGAAGGTGCTGCAGGTCTTTCATTTGACGCCGGACTGGGCTTGGGACACAAAGCTTGACGGCGAGCATCCATCGGGACGGTTCGCCCGTGACCTGCGGGATGTTTATCGGTTCTGTAAAGAAATGTCTAAACGTTTCAAAGGGCGCGTGCTTGCGTGGGAGCCGTGGAACGAAGCGAACGTCAGCACGTTCGGCGGCCATACCGTCGACGAGATGTGCAGCTTCCAGAAGGCCGCCTATCTCGGTTTCAAGGCGGGCGACCCGGATGTCACGGTCTGCTGGAACGTGTACACAACCACACCGACACCCCGGCACACACAGGGCCTGCTGGACAACGAAGCATGGTCCTATTTCGACACGTACAATATCCATACGTATGACTGGGCGCACGATTATGAGCGGTTATGGGGCCCCGCACGGCAGGCGGCTTGCGGCAAGCCCATCTGGGTCACCGAGGCCGACCGAGGTCTGAAGTTCACCGGACCCGAGCCGTGGTGTGAGCTGTCGCGCGAGGATGAAATCCGCAAAGCCCGGTATATCGCCCAGTCTTACGCATCCAGTCTATACGCCGGCAGCATCCGTCATTTTCATTTTATCCTGGGGCACTACCACGAGGGATCCAACGGCGTGCAGTTCGGTCTGCTGCGAAAGGACATGACGCCGCGACCGGCATACGTTGCTCTGGCGACGGTCGGACGATTATTGGCCGGGGGTGAGTGCCTGGGCCGATGGGCCGTCCCGGATTCCGACGATGCTTATATAATCGCATTTCGCGCCCGGCCGGATGGTTTGGAGCGAGACGTACTCGTAGCATGGGCGGAAAAGAAGGTTGACTGGCCCGGCCGTGCAAAGACAAAAGTCCCCTTCTCGCTGCCCGAATCGTGGCAGGTCGAGGGGGTATTCGATTATCTCGGCCGAAAGCTCGATGAAATGCCCGCTGAACTATCCGGCGAAGCTTTATTCATCGTCCTTCCCGCTGGACAAACCGGCAAGATAAAACTAACTACTATCGCTCGCTCCGAAAAACGGGAAGATAATGTATGCCCAATCGTGCTTCAAGTACAGATGCCAAAAAGCGCCTCTATGAAAATCCAGCCGCTGCCCTGGTCACAGGGCTACGAATACCAAATAAGTCCTGATGAACCTTATAACCTGAGAATGTTCGCATACAACTTCTCAAGCGAGGCGGTCAAAGGCACAATTCGAGTCACAAACAAACCTTCCGGCTGGACGCTGGACAGAGAGACATGGAACATATCCATCGATCCAATGCAGCGAAAGTTTTTCGAAGCATCTCTAACAATCCCATCAGACCAGGACGGCACGCTGCAATTAACAGGTGATTTCGGTTCGGCAGGCAAACCAATCCTCGCATTTCGACTGCACGGCAAGGAAAACTAATACATCTATCGCAATGTTTTCGTTGTGTTTTCCCTAATCATTCAACGGCGGATAGTTGCTTTTGTAAGGAATGGATACACCATCAACCTCGATCCTCAAGACTTTCTCTCCCATACGAATCCCGCCTAAGTCAGGCATCCACATCTCACCGTCAGCGTCAGCCGATCTAACACTTGGTTCGAAAGCCAACATACCTTTAAATAACAGGGCAACTATCGGCCCTCCGAAGAAGCGGTCGCGAACGTCTTTCCTGAAACCGTGATAACCGACACTGAAGTCTATATTGAGGTGTTCGCATATTTCAACTATTTCAAGAATCAATGCAGGCAGGTCTTCGTCGTAATAACCGATCTCCAGAGCCAGACGTTCGGCGTATTCAGCATTGGTAACCTTATTTGCCACAGTCATACGATAAGGCCTTACAGGCAGAGCAATAGAGACAAATTCAACTTTATCTTCACTGGGGCGCAACCGCTCATAGCGACCTCCTATCGGTGGATATTCATACCAGCTCATCGGTAGATCAAACCGCTTCCTAATCACAAGGGTCTTGGCGTCCTCGCCCAGGAACTGCTCAAAGAGAGGAGGCGGATAATCCCGACTCATGCTTTCGCAGATCCAAACATCATGGTCGGTATTGTTCTTAATATTCCAGGACAATTCAAGATTTGTATCATTTACATCGAATCCGGTGAGGGCCATTGTTACTTCGGCCGGCTCTGTTTCATCCTGCACCGGCTCATCATTCAACGGTGGGTAGTTGCTTTTGTAAGGAATTGATACACCGTCAATTGTTGCTCGTAGTACCTGTTCACCTTCCAGGGTCTGCCACATATAGGGAATAAAGACTTCATCACCTCCTGACGTAACGGAATTACGAAAGTATTCGAATCTTTCGAGATAAAAGAATCGCGCAACAAACACTCCTCCGAAGAATCGACGACGAACTTTCATATCGTAAGTATAATGAATGGGGCTATCGAGACCAATGTCACAATTGAGTTCTTCGGCCATTTCAGCAATATCAAGAATCAATCCCGGCAGATCTTCATCATAATAGCCAATTTCAACGGTCAATCGTTTAGCGAATTCAGCATTCCCCAGCAAACGGTCAAATACAGTTCTTGGCTTTACAGGTAAAGCAATAGAAACAGATTCGGTTATTTCCTGATCGGGGCGTAAACGTACGTACCGAGCACGAGGTAAGGATTCCCATCCTTCCCATTCCGGCAGATTAAACCGTCTCCTTAACACAAGAGTTTTTGAATCTGAGTCCATGAAAACATCATAGACATAATTTTTTTCCGGAGTTTGGCTCACTAAAACCCAGATATCGTGATCTGTATTGTTCCTGATCTTCCAACTCAACTCAAGCCGTTGATTATTCACACGCGGGGTAATTATCGGTTCATATATATGAAGTTTCGTAATAGTCATAGACACATCAGAATTCTGCTCATTAGCTGTAACATCGCCAAACGCTGCTTGTTGGTACATTACCGACAAAATACCTACTATTAGCACTATGAATAAAATATATCTTTTCATCTTTAATTCCTTTTCTCGCACAAAAATTTCACAAAGCGGCCAATCGGTTAACTCACGAATATATCAATCCCTGATGTGATACCTTGGTCCGCTTCTGCTGTTGCTACGCTATATATAATACAGCTCTATAGTCTCAAATTCAAGCATAAAACTAACATCACGAGTGGAATTGGTGCGATTCATCGCACGATTGATCCTTCGGCTGCGCTCAGGACGCCTGTGCGCGCAGGCCCGAAGGGCGAGGACCGTGTTCGGCGATAAAGAACGCCGTCTCACGGAGATTTTTCTGGAATGTACCAAAAAATGCCCGCTTTTTTGCATAGCCGTTCGTAGAATATGTAACGAATAGAATACAGTACACAGAATAACAGGATACAGGAGACCATGTTATTTATGATTTACGATTTGTGATTTACAATTTTTCCTTTTCTTGAGCGTTCATCTGCGTCCATCTGCGGTTAATGAAGTTGAAAAAACAAAGCCAATTTTCGAAAGTGCAAATTGGCGTAAGCTCTTATATGAAAGGAAATTACAAAAACATACCAGCCTTCAGGGCACAAAAAAACAAAGCCAAATTTACCTGAGGCAAAAGTGATAAGGGATTAGGAATTCTTATGCTCTTATGCTCTGGTGTTAATTTGAAAAAACAAAGCCAATTTGCTGACGAGCAAATCAACGTTACATCTTATTTGAAAGGATCTTATGGAATATTCCCGCTTGGCGGGGTACAAAAAACAAAGCCAATTCAAAGCCAATTTGGAGGTTGATTAGAAGTTTTCCACGATTGCGGCGGTATGAATGACCAGCAGCATCAAATAGTCCAGGTCGCTGAGAGTATAATATCGCTCCTGGCCGGCGTTATCGACGTACAGCACGCCGAAGCAGCCGGACAGGTCTATAATCGGGGCTATCATCGCTGAGTACGCCTTACCCTGCTGCGATGTTACCCTTGGAAAAAGCAGAAATTCCTGATTTTCGATAGCATGGTTGATTTTCTTATGCAATTTAATCCCGTTCAGCTCAAGCGTACCGCCGGCGGAATCCATGCCGGCATGAAAGGTCATCGGACCTTCGGGCAAAGCCCGCAAAGCACACCACCTATTGTGCGCCCGAAACTGTGTCAATGTAATTGCCAGCAGGGTTTTGAGCACCTCTTCGGGGCCGTTGGATTTGCAGATAGCCTCGGTGGCCTGCAGAAAATCCTGCACCCGCATGGCCGGCAGTTGTATATCAGGAGCACGTTCGACATCCGGCTTTCGAACGATGATCTGGCGGGCCGGCGCCGCCGTAGCAGGGCTCGATTCCGGCGTAATAGGTACGAGCGTGTCTTCCAGATGAATAGGTTCTTCGACATCGGCGTCAAGAGTAACTTCGATCTCGAAATCCCCGATGCGAATACGATCGCCGGCCTTGATTGGAAATTTATGAATTGCTTTACCGTTCAGAAATGTTTTGTTTGCCGAATCAAGGTCTTCGAGCATCCACTCGCCATCGCGGGTGGCGAAGATGGCCGCGTGCTGTCTCGATACCGCCCTGTCCGGCAGAAAAATCTGGCTGTGCTCATGCCGGCCGATATAAACAGGGCCCCTCTCGAACCGAAAGTCGTTGACGGTTTGACCGTCTTTTTTCACAATCAAACGCATCTGCTTTCCTTACCATACAAAGGCCCCACAATTCTATACGTATATTATCTGCTATTTGTTTGGTTTTATCAAGCAAACAGGAATTGTGACGGGCAATCCGAACTAAATGTCTTCCGAACTGTCGGCCTGTTCTTCGCGAGCTTCGTCTTCCTTGAGCAGCTCCATCGCCTGACTGTCTTTCAAATGCTCCAGCTCTATCAACGACTCGACATCTTCGGTCCGAAGAATACCCGTTTGCACCAGTATCTTCATCGCTTCCACAGGGCGTTCCCTGATGGCCATGCATTCGAGAGAGTACTGAACCTTTTCAGCCTTCAAAGATGCCAAAATGAAAATAATCGCTAAAACCAGGAATATCAATACCAGCAAGAAGTTGCGATGGGTCAGGCCATACAGAGCCGCGATGAGCAAACCTACACCGGTCATTACTAGCAGGCCGTTCTCGGCATGGGCCACTTCGAGAGACTCTTTATTGGCAAAAAAGTCGCTGTGCCGCAAAACATTGTACGCTGCCGTCCTTCTCTTCGGGGCAACTCCAAGGGCCTCACTAAGGTATATGGTCGGACTCGAAGTACTCTCGGCGAGATCCCTGATGTCACCTGATTTGTCGGTGACACGAAGGAACCAGCTAACCAGTAGATGGTGTACAGGCATAACAATGGTACGGTGCAGAACATAAATGGCCGCTCCGACGACAACAACTGCCAGAATCGCCAGGCTGGGATGCAACGCATCGATAAGAGTTTTTACTTGTTCCGGAGCAAGACATGCCGCACAGACAACCAGCAGAATACCGCCGTAAGAAAAGCAAAGCAACCGGGAAAGTCCGAGACCTATTGCCTCTATCGTCTTGTTCATCATACATCTCCTTCAAAAAAAATGCCTGAAGTTCGCTATATGAAGTTCAAAAACTTATCAGGAAAAATAACATTGTTCAGTGAAATTGTCAAGAATATTTTGTGGCCATTTCGGAAAATCCGAAACGTCCCTCACCTGACTTCTGACGGCCATCGTGTACGTTCCGCATGTTACGTCGGTAAAACACTAATGCACAAGCGCTTCAATTTCATCTGCGGTCAGGGCCATGTAGTAAATCCGCACATCGTCGATCAGGCCCGAGAAGAAAATCCCGGCATCAAGTGCCTTGCCTGCACCAATATGCATGCCGCCATCAGCGGATTTCAGCGGATTCTGAGCTGCTTTATCTCTGGCGACTTCTGTGCCGTCCACATAAAGTATTCTGTACGAACCATCCCAGGCAAAACCGATATGATGCCACTGGTCGTCAGTGATTACGAATTCCGAAACGAGAGGCTGTGTAACAAACCGCCCGGCCGGCGGAGGGACCAGGCCGGTCATGAGTTTGCCGCCCAATGGATCCGCACCCAGCCATGTTTCGCCGGATCCCGCGCCGTCGGCCTGAGATATAACTACCCGGCCGGCAGCGCCTGCTTTAATCCATGCAAAGACGCTGAACGCATCATCGGACGGGTCCAGCACAAAACCGGTGCTTATATAATCGTCAATACCGTCAAACTGCAGCGCCCCGTCTATTTTCCCGCCGGCGGATTTCCAGACCGGCTCGCCGTAGACCGTACCGTGATTATCGCTGACGCTGTTTTTAGCAATACTACCTTCCTGCTCATCCAGCTTCCAATATGCTCCCAGAGTAACGGGCAGAACATCCTTCAGCCAATAGTTAGCCAAAACAGCCAGATCCTGAATATCGACCTTACGATCGCCAAGTGGTGCAGGGCTTATATCCACCGACAATTCATCCCGACGCCAGTACTGTGCAAGTGTTGCAAAGTCCGCCATATCGACCTTTTCGTCGCCGTTGAAGTCTGGAATGATTGCCGCCCCTTTCACCTGCATTCGCAGACTGTAAAGCGAGTTTTGAGCAGTAATAAAGAGCGTCTGTCTTTCTCTGCCGCCGAAGGTGACGTTTGCGGTCCAGCCCGCGGGTACGGCTATATGCTCGATCTGCTGGCCGCGCAGATTGAAAACGGTGACTCCATCTCCGGTCAGGTAGATATTGCCCCGGTTATCGATGGTCATACCGTCCGAACCCATCGAGCAAAAGAGGGTTTTATTAGAAAGACTGCCATCCGTATTTATGCGGTAAACATAAGTCTTCCCTGCTCCGATGTCTGCTATATAAAGCAGCTTGCCGTCCGGCGTTCCGATAATTCCGTTAGGCTGGTCCAGGTCGGTGGTGACACGGATAAGCTCGCTGCTGTCGGGTCTCAGGTAGTACACGTGCTGACCGTCCTGCTCCATAGGGCCCCTGTCCCAGTAGTTTCTGTAGTAAAACGGGTCTGTAAAATAGATGCCTCCCTTGCGATCTACCCAAAGGTCGTTGGGGCCGTTCAACTTTTTGCCCATATAATCCCTAACGAGCACCGTCACCCGGCCCTGCATGTCGATTTGCCAAAGCTCGTTATTAAGGTCGGCACAGGCCAGCAGGTTTCCATCTCTATCGAAATAAAGCCCGTTCGCTCTTCCGGGATTTTCATGAAACACAGAAAGCCCACCATCCACCGACCAGCGGTAAATTCGATTATTAGGCTGGTCTGTGAAGAACACGTTTCCGGCGGCGTCTGTGGCAGGCCCTTCAGTGAATCCAAAACCGCCGGCGAGCCTTTCCAGTTTTGCGCCGGCAGCAACTACACTGTGCTCCTCAGCGGCGAGACTCTCCGCAGTCACCAGGAGCAACAATACTATCAAGCCAAAGCGTCTTATTCTGCACCTTCCTTTCCTAATCTTATGGTCTCACTCCGCCAACGTCCTGATTTCCTCAGCGCTCAAGGCTGTGTTGTAGATCTGAACATTATCAATCAAGCCGGAGAAGAAAGTCGCTGCATCGAGATCCTTGCCGACGCCGATGTACATGCCGCCGTCGGCGGATTTAAGCGGATTCTGAGCAGCCGTATCTCTGGCGACTTCTGTGCCGTCCACATAAAGGGCCCTGTACGAACCGCCCCAGGCAAAGCCGATATGATGCCACTGATCGTCGGTAACAATCGATTCGGAAACGAGAGGCTGCGTGACAAACCGGCCGGCCGGCGGAGGGACCAGGCCGGTCATAAGCCGGCCAAGCGACGGATCCGCACCCAGCCAGGTTTCACCGGAACCGGTGCCGTCGGTTTGAGAAATGACTGTCTGTCCGGCAGTACCGCCCTTAATCCATGCAAAGACGCTGAACGATCCTTTGGCCGGATCCAGCACAAAATCGGTAATTCCATAATCGTTAACTCCATCAAGCTGCAATGCTCCATCTATCTTACCGCCGGCAGGCTGCCAGGCCGGTTCACCGAAGAGTACGATGTGAATTTCACCAGCGCTGTCATGGGCAACGTCACCTTCAGTTTCATCCAATGCCCAATGCGCTACCAGCGGCGAATACTCCGGCCAGTCGTCCGAGCTTATCGTCTCGCCTACTTCCATAACTTTCGCCGGGCATTGGGCCAACTCGGCAAATCTCTGCGCATCGCTGAGAGTGCCGACGCTCTGGCCCCAGTGGTACGGTACGGCCAAATCCGGCTTGATATACCCCGTCGCCTCGGCTGCCTCGGCCGCATTCATTGTGTACGTCCCGCCAGCAGGAAGAAACGCCACATTGATGTCGCCGAGTGTTTTCATCTCCTCGATCAGGTCTGTATCGCCCGCAACGTAGATACGTTTACCACCAAGCTCGATGATGTACCCGACCCAGTTGTTGGATTTGGGATGGTTCGATTTATTGATATTATACGAAGGCACAGCCTTGATGTTGACAAAATCGAACTCGATTGTCTGGCCGGGAGCTATGGTCTGGCCGCTGCCGTAACGCTGAACCACATCCGGCGGACCGATGAACTGCGTATCAGCGTTGGAAACCTTCGAAATATCCGAAGGCGAGTAATGGTCGCCGTGAGTATGAGTGACACATATCAGCGACGCATCATGGAGCGATTCCGGCACCCTCTCCGGGTCTACATAAACGACGCAATCTTCCGTCCAGACCTTCACAGTCGAATGGCCCAGCCACTGAACGTAAACGATTTGTTCGGCGCCGGCCGGCGACATGCTCGCTTCAGCCGTGCTGCCATATGCTCCCATATTAATTCTGCCACCGTTAGGCTCAGGTTCATCTCCAACCAAACTATTCGGATCCCCGGCATCAATACATGGACTGGTGACATCATCCACCACCCAGCTTTCGCTCGACGGATCCCAACGCCCCGCCTCGGATTTCAAATGATAGTCGCCATCGATCCAAACAGCATTCGGATCATTCGGCTCAACTGCAATATTAGGATCATTGACATCTACCCAATAACCAGGATTAGCAAACAACGGATCGACATCAATGTTGCCCTCACCCCATCCAAGCATACTACCACCATCAATGCTGATTCCAGTCTGGCCACCGGCAATGTTACTATATGCGATACCAAATTCTGTAGGACTCTGCTCCAGAGAAATCTCGCTTCCTGTTGAAGCGATGTTTCCCCAGAAAATGCTATTCGTGACCGTCGCAGAAGATCCGTTAAAGCAACCCACACCACCTCCCACCTGGTTTGCTGAGTTGGCGATAATAGAACAGTTGCTGATAGTCACGGAGGAGCTTGGCTCATGACTGGATAATCCACCGCCCCAGCGGAGAGAAGAATTCCGCTCTATTACACAATTGGTCAAAGTCACAGAGCCCTCCGTACATTCTATACCACCCCCGACTATTCCTGCTGAGTTCTTCGTGATAACACAGTATGTTAATGTCGCCAACGAATTCTGGGAGCAATTCACCCCTCCCCCGCCAACTCCGGCTGAGTTCTCCGAAATTTCGCAGTTGATCGCAGTCAGAATAGATGTCGGCCCGCAATATAAGCCACCTCCATATCCAGACACGAGCACAGTAGTACCTGTGGCTGAGTTGCCTGTGATGATACAGTCCATCAACGTGACAGTCGAGTTTTCCCAGCACTGTATCCCGCCACCGTCTTTTGATGAATTCCCATTTATGAAGCAGTTGGTTAGGGTAATGGAGCAATCGCCCCAAACGAACACGCCACCGACTGAAACTTCTGCAAAATTTTGCTCGATGGTGCAGTCGATAAATTTCGGCGAGCACAAACTAATACACATAATTCCGCCACCGTGGTCCGTCGTGTTCTGCAGTATGGTACAATTTCTTACTGTCCCGGAAGAAGCATTAAAGTAGATTCCTCCACCAACCCAGACGCTCATAGGGGGGAACAAAGAACCTGTACCTCCTGTAATAGTGAATCCCTCAAGAATGGATTCGGTAGTTTCGTTGTTCTCGAAGACCACGACACTGGCACGGTCAAGATCAGTTGGTGTTCTCATTCGGATTGTTGCCTCATCCGGTCCCGTTTCAGATCTCACCGTGATGAGCTTGCCTTTAAATGTTATAGGTTCAGTGATAACATACTCAGCCGGTGCTACTAATACCGTATCTCCATCAACTGCTGCATCTATACCTGACTGAATAGTGTCAAAATCATAGTTTGCTCCGGGGCCAACAGTAATTGTAACAGCCTGAGTCAATCCAGTTGCCACCTGTACAAAAACAAATACTACCAAACAGAATCTCAAATTTCCTTTATTAGCCATTTTGAATTATCCTTTCCGCTCTGAGGGCTATTGACGCACATATTCTCCTCTTTTTGAACACCTTCGAATGTGCTGTGAATCCATATTTTATGATACATTTTTAGGTTTGAATGTCAAGATAAAACTAAATATGAAAGGCTCATCTAGCCCCGCAACATGCGATTTTGTGCTGGCATTCTTATGGATTTTCCGTACAATCTGGATTTCGTTTGATTATTAGAAACTGAAAGGGCCAATTGATGTTTAAGTGTATGATGTTTAGTACGGTACTGATTGTTCTGCTCGCTGGTGTTGCTTTTTCCAGCGATACAAATATCCGTGTTGTCGATAAGCCTGACACCGAAGCAGGTAATGACGTCTACATCGGCAACCGCGCGCCGTTGACGCCGAGCCCGCTGATAAAGCTGCCGGTCGGCTCGATTGAACCGGCCGGATGGGTCCGCAGGCAACTCGAATTGCAGGCGGATGGATTTCACGGGCATTTGACCGAGATCAGCCGCTTCTTAATCAAAGAGGGCAACGCGTGGCTCAGCCCGGATGGCAGCGGCGATCACGGCTGGGAAGAACCGGCCTACTGGCTAAAGGGATTCAGCAACTGCGGCTACATCCTCGGCAACGAACGCATGATAAAAGAATCGAAAATATGGATAGAAGCGGCTCTTGCAAGTCAGAAAGAAGACGGCTGGTTCGGGCCGGACAAGGGCAGGAAAGGATTGGCTACGAGATTAGAAGGCCGCTCAGACCTTTGGCCCAATATGATAATGCTGTTCTGCCTGCAGGATTACTATGACTTTACTGGGAGTAAGGACGAGCGGGTCGTCGAATTGATGACCAAATACATGAAGTACCTTATGACCGTGCCGGAAGACAGATTTCTTGTCGGTTACTGGCCGAAGATGCGCGGAGGCGACCTGCTTTACAGTGTGTATTGGCTTTACAACCGGACAGGGGATAAGTACCTGCTGGAGCTGGCCAAGAAGGTGCACCGGCATACCGCTGAATGGGAGAAGGATGTCATCAACTGGCACAATGTAAATATGTCGCAGGGTTTCGGCGAGGCCGCAACGTTTTATATGCAATCGAAAAATCCGAACCACCTGCAGGCTGCCGAGCGCAACTGGCAAAAGATACGGGACATGTACGGCCAGGTTCCCGGCGGGATGTTCGGCGGCGATGAGAACTGCCGGGAAGGATTTACGGATCCACGCCAGGCAGTCGAGACATGCGGCATGGTTGAAATGATGCTGTCGCATGAGATTCTGCTGGCCATCAGTGGGGATATAAAATGGGCCGACCGCTGTGAGGACGTGGCGTTTAATTCGCTGCCGGCGGCTTTTACAGCAGACCTCAAAGCATTACATTATCTCACCTCACCGAACATGATTCTCTGCGACCGGCACAACAAATCGCCGGGACTGCAGAACGGCGGCCCGATGCTGCATTTCAATCCACACATTCACCGCTGCTGCCAGCACAATACGGGGCATGGCTGGCCTTATTACGCCGAGCACCTGTGGCTGGCGACGCCGGGCAATGGCCTGGCGGCGGTCCTTTACGCTCCGTGCAAAGTAACGGCAAAAGTCGGCGACGGAACTGAAGTGACCATAATCGAAAAGACACGCTATCCTTTTGCTGAAAATATTGAATTCACGGTCAAGACGAGCAAGCCGGTCAAGTTCCCACTTTATCTGCGCGTCCCCGGCTGGTGCAAGAAACCTGAAGTTACGATGAATGAGAAGATGCTCGAAATGTACAGTCCCGGCTCATATATCGAGATTAATCGTCAGTGGGCCGACGGTGATAAGGTCGAGCTTAAATTACCGATGAAAATCACGCTGCGAAAGTGGACCAGGAACAAAAACAGCGTATCGGTGGACCGCGGGCCACTTACCTACTCTTTGAAGATCGGCGAAAAATACATCCGCGAAGGAGGAACCAATCAGTGGCCGGCATGGGAAATCCATCCGACGACCCCATGGAATTACGGGCTGGTGCTGAACGAAGACGATCCTGCTTCTTCATTCGAAGTAATACAAAAAGACTGGCCCAGCGACAATCAGCCTTTTAAGTTTGATGCCGCACCTATAGAGCTGCGTACCAAAGCAAAAAGAATCCCGCAGTGGCAGAAAGACCATCTTGGGCTGGTCGGCCTGCTCCAGCAAAGCCCTGTAAAGTCCAATGAGCCGACCGAATACATTTCGCTTATTCCAATGGGCTGCGCCAGATTGCGGATATCTTCGTTTCCGACAATCGGCTCAGGTCCCGGCGCTCATGAATGGAAAAAGCCACCCAAAACAATACCAGCTACAGCATCACACTGCTGGGAATCCGACAGCGTTGCTGCCCTCAGCGATAAAGTACTGCCGCGAAGCTCGAACGACCACAGCGTTCAGCGCATGACCTTCTGGCCTCGTAAAGGCACGACAGAATGGGTGCAGTACGACTTCGAGAAGCCAGCAAGAATTTCCGGTTCAGCAGTATATTGGTTCGACGACACGGGAGTCGGCGGCTGCCGGGTTCCGAAGTCTTGGAGATTGCTGTATAAAGACGGCAACAATTTCAAGCAGGTATCGAACGCCGGCAGCTACAGCATCGAAAAAGATAAGTTCAACAGCGTAAGATTCGACACGGTGCAAACGACGGCTCTACGCCTGGAAGTGCTGTTACAGCAGGATTTTTCCGGCGGTATTCTCGAATGGCAAGTTGACACAGAAAAAAAATGACAATAATATAGCTGAATTATGGCAAGAAATAAAATTACAATAGTAGGAGCCGGCAACGTTGGCGCTACAACAACTCATATTGCAGCAACCAGACAGCTCGGCGATATCGTCCTTATCGATATAGTCGAAGGCCTCGCCGAGGGCAAAGCCCTCGATATTGCCGAAGCAGCACCGGTACAGCTTTACGACTGCAACATCGTCGGCACCTGCGACTGGAAAGAAACCTCCGGCAGCAACATCGTTATTATAACGAGCGGCCTGCCGCGTAAACCGGGTATGAGCAGGGACGATTTGCTCGCAAAGAACGCCGGCATCGTCAAGGAAGTCAGCGAGAAAATCACGAAATATTCGCCCGACAGTATCATAATCGTAGTTTGCAATCCACTCGACGCGATGGTTTATACCGCTGCTAAAGTCACAGGCTTTGCCAGGAATAAGGTTATGGGCATGGCCGGCGCGCTGGATTCGGCACGCTTTAGCTGCTTTCTCGCCGCCGAGCTTGGCGTCAGCGTCGAGGACATTAAGTGCACATTGATGGGCGGCCACGGCGACGATATGGTTCCTTTGCCCAGATTTACATCAGTCGGCGGAATACCTGCAACAGAACTGCTCGACGAAGATAAAATAGCTGAACTAATCGAACGAACACGAAAAGGCGGCATAGAAGTTGTAAACCTGCTCGGCTACAGCGCATATTATGCTCCCGCCGCCGGCGCTGTAAAGATGGCCGAAGCAATATTAAAGGACAAAAAGACGGTACTTTCATGCTGCGCTTATTGTGACAGCCAGTACGATGCTGGGGGATATTTCATCGGCGTTCCCACTATTCTCGGCAAAAATGGAGTTGAAAAAGTTCTCGAGCTTGAATTGAACAGTTCCGAACAAGCTGAGTTCGACAAATCCCTTGCCCATGTCAAGCAGCTCGCAGCAAAAATCGATGAGCTAATATAAACAGAAAGAAAAATTCTTCCGTTTATTTATTGCTATCCGGGCGATAATAGTTTAATCTATCAAGTCTTTTAAGAATATAGGATTCTGTAAAGCAGGTACACTAATGGAATTAATAAAGAAAATCAAAAAGGCTGAAGCTCAGGCACAGGAAATTATCGAGCAGGCAAGGATTCATGCGACCGAGCAGGCCGAAAAAGGTCGCGAGAACCGCCGCCGAGCATTAGCAGACGCCGAACAGCAAAGGAAAAATGCAATCGATGCTGCTATCGCCGAAGCACAGTCGCGAGGCCGGGTAGAGGTGGACAATTTAAAATCACAAGCTGAACATAAACAGCAGGAATTGCGAGATAAAACAAGCGGTAAAATGGCCGCAGCGGCTGCAAAAGTAACGGATTACTTAAGAGGGTAAATATGGCCATTGCCCAGATGGCGAAAATCATTATTGTCAGTCATCGCTCGCAGGCTTCCGAACTTCTGGAGGCTTTGCAGCGTGAAGGTATTTGCCACATACTAAACGCCGATGAAGCAATTGTAAGCAGGGATTTTCCCGATATAAGCGCCTCCGGCGAACGACCCAAAGATATCGAAGGATTGCTTGGCCAGCTTCAAAAGAGCATCGCATTTCTTAACAAATACGCCCAAGCCCAAAAGGGTATTGCCAGCGCTCTTTCTCCACGTACTGTCATAGACGAGCAATCGTACGACAAGGTGGTTTCTGACCAGCAAATCTTAACTACTATCGAAAAATGCGAGCAGATCGAAGCATCAATGGAGAAAACCAGCAGTGAAATTGAAAATCTCCAGAGTACTATGGAAATGCTCAAGCCATGGTCGTCTCTGGAAACTCCTGTCGAGGAAATCGGCCAACTTAGTCAGGTTAGTTGCTGGGCCGGACTGATACCGAACCAGCATTATGAGCAGATCGAAGAGAAACTCGGTGAGCTTGGGGCGGAAATTCAAAAAATCGGCTCATCAGGCAACCGGCAGGCATGTCTTATCGCCTGTTTGAAAGAAAACACCGATGATGTGCAAAAATCTTTGCGGTCGGCCGAGTTCGAACAGGTCAATTTCGAATCGATGACGGGATCAACTACCGAGCTAATCAGCGAGAACAGCAAAAAGCTTGAAACAGCACAGAGCGAGTTGAGTAACCACTCAGAACAAGCATCGGTACTCTCTGAGAATCTGCTTAATCTTGAGATTCTTTACGACCATCATCAAAATCTTCTTAGCAGAGAACAAACCAGAGGAACAGCACCGGCAACCGAATCCACAGTTCTGCTGGAAGGCTGGGTCAAAAAGCGGGATTTTAAGCGCCTGCAAAAATTGGTATCGCGTTTCGATGCGTCGAGCCTGACAGAGATCGAACCGGCAGAAGGCGAAAATGTGCCGGTCGAAATAGAAAACACAACTTATGTCAGGCCCTTTGAGTCGATTACCCGTTTGTATGGAATGCCGGAATATTCCAATCTCGATCCGACTATATTTCTGGCGCCTTTCTTTGCTTTGTTCTTCGCGCTGTGCCTTACCGACGCAGCGTACGGCATTATTATGATAGCCCTCGTTGCCTGGCTTAGCCGCAAGATGCAGGGCGATAAGAAGATGATGCGAATGTTTATTATCTGCTCGGTGGTAACAGTTGTCGCCGGGGCGCTAACGGGCGGCTGGTTCGGCGATGCAATCCAGGTATTCCTTCCTGCATTAGTACCACTCAGAGCCAAAATGATGTGGTTCGATCCACTGGAAAGCCCGATGACGTTCTTTGTGCTTTCACTGGCTTTGGGTTATTTCCAGGTAATATTCGGTATTTGTGTTGCTTTGTGGCATAATCTGAAACAACGTCAATACGTCGCGGCCGTATTTGACCAGATTACATGGCTGATTATGCTCAATTCTCTTGCCATCTTCGGATTGGGCAAGGCTGGCGTACTGCCTGCTGCAATGGGCGGCATCTTTGGTCCGCTGGCTGCGATACCTGCAATTGCTATTGTCCTTGGCAGCGAGCGCGAGGGTGGCTGGGGCCAGCGTTTGGGAATGGGAGGATATAATCTGTTCAGCACCGTGTTCTTTGTCGGCGATATTTTAAGTTACGCAAGGCTAATGGCGCTTGGGATGGTCACGGCGGGTTTCGGGATGGCTATCAACGTAATCGTTCAAATGGTTGCAAAAATCCCGGTTCCAGTCCTCGGTGTAGTACTCGCTGCTATCATCTTTATAGGGGGCCACTTGTTTAATTTGGGCATGTCAATGCTCAGCGCATTCGTACATACACTCCGCCTGCAGTTCGTCGAGTTTTTCCCCAAGTTCTTTGTCGGCGGAGGCAGAGATTTTGTGCCATTAGCTAAGAAATATCAACACATATATATAAGCAAACAACAAGCGAGCAAGCATTAGTTCGCAGAGAAATGAATTTTGAAAGGAGCTTAAACGATGGATTTAGGATTGCTGTTGGGATTGGTTGGCGGCGTTCTGGCTGCACTGTTGGCGGGAATTGGTTCTGCCGTTGGGATCGGCATCGCCGGTAGGACCGCTACCGGCGTCCTCAGCGAAAAACCCGAGAGATACCCACAATTGTTCCTGCTGGTAGTGCTGCCCGGTACGCAGGGATTCTACGGATTTGTTATCGCACTGTTTGCGATGCTCAAGATCGGCGTTCTCGGTGAGGCGGTAACCCTGTCGACAAGCCAGGGTCTCGATCTGATGGTTGCCTGTCTGCCCGTAGCGTTTGCCGGTCTGGTTAGTGCTATCCACCAGGGCAAGACTTGTGCCAGCGGTATATTGATGACAGCAAAGAAACCCGAGCTTTCGGTCAAAGCCGGTGTCATTTATGCTGCCATGGTCGAGGTTTATGCCGTCCTTGGCTTTTTGGTATCTCTGCTGATGGTTATGGGTGTGAAGACCGGCTAAAACTGGTCCACTGGAAATTGACAAGGGTAATTTGTTCGGATCTATACTATGGAAGCTGTACAGGTAGTAGATAAGATATTAGCCGATGCAAAAGCTGAGGCCGCGAAGATAAAAAAACAGGCCGAAGAAAACGAGGCTGCCGAGCAGGCAAAACTCTCCAAACAATTGGATGAATACAATAAGCAAACTGAGATTATGGCCAAAAAGGCCGGCGAAGACGAGGAATCGCATATTCTTGCAGCGGCAAGAATGGATATCGCCAAGCAGCTTTTAGCAGAGAAAAGAAGGATACTCGACGAAGCTTTTAAACAGGCACGTCAGCAATTGCGCGATCTTCCGGATGAGGAATATCGTGCCCTTTTTACCAAAATGATACTCGAAACAGTCGAGACCGGCGATGAAGAGGTCATCGTCGATAAGAACGACAATCGCATCAATCAGGATCTTATCGATCAGGTCAACCAAAAGTTGTCTTCAAAGGAAAAAGGCAATCTGAAATTGTCTGCTGAAAAGCAGGATATAGGCGCCGGCTTCATCTTAAAACGCGGTCAAATCAAAACCAATGTCTCTCTGGATGTGCTGCTGGACCAGGCACGCAAGGAGCTTGAGATAGATCTGGCAAAAGAATTATTCGAAGATTAAGAATCAATGACTGAACTTGCCGAACAAGCTATTCTTGATTTTTACACGTACCCGCCCATCGGCGGCGACGACTGGCGCTATACGTACGAGACAGCCCAGGTCCGCGCGCTCGAAATGCAGATGCTCACCAGAGCGACTTTGCATGACATGGCCAACGCATCCGGCTTCCAGCAGGCCGCGGATCTGTTGAGCGGCACTGAGTATGCCCTTCCTGCAGGCGGCAGGAATTTCGCCGAAGTACGAGATGTTCTGCTCCAGCGAAGAATTGCAGTTCGAACTCTCTTTTCTGATTTGATGCTGGATAAGCCGATTGTCAAACTGTTTAAAACGCGGGATGATTTTGCGAACCTTCGTCTGGCCGTCAGACGAACATTGACCGAAACGCCTGTCGGCACCGATTACAGCAGCGACGGCAATGTTCCGACCGAGCAAATCGAACAAATTTTCGCAGAGCAGGAGGAATTCGGCGAACCGGTATTCCCTGATTATGTGCGGGATGCGGTCGAGCGGGCGGTTCTGGCTTATTACCAGAACAAGGACATACGCCGAATTGACGATGCGATAGATCAATCTCAGGCCCAATACAACTTAAAGCAGGCACGCCGGCTGAAAAATGTTTTTCTAACCGGGCTTTTCAAGATACAAGCTGACTTGACCAATATACGAACGATGCTCCGGCTCAAATTCACAGAATCGGAGCAGCGCAACGTTTTTTTAAAGGGCGGCTTTATCGAATTAGAGCGATTCATACACGGCATAGAACTCGGTTACGAAGCCTTAGGATCGCTGTTCTTTGTGACGCCCTACCACCGAATTGTTGAGACAGGCGCCGGCTATTTGGCGTCGGATAAATCGTTCCTGAAGGTCGAGCAGCAGTGCGAGGAGCATGTAATCGGATTCTTAAAATCGACCGTCCAAATCACTGCTGGCCCTCAGCCGATTATTGCATATCTGTTAATGAAAGAAAATGAAATCAGGACGGTCAGGCTCATCTTGACAGCCAAGAAGAACAACCTGGACACGAAGCTTATTCTGGATCGGATTTCGTGATTTTAATGTTTGAATTTTAGCCGAGAGACGTGAGACGAAAATAATGGAAGGTAAGATTGCAGTTTTAGGCGACACTGATTTTGTGATGCCGTTCTCGGCACTTGGTGTAGATACGTACCCTGTTGGCTTGACGGCCGGCGACATTGTCGAAAACGCGAAGACAATAATTAGTGAAAAGTTTGCTCTCGTGGTAGTTGCTGAAAACGTGGCTCCGCAGACAGAAGAAGTCTTCTCAGCGTACAAGGATGCACCGACTCCCTGTGTTGTGGTTGTGCCGTTCACTACCGAATCCAAAGGCTATGCAACACAGGCGCTCGGAAAAGTGCTCAAAATGGCCACAGGCATAGACATATTGCAAAACGATTAGCAGTTTGTATTGCGAATTACGTAGAAAATAACAAGCATGATGTGATAAGCAATACGATATACGGAAGGTTTAATAATGAGTGAAAAAAAACAAGGCAAAATAATCAAGGTAGCAGGCCCTGTTGTTATTGCCGAAGGTATGGCCGGCACTCGAATGTATGACGTCGTTCGCGTAGGTGAACTGAATCTCATCGGCGAAATTGTGGAACTCCACGGAGATAAGGCATCTATCCAGGTCTATGAAGAAACTACCGGCATGGGACCGGGTGAGCCTGTGATTGACACTGAAGCACCACTTAGCGTTGAACTGGGCCCGGGTCTTATCCAGAGCATTTACGACGGTATCCAAAGGCCGTTGAATGCACTTGTCGATGCAGAAGGTGAATTCATGAGCCGGGGCAGCGACCAACCCGGCTTAGACAGGGAGAAGAAATGGCACTTCAAGCCGATAGTACAAGACGGCACAAAGGTCGGCCCCGGAGACATCATAGGAGAAGTCCAGGAAACCAAGCTTTTTGTACATAAGATAATGGTGCCGATGGGTATCGAGGGTACGATAAGCAACATCAACGAAGGTGATTTCACCGTTGAAGAAACAATAGCAATCGTAAAAGCCGAAGATGGCAATGAAACCGAGCTGAAACTGATGCAGGAATGGCCTGTTCGTAATGCCAGACAGACAGCAAAACGTCTCGCACCGGACCGAGTCCTTGTTACAGGCCAAAGGGTTATTGACACTTTCTTTCCGACTACCAAGGGCGGGACGGCCTGTGTGCCCGGCCCCTTCGGAACAGGTAAAACCGTCGTCCAGCACCAGTTGGCCAAATGGGTCGATGCTGACATAGTCGTTTACGTCGGCTGCGGCGAACGCGGCAATGAAATGACCGACGTGCTGACCGAGTTTCCGGAACTCAAAGATCCGCGCTCCGGCGAGCCTTTAATGCAACGTTCGGTACTAATTGCAAACACATCCAATATGCCGGTAGCCGCCAGAGAGGCTTCGGTTTATACCGGCATTACCATAGCAGAGTACTTCCGTGATATGGGATATACCGTTGCCCTTATGGCCGACAGCACAAGCCGGTGGGCAGAGGCGATGCGTGAGATATCGACCCGGCTGGAAGAAATGCCCGCCGAAGAAGGTTATCCAGCCTATCTGGCAGCACGAATCGCGGCATTCTACGAAAGAGCCGGACGCGTTCAATGCTATGGTGCACCAGAACGCGAAGGGGCTTTGTCAATCATCGGGGCAGTAAGTCCTCCCGGAGGCGATTTGTCCGATTCGGTCGTACAGGCGACTCTGCACGTTGTCAAAGTCTTCTGGTCGCTCAAAGGTGAACTCGCTTACCAGCGGCACTTCCCCGCGATTGACTGGTTAACTTCTTACAGCTTTTATAAGCAATACCTCAAGGAGTGCTTCGAAGACAAAGATCAGGGGCAGGAAATGGAGAAGATGACGGTCGAGGCGATGAGCCTGCTGGAGCAGGAGGCGGAGCTTCTTGAAATCGTACGGCTGGTCGGCGCCGAAGCCCTCTCGCCCCAGGACAGGCTTGCGCTCGAGACATCGCGGTCTATCCGGGAAGATTTCCTGCATCAGAACGCATTCCACGAAGTGGACACCTTCACCTCTATGGCCAAACAATATGAAATGTTAAAAACAGTTCTCCATTTCCACAAAGAGGGCCTGGCTGCGATTGATGCCGGAGTAGAGACTGCCGACATCTTCAAGCTGCCTGTACGCGAAGAAATTGCCAGAGCGAAATATATCCCGGAAACCACAGAGCAGCTTCAGAAGCTTAAGGAACAAGAGAAAGCCGACTCAAAGCAGGAAAGCCAGGCAGAAAAAGACAAGAAACAGGACTCGGCGACCGGCACTTCAAACATTGCCAAGATTCGGGAAACAATCACCGCCCAGATGAAGAAGCTGCAAACATCACGGACAAGACCTGAAAAACCGAAAACCGACAAAGCTGAAACAGAACGGAAAGACTCGGATGAATTAAAATCTGAAACCGTCGAAACTGGAAAGAAACCTCAATAAGAAATCAATTACATAGAAGAGCAGGGAAATTGTAATCACCCTGCACACTCGGGAGCAATAAATGCTGTTGGCAAAAGAATATCAAACAGTCGCAAGCATCGCCGGCCCGCTGATGCTTGTAGAGATGGTCGATGAGGCCAAGTACGGGCATATTGTCGATATTGAGCTCGGTGACGGCACCATGCGTCACGGACAGATTCTGCAGGTCGAGAACGACAAAGTCCTCGTCCAGGTCTTCGAAGGCACCAGAGGTATCGATGTTAAAAGCAGCACCGTACGATTCCTGGCCAGGCCTTTGGAGCTGGCCGTTTCGCCGGACATTCTCGGCAGAGTTTTCAGCGGCCTCGGCGAGCCGATTGACGAAGGCCCTGCTATAATCCCCAAAAAACGGCTGGACATTAACAGCAAGCCAATCAATCCTTATGCCCGCGATTATCCGAACGAGTTCATACAGAGCGGCATATCCACAATTGACGGCCTGAATCCTCTCGTCCGAGGCCAGAAGCTCCCGATTTTCTCGGGCGCCGGCCTGCCCCACGACCAGGTAACAGCTCAATTTGCGCGACAGGCCACCGTGCTCGGAGAGGGCGAAGATTTTGCCGTGGTCTTCGCCGCGATGGGAATCACTTTCGAGGCCGCACAATTCTTCATCGACGACCTACACAACACCGGGGCGATAGAGCGCTCCGTGATGTTTGTTAATTTAGCAAACGACCCTGCAATTGAGCGAATTGCTACACCAAGATTCGCGCTGACCGCAGCCGAGTATCTGGCCTACGAGCTGGACATGCACGTTCTGGTCATCCTGAACGATATGACTAACTACTGTGAAGCGCTTCGCGAGATCAGTGCAGCACGAAAAGAGGTCCCCGGCCGGCGAGGCTATCCCGGCTATCTTTATACTGACCTGGCGACAGTTTATGAACGGGCGGGGCGAATCAAAGGCAAAAAGGGTTCCATTACAATGGTGCCGGTATTGACGATGCCCGAGGACGACAAAACCCACCCGGTGCCGGACCTTACCGGCTATATTACCGAAGGCCAGGTGATTTTGTCCCGGGCCCTGCATAGACAGGGCGTATCGCCGCCAGTGGATGTTCTGCCGAGCCTTTCGCGACTGAAGGACAAGGGAATCGGCGAAGGTAAGACGCGAGAGGACCATGCCGACCTTTACAATCAGCTCTACGCTGCTTACGCCCGCGGCAAAGAAATGCAGGAGCTGGCCACGATTATGGGCGAGGCCGCACTTTCGGACGAAGACAAGAAGTACATGACATTCGCGAACGAGTTCGAGGACAGGTATATCTCGCAGGACTACTACGAGAACCGCACAGTCGAACAGACGCTGGACCTCGGATGGGAGCTGCTCAGCATGTTCGAAAATGTTGATCTCAAACGTATCGATATCAAGCTGATTGAAAAGTACATGTCGAAGTTCCGAAAGGGCAAGCCAAAAGAAGCAGCTAAATCAAAGGAGCAGAAGGAGACAAAATAGGTGTTAGCAAATGTCAATGCAACTCGAATGGAACTATTACGGCTGCGAAGGCGAGTGTCACTTGCCAGCCGGGGTCACCGTCTGCTCAGCGAGAAACGTGATGAGATATCCCGGCAGCTAATCCAGATTGCCAGAGAGATTCGGCCGCTGCGCGAGAAGGTCGAGAACGAGCTTTCGGAAACGTTCCGTCGTTTCATGCTGGCCCGTGCTTCAGTCGAGCCGGAGCACACGAAGGCCGCCCTGGCAGTGCCCACAAAGAAGTTCAGCCTTGCGATTGCCTTTGCCAACGTGATGAACATCAAGGTCCCGCACCTTTCAAAGGAAATCTCCGGGGAGATTATCTGCTACGGCTACGCCACAACCTCCGGCGAAATGGACGTCGCTCTGCTCGCGTTAGAGCGTGCGTTCGATTATCTGATCGAACTGGCCGAAAAGGAAAAACAGGCCGCCCTTCTTGCCACCGAGCTTCAAATGACCCGCCGGAGGGTCAACGTATTGGAGCACGTCGTCATTCCCGAACTGCACGAGACAATCCGTTTCATCTTCGATAAATTAGCCGAAGCCGAACGAGACAACATCTCCCGCCTGATGAAAATCGCCGACATCATCAGAGCATAGCTCACAAGACAATCATGCCTCCTCGACCACTTTCCATCCGATTGTTTCGGCAAGAGAATGCACAGGCTCCTTTATGTCACCATAGCACGTGACACGGTGCCATCCCCAATGGTCCCACATGGTAAAAAGCTTCTCGATGTCACCGACCGGATCAGCACAAAGCTTTGTCCGACACGCGCGGTCGTCCGGATCGTTATCAACCGCCTTGCCCATATGCATTATTATCTCTTTCTGCGGCTGCCTGATTTCCAGCGTCGTCGTCATGTATCCCAGCGGCAGAATCGAACGAACCGAAGCACCCTGCCGGTCCTCGGAATGTGTCAATATCTCATAAGAATTGGACGGGCCGTCGGCACCGAACATCTTGTTCGGGGCCACACAATGTGCGTAGATAATCTGCCGCTTGGCCGTGTCGATTACCGGGTCGGAAATAAAACTCGGCCGCCCCTGCGTTATCGCGTTTATCATCAGCATTGTCGCCGTGGACCTGATGTCACACTCACACGCCCCGACCATCCCTTCGTTGTTCAACTGGTGGAATCCCAGGCAAGGGTAGGCGTGGATATGTCCGCCGTAGAATCCGCCGAGGCAGTTGATTGCAACAGCATTGGCCTTGTGCTTTTTCAGCACCTCTTTCATGCCAAGGTACATCGCTGCAGAGGTCTGTAATGTCTCGTTTGAAACATCAATAACCTCAGTAGCATTATCCTTCCATTTCCGGGCTACCTCCTTTGACATGTCTTTGTCTGCATTTTCCCACGCAGCGTTAATCTCAGCGAAGGAAACATTCTCGATTGGAATCCCCATCATCTCGCCCCCCGGCCCGGAATTCTGGTCACGAACCGAAAGAATTTTAGATTCTTTCATCTTCTTTATACATTCATTCGTAGAGGTCATCTGCACATTGTCAGTCTTGCATTGAATATTTCCCATTACCGGCGTGCCCGCGATGCGTACCTGCTTTGTCGCCGCGGCGAAATCCGATGCCGAGCCTCCCCGGCCTACGCTCTCGAAACATTTGACGGCAGCAATCACATCGTTCATGTTCGACGATGCGACAAAGCCCACATTGCCCGCCCCGCTTCTAAGAAACGCTGCGTTATAGACGAGAAATCCGCCGCTTCCCCCGTACTGAAAATCGACATAAAGCACCGGTTTGCCCGAAGTAGCAATGTCCTGGACCACGCGATTCCAGCAGTTCATCTGATAAACGATATAGCCGTCAACCCTATTGAGCGAGTTTTCCTGGAGAATCTTTTTCGCTTCCTCCGGCCCATTGGCCATCGACGATATGAACTCAAATTCCGGGCACCCCCGAGCAAGGTCGGCGTTAATTTGCTTCATAACCGGCCTGAAGTCGAATCCCACATTTGGCCAGTCAGGTCCGGGCTGTTTGGGCGCATGCAGCGAATAAATCACCTGAATCCGCATCTTGCCACTTCGTGCCGCTCTCGAAATCGTCGGCTTAGCCAGCAATCCCGCCGATCCGACACACGCTGCACAGCCGGCAAGGAATTTCCTCCGGCTAATCGGACAGCAAGAACACCCGTTGATAATATTACTGTTTTTCATGGTTGACCTCCCAAAATTCATAGAATTCCAATTTCACATAATGAGAAGTATATCCTTTCCGGCAACCAAAACCACGAAAATCTTCCTGAATTGTGCTAATAATATCCTGGCAATTGGCTTTGAATTGGCTTTGTTTTTCGTTCCCCAGAAGCATTCATTTTACACATAATCCCTTTTCATATAGATACTTATTCCCGTTCTGTCCTATTGAAAATTGGCTTTGTTTTTCAACTTGCCTTGCCACGTTTTTGCGATGAACTATCAACTACGAACCATAATATTGGCTTTGAATTGGCTTTGTTTTTTCGTTGCCATCGGCCTTTAAAACTCCCCTAAGTCATTGTTATTAATATATTAAGTTCAATTATTATCTCCGCCAAATTGGCTTTGTTTTTTCAAAATCCCTTTCCTTGTCTTTACTAATAACCAAGAACTAACAACCATGAACCAAATTATTGGCTTTGTTTTTTCAATCCCCCAGCACAGGTCTGGGGGCTAAACGGGATTGGGTTTGATTGGGTTTGTTTTTTCGAAGCCTGAATTCGTCAATTATTCACATAATCCCCTTTCATACAAACACTTACGTTAATTCCGCCCTTCTGAAAATTGGGTTTGTTTTTTCAAATAAGCAACAAATTACAACCGCGGATGAACGCAGATAAACGCCGATTCCTGATTTCCTGATATCCTGTTAACCTTCATCCTGATACCCTGTTTTCCTGATATACGCCTTTTCTGTTATATATCCTGTTTTTATACATTCTACGAGCGGCAAGACGAAATGTCTGGCACATTCCAGAAAAATCTCCATGAGACGGCGTTCTTTATCCATATTGCGTATCATGAATAATTATTATCATAAATCCCTGATAAACGCCGATAAACGCGAATTTCAAAAAAATATGTAGTCACCACACTTGACAGGAATGAGGTACATTGGATATAAAGACTTTAACTAAACAGGAGTGTCTCAGTAAAAGTGTTAATGTGTATAGGATTGTTGTTTGTAAATCTAAATGGGAAATCTGAATTGAAAAAGTAAAGGTTGATTCAAGGAAAATTTTGAAATATATTATCTTGGAATGAAGTGACTTGGTTGTGTAGCCAGGTGTTTAATATGTGGAATGTCGGTTGATATTACAGGAGGAAAATTTTATGAAAAGCAATAAAATTGGTTTAAGAGGTTTCTCGGTCATAACGGTGTTTCTTGCCTGTCTTGCCTTACAGGCTGTATTCACCTTGCCTGCTTATAGTGATGAAATCGTCGGTTGGGGGAACAATTTCGATGGCGAGGCGACGCCTCCGCCAGGGAACGATTTCACAGACATTGCCGCAGGCGGGGCTTTCAGTCTTGCCCTGAAGGCCGATGGCAGTATAGTCGGCTGGGGACGTAATGACTATGGTCAGATGATGCTTCCACCAGGAAATGATTTCACAGCTATTGCAGCAGGCGCAGACCATTGTCTTGCCCTGAAGTCCGACGGCAGTATCGTATGCTGGGGTCGAAATACAGGGACGCCTCCGCCAGGAAATGATTTCACAGCCATTGCCGCAGGTTATTACTTTAATCTTGCCCTGAAGTCCGACGGCAGCATTATCGGCTGGGGGAGTAATACGTGGGGAGAATCGATGCCTCCGCCAGGGAACAACTTCACAGCCATTGACGCAGGCTACCACCATGGTGTTGCCCTAAAGTCCGACGGCAGTATCGTCTGCTGGGGAGGCAATTACTTTGGTCAGACGGAAGCTCCGGCAGGAAATGACTTCACAGCGGTTGAAGCATACAATGCCTATTGTCTTGCCCTGAAGTCCGACGGCAGTATCGTCGGCTGGGGTCAAAACAATTGTGGTCAGGCAACGCCTCCGGCAGGGAACGATTTCACAGCCATTACCGCAGGCTATTACGATGCTTTGGCCCTGAAGTCCGACGGCAGTATCGTCGTCTGGGGACTCAATTTCGGTGGTCTGTCGACGCCTCCGGCAGGGAACAATTTCACAGCTATTGCCGCAGGCTCGCAACATTTTCTTGCACTCATGTCCGTTCTGCAAAACTCACCGCCGGTTGCAGATGCCAGCGGGCCATACCTCGTTGAGGCAGGCCAGACAATTACTCTAAATGGTTCAGGCAGTTATGATGACGATGGTGATACTCTGTCTTATCTATGGACTCAGAGCGACATCCTTGGGAGTTTCGATAATCCATCACTTGAGAATCCAGACTATACCGGCAGTCAAGCAGGGATAACGGATTTGACATTAACTGTTAGCGACGGTAAGGCAAATGATTCTGATACTACATTGCTTGTGGTGTATGACCCATCTGGTGGATTCGTAACCGGCGGTGGATGGATTTACTCCCAACCGGGTGATTATGTACCTAATCCAACCTTGGAAGGTAAGGCAAACTTTGGATTTGTCTCAAAATATGAAAAGGGTGCTACTGTACCTACAGGTAATACAGAATTTCAGTTCAAAACAGGTGATTTGAATTTCCATAGTAGTAACTACGACTGGCTTGTGGTCACCGGTTCTAATTACGCGAAATTCAAAGGAACAGGGACAATAAATGGTTCCGGAGCATATAAATTTATGCTCTGGGCTGGAGATGATATGCCTGATACTTTCAGAATCAGAATCTGGGAAGAAGATGAGTCAGGAGTAGAAACTGACGTTTATGATAATGGTTTCGATCAGGCTATTGGTGGTGGTTCGATTGTAATCCATACAAAGTAAGCATGTATAAAATTGTTCAAGGGCTGTGAGCAGAGCTTGCAGCCCTTTTTATTAGATTCAGCTTAGATAGATAATGGTGGGGCAAGCCCCACCCTACCGACTGATACTACTGCTAGCCCATTTTATTTAAAATTTCTTTTGCTATAAGAACATTTTCTCTGACCTGGAAGTCGAACATTCCTACACAGACGAAATCTGCGCCGTTTTCTAATGCGTATTTAAAACCCTGCTTGGGATGTATTGCTCCAGCGGATAAGACCTTGAAAGCTATCCAGGGCTTATTAACCTTTTTCATAAATTCGATTGTCTTTTCCGGCATAACGGACCAGATATTGTCGTTTTGAGGTTTTCTGTTGGCAGACCAGTAATCGCCGCGGTGCAAGGTCTTCATATAAAAATCAGGTTTTATCCCTGCTTTTTCACACGCGATAATAACATCGAGTAAGTGACCACCGACGCCGGCAATGGTTCCATTTGCTTTAATAGCTTCGAAGCCTTTTTGCACAAGGTCGATGCGGCCTTCCTGCACGAGTCTGTCGGCAACCTGGCCCTGCAGATAGCCCCCAACCGCGCCGTTATCGAAAGCCATCCTTATGTCGTTCATAATATCGCTGATATCCGGCTTTCGCGGCTTAATTTGGGCGATCCACTGCATCTTGCCGCCCTGCTTCCAATATTTGTCCAGAATCCTGACGATGTGACTGTCGGTTCGAAACTGGGCGGTATTTATGCCGCACTGCTCGCAAATTTGCAGAGTCTCAACGCATTTTTCATCGGTGAAATATTTTCTCATTAAAGATGATACGTACGGCAAATCTCTGCTGTGAGCATTGCCGCTGATGGGATTGCCGCCGATTATCAGCCTGCTGACAGACACATTTCCAATTTTGCCCAGCGGCAGATTTCCTCCTGAAGTATTTCTTGCCGCCGACAGTGTATTGCTGATCGATGCCGCAACTATCGACGCGGTTAGGGATTTCTTTACTAACTGCCGGCGAGTCATCTTATCAGACATTCTTATTTTCCTCGCAATTATTCTTCCGGATAACCTACCGTCTGGGAGAAGAGCACGCGCTGGTCAGGACGAAGCTTGAATTCTTTGGGTGTATTCCTTCTGTCGCAATTATGAAAATGAGCGGCAAGGCCATGCGAAGCGGCAAATAGATACACGTTCGAGGCAATAAGACCCGTAGCGACATAATAATACGACTTCTGCACTTCCGGGTCTTTTAAGCCCGGCTCCTGGAACGGCGCCTTGGCATATTTGGCGATATCAACGACGTAGAAGATATTCACCGGCGCATTGGCGGCGGCGCGCCGGCCGGACCTTCGGCGAAAGTCACCTGCGGCAACGGGTGTCAGGCGGTGACCGTCCGCATCGTAGAGATAAACTCCTTCCGGCAGAGCGACGTAAAGGTCGATTTCCTGTGAATTGCTGGCCGATGCAGCGGTCCTTCCTATCCCGCCAGCAGACGGGCCATTCCGGCGGCGGTTAATACCGAACGCCGCCCAGAGAAGATTAGACAGCATCTGTTCGGATAGTTTCTCCGTGCCGATGTTGCGAGTAGTTTTTCTTTCCCACAGCGCTGCCAGCACGGACTTGCCGCCGTCCTTCTGCGGTTCCACAAGCTCTATCGTCTTCAATTCCTGTGCTACAGTCTGCTTTGCCCCTGCCAGCAACGTTACAGCCGGCACGGCCTTAAGAAATGTTCTGCGGTTCATTTGTTATCCTTCCACTTATTTGAATCGATTATCAATCAATTTTTGCCAATCATTCTATATGAACATAGGTGCCCGACAAACATTATTTATACATGCGTGGAATCAACCTGCCGGTCCGGGTCTTGTATTGGCGATATTCTTCGCCGAAGTGTTCGAGCATCATCTGCTCCTCCTTTGGAATCCGAACGAGGTACAAAGGAACCGAAAGCACTAAAAACGCCCAGCCTGCGAGCCAGTTCGACAGCAACAATCCCTGCGCGATTGCCCAAAGCAGGTGGGCAGTGTACATCGGATGTCTTATATTGCGATAGACGCCGCTGGTTACGAGCGAGTGCTGTCCTGTAATGCGAAGTATTGCCGACCAATTGCGGCCAAGGTCGGCATGTGACCTCCACAGCATGAAAATCGCCCCGGCAAAAACCACCGTCCCCATACAGCCGCACCATACCGGCAGGTTATATTTCGCAAAATCCAGCCACGGCGTAAACAGATACAAAAGAGGCATGATCATCCCCATGCCGGCAATAAAGACTAATATGATATCCGTTATATTGCTTTGCTTCTTTTGTGCCTTTACGCCTCTGCTTTTAGCCGTATAGACCTTGCGTACCACAGAACCAATAATAAGTCCAGCAAGAAAAACTACTTCAAATGTATTATGACCTGTAAGCAATTTTCATCCTTAATAAGATCAACATTTTCCATTAGCCGAAAAGGAAAGCCGCCAATGCCCCGGCCAGGGCAACCCCTACTGCCGGCAACGCCGTTTTTAAGATAATTTTCAGCAGGGAAGTCTGAAAATAACTCGCCGACAAAGGCAGGCACAGGTGGACCGGCGTCACCCACAGGCCGAAAAGAAGGCCGGAAAAGGCCAGTGTTTCGAGTCCCATTTTAACATCAGGGCCCGTACCGATAAAAGCTATCAGGAACGGGTAAGTAATCGCCACGGTCGGCATGGTAACTCCCGTCGTAAAGCCGACAAGCATCGGCAGCAAAAACAGCAGGACGTGCGGCGGCACATGTGAGCTTACGAGGAAATCCACGACACTGCCGATAGCGCCGCTGGCTTCGAGATTGAGCTTGAAAAAAAGCGCGCCGAAAATCAGCAGCACCATATCCGGCTCGCGGGCGGCCTTGAAAACTGTAAGCCACCGCTTAAAAGGAACCCGGTGCATCGCCAGAAATCCAATGATAGCCAAAAAGATTCCGACCGCCGGCGGCAAATCAAAAGCAACATACAAACCCGCGGTAAACACGATTGGCCAGAACGCGTGAAAGAAATCCTTCAGGTGATAACTCACATGACGCCTGGGCGGTTCGTGCTCCGGGCGTTTCGGCGGGATACCGAACATCAGCAATACGATAACGCTGACCACGATGCCCGCGCCGGTCAGCATAATGTGATAGCAAAACAGCGTAAGGGCGGAAATACCGAGCAGGCTTTGAATCAGCGGCACAGCAGGAAACAGAGGCCAGACTGGTTCCCATTGATGCCGAAACAGAAAGTTTATCGCGGCCAGCCGGCTTCGCTCGACGCCGATCCTGTCGCCGGCCTCCCGCACCATCGGCGCCGAGAGCATAATCCCGCCCGGCGTCGGCAACATTCCCATCATCAGTGGGATCAGCGCCAGAGCAAACCGGCGGCTTTTGAATAGCCCCTGCATGGCCGGAACCAGTCGCTGCGAGAGGCCGATCTCTTCCATTGCCGCACCGATGACATTTACCAGCAGCAGCAAAGCGGTAAGCGAGACAAAAAGGTAGCCCGTCGTTCGCGTCAGCGGCTGGCTGTGCCACTCTTCGGCCAATGTCCCGCTGAGTTGGGCCGGCCAGACTCCAAGCAGCACCCCTACCAGGCAGGCCGATACCAGCATAGAAACGCCGATCTTGACCTTAAACCGAAGCAGTGTCACCAGCACTGCCAAGGCTATAATTATTGATATTAGCGCATACACGCCCAATATATTAACAGCACAAATCCAAAAAGGGAGCTTTTTATAAAAGAAATGCCGCTAAAAAACTGCCTCGCCAAGAAATTCCAATACATCAACGGCAGCAGGATGTTTTGCCAACAAACCCGAGAAATCATGCTTGCCCTCCACGGCCTTCTTGAGATGAGTGGCAAGTTTCGCATCGCCGAGAAGTATTGCTCCGATAAGGTGACTGTCACGAAAGACAAATCGGAAATATTGCTCATCGGCCTGCTTTTCAATAGTGTCATAGCTTCCATCAACAGGTTCAATCTGACCAATGCTAAATAATTCGAGCTGAAGAACCTTCAGTGCGTTCGACCGCGGAATGCCGCCAAACTCAGCATTAGCTCCGGCAGCATTCATACCTGCGATACTGCCCTGGTACTGTGCCGGCGCCCATGTTCCGTAAACGAGGCCGTGATGTTCGGCCACGTCACCGGCGGCAAACACGTCCGGATGCGAAGTCTTCAGCAGATTATCAACCACTATTCCCTGATTCACATCCAAACCCGCTGTTCGAGCCAGATAGCTGTTTGAGCGAATACCCGTGGCGACCACAACTAAATCGGCATCTATTGTGCTCTTGTCATCCAGCAAGACGCCGCGTACCCGTTCGTCGCCGAGAATTCCCTGCGTGCGAGCTTTTGTTCGCAGTTTTATGCCGCTGCTCTGGACATGTCCGGCAAGAATCTCGCCGGCACTTTGATTTAGCTGTCTCGGCAGCAGCCATCCATGCCCTTCCAGAAGGGTGACCTCTGCTCCCCGCCGGGCCAAAGCGCCGGCAGTTTCCAAACCAAGCAATCCGCCGCCGATGCAAGTGCATTTCTTGCCGGCCAAATCCGATTTCAATATCTCTTTGGCATCGGTCAATGTGCGAAGATTAACCACGCCATCCCGGTATGCTCCCGGAAACGGGGGCATAAACGGATGGGCGCCGACAGTCAGAACCAACTTGTCGAATGATACGCTTTGGCTGTTGTGCAATTCCACCGTTTTGCCGGTCAGGTTCAGTTTTGAGACTTCGGCATCCAATAGCAATTCGATACGGTTTTCATCGAACCAGCTCTGTGGCTTAACCGACAATTCGTCTTCATTGATTTCACCGGCCAGGTAGCGAGTCAGGTTAAGGCGATAATAAGGCGGCCGGTCCTCTTTGGAAATTAGCGTTACACTGGCATCGGGTGAAGCGGCCCGAATCGCCTCAACTGCGGCCAACCCGGCAATTCCCGCTCCAACAACAACGACCTTACCGGCTTTCTCAACGTGAGCGACCTTATCTGCTGTATCACTTAACGGCTCAAAACAATCCTGTGCAGCTCCACAGACCGGACATAAGTCCGGCGGTTCCGAGCCCGAATGTACATAGCCACAATTCAAACAGCGCCAAGACTGTACTTCAGGCGCAGCAGCAGATTTTACTTCCGGAGTATGGGCTTCGAAGGCCTCTTTCGGTGAGCCGCAAATTGGACACATATCCGGCGGCTCGGGACCATTATGAATATATCCGCAAACGTTACACCGCCACGCGTTGCTATTAGAATCCGACACCTCTTTGGTCCTCATTAAAGCATCTCTTCGAACTGCTCTTTCGATGCTCCACATACGGGGCATTTATCGGGGGCGGAACCCTCGACGGTGTTACCGCATACCGAGCAGACAAATAATTTGGTTTCAGGAAGGTCTGAACCCGACTTGACCGCTTCCAGCGCTTTGGAATAAAGGCCGTGATGAATCTCCTCGACGGCAAGTGCGTGCCTGAACGAAAAGACGGCGGGTTTGTTTCCCTCTGCTTCGGCCTCCGAAAGGAACTTCGGGTACATTTCCTGGAACTCGAATCCTTCACCCTCGATGGCCGCCTGAAGATTATCTTCGGTGTCCTTGATCCCGCCCATCACACGAAAGTGCGCGTGGGCATGGACGGTCTCTGCCGCCGCTGCGGCCCTGAAAAGCTTCGCAACCTGACCAAATCCATCCTGCTCGGCTTTCTTTGCAAAGGCTAAATACATTCGGTTCGCCTGGCTTTCACCGGCAAAAGCTTCTTGTAGGTTTTCACTCGTACTCACTGTAAAAAACTCCTTTCTTTATAAACAAACACCTTTAAGACCCAATAACGGCTTGAGCCTATTATATTTACCATTAATATTTATAATCCCCACCCGCTCAACTGCTACGTTGAGACTGATCGCAGATACAATACCAATTTTGCCTGACAAATTCAAGCTCATTCTCAAGGAAAGTCTGTCACAAAAAAAGTGCGAAATCAGTTTGAGAAGAGGCGATCCTGTACTTTTCGATTGAATCTACTATTGTCAAGATAAAGGTTAAGTCGTAAAATAAACCGTGTATATAAAAATGCCTGGAGATATATGGTATGCGACATTTGGTTTACAGCGTTTTTTTTATCTGGGTATCGATAGTGATATCAAGTTCAGCCGCTCAGCAGCAGAAATTATCTGAAAGCGGGCCATCCAAAACATCGACGGCAGAACGAGCACTGACACAGAAACAATCGCTCGGTAAGAAACTTTTCTTCGATGAGAATCTGTCAACGCCCGTCGGACAGTCTTGTGCCACCTGCCATGCCCCCGAAACCGGTTTTGCCAATCCCAACGCCGACTATCCCGTATCTCAGGGCGTGCACAAAGATCGATTTGGAAATCGTAACGATCTGCCGGCGGCTTATGCCGCATTTAGTCCGCCGTTCCATTATGACACCGAGGAAGAGCTTTATGTCGGCGGCCAGTTCTGGGACGGGCGGGCGGCGGACCTCGCCGAGCAGGCGAAAGGCCCGTTCGTCAATGCCCTGGAAATGGGGAACCCGGACGAAAAAACCGTGGTCGAGAAAGTGCGAAGCTCGGAATACGCCGGCCTTTTCAGAGAGGTTTACGGAACCGCCGCGTTCGATGATCCCAATAAAGCATACGATATGATCGCCGATGCCATTGCGGATTATGAGAAATCCAGCGAGGTCAATCAGTTCAACTCGAAATACGATTTGTACCTCGCGGGGAAAGTGGCTCTGACGGAACAGGAACGGCGGGGGCTCGAATTGTTCGAAGACGAGGATAGAGGCAAATGCGCCGAGTGCCACCCGAGTGAGCCTGGAGCCGATGGGACTCCGCCGCTGTTCACGGATTTCACATACGACAATCTCGGCGTGCCGAAGAACCCTGAGAATCCTTTCTACTACCTGCCCAAAGAATTCAATCCGGATGGAGTACATTTTATCGACCTGGGGCTTGGCGGCGAGCTTAACAAGCCTTCCGAGAACGGAAAGTTCAAGGTCCCGTCCCTGCGAAACATAGCAAAGACGGCGCCTTATTTTCATAACGGCATTTTCAAGAATCTTCGCCAGGTCGTCGTTTTTTACAATACCAGGGACGTCGGGCCGTGGGCGCCCCCGGAGGTTAGCGCGAATGTCAATATCGAGGAGCTGGGTGACCTTGGTCTTACCGAGCAGGAAGTCGACGATATCGTCGCGTTCATGCAGACTCTCACCGACGGCTATAATTCAAGTGAAAAATAGGACTAATTGCTATTCTGCCTGCGGGATTCGTATTGGTCTTTGGCTTTTTCGAAATCTACGGGGGTCAGGTACAGTTTGTTCAGGACTTTCGTAGCGAGCAGTGTAGCAAGGATTTCGCCGCTGGGATCGCTGGCCGAGACGAAATGAGAAAGAAAGATAAGGGCGCCTGCGAAACTGAAGTCACCGTTCATTATCGGTGAGTGGTGCCTGAGGACCGCTTCCTGTATGACCGGCGCAAAATTCCATCTACGACAGATTCTCGCTCCGACATTGCAGTGGTCCATGCCCAATTCTGCTCTCTCCTCATGAATTACTGAAACCATTCTATCCCATAACGTTCCCAATACACGACCGCTGGTTTTGTTGCCGGCCACCATTATTGCCAGCCTGCCGACATCATGGACGAGCCCGGCCAGTGCATGCAATTGTCGCTGCTCTGTCGGCAGTGAGCAAATCCCACCAAGAACATCAGATGCGATGTAAATATCTTCACCATGATCAATATAATCATTGAGATACTTCAAAGCAGCAAATTCCTGCTGGATCGCATCTCTGGCGTAAGATATTCCAATTAACTGTACCAAAGGCTGAACACCGATGTTCCGAACTGCATCCTCTACCGTCTCGTAAACCTCGGTCGCTCCGAAATAGGAACGCGCCAAAGTCAAAAGCTCGCTGCTTAGTTTGGAATCGCTTTCGATAAGCCGGAGCATTTCTTTTCCGTCCTCGCTTGGTTTTACTGCTGAGATAAGAAGCTGATTTATATCTGTTGGAAAAAGCGGCAGATCATCGACGAGCTGAGTTATTTTACGAGAAACTTCATCCCTTTTACCAGCCTTTGGAGCAGACGAATTTTGGCTATCACTGCCCAACATGACCACATCTCCACATTATTTTGCCCTTATGCGCATCTTCCACAGCACTTTTTCAGGTTTTTTTATTCAGCATATCGTATTCGTTCTGGAAGCGAAGCTTGTGCCGGACTTCTTCTTCAGCCAGCGCTAAAAGGACCTCCCGTGATTCCTCGTCCTGAACGGTTGGTATAAGATTCACGAACATCCTGAAAGCTGCATTTTCCTTCTCAATACCCAACATAAGCATATCGTTGTAATCGATATCCAGCGGTAAATCGCTATCTGAGATTATATAGCCACTTTCAGGCCGGCCCGGGGGTATTTGCCGTTCCGGCAGAGTCTTACCCGTTTTTAATATCTCCAGTTCGAGCTTTGCCTTATGCTCTAACTCTTCAGCGGCCAAATCTTCAAAAACCTGCCGCATTTTAGGATCTTCCACCCGGCCGGCCAGTGCGAGGAAAAAATAATACGCTTCCACTTCTCTGGAAATCGCAAATTCCAGAATCTCCTGATCGGAATTAACTTTGCCCATCGCTTGTCTATCCTCAAAATCAGAATTTACTCGATAACAATTTATCCATAAAAACCACTTAACACTGCTGTTCGTCTCGCCTGCTTCGTTTATCTATGTATTGTAATATCTTTTTACAAAAACCACAAATATACATTTGTTTTTAATTTATTGCCGGAGCAGTATCAATCACCGAGTATTAAATATCAGCAGCCAGACAATTAGCCGTTGAGCTAAACTAAAATAGCTATGAATCTATCCAGCCTAAGCCGTCCACGGACGAGTTCTCTTGACGTCCTTTAGTATCTGGCCTGCAATGAGCACATCCTCGGCAATCTCGAAATCAAACATCCCGGCCAGCACGAAATCGGCACCGTTTTCAAATGCATATCGGAAAGCGTCTTTAGGCGGTATAGCACCGGCGGCCATGACCTTAAACGCAAACCAGGGCTTTTCAACGCCTTTCATAACATCGATAGTCTCCTGAGGATCTTTGCACCAGTAGCCCGGGACTTCGGCAATTATATTCGCCAGCTCATCAGCTTTCGGTCCTGTCGGATAATTGTGGTGGTGAAATGTCTTGATGTAGAAATCAGCATCGATTTTATTTCGCTCGCACTCCCTGACAACCTTCAGATCGTGCGCCCCGACTCCGCAGGGCACACCTTGCTCCTTGGCAATCTCCACAGCTTTGGCAATCATATCTACCTTACCTTCGGAAACAAGGCGGTCGGCAACAACTCCCCACAAATAAATCGCTTCGGTTCCCTCATCGACAAGCTGCTTGACCTGATTGCGATATTCGGCCTGCTGCGTATCGACCTGAGCGGTCGGGCATATAATCCACTGAATCTTACCACCGAGCTTATAACGATACTTCTTGAGAGTGCTCACAATACCCGGAGCCGTATGGATGACGAGCGTGTTTACGCCGTGTGCTTCAGCCAGCGCCATCGTCTCGAAGATTTTTTCTTCGGTGTTATAATGCGCCGTTAAATTATAGACATACCTCAAATCCCGGCTATGCGTGAAATGTGTCAACAGATTACCGCCCAGCAAAATCCGGCTGATTTTAAGATCTTTTATCTTGCCCATTGGCAAGGTGGCTTTCGACGACGGTACGTTCTGCACTGCTCCGGACTGTTTCGCCGTACTTGATGCCAGGGCCTGATTTTGTGTTGTGTTCATTGCCAATGCACCAGCGGCGGGCGTCAATAATGATTTTTTTATGAATTTTCGACGATCTATACATTGAGACATCAGTATGCTCCTTCCTGCATATCAAACTATTTTAAGGCCATAAGCTGCCTAAATATCAAAATTCATTCTACCTTTTTCAGGATATTAACACAAAACTTTTCCAGCTAATTTTCAAAACGCCAAATTTATCTGGATAAACATGCCGATAAGTAGTAAAAGAGATTATGCAACACATAAGGAGCAAATATGGCGACAGACAATTTGAAAATTTACGAAAGGCCAACATTCAAAAAACCACGCTTGTTACTGGGTTTTTCAGGCTGGATGAATGGTGGTGAAGTCTCGACAGGTACAGTTAAGTGCCTTATCGACAAGCTGTACGCCCAAAGATTCGCCGAAATCAAACCGGCAGGATTTTATATATACAGTTTCCCCGGCTCAATGGAAGTCACCGCGTTATTTCGACCTCACACGCAGATAAAGGACGGCATAATACAGTCTTACGAAATTCCCTCGAACACATTTTTTTACAGCGAACAAAGCAATCTCATTTTGTTCTTAGGCAAAGAACCCAATCTGAACTGGGAGGAATTTGCAGAATGCATTTTCTCGGTATGTGCTGAATTCGGTGTTGAGATGATATATTTCATCGGCAGCGTGGCCGGCCTTGTGCCCCACACGCGCGAGCCGAGACTTTTCTGCTCCGTCTCGCAACCGAAACTGAAGGAGACATTCCAACATTACGGCGTAAAATTCGCCAACTATGAAGGCCCCGCCAGTATTGTCACTTACCTCACTACTAACTGCGGTAATCAAGATATCAAAATGGTAAGCTTAGTAGCTGCAATTCCCGCTTACGTTCAGGGCAACAATCCCAAGTGTATAGAAGCAGTAACACGAAGAATAGCGGGAATGCTGGAGCTGGAAATGGAGTTTGACGACCTGACAACTATAAGCGAGCAGTTTGAAAAGAAATTGCACGAAGTTGTACAGGAGCAGCCGGAATTGGAAAGCAATATTCACAAGCTCGAAGAAGATTACGACAATGATATCTTCAACAATGAAATGGGCGATTTAAAAACATGGCTGGAGCAGCAGGGTATTAGAGTTGATTAGAAACCAAACCGCCTGAAAATTCTGAAAACAGACGGGGCTTATACCGAACCGGTATAAGCCCCGAATTTATTTAACATTCATCGCGATTAAAACCCACCTATGGCAACGTAGTCTGGTCCAAAGCAAGGTCTTCTGTAATTAGAACAGCATCGATAAGCAGACCATCTTCACGTTTGGCTATCTGAAGCGTGTTGTCTCCGGCAGGCAATGTCCAGTTCACAACCGCGTCGTCGTGATCGTTGCTGTGGACTTCGTCCCAGAGCCATTCGTTCGAATGCTCCATATCATTAAACCTGACCCAGCCGGTGTCGGGTTGGTCGGGATCCTCATTTGTCTGACTGGTAGCAGTTGTGATTCGGACCCAGCATGAGTCGTCTTCACCATCAATAGCTATCACTCTCAGAAGAATCTTATAGACACCTTCTGGAGCGGAAAAATTATACGTAGCGATCCATGCGTCTGACGGCGCAGCATCACCGTCGTCACCGTCACCATTTCGTGAGCCGATATGTGTTGCGCCGGATGAAGTCGGGCCGTGATAAGTCCGCCAGCTCTCTCCAATAATATCGGCATCTTCTGCTTCAAATACGGCGTTTGCCTCCTTCGGTACCAGCACTGGAGGCTCCGGTCTCAGTCTGATATCGTCAATGTAAACAGTGCCCGAACCGCCGGCCTGGGGATTATCCCTGTTGCCAATACCAACGGAGATATTGTCCACATCGGTGAGATTTACACCCTGATCTGCAAGTAACTGCGTAGGAATATTCCACTGAGTCCAGGTGTCTATCTGAGTTGCAGCCGGATCGTCATTATATACGACAGCCGGTGTACCCGTGCTGTTGCCTACAGCCACATACATCGGTTCGGCACTGTTGCTGGAAATGCCGATATCCTGCGACTGCCATTGCCCCGTTACAGTTCCGGTAGTTCGAACGCCGGAGAATTTGCCCTCACACGTCAGGGCTGCATCGTGGCTGGTAAGTGCCAGGCCGATATAAACATTCGAGCCCATGGAAATGTTCGGTCTCAAGACCATCGACGTCCAGTTGGTACCATCGCTTGAATAGTAACCTCTGAAGTTACCGGCGAAGTCGCGCTCTATTTTTACCCAGTATGGGGCCGTAATTGCCAATTGCTCGACTGTTGCTATCATAGTCGGACTCGAATCGCTGGAGGCACTGCCGTCCGTATCGGTCCTGATCTGGAACCTGCACCCGTTTGTTGCCGTGCCGTCTGCGTTGGTGGGTGTAATATACACCGCAGCAAATTTCGAGCCCGGATCGAGCGTCTCGCGAATCATCACGCCGGCCTTGGCCCAGACGTTGGTGTTCTCGACGCTCTCGACTTTCACGCTTATAGAGCCGACACCTGTGAGCTGCCTAAAAGCGTAGTGGAATTCATCTGCCTGGTCCCAGATATCTCTGCCGGAAGCTGTCATCGTATAGGTGCCGGTCGGGCCTTCCGTAAAGCTGCCCACCGAGCCCGGCAGGCCCCTGAACCACAGCGACAATTCCTTAATGCCTTTGACCGTCCAGTCCCGATGGTCACTCAATGTCTTTGTCGCCTCGGAATAGTTCAGGTAGCCCGGTTTATTGTTGTTATAGGCGAGTGGTAACGATTGCTTACCGCCATGAATGATTGTTTCTTCGGTATACGATTCGGTTGTTTCATCGCCTACTGCCGCTCCGGTGCCGTTGCCGGCATAATACGGCGGAGTATCCGGCGTTCCATAGCCGAGACCGTCCTTCCATGCATACCATATCTGGTTCTCCTCGGCGTTATAAGACTCGAAGTCGTCCAGCACGAAATACTCCTGCGTTGTAAAGTGCCAGATATTGCCCGGCCACGATGTAACCGGCTCTGCATCGTTGACCTCATCGACCCGCCAGAAGTAAGTCGTGTCCAGATCGAGAGAAACCGGCCCATAGCCGGTCTCGGTCACCCTCTCAACCGGTGCTGTGCCGTCTGCGACAGCCTGCACATCGTCGCTGAAGTAAACATCATGCTGCAGTCCTTCTCTTCCGGCTCTGAAGCCCAGATTCAAATCCAGCTCCACATCTACCGCTCCGACAGACGGATAAGGCTCTCTTGCCTGGACGGGTATTGAGAAGAACCTTACCTCACTGAGACCGAACTGCTTCAGGATGTCTTTGAAGCCGCTGTTAGCGGTAAGTTTGACATATTTCGCCGCGACACCCTCCATATCGATAGTTGTATTATGTTCATAGTCTGCCTGGCCAGTTCCCTGGTTAAACTCATGCGTCGTTCCCAATGTCTCATATTTTTCGCCATCGACAGAATAATCAATAGTAACATTTTTGAATCCTAAGCCAATAGCTGTCTCCAGACTTTCATTCGAGTTCCAAACCCACATCTCATAGACCTTCTGAATGCTCTGAAATTCAAATTCGATCCATGCCGGCAGGTTCGCATCCGCAGCACTCAGCCACATATTGCCTTCACCTATATTGGAGTGCAATAAACCATTTGGATCAAGCCCTGAGCCGTTCACGGTATTAGCAGCTTCTTTGCCCTCATCGCTGCTGGAAGCTGTTGCAGCTACGTTTTCGATTACATAAGCAAACAATTCGGTTCTGAAGCTCCAGACATCGCCTCTATGTACAAAATTATCCGCTGTAGCGTTAACCTCATCGATCCGCCAGTAATAAACTTTGTCGAATTCCAGCCGCTCGGTCAGAGTATAACTATTCGCAATTACGTTTCCCTTATAGACGCCGGCCGGATCGACCGTTGCCGTGGCCTGCTGAACATCATCGAAAGTCTCTCCGAAGTAAACATTGTGCGTCCCGGCAAATAATCCTGATTCCCAGGTTAAAGTAAGATCCCGCGCCACATCCGTCGCATCAACCGCTGGTGTCGGGCTGAATGCTATCATGCGCGGGCCGCGCGAGCTTTCAGGAGGGCCCGGTTCCGAGCCAGTCAGAACAAAATCGGGATTGGTCGTAATAACAATCTTATCGACTATCAGCTCATCCTCTCGCATCCAGATATTCAGGGTGTGAATCCCGATGCTTGTGATCTCAAACGTCGACCGCTCCGGATCCATCGTTTCATTGTTCCAAACGTACCCGTTATTCCAGCCGCCGCTCATTCGATCGCAGGTAGGTACTTCCTGACCATCCAGACCGGCATGGCAGGAGTCACCATTTCCATCCGGCCCCCAGGCGAGCACCCATACATAGTAGACACCAGTCTTGACAAAATCTATCTCATAATCGAGCCGGGCACTTTCGACCGAGTAGTTGGTATCGTTTGAACCTTCATCAGCGACCTGCATACCCAATTCGCCGGTAAAGCCTCCCGTCGGTCCAACTTCTTCCCATCCCGTGCCGTTCTGGCCCGGTTCCTTATTGTCATAGTGCTCGGCTTCAACCGAAACGATCCCGTCCGGCCCGGGATCCTGGTTAAGCGGCTTGGCATTTGTTAAGCCTGCAGCCAAACAAAGCACCAAAACAAAATAAGCAACTTTTCTGTACATAATAATGCTCCTTTCAAAAACGTTATTTTTACAGCTAATAACATCCCCCGTCTTGATTACATTTTCGGTTCGCGTGTACCGTGCACGTTCCACGGTTTGAAATGGCCTCCTTCCAAAGCTTAATATGGCCCGATATTAAAATATCAAAATCTTAAAACACAATTCAGATTGTAAATCGGTTAAAAGACCCTGATTCTACAGTCCTTTCTATCCTATACTTATACCACATCAGCTCCATTTCGTCAAGAATTGCGGCAAAGAAACAGGAGAAAGCCCCGGATTTGTTCAAAAACGAGCAATTTTTATATGTGCAAATTTAAACAGATCCCTTGCAGGGGATGGATTATGATAAAATGTTCAATTACTGCAGGTTTATGAAGCGGCTATTCTCAGTAATCTTTGTAGTTCTTCAGCCATTCGGGCCAGTCAGTTGCCTGTACACCGCCGCCAAGGGTCCATGGACCGGCTTGATTATACTGCCGATGCCATTTGAGGGCCCACAATTCTTTGAGCCCAATTTTACGAGCAGAAAAATCCAATAGCAAACCGCCGGCAAATCCATCGTGCCGATCGAGACAATATCGTCCCATCTGTGCATCATTGTTCCATGGCTCGCCGCTATAACTCGGAGGTCTGTCAGTTTGTAACGGTACACCATTATAACGTTGGGCTTCAAGCAACAGGGGTGCATATCCTGCCCCCGCCACATTCGGCCCTCGGAAGAAGAAATCCGGAGTCCCCCGCTCTTGATGGGGCTCAGAGCCCGGCGGAGGATCGACTGCCCAGGCATTCATTCCATAACTTCCCTTCATTTGTGCCGGCTCGCCTTGCCAGTACCAGTGAGTATCTCTCGTATATCCCCATGCCATCGTTACACCGGCACCAGATGTGTGTCCTTCGGCACCCGAATCTATCCCGTTTTCATCCACCCACGGCTTTGTCGCGTTCGGACAACAGGTAAACTCATCATCCCACTTATAGTAATCCCTAAGTGCCCAAACCCATCGATTGTCGGAAGGAAAACCCATCATAAATCGGCCATCGTAGTCTTCGGCATACATCGAGAAAAACAGGCCCCACTGCTTGAGCTTGCTTATACACGCAACACTCCTGGCCTGAAACTTTACCCGCTGCAAAGCCGGCATTAAAATCGACATCAACAAAGCTATAATAGCAATCACAACCAGAAGTTCTATCAACGTAAAGCCACTCGTTCTTCGCCTGTTCATATTCAAACTCCTCTTAAATATTTTATTACCAAACTAAATATAAGAGATGCGCAGAACGATAATTTTGTTCTGCATTTTTAATACTTTACTTTCATGTGTTCTTTAGACCCTTCTTCAATATACAGCCCTATTATACTGCTAAATCCTCATTTCTGCAACAATAAAAACACTCAAAATCGTATATTTCGAAAACAATTTTTAGAACAATGCAGCAAAAAGCATGGCTTAAAATACCTCGAATACCTGATATCGGGTGCTCTTACAGCATAGTTTTGATACGAGCTAAAAAACCATGCTTCTGAGCGGGATTTTCCTTGATGAGAAACGGCAAATCTGCTATAAAAATAATAAGGTTTGTGCTTTACGATAGAATCGACAAGGCTTTATGTACAGGTTGATTTTGACTTTGGAAGGAGGCAGTATCGAGCTATAAACGATTGTTCCGGTTCGACACGGGTAGAATTTTACCAATCGTTTTGCTATAAAATATCAGACAAAAGTTCAGTTTTGACGCATTTTTTGAAGGAGGATTATTATGTTTCGAAAATCATTTCACGTAATCTTATTCGTTATCGTGCTCAGCCTGACCGCCGGCGCGGCCCTTGCGGGCGTCGATTACGGAGACCCGGACGGAGGCTGGACGTACATCTATACCGGCGATGCGGCTGCCGTTGATCTCGACGGCACATGGGATCACGATAACGGCTCGGATTCATGGGACGAGTCTGAAATCGGTTCCGGTATACCAGGCGGCGTAAACGCGCTCGGCGAAGACGGTGTAAACTTTGTTCGCCTGCAGGATAACGGAGATTTCAGAGATCATGGAGGCAGCGATCCCAGTAATCGAAAGATATTCTTTACCCACGATCTGACCAATGAAATTGACCAGTCTGTAGCAAACGAAATCCTCTCAGCTGGCGGAATTACTCTGTCATTCCGTGCCCGTATTTCTACGACTCCACCTTTGGACGATATACACCCGGACGGAGGAGGTGCAGTTACGCCATGGCCGGCCGAAGGTAACGGATATGGTGTGCACGATGGAGGCAAATCCAACTTCACTATCCACCAGGAGGAAGGAGGCGACCAGTGTATCAGTTTTGCACTGGCTCTGGCTGATGATGACCACTCCAGTGTCACGACTTACATGGGTGGCAAGAACGGCCTAAATATGAATGCCCTTAACGGCACCAGTCCAAGTGGCGACGTGGATGCTCAGGACCCGGCCGATATTGCAAACGTTCTGGAACTCGACGATCCGACTCAGTGGCATGAATTCTGGATAACTATCGAGCCGGACACCAGTGGAGGCGGAACCCACAAAGTTAATATCTATGCGGACGGCTCATCTACGGCAAACGAATTTCATGTTACCGCCGGTAGCGGAGGCGATGAAACATACAGCTATATCGCACTGGGAGTCGGCGCAACACCCCAGAGCGGAGCTATCGACGTTGACTTTTTCGCTTACAAGGAAGGTATTATTATTCCCGTCCCATCCAATCCGTTCATAGCCCGCACTATATCACCTCACGACAAAGCAATAGTAAATCTATCAGATGCAACTTTTCTGACCTGGAAAGCAGGAGAAAGTGCGGTTCAGCACGATGTTTATTTCGGTATTGATCAAGACGATGTTAACGATGCTGATATTTCTGATACTTCCGGCATTTATAAGGGCAGACAGAATACTGCTACTTACATTCCGGCAGAAACACTCGAATTGGGCGGGAAATATTACTGGCGAATCGATGAAGTAGAAGCTGATGGTAATACCATACACAAAGGTGATGTCTGGAGCTTTTCGATATTAGACCATATTCTCATAGACAGTTTCGAAGATTATGATGTCGGCAATAACGAAATATGGTGGGCATGGAAAGACGGGCTTGGCTACGCTGCACATGACAGCGAACCAGCATATCCCGGCAACGGCACCGGCGCCGCAGTGGGCGATGAAACTACAAGCTCATTCACCGAGCAGACCATCGTTCATAGCGGAAGTCAGTCAATGCCATATATTTATAACAACAATAAAGATGGCTTCCTGAAGTACTCAGAAGCGACAAAGACACTGACTAAAGCCAGAGACTGGACAGAGCAAGGCGTCAAGGCACTGTCGCTCTGGTTCAGAGGTTACCCACCGTTCCTCGGCGGTTTCACCGAAGCCCCGGCAGGCACTTTCACGATGAGCGGCGAGGGCGCAGACATCGAGGGCGGCTCCGACCAGTTCCATTTCGCATGGCAGCAGATTCAGGGAGCCGGAACAATTGTTGCCAGGGTCGAGAGCATACAGGATACGGATCCCTGGGCCAAGGTCGGTTTGATGGTCCGCAACACTCTCGATCCAGACTCGGCGCATGGGATGATAGCTGTAACACCGGGCAACGGCGTCTGGTTCGGACGTCGAACGGCTGCCGGCGGCGCCACCGACAGCGACACCCAGACCGGTTTGACTGCCCCGGTATATCTAAAACTGGAACGAACCCTCGGCGGGCTCGTCAGGGGTTCCTATTCGACGGACAACTCAACGTGGACACAATTAGGTTTGTCAATAGCAATCAACATGAATAATCCGTTGTACCTCGGCATGGCAGTAACAAGCCATAATCCCGGCGTCGCATGTGAAGCTGTATTCTCAAGTGTTACGAGCGACGGTACCGGCCCATGGACCAACCAGGACATCGGCATGTCCAGCAACCAGGCTGCACCGATGTACCTGACCATTGCCAATAACAACGGCACTTCAGCAACCATTAAGCACGAGGACCCCAATGCAACTTTGATCTCCACATGGACGGAATGGAATATCGACCTGAAGGATTTCAGCGACCAGGACGTGGATTTGACCGATGTCAACAGCATAACAATCGGTTTCGGCGATCCCGAAAATCCCCCGCCCGGCGGCACAGGCAAAATGTTCATCGACGATATCCGGTTGTATCAGCCGAGATATGTTCCCGATAAGGTAACACCTCTCAAAGCTGACTTTACAGGTGATGGCATTGTCGATAGCAAAGACTTTCAGATTCTAATCAACGACTGGCTGCAGGGCGACTACACTGTATCAGCAACTACGCCGCAGCCCCCGGTTTCATGGTGGAAGTTTGACAATAATGCCAGTGACAGCGCCGGCGGCAACTCAGGAACTCTACAAGGAAACCCGACCTATGCCGCGGGCAATTCCGGCCAGGCGATTGAGCTCGACGGCGACGATTGTGTGGACCTCGGCAATCCGCCCTCGCTCGACTTCAGCACCGGCGACTGGACCATAACCGCATGGATAAAGACAACACAGTCCGGCACCGGCGACGAAAACAAAGGCTCAATTTATGCCAAAGGCGGAGACCAAACCGATGGGATTCGCTACACGCTGGGCGTCGGCGAAGTGACATCGGGCCTGATAACCCTGACCACGGATGATAATGTAACGAAGGCTCAGGCTACAGGCAGCACTGCGGTGAATGACGATCTCTGGCACCATGTCGCCGGAATCAAAAGCGGAACTCAGCTACTCGTTTATGTCGATGGAGCACTGGACGGGACTGGCAATGTACCGGCAGGATATGACCTTTCCGGAACCACTCAGCACAATGCTTATGTCGGAGCCATAACTGACAACCGTGACGGTACCATATTCAAATATTTTATCGGCTCGATCGACGACGTTCAGATTTATGATTATGCCCTCTCGGATACGGACATACTAAGTGTCGCCGGCATGGCGGATCTGTATTTCCCGTTGACCTCGCCGGCAAATGTTTCCGACGACGAGCCGGCTAATTCCAAGAAGGTTAATTTCAAGGATTTTGCCGTCCTGGCCGATGAGTGGCTCCAGCAGCTCCTCTGGCCCTCATGGTAATTCGAGTTCGTGAATTCGTGCTCAGCTACAAAAAAAAGTTAGTATTAATTCGGGGCCTATACTGACCGGCTCGGTATAGGCTCCGTTCGTTTGGTTTGTTAATGAGTTCGTAAAGCTCAAAACTTTGATAACAGAAGCACTATTTTCGCTGTCAGGGTTCGCTTACTTGAACTCAGTTGGATTATTGACGTACAGAGCAATGGATAGCTATATTTGAAGGTAGTACGATTACTTTTAGGAATTTTCAAATGCAGGAAGGCAATCTTATGACAAATGACAACTCATGGAAAATGAATAATCGCTGCCGGATACGAAAAGTGCTTTTATATACGACATTGACGGCTCTTGGACTGTTCGTATTCACTGACAATACTTTAATGGCACAGGAATCCGATTTACAGGAGCCTTTGCTCATTATCAGCGAGTTTATGGCAATTAACGGCAGCAAGCAGCCGCTGACCCCGGGTGAGCTTCTGGACGAAGACGGGGATTCGTCCGACTGGATCGAGATTTATAATCCGACGGACACAACAATCGATCTGGACGGCTGGTATTTGACCGACAGCACTATTAACCTGAGACAATGGAAATTCCCATCCGTTCAGATACAGCCGGAGCGGTTCATGGTCATTTTTGCTTCAGGCAAAGACCGGGACGATCCTGACGAGGAGCTTCATACCAACTTCAAGCTCACCGGAAGCGCCGACTTTCTGGCAATCGTAAAACCTGACGGCCAAACGATTGAGTACGCTTACGATTATCCGCAGCAATTCGGCAATTTTTCTTACGGATTAAGCAGCGGTTCAGCAGTCTTAGCCACTGAAATAACGCTCATAGAAGAATACGCTCCTGCAAAGGCCCTGATTCCGACAGATAATTCTCTCGGTCTGAGCTGGACCGAGCAGGCATTTAACGACTCGCAATGGCTCAGCGGCATAACCGGCGTCGGCTACGACTACGGAGCACTGGTCGGCCTTGACGTGAGCGCAATGAGAAACGTCAATCGGACGGTTTACGTCCGCATTCCGTTTCTCGTAATTGATGCCTCGGCCATCGATGAATTAACATTGCGAATGAAATACGAAGACGGCTTCGTGGCTTATCTGAACGGCCGTGAGCTGGGCGGCGATAACGCCCCCCTCAGCACTGAGCTGACGTGGAATTCAGGAGCCCCCGCAAACCGCAGTGACAGTATCGCCGTCAATCCTCAGGACTTCGACATAAGCGCCTACAAGGATTTGCTCGTTAAAGGTCTAAATGTGCTGGCGATTCACGGCCTGAACAACGGTCTGAGCAGCTCGGACCTGCTTATCCTGCCGGAGCTGGTTGCCACTGAGCTTGAATCAATAGATCTTTCCGCTGACACCGAAGGTTATTTTGAAAGGCCCACTCCCGGCGGAAAAAACAGCGGCGCCACACCAAACCTCGGGCCGGCCATTCGCAATGTCACCGAGAATCCGCCGCAGCCAAATTCTAACGAAGACCTTATCATCAGGGCCGAGGTGACAGAAACATTCGAACCTGTTGCATCGGTATTAATGGACTACAGCATCAATTTCAGCGGCGGCAATTCCATAACTATGTTCGATGACGGACTTCATAATGACGGACAAGCCAACGACAACGTATATGCCGCTGTCATTACCGCAGATAAATACGGTCCCGGCGACATGGTCCGCTGGAAGATTTTCTGCTATGACGCCCAGTTTAATATCTCCCAGGCTCCTCTTTTTCTTATAAAAGAAGGCAGAATACAATCGCCCGAATATTTCGGCACGGTGGTTGCTGATCCATCTATTAATACCAGGCTGCCAGTCTTTCATTACTTCGTCGAAAATACCGGCGCCGCCGGCAGCCGCTCAGGCACCCGGGCATCTGTGTTTTATGATGGCGAATTTTATGACAACGTGTTCATACGCCTGCGCGGCGGCTACACCACTCACGGCCGGAAGTTTGAATTTAACGATGGTCATCATTTTCTTTTCGATCCCAATCTGCCGCGAGTGGATGAAATCAATCTTAATGAGAGAGGAGCCGAGCCAACTTACATACGCCAGGTCCTGGGCTGGGAGACATACGTTGATGCTGGTCAGCCCGGCAGTCTTTCGTTTCCAATGCACGTCAGGCGCAACGGCAGTTTTTACGGTGTCCGAATTTTTATCGAACAACCGGACCGGGATTTGCTCCGTAGAAATAATATGGACCCCGACGGCGCGCTTTACAAAATGTACGATGACCTGCAAAACGGTGACATTGATGGAGAAGGCATCCACAGAAAAAAGACCCGTTTGGATGAAGATACTAGCGATCTTTTCGCTCTTGCCCGCGGCATCGACACGCGCAATTCCAGCCGCAATACATTCGTGTTCGATAACGTCAACATCCCAGCAGTAATAAACTACTGGGCATCCTCGGTAATAATGCACGAAAATGATCATACCCACAAAAACTATTACGCTTATCGCGATACATGGGATCCTGTAAATAATCCAAACGGTACTAACGAGTGGATGTTCCTGCCGTGGGACAAGGACCTGACCTTCGGCATTAATAACGGAATCCCTGGTGTCATTGCCGACCAGGACTGGCCGAACGATATACGTTCACCAAGTCATCCGTTCTTCGGTTGTTCAGAACACCAGAAAAGAGACTACCAGTGGAATTGTCTTATCGATGCCTGTCACGATAACCAGGTAATCCGCCGAATGTATCTACGCCGGTTGCGAACACTGATGGACGAACTGCTTCAGCCGCCGAATACGCCTGTATCACAACGCAAGTTCGAAAAGAGAATCGACGAACTTAAAGCCCAACTCGATATAGAACTGGGATCCAGCGGATGGTACCGCGATCTCGATAGAATAAAGACTGATTATCTTGAAGTCCGCCGCTGGCACTTTTTTCAAAACCACAGCATCCATAATCCGAGTTACGACCAGAATGCCGGAATTCCCGATGCCCAGCCGGACGACGTAACCATTAACTTCGATTCGATTGAGTTCAATCCCATCTCCGCGAATCAGGATGAAGAATACATCGTGCTATTTAATCCCAACACATTTGAGGTTGATATTTCCGGCTGGAGTTTGCAAGGCGGCGTAGGACATATATTCCCGCCGGGTACGGTAATCGCGAGATACGGCAGACTCTATGTCACACCAAATGCCGTGGCTTTCCGCAATAGAGCACAAAATCCGAGAGGCGGCCAGCAATTATTCGTACAGGGCAACTACAAAGGACATCTCTCAAGCTGGGGAGAAACTATAAACCTTATCGACAATAATGAAAGGTTGGTGGATTCATTCACCTATGAAGGCGACACGAGCGACCAGCAGAGATACCTTCGGATAACGGAAATTATGTATAATCCTGCTGAGGGAGGCGCATTTGATAGCCAGGAATATGAGTACATCGAGCTAAAAAATATCAGTACAGCACCGCTTCCTTTAACCGGCGTGAAATTCACGGATGGAATTTCCTTCGAACTTCCCGGCATAACTTTAGCCGCCGGTGAATATGTAATTGTCGCGAAAAACCAGGATGCATTTGCCGAGCGATACATCGTACCGGAAGGAGCACAGGTTTTAAGCCCATACGACGGATTACTATCCAACAGCGGAGAAAACCTTAAACTTGATGACTCGACCAACAGCACAATTCTGGAATTTGAGTACAATGACGGCTGGTACGATATTACAGATGGAATGGGTTTTTCTTTGACGATAAAGGACCCAACCGGCACAGACCTCGATCGGTGGGACAGTAAAAGCCTCTGGCGCCCGAGCGCAGATGCCGGCGGCTCGCCCGGCCGGGACGACACCGGTGAGCTTCCCTCGCTCGGAGAGGTGGTTATTAATGAGCTGCTGGCCCATTCACATGCAGGCGCTCCGGACTGGATAGAGCTGCACAACACTTCCGGCTCATCAATAAACATTGGCGGCTGGTTTATAAGCGACAGTCCTGTTGACTTTATGAAATACGAGATTGCCGCCGGCACAATAATCGAGCCGTACGGATATATTGTTTTTTACGAAGACCTGAATTTCGGCAATCCGGATGAATCCGGCTGCCATGTGCCTTTCGCACTCAGCGAGAACGGCGAAACATTGTATTTGCACTCAGGCCGGGACGGCATATTAACCGGATACAGCGACGAGGAGAAATTCAATGCTTCGGAAACAGGCATCGCTGTCGGCCGTTACCTCAAGAGCACCGGCACGTACAATTTCGTGGCAATGAGTGTCAACACGCCGGGCAGCGAAAATGCCTATCCGAAAGTCGGCCCGGTAGTAATCAGCGAGATTATGTACAACCCTGTCTCCGGCAATCAGGACCAAGAGTATATCGAACTGCTCAACATCAGCGATTCGGTAATCACATTGGCTGAATATGATAACGAGCTTCTCATCGATGTTCCCTGGCGACTCGCCGATGACAGCAACGGCATCAGCTTCGATTTTCCGCCCGGAACGACCATGGCGCCCGGCGAAAATCTGCTGCTGGTCAAGAACAGAGCAGCATTTGATTCGGCATATTCTTCCATTCCGGACGGCGTACAAATCTTCGAATGGGGCGCCGGCAGACTCAGCAACGCCGGAGAGAAAATTCAGCTCTCCAAACCGGGCGACCAGGTAGGAGACACACGCTATTATATCCGCGTGGACCGCGTCAATTATAGCGATGGTTCCCATCCTGCCGGCGAAGATCCATGGCCCATCGAGCCGGATGGGACCGGCAAATCGCTGATGCGTATGGTGCCTGCCGACTACGGCAACGATCCGGAAAACTGGCACGCAGCGAATCCTTCGCCGGGACAATAGTTTTTCATTGGAGATTATTTCTTTCCAAAGGCTAAACAACTTTAGCCGGGCTTGCTTGTTGCGCTTGACAATCTGTGCTTTATCGTGTTTATTAGCACATTATGAATACAATTCAAATTAGACGCCGGGATTTCCTGAAAATAGCCGGCTTGACAACGACCGGCATGGCTCTGGGCGGTTGTCAAGCAGCAAAAACCACATCCGGCGGCAATGACCGGCCTAATGTCGTTGTTATTTTCACCGATGACCAGCGATGGGACTGCGTCGGCATTATGCCCAAACCGCTGCTGGGCATGAAAACTCCTTATCTTGATCGACTCGCCGGAGAAGGAGCACTTTTCGAGAATATGTTCGTCACGACCAGTCTCTGCTCACCGAGCCGGGCGTCGTTTCTTTCGGGGCTATATGCCCACTCTCACGGGGTGATGAACAACTTCACGGACTATCCCGCGACACTGGCGAGCTACCCGCGCAACCTGCAGGAGGCCGGCTACAATACCGCTTATATCGGCAAATGGCACATGGGCGAGCAGGACGATGAAAAACGTCCCGGCTTCGATTACTGGATCACGCATAAGGGTCAGGGAAAATATTACGATACGACCTTCAATATCAACGGAACACGTCAACTCGTCAAAGGTTACTACAGCACATGCGTCACCGATATGGCTACAGACTGGCTAAGGAATAAACGAAAAACCGATAAGCCTTTCATGCTGATACTGGGGCATAAAGCCCCCCACGGCCCATTTGTCCCCGAAGAAAAATACAAACACATCTACGACAATGTCCCGGTCCCTTATCCGGAAACCGGATTTCACCTGGAAACAAAGCCGAAATGGGTGACCGAGCGGCTGGATACATGGCACGGCATTTATGGCCCGCTCTACGGCTTTCGCAAAGACTTCCCGGACAAAAGCCCCGAGGGCGTGGATATATTCGGAACGTTTGTCAGAAGTTATGCCGGCACGATCAATTCGGTGGACGACAGCGTCGGCGAAATTTACAAAACACTCGAAGAAACCGGGCAGCTCGATAATACACTGATTATCTTCACGAGCGATAACTCTTTCCTGCTTGGTGAGCACGGCATGATCGACAAGCGAACCATGCACGAAGAAAGCATTCGGGTCCCATTGATTGTTCGCTATCCGAAATTAATCAAGCCCGGCACGGTTATAAAGCAGCAGGTCCTGAATATCGACCTTGCTCCTTCGATCGTAGATATCTGCCGGACCAATTCGCTCAAAAACATACACGGCAAGTCATGGAAACAACTGCTGAAGGGAAACGATAAAGGCTGGCGCAAATCGTGGCTTTACGAATACAACTATGAGAAACAGTTTCCTTACACGCCGAACGTGAGAGGCGTCCGCACCGATGAGTGGAAATATGTACACTACCCCCACGGTGACGGCGGGCCGGACCGCCATATGGCCGAGCTATATAACCTCAAGGAAGATCCGAACGAAACAAACAACCTTATTAACAATCCGCAATATGCTTCCATCGTCAAAGAATTAAAGGCCGAACTGGCCCGTCTTCTCAAAGAAACCGGTGCTCTTCCGGACAAGATGCCTCTCGACGAAGGAGTGAAAATGGAATTACCGGAAGAGTCGATTAGATAATATTTGGAGGTTCAATCATGAGTAATTGCAGCAAAAAGACATCAAGACGCGAGTTTTTACAGGGTGCGGCCGGAGCGGTCACGGCGTTTACAATTGTGCCGCGTCACGTGCTGGGACAGGGGCAAACACCGCCGAGCGAGAAACTAAACATAGCCGGCATAGGCGCCGGCGGCATGGGCGGCGGCGACATCAACGCCGTTGCCGGCGGCAACAATATCATCGCCCTCTGTGACGTTGACCTGCGGCCGCAGCATCGTGATCGTTTGGTAATCTCGAAATATCCCGAAGCCAAAGTTTATCGCGATTTCCGCAAGATGTTCGACGAGATGGAAGATAAAATAGATGCCGTTGTTGTCGGCACTCCCGATCATACACACGCCGTTGCAGCCATGGCCGCCATCAAGCGGCGAAAGCACGTTTACTGCGAGAAACCTCTGGCACACTCCGTCGCTGAGGTCCGTGCTCTCATGAAGGCCGCCAAAGACTACAACGTGGTAACCCAGCTCGGTAACCAGGGCCACTCCTTCGACACAATCCGCACATTCTGCGAGTGGATATGGGACGGCGCAATCGGCAATGTGCACACAATCCATTGCGGCTGCGCCGCCGTCAACTCAGGCATCAGACATCTGAATCGAATGGACGAAAAAGAGGAGATTCCACCCGAGCTGGAGTGGGACCTTTGGCTTGGCCCTGCCCAGGAACGGCCGTACCATTCCTTTTATCTGCCGGGGCGCTGGCGAGGCTGGGTGCCGTTCGGAAACGGCACAATCGGTGACTGGGTCTGCCATGTAGTCGATCCGGTCTTCTGGGCACTCGATCTGGGAGCACCAAAAACCGTTCATGCCCAGGTTAAGGATTACGATCCCAAGACCCAGGGAGATGCATTCCCGATGGGTGACATAATCACCTTCGAGTTTCCGGCCAAAGGCGGTCGCGGGCCCATAACACTGGTATGGCACAGCGGCACAGAGAAGATACCGCCGGCAAAAGAGCTGGAGCAAGGTCGAAAGCCGGTTGAAACCGGGGCATACGTCTATGGCGATAAGGGTGTCATCATGTACGGCTCGCACGGCGCCGGCGGCGTCCGGATAATACCCGAAAAAGCTATGAGGGCTTATAAGCAGCCCGACAAGAAAATCCCGAGAGTCAGGGAACATCACGATGACTGGCTACGGGCCATTCGTGAAGGTCGCAAGGCCGGTTCCGATTTCTCCTACGGCGGGCCGCTGACCGAACTCGCAATGCTGGGCGTCATCGCTCTGAAATTGCCGGGCACAAAGCTCGAATGGGACAGCGAAAATACGAGATTCACCAACTGCGAAGAGGCGAATCAGCATATCGATCCGCCGTATCGGCAAGGCTGGACACTATAGCAGGATTTCCGCAAATCGGGTCAGATATGAGGAACATTACAGAGGTTTGAAAATCAAAAAGCCCCTGTCCGAAGGAGGACTGTAAAAAGAACAGGGGCTTGGAAAAAAATAACAAAATTCTCACTTACCAAGTATTTAACCTAATCCCGGAATTTTTGTCAATTGTGGTGACTACGTATTTTTAAAAATAAATATGAAAGAATGATAATTGCTTCATTATTGCTCTTTTAGCACAAATATGGTAATGAAAAAACATGAAATTGATATTAAATTGAAAATCCCAATTGTTGAAATCAGGAGGTTATCATGTCTTTCAGCCGTATGAACAGGAGAGAATTCGTCGGATTAACAACAGCAGGTATCGCCGGTGGAGTTCTCGGTATTAGTGCCCCGGCATATACCAATAGTAACACGGAAGGATGGAATCCGGACAAAGCTCTTATTGCAACCGGGAAAAAATTGATCGTTCAGCCTGTTCTTATGTATAGAATTCCCCGGCGCAGGCATGCGACTTCCTGGAAATCGTGGGGAGGCGTTCAAACAGAGCAGGCCGCCACTGAGGAGGCAAAAAGAATATCGCAGGAACTTAACTCGCTATCTGCTGAGTCTGATTTTCCGTTTGAAATACTTCCCGTCGCAAAAGTAAGGACTGTAGAAGAAGCGCTTCAAGTGCACAAGAACGATTACGATGTCATCGTAGTCTATCCTGCCACCGGCTCCGGAGATATGCTCAGGGCGTGTTTTGCAAAAGAGAAAGACACCGACACGATTATCTTTGCCCGGCATCGTTCCGGCCCGGTCTATTACTGGTATGAAGCTTTGAGCGTCAAATATCTAAGCACGGAAGATGCTCCACAGCAGAATAGTGCCGCAAATCATGGGGGCGTACACGTTGATGATGTTGTTATTGACGATATGCAGGAGCTGCTTTGGCGGCTGCGGGCGTTATACGGGATCAAGAATTTCATAGGAGCAAAGATTGTTGCGCTCGGCGGCCCATGGGGCAAGTATTCGCCGGAGGCACCAGATGTTGCCCGTGATAAATACAAAATCGAAATTATAGATGTCGGTTACGATGTGGCGGCACCTCGTATTAAAAGTATCTCGAACGACCGCAATCTCATCTCTAAGGCAGAGCAATGGGCGGACAAATACCTCTCCCTGCCGAATACGACACTTATGACGGACAAGAAGTTCATAGTCAATGCGTTCTTGCTGTACTATGCATTCAAGAAACTGATGCTCGAACACGATGCTTCGGCATTCACAATCAAATCCTGTATGAGCGAAATTCTGCCGATTGCCGAAACGACGCCCTGCCTAACCCTAAGCCTGCTTAACGATGAGGGGCTGCTTGCCTTCTGCGAATCGGATTTTGTTGTGATTCCATCGGGAATTCTGCTGCACTACATATCCGGCAAGCCCGTATTTCTGCACAACTCGACTTTCCCGCACGATTCGATAGTGACCTGCGCTCATTGCAGCGCTCCGAGGCGGATGGACGGCACGCATTACGAACCGGCAAGAATTATGTCACACTACGAATCCGAATACGGCGCGGCACCTAAGGTGGAAATCCCAAAGGGGCAGCAAGTAACATTCATCGATCCCGAATACAGCACAGGCCGCTGGCTCGGATTTAAGGGAATTGTGAAAAGTAATCCGTATTACGAAATCTGCCGTTCACAACAGGATGTCGAAATCCAGGGAGACTGGAAAAAACTGATCAAAGAAGTGCGGGACTCTCACTGGATGATGGTTTACGGCGATTATCTCAAAGAACTCGGATACGCATCGCGTAAAATCGGCGTCACATGGGTGGATATTTCGAAAACACAGATGTGAAGTGCTTTGTAGTACGGTTATAATCCGGCTTTTTCTTTCATTAAAGGCATGCTGCTATAAAAAATCGAAATTCCCCTTGACTTGCAGGTGATTAATATGGTAAAAAATATACAGGTTTGCTTTGTACCTTTATCAACCGGCATCTGCTGAGTTTTGGAATCTCGGCAGGAAAAAATGCATTAGGCCTCAAGAACTTTATACAAGGCCGCCGAAATCATACGTACCAGAGATTTCACTTTATAAGTTATTATTTCATTTTAAAAGGTAAGGAGGTGGTTTCAAGCCATAAAGGACGTCACGGGCAAATATGATTTAAGATTCACAAAGGTGAATAATCGTATAAATCTTTTCTAAGCTCAACTTTTTTAAAGGAGGATTATTATGTGTAGAAAATTGTTTTGTTTGACTTCTTTTGTTTTAGTATTGTGGCTGGGAATGGGTTCTTCTCTCGCTTACAGCCAGGAGGGACTCATCGGGTACTGGAAATTGGACGAAACATTCGGTTTGACGGCAGCAGATCTGGTCGACGGAGACAATGACGGTACTTTAGAAAATGCCGTACAATGGCAACCTAGCGGCGGTAGATCGGGAGGAGCATTACTCTATGACAGCGAAGAAAACACCGGGCGTGTAGGGTTTCCAACTACGGGCATGTCTGCTTCTGAAGGAACGATGATGGTCTGGAGTATGCTGGCTGAACCGTATCCTACAAATCGAAACGACGCCTCATATTTCTTCGGCCATACGACCCAACCCTCATATGCCAATCGTCTTCAGCTATATATGAGCACCGCAGATACTGTTTTGGATCTCGGACTCGGTGATACACATACCCGGCAGACCGATATCATAGAATTGCAAACGGATATATGGTACCATGTCGCCCTCATCTGGGATTCCGGAAGTTACGTTGTCTATATTAATGGAGAAGAAGTCGCTTCCGGTGCATATACGGGCTTAACGACTATCCACGATATTATGGACATCGGCAATGATGGAAATCATGCGTCGGGAGGAGAAGAGGCTTTTGCCGGGCTGCTCGATGAAGCCCGTCTCTACAATCGGGCTCTTAGTGCCCCTGAAATCCGGACTGCTATGGCGGCGGCGGCTTATCCCTTTGCTGCCGGCCCTACGCCGAAGGATGGCTCGTTACATTCCGACACATGGGTGAACCTTTCCTGGCGCCCGGGAGATCTTGCTGTATCGCACGATTTGTATATCGGTAACAATTTCGACGATGTTAATGAAGGAGTTGAAGGCACATTCCAACTTAACCTGACCGATACGTTTATCATTGTCGGCTTCGCCGGATACCCGCTTCCGGACGGTCTTGTTCCAGGTACGACATACTATTGGCGAATTGATGAAGTCAACGAAGCTGAACCTAACAGTCCCTGGAAAAGTGATGTATGGAGCTTTTCGATTCCTCCCAGGACCGCATACGATCCCATCCCGGCTGATGGCGCCGAATTAATACCTACGGACGCAAAACTTACATGGACGGCAGGTTTCGGTGCAAAATTCCGCTACATCGTCTTCGGCGAAGATTACGACGAAGTAAACAACGCTGTCACAGGCACTCCAAACGGAACTACGAATTACTCTCCCGGCCCACTCGAACTGGCTAAGACTTATTACTGGCGTGTCGATGAGTCCGATGGCTTCGAGACTGTTAAAGGAGAAGTCTGGAGCTTCACTACCGAAGGTGCAGTCAGCGGCCCGAATCCGGCTAATGGCGCTGTTGATGTGAGTCCCACACAGGTACTCACGTGGGTTGCCGGAGCAGTCGCCGCTTCGCATGAGGTGTATTTTGGAACAGATGCCGATGCTGTAAAGAATGCAACGACAGCCTCGCCCGAATATAAGGGACCGAAAGCACTCGGCGAAGAGACCTTCGATCCCGGCGCGCTAACATTCAACACAACTTATTACTGGCGGATCGATGAAGTCAACGGGGTCAATCCCGATAGTCCCTGGGCCGGCAACGCCTGGAGCTTTACTACAGGCGGTTTCTTTGTTATAGACGACTTCGAGGATTACGATGTAGGCAATAAAGAGATATGGTGGTCATGGAAAGATGGGCTTGGCTACGCTGCACATGATAACGAACCGGCCTATCCCGGCAACGGGACCGGCTCGATGGTAGGCGATGAGACTACTGCTTCTTATACTGAAGAGACGATTGTCCACGGAGGTAATCAATCGATGCCGTTCTTCTATGACAACAACAAGCAGGGTTACGCCAACTATTCAGAGGTGGAGCTGACATTGAGTGCTGTACGTGACTGGACGGCAGAAGGCGTTGCCGAATTGTCGCTGTGGTTCCGTGGTAATCCGGCGTCCGTCGGTAGCTTTATAGAGGCGCCGATCGGCACCTATACTATGACTGCATCCGGTGCCGATATCTGGGACGAGGCCGACCAGTTCCACTTTGCCTATAAGACCCTCACCGGCGTCGGTTCGATTGTAGCACAGGTGCTCAGTGTCGATAATACCGACCCATGGGCAAAGGCAGGTGTGATGTTCCGCGATACGCTGGAGCCGGGCTCGAAATTTGCGGCAGTATACATCACGCCCGGCAACGGATGCAGATTCCAGGCAAGGCTGGACACCGATGTCGCTGCTACGAGCGATACCTCTGTTGTGACAAGCGAGCAAACGGCAATTACTGCACCGTACTGGATTAAGCTGGAGCGTGACTTTGCGGGCAACTTCAGGGCTTACTATTCGTCTAACGGATCTAACTGGCAGATGATTGCATGGGGCGCTCAGAATATCTCAATGGGCTCAAATGTCTACGTCGGCCTGGCAGTAACATCACACAATGCGGCTGCAACGTGCGAGGGCAAATTCTCGAACGTTACGATTACCGGAACGGTCGGCGGCCAGTGGACGAGCCAGGACATCGGCATCGAGAGCAACGACACCGAGCCCCTTTATGTAGCGGTATCCAACAGCACAGGCACACCTGCGGTGATAGTCCATGACGATCCGGCCGCAGCGAATACTGACACCTGGACCGAGTGGGTAATTCCACTGTCAGCTTTAACCGATCAGGGCATCAACCTGACCAACGTTGACAGAATCGCAATTGGCCTGGGTACCCGGGGCAATATGACGATCCCCGGCGGTTCGGGCAAAATGTATATTGACGATATCCGGCTTTATCAACCGAGAGAGACTGCTGAATAGTAAAATCCACTTTGCTGGAAACAACAGCAGGACTTGAATGATTTTGGGGCCTATGCCGAATTGATTGGCATAGGCCTCTATTTTGCCACTCGCAAGCCAATTAAGCACAATAACATATCTCAATTTTTCGACATTCCTGCAAAAATTTTACTTTATAAAATTCGAAATTACCCTTGACCTGTTGGTGATTAATATGGTACAAATTACAAAGGTTAGCTTTCTACCTTTATCAACTGGTATTCTTTGATTTTTGGGATATCGGCAGGAAAAAATGAATGAGAACTCAATAACTTCATACAAAGCGACCGAAATCATAAGTACAAGAGATTTTGCTCTATAAGTTAACGCTTTATTTTATAAGGGAAGGAGGCCATTTCAACTCATTAGGAATGTCCGAAGAGGATATGAATTAAGGTATAATAAGAGCGAAAATAATCACAGACCTTTTTATCTCAACTTCCAAAGGAGGATTGTTATGTACAGAAGATTGATTCTTATGATGGCGTTGTCGGTTTTCATCCAGGCCAGCGTGGTCAATGCCGACGAGCCGATCAAAATTAACTTCCAGTTAGAAGGTTTTGATATCCCGGAAGGGTATTTGCCCGACTACGGCTATATGTTCGGCGACCGTGGCAATGGCTATGTCTATGGCTGGGATAATGACACAACAGCTACAGCGCACGATCGCGCCGGCACTCACTCCGAACAGCGTTACGATACCAATATCGAGATGCAGGATCCGGTAAACAGAACGTGGGAAATCGAATTACCCAACGGCTACTACGATATATTTCTGGTCTGCGGCGATGCGTATTACGATGACCATATTAGTAACATGGATGTGGAAGGAAACATTCTGGAGGACCCGGACGGCCGGAGTAGACTTGATGAATTCATCCTGACTACTCTTGTAAGAGATGGTCGTTTGACTATAAAGCCGGCGTTCGGTGCCGTCAAAACCGGTCTCGTTTTTATCCACATTACGCGTCTTGAAATGTTCAAGGCATACGGCCCAAGTCCGGATGACGGCGCCATACATCCGGATACATGGGTGAACCTTAACTGGACGAAAGGAGATGCCGCAGTCTCACACGATATTTACTTCGGCACCAATTTTTATGACGTCAGAAACGGCTCGGCGGATACATATCAGGGCAGAGAATCTGAAGCTTCTTTTGTTGCCGGTTTCCCCGGATATGCGTACCCGGACGGTCTTACCCCGAACACGACTTACTACTGGCGTGTCGATGAGATTAACGAAGACCATCCGGACAGCCCATGGGAAGGTGATGTCTGGAGTTTTAAGATTGCAGTCCAGACTGCCTATGATCCCGATCCTAATGTTGGTGCGACAATGGTGGATACGGGAGCTACCCTTAGCTGGACGGCCGGAGTTGGTTCCATGCTGCACCGTGTATACCTCGGAACTGACGAAGACGCTGTAAGGAATGCTACAATAGACTCATTCGAGTACATGGGGCGTAAGACAACTCCATCTTTCGAGCCTGATTTTCTTGAAAAAGGGAAGACTTACTACTGGCGGGTCGATGAGTACGATGGCCAGACTACACATACGGGCGATGTCTGGAGTTTCTCAACAATCCCCATCATACCGATTGACGATCCTGATCTTCTTTGCCTGTGGAAGCTTGACGAAGGCCCGGAAACTGTTGCTTTCGATTATTCCGGTTATGACCACCATGGCGAAATTAACGGGACAACTTTGGAGCCTTATGGCCAGATAGGCGAGGCATTTTACTTTGAGGGTACTACCGGTGACTACATAGTCGACGAAGATGCAGGGGCGTACATAAACGATTTGAGTGCCGTGACAGCCTGTATGTGGATCAAGGCCGATGAAACCGGCACGAACCGTGGATTCCTCAACAGCGAGGAACCTTCTCGCCGTGACGATTATGGTATAGCTATGCGTTATGACAGCGCCGGTTATGCCGGCGGCGGCGTCAATTGTTTTAAAATGGTAGTCAGATCAGCACAACCACTCATGGCACAGCGTTTAGAAAGCTCCAGCTACGTCCAGAGCACAGACTGGCAACACGTTGCGATGACGTGGACAAGTGGAGATATAGTAAGATTCTATATAGATGGCAGAGAAAATACGCCAACATTTAACGATGCTCCCAACGAAGAGGGCTGCACAATCATAGGCTGCTCGAAATTGATAGTCGGTAAAGGTGGTGAGCCGGGTTCCACCGGTGCGTGGAAGGGCCTTATTGACGATGTCCACATCTATAGTAAAGCTCTCACCGCAGATGAAATAAAGAAGGTCATGAGAGGCGAGGCGAGCCTTGCCTGGAATCCAAGTCCGGCGAATGGCTCAACACCGGACTTAGAGCGTGCACTGCCTCTTAGCTGGTCGCCTGGTGATTGGGCAGCAGAGCACGACGTATACTTCGGCACTGATGAAGACGCTGTAACTGATGCTGATACATCCGATACAACCGGTATATACCGACAGCGTCAGACTGATACCAGCTATACACCTCCCGAAGGTGTTGAATGGGGTGCTGGGCCTTACTATTGGCGAATTGATGAATACAACTCAGATGGTACGATTAGCAAAGGCAACGTCTGGCAATTTACAGCAGCAGACTTTATCCTCGTTGACGATTTTGAGCAATATAATACCGGCGATAACCAGATATGGCATGCCTGGAAAGATGGACTCGGCTATGGCGCATGGGAAGATATACCTGCTTATCTTGGTAACGACACAGGATCTGCTGTAGGCGATGGTTCAACAAATACTTATACTGAGGAAACTATTGTCCATAGTGGTGACCAGTCGATGCCGTATTTCTACGACAACGATAAGCAGGGCTTCTCCAAGTACTCGGAGGCACAAGTGTCGCTGAGTTATCCGCGTGACTGGACCGAGCAAGGCGTTGAGGAATTATCGCTATGGTTCAGGGGCCACGCCGCTGGCTTCAAAGAAGAACCTGCCGGAACCTATACGATGACTGCCTCAGGTGCAGATATAGCCGGCACATCTGACCAGTTCCGTTACGTTTACAAAAGGCTTTCCGGATCAGGCTCGATCCAGGCACAGGTACTCAGCGTCGAGAATACGCATATGTGGGCAAAAGCCGGTGTAATGATTCGCCGCACACTCGATCCGAGCTCGCCATTCGCAGCACTATATATCACGCCCGGCGCCGGATGCAGATTCCAGAGCAGGGTTACTCTCGGAGCGGACCACAGCAGCGACAGCGGCGTAGCAACAGATGAGGAATGGACGATTACTGCACCTTACTGGATTAAAATAGAACGCAATGACACCGATCACAGCTTCAGAGGTTACTACTCCAGTGACGGAATTACATGGCAGGAGATGGCGTGGAATCCGCAGTATATCGTAATGCCTGATGAGGTCTATATAGGATTAGCACTGACCAGTCATAGCATTAATTCTATTTGCACAGCACAATTCTCCGACGTAAATATCACCGGTTCGCTCAGAAATCCGAACTGGACGGACGAAGTAATAGGCACAACAATGCTTAGTAACGATGCTGAGCCTATATACGTTGCAGTAGCTAATAGCGGTGGTGAACCTGTTGTTGTTTACAACGATGATCCGGATGTGGCTCAGACCGAAACCTGGACAGAATGGGTCATCTCGCTCCAGGACCTTGAAAATCAGGGCTTGAATCTGACCGATGTTGACAGTATCGCAATTGGTCTTGGTACCAGGGGCAATACGACGATGTCTGGCGGTTCAGGTAAAATATACTTCGATGACATCAGGCTTTATCGCTCCAGAGAGGCTACTGAATAGTAAAGTCTGCTGTATCGGAATTAATATCAACTCTAAATCAAGGCTTATGCCAAACTGATTGGCATAAGCCTTTTTTCCTGATAATTATAGAAAACTTACGTATAAACCATCAAAGCCTTATTGCTTAGCATTAATCCACAACAAGTCTGCCTTTTGGAGTAATTATAAACACGTGTGCATAATCGCTGGTTTTGCTGTTAGGTAAGGTAATAGACAAACCGCTTTCATTTCTCGACCACATAAGTATCTCATTCGAACCAAGCATTCTAACCGATTTGATTCCTTCTGTACCGATTTTCATCCCGGCATTGAGTGTATTTATAAGCAGTTTGTCACCCACAGGCCAATCAAGCACAATAGCATACAGATGCTTTCCATCCTGTGTAAACCGGATGTCCTCTGCCGTAAAGGGCTTGTTTTTACCTTCCGACAGGTGTCCTTCGGCTGTACCGGTAGGGCCCTCGCCTGAAATCTTCCATGGCCGGGTACCATAGATAGCCTTGCCGTTAATATTGAGCCATTCGCCTATCGCGATCAGGATGTCTTGTGCCTGCTGTGGAATCGTACCGTCGGCACGAGGTCCTACATTCAATAGCAAGCAGCCATTCTTCGATACAATGTCCACCAGATCGTCAACAAGCCTGTCCGGCGATTTGAACGTGTCATTTTCAATGTAACCCCAAGATTTGCTGCTTATCGAAGTGTCGGTTTGCCAGAAGAACTCACGGATATTTGGTGACTTTTCACGCTCCAGATCAAGTGTGCCGGCCCCGGCGGGAAATGCTACTTCGGTAACTCCCTCGGCAGGTTTTGTCCACCGTTTATAGTTTAGCACTACGCCCTTGTCCCACTCGATACCTTTGTTGTAATAGTAAGCAGCAATTTCCTTTCGCTTTTGTTCGAACTCAGGATAGCAGAAACCGAAATCGAACCACAGCAGGTCCGGCTCATATTTATCAATCAATTCCTTAGTACGACTGTACCAGTGAGCAATAAATTCAGGGCTGGCCGGTACCTTGGGATATTGATTCACACCATATAAACCTGCATAAGCCGGATCTACGTTCTCAAAGTTCTCATCCTTGAAATAGTATCGCCAGTTCCAGGCATAATGAGTCGAGACTCCGAATTTCATGCCGCGTTTACGAACTGCTTTGGCCAGTTCGCCGCAAATATCCCGCTTCGGGCCCATCTTCACCGAATTCCATTTCGTATGCGAAGAATCGTACATGGCAAAACCATCATGATGTTCGGCAACCGGTACAATATATCTTGCCCCGGACAGCTTGAAGAGTTCGGCCCATTTTTCAGGATCCCAGTTCTCGGCACGAAACTTCGGAATGAAATCTTTGTAGCCAAACTGCGATTGATCGCCCCATGTCTGCTTATGGTGCTCAAAGAGATCGCTTTTTTTGTTATACATATTCCGGGGATACCATTCATTGCCGGCCGCCGGCACGGCATATACTCCCCAGTGAATAAATATCCCGAATTTGGCGTCCTTGTTCCATTCTGCGACTTCATAATTAGCTAAAGAATCCCACGTCGGTTTGAACTTCGTTGTTTTCTTTTCCAAGCCTGTACAAGATGTCATCGTTACTGCAATAGTTAATCCCAGTAAAAGTGCTCTTATCTGCTTCATTGTTTCAACTCCTTTATCTATAAGATCCTTTCAATTTTCCGGAAATCTCAATCTTTGCCGGATCGATTGGCACTCATTTTATTCTTAAAGCTTATAGATTCAAGCAAGATAGTCAAAAAGATTGAAGGTGGATGAAAATATGTTTATACTGCTTATGACAGCTATACGTCAAACGTGAGCATGGTTAATATTGTCATCAAGGATTCCGGATACATGCGTAAAGAAAACACACTTAAAAAACTTGAGCGGATGAAAAAAACGCTTTCTCATCAGGAGCCGGACAGGGTGCCGATCAGCGACTTTTTCTGGGGCAGCTTCATTGAACAATGGAGAAAAGATCTCGGATTAGCCGACGATGCCAATCCGTATTATCATTACGATCTGGACTGGATTGTCACTATTCCGAACATGGACCCGTTCATACGCTCATTCGAGACTTTGAAAGAAAGCAGCGAAGAAGTTATCGTCAAAACCGGTTTTTGCGCGATAATGCGCAAGAAGTTCGACGCCCCGATGCCGGAATTTATAGACTTTGAAACCGACACAATCGACAAGCTCGAAGCACTTAAATTCGACGATCCTTATGACAAACGTCGCTACTACGAGGCCGGCGACAATCAGATAGCAGGCGTCGGAGACGGCTTTGAGCGGAACTCGCCGGCATGGACGGAAACGGTCAAGTCTCTGCATCCGGAATTTCCGGTCTTCGGCAGTATAATCGAATGTAACGAGTGCCTGACGCGATTAATCGGCCCTCAAAACAACATGCTGTGGATCGGCATGTACCCGGAACGCATGGGCGAGGCCATCAACCGTATCGGTCAATTCTATCTGGATTGTACAAAGGCCCAGATCGATGCCGCAGATGGCTTGCTGGACGGCTTCGTGATATGGGGCGATGTGGCTTACAAAAAAGACATGTTTTTTTCGCCCGACTACTGGCGCATTTATTTCAAGCCCTGGGTAAAGGCAATGACCGAATATGCTCACTCAAAAGGCCTGATGGTGATATATCATGGCTGCGGCAACATTAACAAGATACTCGATGACTACATTGAAATCGGCATCGATGCCATGAATCCGCTGGAAGCCAAGGCTGATCTCGACGCCGTTGACCTGCGCCGTAAATACGGCCATAAACTCGGTATCTGTGGAAACAGCAATATTCAGATATGGGAGACCGGCGACGAAAAGAAAATTCGCAAAGAAGTGCTCCGAAAACTCAATGCGGCCAAAGGCGGCGGCTATATCTTCCAATCAGACCACTCCGTTGCCGGCGATGTGTCGGGACATACTTATGACTATATCGTAAAACTCGTGCGTGAGTATGGGCAATACCCATTGAATCCTGGCGAATATGACATCTAACTCTGATAATTTTGGAATTGCTCTGAGAATGAAAGGTGTGTCGAAAAAGTATCCAGGCACACTTGCAGTGGACAGCGTAGATTTTGAAGCGCGGGCCGGAGAAGTTCATGCCCTCATGGGTGAAAATGGTGCCGGCAAGACCACACTGATGAAAATTCTTGCCGGCTCTTTCAATGACTATACCGGCAGCATTTTCATCGGACAAAAAGAAGTGGAACTACGTTCACCGGCAATGGCCAAAGCTTACGGTATCGGCATGATTTACCAGGAACTCAGCCTGGCACGTCCCATCAGCATTGCCGAAAACCTGCTCATCGGCCGGCTGCCTCGCAAATGTGGTTTCTGGCTCGACAGAAAGGCGACAGTAAAGCAGGCCTCACGTCTATGCAAAAAAGTAGGTTTGGATTTGGATCCGCTCAAGACAATCGAAGATATCAGTCACCATCAATCCCAGCTCGTGGAGATAGCAAAAGTACTGGGAAGCAATCCTTGTATACTGGTTATGGACGAGCCAACGTCGGCATTGTCACGTGAGGAAACCGGAAGGCTTTTCAAGATCATCCGGCAACTGAAGAAACGCGGAATCACGATTATTTATATCTCGCATCATCTGCCGGAAGTCTTTGAGATTGCCGACCGTGTTACCGTCATGCGTGACGGCAAAATAATCAGTACAAAAGCTATAAGTGAAGTCACTCCTCCAATGGTTGTACAGATGATGGTCGGACAGACCATTGATGAATTCTATATCCAGCATAAACCTAACGTCGACAAGACTGTTCTGGACGTACAAAACCTTACCCGAAGAGGTTTCTTTCATAATGTTTCATTCCATGCCCGCAAGGGTGAGATACTGGGCGTGGCCGGCCTGACCGGTTCGGGCAGGACTGAGATGGCACGTTCAATGTGCGGCCTGGATCCTCTTGACAGCGGAACGGTCGAGATTGCCGGTAATAAAACTGATCATCACTCGTACTCTTCAGCAATAAAACACGGCTTGCTTTATCTTTCGGAGGACCGCAAGACCGATGGCTTGTTCCTGCGGCTGTCTGTTAAGCATAACATGGTTTCAGCAATAATAGATCGCCACACACGTTATGGCATATATTCCTCGCGCCATGAGAACGCAAAAACCACGGAAATGATCAGCACACTTGACATCATTACTTCCTCAGCATCTGAAGACGTTAGTAACTTGTCCGGGGGTAACCAGCAGAAAGTTCTTCTGGGCAAATGGATAGCCGCCGATCCAACTATTCTGGTTCTCGACGAACCTACACGCGGCGTAGATATCAAGGCCAAGATGAAAATCCATAAAGCCATTATTGAATTGGCAGACAACGGCCGGGCAATCATACTAATCAGTTCCGATCTGCCCGAATTAGTCGGGCTTTCCGACCGCATCGTTGTGATGCGGGACGGACATTTGATTTCCGAAATGCAGAAAGACCAGCTTTCCGAGAAATCCGTTTTGTTGGCAATGAATGGAGAACTTGGATGAGGTCTGCTGAGAGAACAACAAGCTTATCCCAATTTGCCATGATATACGATAGGGCCGGTATCTACCTTGTCGCCCTGCTGCTGCTCATCACCGGCACATTCGTTTCCGATGAGTTCCTTACACCCAAAAACCTTATGAGCATCCTCAACGCTGTCTCGCTGCTCGGTATCGTAGCGGCCGGCATGGCCTTCGTGACTTATTCCGGCAATATGGCGGATTTGTCTATCCCGTCGATAATGGCCTTCTCCGGAATCATCACAGTGGCGGCACTGCCCTTTGGATTAGTGCCAGCACTGATTCTGGGAATTTTAGCAGGAATGTTGATTGGCGCCATGAACGGTTTTGTCGTGGGACGATTCAATGCTAATCCAATCCTCTGGACACTTGCTGTGGCATTCTTCATGGAAGGCTTCATGCGTTTTACATGGAGCAACACCCAGGTATATCCAAACGTTGAGCCCGGCACATCGGGCGCGGCTTTTATAGATATTTTTCGCCTGAGCATCGGCCCGGTGCCGTTAATTGTTGCCGTTATGGTCCTTATGTTCTTTACATGTCACCTTGTGCTGACACGGACACGCTTCGGGATCGAATCCAAGCTCACAGGTTCATCGAAGCCCGCGGCAAAAACGACCGGTATCAACGTTCCTCGCGTGGTACTGATGGACTTTCTCGCTGCCGCCTTTTGTGCTTCGATTGCAGGTATATTTCTAACCTCGATGAACAAACTCGGCGTCTTCTATCTGGGCAAGGGATATGATTTCAAATCGGTCACGGCGGTTGTGATTGGTGGGATAATGCTCAGCGGCGGACGAGGAAATATGCTGGGAGTATTCGGAGGCGTGCTGGTAATCGGATTTTTAGCAAACATAATGACTTTCATCGGCATAAACACTTTTCAGCAGAATATCGTGACCGGGGCAATCTTCATTGTTGTTGTCGGCCTGCACCAGTATCAGCTTCGAAAGCGGGGGAAGGATTATGCTTAAACAACCCGGCAACTACAGCCTTCGGAGCTTCTTAAACAGCAACCGGGCGTTGTTGATGCTGGCGGTGCTGTTTTTGATGCTGTCTTTGTTTGCACCCAATTTCTTCTCGGCACACAACATAACGACCATTCTGAAAGGCGCCAGCCTTAATGCAATTGTTGCCATTGGTTTTACTGTTGTCTTTATCTTAGGGCAGCTTGATTTGTCCATCGGGGCAGTAGTTATGCTTTGTGGAATGCTGGCAATCGGCCTGCAGCCTCAGTTTGGCTGGACTGGATCGATCATTCTGACAATTCTTGCGGGAGCATCCGTGGGATTAATCAACGGGCTGTTAGTTGTAAAAGCCAGGATCAACTCATTTATCGTCACTCTCGGAACAATGACAGTGGTAACGGGCCTGATGCATCTTTACAGTAAGGGTGGATCAAAAGCGATAGACGATTTTCGATTCGCCGACTGGCTTGAGACGCCGCTGGTTCCATTTTTACCACCGATTGTGATTATTACACTGGTTATGGTTCTTGTTTTCACGCTATTTCTGAACCGAACTCCAACGGGCCGTGCGTTTTTCATAATCGGAGGAAATCCGGAAACCGCCTGGCTGGCAGGTCTTAAGCGGGACAGCTATCTTATCGCTGGCTTTATCATTTGCGGATTAACAGCAGCAATCGGGGGAATGCTTTTTGCCGCAAGTCTTAGTTCGATGACCTCAGCAGCCATTTTAGGAAACCGAACACTTATGACTGTTCTGTCGGCAGTGATTATAGGTGGTGCCATCATGAGCGGGGGCAAGGGAAGCGTGCTGAAAAGCTACTTTGCTGTTCTCATGCTGACAACACTCTTCAACGGTATCGGCTGTTTCGGGTTGGGCTTTGAGGTACAGATATTCGTCAATGGAGTGATTCTGGCACTGGTGGTTCTTTACGAAGCATATGTAATATACAAGCATGACCTGGTGAAAGGACAAAAGCCGGACCTGATTAAAGAAATCCAAGAAACAGACCGTACAACGGTCAACAAACGCTTTATCCCAACCAGCATAATAATTGCCGTAATCGTGGTTATTGTGGCCATTTGTGCAACGTTCTTTATGCGCAATCGCACACCAATTCATATCGACGACAATACGAAGCCCAACTTAGATGTGTATTCATTAAAGGGTACAGACGGACAACCATATATCCTTCCACAAACCGAACCCGTAACAATTCCTCAACGCCCCCCAGATCCGAAAGCACTACCGGAAACCGACAAAGGACACTGGTGGGATATCGAATATGCGGGCTGGAATGTTGAGAAAGTCGATATGCCCGTATCCCCCAAAGACGGCCCGCGCGAAAAACGTATCGTACTTCTCAAGGCCGGTGACCATCCTTACTGGACCGCTTATGTCAATGGTTTCAAGATTATGGCTGACGCTTATCAGATGAAAGTAAAAATCTATAACAGCAACTGGAACATGGACCTGCAGGCCCAGCAGACGGACCAGGCAATCAATGAGATGCCTGACATGATTGTTTTCGCGCCTGTTGATGCAACAGCCTGCACCCCCCTGCTGCGCCGCATCAACAAGGCGGACATCCCCTGCATAACATCCAACACTATTCCATGCGACAAGGCGATGAAATACTGCCTGGCATGGACGGGCCCTGATGACTGGGGACAGTTCCGCATGCTGGCGCGGACATTCGCGGATGCATTGGATAAAAAGGGAGGATACGCAATTGTCAGGCACATGCCCGGCAGCTCGCCGTTTTTTGCTCGAACTTATGCTCCCATTACCGAGCTGACAGAATACGCACCCGATATGAAAATGCTCGTAATGGACACGGCCAACCTCGAAGCCGAGGGAACGATGCAATTGGTTTCTGCATGGCTGATAAAGTACGGCGATGAATTGAAAGGTTTGGTGCTTGCCGGCGACGGCTTTACAATGACCGGCACGCTGGAAGCGGTAAAAAAATCCGGCAGAAATGATATTGTAATCGTTGCAGCAGGCAACAGCAAAACGGGAATGGATTCGGTCAAGGCGGGCGATGCTCTGGCCATCACATATCAATCGGCTGAAGGTGACGGCGCGATTGCGGTCCACGCAGCCGCCGAATGGTTCGAAGGTAAACAACTGGAACCCGTAAGATATCTGCCCAAGCATATTATAACGCAGGCCGATGTCGATGATTTTATGCCGGCACAATGGTAGCACATTACAAAATAAAAGAGATCAAGAATGTTACACGATCCCAGTCATTATACGCCGCCGCTTGTGGCCCATGAGATTAAGCTCTCGCCGAAAGACACAGAAATTCTGCGTCGTTTAGCCGGTGAGGTTGCCGGAACTGCTTCTAAGGATGTACATAAAGAAAAAGCCCGGTTGTGGACAAAGCTCAATGACTTAAAGTCGGAAAGACCGATGGTCTGGATCAACGAAATTTGCTGGAACGAGATGAATGTCAATGATGAGCTGACTCTCAAGGCCGAACATCCCTGGGCGCGGGACCAGGAAGATTTGCTGAGAAAAACCATTTACCAGTGGAAGCATCTTCCCGCCGATATGGTCGTCAGCGATTTTATTGCTTGCCCTCTGGCTATTCATAGCACAGATTTCGGAATAATTGAGGACGTGGATATTGTCAAGACCGATGAAACCAACGATGTTGTTTCGAGGCATTTTAATATCCAGATCAAAGAGCCCGAAGACCTGGAAAAGATTAAGATGCCGACCGTTACTTACAATGAAAAAGCTACCGAATACTGCTATCAGGCGATGTGTGAGGTATTAGGCGATATCATGCCGGTCAGCAAGGTCGGCCAAACACATATATGGTTCACACCGTGGGATTACCTGATTCGCTGGTGGGGCATTGAAGAAGCAATGATGGACATGATCCTGCGGCCTGATATGGTCAACGCCGCCGTATCGAAAATGGTCGATGCCTGGATGGTCGAGCTGGACCAGTTCGAGCAGATGAATCTTCTTTCTCTGGATAATACTAATGAGCGCGTTGGTTCCGGAGGATATGGATACACCGAACAGTTGCCCGGCGATAATTATGATCCTAATAATGTATTGCCACACAATATGTGGGGCTGCTCCAACGCTCAGATATTCTCTGAGGTATCTCCGGAAATGCATTGGGAATTCGCTCTAAAGCATGATATGCGATGGCTTGAGCGTTTCGGCCTTACTTATTACGGCTGCTGCGAACCGCTTGACAAGAAGATCGACATCCTGCGCAGGATACTGAACCTTCGGAAGATATCTGTCAGTCCCTGGTGCGACATTGACCGGGCGATTGACCAAATCGGGGCGGATTTTGTTATCAGTTATAAACCAAATCCGGCAATACTTGCCGAAAGCCAGTGGCGGCCGGAAAAGGCCCGCGCCGAGATCCACAAGGTACTTGAAAAGGCCCGGGACAAATGCCACATCGAATTTATAATGAAAGATATTTCAACCGTACGCTACGAACCTCAGCGGCTATGGGAATGGGCCGGGATTGCGACCGAAGAAGTTGAAAATTACGCTTAATCATTAACGGAGGTATAGAACTATGAAACGATACGGATGGGTAATCGGGGTAAAAGAAGACAAGATCGATGAGTACAAGGAACTGCACGCCGCCGTCTGGCCCGAAGTACTTGATATGATCAAGCAATGCAATATCAGCAATTATTCGATCTATATGAGAAAACTTCCGGACGGCAGGAATTATCTGTTCAGCTATCTGGAATACACAGGCAGCGACTTCGACGCCGACATGGCGAAAATGGCCGCCGACCCGATGACGCAGAAGTGGTGGGACGTTTGCGAGCCCTGCCAGGAACCACTGCCCGACAAAGCCGAAAGCGAGTGGTGGGCCGATATGGAAGAAGTGTTCCATTGCGATTAAATGGCATCAATTAAAAATCCAGCAAAATTAACAGCGACATATATTATTAGAGTCACAATCAAATTCTGTAATATTTTCATAAACAGAATCAAACAAACGCCCGATATATTTAAGAGATGTTCCAAAACTTTTACTTGACGGCAAGGTATCAGATTGTGTATAAAATAGGGAGGAAATAATAGTGTCAGCAATGAATACGCATCACCGGATTTTTTGTTTTCCAAACAGAGGAGGAACTTTTATGTAAGATATGGAATTTCACCAAAAGAATTCCACGTGTTCATTTTACATCTTATCCAACATCATATTTTTTTGAAGGAGAACTATTATGTCTAAGCAATTGTTTTATTCGGTTTCCTTCGTTTTAACACTTGTGCTGATTCCGACAAGTATAGGTAATGCTGCTGAAGCTAATCTGGTTGGTTGGTGGAAGTTAGATGAGACATCCGGAACCATAGCACACGATGCAAGTGGCAACGGCAACGACGGCGCCATCAATGGTGACCCAAAGTGGGAAGTTGGAAAGATAGATGGAGCGATACATCTTGACGGTGACGGCGACTATGTAGAAATCGGCAGCGTGGGGATAAGTGGGATCGATCAGAGAACTATCACAGGCTGGGCCAGGGCAAGCACCACGGCCATACCAAGCTGGACGACTGTTTTCGGCTTCGCCCCGGACGGCAGCACTGACGGCACGTATTTCGATTTAGCGGTGGACGACGTGGGCAACTATGTCATCGATGTTCACGGCTGGGCGGGGGTCTTCTGTCCTGTGGACACAGAGTGGCACCATTTTGCCGGCACTTATACCGGAAACGGCGGCAGTTGGTATCTGGATGGCCAGTACATCGACACTTCAGAAGGAGCTGTAGGTACAATTGACCAGTTCAGAATAGGCGCCAGACTCGAAGAAAACAATTTCTTTCCCGGCATTATTGATGATGTCCGCATTTACAACAAACCGCTGACTATAGAAGAAATACAAAAGATTATGGCCGGTTCAAAAGCTTATAATCCAGTCCCCGCCGACGGTGCCCTTTATAAAGACTTCTGGGTGAACCTGGGCTGGATGCCGGGAAATAGCGCGGCTACACACGATGTGTATTTCAGCGACAACTTCGACGATGTGAACGATGGTGCCGGCGATGCATTTCGTGGCAACCAGACTGTATTGTATTTTCTTGCCGGTGCTCCTGGTACTCCATATCCGGACGGTCTTGTTCCGGGCACAACTTACTACTGGCGCATCGATGAAGTCGAAGCAGACGGCACCACAGTATACAAAGGCGATATCTGGAGCTTTACAGTTCCAAGCAAGAGCGCCTACTTCCCCGATCCCGCTGACGGCGCTAAATTTATAGACACCGACGAGGAGCTTAGCTGGACACCGGGCTTTGGGGCGAAGTTACACACCGTATACTTCGGCGACAATTTCGACGACGTCAACAATGCCGCCGAAGGAATCCCAAAACCACTTATAGGCCATAATCCAGGGCCGCTTGAATCCGACAAGACTTACTATTGGCGGGTCGATGAGTTTGATTCTGTCAATACATATAAAGGCTCGGTCTGGAGCTTTACGACAGCAGGTTCCGGCGGGGGTATTAGAGGGGACTATTTCAGAGGTATGGATTTGAGAAACCTCACGCTGAGGCGAATAGATCCTCAAATCAACTTCAACTGGGGTGACGGCGAACCGGATCCTTCGGTCGGCGCCAATAACTTCTCGGTCAGATGGACCGGCGAACTGGAGGCGGCATTTACCGAGAAATACACCTTCTACACCAATACCGACGATGGCGCCCGTTTGTGGATTGATGGTAAACAGCTTGTTAACGACTGGACCGACCACGGTGTCGAGGAGAACAGCGGAGCAATTGACCTTGTGGCCGGACATTTTTACACCATTGTAATGGAGTATTATGAAAATGGCGGTGGCGCAGCAGCACAGCTTCACTGGTCGAGCCCACGTACTCCGAAGCAGCTCATTCCACAGGCAGCATTCTCGCCACCTGTAAGGGCTCGCAATCCGAATCCGCCAAATGGAGCTATAGATGTAAAGCACGCCAAGATTCTTAAGTGGACTGCCGGAGACCATGCCGTCTCGCATCAGATATATTTCGGTACAGACAAAGAGGCTGTAATTAATGCCGATACCGGTTCGCCGCAGTACAAAGGTTCCCGTGGGCTGGGTGCAGATAGCTATGATCCCGGATTACTTGAGTGGGACACTACTTACTACTGGCGCGTCGATGAGGTCAACGACTCCGATCCTAACAGCCCGTGGATAGGCAATCTCTGGAGCTTTACGACAGCAAATTCCCATGTCGTTGACGATTTTGAGAGCTACGACATCAGCAACAACCAGATATGGTGGGCGTGGAAGGATGGACTCGGTTACGCCGCACATGATAACGAACCGGCCTACGCCGGCAACGGGACCGGCTCGGCCGTCGGCGATGAAGACACTGCTTCATACACAGAGGAAACCATTGTCCATGGCGGCCGTCAATCGATGCCCTTGTCCTACGACAACAATAAGCAGGGATACTCGAAATACTCAGAGGCAGAGCTGACCTTGAGTCATCCCCGTGACTGGACAGAGAAAGAACATAGTGTATTTTCTCTGTGGTTCCACGGCGATTCGTCTAACGCTCCCGAACGGATGTATGTAGCTATATCCAACAGCACAGGCGTGCCTGCAGTGGTCTATCATGAGGATACCAGCGCTGCGAAAAAAGCCACCTGGACAGAATGGATTATCCCTCTACAGACTTTTGCCGATCAGGGCATCATTTTGACCGATGTTGACAGTATCGCCATCGGTCTGGGAACCAGGGGCAATCTGACAGTACCCGGCGGCTCCGGTAAGATTTATATCGACGATATCCGGCTGTATTGATTAGATCCATAAGCCCGAATTAAACCGTCAGGTGAGACTGAGCGGTTGATTCGGCAGGTTTACATAAGTTTGGGGCCTATACTGAGCGATTCGGTATAGGCCCATTTTGTTTGGAAGCGATACATAACAAACTTTGCTTAAATCCGCAAAAAAAATACAAATTACTGGCAATTTAACAATAAATCGGGTATCTTCATCCAAATAAAGAACCTTAACTGTGTAGCTAAGCGTTCAAAATGTTAACTTCACAATACGAAAGGGGTACAGGGCAATGAACCAGGCAACAAGAGCGAATCTGAGAAATACAATTCTGGCTGTAGCGGCAATTCTTTTCATCGCAGCTACAGGTGCAAGCGCACAGCAGAAGCTGGGTGATTTGGTAGCAGAAGGCGGCTTCGACTGGATAATAGGTAATTGGGAGGCATCGAGCGACCAGGGCGACAAAATCGAGCTTGTTTACAAATGGGAGCTTGACAAGCATATGGTATCAATGCTGCTTAAATGGCCGAACAACGAATACCGCTCCATGATATTCTACAAGCCGACCGAAGATAAAATCGTCCAGGTAACAGTGGACAACAAGGGCGGCACTGGCAAAGGTACCTGGGAGCCCAACGGCAACAAAGCCATCCTCAAACATGAACACACTGGCTCCGACTGGCAAACCAACAAAATGGGATTCGTTCACTCTAAAGTCGATGACAACACTATGAAGTGGGACATTCACGAACTGTACAGCTCCGGCGAAATTGCCGATTACTCGAGCTTCACTATAGAATTTAAGCGGCAGAAAGAACCGAAACCAGCAACTAAAAAATAATCCAGCTTTATTTATAACGCTGCGGCACCGGACTGACTTGAGCACAACTCAAATGACTAAGTGCGCAGGGCTCGTTGAAACGTACCGTTCGAATTATATGAAATGAACGGTACTTAACCGAATATTCGCTACAATTGGCGTTTCAACAGGTAGTACTTAAAGTTAGTGTCTTCCCAATCAACTACTTCCCATCCCTTCTTCCCATACTCATTCAGGGTGTGTTCGGCATCGGTAAATGTTCCTGAGATACGGAGCGTCTTGTATTCCCATAGCACATCCGGTTGTGGTTCATTTGCTCGAACAACCATGCCTGTTAAAATCAAAACCAACAAAATGGCTCCAACAACCAAAAACATTACATTAATCCTGTCCATCATAGATCCTTTCTTATTAGCTTTTCAAACTTCTGACCAACGGCCTGATCTGTCTGTCAATTGACAGATATTTCAGCATTTCCCATATATTGAAGGCAAACATGGGCTTTCGGGTAACAAAAAAAATGGCCTTCCTCCAAACACAGTACAAATAGAATCCAGACTCAGCATTTTATGCTTCTCCACAAACAGCAATATTCACCATATAATGCACCCTCAACCTGCACTTAGCTCGGCCGAAGAGAACGCCGTCTCACGGAGATTTATTTGAGATTTGCCCGCTTTTTTGTATTGCCGTTCGTATAATGTATAACGAACTGAATATAGAAAACATATTCAAGTAAAAAGGCAAAAGCTTTGGAATTATGGTTTATCATTTACGATTTTTTCTTTTATTCCGCATAATCAGCGAAATCTGCTGTTTTAATTTGTAGCTTAGTTGAAAAAACAAAGCCAATTTTCGAAAGGGCAAAACGAGCATAAGTGTCTATATGGAAAGGATATATGAAGAATTATACGCCTTGAAGGCGGCGAAAAACAAAGCCAAACAAACCCAATTTCGGTTAGCCCCCAGACCTGCTCTGGGGGGTTGATAAAGAAATTTGAAAAAACAAAGCCAATTTGTCAGCTCGCTAAATCGACGTAAGCTTTTATTTGAAAGGAGATTATGGTGATAATCCGGCCTACAGGGCATAAAAAAACAAAGCCCATCCCGGCATTTAACCGGAAATATGGAATAAGGGATAATAAGGAGGGTTCCAAATGACAATAAAAACGGAGAGGGGGGTATTCCAGGCTTCGCCTTAGAACCCAAATTTGCCAGGAGCAAATTTCCATGGGGCTCTGCCCCTCTGGCGTCGCTCGCAATGTTCGCTCCTGTTACCCCGACGACCTGGGGAAATTCTTTCCCCAAACCCCTTTAGGGTTCGAATCCTATAGATTATATGAAAAACGGAGAGGGCGGGATTCGAACCCGCGGTACGGGTGTTTACCCATACGACGGTTTAGCAAACCGTTGCCTTAAGCCGCTCGGCCACCTCTCCGAACGTTATTCGATAATTTACTCGATGCAAGCCGGTATTGCAAGATGATAACTATAAAATTGCACTTTTTTGTGGCCGGTACGGAATTAGTGAATATTGCCGACCGGATGATATTGTTCTCACTACAAAACCTAAGGAGTATTCCCCATGCAGAGATTTTCTATATCTCTTGCTACAATCTCAGCAATAATCTGCTGCGGCCCGGATACAATCAGTCCCGGCTTGCCATTACGGGCTATTAACTCAGCCGGATGCTTCTTTTTGGGAGGTTTCGCTTTTTTTGCAGGGCCTTTTCTTCTTATCGAAGTATTTTTTCTATGCTCGGCCATAATCTGGTCAGCCAGGTCGAATTTTGGTATTTCATTGCTCTCTTGCATCGCTTCCTCGTGTATAGTCGGCGGCTCATTTACAATCGGCGACTTTCTTGAAGCACGTCCTGATGTTGTCTTTTTCGAAGAGCGCTTCTTCTTTTTAGCACTGCTTTTCTTAGCACTGCTTTTTTTAACACTTTTATCCTTACTCACCGCCATGACACCCTTACATATTAATCATTCCTTCTTACTTTACTCCCAAAATATTTTTACCAAGTCAAAGGCGCTTTGCATAGACATAATACGCCCCGCGGGAAGTTCCGCTGTCATCCGTAAACCAGGTTTGCAAGTGTGCCTTGCCCGCTTTGAGCCTGAGACGAAAAGCCATGTAATGCGCATCGGCGGGAACCGGCCTGGTCAAATCCTCATTGGCGACTTTCAGCCGGGCCTGCGTTGCTGTAATAGCCTTGCCGCCGGCAATCGCTTTATTAATCGGGGCATCCACTTCCTTAGGCCATCTCCGCAACTCGAATTCATACATGCCGTCGTGCTCAATCTCGACCGCCCAGAATCCGTTGGCCTGCATACCATTGCTGACGGCACGCTGGTGCCACGGCACATTCGGCGTATGCCAATCGTGGGACATCAGCCGGGTCGGATTCTCTTTGTCCGAGCCGATAACAATCTCGCAGTATTTATCGAAATCCTTCGAGAGATCGGCCCACCAGCGTTCATAAGACCGGCGCAATTGCTTAACAACATCAGGATTCGCATCGGCGATGTCATTCTTCTGGACGGGATCGGCCTGGATATCATACAACTCCTTGCCGTTAATCAGCCGCCAGCGTTGGGTCATCACCGCGCTTTTGCGCCACTTTTCCGGATGCTCGATCCGCTGGGAGTGCACCAGCAACGTGCGGTCGGGCCAGTTGCTTGCTTTACCCTTCAACAGCGGTGCAAGACTGGAGCCGTCGAACTTTACGCCGGCCGGCTTCTTCAGGCCGCACATGTCTATGAGCGTAGGCAGCACGTCGATATGTGCCGAGAGCCGGTCAACATTGCCGGGGCCTTTCAATCCACCAGCCGGCCAGCGGACAAAAAACGGTACGCGATGCCCGCCCTCATACTCAGAGCCCTTTTTACCACGCATACCTCCGGTATGACTTCCCGATGTCCCATTATCTGTCATGAATATCAGAACGGTGTTGTCTTCAAGGTTCAGTTCCTTGAGCCGGCGCATCAGTCGGCCCATATTCTCATCGATATTCGTAATCATTCCATAGAAGTTGGCCTGACTGTCCTTAACGCCTTTGTCCCTGTAAGGTTTGCTGTATTTGTCAGCAACGTTATACGGCCCATGCGGAGCGTTGGTCGGCACATAGCAAAAAAACGGTCGGTCCTTATTTGCTTCGATGAATTTCATAGCCCCGTCGAACCAGATGTCCGTACAGTATCCCTTGAACTTCTTCGGTTTGCCGTTATGAAAGTATGTATCGTCGAAGTAATCGTTGCCCCAGTAGTCGGGCCCCTGCCCTACGCCGCCGCCACCGTGGATCAGGACTTCCTGAAAGCCCCTATCCTGTGGGCGATATGGATAATTGTCGCCCAGGTGCCACTTGCCGAAGATCGCGGTGCGATAGCCGCTCTCAGAAAAAACATCGGCCATTGTCACCTCATCCCTTTCCAGCAGCGACCGGCCCATAATCGTATGCCAGACGCCGGTGCGCGACGAGTAATGTCCCGTCATCAGCGCCGAACGCGTCGGCGAGCATGTCGGATCAACGTGAAAATCAGTCAGCCGGATACTCTGGGCGTGCAGCTTATCCAGGTTTGGTGTCACAATGACCTCGTTGCCGTGACAGCCAAGGTCGCCGTAACCCTGGTCATCGGTCATAACCAGGATTACGTTCGGCCGATTCTTGCGAGAGGAACCATCCCCAAAGCCTGCGGCTTTGAGGCTGCCACCCATCGAAAGGATTCCCGCAGAAGATGCTGTAAAAGCAACGCTTTTGAGGAATTCTCTTCTCGTCGGATCGCTCATTTCTTTGGCTCCTTACTATCAGGAACTTCTCGCAGGGCCAAGGGAAAGCTGTGTAAAATCGCCCGGTCTGAACTGCTCTATCAACGAATGAACATCATCGACAGTGACAGCCTTGATCGCATTGACGTCGTCCTCAATCATTCGATACTCCTGCAAATACGTCCAGTTAAAACCAAGGTCAACCAGCCGGCCCATCGGCAATTCATTCTTAATCACCAAAGCGCTCAATATCTTGTTTTTTGCTTTCGTCAACTCATCCTCAGTAACGCCATCGCGCAGCAAATCATCAAAAATGTCTTTAACAATATCGAGCACCTTAGTGACATTTTCTCTGCTGCAGCGGATATAACTGCAAAATACCCCCGTACCGTCCATCGCTCCGAACTGCATCGAGGCGGCTTCCGCCAACGCCTTGTCCACCAGCTCCCAGAAAAATCGCGATCCTACATCATCTCCGATGATCGTGCCCAAAAGCGAAGCGGCAAATCTCCTCGGATCCTGAGCGGACACACCCGCACTCATCAAACATATATGCTCGCGGACCAGATTTGCCTTTTCAACTTGTTCTTTCTTCTTACTGCCTTGATTCTTATCGAGTTTTCGCCCAACAGTTTGCTGCTGCCATGCGTTACAGGAATTGGCAGCCAAGGAGCAGATTTGGTTCCAATCAAAATCTCCCGCACTGGCGAGGACAATATTATTCGGCGCATAACGCTTTGCGAAATACTCCCGCATCTGTTCGGCCGTTAAATTCTCGATGCTCTCTTCACTGCCGAGTACGCTATTGCCACAGGGATGCCCATCGAAGTGCAAGGTCCTGCACCGATCCATCACATCAAAGCTCGGCAGGTCTTTATACATTGCAATTTCTTCTTTTATGACGTTCTTTTCGATATTGAAATCATCATCTCTTAAAGCCGGCCTCATCAATTGAATCCACAGCTCCGTCACCTCTGCAAGATATTCCGGAAGAACAGCAGCATAATAAACGGTATTTTCTTCGCTTGTAAAAGCATTAAATTGAGCCCCTGTTCTATCGAACGCTTCGTTTACTTCGAGAGCACTTAGTTTTTCTGTGCCTTTGAACAGCATGTGCTCCAGGAAATGCGAAACGCCGTTTATCTGTCCTGTTTCATCTCGTGAGCCGGTTTTGACAAAAAAACCGACTGCCGACGATTTGGCCGATTTATTTATCTCGCCTATTATAACCAGGCCATTATCTAATTTTTCACATCTAAATTCCATGCATTGCCTTATTATACATTCACCTGCTTCGGGCCAATTGTCACAACCGTAAATTCTTCGAAAGGATTACTTCGCAAAAAAGTCAGAACCGAATCAACACTGGCAGCTTCGATCTTGTCCTTGATCTCATCGAGGCTTCGAACTCTGCCTAATATATAATAATCACCTCCAATAGCGCCTGCCCTGCTGCTGGACGACTCACTTTGTAAAATCAGCGAGCTTTTGAGCCCCACTTTTGCCCGGGCAATTTCATCTTCGGTGATTCCTTCGCTGAGTCGCCCAAATTCACCCACGATGCAGTCAAGCGTATCCTGTGCCTTGTCCGGCGTGGTGCCTGCGTAGCAGATAATACCCGCCGCTTCCTTAAGGCCGTGATAGCGAGCACCGATTGCATAGCACAAACCTCGCTTTTCCCTGACCTCCGTAAATAATCTGGCGCTCATGCCGCCCGAGAGAACGGATATTGCGACTCTGGCATTGTAATAATCCTCTTCTGTCGGCCTGACCGTTTCAGTCATAAGGCCGATATGCACTTGTGCGCCTTCATTATCGATATGAGTGTATTTTTCCCATCTCGGGCCTAAATCAACAGATTCATCGCTTACTTGCTGCTCTACCTCAAACAGTGCCTCAATCTGCTGACAAATTTTATCGAAATCATATTTACCTGCGACAGAAAAAATCGTCTGTGACAGATCGAATTTGTCTTTGATAACCTGCTTTGTTATCTTAGCTGTTAAAGCCTTCAATTCTTCTATATCTCCGACAGTGTTGCGTCCCAGAGGATTCGAGTAAAAGTACTCTCGTAATTTGAGCATAACTTTCTGTCGGGGATCGTCATCCAATGACATTACTTCTTCAATCGCAAGTTGCCTCGCCAATTCGAATTGGTCGTCTCTCAAGGAAGGCCTCAATATAATATCCGCATACAAATTCAGCGCTTCGGCCAGATTTCCGGATTCCAACGCAGCTCCGATTGAGATATGGGAGCTACCAACCGAACGACCACGTACCAGTCCCAGACCGTCTATCGCATCACTGAGCTTCCTGCTGTTTTTATCGCCAGCCCCCCTGAAAATCCAGTCGGCAATAACATTCGAAGCACCGCAGCAACCATCCGGCAGGCGCGCCGCCCCGGCCGGCAGCATAAAACCGAATGCTACCGATTCAACCGCCTCCATAGGTTCCCCCAGAATGACCATTCCGTTCTTTAACGTATGTTTATCAAAGTCTTTTGCCATTTATCGGCTCATGAGATTTCAAAAAGTAGGCCACATTCTATCACCAAACAGTTCCTGTTTCAACTGCAAAATTAATCCGATATGAATCGTCACAGCTTGATAATCAGTGTATAAGCATCTTTGTTATGGGTATCAACACACCCGAATTTCGACAACAGAAATGAATCGATATGAATAACATGCACTACAGAAGCATACTGCTCGAAGAGCGCTTTTATCCCAGTCACACTCAGCTTGTTCCAGTGATAGTCTCCAACAGTCTTAACTATATGCTGCCCGTCTTCGTACATATTGAAAAATCCGGCACATATTTTCTTTCGTGTGACGCGGCAGATTTCTGTTATTGCAATCTCCATTGCCTCGATAGACAAATGCTCAAATAAATCGTGTATAAAACAATAATCGAATGCTTTGTCATCGGAACTGATTTCAAGCACATTCCCCACTTCGAAACACGCATTCGGGAACATCTGTTTGGCATTTTGGATGTTCTTATCGCAGAGATCGAATCCCGTATAGTCAATTAAGTTGGCAATGCCGAATTTTTCAATAAAACGATAATCGTTGGCTGAGCCGCACGCCGGCTCCAGCACTGAACTATTCAGTGTCTGTGAATCAGCCAAAACCTCTCGCCATATTGCTTGAAAAGTTAACATCAGAAATTCGGGGATTGGTACTTCGGTTGTCTCAACTGGCGCCCAGCTAAACAAATCGCACATATAGTTCGGCAATGACAGCAAAGCAAAGGTATCTGATACATATGGCGGAATTTTCAATCCTTCGGTTTTATCTTCCCCTGCCAGAAGTGCATCAAGTACGACATATAACTGTCCGGCCCTGATGGACTGCCTGAGCAGATCAAGCAACCAGTTCACAACTAAAGCGAATCGTAGCTCATGTTCCATCAAATCGTCAAATCGACCATTACATAATTGCTTGATAAGAAAGTGCCGGGTAAGAATGCTCTGGATATTGATACGAGGATCCTCCACATCCTGGACGAGATAATCCCGCAGCATATTTCGATTATGCCGCATCCAGGATCTCGTAAGTCGCTGAGTCTCTAATCTAAGATTCTTTTTCATGTCCACCATTGCTCTTAGAAGCAACTAATACACACAGACAATACATCATTGTCACGCTATTATTAGGACGATTTAAGCATGATTTTAACTTACACAAAATCCTGATTTCTGCAGATTTTTGCTTCGAACATCTCAAAATATGAATGTAGAAACAGAAAAGCTACCGAGCCAGAACTGCCCGGCAGCTTCGTAGATGCGTTGAGAGCAATAACAGCAATTATTCGAGTTCACGAGGTAAACCGTATGGCCCGTGGACCACGCAGGAGGATTGCCCCCCTATCTGACGGAACTGGACGATCATCTTCTGCTCCACCTTTTTATCGTTTTTCAATCGGAGTACGATCGGTACGGCAGCAATGGGACCGAGCTTCGAATGCCCCATCTTGCAGATCTCGCCGATTTCCAGAATCTCCACGATTCGATCTTCCTTGCCTGGTCTGAAGACAACCGTGCGAAGGAACTTATCTCCCCAGTTCTCACAGAGCGGACATATTCTCTTGAGCTGTTCCAAATCCATATCGATAACAGCTTCATACATCATTCGAATTGCTTTTTGGGCCGCTGTTTGCTGAGTCAATCCTTCAGTCGGAATACCGTGTTTCGTATTGCTCAACATGCCAATATTCTCATCCGGGATGGTCAAAGGTTTCTCTGTATAAGTCGGACTGCCCGGGATGTGGACCTCAAACATACTGTCCGGTAAATCCTCGTAATACGTAAGCTTAAACGCATCGAACGTCGGGGGACCACTCCGGTCCAGATTCTGCCATTGTTTAAGAGCAACGGGAAGCTTACTGGCCACATCGAATTCAATGATCCAGGACTGTGGACCGTGAACATCTATCATACTGCATGAAAGCAATACGCGGTCTCGCCCCGTAGCCGCGTCTTTTCCGTGAACCACTTCGACGTTCTTAGCCTGACTGAGCATTTCCAGAAGATCGGTCCCGAGCCATTGGGCCATCCCAACGGTGATAGCGTTTTCGAAGTAGACCGTATTCTGGCCGGGTTCGTAATGGTACGTCGATCCATTCTTCGTCCACGTGATTGCACCATGGCTGCTCCGCACAATCGTTTGGATCGATTGAGTGCCGGCTTCATTAGACCGCATCCAAATCTCCGCCGTACCACCCGGGAACGCGCCGACCATATAAATCGCCCGAAGGTCCTTGAGAGCTTCGATAGTCTGCTCAATGGCCCAGACCGGATTGCTCAATCTCTCGGAAGCAAAAAAAGACAACACGGAACCAACGACGATTATTGCTGCAGCATATTTACTTACTCTACTTTTCATAATAATTCTCCATAAATTCGGCTGAGAAGAAGCCGATTGTGCGTTTTGTGATTGTTCAAACGTATTCAGGACATCATCAAGTATCTCGTCATCCCTCTGCACGTTCGTATTAACTGGTATGTTTTTAATTAACCTCTTCACATCTTCTGACGGTCTCATTTTTCCACCTCGCTGTTCAGCAGTGACTGCAATTTATCGAGTCCATATCGGTACCGGCTCTGGGCTGTGTTGATGGACACATTTTGAGTTTTTGCTATGGCCCTGAATTTCATCCCGCCCTGCACATGCAGGACGACAGCCTCCCGCTGAGGATACGGAAGCTGTGCCATCACATTGTTCAACCTGTCCAATTCTTCATTGCGAATAATCCACCCCTCGGGCTTATTCGAATCCGATATAGCAGACTCAACCTCATCGAGACTGACAGCGTGTTTCCGATGTTGGGCACGTTTGCTATTGCGAGCACAATTCACTACACATGTAATCAGATAGCCCTTGAGATTTCCGCCCAACTTTAATTTTTCCGAAGATTGTGCCAATTTGACGAAAACATCGTGCACAATATCCTCAGCGACACTCGTTTCGTTCAAAAGCCCGGTCGCTATTCTGAGCAGATCTGTTTTATACTTTTCATAGATACGCGCCAGAGCAGCCCTGTTACCGCACTTAAATCTCCAGATAAGCAGCTTATCTTCTATCATTGACGTCTCACATGCCGGCTAAAGAATGATCATTCATCACTTATAATACAACCGACTCCAAGGTTTTAGTCTAAAAAAAAACGCTGTCGGGCAAAATCATCCGGCAACGTCTATCATTTTTCCTGGTTTTTTGACTTTTTCTCAGTCTATATAGCTATCACTTTATTAAACCATCAAAGTGATTCTGATCGACAATCAGTTCACAATGACCATCTGCGAAACATACCACGGCGCCATCATTCGGCCACTGGTCATAAATTTCAAATAATATTACCTCGGTTGACAGATCTGCGTCAGCGCGCGGCGGACGATACCGAACTACCACAGGTCCTTCCGATTTATCCGGAGCTGTCTGTAAACGCTTTACGGTTTCATTCGAAAATTCTTCTCCGACAAGGTCTTCCAATGCTCCTGGGTATTGGCCCTCATGTTTTTTAGCGTACTTCTCACACAGCCAATGCAAATGCGTCATCTTTACAGAGAGCTTCTTTTTGTATTCCGGCCATGGCTTTAGAAGCTGTACCAGGGTTTGAACGGGTATTAATTCTGAATGTCCGTCTGCGAAGCACGCCACAACCCGGTCTTGAGACCACTGGTCATATATTTCATACAACATGACCTCATATGACCGGTCTTTAGCATCTGTGTTTGGCTTACGGTATCGAAATACAGGTGGACCATCCGGATTATCCGGAGAGGCCGCCACCCTGTTGAGGACATCCCGTGACAGTGCAATGACACCTGGCTTCACGAGATCCCCTAAATCAGTGGGGAACTCGCCATCGTTATCATTCGCATAGTACACACAACACAATCCCAGGTGCTTTATTTTAGTCATCATTTTTGCTTTGTCGTCGGGCAGATCGGACTCTTTCACACTGAGAGTGTAGCCTTCAGGTGGCTCAAGACTAAACAATTCATCGTCCAGATCGGTATCGATTTGAATCGATGCCCACTTCACCGGCGGCCAGTTAGGATCCGTCCATTTTTGCTCGATCTGAACCGGATAGCCGGTTTCGGGATTGATCCATACGGTAGTAATGCGTTTGTCCGTGCGTGATCTCAGTAGTCGCACTGATTGACCGTCAAGCTTAACGCTCCCAAGGTCTTCTACCGCTCCCGCAGTCAACTTGAGTAGTCCATCACGAATTCCGGTATTGAGCCGGGTCAATTTTAGTTCTCCCGTCTTTACATCAATTACGTAATCGGAACTCATATCACAAAATTCGGCGGTCTTGTCAAAAGGTCTCAACTGCAGGCGCTGACGCTTGCCGTAGTTCCAGATAGTCACCTTTCCCAAATCCTGCAGTCGCTCCGGCGGTGATGTAAGTTGCTCACGGCGCTCCTGATCAGGTTCCTTGAACATCAACCTTTCTTTCATGAAATATTTCTCACCCTTGTCACTATAGTAGTAGGTCACTAAAAAAGTCCCAATACAAGAAAAAGTGCGGGCTTGCTTTATATTATCCATGGCAGCCGCGAAGGCGACACTTGCCCCGACAGGCTTGCCAAGCTCGACAAAGCCCATGATTATCGCAAGAAGAATTACTATCGCCGCCGCATATTTGGTCATTCTGCTTCGCATTATTGTTCTCCATATAATAGGCTGCATAGCAGCCAATTTCTCTGTTTTCGATTTATTTCGTGCAGGTAAAGTATCATTAAGAATTTTCTCATCCAGTTCCGGAGCTGTTTTGACCTGAGCTTGCTTTACAGCAAAGAATTTCTTTATTAGTTTCTCAATATTCTCGGTACTTTTCATTTTTTCACCTCGACATTCAATAAAGACCGAAGCTTATCCAGTCCGTACCTGTACCGGCTTTGAATCGTATTGATTGAAACATTCAGTGACTCAGCTATCGCCCTGAATCTCATGCCGCTTTGCAGATGCAGGATGATGGTTTCCCTCTGGTCATACGGAAGCTGCTCCATAGCCTGTTCGATTCGCTGAAACATTTCGGCTGACATTGCCTGCACTTCGGGCCCGTCGCAATCTTTACTAAAACTCTCCACCAGGTCAGGCTGAGCGTTCTTTTGAGATTTAGTATGCTTCAAATTTCGAACTCGATTGGCAATACAACTGGACAGATAGCTCTTCAGGCTCGTACGCAGCCGAAGCTTGCCCGCATACTGCGAAAAAGAGACAAAAACATCATGGAGAGCATCTTCAGCCGTTGCCCGATCATTCGAAAGAGCAATAGCTAAAGCCAACATTTCATCTTTATACTTTTCATATATTCGGCGCAGAGCATCCGGGCTTCCACGCTTGAATTTCAACAGCAGCAACTTATCTTCCAGCATGCCGGTCAGTCCTCAACAGTTTCGAAACCAACGATCGTCAACACTAAGAGAATTTATGCAGTAATTTTAGTCTAAAGAAAAATATATTTTTCATGCCATATTCAAGCGTATATTAGCTGAAAAATGGTTTCAACCTTCAGAATACATAGAAAAGGCCGAGTGATAATGCTCGGCCTTTTTTAAGCAGATGCACGATCGCATCATTTTAAGCATTATATTTGGGCGAATGTTATCTGGGTTTGGGCCAGCGGTGCTCTTGTAAGTATTGATCCACTTCTATAGCGCTATTGAAGTTCTGGCCATTGCCAAAACAGATATTGTAGTATTCTTTATACTTATGAAACATCCTTTCAGTCACATAACCTTTGATGGTTGTATTGCTATGAAGACTTGCTTGTGATCCCAGGTATAGGTAACCCTCAGCCAGCTTCGACAAAGGAACATCAGGTGCCCTCTTGCCCACCGGAACCAGGATATTGGCAAATGGAGATTCGTGCATATTGAAACCAACCGAAGCATGATTTCTGAACTTCATAATCCGATTGATAATCGAAGGATCCGTGCTCGCCTGAGCTCGGATTTGAAAAATCCTATCTCCATATTTCTCCTTTAAGTACTTGCCCATTGGTTTGTAACTTAGTCCGAAAGTCGCCTCCGACGGGTATTGATATTGAGTCCAGTCATGCCCCATACCAAAGAACAGGAATCCCTTTTGCTCCTTTTGCAGGATTTCTTCTTCGACATGTCGTGCTATACTTTTGTCGTGATTTATGTGTTGCTTTAGTATTTCCTGAAATTCCGGAGAATTCACAGACTTCGTTTTCAAGAGAACATAACTCCTGGGAATATCAACATAATCAGATAAGCCAATCAGACGCAATTTCTCACTTTCAGGCTTCAGGCTTTTGTTTAATTTCCATACGGCTTTGATTATTTCCCAGTGCTCCTTGGAGTTCCAATCCGGGCTACGCTCTCTGGCAAGTTGCAAGACTGCATTCTCATCATAAGTCGGTGCATTGATTAGTTCTTCCAATTGTTCGTTTTGGCTGTACCATGAAAATTCCCAACCAATACATCTGACCCCCGCCTCGTGATAGAGCCTTGGGATAAGATTAATGACAAAATCCTTATGCTCTTCAACATTATGCTCTTCACCAAAGATCACAATCTGATGTTTATCAAAAAGCCGGACAACATAGTCCTGGGCAGATTTAGAATGTTCGTCTATCCAGCGAATCAAATATGGATAGTCTTTTTGAGATACTTGATCTCTACCTATCGGCTTATCTGAATCGAGCCAATCAGGGATACGAGTTTTTTTATTTTCCTCTGCACTTGAAATTGTTAAACATACGAACAGCAAAACGTACAGAATGACCAGACACTTTCGTATCATTTTAATTCTCCTAATTTAAGCGATGGATTGCCTAATGTTCGATTACAGTCGCTCCCTCGGGAACCTCGAACTCAAATAGTTCATCCGGAAGACTCTCGTAATACGTGATCTTTTCTGAGACGATTTTCGGCGGGCCTTCCCAGTTCGCATTCTCCCACTGTTTCATACCAACTACTAACTTGCTCTCCACATCGAACTCGAACCACAAGGATCTCGGCCCGTTATAGCGTTTGTCAAGCCAAGCAACTTTTAGAAAGGCCCGTTGTTTGCTCGTGACAGGATCTTTGCCATAGGTCACCTCCCAATCACTTATCACACCAGACTCACGAAAGGTGTTTAGCTGTTCGAAGAAGCGACTGCCGATCCAGTGTTCCGGCGTTCCATATGGAAAGTTCTTAACGACCGTATTGGTTTGCGGATCGTATCGCCATGTCTCTTTGCCGTTCGTAATGAGAGTGGGAACACCATCCACTTCGTGCCGCTCTTTTTCTACCCTTGTTTGATCCTCATTGGCAGCCGCCCACGTTTTCATGTCTCGCCTCTGTAAATTACTATTCTCATCCAGGAATGACTCTGATCCTTCAAAAAGGATTGCGTTGTATTTACTCAATACCTCTATGCTTTGTTCAATCGCCCAGACTGTCGAATTTGAATTATTAAAGATAGTTACTAAAAGAGAGACAGCCACAATTATTATCGCAGCGGTGGCTAATTTCGTAACTTGATTTTTCATAATAAATCTCCATATCTTCAGAGTTTGTGGTTTATGCTGAGATTGCTTGTCTAAAACAGCGAGGAGATTCTGTTCAAGTTTTTCACGGTGATTGTAATCAGGCTTATCATCAAACCGGACATCATGGACAAAATTCTCAAATTCTTTTTCCATATCAGTCATATTTCGAACCTCCTACTGATCAGTCAGTCTCACTGACATTTATTTTCGTTCGTAGTTTTCCCAGTGCTCTGGCTAACTGGCTGCGAACCGTACCGGGACTACTGCCCAATATCTCGGCAATCTCGATCAATTTCATATTTTCAAAGAAACGCAAAGTGATGATAGTTTGGTATCGCGGCTTTAAAGCCAACATGGCTTCTTGCAAAAGAGCCAGCTTTTCACGCGATTTTTCACAATCAGCAGCTACGTTGTTGGTTTGCTCGCGAGCGGCTCGAAGCAGACGGTTACGGCGGTTCACCCGTCTTAAATGGTTGTTTACGACATTAGTTGCGATTTTATACAACCAGTTAAAAAATTGTGCATCGGCACCTCTGAAACGATAGAAATTCTCAACCATTTTGAGAAATACTTCAGAAGTAACATCCTCAGCAGCATCCCTGTCAAACAGTCTGTGTGCACAGTATCTGAATATCGCATCGTAATGTCTTCGGTACAACTGCACAAAAGCTGCTTTATTGCTTCGAGCTTGTATTACTAATCCGTTGTCTTCATCCACGTCTGCTGTACTCCGGAGTTTACATGTTCCAGCTATCATCACTATTGTAAATGCGCGCCGGGCAAAAACGCGGCAAAAAAATATTAAAAATCAAAATGCAAAAAGAAGAATTACTCATTAAAATACAAAATATGGATACTAAAAACAAACGATACGGCCTGATATTTGACATCGACGGCGTGATTGCAGATACTGAAGCGGTCAATGCCAGAGTTTCTATTAAGGTTTTTGCCGATTTGTTCGGAATTGATGTCGTACGCAATGACTTCGAAGCCGGTCTGGGCAGAGGAGCGGAAGAATATGTCAAAGCCGGCGCCAGCGTTCACGGCCTTGAACTGACAGATGAGCAAGTCAAGCAGGCAACACAACTGCGGCAGGAATATTTCATCAAAATTCTGAGTGAAGGAACACTGCCCCCCTTCCCCGGTGTGATGGAACTGATGAAGGAAGCAATGAAAAGAGAAGATTTTCGCGTTGCTATTGCTACTTCCGGTACGCTCGAAAAATCCCGTGCCGTCTTGAACGCCGTCGGAGTTCCATACCAGAAGATGGTCTATGTAAATGGAAATGACGTTAAGCACAAAAAGCCTGATCCCGAGCTTTTCCTGACAGCCGCTAAAGGAATTGAGATTGAGCCAGCACATTGTGTTGTCATTGAAGATGCCCCGAACGGTGTGCAGGCCGCAAAGGCTGCTGGTGCTAAGTGTATCGCTGTAACAAACTCCAGTACTGCCGCCAAGCTGAGGGAAGCTGATTTAGTCTGTGACTCTCTTGAAAAGATCGACCTTGAGATAATTCAAAAGCTCATCGATTAATCTTTCATAAGAAAGGTAGAATAGCAATATGAAAGCAATAAAACACAAGCAAAGTTATGCCGGGATGATGATATTAGCCTTAATCGCCTGGTATGCTGTAAGCTTTTCGGCATATCCGGCAACAGCTAAACACACGCAGTTCAAACCGGGAGAAATCTGGACCGACACCAGCGGGGCGCCAATCAATGCGCACGGCGGCGGAATCCTGTATCACGACAAGGTGTATTATTGGTATGGGGAGATAAAAAAAGGCAAGACATGGATGCCGGAAGCCAACCGAAGCTGGAACGGGACGCGAGTGAATGTAACGGGTATTTCGTGCTATTCGTCCACGGACCTGTACAACTGGAAGTACGAAGGGAACGTGCTGCCGGCGGTAAAGGATGATCCCAACCACGAGCTGCACACAAGCAAGGTACTGGAGCGGCCAAAGGTATTATACAATAAGGCCACAAAAAAATTCGTCATGTGGATGCACGTAGATTCACAGGATTATGCACTGTCACACGCCGGAGTCGCAACCAGCGATTCGGCCACGGGGCCGTTCCGGTACATCGGCAGCTTCCGTCCGAACGGCTCGATGAGCCGTGACATGACGCTGTTCGTAGATGATGATGGAAAAGCATACCAGTTTTATGCTTCGGAGAACAATGCCACGATGCATATTTCCCTGCTTACGGACGATTACCTTAAACCCTCAGGGCGTTTTGTCCGGGTATTCGAGGGAAGGTCCATGGAAGCGCCGGCGGTGTTTAAACACAATGGGCGTTATTACTTTATGGCATCGGGCTGTACGGGCTGGGCGCCGAACGCCGCCAGGTCGGCGGTGGCCGAGTCCATTTGGGGCCCCTGGAAGGAGCTTGACAATCCCTGCCGCGGCCCGGAGTCGGAGGTCACCTTTCGCAGCCAGAGTACATATTTTTTGCCGGTGGCGGACAAGCCCGGCACGTTTATCCTGATGGCAGACCGCTGGAACCAGAATGACCTGCCCGACTCGCGTTACCTCTGGCTGCCGGTGACAATAACCGATGATGGCTTCGAAGTACACTTCAAGACGGCCTGGAGTCTGAATAAGTAAACCCAACTTATCTAAGAACCGAGTGGTTATGGTTCGATTGTAAGATAGATATCACCATCGGGGCAGTCAAGTTTATGCCGGTCTGAAGAAAATCCGGTCGCAACGCTTTTTCGGTTTTCGCTGAAAACCACTTCCACACTTTTATTGCCCATGGGATTATAAACGACCGTTCCGTTCTCGAACTCGCGGACGATTGTGCCGTCATTAGTGTCTTTAGCTACACTGACAGGTTTACCGAGGCTTATATCCCAAAATGGATACCAGTTATGGCGATGATCGCCGCTCGGCAGCGGATTCGGATCGGAGAACAGACAATAACCATCGGAATGTGTCAGAGCAAGAGTTGTTGTCGCTCGCATCAGGTGCAGGTCCTCGCGTGAGTTGTGGTACCATGTCTCGATGCAATTGACGCGGGGTGAACGCAAATTTTTCTCTGCCCACTTGAGAGTGGACGCAATCCTGGCCCAATCGTCGGCTGTTTTACTTCTGGTGCACTCCATAAAGTAGCCATTGATGTACGAGGCCGACTCAGGAGCCGTACGGTCGTTGGTGTTTGCGATAATAAGATGCTTATCCCCTATCGCCTCACGAACGGCCTTTACGAGCGCAAGGCGATGTTCATCATCCCGCCACCAGTCCAGCATAATACCATCGACAACACCCGACTTCACGGCCGCTCCGGCACGTTTTGCTACATGGTCACGGAACTGCGGATCGGAAAAATCTAAACAAATATAGCCCCCCTCGCCCCAGCCTTTAACTAGCTTACCATCTTTGTCACGTTTCCACCAGCGATGTCCTTGGGGCAAAAAGTTCGGGTGAGCATCCCGGTACCGAATTTCTGCGATCAGGATGATGTTCGGATTCAGTTTGAGAAGGTTCCTGCGGATATTCCTGCCGGCTTTGATGCTTTCGGCTGTGAATGACTCGGCAAGCCCTCTCGGTTTCGTATCCCAAACAAGGCCGAAGCCCCCCGGCCCGTGCCAGACAAGATCATGAAGGGCCATCACGGACCATCGGTCCTTGTTCGGCAGATTATCCGCCGGGCTCCAGGCCTGAAAGACCGAAGGGAAATCTCTTGCCGCAATACGCTCGGCAATGGACAATCCGGCACTATCCACTGAACCACTCGCATTAGCTGCAAAAGATGAGCCGAATACCAGGACCGCTAATAGTACAATATAATCTTTCTTCATATGTCACTATCGATTCCGGGAGCCAGGTCGATTATCCACGCCGAGGGCAATTTCTGCCTGATGATTTCCGTTGCAAGGTTGACCCATTGCCGGCAGCCGTCCAGGATAACACTGTCACTGCTGGCGACAATTAAGTCGGTTTTTATCAGTTCGGCGTCCGGGCTCAGCAGTAATTCAATCTCCCAATTCCATTTATTTTCATTGGCTAATTCACCGACGAGCGTTTTTAGCCGGCCGCTGTTGGAGACCGGGCTGTCCAGCAACCACAAGACCTTGCCTGCACTAAGTTCCAGCAGGAATTCGGCTATTAAGCGCACTGCCGGGATGGTTTCGGTAACTTTGCGATACGTCCCGTGAATACTTGCCAAATCCCTGTAGCAGCCGTCTCGTCCGGCAAAAATCACGCCGCCACTCATCGCCGCCTCGACGGTTATCAGCACATTATAACCATCAACGGCGACCGATTGGCCGGCAAGATTCTTTGCTTCGATACGATTCTCGCTTCGAGAGGCAAGCTGCCGGTCCGAGCAGGCGCTGCGCATAATAGCCAGTCTTTGTCGTTCCGTGAGCGAAAATTTATCACAGACCAGCTTCAGGGCGCTTTTATCCGCATAACCTTTCGTCAGCAGCAGCGAAAAATCGGCAAGGGCCGAGCGCAAATCCGAAATCGCTTCGGGAGAAAATAACTTTTCATCCGCTGGATGCGGCCCTCGATGACTGCGTCTGTCAGGCATTAACAAAGCCCTCGATTCAGTTAAATTCTTTCGCCTTTTTTACGGGCCTCATTAATCTGCTTTCTGCTTCGATGCTGATACTCCCGAAGCGTCTCAATCCCGTATTTCTTCAGCAGCTCCCGCACGCTGACTCCCGGCCTGGTCGCCTTGAACAGCCACCACGGCGCCAAATCCTCATCGTTTATATTCCGCTCAACCTCTATCTCACCTTTTTGCTCGGCGAGCATTTTCTCGACCTTTTTACGGTTGAAGTCCTGGTGAGCAAACGCCCTGTCCAAATCGAGTGTCGCTGTGAACTGTTTCGCGCGGGGCTTTTCAATCTTCTCGAAAGTCTTTCCCGTAATGTCGATTATATTACCGGCCCCGACCGGCACAATATAGTAATGATATAGTATCGCAAAAGCATTCAGCGGCGGCCCCCCGCCATACGCACTCGGCCAAAAGACTATATCCACATCCAAATCATCGCATTGACGCCACAATTCCGGATAGTTCAGATCAAAGCACGTCAGAATACTTATCCTGCCAAAATCAGTATCAAAAGCCTTCACCCCTTCGGTGCTCAGGTGCAGACCTTCGCCCCAGAACACAAAAATTTTCCGATAGTAGCCGGCTATTTTGCCCTTGCGGTCTATAAGAACAGCCGTGTTGTATTGCTTGTCCCCTGCCTGCTCTCGTATCGGGCAGACAACGTACATATTGTACTGTTTAGCCAGTTTTGCCACGGCTTCGGTTGTTGGCCCGCCAACAGGCTCAGCCTCTGTGCCTGCAAATTCTTCAGGCAGACAGGCGATATCCACGCCGTTCTTTCCGGCCGTATGCAGATGCTCTATCGCTATTTTCAGTTTAACATCGTGCTCGCCGCCGAATCCGATGCAAATCGCCGCAACCTTGACCTGCCTGCCGGGCAATTTTTCTCGATCAAGTTGGGGGATAATCTCTGAGTTTTGAACTTCCTGTGCAAATACATGGCCGGCCAAGCCCACAGCAATCAAACAGGCAAGAAACGCTGTGAATGTTCTGACAATTTTTCTATTCATGCTCCGGAGCCCTCATCTTCTAAATTAATAATGTGCAGTTCATTAGCCCAGTGTATATGTATCGACAGCTATGTCAAAAACAAATTGACATAACCGTTACCTGCATTTACTATGAAGTGAAACTCCGACAATCAAAAAGAAGGAAACTTTAGTCTGTAATCAATTGTAAATGGCCAGTCATAACTTAGCACATATAAAAATAGATGAGATGGACATCATCGGCTATTCGGTCGCCGGCGAAGAGACCGTGGTTGCCATGCCGCAGCTCGATGTCTGTTTCGATGTGGGCAAAGCTCCCGATCAGATCATACCCATCAATAACGTCCTACTCACGCATGGTCACATGGACCACGCTGCGGGGCTTGCATATTATTTGTCCCAGCGGAATTTCTGTGGCATATCCGCAGGAACGATTTTAGCCCCTGAAAATTTACTGCCGCCTATAAAGCAGATCATTGACGCATGGTCGAAACTGGACGGCAATAAAATCCCGGCCAAACTCGTCGGCGTCAAACCCGGCGACGAATATAAGATTAAGCCAAATTTAGTTGCAAGGGCTTTCCCTACAAAGCACAGCAAAGGCTCCGTTGGTTTCACTGTCATCGAAAAGCGAAAAAAACTCAAACCCGAATATACAGGCCTCACCGGCCCGCAAATCGTCGAACTAAAGAAACAGGGTATAGAAATCGACTATCCGCTGGAATTCCCGATTGTCACCTACCTCGGCGATACGCAGTACGTCGATTTTTCGCAATTGGATTACATAGTTCAGAGCAAAATCCTGATCGCTGAGTGCACGTTCTACGAAGGCGAGCATACCACCAGGGCCAAAGCCGGCAAACACATGCACGTCGACGAACTCGCAGGCCTGCTGAAAAACTTGAACAATGAGCACATCATCATCACACACACAACCCAGCGTACTCCCATGAGTGAAATCCGCAAAATCTTAAAGAAAGCCATGCCGAAGGACAAATACAACAAGATAATCCTGCTGATGGCCAAAAGGCTAAAACCGCAGTAAAATACAGGTTTCATACCCATAATAAAATCTCCGCTTCAAATCATTTGACTGTTACGTCGGAACCGTATATTCTTCAACAGTTGTGGGATAATTCTTGTCAATCTGTCGCAAGGAAAAATGGACGATAATTCTATGAAAGAGGGCACTAAAATGAATCGCAGACAATTTATTGGTACTTCACTGGCTGCTACGGCAGGATTAGTGGCAAACCTAAACGGCATTTCACAGGGCAGTCTTAAAAAGTCGGACATGAAAGTTGGTTTATACAGCATCACATTCCTTGGGGTTTGGTATCGCGGAGAGGCGCTGACTTTGGAGCAGATGATTAAACGAGCCAAAAACTATGGTTATGAGGGAATAGAGATCGACGGAAAACGTCCTCACGGCAATCCACTCGATTGGCCGACAAAACGCTGTAAAGAACTTCGCTCGCTCTCCCGTGGCGAAGGTATTGAAATCTTTGGCGTTGCTGCCAACAACGATTTCAGCAGCCCGATTCCGGAATACCGGGAGTGTCAGATCGCTTATGTCAAAGAGCTGATTCGAATGACCTCGGATTTGGACGCAAAGACTTTGCGAATGTTCCTGGCCTGGCCGGGTGTTACAAAGCATCCGCAATTGGCACAATATAAGATAGCAAAGGACATCTGGAAATATACCCATGAGAATTTTACTACCGAGCAGGAAACATGGGCCTGGTGCCGCGAAGGCATGGCAGAATGTGCCCGATATGCGGAAGATGCCGGCGTTATTTTGGCTCTGCAGAATCATGCTCCGGTAATTCGAGATTACAAAGATGTGCTGAAAATGGTCAAAGAAGTAAATTCCCCCAGCCTGAAAGTTTCGCTGGATGCTCCGATTATGGCGGATAAAAGTCCTGAGAACATCCAGCGGGCGGCCAAAGCCGTGGGTGATTTACAGGTGTTGTCACATTTTGGCGGAGAATATGAAAGGGACAAAGACGGCAAAGTAAAAGGCGCTGAATTCTACAGACCTTTCATTAAAGCGATGCATCAGATTGGATATTCCGGTTATCTCAGTTATGAATTGTGCCATTCGCTGCCGAAGGTTAACGGTCAAACAGTGGGCATCGAATACGCAGATAAAAATGCACAATTGGCCGCCGAATTCATGCGGGGGCTCATCGCTGAAGTTACAAAGCGATAAACGTTGGAATATGTAATTGTTGTTTCATTATCAAGAAGGTAGGGTGGGGCTCACCCCACCGAGATAAAATAAATACTGCTGTTCTTGTCAATAAAGATATTTTAAATAATTTCTTATTTTACTGTTTTACTTCAAATATAATTGGAAAAGTTGAAGAATTACAGCAAAGATTAACTTATTTATATGAATACTCCTGATATACTTTCACATTGCACCCGGTTATAAATGCTTAAGATAAAATATAATTCCTTATTAGATGGATAAGTGTTGAAATGTTACTTGTTCTGGCAATATGTATAACAATTCTGATAATTGTCTTTGCCTTGGCAATGTTCCTTATAGTTATGAGCTTAAAGCAATTCGAAAAAGGCAAATATATTAAGGGTTCATTATTTACATTTGCTGGAGTTGTATGGGCAATAATTGTTGTAGTTATCATTATTCCACATATGTTTTCAGCCTGTCTAATATTATTTCTTATAAATCCCCAGTCTTATCTGGCATTTGATGAAAAAATCAAATCCCCGGACGGGGCTTCATGGTTCGCCCTGTATCACAATTATGGAGGATTCGGAGATCCTGATTGGCATGTTTTCAAGGTCCCCATTGATGAGATTCCTGAAAAACTTAAGATTCCATGTGGTTATAACTTCAATGATTCTGCAAAATCTGATTTTTGGAAAAAACGTATGTTAATGTGGAATTGGTCTGAAGGAGGAAACAACACTTCAAATCCTCATATAAAGATGTTTAATCAAAAATATTTAGTATTCATTCGTGGCGGATACTATCACGGTTTATACGATATTAGAAAAGATCAGACTTTGATTACCGATGAAAGCCCTTGGCACAGTTTTATTTATTCCGATAACAAAGGATCATCAAAAGATAGAGATAAAAAGATGGAGCAATGGGTTAGAGATAATCTTCACAATCCAATAAAAGAAATTATCGAAAATAATCAAGAGCAAACACAATTACCAGTTAATGCTCGATAAATATCTCTGGTATTCATTAAGATATTTAATTAAATTGCCGGTCTTGAAGAGTTAAAGCAAAGATCTACTAACTCGTCGATTACCGCTGTGCCGGTGCACATTACCTTGTCGGCTCCGCCCCAGTATAATTTCAATGTGCCGTCGTCTTCGGGAATGGCCCCACATGTAAAGACTACGTTCGGAACGTAACCTGTGATTTCCCACGGGTCTTCCGGCTGTAATATCCATCGGTCGCCGACGCCGAGAATTTGTGCCGGGTCGTCGAGCTTGTGCAGAGCAGCACCGAGCCGGTAGACGTGGCCGGCCATTGTGGGAAATACGCCGTGATAGATGCTCAGCCAGCCTTTGTCGGTGCGAATAGGCGGAGCGCCAGGGCCGATTTTCATTTCGTCCCAGTGGTACGGCACAGGCTTCATCACCAGTCTCGAATCGCCCCAGTGACGCAGGTCCGGTGAGTAGCTTATCCAGATCGACCAGGGACTGATGTCACTATGGGGCCTGTCCAGCTTGACGTACCGGCCGTCGATTTTTTCGGGAAAGAGCACGGTGTTTCGATAATCGGCCTGAGTAATAAGGGCCACCCTTTCAACCGATTCGAAATCTGACGTCCTGGCCAAACCGATGCGGACGCCGTGCTGTGAATATGCACTGTAAGTAATGTAATAAGTTCCTTCCAGAAACGTAATCCGGGGGTCTTCGACGCCGAACGCCTCGTATTCGGCAAAAACCGGTTCCTTGCCAGGCACCATGAACGGCTTGGAGCGGGCTTTGAAATTGAAGCCGTCTTCACTTTCCGCCATGCCTATTATGGACCTGCCCGTATCGAGGTGCGAGCGAAACAGCATAATGTACCTGCCATTGAATTTTGTTACGCCGGCATTGTGAACTGTCTGAACCGGATAAGGAATATCATCCTTCGTCAGGATTGGATTGCCTTGATACCTTGTTACAAAATTTTTTTGCATTTCTATACCCATTGACCTTCACGTTATCGTTAAGGACGTCGTCCACTCTGCTGATGCTTAATCATTACTGTTTGCTGGTTGCTTTGAGTTCACATCATTACCGTTCACTGGTGGTTTTACGTCCTCAGGCGAACTCTTTTCCTCAGGTTTGTTCTTCCCGAATTTTGTTATTTTAGCTTTGTCGATCAAGGTAAAGTAATCCTCCTCTGCCTTGAGTTTCAGAAGAATACTCAATTCAAAAGGCTTTGGTGTCTCACCTTCTTTGACGGGCTCAGACCTATCAAACGCAGAAGACACATGCACTGACGCCCTTCCGTGTTTCAGCTCATTTGTCAGCAAATCTTTCTGAAAACGTACAAAATCACTCACTGCATGGGCCGATAATCTAAGAGTTGACATCACAACATGTTTTTTCCGAAATAGGCCCTGGGTAATCTCTTTTCGCTCGATGATTTCGAGAGGAAATTTATATGAGTCTTTTTGACCTTTATCGTCAGTAAATCCAATTACAATGTTGCTGCTATCGGGTTTCAGGGGCATGTCAGCGGGTAAAATTATTCTCGCCCTTAGCTCGTTCGGATCGATGGCTGCAACGTTCTGAGCTGAAAAGTTCCTCAGCCGCCACATCGTTCGAAGCGGAACTGCAGAACAACCGCTCAAAATCAATCCCACTACAAATAAAATGCCTGTTCGTTTCATTTTTTGCTCCTAATATTGCATCGGTTCAAAGATTTACAACGTTGGGACCATGTCATCTTTGCCTCTTTGCTTCCCGTTGGAATATTTCCGTGTAAACTTTCTCGTAGCCTTCTACCATTTTGTCAATAGTAAAGTTCTCTACTACCCGCTGCAAGCACTTATTGCGGTCGATACGGTCAATTTTTGCGACGGCCTCGACCGCTTCATCGACACTGTTGACCAGATAACCTGTCTGTTTGTCAGCGATGACTTCCCGGCACGAACCTAAATCCATCGCGATAACCGGCACTCCAGCAGCCATTGACTCTGCCATTACCAGGCCAAACCGTTCGGGAATTGTATTAAGGTGAATAACAGCGTATGCCTCTTTGAGCAGAGAATCACGCTGTACCGGATTGACAGGCCCTATGAACTGGATCGACGATTCGTTCAAATGCGGCTTAACGAGATTATCGAAGTAATCCTGGTCTTGAATGATACCGGCTATAATTAAATCCATGCCGGATTTTTTTGCTACTTCGATTGCCAAATGCGTCCCTTTGTCGCTGTGTATTCGTCCGTAGTGGACGAGCTTCTCGCCGGGATTCGGTCGAAAGGTAAGATTCGAAAGGTCGATGCCGTTATAAACGGTCGCCAGATAAGGCAAGTCGGGATCTCTGTCGGAATCACTGATCGAGACATAGTAAGTGTCCTTATGGTCGTGGTGCACTCGCAGGATATCAGGCTCAGAAAAACCGTGAATTGTAGTCAGCATCGGCGTCTTTATCAGCCGAAGATAGGTCAGCGGCAGATAATCGAAATTGTTGTGAATCAGGTCGAACTCGCCCGCCCGCTCCATTACTTTGGAAATATGCAGACACGTCGAGACCAGTGGAATTTTCGACTTGTCCTCTTCGTAGCCCTTTTCAATCCAGCCTTCTAGTTTCGCGCTGGTAATGGATTCTTTCGTGGCGAATAATGTAACATTCTTCCAGCCGCGAGCGACAAGACCTTCGGTGATATTGCTCGCCACGGTCTCCCATGCTCCGTACGCACGCGGGGGCGTCCGCCATGCCACCGGCGAGAGAATGGCAATCCGCTTATCCTTAATATCCTCCACATCCATGTTTTCAAATTCCCTCACTTTTTTATTTTACTTCTTACTTTTTTCGACTTCTTCTTTTATTCGCTGGATATGGCCCCGGCCTAACGCTTTTACTTCACAACCGAGTTCTATATAGCGACGGATCTTTTCATCATCCAATATGCCGAAGCAGTCAATTACCGCCAGAGGCCAGCCCGCCCATTCGACTATCTTGTCGGGATCAAGCTCCAGATAAGGGGCATGCGGCACAGCCAATATGATTGCCTGCGCACCGGCAAGCGCTTCGGCAAGGTTACTCTGTACCCGGATATTAGCCAGGTCCTCCTGATTTTGGAAAAATCTCGACCACGAATGCCCCGGAGCCGGATAGGTGTCCTGTTTTTCCAACTCGTACCAGTGTTCGAGATACGGATCATGCACCCGCATTTCGGCCCCCATCTCGGTAAGTTTTCGAACGACAATTTCCGAACCACTATAACGCGTATCGGCAACATCCTGCCGGTAGCTTGCACCGCAAAGGACAATAGGCCCGACTGTAACTTGCCGACCCATAGCTTCAAGAGCATCTTTCGCCAACATTGCAACACGCAGGCCGCGCGTGTCGTTAATATCGATTGCCATGGTTGATATCTTGAATATGTCGTCATCGAAACCGAGGATGTGTTTATATGCCCAGTATCCGAGACCGCCGTCTTTCGGCAGGCAGTATCCGCCGATGCCGGGACCTGGAAAGATAATGTTGCTGTGCGTTGGCCTGACTTTGATTGCCTTAATCACCTTGATCAGGTCAACGCCGTTACGCTCGGCAAACAAACTCCACTCATCGAGGAATGCAAGGATCGTAGCACGATAAGAATTTTCGACAATTTTGGTGGCCTCCGATTCGACCGGCCGATCCATCACGGTCAGCGGAAATTCTTCGGTGTTCAGCACTTCGCGCAGAAATTTCTCGACGCGCTGCCTTGCCTGGTCGTTACAGCCGGAGCAAACCCGCCAGAAATCACGGATCGATGCGACATATTCCCTGCCGGGCATGACACGCTCGAAACTGTGGGCCAGCAGTGGCTCGGTTTCTATGCCGCGTTCGGCAAAGGACTTTTTCATAATGGGCCAGGCCACAAACTCGGTCGTCCCCGGCGCTACTGTTGTCTCAATCAGAGTCAGGCAATCCGGCGGCACTTTTTCGCCGATGGTCTTGATTGTTGCTTTCAATGCCTCCATCTCAGCTTCGCCTGTCCGCATGTTGCCGAGGTCCTTTTTAGTATAGTCACACTGGACGTCCACAACAACACAATCGGCCAGTTTCAGGCAATCGCTGTTGTACGTGCCGATCAGCGTCTTTTTATCGAGGACACAGCGGGCAATCATTGGCTCGACCTCCGGGTCCTCGGCCTTTACAGGCGATACACCACGATTCAGCAGCGGGATTTTCCAGTAGCTCCGGGTGCTGGGGCGTTGGCAGCCGATGACGAACTTGCCGGGCTTTCCTGTTTGCTTATCGACCGTATCGGCAATAATTGCCGCCATTACAGCTCCCACAAAGCCCACTCCCATGACGACAACGATTTCTTTGCCTTCTTTACGTGCCGCTTCGGCCAGCGACGCTACACGCTCGAATTCCTTTGAATATTCGCTCTGTTCAGGTATAGCAAATTTCTCTCCCGCCGGGCTTATTGAGTGATTAGTCATGATTTGTTCCTTCCCATTACCTTTGCTAATATCCAAATATTGCTTTCTATCTATACGGCTCAAAATCGAAGCATAACAATGTGCAGTCGGAAGTGTACCAGCAATCTCTCACATATCAAGCGTTTTCCGTGCTCTTACGGTTATGTGGTAACGAATAGGAACAATAATACCATTTTCTCTTGCATTCCAGGTACGAAATTGATACAATTTTTTAAGTATCATCGACATGGATAATTCCTGTGCCGGCTCCTTGTCGGGACTGGAGGGTAAGATATGAAAAAAGGCTACTTGTTAACATTGGCAGTCATTTATCTGGCTTTCACATTCAATGCAGCTATTCTGGCCGGAGAAGCATTCGAATATCCCTGCTATTTGGTCGACGCCTACGATGCCGACGATAGTTGCTGGACAGGTATGGATATCCATGGCAATTATGGTGGACCGACTATGGTCGTGCCGGAGCAATGGCTTGTAGGCCCTCCTCTGTCGGATAAGTCCGGGGTCACACTGCCACCAGACCATTGGGTTGAAGTGCAGTTTCGCGGCCCGATTGTCGATGGTCCGGGTGATGATATCAAGCTGATCGAGCTGGGGCCGGTGAGGGAGCAGGCCCTAATTTTCCTAACAGACGGCGCCGAGCAGGAGCGATTGATCGGCATCGCTACCTCAGGCCCCACCAGCAGTGGAGTTGGAGTTGATCCGACTCATATCAGCTTTGACATATCCGGCATTGATTTGCCTTTCGAACCACGCGCTATCCGAATCCTCGGATTAGATAACGGCGGAGAAGCCCCCGGATTCGATATAGGCAGTATACAAGCGAGAATCTGTACTGATTGCAATGAAATTGCCTGCAACCCGATTCCCGTCAATAGTGCTAAAAACGTGCCGATCAATACGATTTTAAGCTGGTCAACAGGACAATCTGCAGAAAAACACATTGTTCACTTCAGCAATGATCTTTCTGCCGTTGAGTCAGGTGCAAGCATTGTGAGCGAGCCCCCTCAACCTCAAGACGCCAATACATTCGATCCCGGAAACCTCGAATTAGATACAACTTACTATTGGCGAATCGACGAAGTTAACGACCAGAATGTCTGGCCCGGCGAAATCTGGAGTTTCACGACGACTGATCATTTGGTCGTTGACGATTTTGAAGCGTACAACGACGTTGATCCGCCCGATCCTAACAGCAACAGGATATATGATACGTGGAAGAGCACCAACAACGTTTCTCTTTCCACGAAACATGCAAACAAATGCAGCAAGAAGTCAATGGCTATAAAGTTGCTAGATTACCATACTTGGAAATATACTGAAAATGTTGTTCGCACATTTACCCCACCACAGGACTGGACGGCGACCGGTGCGAAGGCATTAGAGTTATTCTTTAGCGATATAACCCAAAACAGTTATACCTCGATCAATATCTATATTGCTCTTAATGATGGAAACAACGAGGCCTTTGCGACTTACCCAATAGATTCCAATAATATCACGAAATATCTCTGGTATCTCTGGAGAATCGATCTTCAGGAATTTCAGGACATCGACCTGAGCAATATTGAGAGCATGGAAATCGGATTTTATTCGGATACAAACAACCCATCCCTAGACTTGAACGACGAATTTTTATTCGATGATATAAGGCTATACTCATCCCGATGCCTGGAAGAAAACATAATCGACGCCGATTTGAACCGCGATTGTCTCGTCGATTTCTATGACCTCGAAGAAATGACCTCCAACTGGCTTGAAACAGGATACAATGTTTATCCTGTGGCCGAACCCAATGCTCCTGTGGCCTGGTACGAATTCGACGACAATCTCGATGACAGCGCCGGCATCGAGGATGCCGATGGCCGATGGAAAACGAAAGATACACCAACCTACACACAGGGCGTATACGGCAAGGCAATAAGCTTCGATGGCGATGAAGAGGCAGTGGAAATAGTCCGTGCCATATTTTTATTCCAAAATATCACTACAGGAATCACTATCGCCTTCTGGCAATCTGGCGAAGACCCAAATCATACCGACACTATCTGCTGCTCGAACTATTTTTACGGTTATGAAGATCCATCGATATCTATCAACCTTGGCTGTTGGCGGCGGCCCGGCAAGTATCACTGGGCTTGCGGCAGTCCCTGGTCGTTCGAAAATAAGCTCAGCGGAAAACATAGATACCCGGTCGAATGGCTTGACCGATGGAACCATTGGGCCTTCACAAAAGATGCTATTGCCGGAACGATGAAGATTTATCTGAACGGCGTGCTTTATGACAGTCGCACCGGTGCATTCTCACCCATTTCAGGAATCAATTCATTAATCAATTCATTTGTAATCGGCAACGGCTGGTACGGCGGTTACGACGGCCTGCTCGACGATTTCCGAATTTACGATTACGCCCTCACCCAGCCGGAAATCGTACACGTCGCTACTAACGGCACGGGTATCTTCGACCAGAGATTATTGACGCCGGCAGACCTGGACAGCAACAAGAAGATTGATTTCACAGACTTTGCTCTGCTTGCAGAATACTGGCTTGATAATCAGATCTGGCCGTGATTGCCGGCATTAAATATCGCGGACTTTAACGTCGATGTACCTGACGCCCCACTCAAGGGCCTCCTGGTGGGTATGGAAGAAAGCATCCAGCTTGTTTCCGCGAATCGCCCCGCCCCTGTCGAGGACCTTAACGGTTTTGCTGTTGCCGTAACCTTCGATGATCATTTCCGTGCCGAAGGAGTACCTCTTGTCGGCGGCAACGAAAGTGTCGCCGGGTTGAATTTTATGACCGTTGGCTGTAATGCCATCAGCATGCTTTCCGCAGCATTTCGAGCAGGGGCAATAGCCAGTCACCTTCATTCTCACAATCCGCCACTTTTCGGCTGGCTCGCTTTGCGGCTCATCCGGCAAAGCTAAAGCAGCAAGCTGTACAGGCTCAGTCTTAACATCATTTACATCCGGCAAAGATTGAGTATCGGCTTGAGTTTCAGTTACTGTGGGATTGGACAGAGTTATCGGCATGTCGGCTTTCGTATAAGCAGCACCGGCGATAAAGCTCAGAACACAGGCAATAACCAGAACGGTGATTCGGTTAAGAATATTGCCGTTTGAGCTTTTGACGATTCCTCTTCTCACCATTTCCCCCCTCACAATTGATTAGCGGTCGTCCTGTTACGCGGCTATCTTTAAGCCCCCCTCATCCCTGAATTGTTAGTAACATTGTACCGAAATCGCCGTCTCAATTCAACCAAATAGAGGGCAAATCGCTTTTTTCCACGCCGTTACAGCGGTTTTAGAGAGAGTGAAATGTTTTTATAGGGCCGGACCGAAAAGTTTTTCCTCACTCCCTGCAGCGGATTTCAAGACTCATCTGCGAAAGTGGGATTAGAGTTATCGAGAAATTGGCTTTGATTGGCTTTGTTTTTTACGGCTCCACTGGCCGGTATTTCACCATAATCTCCTTTCATTTAAGACTTTGCGCCATTTTATCCCGTCGGCAAATTGGCTTTGTTTTTTCAACCACACTCATAGGTACGAATCCATTCAAGCCGGGTGGCAGCCTCATCCCGATTGTCGTGCATCGGGATGGGGATGGCTTGGGCAGGTTCCGCCTCACCATCAAATTGGCTTTGATTGGCTTTGTTTTCACCAAGTGTCCAATCCAATATATTTTGGATAACCTCTTGTTTTAATTGATCTTAAGTTCATTTCGGCCTTGTATAAATTGGCTTTGTTTTTTCAACTAAGCAACAAATTCTAACCGCTGATTAACGCGGATTAAAAGAAAAATCGTAAATCGCAAATCGAAAATCATAAATGTCAAGATTCTCCATTTTTCATTCTAAATTCTTAATTCTAAATACGGACCACGTATTTAGTTTAGTATTATACGAACCATCCTGCAAAAAGGCGGGCAAATTCCGGCATAATCTCAAAAAAAATCTCCATGAGACGGCGGTCTTATTATGTATTGCGTATATCGTATTTCAGATAGCATTTATGAATTTCCGACACTTTTCTCTTGCACACCCGGCTGCTGCAGTATATATTTGTGTTAGCGATTTTTTCCTGATTTACGAGCCGGACGTGCAGGCTCTCCGGTGCGACCGCCATTTGCGGGACACCGACAGGGACGGAGTTTAAGCCTGTAGTATGGGGCTGGAATTAAATATGATGTTCCCGGAATTTAGGAATTCTATAAATAGAAAGACAGAATATGTGCGATAACGAGCCAACTGGCCATTTACACGAAGCCAGTTGACTTTTCCGTTAAGACTTTTTAAGTTTATAAGAGTATTGGTTGGTTATAGTAGACCAGCCGTGAAAAAATGTAACTTGAATATCGCGTTATAGCGATAGATAAATCCGGTGAAGGACAAGCCCGCAATACGGTAATGGTGGTCATGTAATGAAAAAAGAATCTTGAGCAGATAAGGAAAAAAGAGGTACAAGATGCGTTTGATTAGTTGGCTATTTAGCAATGATTCCATCGAACTGAACAACCTTAACGTTGGGCGCCTGTTTATAACAATCCTTATCATACTAGTAGCATTTTTTGTGCTTCGGTGGCTGATTAAGTGGCTGTTCAATCTGGTCGCGAAATTATTTCAGCCTTTAGGCAAGGCGATCAAAGAACGCAGGATAGACCGAAGGACAGCAAAAGCTGCAGACCTTAGAGAAGATAAAGCCTACGATTTGATTTTTCTCCACGAGCGAGGTTTCGTACGAGCAAGAGCAACCGGTCAGTCAATAACCGAGATATATACCAAAGTCGAAAACCTAATCAGAAAAAAACTTAAAGTCGTCGTCAAATCCGGTACATATTTCCTTTCCTCCGGTAGCCATCAAAATATGGTAACCAGAAGTGAATACACTTTCACGCTTTGGCCGTGTAGGACGCAGCGCCTTGGAATCGAAGCATCATGCATCAACGCCAGCCGTCCCATTCCTGGCCAAAGTGATCGCTTCTATGGCGTTGCGCGAGTCTCAGATGACCTAGCCCGCTTCTTGGAGGCTACACAAGATACCGATCCAATGGTCGTTCAAGCAGGTGTGTGGGCAATCACTGACGGTTATTCTGCCCATGATGTCCAGGCTAGGTTGGTCGCACACGATCAGTATGGGAATACTCGTCAAGCTGTTTCCGATGCCCAAGTCGCAGAAGCCAGACGTATTCTTGACAGGTTGGGTATTAGCCATAAGTTGTAGATAAATTGCCAATTGAATTGCCAAAAGAGGGCAAAATAGATTATAAAGGTTTTATATCCGAAGGTAATAAGTGTCTTATACCGCAGTTTTGCGGTCCATAGATGTTATGAAGAAACTATATATCCATAGTTAGTAGCAATTGATTCGGGAGTATTTTGAAAGGACCCGGTTATGCGTGGATTTTTTAAGAGACTTTTTGGGAACTCGCCGTCCACAGAGGATTCGGCCGCGCTCTACCAAAGCGCCATGAATCTCTTCAAGAGTGATCGTTTTCAAGAAGCGCTCGATGCATTCGAAAAGCTCGCCGTGGTCGATTCATCGTCCGCCCCGGTTCACTTTATGCTGGGCACGACGTACACGCGACTCGGGGGCCAGCGCTGCAACGACGACGACTCGCTCGTTCCCTGGATCAAGAAAGCGGTCGCCGCCTTCAAGCTGGCGTCAGACTTGGCCGATCAGCACGGTGGTTTGAAGGCCGAGCAGCGCAAGATAGCTGCCGAAGCAGCGCTACATGGTGAGCGCGTAATTGAGCGATATTCTCCGTCGCTGCCCGAAGAACGTCGGCGCACGATCTATGGGGATCTAATGGAGACGATCGACAGCGAGCTTCTTTTGGGGACCAATCTCGCCAGTGATTTTGAACAGGCGAGCCGCGCAGCAAGCCCGAAGATGATGGCTGATAGCCTCAGGAGAAACGCAGCACTCGCTGAAGACGCGGCGCTTGAAAAGACGACCGCGCGTCACGGCATTACGAAGGGCCAAGCACTCGCCATCAAGGAGGAAGGGCGCGAAAAGAAGTGGCCGATCAAGGCCATCACGCCTGAACTATTCAATAGCCGCCTACTGGCGGCAGTACGGAAAGGAGACTCAAGTGAAGTCGGGCAGTTGCTCGAGGCCGGTGCAAAGGCCGACTCCGTAGACGATAACGGCGAGTCTGCGATCTTCGTCGCATCGACGAATGGCAATACAGAGAGCGTGGACCTGTTGCTCGGAGCAGGTGCAGACGTCAACGTCGATCGCGGGGATCAGGTGTTCCCTTTACACCGAGCAGCCATGGGCGGCTTCTGCGAGACAGTGAGGTCTCTGCTTAGAGGAGGAGCAGATGTTAATGTAGCCAACAGGTACCGTATAACCCCTCTTCATTCTGCTTCGTTCGAAGGTCATTCAGATGTCGTCGAACTGCTCCTGCAGGCGGGCGCGTTCGTCGACGCTCGTAACACCGGCAACGAAACGCCTCTACACACCGCAATTCGGCATGGGCACGCACAGGCTGCGATACGTCTCATTGAAGCGGGTGCGGACGTCAAGCGGACGTGTGGAGGGGGAATGTCGCCACTTCACTTGGCGTGCTACAGCGGGCTGGAGGAAGTCGTTGAGAGACTCATCGATGCCGGGGTCGACGTCAACCTAGGAGATGATCATGGACAAACTCCCCTCCATTCGGCGTCGGAAAATGGCTTCACCAGAATTGTGGTGAGGCTTCTAAAAGCAGGTGCTCATATCAACGCAACGTACTGTGAGGCTACACCCTTATTTTGTGCAGCAGAAGAAGGGCACGTTGAAGTCGTGGAGTTGCTTCTGGGTGCCGGTGCAGACCGAACGATTGCTCAAGACGGAAAGACCCCCGAAGACATTGCCACCGAGGCAGGTCACGATGCCGTCGTGAAGGCTTTGGCCAATAAGGGTATTGGGGAGCAATGGAACAGAAAGTTGCCTTAAGGCGCATGAATCGCTTGTAAGTCGGGAGGAATTAAAGAGGGGAAAAAGGGGTCAGGCTTTTGATTTAGTTGTTAATTTGTGTTTCTTGGTATTGTGGTAAAAATTGATGCACTGAATAGTAGTGCGTGATGCGGCCTGATTGATTCTCAATTGTGATCTTGCTATTTTCAAAGAAAGATAGATAATATTCATCTTCCCGCCAGCCCCCTTGCGCTTGCAATCCCCCAAACCGTTCCTTAAAAAGATTCATTATTAGCGGGGATTCATTACGATGACGGATACTTCTGTTAGATTCGCAATGTCGCAGGTGGGTTTTACGGTTATGTCCCAGAGCAGGGGATTTACAGAGTATGTCACATTTATCGATGAGTTGTGCTTTATAATGATAGGTTTTGATAGAGGACAGCTTTGACTTCCTTGAGGAGTTCGGCTTCATAAGACCGGCAGGAATACCGAATTTCCAACTTATCCCAGTAGCTCCGGTTTTGTTTCCGTCATTTGCTTATAACGGCTCAGGATGCCAACGTTAGCCTCGTAGGTCTGTGCTGCGACGATTAGATTCGTCATTTGAACGGGCACATTGTCCATATCGATAAGGCTTCCGCGTCTCCCGGCTCCGGCTTCCGCGCCCATATCGTCCTCAGTACCCACCATGTCGGGAATATTTGTTTTTGTATTGTCAACGCCGGATATGATATTGGGCATACGCTTACCATGATCACGCAAGGTCGAAATCACTGCATCTATAAGACTGAATCTGCTCTCTATTTGCATATGCCCTGCCCCTTAAAATGAGCTTGTACCCACCCATTTAAAGTATAAACCAGAAAAGGCAAAAGGCAAATGGCTATGAGTTTTGATTGTTAAATTAAAGCCCATGCCATTTATTTTGGGACGTTGACATCGGCTGGGAACTAAGTTAACGTGGATTCATGACGATTACAGACACCTCGGTCAGGTTCTCGATTTCACAGGCGGGTTTGACGGTTATGTCCCAGAGCAGAGGATTGTCTTTGTTGCTTTCGCATTGGGCGACTGTTCCTATAATCACTGGTGTGCTCAGGAATCCGGGTTTCTTCTGGGCATAAACTACTTCGTCAACTTCGACTCTGTATTTGGTCGGCAGCAGCTTGACCTTGGCGGAATCGTTGCCGGTGCCCTGCAGGATTCTGTCTTTATTTAAGCCTTCTATCTTTACGGCAATTTGTGAAGCCGGATCAGTTATCAACCGAACTCGTGCCGTGCGGTTATCGGCCTTGCATATTGTCCCGATAACACTTTCATTTGCCAGCACATATTGACCGATAGCCAGCCCGTCCTCGCTGCCGCGGTTGATAATAAGCTCGCTGTGCAATCCGTCGATAGTCGAGGTAATTATATCAGCCAAAACAAATTTAACGCCCTGCCAGACGGTACGATTGCGCAGCCCCGACAGCGCTTCGACCTTCTGGCGCTCCTGTTTCAGCCATTCGGTCACGTTAGCAAGACGATTATGCAGCTTGTCGTATCTTTTGCGGCTGACAACGTCTTCTGTTGAACCCTCTGCCGAAGTCATAAATCCGTAAGCGGAAAGTGAAATGTCCCTGCCGATACTTAAAGGCCAGCAGAAAACCCTGACATAAGCAAACTGGAATTTACTTGTTATCTTCTGCGGAGCAAAGAGGAAAATAAGCCCGGTCAAAAAAAGCGAGATGAATAAGACTCGATCAGGGACTCTGTTATTCCTCATGGCCATGACTGTATTTCATCTTATACTCAATGGACTGCGTACTGCGGTGAACCGTATTCGCTGCGATCCATCGTATCCTTCCAGAGATCCAGATTCTCTAAATATATGCCGGTGCCCCGGGCGACGCAGCTCAATGGGTCTTCTGCTATCTGGACTTTGAGGCCGGTTGCGTTTGCCAATGCCGTATCCATGCCTTTCAGCAGCGAGCCGCCCCCGCAGATACATAAGCCGTTATCAATGAGATCGGCGGCCAATTCCGGCTCGGCCTTTTCCAGCGTCGCCATGACCGTATCAAGGATTTCGGCAATGGGATTCTTGAGCGCTTCGCGGATTTCCTCGCTCGTGACGATAATTTTTCTCGGCATCCCCGAGATGGTGTCCCTGCCGGCAACTTCCATTGTCAGCTCTTTTTCGAGCGGGGCGGCTGAGCCGATTTCCATTTTGACTTTTTCCGCCCTCGACTCTCCGACCAGCAGGTTATAAGTCTTCTTGAGGTGATAAACGATAGCTTCATCCATATCATCGCCGCCGACTCGAATTGACTCGCACGAGGCAACGTCGGCGAGACTCATGATAGCCACTTCTGTAGTTCCTCCGCCTATATCGACAATCATCGAAGCGGTAGGCTCTACGATTGGCAGTCCGGCTCCGATTCCGGCGGCCATCGGCTCATCAACCAGATACACCTTGCGAGCACCGGCACGTTCTGCGGTCCCGATAACTGCCTGGCGTTCGACATCGGTTATTCCGCCGGGCACGGCTATCACGATTCGCGGCCGGACAATTCCGCCGCCGTGCGCTTTACGAATAAAATAGGACAGCATCGCCTCGGTTATCTCAAAATCGTTGATTACGCCGTCTTTCAGCGGTCTTATCGCGCTAATCGAGCCCGGCGTTTTGCCTAACATTTCATGAGCCACAACCCCGACAGCCTGACCATTGTTCAGGACGATATTAGTCCCCCTGCGTACGGCAACGACCGAAGGTTCATTCAGGATAATACCTTTGTCACGGACATAAACCAGCGTAGAGCACGTGCCCAGGTCGATACCCATGTCCATACTGAACCAGCCAAATACAATGTTCGGCATCATCTTCGATTCCTTTCATAAGGTTAACTTTTCCGGCGACAGCGACTTATCTCATTGACGCTGCACCGAATTACTCGTAGGTCGGCTTTACAAAAATGATACTTTACGTAGATTTGCCTGTTCGCATATATCCGGAGTAACCTTGACATTTCAGCATTATTATAGGAGCAAGCAATTCTTTAGTCCTATATGAATGCAAAAAGACAGCCGTAACAGACTTTGAACCTCAAGCGACAAGTTTGCATTTGGCAAAGCTGATTAATACTGCCAGCTATTGGGGTAGAGAACCGACTCAGAGTCAATACTAAATTCTTTGCACAGTTTATCTATAAGAACCTGAGCTCTTTTTATCTGGAAGTTGGTAGGCTGAGCACTTTGACCATTCATTGCAACGCAGATGTAGATAGTCTGCACATTATGCCCGTTTTGATGCCTTATATTCTCGCCAGAACGATCTGCCGGGAGTTGTTGATTCCATTTTACCGTCGGCTCTATCTGGCCATCGTAGCAGGTATGTCCGTTGTGGATAATAAAATGACAGCTATTTCCCTCCTGATTCGAAATACCGCTCAGCGAGTCTGATTTTTCTAATCGATAATTAGAGCCGGATGCAACTCGATTGTTTGCTTTACATTCGCTAAAGTAAATTTCGATCCCCATCCAGTATCCCAGTCGTCGGACATCTCGCGAGCCAACCAGTTTATCAACAGGAACAAGTCGATAATATTGTGAAAGGCAAAAAGCACCGGCAGCGGGAGGATTGTGCCCCAGCATATTTAGGATTATTGTGCAGACTATTATTGAAACCAGCAGTGCAATAAGAACCTTAGTCTGCCTCGACTGAGCAGTCATCATTCACCCTCTTTTTTGGTAAGAATATTTAGCATTCTTTTCGGACCGTTCATAAAACAGAATTTTTCTTTGCCCCTGCTCCCAATTCAGCACTATAAATTTCGGCACTACAAAGAAAATTCTTTAGCTCAGTTAACCTTTCTTAAGATGTCTCTGATATAACTGTATTGTTGTGATGTTTTTATAGGAGCCTTCAGACAGGCAGGTCCTATATCGGCACAAAAAGACATATACGAAGATAACAATAGCGCAAGTAGATTTATTATCGAGTCGCCACGGTTTAATTGTATTCAAATTCGTCTTTCATATGTTTATTTGCTTCAAAAACTACTTATACCGCCAAAAAAGTTTGATTTAGGGCTTGTCTCGAATGGGTAAATAATGTTTAATTGCTCCTTTGATTGTTGGTTTAAGTAATATCAACAGGATCATTATTTTATTGAGGTGAACCGGAATGGCAGATTTGAAGGCATTAGCTGATGCTGTTATCAATGGAGACCAAAACAAAGCATTGGAAATCACCAAGGCGGCTCTTGAAGAGGGCACAGCGGCAAAAGACGTTCTCGATAACGGATTAATCGCAGGTATGGACATTGTCGGCGCTCGATTCAAGGAAAACAAAGTTTACATCCCCGAGGTGCTTATCTCCGCACGCGCAATGAAAATGGCGATGGAAATCCTTGAGCCGGAGCTTGTAAAAGCTGGTGTCGAACCGGTCGGAAAATTGCTCATCGGCACCGTTCAGGGCGATTTGCACGATATCGGCAAAAACCTCGTCGCAATGATGCTCAAAGGAGCAGGCTTCGATGTCATAGACCTCGGCGTGGATGTTGAGCCGGAAAAATTCGTCGAGCAGGTCAAAGCAGCAAACGCCCAGTTGATTGGCATGAGCGCGCTTCTGACTACAACGATGCCCGGCATGGAAAAAACAATCAAGGCGGTAAAAGATGCTGGAATTGGCGTCAAGGTGATGATCGGCGGCGCCCCGGTAACCCAGGACTATGCCGACAGAATCGGCGCCGACGGCTATGCGCCCGATGCCGCTTCTGCCGTAGATATTGCCAAGAGCCTGGTAGCCTGAAAAAGTACGCAAGACAACAAGGAGAATTTGCAGGGCATAATTCCCATGTTCTTGTTTCGCTTTTATGTATGAAGTTTTTGAATTCATGATAAAACTCTTAAGCAGCCGTTCATACGGCTGTTTTTTTGCGCCCATTTCTGGTAAAATCGACACTCGATTATGCGACCTATTAAGAGTCAAAATTTGGCGCAATTGTTAATGACGCTCCGATTCACGCCGGAGAAGAAGCGACGTAAACAGCTCGATGCCGCTGAGAAGCTCTTTTCAATCATCGACAAGGACAAAGAATATCCATACGAATTTGTCTGCTTTCGTATCACCGGTTTTCAGCCTAAAAGCGAAATCGCCAGCGAGCTTATCAAGGGTGACGAGCTGCTGGAAGACCTGAGAATCTTCATTTTCAAACTGAGCGGCAAGCTCGCCCGCCCGGTCACCGAGCAAAGTCAGAAAATCTATAGTATCGAAGAGCTGGCTAAAACAATTGGTGTTTCAACCAAAACGATTTATCGCTGGCGAAAGCAGGGACTGCTCGGGCGAAAATACACATTCGACGACGGCATAATGCGCCTCGGCTTTCTGCAGTCATCCGTCGATGAATTCCTTGCTACACACCCGGAACTTGCCGGTAAAGCAAAACATTTCTCACGACTGAGCAACCAACAAAAACAGCAGATCATAAAGCAGGCCGTCAAGCTCGTCGCCGACACAAATCTATCCCGTCATCAGATAATAGAAAAAATCAGCACCAAAACCGGCAAGTGTCACGAAACCATCAGATACTCACTGCTCAATTACGAAAATGAACATCCGGACAAACCTATTTTCAAAAAGTCAGCCGGCGTAATTACCCCCGCCCAGGCCGCGGAAATCTATCGGCTGCACAGACAGGGCTGCAGTATTAAAGAGCTAATGGGGCGTTTCGAACGCAACAAAAGCTCGATATACCGGATTATCAATCGACGAAGGGCAAAGGCACTGTTAAGCAGGAAAATCGAATTCGTCGAAAGTGATGAATTCACCGAACAAAATGTCAAAGAGCGAATTCTGGCAAAACCGATCGACAAACCCGAGAAATCCGTTCTGGAGCATGTCGAACCGATTAAACTGACCGGCAGCTCACTTTCCGAATATCTGCACACATTAACAGATGCGCCCGTGCTCAACAGAGAAGATGAAATCGAGCTGTTTCGTCGATACAATTACCTTAAATTTCTGGTCTGCCAAAACCGTGCCGGCATTAAAACAACCAAAGTCTCGGGCACAATGTTAAGCCAGATCGAATCTTACCTGGCCCAGGCCGATGAGATCAAAAGAAGGATTATCGAAGCGAATCTCCGGCTCGTCGTCAACATCGCCCGCAAACATACCCTCAGCGGAGCGAACCTTCTCGATCTGGTCAGCGAAGGCAATATTTCGCTGATGAACGCGGTCGAAAAATTCGATTACAGCAGAGGTTTTCGATTTTCTACTTTCGCCTCCTGGGCCATAGCGAAAGATTACGCCCGCAAAATCCCGGACCATCTCGGCCGGCTCGGCAAAACCACGAAAGCTTCGCTGGCAAACATCCATCGCGAAATGAAAACCGAAGACGCTGCGGACTTTGCCGCCATCGAACGTGCCCACCACAGCCTAAACCAGGTCATAAAAGACAACCTCACCGAACGTGAGCAATATGTAATAATGAATCGATTCGGTCTCGTTGGCCCTCCAATAAAAAAGGAAACAAAAACACTGGTACAGATCGGCCGGGAACTCAATTTGAGCAAAGAAAGAATCCGCCAGATCGAACTGGTTGCCCTGCAGAAATTACGTCAGTCCCTAAGCCCCGAAGAATTCGAACTGCTCACGGGGTAAAGATTCTTTATTATCGATAACATTTTGTATGTTTATATCTGCTAGTCCAGCTAACCGGCCGCTGATGTCAGTCGTTTTTTACTTTTTCCCGCTACTTCTGCCAGCGCCGGAGCAGGAAATTGGCATTGATTGGGTTTGTTTCCTTCAAGCCCATGAACCGGATTATTGTCATAATCTCCTTTCGCATATGTAGTTGCGCCCATTAAGCCCGGCACAGATTGGCTTTGTTTTTTCAAATCGTCTTTTTGCTCTGATGCGGGATGGATTTCCGGGACCGATAGCTCCTGCTCGGCATACTGCTGCTCAACCTGCCTAA